>OJPU01000013.1_pt1 | contig 198103 bp, 156 predicted proteins | sample 1598561 | NCBI WGS metagenome assembly OJPU01 (sample SAMN03922500, study PRJEB24848) | human gut metagenome | isolation source: stool sample | host: Homo sapiens | place: Germany | collected 2011-11 | reverse complement strand
TGAAGAGCGGCGCGCTGGAGGATACGGAGCTGAGCGCCGTGAACAAGGCGTTTGGCAGAAAGTTCAATATCGTCTCCTTCCGCTGGCTGTCCCCGGAAGAAGTGTAGCAAAGGGAGCGCGTTTCCATTCCGTTTCACGCCGCTTTTCCTTTCCCGGGAAAGTGGCGCTTTTGCGTCCGGGAGAAGGAGTTTCGGCGCATCCGTTGGACAGGGAACGCCCCCCCTCAGGGATTTTTATCCCCTAATCCCCTATTTTTCGCTTGCACATTTACTCCCATTGACGGGAGGTTTGAAGGGGAATGCGGAACCTGAATGTGGCCGGGGGGGGGAACGGCGTTCACCGTTCAGCGCATGGGAAGGCGGCGCTTTCTGAAACAGAAGCCGACGGTAAAAGTAACCAGAGTTCCGATGGTCACGCGCCACGGAAATGCTATTTCCGGAACATATTGTTGCCAGCCGGAGGGCAGAGGGATGAGTTCCGTCAGTAAAGCGATGACAAAGAATCCTGCCGCCATGGCAATGATGTTTCCTGAGTCGCTGCCTCTGGTGCGGGTCAGCATTCCCAACAGGAAAATGCCAAGCAGGGAGCCATAGGTATAGCCGAAAATGCCCAGGGCTATTTGGATGATGCGGACTTCCGGGTGATGCACCACATACCACGCTGTGATGGAACCCACGAGGATGAGCAGCAGGGAGAAAACGGCCGTTCCCCAGCGCACGCACCGGAGCAGCTGCCGTTCCGTGGCTTCCGGTTTGAATATCCCCTGGTACCAGTCCTTGGTGGCGGTAGTCGCCAGGGAGTTTAGAGCCGTGGAGAGGGAGCCCATGGCCGTCGCCAGAAGTCCGGCGATCAGCAGCCCGCGGATGCCGTTGGGAAGTTCATGGATGATGAAGTAGGGAAACACATGCAGCTGCGGCGTGTCGGCGGGGAGGTTTGCCGGGTTGTATTGGTAGAAGACATAGAGAAGAATGCCCGTGAAGAGGAAAATGATGACGATGGGGAAGTCCAGCAAGCCGGATACGATGACTGCACGCGTTCCCGCCTTGCTGTTTTTTGCCGCCAGCATGCGCTGCACCATGTCCTGGTCCGTGCCATGCGTAGCCATGGTGATGAAGGTTGCTCCCAGGAAGGCCGCCCACACCGTGTATTCCTGGCCCAGCACGCGGGCGCCTTGTTGGAGGAAGTCCAGGCCTTCTCCGGTTCCCCAGGAGAAGAATTTCCAATCGTCTCCACCATTCATGGCGGCGGAGATGGAGCTCCACCCTCCGGGGATATGGGAGAACAGTACCCACAGGGCGGAAAGCATGGAGACTCCCAGAACGACGGCCTGGAGGACGTCCGTCCAGACGACGGCTTTCAATCCTCCGATCGCGGTATAAATTGTCGTGGCGACGGAGATGGCAACCAGGGCGGCAATGTAGAGCAGGACAATCTGGCTGGCGTCCGCCGTGGCGCCTGTCAGGAACTGGTAGGCAATGACCAGCAGAATGCCCGCGAAGTAGAGCCTGGTTCCGCTGGCGAGCACCCGGCTGACCAGAAAGACCATGGAGGCCGTCCGCCGCGTCAGGAGCCCGAATCTTTTTTCCAGGTATTCATAGATGGAAACGACCTTGTAGTCATAGTAGGGCTTGAGAAAGAGCCTGCCGACGATGATGCGGCCCAGGATGGTGCCGATGCAGAGCTGGGCGTACGTGAAGTTGCGGGTATGGTATCCTTCCCCGGGAGCTCCCAGGAAGGTGGCCGCGCTGATTTCCGCCGCCAGGATAGAGGCCAGAATAGCCCACCAGGGCAGGGAACGGTTGCCCAGGGCATAGTCTGTCAGGGAGTTTTGCCTTCGTCCCGCATAGATGCCTATGCAGAAGATAGCCAGAAAGTAGATGACGATGACGAAAAGGTCCGTGAGCATGCCTGGAAAGAGAAGGCCTTTTCCGGAATGGAAATTCCGGAAAAGGCCCCGGGCTTGATGAAGGGATCAAGAGTGGCTCTTGTGTTCCAGCGCGGCTGAAACCAGACCGAAAAAGAGCGGGTGGGCCCGGTTGGGAGCGGACTGGAATTCCGGATGGTACTGGCAGGCGATGAAGAAGGGATGTTCGGGAAGTTCCACGACTTCCACCAGTCCGTGTTCGTCATTGACGGCGCTGATGACCAGCCCTGCGTTTTCCAGTTCGTCGCGGTAGGCCGGGTTGAATTCGTACCGGTGGCGGTGGCGTTCCGTGACGCTGTCCTTGCCGTAAAGCTTGTGCGCCAGCGTTCCGGGCCGGATCAGGGCCTTGTAGGCGCCCAGGCGCATGGTGGCTCCCATGGCTTGGATGCCTTTTTGTTCTTCCTGGAGGCTGATGACGGGATGGGTGGTTTTCTGGTCAAATTCCGTGGAGTTGGCGTCATCCATGCCGCAGATGTGGCGTGCGTACTCAATGACGGCCACCTGCATGCCCAGGCAAATGCCCAGGAACGGGATTCCTTTGGTGCGCGCGTATTCCACCGTCTGGATTTTTCCTTCAATGCCGCGGTCTCCAAAGCCGCCCGGCACCAGAATGCCGTCCACGGAGCCAATCATGGCCTCCGCGCCCTTTTCCTCAATTTCTTCCGCGTCTATCCGGAGAATTTCCACGCGGGCGTCATTTTCCGCACCGGCGTGAGTGAAGGATTCATAGATGGATTTGTAGGCGTCCTGGAGAGCGATGTATTTACCTACTACGGCAATCCTGATGGAGTGGCTGGGGCTGATGACCCTGCCGACGTAACGCTGCCAGTCCGCCAGATTGGGCGCCGGAACGTCCAGTCCCAGGCGCCTGGTGACAATGCGGTCTATTTTATCCTGGCTGAGATCCAGGGGGCATTCGTAGATGGTGTTTTTGACGTCGCGGAAGGCAATGACGTTTTTGGCTTCCACGTTGCAGAACATGGCGATTTTGCGGCGTTCGTCTTCACTCATGTCGTATTCCGTCCGGCAGATGATCACGTCCGGCTGGATGCCGATTTCCCGGAGCTTGGCGACGGATTGCTGGGTGGGCTTCGTTTTCATTTCCCCGGCGGCCTTGATATAGGGGAGCAGGGTGACGTGAATGAAGCAGACGTTGTCACGGCCCACTTCCAGGGCGAATTGGCGCAGGGCTTCCAGGAAAATGTGGCCTTCCATGTCCCCGACCGTGCCGCCGATTTCCGTGATGATGATGTCCACGTCTGATTTTTCCGTGACTTCATAGAGGCGGTTTTTGATTTCATCCGTGACATGCGGAATGTATTGAACCGTTTTTCCCAGATAGTCTCCCCGGCGTTCCTTCCGCAGCACGCTTTCAAAGACCTGTCCGGAAGTGAGGTTGTTTAGCCGGGAGAGGCTGCAATGGACGAAGCGTTCGTAATGGCCCAGGTCCAGGTCCGTTTCCGCTCCGTCGTTCAAGACGTACACTTCCCCGTGCTGGAACGGGCTCATCGTTCCGGGATCCACATTCAGGTAGGGGTCGAATTTTTGAAGGGTTACCTTAAGTCCGCAGCGTTCCAGCAGCGTGCCGATGGATGCCGCCGCCAGTCCTTTGCCGAGAGAGGAGACAACACCGCCTGTGACGAAGATATATTTCATGATTTGCTTCCTAGTGTATGTTTAATAAGATTTGTTCCACTTGTTCCGCCTGTTCCGGCGTATCCACGCCCACACTGACGTGGTCCGTCAGGATGACCCTGATTCTGGCCCCGTTTTCCAGTGCGCGCAGTTGTTCCAGGGATTCCGTCTGTTCCAGGGGAGTCGGAGCCCAGCGCACATAGTTTTCAAGAAAGTCGCGGCGGTAGGCGTAAATACCCAGATGGCGCAAGGGTGGCGCTACGCGTGGATGGCGGGCGTAGGGAATGACGGAACGGGAGAAGTACAGGGCGTCTCCGTTACGGGCAAGGGCCACTTTGACAATGTTCGGGTTGTCCAGGTCCTCCTGAGCGCTGATGGGGCAGGCGACGGTGGCCATGGAGAGGGCTTCGTCCGAGACCAGGGCTTCCGCCAGCCTGTCAATCAGGGCCGGGTCAATGAGAGGTTCGTCCCCCTGAATATTGACGATATGGGTGGCGGCAGGGAAGGAACGTACCGCTTCCGCCAGGCGGTCACTGCCGCTGGGATGGTCCGGAGAGGTCATGATGGCCCTGGCTCCAAAGGATACGGCGGCGTCAAAAATGCGCTGGTCGTCCGTGGCGATGGCGATGGCGTCCAGGCGGGAACAGCGGCAGACGCGTTCCCATACGTGCTGGACAAGAGGTTTTCCTGCAATGGGATGAAGGGGCTTGCCCGGAAATCTGGAGGAACCCCAGCGTGACGGAATGAGGCCGATGATGTGGTGGGAAGTATCTGCTGCCATGGGAAAAGGAACCGCCCCGAAAGGTAGCAACTCCCTTTGAATTAGTCCAGCCTCAAGCATAGGGAACGCCTGTTTTTCCCGGGGAAGAAACAGTCAGCCGGAAATGGATGCCGTTGCGGCGGCTTGCCGTTTTTCCTGCGTTTTCCGGATCATGAGCGGCATGTATTCCTTGCGGACATGGAGGGATACATAGAGGCCCTCCCTCTTGGCGCAGGAGTAGAGTACTTTGATGATACCTAGAGAAATAATTTGAAATGGAATTGTATGTGGTGTCCCGGCGATGCCCAGGAAATAAATGGACGTAAAAGTGTAGTGCATAGACACATAAAGTATAGCTGTGCGGTATTTATGAAATGCATAGATTCGGCAAATAGTCCAAGCGTAAGTAATACCTATAATTGTAATGATAATATACAAAGTCAGTCCGACATATCCAAGAGAGTTGATAGTGGATATTGGTCCGCTATGCCATCCATCCAAAAACATATAGCTTTCTTGGTTAGCGCCTTCTTCTTTTCTGGCTACTGATGTCAGAGAATATGCTTTTTCGTATATGCTTGCCTTGAGCTGATATATGTCGCGGGAGAAACCGTCCCCGAATACCTTGTCTTGGATAAAATGATTCCTTTCGTCCAAGGCCATTTTCCACATTCTAACTCGCCAGTCATTCGAATCTTCAGCATAGGCAATGATTTGGGGATCAATATCTATATATGGTATTACATACAAACTTCGTTGTATTCCATAAGGAAGATGATGAAGATAACCTCCAGCTGACAGTATAAACAGGAGCAGAATACTTATAACAGGAAGTCCAATGCTAATCAGCCATCGTTTGTAAAGGAGAGAAACTAGAAAAAATAGGAGAATAGGCTCTACAAGAGAGCTGCGGTTTCCCGTTATCAAAATTCCAATGGCTGCAAGAACGGCAATTAAGGCGATCCAAGGCCGTTTAAAAAAATCAGTAAAAGAGTATTTGATTACGAGTATATCAAGAATAAAACGTGAAAGCGACAAAAAGCTCTGGATACGTCCGGCTTTTTCTTCGTTCAAAGCGTCTGTGTCGATGTCAGAGGATTCGGGGGAAAGTAAATTACGTGCCGTTACAATACACAAACCTAAAAATGATAAGATAAGCGTACGTTGTAATACCTTTCCCAGTTCGTTACTATCAGTTTTAAGCGTGGAAAGACACAAGTAAGCTATACATCCTCCCAAAAAGGTAATGTAACCTTTTCCGGATATGTAATCGTTGAAAATGTCAACGCCTATCCCAAATGGATAGATGATGAACAGGTATATTACATGAATGAATAGAAGAAATACGAAAATGTCCTGTAGTCTAGTGGAATTCCATACGAGAGTGGTTCTTTTAAGCATGATATTCCACAAGTAAAATGGCAGAACAATTCCATAAGCACACAAAGGGATGTAGGTTGAAAAACTCCCTGAAAAGCAGAAAAAAGCAGGTATCCACATCCACAGATACCACACTTTTTCCTTCATCAGGAATAAGGCGGCCAGGATAAAGGGGGAAACAGCCAGAACTATAGAAAGGGGATCGCCGTCCGCCGACATGATGCCACCTATGATGGCCAGAAGAATGGCAACGACTGAAACCAGTACAATTTTAAATAAGTTACCATTCATAGGGCTATCCGTTATTCCCGAATAAAAAACAGTGGCGGGAAAGAGAGATGGATGGTGGAGTATAGGGGATTCGAACCCCTGACCTTCTCATTGCGAACGAGACGCTCTACCAACTGAGCTAATACCCCGTGGGAAATACCGGAAAGAATTTAGTTCATCCCGCGTTTGAAAGCAAGCGGAATTCGTCAGGAAAGGCAAATAAGAAGGAAGATGCCGCCTTTCCTCATCTCGTGCGGGTGTTTCATGACTGCCGGAAGCCGGCCGCAGGGAAGATGGCTATTTCCGGGAACGCCCGGCTTTTACGGAAAAGGAGGAACGCCCCGGTCTGGAAGCCGGAGGGTCTGCGGGAATGTTCAGGAGTAAAGGCAGGCGGGCCTGATGTTTCCGATTTTTGCGAAGGCCCGTTTACCGGAATTGGAGCGTCAGCGGCCCTGCTTGTTTTTAATGCGGTTTCTGAGATGGGCTTCTTCAAAAAGGCCGTCCATGTACAATCCCACGGCTTGAGCTTTTCTGAGGCTCCGGGTTGCATCCCTCAGAGCCGGAAGCGCTTCTTCATAGGATGGCGTTTTTCCTTTTTTAACAGGGGATGCTTCCACAAGGTGCCACCCCCACCGGCTTTTGAGAAGTACCGGCTTGTCGTCCGGAACGTCTGCCAACGCCAGACCCAGGGTTTCCTTGGCGCGGGCGGGGTTTATCCAGCCGAGTTCCCCTCCTGCGGGAGCGGAACGTTCGTCTTCACTGAATTCCCTGGCGAGCCGGGAGAAGGATTCCCCTGCCTTCAGCCGCTCCAGCAGCGTTTCCGCGGTTTGCCGGACCTGGGTTTCTTCCTTGTTCAGGGTAGCCAGGAAGATGTGCCTGGTTTTCCGCAGATCAGGAGGGGTGAGCTGATCCCGGATCAGGTTGTAGCAGGTTTTCAGGTCTTCGTCGGACGCTTCCGCCGCCTGGGCGGTTGCCCGGTAGAGCTGTTCCGTCTGTTTGAGCCTGGCCGCTATTTTTTTTTGCAATTGTTCCTGCGTCAATTTCTGACCATGCAGGGTTTTCAGGTATTGTTCCGTGTCTCCGTCAAAACGGGACCGGATTTGTTCCACGGCGCGTGCCGCTTCCGCGTTGCGGTTGGGGAGCTGGAGGTCATTGACGCTGGTTTTCAGGCGCAGAAGGGAGGAGCCGATCAGGTCATACCTGGCCCGCGGAGCCAGGTCGCCGGGGATGTCCGGTTCATGAGTAAGTTTGATCCCGCCTTCCATATCCAGCACGGGAGGCTGGCGCAGCATTTTCAGTTCCGTAATTCTTCGGGAAAGCTGGTTGGCGGTGACGGGTTCCCCGTACACTTCCGCTATCCGGGCGGAGTTGTCTCCTGGCGGCCCCGGCAACGGTTTCAGGTACGCGTCCATCCTGCCGGCCAGAAAGCCGTGCCAGATAAACAAGTCTCCCACCAGATAGAGCAGGAAGGCTCCATAAATCACAAGCCTGAGCGTGAATTTTCCAGTGGGAGACATGGCAGGAGAAGGAGGGCAAAGAGCTTAGTTTCCGCCGCCGGCGTCTGCCAGACGGGCGGATTCCGGAGGAAGGAAGTTGCGGAATCTCTTCTTTTCAATGCACTTCATGTAGGCTTCTTCCGGGGAGACGATGCCCTGCTGGAGTTTCTGCCAGATGGCGTCATCCATGAATTGCATGCCCATGGCCTTGCCGCCGACGATGACGTCAGGGATTTTCTGCGTGGCGCCTTCACGGATGATGGCCGCCACGGCCGGCGTGGCAAAGAGAATTTCGTTGACGGCTACGCGTCCCGGTTTGTCGCTGCGCTTCATCAGGAGCTGCGCCACGACGCCGCGGAGGGAACCCGCAAGCATGGTGCGCACCTGGGATTGCTGGTCAGACGGGAATACGTCAATGATACGGTCAATGGTTTTGCTGGCGTTGTTCGTGTGCAGGGTGCCGAATACCAGAAGGCCGGTTTCCGCCGCCGTGAGCGCCAGGGAGATGGTTTCCAGGTCGCGCATTTCACCCACCAGCACGATGTCGGAGTCTTCACGAAGGGAAGCCCGGAGGCCGTCTGCGAAGGAAGGCGTCTGGAGAGGCACTTCCCTCTGGGTGACGATGGATTTTTTATTGGGATGGACGAATTCGATAGGTTCCTCCACGGTGATGATGTGCCGGGCCTGGTTGCTGTTGATGTAGTCGATGATAGCGGCCAGCGTGGTGGATTTACCGGAGCCGGTGGGCCCCGTGACCAGCACAAGGCCGGATCTCATGTGGGCGAATTCCTTGACCACCGTAGGCACGCCCAGTTCTTCCAGCGTGGCTATTTTGGTGGGAATGAGGCGGAAAACAGCCCCCAGGCCGTGCTGCTGCTTGAAGTAGTTGCAGCGGAAACGGGATGTTTCATCCATTTCATAGGCAAAGTCCAGGTCCCCTTCTTCCAGATATTTCTGGAAGGCCTGGGGATCGCATATTTCCGCGAGAAGGTTTTTGAACGCCTGGCCTTCCAGGTTTTCGTCGGAGATGGCGGAGATGGTCCCGTTAACGCGGACTTTAGGAGGCTGGCCTTCGCTGAGGTGAAGGTCGGAACCGCCCGCTTCTACGAGGTATTTGAAGTATTGGTCGATGACAGCCATAACAGGAGTGTTTCAAAATTAAAGGTTACTTGATTCCCAGGAAGGATTTCATGATGGTTTTGTCTTCCGCGCGGAAGATGCAGTCTTCCGTGGTGATGAGGCCCGCCTGGTGCAGAGCCCGGAGCGAGTCGTCCATCAGGATCATGCCCTGGGCTTTCCCTGTCTGGATGCAGCCGGGAATCATGAATGTCTTGCCTTCGCGGATGCAGTTGGCGATAGCCGGCGTATTAACCAGCATTTCAATGGCCAGAGCGCGGCCGTTGCCGTCCGCTCTGGGAACCAGCTGCTGGGAGATGATGCCGCGCAGGGATTCGCTGACCATAATGCGTATCTGGTCGCGTTGTTCCACCGGGAAGACGTCCAGCACACGGTCCACCGTACGGGCTGCGGAGCCCGTATGCAGGGTGCCGAGCACTAGGTGGCCGGTTTCTGCCGCCGTGAGCGCCAGGGAGATGGTTTCCAGGTCGCGCATTTCGCCCACCATGATGACGTCAGGGTCTTCACGGAGGGCTCCGCGGAGGGCCCGCGCGAAGGATTCCGTGTGTTTATGCACTTCACGCTGGTTGACGTGGCAGTTTTTGGAGGGAATCAGGTATTCGATGGGGTCTTCAAGCGTGATGATGTGGTCGTGGCGGTCCTGGTTGATGAAATCCACGATGGAGGCCAGCGTGGTGGATTTACCGGAACCTACGGAGCCCGTGACTAAAATGAGACCGTTGGTGTAGCGGGTGAGGGGCACCACGTATTCCGTCGGCAGCCCTATTTCCTCCATGGTGCGCACCCGCGTGTTGATGATGCGGAAGCAGATGTCATAGCCCAGGCGCTGTTTAACCACGGATGCGCGGTAGCGGCCAAAGTCATTGGCGTAGGCGAAGTCCACGTCCCCCCGTTGCTGAAGGCGGTTCCATTCCGGGTCTTCCAGAAAGCCCCTCGCCAGCACTTCCGTGTCCTGGGGCGTGAGATTGGGCGCTTCCTCCCAGATGGGGAGAAGCTGGCCGAACCGGCGCCAGGTGGGACGGCTGTTGACGGCAAGGTGGATATCGGAACAGTCATAATCCTGTCCAAGTTTGAGATATCCGTCGACGTGGGGCAAAATGTATTCGCTCATGTTGTGAATGCAGCAAACTGATAAAGCTACATACTAACGAAAACAGAGCTTTTTTGACCAGCAAAAAATGTCTGGGAACCGATTTCCATGAAAGCGACTTTGCCCTGTTCCGCGACGGGTGAGGAATTTCGAGAGGGGAAGTTTTGCGGAAGATCTGCGGACGTTTGTTTCCGGGGAAGGAGAGGATGATGGAACAGGGGATTGGCGCGGTAGGCCGGCTTTTTACGCCAGGCATGATTTATTGTTCCCTGGAAGGCAGGAAGGATATGGGGCGGCTCGTCATTTAACGCCGCAGGAACATCCCCATTTTTTTACGGCTGCTGGGTTCCCGAACCTTTTTCAAGAAGCGGCAGAAAACCGCTGTATTGGCCTGAAAAGCCTGTTATTTGAACAGATTGAGGAATTTTTTGCCGGCCAGGCCGATCCCCATTTTTTTCAGGGAAGGGAAAGCCAGGGTAATCAGAATTTCAACGATGAAACGGAAGATGGAGGAATTAACCCAGCTTCCGGAAGTGCGCGGCTGCGGGGGAGGGGCCGGATTGCTTTTTTTTCCCGCAAACATGCGGATGAGAAGAACGCCTGCCACCGTTCCGACAATAGAGCCGATTACAGGCAGGGACATGGCCTTTTTTTTCAATTTACGGAAGTGGTCGGCCTGCTGATGCGTCTTTTGCACCAGGCTGTCCGCCTCATTGACGATGTCCAGCCGGGAGGAAGCTACCCGCATCAGGAGTGCGAGCTTTTCTTGAGAGCCATTTGCAGACATGATAAATCCGTTTTAAGTTCTTCCGCCGTCGCCGGAGCGATAGGCGTTACATGGGTTCGGCTGAAAAGGATGAACCCGGCTGCGGCGGCCAGGAGATGAAAGCCCGTGGTTACGGCAAGCCCGGCGATAATTCCCCAGAAATACGCCATGACCACAGTCAGAAGGCACCACAGAAATAGATAGCCGAAGAAGGCCATGAAGACGCCCATCAGGAGAAAGGCCGTTTTTTTGCCCAGCCTGTTGGACGCTTCCTTCAGTTCCAGTTTGAGCAGTGCGGCCAGGGCTTCCGCATGGGCCAGGGCTGCCGTCCCGGTTTCCCGGAGGGACCGGACCATGGCCATCCCTTCTTCCTTTTCCTCCACAAGGGGGGTGACGAAGGTTCGCTTGAGTTTGTCGATCAGTCCCATGGTTCGGTTTGAAAGGGGGAGGGAGGACGCCATGCGCATGGCACGCATGGCGCGGAATGAAGGGAGAGGGTTAACGACGGCGGATAAGCAGACCGATGAGAAGGCCCACGCCCATGGCAATCAGCACGGACTGGGTGGGCTTTTCCTTCACGTATTCTTCGCCTGCTTCGTGGAACTTCTTGGCCTTGTCACGGATGACTTCTCCCTTTTCCTGGGCGTAGTCGCAGATGGTGCTGGCCTGTTCCGTAGCCGCCTTGCGGATTTGGTTTACTTTAGCTGCGGCGAAGGCCCTGGCCTGTTGAAATCTGGTGACGGCAAGCTCGCGGGCGGAAGGGCAGGAGCAGGAAGTGTCGTTTGCTGCTGCGGTCGTTTCAAGTTCGGTTTGGTTGTCTTGCATGGTTGATTAGAGTATTAAGGGTTGGTTCCTGTTGAAAAACATGTCGACTTACATGTTTTCGCCTCTCACATTGGAAATTATTTAGCACGCTTCCCACTATTGGCAAGTGTGTAAAGCGGCTTCACCCGGAATTGTGCGGTCTCTCAGCGGCGGCTTCCTGAAAAACCGCCGCGGGGATCCGGTTTGACTTGGGGTTCGTTAGGATTCCGGTACCTCAGAATGCCGTAATCCCTCAGATTACGGATGAATTCCTGAGCGTTGGCCCGGAAGCGAGCATCGTACATAAGCAGCCCAAGAAAGCCCTGGTTTTTACGTGCATCAGCCGTGAAGGAGGAGATTTGTTCAGATGCTTTCCTCAGAGAGGCCAGCGTAGGGGGGATTGCCTTGACGGCGGGGTCCAGAGTGTTGAGTTTTTCTTCAGCTCCGGCAATGAGTTTGTGGGCATCCCGGACGGTGTCTTTCATGGCTGCGACCGAGGAACGTGTTTCTTCCATGAGACCGGGAAGTTGTTCTCCTGCCCGGTTTATTTGTGACAATACGCTGCCGAGGTGCTTGAGGTTTTCCTGATTCAGGACGCCCTCGTTGATCAGCCTGGTCGTCTGGGCCAGCCCTTTGGCCGCCTCTCCGATGTTGAGGATAGCGACGTCAATGTTATCCGAATTTTTTTCGATTTGCTTGAGGATTTTCAGGATTTCTTCTGTGGCGCCCACGGCATTGTTTTTGATTTTGCTGAAATCGCTTTCCGGCTGGCCGATGATGGTGGCATGGGGAGGGATGTATTCATGCGTGGGCTGGGCCGGAGGGACGATATCGATGTATTTGTCGCCCAAGATGTTCTGCATGTCCACCCGGAAGACGGACCCTTGCTGGATTTTCACGTCGCTCTGGATGCTGGCTTCCAGCATGACTTCATTGCCGGAAGGCAGGAGTTCAGGGGCTTTGGTGACTTTCCCCACCGTGACGCCGCCCAGACGGATCTGGGAGTCCTTGATGAGTCCCGCCGCATCTTTGAAAATGATGTTGATGGGGTAGGTTTGCTCTTTGGATGTTTTAATGTTGCCGAATCCCAGGATGACTCCGATAATCATCAGGATTCCGGCGATCAGAAAGAGGCCTACCCATGTTTCCGGTTTAAGTTTCTGTTTCATGGCTCTGTGGCAAGATGGTTATTGTTTGCGTTCCCGTTCCGCCCGTTCCAGCAGAACCCGTTGGAAATTTTCATTTTTGCCGGACAGGGCAGCCCAGTTTTCCCCGGAGTCCCCGTACAGGAACTTTTGCAGGATTTCGTCTTTGGAGTGCAGCAGTTCTTCCGGAGTTCCCGTCCAGTAAACCTCACCGTTTCTGAGATAGACGATTTTGTCCGCGATGCGGATCACGCTGGGCATGTCATGGGAGACAATGACGGTGGTGATGCCTTTGTCCTTGCAGATCCGCCGGATGAGGAAGCTGATGCTGTCCGTAACGATGGGGTCCAGGCCCGCGGTGGGCTCGTCATAGAGCAGGCATTCCGGAGTGGTAATGATTGCCCTGGCTACGGCGACGCGCTTGATCATGCCGCCGGAGAGGCTGGCCGGCATTTTTTCCTGCTGTCCCAGCAGCCCTACGGAATCCAAAGCGGCTGAAATACGGGTGTCCAGTTCGTTTTCATCCCTGATCCCCGCCTCCCGCAAGGGGAAGGCTACGTTTTCTTCCACACTCAAGGAATCGAATAAGGCTCCCTGCTGGAACATGAATCCGATGTTGCTGCGGATTTGCTTTTTGATTTTTTCCGGCGCGCCGCTGATGCGCCTGCCGTCTATTTCCACATAACCGTCCAAGGGGTCCATCAGGCCGTCCAGATGTTTCAGAATGACGCTTTTCCCGGCTCCGGAGCCTCCTATTAAAGCCATCAGTTCTCCTTTGCCCACGTCAAAGCTTACGCCTTTCAGCACTTCCTGGGTGCCGAAGCTTTGTCTGAGCTGGTGAACGCGGATGAATGGCTGCATGGCGGCGGGGAAAGGCTATCTCATGAATCCCATGGGGAAGAAAGAGTTGAGGATCATGGTCAGGATAAAGTTGGCGATGAGCAGGGCCACGGAAGCGTACACCATGGCCTGCATGGTGGATTTGCCTACGCCCACGGCGCCGTTCGTGGTGTTCAGCCCCTCCCGGCAGGAGATGGTGGAAATGATGAGGCCGAAAGCAAGAGCCTTGACCAGGGCTACGATGATGTCCCCCATGGTGACGAATTTGCTCATGAAGTGCATCCAGTAGGCCTGGTCTACGTTAAAGGCGGTGACGCTGACGATGTACGCGGAGGCGATGCCCACCAGAACGGCTTCCATCATCAGGATGGGCATGGAAATAAGCATGGCCTGTATCCGCGGCTTCACCAGGTAGTCTACCGGATCCACATTCATGGATTTAAGGGCATCCACCTGTTCCGTGACTTTCATGGTGCCGATTTCCGCGGCCATGGCGGATCCGACGCGCCCCGCAAGCATCAGCCCGGTGATGACGGGGCCCAGCTCCCGGAACATGCCCACGGCGACGACGGCCCCTCCCATGGTTTCCATTCTCACCGTTTGAAGCTGGAACAGTGTCTGGGCTTCCAGCACCGCGCCGGTGAACGCGCCGGTGATGATGACCACCGGCTGGGATTGCACCCCGATTTTTGCAATTTGCTCCACAAGCACGCGCATCCGGAATTGGCCGGACCACATGCATGAAGCCACTTGATAAAGCAGCAATCCGATTGACCCCAACCGGTCAACCAGCCTTAAAGCGGCGCGGCCGATCATGGTTGCTACATGGAATTGCATGGCTTCTACTAATCACTTCTTCCACTTCAAGAGCAAGAGCAATGTATGCCACGGGAGGAAAAGGAAGGTTCCGCGTCAGTCTGCCAGCCGATGGATATAAGGTGTTTCCTGCGTTCCGGGGATGGAGCGCAGCATGAGGCGCGGCGGCAGTTTCAGGCGTGTCCATTCGGATGCGCGGGCCTGCCGCTGTAGACGACGGATTTCCCTTTCCGATTCCGGGAACCGATTCACCAGTTCCGTGGCGGATTCATGTTCCCGGTGCAGGCGGATGAGAAACCCGTCGCGCCTGGCGGCCTCCGGAGCGGGAGAAATAAAACCGGGGAACAGGTTTGCCAGTTCCGTTTCGTATAAATCCCCCAGCGGTATGAAATCCGCGGCTAAAGCGGCTGGAAGGAAGCGGGGCGCCGTCATGATATCCGTCCCCGTCAGAGAAGAGAGCAGCAGGGCGCCTTCTTCTTCCGCCCATTGGCGCATGAGCCACGCGATTGCAGCTTTTTCGTCCAGCCCTCCGGCTTTGGCAGGGAAAGAAACCGTCCGTACGCCAATGCCAGCCGTGCCGGCGAAGGCTTGGACTCTTTCCCGTGTCTCTTCCGGAATGCCGGGCAGGGAGGGGAGGAACCCCGTCACTTCCAGAGAGGGGCACGTTTCCTTCAATAGTTCCGCCAACAGGAGGGATGCGGAATTTTCCAGCAAATTCAGGCAGACGGCCCCGTACCCGCTTTTCAGAATGAAGTCTTCCATTCCTTTGCGGAGGGCGTGCCGGAGCTGTTGTTCCGGGGAGGGCAGGGGGGAGTCCGTTCCTGTGGGGGTTTCCGGTGAAATGACGGCGGAATCCCGTTCAAAAAGACGCAGCCGTTTGAGAAGATGTCCGTTGCCGGACCATACGGAAGATGCACCGGGCAGCAGAAACGGACCTTCTCCCCCGGCCAGGCGGGCCGTGAATACGGGCAGGCCTGTTTCCCGCGCCGTCAGGCAGGCTTTTTCTTCATCCTGTTCCAGCAATCCCTCATGCCATGCATTGGCAGGCGTGCGGAGCAGCAGGCATGTGGCGGAAACGTGCGGCGGAGGAATTTCTCCCCACGGGGCGACGGAAAAAACTGCCTCATCCTCCGTTCTCCGGATGCCAAAGACGGGAACGCGTTCTTTTCCATGCGGGGAGGGAGGGATAACGGCCTGCCGGGGAAAGGAAAGGCCGTTCCTCAACAGGTGGAATCTTATGCCTTCCGCGTCCGCCGCTCCCAGCAGCAGGGGGACGTCCGCTATTTCCCGTGCCAGATAGGCCAGGGCCGCCCGGTGCTGGGTCCGGAAGCCGCTGCGCAGAGCCAGTTCACCGGTATGCACGCCGCTGAGGGCCAGCGGCGGACAGAGGACGAGCTCCGCACCTGCGTCCAGGCAGGAACGGTACAGTTCCACGATGGTTCTGAGGTTTTTGGGAAAGTGGCCGGGAATGGTTTCCGGTTGGATGAATCCTGCTTTCAGCATGCGACGGAAAGGTAAACCATTACGGGGCGGCGGGCAAGCCGGGATGCCCGGAGGTCCGCCCGCCAGGCATTTACCCATGCAGTTTTTATCGCAAGGAGCTTGTCATTCACGGTCTTCATGATATGATCCCTGCCGATTGCGCGCCGTCCGTTCCCGGGCGCGGCCATCCGGAATACTTATGAGGAAACAGTCAACAGAGGGGCAGGAATCCTCCATCCAGCGCGCCAGGGCATTGTGGCGCGAGTATCTTCTTCCTTATAAGGGTACGCTGGTGTGGGCTGTGGTCGGAGGCATTGTGGCCGCTGTTTCCAGCGGTTTCGGCATTCCGGTGATTTTACAGGAGATGTTTCCCGTGATTTTTGACGGGAAACCGCTGCCTCCGTGGGCGGAACGGGTGCTCTTGTGGTATGTGAGCCCGGAAAACCTGCCCCTGGTGACGGTGTGGGCCACGGCGGCCATGCTCCCGCTGGTGGTGGTGGTGCGCGGCCTGTCTTCTTTTGTCAATGTCTATTTGCTTTCCAAAATAGGGCTGGGAGTGCTGGAGACATTGCGGCTCAAGGTGTACAGAAAGTATCAGGATTTGTCCCTGGCTTTTCACGACCGGCAGCAGAAGGGAGACCTGCTGAGCCGCCTGATGCAGGATACCCAGTTTCTCCAGGGCGGCCTGGTGCAGATTGCCAATGACCTTATTATCCAGCCCCTGACTCTTTTGGCCGCGTTAGGGTTTCTGATTTACAGGGCCTCCGTCAGCGAGCAGTTTCTTATTCTGCTGGCGAATATGCTCCTGGTAGGCGTTTGCGTGATTCCCATCCGGTACATCGGCAGAAAAATGCTTGCGCGCGCCCGGGTAGTGCAGTCCAGCCAGGGGGACCTTTCCTCCACGCTCCAGGAGAATTTTTCTTCCCAGCGGGATATCCGGGCCTTTGAACTGGAACAGCAGCAGATAAGGCTGTTCAGGGACAGGATCCGCCGTTACATCCAGGCATCCATCGGCGCGGTCAGGTGGCAGAGCCTGCTGACCCCTTTGATTGAGTTCGTCAGCGCCATAGCCATGGCCGCCACCCTGCTGGTTGGCAACATGAACGGCATGAACATGGGGGATTTTGCCGCGCTGGCTACGGCCATGTATCTTTGCTATGAGCCGGTCAAAAAGCTGGGGGCCGTCCATAACAAGGCGGAAACCCTTAATGCCGGTCTGGAACGCATCAACCACGTGCTGAATGCTCCTGATGACGTTCCCGAACCGGAAAACCCAAGGAGCCCGGCGGCATGGAAGGGGGAAGTGGAGTTCCGCAACGTTTGCTTCGGTTACCAGCAGGACTCTCCTGTCATGAGGAACATTGATCTCCGCATTCCGTCCGGGCAGGTGGTGGCCCTAGTCGGTCCCAGCGGAGCGGGGAAGACGACTTTCATTAATTTGCTGTGCCGTTTTTATGATGTCCTTTCCGGCAGCGTGAAGGTGGACGGCATCGACGTGAGGGAGATGAGTAAAAAGGAACTTCTTTCCCACATAGCGCTGGTTTCCCAGTATCCCGTTCTGTTCCGCGGCTCCGTAGCGGACAATATACGCATCGGCCGTCCAGACGCTTCCGACGCGGAGGTGGAGGAAGCCGGCCGCATGTCCGCTGTGGACAGTTTTATCAATGAGACGGGGGAAGGGTATTCCCGCATGATCGGGGAAATGGGGGAGGGCCTTTCCGGCGGCCAGCGGCAGCGCGTTTCCCTGGCGAGGGCCTTTTTGAAAAACGCTCCCATCCTGGTGCTGGATGAGGCCACGGCTTCCCTGGATATGAAGAGCGAGGAGCAGATTCAGAAGGAGATTGAGAGGCTGGCTTCCGGCCGCACGACGTTCATTATTGCCCACCGTTTCAGCACCATCCGGATGGCGGACCGCATTTTGGTGCTGGAGAAAGGCCGTGTGGTTGCGGACGGCACGCATGAGGAGCTGATGGCTTCTTCTCCCCTGTACCGGGAACTTTACAATAAGCAGCAGATGGTTGCGGAGGAGGAAGGAGGCGCTCCATGTTAAGCCAGTTTTTTGAATATGCGCGGTATTTGAAGCCCGTGATGAAGCTGTTCATCGCCGCTCTGGCTGCCGGGGCTCTGGCTGCCGCCGCCAGCGGTTTCGGCTTTCCGCTGATGATTGCCAAAGTATTTCCGGTGGTGTTTGACAATACACAGATTCCCCCGGAGCTTCAGGACATGATCGCCCGGCTGGTGGCCCCGGAACACATGCACCTGGCGGTGCTGCTGGCCGTATGTTCCCTGCTGCCTCTGGTCTTCGCCGTCCGTGGCATAGGCACGTTCTTCAACGTGTACTGGATCAGCATCGTCAGCATGAAAGTGCTGGAGGCAATCAGGCTGGACGCCTTTTCCAAATTGCAGACGCTGCCCCTTTCCTTCATTGACCGCCAGAAACGGGGGGACCTGATCAGCCGCCTAATTAATGACGCCGCCAACGTGCAGGGGGGGCTGGTGGTAGCGGCCAATGACATCATCAAGCAGCCCCTGACTCTGCTGACCGCCCTTGCCTTCCTGGTGTACAAGGTATTTGTTGATCCGAATACGGCAGTGGTCCTGATGAATCTGGGGCTGATTGCGCTGGCCATATGGCCCATCCGCTTTTTCGGCCGCCGCGTGATGAAGAAGTCCAAACAGGCTCAGGACGAACTGGGCAATATTACGGCCGCAGCCCAGGAAAATTTAGCCTCCCAGCGTGAAATCCGTTCCTACGGAATGCAGGAACAGCAGGTAAATCTTTTCCTGGGGCTGATTCAGCGTTTTTTCAAAATCAATCTCAGAACGGTGAAGTACAGGCACTTCCTGGTTCCCGTGCTGGAAATGGTGACGGCGCTGGGTCTGGGCGTTTTGCTGGTAAGGGGGCATGAAATGGGCATCACCAAAGCTGATTTTACTGCTTTGGCTGCCGCCCTGTTCATGTGTTACGACCCTCTCAAACGGCTGGGTGTGACGCTTACCAATTTGAAGAGCGCTTACGCTTCCCTGGAACGCATCAATTACCTCCTGAAAGAACCGGATACCATGCCGGAGGCCGCTGACCCCGTTCCTATGGGACGCGCCGCCGGCCGCCTGGATTATGACGGCATTTCCTTTTCCTATGACGGCGCCCGCAAGGTGCTGGACGGCATCAACGTGCATATCCGCCCCGGGGAAGTAGTGGGGCTGGTAGGGCCCAGCGGCGCCGGAAAGACGACATTTGCCAGCCTCCTTCCCAGGTTTTATGACGTTAGTTCCGGAGCCCTGCGCGTGGATGGCGTGGATGTGAGGGACGCTTCCCTGCATGATGTGCGCAAGAATATCGCCTTCGTCTCCCAGCACCCCGTCCTGTTCCACGGCACCATTATGGAAAATATCCGTTTGGGACGTCAGGACGCTACGGATGATGAGGTGGTGGCCGCGGCGCGCGCCGCGGCTGCGGACGGTTTCATCATGGGCATGCCGGACGGCTATCAAACCATGCTTGGCGACGGAGGCAGCGGATTGTCCGGCGGCCAGCGGCAGCGTGTAGCGATTGCCCGCGCTTTCCTGAAGGATGCTCCCATCCTGATTCTGGATGAAGCCACCGCGTCCCTGGATGCGGAAAGCGAGGCTCTGATCCAGCAGGAACTGGACCGGCTGGTGGAGGGAAGGACGGCGCTTATTGTGGCCCACCGTTTCAGTTCCATCCGCGTGGCGACGCGCATTCTGGTGTTTGAGGGCGGGCGCATCGTCGGGGACGGTTCCCATGCAGAGCTTTATGCCTCTTGCCCGTTGTACCGGGAGTTGTATGACCGCCAGTCCCTTTAAATACCCTTTAAATAACAAGGGGACGGGGAGGAAAGCATTTCCCGCGCCCGCACCGGGATGAATATGGCGTTTTTTCTCAGGCCATGATGGAAAGAGCTATTGTCAAACAAGGGGCATGATGTACTATTCCGCCAGCATGAATACACTGGACGAATCCCTGATGAATGCCGTTAAAGAAGGGAAGCTTTTGGAGTCTTCCCGGACCAATATCCGCCTTCTGCTGGATGGTACCGAATCCCCCATAGCGCGCGAGGCCGTAGAAGAATTGGCTGCCGCCGGGGAATGGCAGGAGCTGAACGACCGTTTTTACAAAACTCTGGCCTTCGGCACGGGGGGGCTGCGAGGACGTACCATCGGCAGCATCGTCACCCGGGCCGAGCAGGGGAACGGCGGCGTGAACGGCCGGCCGGAATATCCCTGCGTGGGAACCGCCTGCATGAACTACTTCAATGTGGGGCGGGCCATGCGTGGCCTGATTATTTATGTGAACAAGCATGTGGAGGCTACGGACCCGGGCAGGAAGCCCCGCCTGGTCATCGGACACGACACGCGCCACTTTTCCCGTGATTTTGCCGAATTCTGCGCAAAAATCGGCACGGACCTGGGATGTGACATTTACCTGTTTGACAGTCCTCGCGCCACTCCTGAGATCTCCTTTGCTATCCGGGAGCTTCATGCGGATTCCGGCGTGGTGCTGACCGCCAGCCACAACCCCTCCCATGACAACGGTTTCAAGGCTTACTTCAATGATGGAGCCCAGCTGGTGCCTCCGCATGACAAGGCCGTGATCAGGGAGGTCAATTCCCTGACTTCCGAAGAATATGAACCGTTGCCGGAAGACCGGCGCGGAACCCTTCATGTGCTGGATTCCTCCTTTGACCGTATTTACATGGACCGCTTGAAAACCGTGCTGCTCCGTCCGGAACTTTTCAACAAGGGGGGAGCTAAAATCGTTTACTCCAACCTCCACGGGACGGGCGGCCATATCATCGTGCCCCTGTTGAAGGAACTGGGCTGCAACGTGCAGACCGTGGCGGCGCAGGATGTTCAGGACGGCCGTTTCCCAACGGTTGCTTCCCCCAACCCGGAAAATCCGCCGGCTCTGGCCCTGGCTATTGAACAGGCGGATGCTTCCGGAGCGGACATCGTCATCGCCACGGACCCGGATGCGGACCGCATGGGAGTGGCCGTGCGCGGGGAAGACGGAAAGATGCACCTGCTGACCGGCAACCAGATCGGTTCCCTGCTGGCGTGGTACCGCTGCATGAGCATGTCCGATCTTGGCATCATCAATGACTCCAACCGTTCCCGCGCCGTGATGGTGAAAACCTTTGTGACGACGGGGCTTCAGGACGCCATCGGCCACCACTTCGGTTATGAAGTGGTCAACGTCCTCACGGGGTTCAAGTATATTGCCCAGAAACTCGGTAAATATGAACAGGCCATTCCGGCGGAAAAACGGGAGGGCTACCGCAAGATGAGCGAAGAACAGACGCGCGCCCTGCGTCTGGAATACAGCCGTTACTTTGTCTTCGGCGGGGAGGAAAGCTACGGCTACCTGGCCCAGGACTTCGTGCGGGACAAGGACGCCAACTCCGCCGCCATCATCTTTGCGGAACTGGCCGCATATGCGGAAAGCATCGGCAAGAGCCTTCTGGAACTGCTGCATGAACTCTTTGAGCAGTTTGGTGTGTATTTGGAAATGGGAAAATCGCTGGTTATGGAAGGCGCGGACGGCGCGGCCAGAATCGCCGCCCTCGCCGCTTCCTATTCCTCCAATCCTCCCACGGAAGTGGACGGCGTAGCCGTCAGCGGCATCCGGGACTTTTCCAAGGGCGACATGGTGGATGCGGAAGGCGATCCCATTCCGGCGGAAAAAATGATTTTCGTAGATCTGGCGGACGGCCGCAGTTTTGCGGTGCGCCCCTCCGGAACGGAACCCAAGATTAAATACTACCTCTTCGGGCACGGGAAACCGGGCGATCCTGTGAAGGAAGCATTGGCGAAAGTCCAGGCTTCCCTGGATTCCCTGTGGACGGCCGTGGAAAAAGATGCCCACAGCCGTTCCAATGGCTAAATATTGCTGATTTCTTTCCCCCGTCTACCATGTAATGTGGACGGGGGAAATTTATTTTCTTGCCAAGGAGGCGGGAATTCCGCAGTTTATAATTCTCATGACATTTGCGGCCCACAAAACTCTCTCCGTGGCTGGCGCCCTTTTGGCCGGCCTTTTTCTCTCTTCCTGCTCCTCCCAGCAACAAGTTGAAGCTCCTGCGCGTCTTCCCGCCTACCACTTTGTGCCCGGCAAGACGGCCGTGCTTCACAACGGGAAAGCCATTCCCCCCAGAAATGCCCCTTCGCAGGTCAAGCGCGCCATTGCGGCGGCCAATTCCCTGGTCAACAAGCCGTACCGGCTGGGCGGGGGGCACAGGAGGCATCATGATACCCATTATGACTGTTCCGGCAGCACTTCCTTTGTGCTGAAGGAAGCCGGCCTTCTTACGTCCACCCGCCATTCCAGGCTTTTCCTGAATTACGGGCAGAAAGGCGCCGGGGACTGGATTTCCATTTATGCCAAGAATGGACACGTCTTCATGGTCATCTGCGGCCTCCGGTTTGACACTACGGGAAGCGGGCGCCGCGGCGAAGGCCCCCGCTGGAGAGTGGACGGCCGCAATACCAGGCACTTCCTGGTGCGCCATCCCACAGGCCTTTGAACCGGGGCAGCGCGGAGGAAAACCGCGTTTTCTGCGTATGTTCGCGCAGGCTTTCTTGAATAATGGAAAGTAATGTGCTATCAGGTGCGAGGACGTTGATAGTTCCTTGATTTTCATGGCTAAGACAAAAATTCACGTAGGGCTTGAGATAGGGACAAGCAAGACTTGCATGGTCGTGGGCGAAGTGAAGCCCGATGCGACCGTGACAATCATCGGCGTGGGTGAGGTTCCTAGCGAGGGCGTGGTTCGCGGAGAGATTGAAGACACTTCCAAGGTCATCCAGTGCATTTACGATGCCTGGAATATGGCCCAGGACCATGCGGACGTGGATATCATGACCGTCTATCTGTCCGTGACAGGCGCCCATATTGTGGGGCAGAACAACCGGGGAACGTTCCGTCTTCCCCCGGATGAAAGCATTATTTCCCAGGAGCATATGGACGAGGTGACGGAAATCGCCCGGGACGTCGCCCTGGGGCCGGAACAATTCGTCCTGCACCGCGTGCCCGGTCTCTTTTCCGTGGACGGGCAGGAGAACCTGACCAATCCCGCCGGATTGACCGGAAGAACCCTGGACATCGACTGCCATATCATCCACGGAATCAAATCCCGCATCACCAACTCCTTCCGTTGCGTGCGGGAAGTCCCGCTGGATATTGCGGATGTGGTTTTCGCCCCCATTGCCACGGCCCAGTTTGTGCTCAACAGGCAGGTCAAGCAGGCGGGCGCTCTGCTTATTGATATGGGTGCGGGCACGACGGACTATGTGCTTTACCTGGACGGCCAGCTTGTGGCCTCCGGATGTGTGCCGCTGGGCGGCGACCACATTTCCAATGACATCACGCTGATGACCGGCATTCCTCTGGCCCAGGCGGAACTGCTCAAGAAGACGGAAGGGGACGCCAACAGCTTTTCCGGGAAAACCAACGAGATGGTGCGCGTGCGCGGAGAGGGGCATATGAAGGATGCCGCCATTGAACGCAACGTGCTGAATGAAATCATCCGTTCCCGCCTGCTGGAAATTTTCAACCTGGTCAAATCTTCCCTGCCCAAGGATACTTTCAAGGGCAACCGCTGCCACGGCGTTTACCTGTGCGGGGGCGCCAGCCTGATGCGCGGCGTGGGGGAACTGGCCTCCCACGTGTTCGGCGTGGCCATCAGCCGGCCTACGCTGGTTAAAAACGGTGCGCCTTCCTACCTGGATGATCCGCGCTACTGCACGGCCATAGGCCTGATACGGTATGCCCAGATTCTGGATGCCGAACTGCCGCAGCAGCGCAGCTGGCTGGGACGGATGCTGGGCTTCTTCGGAAAGAAGACCTCCTGATCAACCTTTATCCAAATTAACAACCATGCTGGAAATCTCTCCCCAGGGGCCGTCCGGCCTGCCCGGAAAAATCTGCCTGTGCGGCATTGGGGCCGCAGGAACCAAGGTAATGGAGGAAGTGCTGCTGCTGGCTCCCCAGTCAGCTTCCGTTTGCGCCATGAATCTTGATGCCCGCCTATTGAACGCTTCATCCGTTCCATGCAAGATTCATCTGGGCGCCAGGCTTACCAGGGGCCTCGGTTCCGGCGGAGACGCCTCCGTAGGAGCCCAGGCGGCCTGTGAAAGCGAGTCTTCCATTCTCCGTGCGCTGGAAGGCAGCGCGTTGGCCGTCCTTGCCGCCGGGCTGGGAGGGGGAACGGGATCCGGCGTAGCTCCGGAAGCGGCCCGTCTGGCCAAGGAACAGGGGGCTTATGTCGTCAGCGTTGTCATCCGTCCCTTCAGGTTTGAGGGGGAACGGCGCTCTGCCCAGGCGGATGAAGCTTTGGCCCGGCTTGCCCTGTATTCCGACATGGTGCTGCGGTTTGATAATGACGCCATGGAAAGCCTCATAGATCCCGACAAGGGGGTGCTGGAAGCCTTTTCCGTGGTTAATGCTCTTATTGCCCGCGCCGTGCTTATTGTGCCGTCTCTGTTGAATTCTTCCGGAAACCTGCTCCGGGTGGGATTGGACGACCTGCTCAGCGTAGCCGGAACGGGAAAAGGGATTTGCTCCTTTGGCGTGGGTGAAGCGTCTGCGGATGCTTCCGTGGCGGATATATTGAACCAGGTCCGGCATTCCCCGCTTTTTCTGGAAAAACGTTTGGGAGAAGTGGACGATGTCCTGGTTCTGGTGCGCGGCGGAGGTTCCCTGACGCTGCAGCGTCTGGAAGACCTGGTGGATGGTGTGGCGGAAATTCTGGGAAGGGGAGTGCGCCTCCACATCGGCGCTTCCGTGGAGCAGCAGCCGGAAGACCGCCTGTCCCTGACCGTGCTGGGCGCCGTGCCTGTGGCAGAGACCTCTGTTTCCCCGTCTGTTGTGCTTCAGCGGGAAGCGGAGCCGCAGACAGTGCTTGTGCCGGAGGAAAAATCTTTCCTCGGAGAGGGGAAAACCATTATTCAGCCTGCTCCTCCTGCCCCGGTTGACGAACCGGAACGGCATCCGGAGCCGGATCTTCCCGCCCCTGTTGCCGTCTCCAGGAGGGATGAACGTGAATTGGAAGAGGAACTGGTGCCCGTAAGGCCTGTCTCCGATATTCCGGATGAAGGGGAAACGCTCCGGGAGTCCGCGTCTGTTGCGCAAATTTCCGAAACGGAGGCGGAGCCGGAATTGGAGTCAGTCCCGATGCCTGACATCAAGGAGCTGGAGGAAGGATTGCCTCCGGAGGAAGGAGAAGAAGAGCGTGCGGGCCACGGCCTTTTTGCCCGTGTGCGCCCCCTCATTCTTGATGGGGAAGACCTGGATTTGCCTCCCGCACTGCGGAAAAGGAAACCGGATCCGAGCTGATGATGTCCCCCCGCACGTCCAGGGTGTGGTTTTGGGCGCTGACCGCAGCCGCCTTATTGTATACGGCGCTGCTCAGCTGGTGGAGTCCTCTCACTTCCGATACGTACCATCATGCCCTGACGGGCATGGAGCACTGCTTCTCTTTCAGCCTGGTCTGGGAGCGCTGCGTAGCCTCCTACATGACCTGGAATCCCAGAATAGGGGAATACCTGGCCTTTGCCGTAGCGACGGCGGGAAAATGGCTCTTCATGCTGCTCAACCCCTTTGTGCAGGTCGGTCTTGCGCTGATGATGTTTTATCTGGCTTCCGGGCGCAGGGTGGATCCCCGTTCCTGGCCGGACGTGCGTCTGTTCGGATTGGGGCTTCTCCTGCTGTTCACGTGCACGGCCCGGCCCGGCGTCACGATTTACTGGCTCTCCGGAGCCACCAACTATTCCTGGGGCGCCGCCGTCTGGCTGGGCTTTCTGTGTCTGTACCGCGGTTTGCTGGAAGACGCGGAATCCGGGAGAAAGGGAGATTCCGGAAGAAACAATAGCTGGGGAAAGTTTGCCGCTGCGGCTGTTCTGGGATTTCCGGCGGGCATGACCAATGAAAACAATATTCCGGGAACCTGGCTGTTGCTGGGAGCCTTGTTCGTCTTTGTCCGCCTGGTGCGGAAGGAAAAACTTCCCCTGTGGTTTTATGCGGGCCTTGCGTTTCAGGTGGCAGGTTCCCTGTGCATGCTGCTTGCGCCCGGCATTTCCGCCCGGATGCATTCCGCCACTCCCGGCTGCGCGGAACCCCTTTCCGGTTTTTGGAGCAGATGGGAAGCTCTCCCTTCGCTCCTGCTCCGGATGCATGAATACCTGGCTCTTCCGGTGTTGCTGGGCGTGGCGGCTGCCTGGGTTCTTTGGAAAAAATTCCACAGAGACCGGAACTCTTTCCGGGCATGGAAAATTCCCTTTGGAATAGCGGCGGCATATATTCTGGCGTCTTATGCCATGGCTCTTTCTTTCGCCGCCGCCGTCATTCCGGCGGATCATGCCATGTTCTCCGCCACCCTGCTGTTCGGTATCGGCGTGCTGGCCCTTCTTCGTATGTGGTACGGCATCCCCGGTGCCGTGCCCCGTCCGCAGATAACTGTGGCTGTTTTTCTGGCGTTGTCCGGAATATGTGTTTTTTCAACCATACATGATCATCTGCTTCTGTTCGGGCAGCATGAAAAGCGCGTCCGCCTGATTCTGGAGCAGAAAAAGGCCGGTATTCAGGAAATCATTGTTCCTCCCCTCTCTCCTCCCTCCCCGTGGTGTTCTTTCATTTTCTGGGTGGACCTGTCGCAAAACCCGGAAGACTACGTCAACAGAGGCGCGGCGATGTATTATGGCGTGAAGAGCATCAGAATCTTTTAGCAGGCAAAGGATGCGGAATGTTAGAGCTTTTTGCTATGAAATAATGGGAAATGGCAATAAGATATCATCTGCGTCTGATGGCAGTTGTTGTTAACAATATAAGAATCCTTTTAATAGGTTGCGCAGTTTTCCTGTGCGGTCTTTCCTATGCGGACGTGGAGGAAGAGGATTCCGGCGCGTTGAGGATTGAAACGGAAACAGAGGAATATTCCGCTGATATATATTTGGGAAATACTGATGACCGGAAGGCTGACAGGGAAAGAAAGACGATAGGTGTGGGGGAACGGATAACATTGACCCTGACGGGAAAACCGTTGGGAAATGTTGATGAACTGGAATGGAATTTGGTGGAAGATGGAGATAAATACGTAGAAATGCCTGAAGAAACGAAGGGTAAAATATCCATTGTGGTTACTGCGAAAAACGGCTTCAACGTGATGGTTCCGCAACCGTCCTGGCTGTTACCAGTGAGGGGAGAAAAGTAAAGGTGACACTAAATGTGGTTGTTCCGTCGGTAATCAGAGCCGAACACAAAAATGGAGGAATGGCTACGGAAAGGCTTCCTGAGGGGAAAACGTCCGTCATAGGGGCCTCTGCCGTCCTGAAGCTGACGCTGCATCCGACCAGCGTCAGCTTCAAAAATGTCAAGATTATAGAGAGGGACAAGGGCTCGGAGCCTCCCGGTACGGATTTTGATCCCGGTCATTCCAGGAATGGTGCGAATGAAGCGGCGGAGGTTTCAGAAACAAATCAGCTGCAGGATAATGTAATGGCCGGCATTTTTGCCGCAGATGTGGAGCATGCCCGTTTCCCCCAGTCGTGGGACTGGGTATGTTCGTGGAGCATCCATGATGGAGAAGGGGGAGAGGGAACGGAATATCTTGACGGCCGCGAAATCATGGAAGTTCGGTGCCATTTCAGTTTTTCGGAATTTTACAGGCAGGAAATCTGGGGGCCGCAGCGATACCATCTCGTGACGATTTCTAAATTCGGATGCTGTGTGGATCGGGATACCGTAACCTATCGCAACAAATATTACTATCATCATGAATCCGTTCGTTAAAATAATGTTGTTAACCGTCTGTTCCACCGGCATCCTGTGCGGTGAAGGAAAGCCTGCCCTGTTCCGGCTTCCGTTGCCCGACAGCATCTCCGCGTTCAAAACGTCTCCTCAGGAAAAGAAGGAGTTCCTTTCCCTGTTGCATGAAAAAGAGCTGCCGGATTGTTGCCGGGAGGCGCGGAAGAGGCTTGGCGCCTTTAGTTCCAAGGGAGCTGGAGATGTGAACGCAGAAGACGTCAGGGTGTTGTCATGGATTTTTTACGCTGTCTCTTCAATGGATGTATTTCCTCTGAATTATGATGAGAATACTCCGAAGGACGGCTTGTGCGACAACATGGATTATAATCTGAAGGTTAGGGTTGTGGAATGGATGAGCGTTTTATCCCGGGATATATCCGGAATCGTTTCCCGATGCGGCGTAAAGAGAAAGGAGTTGTGCAGAATATGGTCAGAATATGGAGCGGCCGTATTGAAAACATTCAGGACTCAGTATGATCCGGAATTAAAGCGGAAACAGGCCAGGATGAAGGAGGAATATGATAAAATGAGTGCTGCCAGAACATGGGAGTTGGTGCAGGCCAGGAAGCTGAGCTTATTCGGAGGAGGTGATTCCCGCAGCCTCTACTACAATAATAAGTTGTTGGCTAATGAAAAAAGAAACAGTTTATGCAGATTTTTTCTGGAAAAGAGATTGGAACCTGCGTTTGTGGAGATGCTGGTTCGTTTTTATCCGGGGCAGGCTGGTGAAGTGGTTAAGTATCTTAAGAAGGCCGGGTACGCTGATCAGGAAATCGGAGACTTGATTGACCGGACTGTAGGCCGCGATGGAAAAACGGAGTTTTTATATAAGGGCGGCCGGGGGCGCCAGCACGATAGAAAAATCAAGTCCCGTGGCTCCGGGCATATGAAATAACATGGGGGATTGGGAACTTCCCGGAAATTTCATTGTTTCGCCAGGGACGCCAGGGTGCATAGCGGACGGGAGCAGGCAAATTCCGGGATGCCGCGTTATGGAAGAAACAGGGGAAGTTGTATGTTCTAATCCATCGGAATTGCGTAGGAGTTCAATTTGTAGAACTCTCCGCTTTGGGGGCCTTCGTCGGTAATGCCGTTATTGGGGGCGGCGTAGGTGTCCAGGGTCATGGAATCCGGGTAAATGGTCAGGATATAGTAGGCCGTAATGCCGGAGCGGTATTGCAGGGTTTTTACCCGGGATTTTGCCGGCGGCAAAAAGGGAATGGGGAGCACCTTGTTTCCCGCGGGGGCGCAGATCAGGGAGGTAAGGGTGTTTTTCCCGTCCGGGGAGGTAATTATATACAGGTCATGGGCGTGCAGGTGCCCGGTGATGACGAAGCGCACTCCGGCATCCCGGAGATTGCGGTAAAAGATATTTTGCTGTTCCGCCGCGCTGTCATTGTAACGGCCCCACAGGCATTCCCGGAATTGCATGGGCGTCTGCAGGGTGCGGTGGGTGAAAACCAGGCAGTGTCGCGGAACGGTGTTGGCCTTGCTTCTGTTGCGTTTAACCCATGCGCTGAAGTCCACGAGCTGGTCAGGAGTAAGGTCAATATCCATGAAATACAGGGAAGCGTTTTTATGGCGGATACCGTAGTTCAGTTTTCTGGTGGCCAGCCCTTGGACGCCCTGCCTCCGCGTAGGCAGGAAGAGTTCCCGGAATTGTTCCGCCCGGAAAGGAAGGGAGTCATGATTGCCGCGCACGGCATAAAAGGGGATGCCTTTTTCTCTCAGAATGTTGTTGAGTTCCTTGCGTTTGGCGAGTCCCTTGACGGGGGCGCTTCCTTCGATATCCGCCATGTCCCCTACCTGGACGACCATGTCCACGTTGTGTTTCAGGATTTCCCCATAGAGGGTTTTGATGAAGTTGACTGCTACTCCCTCGCTTCCTTCCATGCGCTTGGGGGAGTCGTGCGTATCGCCGATGATCGCGATTTTCCATGGGGCTGTATCTTCCGCCAGTGCCGGCTGAAGCAGGAACATGAGAAATAACGCAAGATATTTCATGGCACTGGATTTTTACAACCTGCCTGCTCTTCCCGCCAGAAAATTATGACTGAGGCGGAAAGATGCCGTCCGGGGCTTTTTCTTTTTCCCGAGGCAGGCGTTGACGTGCTGTCCTGGGGAATTCTGTTCCCCGCTGAAAACGGAAAAGCCGGACATTGGAAATTCAATGTCCGGCTTTGAGGGGGCCTACAGCGCTGGCTGAAATTTATTGCTGGTTGACCTTCAGTATTTTGGCCTGTTCTTCCGTGAGTTCCACGCAGTGCCAGGGGAGGCCGCGCCTGTTGAGCTCGTCCATGAAGGGGTCCGGGTCATTTTGTTCCATATTGAAGACTCCTGCGCCAGTCCATTTGCCCGTAAGGATCATTTCCGCGCCGATCATGGCCGGAACCCCCGTAGTATAGGAAATGGCCTGGGAACCTACTTCTTTAAAGCATTGTTCATGGTCGCAAATGTTGTAAATGTACACAGCCTTGAATTGGCCGTCCTTGATTCCGGTGATGACGTTGCCGATGCAGGTTTTTCCCCTGGTCGTCTTGCCCAGGTCCCCGGGGTCCGGCAGAACGGCCTTGAGGAATTGCAGCGGGATGATTTCAACTCCGTTGTACATGACCGGGTCAATGCGGGTCATGCCCACGTTCTGAAGCACTTCCAGGTGCTTGAGGTAGTTCGGTGAGAAGGACATCCAGAATTGCGCCCGGCGGATGGTGGGGATGTGCTTGACCAGGCTTTCCATTTCTTCATGGTACATGCGGTAGATTTCATAGGTGCCCACTTCCTGCGGGCAGGTGAAACTCTGGTGCATGCTCATGGGGGCGGTTTCCCGGAAGGCTCCGTCTTCCCAATGGCGGCAGGGCGCCGTTACTTCCCGGATGTTGATTTCCGGGTTGAAGTTGGTGGCGAAAGCCTTGCCATGGTTGCCGCCATTGACGTCAATGATGTCCAGCGTATGGATTTCGTCAAAATGATGCTTGAGAGCCCATGCCGTGAATACATTGGTGACGCCGGGGTCAAAGCCGGAACCCAGCAGGGCGAAAAGCCCGGCGTTGCGGAATTGCTCCTGGTACGCCCATTGCCAGGAGTATTCGAATTTGGCTACGTCACGGGGTTCATAGTTGGCGGTATCCAGGTAGTTGACGCCGGTTTCCAGGCAGGCTTCCATCAGGGTGAGATCCTGGTAGGGAAGGGCCACATTGATCAGCAGCTGCGGCTTGATTTCCCGGATGAGGGCTACGGTGGCGGGCACGTCATCCGCATCTACGGAATGGGTAGTGATGCTGACGCCCGTTCTGGAGCGTACGTCCTCCGCAACGGCATCGCATTTGCTTTTCGTGCGGGAGGCCAGATGAATGTTTTGAAAAATATCCGGCAGCTGGGCGCATTTGTTGGCTACCACATGCCCAACGCCGCCTGCTCCAATGATTAAAACCGTGTTCATGATAGGTTCAGTACATAAGTGAAAACAGGCTGAAAGGCAACTCCCGATTTGCTTCAATAATGACACCGTCTTCCCATGGGGCATCAGTTTTTCCGGCATCAGCCGGATGCGGACTTCCCTGCGGAAGACGCACCCTTTTGGAGATTTTCTAAAAATGATTGAACAGGGGATTGACGCGGGCTGTCCGATTTTACAATATCAAATTGTAGATATGATTAGACAAATTCTGCCAGTAGTTGTTGCCGCCTGCGTCGCTCCCTGTTTTGCCGCGGAAGGGTGGATTACCGATATGGATGCCGCCAAAAAACAGGCCGCCGAACAGAAAAAGGATTTAATGATTGAGTTCACCGGTTCCGACTGGTGCCCTCCCTGCATGCAGCTCCGCGCCAACGTATTCAGCAAGCCTGACTTCCAGAAGGAAGCGCAGAAAAATTTCGTTCTGGTGGAGCTGGATTATCCGCGCGGCAAGGAGCAGTCCAAGGAAATGAAAGCCGCCAATGAAAAGCTTGCCCAGCAGTACGGCGTGCGGGGATTCCCGACCGTTGTGTTTGCGGACGCTTCCGGCAAGCCTTTTGGGGGATTTGTCGGGGGGCGTTCCGGGGATGATGTGATGAAAGCCATGCAGGATGCCCTGAAGAACAAGGAAGCGCTGAGCGCCGCGGAAGCGAATGTCGCCAAGGCTGCTACGGATGAAGCGAAGGTTGCCGCTCTGATGGAAGTGCTCAAGCTGGCTCCTCAGGAATATGTGGACAATTTTTATGGTGACGTAAAAGCGGAAATCAAGAAGCTGGACAAGGAGGATAAGTCCGGCCTGAAAGCCGCAGACGCCCATGCTGACCTGCTTAAAAAGGAACAGAAGGACGTTCAGAATTATCTTGCCGGCAAGCTGACGGACAAGACGACGCCTGCGGAAGCCCTTCAGGTGGTTAAGGCGTATCCCGACCGTGACAAGCTTCTGCCGGAGACGCAGCAGCAGTTGCTGATGATGGAGTTCGGGACCTATCTGAATTCCACCGGTGACGTGGACGGCGCCGTTCTGATTCTGGATAAGGTGGCCGAGTTGAAGACGGGAACGGAAGCCGGGATGCAGGCCCCCCGCATCAAGGCCGGCATTCTTGCCAACAAGGATAAGATCAAGGCCCAGATTGACGCCGCCAAAAAGGCGCAGAGCAAATAACTAAAGTTGCTTTTTCTTTTCCCCTGATTTGGGAAAATGGCCCCGCGACGGTTTTCTTCCGTTGCGGGGTTTTTGCTTTCTCTCTGTTTCTCCGGTTACTCAAAAGGGATGATGGAAAGGAGGCATTGTGGCTTATGGGAGGGACGCTGTTCTCTTGTGGAGCGTGTTTTCGGCGTGTTTTGCTGCGGAAATGGTGAAAGGCAGGAGTTGTTGCCGTTTCTTGACGTGAAGCCTTGCGCACGGGAAGGAAACCTGACAGAATCCCGCCATGCGCCTGTTCATGATGTTCTGTGTGATGCTTTTGCTCGCCGGATGCGATACGCGCACGAGCGTGGAACGGGCGCAGGAGGCAGGAGTGCTCATCGTGGGCAATAATGCGGAGCCCCAGAGTTTTGACCCCCACATCGCCACTTCCGTTTCCGATTTCAAGATGATCAATGCCGTTATGGAGGGGCTGCTGCGCGGGGATTCCAGGGATGACGCCGTTTTTCATCCCGCTGTGGCGGAGTCGTGGACGCACAGTCCGGAGGCGGATAAGTGGCGTTTTTCCCTGCGGAAGGACGCCGTGTGGAGCGACGGCGTTCCTGTGACGGCCCATGATTTCGTGTATGCCTATCACCGCCTGCTTCATCCGGGGTTTGGAGGGAGGTACGCGGACATGCTTTATCCGTTGAAGAATGCGGAAGCCTATAACCGGAACAGGCGTAGCCTGCTGCTGTGCGGTCCCGGTTCCCGGCTGGCCGGGAAAGAGGGGCTGGAAGAGATGGTTCTGGCCCGGGTGGATTGGGAGAGGCTGGATGGTATGGGAGCCGGTGAGCTGGAGGCCCTGCGGGATGATCCTTCCCTGATGGAGTGGCCGAATGGGATGCCGGAGGAAGGAGCGCGGAAGATTGCGTCCCGGATGTTGGAGGATGTCCGGGCCGGAAAGCCGGATTTATGGGAGGAAGCCCGCGTGGGCGTGCGCGCCGCGGATGATTATACCCTGGAGATGGAGCTGCGTTCCCCGATGCCCCAGCTTCCGCTGCTGTTGCTTCACTGCACCTGGTTTCCGGTTCCCCGCCATGCCGTGGAAGCCCGCGGCGGCATGCTGGACAGGACGGGGAAATGGACGCGGCCCGGAGCGGCCGTAGGGAACGGGCCTTTTCTCATGGCGGAGCACCGTTTCAATGATTATGTGGAGGTGCGCCGCAATCCCCGGTACCGGAACGCTTCCGCCGTCCGGCTGAATGGAGTCCGTTTTCTTCCCACCGTGAACGGCTTTACGGAAACCCGCATGTTTTTCAACGGCAAGCTTCATGTCACCAACAACGTGCCTCCGGAGATGACGGCTTACGCCCGGGAGCGCGGCGGCGATGATTTTTGCCAGGATGATTATTACGTGACTATTTTTTACCGTTTGAATACGTCGCGTGCGCCTCTGAATGACGCCCGGGTCAGGCGGGCCCTTTCCCTGGCGGTAGACCGGGAGGCCCTGGTGCGGGATGTGGTGTGCGGCGGCGGCCAGCCGTGCTTCGGCTTTACGCCGGACGGCGCCGGATACAAGACGCCGCATGGGGTGGAGTTCAATCCGGAGAAAGCGCGTTCCCTGCTGGCCCAGGCTGGTTTTCCCGGCGGGAAGGGTTTTCCCCGGCTGGAGCTGATGACTACATCCCGCGAAGTTCAGAAGACGATGGCGGAAGCCATCCAGGGCATGTGGAAAAAGCATCTGGGGATTCATGTGGATATCCGTTCCTGTGAGTGGACGGCCTACAAGTTCGCGCAGAATTCCATGCAGTATGATTTTAGTTCCTCCTCATGGTCCGGGGATTATCTGGATCCTTCCAGTTTTCTGGATTTGTGGGGTTCCGCCTCCGGGAACAATAATACGGGCTGGTTTCATCCGGAGTATGAACGCCTGCTGGCGGAGAGCCGCGCCACGGGAGACCAGGAGAAGCGCATGGCCCTGCTGGCCCGTGCGGAAGCGCTGATGCTTTCCGAATCCCCGGTGATTCCCCTGTATTGGGCCAAACGGTCCTATTTGAAGAGGCCGGAAGTGCGGGGATGGCATCCCCTGCTTCTGGACAACCATTTGTTTGAGGATATCAGCCTGGACGACGCCCGGGAACATGGGAAGGAGGCCGCGCCTTGACCAGGATGATTCTGAAACGCCTGGGGCAGGGGCTTCTGGTCCTGCTGGTGCTGGAAACTGTGACGTTTTTCCTGATACGCCTGTTGCCGGGGCACCCCTTCATGGGAGAAAAGAAACTTCCGGAGCATGTCCTCCAGCAGCTCCAGGCCAGTTACGGGCTGGATCAGGCTCCCCTGATCCAGTACGGGCGTTACTGGTGGAACATGCTGGTTCATGGCGACCTGGGACCGTCTTTGGTGAAGGAAGGCGTCAGCGTGGCGGATATGATCGGCCAGTCATTCCCTGTTTCCCTCCAACTTGGAGTCATAGGCATGGCTATTTCCATTCTGGCGGGGGTTCCCGCCGGAATTGTGGCGGCACTGTACAAGAACCGGTGGATGGACTGGTGGGTGATGCTGGTTTCCATGGCCGGCATCTGCATTCCCGCCTTTGTCGTGGCTCCGGTGCTGGGCGTAGCTCTGGGCATGCATGTGCCCGGCTTGAGCGTGGCCGGATGGGATTCTCCCGGTTGCGTGGTGCTTCCGGCGCTGACGCTGGGGCTGGTGAATGCCGCGTATCTGGCGCGCCTGACGCGCGGCGGCATGCTTGAAGTGCTGGGGCAGGATTTCATCCGGACGGCTCGAGCCAAGGGGGCAGGGCCTTTCCGTACGGTTTGGAAGCACGCTTTGCGAGGCGGCCTGATTCCGGCCCTTTCCTATCTGGGGCCTGCTTTTGCCGCCATGATTACCGGTTCTTTTGTGGTGGAGACCTGTTTCCATGTTCCCGGCATGGGCCAACATTTCGTGAACGCAACCACGGACCGGGATTATTTCCTCATCCAGGGGCTTGTCCTGTTTTACGGCATTCTGATCGTCGCAGCCAACCTGGGTGTAGACCTGGTGCAAATGGCCGTCAACCCGAGATTGAGAAAGGAATCATGAGAAAAAGAGGATGGAACAGGACGGAGGAACAGGGTTCCTCCCTGTGGAAGGACGCTTTTCTGCGTCTTTCCCGCAACCGGGCAGCCATGTTTTCCCTGCTGGCGCTGGCGCTGATTGCGGCGGCCTGTTTTCTGGGGCCCCTGCTGCCGTGGCTGCCTCATCCTAATGTGCAGGATTTGTCCCGGATTGCGGAAAGCCCTTCCTGGGACCATTGGTTCGGCACGGACCAGCTTGGGAGGGACCTGCTGGCGCGTGTCCTGTACGGCGGCCGCATTTCCCTGCTGGTGGGCGTGGTCGCCACGGGCGTTTCCCTGGTGATTGGCGTGGCGTACGGACTGGTTTCCGGTTATGCCGGAGGCAGGCTGGATGCCCTGATGATGCGCCTGGTGGATGTGCTTTTTGCCCTGCCGTTCATTGTGCTGGTGATTATTTTTTCCCTGTCCGTGGAGGAGCCGGCCCGGAGGCTGACGCAGTGGGTTTCCGGCATGACGGGCTGGTCTGTGGAAATGGTGAGCCCCATGACCGGGCTGATTCCCCTGTTCATCGCCATCGGCGCTTTGGGCTGGCTGACGCTGGCGCGCATTGTCCGGACGCAGACGATGGAGCTGAAAGGGCAGGAGTTTGTGGAAGCCGCCCGCTCCCTGGGCATCGGTCACATGAAGATTCTGTTCCGCCATATTGCTCCGAATTTGTTCGGGGCCGTCATCGTGTACACGACTCTGGCCGTTCCCGGCATCATGTTGCTGGAAGCCGTCCTGTCCTTTCTGGGGCTGGGCGTGAAGGCTCCCAATTCTTCATGGGGAACGCTGATCAAGGAAGGGGCGGACCGCATGGAGGTAAGTCCGGAATTGCTTTTGTTCCCGGCGCTCCTGTTTTCGGCTACCCTGCTGGCGCTGAATTTCCTGGGGGACGGACTGCGGGACGCCCTGGATCCCAAGTCCTCCAAGGACTGATGTTTTTAAGTAAAAATCATGAAGATTGCGTTAACGATTTCCATGCTGGTGGTCTCCAACGTTTTTATGACGTGGGCGTGGTACGGCCATCTGAAGAAGGGTTCCGGGGCGGATGGCAAGCCCCTGCTGATGATTATCCTGATGAGCTGGGGATTGGCGTTTTTTGAATATTGCTTCATGATTCCCGCCAACCGCCTGGGCAGTGCGGGCGGGCTTAACGTGGCCCAGCTCAAGATTATTCAGGAGGTGATTACCCTGTGCGTGTTTATTCCTTTCGCCCTGTTCTACATCGGAGAAAAATGGAAGTGGGATTACCTGTGGGCGTTTTTATGTGTATTGGGAGCCGTTTTCTTCGTCAACAGGGAGCGTTTGTTCGGGTGACAGACTTTTTCCGTTCGCATTCCTCCCTCCGGACTGTCTTACCCTGAAGAAAGATGAAGATGAACATAATTCCTGTTTTTGCCGCAGCAGCCTCAATCGTTCTGGCCGCAGGCTGCCATCATCGCCACCATGATCGTGATTATTACCGTTCCGGGCCGCCGCGCCATGATCATTATCATCATGACCGTGACGGCTGGGAGCAAAGGCGGACAAAGCCGGTCCCCAAGCCGCGCCCGCATTACATAACCGCCAATCATGCTTCCTATCCCCGCCTGTACCAGCTCCTGTAGATTCGCGGGGACATTTCTCTGCATCCGGAAGGGAGCAGGGCAGGTCCGTGACATGGAACAGGAGGAAGGGCCATGCGGGGAAAATGCCAGCACCGGCGTGCCGTTTATTCCGCTTTTCGGAATGGATTCCGTGCCTGTTCCCTCACGTCGGGACCGGTGGCGGGGGACTCTTGGCCGCGTTCGATGAGCCGCGCACAGGATATAGGCTTGAAAAGGCGCGGTGCCCCCGGCACTCTATGCGCCAGATCAATGACTATAGATGAGCAATTAGACATATTGATGGGCGGTACCGCCGTCGTGATCAGCCGCGAAGAGCTGAAGGAGCGTCTCAAGCTGGGCCGCCCCCTGCGCGTGAAGCTGGGCGTGGACCCTACTGCGCCGGACATCCACCTGGGCCATACCGTGGCTATTGAGAAATTGCGCCAGTTCCAGGAACTTGGCCACCAGGCTGTTTTGCTCATCGGGGATTTCACCGCCACGATTGGCGACCCTTCCGGCCGTTCCGTGACCCGCCCCCCCCTTTCCCGTGAACAGGTGCTGGAGAATGCGGAGACATATACCAAGCAGGCATTCAAGATTTTGGACCGAGACAAGACGGAGATCGTGTATAATGGGGACTGGTTCCGCAAGATGACGTATGAGGAGGTGCTGAAGCTTAATTCCCGCGTGACCATGCAGCAGATGCTGGCCCGGGAGGATTTCAAGGCCCGTGTGGAGGGAGGTAAAGAGGTGCGCCTACATGAGATGCAGTATCCGATTATGCAGGGCTGGGATTCCGTGGAAATCCGTGCGGACGTGGAGCTGGGCGGGACGGACCAGCTTTTCAACATCCTGGTGGGCCGCGACCTTCAGAAGGAGGAAGGCATGCTGCCGCAGATCGCCATGACGATGCCTCTTCTGGAAGGTCTGGACGGCGTGCGGAAGATGTCCAAGTCCTACGGGAATTACGTGGGCGTGGATGAGGCTCCGGAGATGATGTTCGGCAAGATGATGAGCGCCAGCGACGAACTGATGGACCGCTATTACCTGGTGCTGCTGGGTGAGAAGCGGGACATGGGATTGCATCCGATGGAAGCCAAAAAGCTCCTGGCCTGGAAAATCACGGCCCGCTATCATGATTCCGCCGCTGCGGATGCCGCGCGTTCTGACTGGGAAACCCGTTTTTCCAAGAGGGATTTGGCCGCCGCGGATTTGCCGGAAGTGGAGATTGCCTCCCTGCCTGCCGGCATGAATGCCCTGGCTCTGGTTTCCTTCCTGTTTGAGAATGTTTTCCAGGTGAAAAAATCCAATGGCGTTCTCCGCAAGGAGCATTTCACGCCCGGCGCCATCCAGTTGAATGATGTGAAAATGACAGACCCCTCCGCCGTTTTGGAACTGGCTCCGGGCAACGTCCTGCGCCTGAGCAAGAAGCATGCTGTGCGTTTCAAATAGAACGCCGGAGGCGGTATTTACCTTTTTTCCTTTTCCATGCCGGGATTCCTTGCCAAATTGGATCGCTTCACCATCGGCCTCATCGTCAGTGTGGGCGCGGGAATTCTGGTTCCCTGTTCCGGAGTATGGGATACAGTGTTCAGCCGCCTGAGCGATGCAGCCATCGTTCTGCTTTTTTTCCTGTACGGGGCCAAGCTTTCCCGCCGTTCCGTATGGGAAGGGGTGATGCACTGGCGCCTTCAGGGGCTGGTGGCTGCGAGCACCTTTGTTATTTTCCCCCTGCTGGGCATGGTCAGCATGCCCTTGTGGAATAGTGTGCTGGGGCCGGATTTGTGCATGGGAATGCTGTATGTGTGCATGCTGCCTTCCACCGTGCAGTCCAGCATAGCGTTCACTTCCATGGCGGGCGGCAATGTGGCCGCTGCCATTTGCTCTGCTTCCGTTTCCAGCCTGCTGGGGGTGTTCCTCACCCCCTTGCTGGTGGGGCTGGTGTGGTCCCGCGGAGGGGAAGGGGGCGTGGATTTTTCCACTTTCCTGAACATCTGCTATATTATTCTGGTGCCTTTTGTGGCCGGCCAGTTCGCCCAGCGCTGGATTGGCAAATGGGTAGTCACGCACCGGAACCTCACTTCCTGGACAGACCACAGCACCATCTGGCTGGTTATTTACACGGCATTCAGCCATGCGATGATTAACGGCGTATGGAAAAATCTGCCCTGGCTTTCCCTGGTGGAGGTGCTGGCTTTTTGCGGCCTTCTGCTGGCCGCGGCCCTGTGGCTGACGGCTTTCCTTTCACGCAGGCTCCGTTTTTCCCGAGAGGACCGTATTGCGATTATTTTCTGCGGCTCCAAAAAGAGCCTGGCTACCGGCATTCCGATGATGAACGTGATTTTTGCCGGAGCCCCCATCGGGCTGCTGGTGATTCCCATCATGGTGTTCCACCAGCTCCAGTTGATGGTTTGCTCCTTCCTGGCCCGAAAGTGGGCGAAGGACGTGGGAAAGGGAGAACAACTTTAAGAGGGCCTCTGTTTGCCCGCCCTCTCAATGTCCGGTCAGGCGCAGGACGCCGTCGTATTGCATGTCCCGGCCCGGAACAATGATGTGGCTGCCGCGGGAGGGAATTTTTGCAGTAACGGGTTTGTTGCGGAACTGGGTCAAAAACCGCTGGAAGGATTCCATATCTTCCGGGATGATTGTTACTTCCGTATAGGCGGGGTTGGTGGGCGCATGCGTGATTTCCACCCGGAAGGAGCCTGCGATGTTGCCGTCCGGCGCATAGAATTCCAGTGATTCTTCCGTAGAGGCGGGATGCATGAAGAACAGGAAAAACATGATGCCCAGGGCCGCCAGGGTGACGACAGTCAACGGAATATTTTTTCTGAGGGGACTGATATGCATACTTTCTTTTCCTTCCTTCCCTAAGATTATGGGTTTTGCCGGAGCGTGTCAACCCCTCCGGGGGACAGGCTGCGGAGGATTCCTTTCCCATATTCTTTTCAAGGAACAGGTTCCGGAAGAGAGGGGGATGGAAAAAGGGTTGCGTCTGCGGGACAATGTGATAGCTTGTGCGGGCAAAGGGAACCCTATGACCGTACCTGTAAAGATACTGTCCGTATTGGCGGGGCTGAGCCTGGCTGGAAGCGCCCGGGCGCGTATTTGGACGAATGACCGGGGCGCTACCGTCGTAGCCGTGCTGGTGGCCGTCCGTGATGCGGAGGTGGATTTGAAGCTTCAGGACGGGCGCGTGGTGGTTGTTCCCCGGAATATTTTTTCCGGAGCCGATCAGGAATATATTCTGGAATGGGCAAAGTCTGACGGGACGCTTCCGGATACGGATGCAGGGGCGGAGAACCCTCCTGCGCAGGGAGATTCCGGCAGCCGATACGTTCCTCTGGAGCCGAATTGGGATGTTCCCTGGCCGGAGAGGGTGGCCGTTCCCGGTTTCCTGCTGGTGAAAACCGTACAGGAGACGGAGGAATTGAGCGTGTATGAAACGGATCATTTCATTATAGAGTCTCCCGGAAAGCTGCCGGAAGCGGAGCGTATGGCCCTGGCCCGGCGCTTTGAAACCGTTCTGTCTGCCCTGGCGTCTGTTCCGTTGAATCTGGCGGTGGCCCGCCGGCCTTCCCGCAAGTATCTGGTGAGGGTATGTTTCCAGGAAGAGGATTTCAACAGGGCTCCGGGCCTGCGGAACGGGCATCTCAAGTTTTCCCCTACCAGTTTCACGGCTCTGCTGTTGCGGAATAAGAAGGGAAAGCTGCTGAAGCCGGAACTGGATCCGCGCTTTGCCGTCACGCACTGGGCGGCGCAGTCCATGGATTGGGAGCACTGGCTGGTGGACGGCTTTTCCGCGTACATGGCTTTTCTTCCCATGGAGAAGGAAGCGCCTGTATTCCGGAAGATTCCGGAAAGGCTGGCCGCAATGGTTCCGCGCGCCGTCCGCACGGGCAGAGAAACTCTGCCGGCCCTGGCGGACATGCTGTCCAGGGATTCAGCACATTCCGCCGCGGAGCATGGCGTTTCCTCCAGGGGAGGAACGCTTCAGTATTGGGCCGATTTGTTGTGGATGGTTTACTGGAGCCACCTGGAAGGGAACGGAAAGGCGGAGCGCCTCAGAAGCTATTTGAGGGTTCGTGATGCGGAGGGCGGCGGGAAGGCGCGTGCTGTTTTGCTGGATGGGAAGACTCCGGAGGATGTACAGGGGGAAATGGCCGCGGCCTGGAAAAAAATGGGATTGAGGCTGAGATTTTCTCAGCCGGCTTCTGCTGCCGCGGACGGGAAGTCCGCGGAAAAATAACGGGAAGGGAGGGAAGAAAAACTCCTGCCGGGGAGGTGTGGGAAACCTGCGTCTCAAATGGTGCCGTTGAGTTTTCTCCCTATCCAGAACAGGGTAAGCAGAAGGATGAGGATGGAGAGCGTATACGGGCTGCACCAGAGCAGGATGCGCGTTTCCATGGGCGGCGGCACCGGGAGATCCCTGATTTCCTTAATGAGCCGCTGTATTTCCTCAGCTTTTACCATGCGCCCGCGTGTGATGGAGGCCATTTCCTCCATGAGCGCGGTATTGACGGGGCTGCCGATTTTTTCCAGCGTTTCACTCATGGTGATGATGGGAAGCGTAACGGATTTATCCGGTTCCGCAGAGGATGAAGCTGTGAGCTTCCAGGTGCCGGGACGGTTGATTTTGACGGAGGCGGTAAAGGAGCCCCATGTATGGTTCATCGTGTCCATTTGCACGCGGCTGGAGCTTCCTTCCGGAGTTGTAATGTCCAGAAAAACCTCTCCATTCTGGAGAGGGGCCCCCAGTTTGTCGGAGACCATGGCGGTGACGGTCAGCGTGTCTCCCGGCCGGGGCCGTTCCGGGGTGGGAATCAGACGGATTCTTTCTCCTGCGGCCATGTTGCGCTGGTAACTCATCCAGCGGGCCACCTGGCTCCAGAAACGGTAATGGTATTTATCTTCTACTCCGCGCCTCCATCGCCAGGCGGAATCCGTTCCCATGAAGAGGACTTTCCCGTTGCCGCAGGACTGGGTGACAATAAGGGGAATGCGGCCATAGGCATTCTTATCCGCCGCATGCACGGCCAGGACAGTGCTTCCCGCTTTGGTCCGTTCCACGGGGGCGTACCAGTTGAAGCCCGGCAGATTGCGCCATACTTCTTCGTTTTCGCCCTCCGTATCCGCCAGCATGGTAAGCAGGGAGCCGCGGCCTTCCGGCGTCAGGATAAGGGGTGATGGGGAAGGTTGGGTTGTCCCCTCCGGTTTGGTGTTGAGAAATGTAACGGGCATCAGGTCCCCCAGTTCCGATTTCAGGAGTTCCATTTGCCTGCCCTGGTAGCCGGGGAGGAAGACGATGCCGCTGGCCTGGTTTTTTACCATGCCTTTGAGCAGGGAGGCCTGTTCTTCCGTCAGCCCTTTGGAGCCCAGCCCCACATCGCCGATGAAGATGACGTCATACCGGGCCAGGTCTTCCATTCTGTCCGGGAATTTGACCAGGTATCCGGGGCCTTCCCCCATTTCTTCCAGTTCCGGATGAAAGAGCAGGGTGTGCACGTTCACGCCGGGATCCCGGTACAGGGCGTTCCGGATGAAGCGGTATTCCCAGCGCGGCAGTGTATCGATGACCAGTGCTTTGATGGATTCCCTCCTGCCGGAGATGCTGAAGGAAGAGGCGTTATTATTGTGCATCCGTTCCTGGGGCTGGGCGGGGAGTTTGAGTTCCAGCGTTTCCGCCCCTTCTTTTTCTATTTTCCACAGAACGGCGTCGGATACCTCTCCCTGGGCCGGAATGGTGACCGTGCGGGTGACGGTTTTCCCTGTGTCCCTGGAAATCATGGTGAGCGTGGCGCGCGTTTCCTTGCCCAGCGTGCTTTTAATGGTAAAGGGTATTTGCACCGTTTCCCCGATGATGCCGTAAGTGGGGGCTTTCACGTCCTGAAGGGCCAGGTCCGGGAGGGGATACGGGCTGCCTGCGGAAATGATGAACAGGGGGATTCCCCTGGTGCGCATGCGCTGGGCCTGCGTCAGCACGGAGGATGAGGCGTTGTGGCTGCCGTCCGTGAACATGATGACCGCCCGGAGGTTGTCGGAGGATTGCATGGCATCCTCCAGCGGTTTGGCCAGGTCTGTGCCGGCCATGGCATAATCCGGAGAGTCCGGCGCAGGTGGCGCGCCGAAGGAGGCGTATTCCACTACATGCGTGTCTTTGAGGGATTCCGTACTGTTGCCCTTGAGCAGTTCCTGCACGTAGGCCGTGCGTGTGACGACATGCTGGGGGGAGATTTCCACATCCTGCGTTTCCATGGAGCCGGAGCGGTCCTCCAGAATGGAAACCTTGGGTTTTTCCTGCGGGGAGGAGGTGATGAGCCATTCCGGCTGGAAGAGCAGGAAGCAGATGAAGCCAAGGATTGCCAGGCGAAGAATTTCCAGTTTGAATGTCAGCGGCCGGCGGTTGCGCTTGCAGGCGATATAGCTCATCCAGATGCCGGCCGCCATAACCAGGACGGTCAGGATGACGCTTGACGCAGTAGGTTGAAGGCTCAGGTTCATGGACGGGTGGTGGGGGAGGGGAGTTTGGCCGTCTGGCCGGGCAGGCACAGGAGGGCTTCCATCAGCAGGCAGTCGAGGGCGAAGAACAGGAAGAGCTTCCATGCTTCCTGCACCAGGGTGGGGGCTTCCTCTGCACTCTGCATGGAACTGATGGAAGCTTCCGGCAGAAGGAGGTGGAGTTTTTCATCCGTAATCTGGTCAGGCATGTCTTCCGGCCAGGGACGGTTCACGGCGTAGGTCTGTCCTCCCAGTCGGTACACGCCCGCCGTATCAGCCGGAGAACCGGAGGGGTGGCTTCCCTGGGCATTATCCAGGCGCACGGGGGTATCCGTGGCGGATTGCGGCAGGGAGGCGTCATTCACCCGTAGGGAAATGGAGGTGGAAAAGCGTTCCGCCCCCCGGTCCGCCATACGCTGGAGCAGGGGGAGCAGCAGGTGGCCGTCCGCCAGGTTGGACCAGGAATATCTGGGCAGCGTTCCCAGGAACAGAGCGGACCCCGTTCCGGCCCTGACCTGGGCCAGGGCACAGGAACCGTCATCCCAGGAGGCCAGAGTGCGGTATTTGCCCAGCAGGGGTTTCCTGCGCACGGCGCGGAGACGGTTGGCGGGGATGGGTGTCTGATCGGAACCGTCGCGGAGGAATCCCCTTTGCCGGTCCCACGTTTCCAGACGGTAGTATTGTTCGGACGGAGCCGTCTCCGTTGCGCCCCAGGAAACGCCCAGGAAGGAATGCCGTGTTCCGTGTTCCGTGTCGTCAGGCAGGAAAAGGGCTATTCCTCCTTCTTCAATGTATGTCTGGAGTTTTTTCCCCATTTCCGCGCGCGGTGGCGGCCCGTACCAAACGACCATGGACTGGGAGGCCAGATTAGCCTGAGCTTCCCGCGTATTGCCGGGCATCGTGGCTTTCCTGCTGGCCAGGCCGGGAGGGGCGGACATCAGGGAAAGGGTTTTCCCCACTTCTCCCGAAGGACCGAAAATCAGGATGTTGGCGAGAGGCCTGGGGGCGAAGGTGAAGAAGGAAATGTCATCCCTGATGAAGTCGTCATGAGGAAGCGCAACGAAGCCGAAGCCGGATTCCTTGCCCTGCGGCAGGGGGATTTCTTTCCGGATGGAGGTGTTTTCCCCTGCCAGTTGCAGCGTGGCAGCGGTGGAGGCGTTATCCACGGAAAGCTGCACCGGCACGTCCTCCGGCTGGTTGGGATTGAACCCCTGCCGCAGCACTTCCATATCCAGCACCAGTTTCCCGTTATTTACCTGAGCCTGCCGGACTCTGATGCCGCGGTTGCTTTCCGGCCTGTCGCGGAGGGCCATGATGCGGATGGAAGGGGGCAGGGGAAGGGCGGCCAGCCTCTGGCGCACACCGGGCCAGAGAGGGGAGTCTGGCTTCCAGGAAGAGGCCTGCATGTCCGAGGCAATCCAGATTTCCGTCTTTCCTGCGCCGGATTCTTCCAGGTACGGGATGGCTTTTTGCAGAAGTGCCGGAATATCTGCGCCTCCATCCGTTGTCTTGCTTACAGTCAGGTCCGCCAGGGCTTCCGGAGCGGGAATCTGGGTAACGGTTCCAGTGGCGGAATCAAGCAGGGAAAGGCGGCAGTGGCCGAGCTGCGCGAAAGTGGATTCCACCAGAGGGGGGATGGCATCCCGAAGGGAGCTGGTTTTGTCCGGATGGGCATCCATGGAGGCGGAACGATCCAGAACCAGCAGGACTTCATTCAATCCGGAGCTTCCCCAGCCGAAGAAGCTTCCGAGCAGGGGCCGCGCAAAGGCCGTTACCAGTGCCGCCACGGCCATCACGCGCAGCGCCAGAATCAGATAGTGCAGCAGTTTTTTCGTTCCACGTGTTTCCCTGGCCGCACGGAGAAGGAATTCCATGGCCGCCCAGGGGACGGAACGGTGCCGCCACCGGTTGACCAGGTGGATGATGATGGGAACGGAGGCTGCAAAGAGAGCCCACAGCAGCCAGGGAGAGTTGAAGGACATGGCGGGACAGGGATAATTGGAGGGTCAGAGCTGCCTGGTCAGGTGGAGGGCGGTCCGGGCAGCAGTTGCCGGAGGATATGAAGGGTCATTTCTCCGGTTTGCTGGAAGGATTTTTCGCCCAGAATGCCGATGTTATCCTTGGAGGTGTGCCACCAGTTGCCGTCCTGGAAGTCGTCAATCAGGTTCAGCGTGTCCACGCCGCGCTCCATGAAAGGAACGTGGTCATCCAGGATGGCATAGCCGGATACTCCCCATTCTTCCGGGGAATAACCCAGTTCACGGATAGCGCGGGAATAAACCCGGTACATGGATTGGGGCGTCATGGCCGGGATGCGTATCTTTTTACCCTGCCGCCCCACCATGTCCAGATTGATTATCCATTTGGGGAGCGGTTGTTGCATGGAGGATGCGTAATGCCTGGAGCCGTACAGGCCGTCGTCGCTGTCCATATGTTCCGCAAAACTTTCTTCCCCGTCAAAAAACACAAGCTCCAAATTTCTGGCGCGTGCGGGGTCTCCGGACAGAATGCGGGCTGTCTCCAGAATGGCCGCAGCTCCCGATGCTCCGTCATTGGCTCCGGTGAATCCGTCAATGCCCCGCTTGGTGTCAATATGGCAGGTCAGCAGGCCTCGAACCGGATCCAGGAAATTTGGAGCCTTGCCAAAACGAGCCCTCAGGTTGACGAAACGGACGGGGCCCTGGGGCGTTTCCTTTTCAAAATCCTGTTCCCGGCAGGTCCAGCCGTATTTGGTCAGTTCCTCCTTCAGGTAGTCCATCTGCCTGCGGTAACCGGGAGTGCCTGAAGCGCGGTTCCCCATTTCCGTTATCCGCGCGGCGTGGAACAGAGCGTTTCCTCCATTGAAACAGTCCGTCTGCCGGATTTGCGCGGGAACGGTTTCCACACCGGGCAGGGGCGTTTCCACGGGGTTTTCGCACTGCATCAGCAGGGCCGTGAACAGGAGAAGTCCGATGCGGGGCGTCATGGAAAAGGGGGGAGGAAGTTTACTTGGAATCGGGCCATTCATCCTGGCCCAGAAGCTCAAGGATGCGGATGAATTCCGCTTTGCTGGAGAAGGTGATTTCGATGGAGCCCCGGCTTCCCTGGCCGGAGATGTTCACCGGAGTTCCGAATTGTTTGGCGAGGATGCCGGAAATTTTCTTGTACTGAGGGGAGGACGGCTTTTTAGCGGGAGCCGGATCCGGCGGGTTGAGCATCTTCTGAATGGCCTTTTCCGTCTGGCGGACGGTGTAGCCCTTGTTGACGATGTCGCGCCCGAGCTGGATTTGCTGGTCCTTGTTTTTGAGGGAGAGAAGTACCTTGGCATGCCCTACGCTGATAAAGGTATTGCCCAGCATGTCCTGAACCGGCTGCGGCAGGTCGAGCAGCCGCATGCTGTTGGCTACGGCGGCGCGGGATTTGCCTACGCGCTTGGCGATGTCTCCCTGTTTCATGCGGAACTCCGTTTTCAGGCGCATATAGCCGGCGGCTTCTTCCAGCGGGCTGAGGTTTTCCCGCTGGAGGTTTTCAATCAGGGCCAATTCCAGCACGTCCTTGTCGGAAGCTTCCCGGATGATGGCGGGCACGGTGGACAGCCCCAAGATGCCGGAGGCTCTCCAGCGCCTTTCCCCGGCAATCAGTTCATATTTGCCGTTTTGCGTTTCACGGACGATTAAAGGCTGGATGATGCCGTGTTCCTTGATGGAATCTACAAGTTCCGCCAGTTGTTCCGGCGTGAAAATGGCGCGCGGCTGCAGGGAGCTGGGAATAATGGCGGCATGGGATAGCTGATGCACAACGTCTCCCGCCTGGGGAGCCGCCAAGGATTCACGAGACAAATTTTGATTGATAAGGGCGTCAAAGCCTTTCCCCAGAGCCGGTTTTGCCATAGCAGGGAAGAGACTAGCATGAACCGGTTCCGTTTTCAACAGGGTATTTGTTATCCGCGGCGGAAATTCCGGCGTTTGTCTCTGGCGGAATATTCCTTGTTCCCGGACGTATCAGGCGTGTTGCTCCCGCCCCAAGGGCAGGGCAAGGATGTCTGTGTCCGGGAGCGGTCTGATGTCACCGCCGGTTCCATGCCGGCAAAGGCCGTTTCCGGGCAATGAACAAAAAAAGAACAAAATGAATAGCAATAAACAGTCCTGCCGCAGCGCCAGTTTTCCCCGCGGAACCGTTGCGGCACAACATGCGCGAGAATTCCTGAAACCACTCACCCCCTCTCTCAAATGGACTTCAATTTGACAGAAGAACAAAAGAAAGCGGCTCTGGAGGCAGGAAAACAGGGCATGAAAAACGCTTATGAAAAAAGCGGAACACGACCCGGATTGACCTGGTGGGAACGTCTCTTGTGGGTGGTTCTGGCCGGAGCGGCTTATGCGGCGTCCTCCCTCCTCTCCGGCTGCGGGCATACCGTAGACGTGACTGCAGAGCGGGCGGAGATATGCAGGGACGATTCCTGCCTGGTGCTGGAACCGGGGCATTTGTCCTACTCCCAGAAACAGCCGAAAACGGAGATGCCTCCGGTTATCCGGAAAATCCGGCAGGGTAAATGACTGGGCGCCGTCCGATCTTTTGCCCCGGCGGTTTCAGGAAAAACGGCTCTTCAGGAGCCGTTCCGATGGGGATTGTCCGGTGAGCCAGCGGTTGGGGCGGCATAAGAAAAAACTGGGTATGAACGCTTTATCTGCCGCCTTTTCCTATTATCTGGCTGCAGGCCGGAGGGTGGAAGAAATGGAGGAAGACGGCCGCCTCCAGGATGTCTATATCCGTACTCCGGAGCTTGTCCTGATGGCGCGCAGGGTGGATTCCGCCGCACCTTTCGGAAAGGTTGTCGATGTCCGCTTCCGTTTTGAGCCGGGACGGTGTGATGCCTGGCATCTCCATTTTCTGGCGGGAGATGTACGGGAATTGCTGGCTTATAAACGGGAGATTCTTTCCCTGCCCTGGATTCTGACCCAGCATGGCAAGCGGGGGGACGGGAGATTGGTAAAATTACCTGCTTCCCGGTTTTGCCGTCTGCTGGGAGCATTTGTGGGGGACGAAGCGTTTTCCTGATCCTGTTAATGAAAGAGCTTCCGTGCGGATGTTTGCACGGAGGCTCTTTCATGGCATCCGGCGCATGGAAACAGGTTGCTGCAACGATGGTTAAATTTTCCTGTACTCCTTTTCCGGGAGTTTTTTGCAGGAACTTCCCTAAATCAGGGATTGTGCGAACCGGTATGCCTCATTGCTGCGGTTCAGCCATCCTTTGCCGAACACGGGGAACTGTTTGCAAGAATGGTAAAATGATTTGCGCCGTTCGTTCAGAGTGGAGAGAAATTCGGACTCTCCCGTTTGGGCGAGAACGGTTTGCAACATCTGCCGGGTTTGTTTTCCCGGGATGCCGTCCACCACAAGCCCGGCGCCGTGAATGTTCAGCGCGCGCTGCAAAATCTTCCCGGTATTCCTGCTCCCGGAATTGAAAAAATGGTCGCGCAGGATGAATTCAACGCCAGGATAAGCGTCGGAACCCAGCCAGGAACGCACGGCGGCGGTATTATCCAGGACATACTGGAGACAACCTTCCCAGGCCTCTTCACGTCTTCCGGCATCCAGCAGGGCCTTCAATCTGTTAAACACGGTCGGTTCAATACCGTCGCAAATGCCGCAAATCTCCCACTTGCCGCCCTTGTCGGCGGCAGGAAGGCGAGAAACGCGCAGGGAATCCGGCCCGGTAACGCGGCTGTCTTCAAACCGGAGGATAGCCGCGGCCATCTTTTTTTCTGTAGTATCCATTGGCTTGAATCATGGTTCCCTTGGTCGAAATGGCAATGGAGGCGTATTCAAGGGGGGAAACGGCTTGCTGAGGCGGCGTTATCGCCAACGGAACCTTCTTCCCGCTCCGGGAATGGCCCTTCGCTGCCGGAAGTTGACGGGGATGCCTGTGGGTGGAATGGCCTCTTGCCAGATGTTGCGTCCCGCTTTGCTTCCTGCGGCTGCCGCATTCCGCCGGAGATATGAATGGATGATGAATGTTCAAAAGCGGCACGCCGGAAATTCATGGGAACGAGTAATGGCGCACGCCTCATAAAAGCAACCCGCTCAAGGATTGACCTTGAGCGGGTTATGATGGAGCCGCTTGTCAGATTTGAACTGACGACCGTCCGCTTACAAGGCGGGTGCTCTACCACTGAGCTAAAGCGGCATGGTAATGAGGTGGTCCATATCTACAGAAGATGGCCCGTTGTGGCAAGCCGAAAATGGATAGTCAGGCATGGATATTTCCATTTTAAGAGATTGAAAACGTTTCAGGAGTCAAACAGGGAGCCCTGTTCCAGCGGCGGATCGGCAGGCGGTTCCTCCAAATGTGGGGCTGTTTCAGGATGCAGCGTTTCCGCGGAGGGGGCGGGTGAGCCTTCCGTCCGTTCCGCTGTTGCGGAAGGAGCGGTTGTTGGCCCTTCCGTTTCCTCATTTCCGGACTTGGCCGGAGGCATGATGCGGGAGACGCGTTCCACAGGATGCCTGGTAATGATATTTCCTTGGGCACCGCGGTTTTTGATTCTCAGGTCCGCGAAGTGGAAGGGCCTGATCAGGTTACGGAGTTTCAGAACGGCTTTCAGATAAACGTTTACGCTTATCTGGGAACTGTTTTCCTCCGTTTCATGCACGGAGAAGTGGAAGATGCGCGTTCCCTTTGCGCCTCGGGTAAGCGGATATTCCTTGTCCCTGGTGAACCCTCCTATGCGGAAACGCTTGGCGTACACGGGGCCGTCTTTTCCGTCCCGGTAAATCAGGTTGAACACGGGGTCGTCCCCTTTTTTGATGACGGAAATATAAAGGGGGTTTTTACCAGCGAAAAATTTGTCCTGAATCCGCACGATTTTGAGCACGCCTGCATTGTCAATGATCAACACGTCATCCAGCGTGGAGCATTTGCAGACAGGGTTTCCCTTCTTGACGCCGTAACCGGCAAAGCCTTCGTCATCAATATACAATGTTTCATTGGCAACAGCCACCTGCGCGCGGTTTACGGAGCCGAAGGAGGAAATTTCCGTTTTCCGCGGATAGGCGGCGCCGTATTTTTTACGCAGGGCTTCAAACCAGCGGATAGTGAATTTGGTAAGCTGGTTGAGGTTCTTCTGCGTTTGTTCGATGTCCTCTTCAAGCTGGCGGATGTGCTGGTCCGCCTTGAAAGCGTCAAATTTGGAAATCCGCTTGATTTTGATTTCCGTCAGCCTTACCAGGTCGTCCCTGGTAATGGGGGCGCGCAGCCGGGATGCAAACGGCTGCAATTCCCGGTCAATGGTGCCGAGCACTTCTTCCCACGTTTCGGAATCTTCTATGGAGAGGTAGATGCGGTTTTCAATGAATATTTTTTCCAGGCTTGCCTGGTGCCACGCCTCGTTCAGTTCCTTGAGTCGGATTTCCTGCTCCTGGCGCAGGATTTCCTTGGTGGAGTCCGTATTGTAGCGCAGGATGTCGCTGACACACATGAACCTGGGTTTTTCCTCCACAATGACGCAGGCATTCGGGGAGATGCTGACTTCACAAGCGGAGAAGGCGAACAGGGCTTTCCTCGTCTGCTCCGGATCCGCTCCGGCCGGGAGATGGACCAGGATGTCCACATGCTGGGCCGTATTGTCCTCAATGCGGGCGATTTTAATTTTTCCCTTTTCCGCAGCGGAGACAATGGAATCAATTAAGATTTCCGTGGTGACGCCGAACGGGATTTCCGTGATGCGGAGAAGTTTCTTCGATTCCGTGAGGATGCGCGCCCTGATGCGGACGCGGCCCGTTCCTCGTTCTCCGTCACGGTAGTTGGTGGCATCCATCACGCCTCCGGTCGGAAAGTCCGGCAGAAGCTGGAAGGGCTGGCCGCGTAAGTAGGCGATGGAGGCTTCAATCAACTCATTGAAGTTGTGGGGAAGAATTTTACTGGAAAGCCCCACGGCGATGCCTTCCGCTCCCTGAGCGAGAAGAAGGGGGAATTTGACGGGAAGGCTGACCGGTTCCTTGTTCCTGCCGTCATAGGAGAGCTGCCATTCCGTGACTTTGGGGCTGAATACTACGTCACGCGCAAAGGAGGTGAAGCGGGCTTCAATATAGCGGGAAGCCGCTGCGGGGTCGCCTGTCAGAATATTGCCCCAGTTCCCCTGCGTGTCGATAAGCAGCCCTTTTTGTCCCAGCCCCACCAGCGCGTCTGCAATGGAACGGTCGCCGTGCGGATGGAATTTCATCGTGTCTCCCACGATATTAGCCACTTTATTATAACGCCCGTCGTCCAGGCGGTCCATGGCGTGCAGAATACGGCGCTGCACAGGTTTAAACCCGTCATTGATCTTGGGTACGGCCCGTTCCAGAATGACATACGAGGCGTAATCCAGAAAGTAGTCGGCATACATGCCTTCCACAGACTGACTCGCGGGAGCAATGTGGGCGGGTTGAGTCACGACGGCGGATATTAAAGGAATTGTTCCGGGGGGGCAAGCGCGATCTCCGTAAAGAAAATAACCGGCTTCCCTTGTCAGGGGAAGCCGGTTTTCCGGAAAAGGAAGGAATAAAAGCAATCAGGCCTGCTTGGCAGTCAGCCTGTTCTTGAGTTCCTCCGCTTCAGTGCGCAGGGTGTCGAGTTTGGCTGTCTGGGCTTCAAGGTCGGCGATTTCTTCCAGAACGGCCGCCAGGCGGCGCAGGTCGGCGGGTTGGGCGGCTGCGAGAGGCTGTGTTTTGGGAGCAGTTGTATTTTTGGTGCCGGGCTTGCGGCCGCGCTTGGCCTTGGATGCCTTCATCCAGCTTGAGATGGTCACCGTGCTGATGCCGAAGCGTTCGGCGGCTTCTTTCTGGGCACCCCTTTTGTTTTGGGTTTTCCGTTCAGCAATGAAATCAAGAACGGATTGTTTTTCTTCAGGCGTGTAGCGCCTCTTATTTTTGGTACTGTCGTTGGAGTTCATGATGTTGACGAGTGGTTATTTATTTAACTAATCATCCTTGGTCTGGCAAGAAAAAAGTATATGTGTTATAACATTTTTTAAGAGGATTCTTAAATGACTGGTACGTATTCTTGAAGTTCTATTACGGGCGCTTTACTTTATTCATGATTGTTGTTGTTAACATATTGTGTTTTTTATGATTTTGCGGGAGAATACGCGGGATATTTAAACGCTTTTCCATGTTATATCTCGGGTGAAGCCTTTTTTCGCAATCTGCCTGTTGAACCACGCACGGCGGCTGTTCCCCGCCCGTTTTCCAGACGGTATTTTGAGGTTGCAGGGGACCGCGGAATCGTATAAAATCACTCCAATTTCCCAGCCATTTTATCACGATGACCGATCAGACAGGAACCCCTTCTTCGCCGGAACCTCCCAAATTGCGACGCCGTTTGGTAACGGCAGCCCCTGCGGCCGCACCCAAGGTAAAGTTTGTTTCTCCCGCCGCGGAAGGCGTGGAGGTTGTCAAGCCGCGTTTTCTCACTCCTGAGTTGCAGGCCAAGCTGGCTCAGGAGCAGGAGGAAGCCGCCCGCCGCGCAGCGGAACAGGCGGAGGCGGACAGGATTGCTGCGGAAAAGGCGGCTGCCGAGCAGGAAGCTGCCCGTATTGCTGCCGAAAAGGAGGCGGCGAGAATAGCTGCCGAGCAGGAAGCCGCAAGAATCAAGGCGGAGCAGGAGGCTGCCGAAGCCGCGCGCATTGCCGCAGAAAAGGAGGCCGCCCGTGTAGCTGCCGAAGAGGAAAGAGCACGCCTTGCGGCGGAGCTGGAGAAAAAGGAAGCCGCTTCCGCTCCGCAGCCCGAGCCCTCCGTGGATGCCCAGATTCAGGATGCCCTTGCCAAGGTAGCGGAGGCCCAGAAAGCCCTGGCGGAGGCTCAGGCCGCTGCACTGGCCCAGGCCGCAGGGGTAGCGCCTGCGGCTGTGCAGACCCCGGAACCGTCTGTTCCGGAGCCTGCTCCTGCGGTGGGGGCTCCCAAATTGAAAGTTTTCAAGACGGACGCGGCTCCCGCTGCGGCGGAGAAATCCCCGGCCGCCGCTCCGGAAAGCGCCGTTCCCAAGCTGAAAGTATTAAAATCCCCCGTGGGGGCAGCACCAGCTTCTCCCATGGCTCCCGCTGCGGTTCCCCAGCCTGTGGCTGCCGCGGGAGCTTCCCCTGCCTCTGGCGCTCCTCCGGCGGGCGACGGCGGTATTCAGCCTCCCGCCGGAACGGAATCCGCCCGGGATATGGCCGCTTCCGTGGATAAATCCAAATCCCTGCTGCGGGGTGTCCTTTATGGGGTATGCGCCCTGGTTGTCATCGCTGCCGGCGTAGGGATTTATGCATGGAGCACCAGCAGCAAGAAAGAAAAGGTGGAAGGTGAGAACGCCCGCCTGAATGCGCTGGTCGTGGAAGGCGGGAAACTGGGCCGCAGCCGTCTGTTTGACTCCAAGAATCTCAGCCGTGTTCCGGATGTGAAAGTCGTTCCCGATGCGGAGGATGCCGCTCTGCTGCTCGCCAATGTGAGGGGAGTCAAGGGCAACAGGGAAAACTGGCCCGGCGCCGCCCACCTGGTTTCCATCATGGCCCAGATGGATGACAACATTGCCCGCCAGGTGGTGGAAGACATGAAAAAAAATGTCGGCAGGTACAGTAAGGAAAAATATTCCATGATGGTGACCCTTTTGGCCAAGTCTTCCAGCCCCGCCATGCGCGACATGCTGAAAGACCTGTACGCTTCCATCAGCGAAAGCAAGAATAAGAAGATCCAGGACAAGCAGGCCGTGGTGCTCAAGTACATGCGTTTTGCCATGAAGCTGGACGACCTTGACGACGTGATGAAGATCCTCCAGAAGAAGGATGCTTCCCCGGATTTGATTTCCTCCGCTTTCCGTACGGCGCGCTACCTGATTGACGAAGCTCCTCCAGCCAAGCGCAAGGCGCTTTCCTCCAAACTGCTCCAGTATCAGAAAAACATGCCGGAGGAAAACGTCAAAATGCTCTACAAGCTGCTGGCCCGCACCGGTGATCCCAAGGTGCTGGACATGATGGAAAAGAGCTATAAGGAGGATACCAAAAAGGCGCTTGCCATCATTACCGCCTGGGGGGACTGGAATACGGATGACGCCGTTCCGTACCTGTTCAAGGCCTGGAAAGACGAATCCCTGCATGAACGCGTGCGTTCCCAGGCCCATGATTCGATTCTCCGCGTACTCTCCGTGGACCGTGACCGGGATGACAACGCCACGCTCAAGTTGTTTGACCCCCTTATTGCGGATGCCAAAACCAGCGAACGCCGCCAGTTTCTGGTTTCCGCATTCAAGAGACTCAGCAACCGCCCGTATGTGATTCGCCTGCTGGGCCGCATCAAGCAGACTGCGGAAGACCAGAGAAACGCGGTGGAACCAAAGTTCCAGGCTGCGGAGGAGGCCTTGTTCAAGGCGGAGGACAAGTTCAAGGCCAATCCCGGCGATGCGGCAGCCAAGGCCGATTATGAGGCCAAGGAAAAGATTTATAATGAGTTGTCCAGTCAGAAGACCGGGGAAGACAAGGTGATTGCGGCGGTGGACAAGGCTCTGGAAAAGGTCAGGAAGACGCCTGTTCCCACCAGGAAGGCCGCTTCTGCCGAGGACAGGGATGATGACGACTCTTCCGTGATTAAGACAATTTAAACGGTTTTAACGGCCGTATCCGAAAACCGGAGGGAAAATAATCCCTCCGGTTTTTTATGTGCGGGAGTGACAACCATGATTGGCTGGCCGCTTCTGCGCAGATGAGGCCGAATTGGCCGTTGGCCGGGCGGAAGGGGGTAGCGGACTTACTTCATGTATTTTTTGATTTCCGGCAGCAGTGCGTCCGCCCAGAGACGGTAGCCTTTTTCTGTAAGGTGGACGAGGTCCCCGGTAATTCCCGGCAGGAAAGTGCCGTCCTTGTCCAGGAATGCGGAATTAATGTTGACGACATGGACTCTCGGCATATTTGTTTTGTCCAGCTCCCTGTTGATCATTTCATTTTGGATGCGCAGGGGGTCTTCCGCCGTTTTCCCCCGGGGAAAGATGTGCAGAAGAATAATTTCAGTGGCGGGGTGGAGCCGATGGACCCGGGAAGCTATTTCCCGGATACCCTCCGCCGTTTCCTGCGGGGTCTGCCTGCCTTTGTATTGCCCTGTGTTATTGGTGCCCACCATGATAACGCATACTTGGGGGGAATGAGGCGTTTTAAGGGCAGAATCGTCAATGCGCCACAATACATGTTCCGTCCTGTCGCCTCCTATCCCGAAATTGACAGGAGCATAGGGGGAAAAATATTGGGACCATATTTTTTTGCCGTCGGTTTCCCAGCGGTGGGTGATGGAATCGCCGATAAACAGCAGTTGGCATGGTGTTTCCGCCAGGGTCTGCTTTAACAGGGCGTGCCTCTGGCTCCACCAGTCAGCTTTTGTTTTGGAAATGTGGGCGGCATCGGGTTTTCCTTTTTCCGGCTGTTGGGAGAAAACAGGCAGGGCGAGTCCGCATCCCAGAAGGCAGATGGAGGCGGATATGGCGTTGATAGACGGGAAATGGTTCATGTTGTTTATTCAATACGGAGAATGTTTCTGCCGCCTTTCTTTTGGAGGATAAAAAATCCCGTTGGTATATTGAATGCGTTTTCCTGCCGGTACGGCATGGTACCGAAACATGGCGTGGACCCGGCTGGAACGGCAATTCCGTATTTCCTGGCGTAATGGTACTGCAGCAATGGATGGACAGCTTTGTGTTCAGGAATTGATAAAAAGAGGGAACGGCTAACGTATGTTCACGGACAGAGTCCGTTGAATTATCTGATGAATATTCCTGTTACCTTGATTTTGCTTGCTTTCCACATGGCTGCGGCGGCTTCCGCATCCATCTGTGCTTCCCGGAAAACAGAGTGGGCGGATTGGAATTATTTAACTTCTTACGGTCAATCCCTTTCTGTGGGCTGGACGGCTAAGCCCGTTGTAACGGAAAAGCAGGAGAAAGGGGGCTTGTATATGTTCAGGGGAGGGGTGAGAGCGTATGAGAACGGCAGTGACCGCAAGATGCTGGTTCCTCTGGAGGAAGGAGTGAACGGTCCGCGCGGCGAAACTCCCGTATCCGGGGCTGCCTGTCGTTTGTTCCGCCTGATGCAGCATTATTCTCCCGTTACGGCTTCCCGTATCCGGTTGATTTGTTCTGCGACGGGAGTGGGTGGGGCGAGCCTTGGTTCCCTGGGCAGGGGAACTGGAGCCTACAACCGCATTTTGGATGATTTGAAGGCCGCCAAAATACTGGCTGACCGGGAAGGGAAGACCCTTTCCATGCCTGCGTTTATCTGGACCCAGGGAGAGACGGATCACCAGGACAGAAAGACGAGGGAATGGTACCGGGAAAAAATGGAAAAGCTGATCAGGGACATAAATCATGACGCCAGGGCCGTGACCGGGCAGAAAAACGATGTGGTCTGTTTCGGCTATCAGGTTGGTTCCCATTTGAATTATTATCAGTTTAATCCTACGGATTATCCGGCTATTGCCCTGGAACAGCTGGAGATGGCTTTGGAGAAGGACAGCCGGTATGTGATGACGACCCCGATGTATCATTTCGAGTATAGCGACGGAGTCCATTTGACGGCGCCCATGTCCCGCCTTTATGGGGAGTATGTGGGCTATGTCATGAAGAAAGTCCTGTTGGATGGGGCGGACTGGAAACCCGTGCATCCCCTGACCCATAAAATCAGGAAGTCCGGAAAGGGTTGGACGGTGGAAGTGGCATTTTATGCTCCCTGCCCCCCTTTGGTTCTGGACACGAAGACGGTTGACGATCCTGGCAATTATGGTTTTTCCCTTGTGGGGGCTGAGGGAGAGGATATTGCCATCAAGTCTGTCCGGCTGGTGGGGAAAAATGCGGTACAGCTGTTGACGGAGAAGGACCCGGGGAAAGGGCGTCTACGCTATGGGATGACGATTAATGAACACCGTCCTTCCGGTCCGCGGACGGGGGCGCGGGGCTGTCTGAGGGATTCCCAGGGAGATGAGGTTAAGGCCCATATCCAGGGCAAAGATTACCGAATGGATAATTGGTGCCCCTTTTTTGATTACTCCCTGTCAAAAGGGCATTGATTTTCCGGAAATGGCTGCATGATCTTTTTTGCCGCAGGTTGTCCCCCCCTCTGCAAACGGAAAAGGATACCCGGACGGCTTGAAAAAACAGGAAAGGCTTCAGCGGTGCATACTGATTCCGGATTGTTGCGGAGGGGAGGCTTGCACGGCCATGCATGGTGTTATGCTGCGGCTTTCGTGGCCGGATGATGGCGATGTTGTGATCATTTGACCGTAGAGCAGGAGAACTTGCGGAAGTTCATCGTAAACGCCTCTTTTTTCACGAGGTTCATTTTTTCTTCTTCCGGGGGATATTTCCTGCTTCCGGTTTCTTTATGGCTGGCCTTTACAGAAGGAGCCCTGCCTGGTAGATCAGCGTAGCCGTTGCAAAACCCAGGAGGGTCAATCCGCCGAATTGAGCCAGAGCGAACCACCAGGTGCCCGCTTCCCTCTTGGCGACGGTGACGGTGCCGATGCAGGGCAGGGCGATCAGGCAGAATATCATGATGCTGATGCCCTGGAGTGGGGTGTAGCTGGCTTTAAGACGGGCGTTCAATGTCTGCTGGGCCGCCGGGGCCGAATTTCCGTCTTCCACCGCATAAAGGATACCCATCTGGGTGACGAAAATTTCCTTGGCGGCAAAGGCTCCTACCAGGGCGGAATTGATTTTCCAGTCAAATCCGGCCACTTGCGTGACGGGTTCCATCCAATGGCCTATTTGTCCGGCGTAGGAATGTTCCATGGCCGCTGCGTTTGTCGGCGCCGTGTCTTCTTCCGGCCTGGGGTAGGTGTTCAGAAACCACAGGATGATGGAGGCCCCAAGAATGAAAGTGCCTGCTTTCCGGACGTACATGAAGGCCCGCGACCACATCAGGATGCCCACCTTCCGCAGGGAGGGGAGGCGCAGGCGCTTCATGTGGTGGAGGGAATCCCTCTGGGGCGCCTTGAAAAGCGTGTTTTTCAGAAGCCGGGCGCAGCACAGCGCCAGCAGGACGCCGCTGGCATAAATCCCGAACAGCACGGGGGCCTGCAGGCGGGAAGGAAACAGGGCGGAGACGAACATCATGTAGATCGGCAGGCGGCCCGCACAGCTCATCATGGGCAGCACGGCGATGGTGACCAGGCGGTCGCTGCGCGTTTCAATTCTCCTGGTGGACAGGATGGCGGGAACCGAACAGCCGAATCCCAGCAGGAGGGGGGCAAAGCTGCTGCCGTTCAGCCCCATGATTTTCATGATGCGGCTCATCAGGCGGGAAACCCTCATCATGTATCCGCTGTTTTCCAGGACGGTAATGGCCCCGAAGAGGAGAACCACGTTGGGCAGAAAGGCCAGTACGCCGCCCACGCCTCCTACCACGCCTTCCCCCAGCAGGGATTGCAGGCGGGGCCACGGTTCCAGCATGCGGCTGGCCCAGACGCTGAACAGCTGGGTGCCCGTCTGGATGAGCCTGACCAGAGGATCCCCGATAGCGAAGCTCAGGAAGAAAATAATATAAACGATGCCCAGGAAGATAAGAGAACCCCATATCCTGTGCATCAGGACGGCATCCAGTCTGGCCCTCCACAGGTTATCCTTCGCCTCTGCCTCCCGTTCCATAACGTTTACCGGGACGTAACTTAAAATCTGTTCATTTGACAGGCAAGCCTAAAAGCCCGGTTCCGCGGAAAGGGGCATGGAAACCAGGCATTCCGGCCGTTTTTGGGACGGGGCTGCCGCATGGGCCCCGGATGGGGCCGCAGACTTTGTTTTTTAGCGGCGCAAAGCCGCCAGGCCCTGGATGAAAAGGATGGCCGCAGTACAGCCGAATACCATGGAGGGCAGGCACTGAAGCATGTACAGCGGATCTGTGGAACCGTTTCCGTAGGAGGGGAAAATAAAGGCCAGAATCAACGCTATCAGGGACAGCCCCCATGCCAGCCATGATGTAGCGGGAATCCGGCGGCCGGATGCTGCGGCTGGCAGCTGCGGCAGGTTTTCCTGCCGGATGCCGCGTTCGTCAGTATCGCGTCCGGAGAAAGCCGGCCGCTTTTTCCTGACGGGAGGCAGGGCGGCCTGCGTTTTCATGGCGTTTTCCGGTTTGCGGCCGGATGGCGAAGAGGAGGCTTCCCCGAAGGGAAGCCCCGTTGTAACATGAATCAAAACGCCGCACGCCGGGCAGCGCATGCCGGTTTTGGCGTCCAGTCCGGCCGGGTAGGTGTACCCGTGGCCGCATTGGGAGCATGTGGCGGATTCTCTCATGATCTGGCCCGAATGGATGTTAGTCGTCCAAGGGAAGCAGGTCCTCCTGGTCAGCCTTGGTTTCGGGCCTCTGGCGGATTTCCTCAAGCTTGGCTTTCATCTGTTCACAAATGTCCGGATGCTGGGAGGCTACGTTGTCAAGTTCCTTCGGGTCTTTTTCCAGGTCAAAGAGGCTTCCTCCTTCCGGGGACTTGCTCATTTTTGCGGAGGCTCCGTTGATGCCGTCGCGAATGGCCACGCCGGCGGGAATGAATTTCCATTTGCCGTGGCGAATCGCCAACGCCTTGCCAGTGCTGTTGATGACATGGTAGTCACGCCCTTTGGCGGATTTGCCCAGAAGGGCGGGCAGCACGTTTTCAGAGTCACGGAAGGAATTGGCCTTGCCGGGGGCCAGCAGTTGTTCCAGGGAGGCTCCCAGATCCATCTGGTTGAGCAGGGCTTTGCTCGTGGTTCCGGGGTTGATCACGCCGGGCCATTTGACGATGAACGGAATGCGGGAACCTCCTTCCAGAATGCTGTATTTGCCTGCCCGGAAGGGGCCGGCGGGGGAATGGGTGGCGTTGTCCCGGACGGCGAAATCCCTGTAGCCGTCATCCAGCACGGGGCCGTTGTCGCTGGAGAAGATCACCAGGGCGTCTTTTTCCAGACCGGCCTGTTGCAGAGCCTCTGTAATGCGGCGCACACAGTCATCCAGTTCCACGGTCACGTCACCGCGCACGCCGTGCCGGCTCTTGCCCACAAAGCGTTTTTCCGGGCAGCGCGGCACGTGGATGTCATGCGTGGCGAACATCAGGAAAAACGGTTCCTTGGCTTTGGCGCTCTTTTGAATGTATTCAATGGCCTTATCCGTAATGACATCGGCGTTTTCCTCATCCTTCCACAAGGCGCTTTTGCCGCCCTTCATGAATCCGATGCGTCCGATTCCGTTGATAATGGCCTGGTTGTGTCCGTGGCTCCACATGAGTTTGAGCTGGTCCTTATTGTCCTTGCCATTGGGAAGCCCGGGGAAGTTGTGCCTGTAGGATACTTCAATGGGGTCGTTCGGGTCCAGGTTGCGGACATTGCCGTTTTCCAGAATCACACAGGGAACGCGGTCGCCCGTAGCGGCGAAGATAAAGCTCTCGTCAAATCCGATTTCGTTCGGGCTGGGGGAGATATGTTTGTTCCAGTCAATTTTCTTCCCCTTTTCCCCCAGGCCCAGGTGCCATTTGCCTATCATGTAGGTTTTGTAGCCGTGGGATTGGAGCATCTTGGGCAGGGTGGGCTTCTTGGTATCGATAATGAGGGCGGCGTCTCCCGGCAGGATGCCCGTGCCTTCCTTGCGCCACGGATATTCTCCTGTGAACAGGGCATAGCGGGAAGGGGTGCAGACGGATGTGGTGGAATAGGCGTCCGTGAAGCGGCAGCCCTGCTCGGCAAGCTTGTCGATGGAGGGGGTGGGAATTCCCTTGGCTCCATAGCAGCCTACGTCTCCATAGCAGCCTACGTCTCCATAGCCGAGGTCGTCAGCGTAAATCATGACGATGGCCTTGGGGGGCTTGACCGTTGGCGTGACTGCGGCCGGGCAGGCCGCTGCCGCCGCCAGGGCAAGCATCAGGTGTAATGCGGATTTATTCATGTTGTCAGGTGTGTGTGATTATAATTTTCCGGAAAGGGCGGTCGGAAGGATGCCGCTGTTTAAGCGTGGGCCGAACCTTCGGGGGTGTCCGGAGTCTGTTCGCCGGGATGTTCCGGCGGAAGCACGGGTTCCGTCATGGGGCGCATGCTGGCATTCTGCCAGATGTACCGCTTGTAAAGGACCTTGATGGCGGCTGTCAGGGGGACAGCCAGCAGGGCACCGATTAAGCCGCCCAGGATGAGTGTCCAGATCAGCACGGAAAACATGACCGTGAGCGGGTGGAGTTCCACGGAATCCCCCACGATTTTCGGCTGGATGATCCATCCGTCAAATTGGTTGACGGCCAGGAAGATGCTCGAAACAATCAGCACGTGCTGGAAATCCCCCCATGTGAACCAGGCCAGCAACACCGCAGGGATAAATGCGGTGATGATACCCAGGTAGGGAATGATGCCCAGCACGCAGACCGCGGCGCCAATGGTAATGGCGTACGGCAGGCCGATCAGCTTCAGGCAGATGGCAATCAGAATGCCTTCAATGATGCTTACCAGCATTTGGCCGCGGAAGAAGGAAATCAGGTAGCCGTTGATTTCCTCCATGGTGTCCACCACGTCTTTTCTGAATTTGGAGACTTTCAGGGGCAGGATGCTGGGCCATTTCTCTTTGATTTTATCCGCCTCCAGCAGAAAATAAAAAGCGAAAATGGGCGTAATCAGGATGCTGACCATGATTCCTATGGTGCTGTACAGGGCTCGCCCTCCGGAAGTGAGCCAGCTCATCAGCCTGTCCTGGTAAAAGGAGGAATTGATGGTCATGTAGGCTCCCAGCTTTTCCCGGGCGGTCCGGGCGTTTCTCAGGTCATGGATTTCCGCCTCCGTATAATGGCTGGCATTCAGTTCCCGCAGACTGGTTCTGTAAACACTGTCAATGGTGCGGGAAATGAAAGGTATTTCAATGGTGGAGTCAATCAGTTCGGAGGTTTTGTTCCATAGCTCCATCCGGTTGTCGATCAATTCGTCCGTTTGCCTGATCAGGGGAGGAAGAATCGTGGCTCCAAAGCCTACCAGGACAGCCAGAGCCGCAAACATGACCGTGACTACGGCCCAGGGGCGGGAGAATTTGAGACGCACCAGCCAGGAAACGATGGGTTCCAGCAAATACGCCACGACGGCGGCAATCAGGATGGGCAGGAGCACCGGTTCCAGAAACCCCAGAAGTTCCACCACTTCAAAAATGACGAAGGCCGCAATGCCCAGCATCACCAGAATGGAGGCGCCTGTCAGGGCATGCCAGCAGGTTTTTTTCTGGAAAGGGGAGGGAATGGCGAGGGCGGCGGAAGTTTGGGTATTCTGATGTTGTTCGTTGTTCATGCCGGTGTAGAGAGATGGCTGGTTGCTGGCCCGGCTCAGGCAGCGGAGGCCTTGTCCGTTTTCCCGTCAGCTGCGGGAGAGGCTTCATCCGGAGTTTCTCCGGCCGTAGCCGGAGGCTGCTGGCCGTCTGCGGAGGGCTGGGTCTGTTCTTTTTTTTCCTGCTGCCTGACGTGGTTTTCGAATTCCTGTTCCGTAATGGCCTGGGGCGTGGGGTAATAATCCCCGGCAGGGGGCGCGGCCGGAACTTCCCATTGGATGCGCACCAGCCTGTTCCTGCGCTGGACCACCACGCTGGCCTGAGCCCCCCGCTGGGTGGTAACATATTCTACGAGGTCCGGATAGGGATTCTTTCTTCCATTGATGGAAATAAGAACATCTCCCGTTCTGAGGCCGGCGTCCCATGCGGGCGACCACTCTGCCACGTAAGCTTTCATGGGGCCGTTCCCGTTGCTGTCCTGGATAAAGGTGCCTCCCATCAGGTTGAAGGAGGCGGGGGCGGGCATCCGGTGGCTGGTGGAGCTGAAATAAAGGGCGTTCCCCGGGCCGTCCAGCCAGAACTGGCGTGCGGCCAGAGCGCCGTAGCCCAGGATGATGTCGATGTCATCGGGGATGCCCATCACTTCCGGGTTGGCGAAGCTTTCACAGAGCAGGATATTTTTTAATTCCAGTGGACCGAGCTGGAAGGAGCTTACATGCATGCATTCGTGGGCGTAAAAGCCGCCTGCGGCGGGGCTGTAGCCGGAATAGACGCTGACGAACGCATCCGGGTAGGCCTGCTTAATGGCATTCCAGCGTTTTTTGGAGATGTAAACGGCGTGGGGGGCTCCCGTGTCCAGAATGATGCGCCTTCCGTGCTTGTCCGCGATTTGCGGATAGTCGGACCCGGGAATCAGGGAAAGCTTGTTCCAGCTTTTTATTCTGGAGGGAAGTTTATTGAAAAAACGGTGGGAGCGTTTGGGATAGTTGATGTTCCACACATATTTCCGGATGCATTCCCAGCCCAGCAAACCGTCATACGGGGCCTGGTCTGCCATTACTACGTCCTGTTTCCGGGAAATGGGTTCCCCGTCATCCTTCAGGGAAACGGGCACGTTGGCCGTGCGCATGGCGCCCCTGCCGCGCAGGCGTGCGCCGATGGATTCCACTGCCGGGGAGAAAAGCAGGGATGTCTGGACTGCTCCCGTGTCTACGCCCATCATTAATTGCGTTCCGGAGCTCCACGCCAGCGCCACGGGGGTGCCGTCCAGGGGATTGGCCGCGTCAATGGGCGGGGAGCTGCTGTCCTGGATAGGCCGGTGCGATACGCAGGAAACGCACAGCATGGTTGCCAGAAGCATGATGGAGGAACGGAACATAAAGTATTCCGTTCATAACAAACAGACCATAGGCTGGCAAGGTTTCCTTCCTGCTTACAGGGCTTTTTGACGGCATCAGAACGTAAAAACCGCTGCTTGCCGGAGGGTAGCTCATGCAGAAGCATGATATTCAAAATGCGGGCGCGTGCGTTTTTTGAGGCTCTATATCATGGACGGGAATTTTGCCGTCTGCCGCGTCCGGCGTTCCGTTCCAGCGAGGGGGCGGCTGCCTTCATTTTCCCCATGCTGTCCCCAAGGGAGGGCTGAAGCTGGAGCGCTCCCAAAAATCTTGATTTTCACAAGGAGCCGTATAGGGTAGCGGTGAGCCGCTATGACCACCCCTACGTTTGAAGATGCCGTGAGCCGTATCGTACGGAAGGATCCCCGTTTTGCGGAACGGGCATATTCTTTTCTGAAAGATGCGCTGGATTTTACCATGCAGCGCGTTGAAGAAAGGGAAAACGGCTCTCAGAGGCATGTCAGCGGGCAGGAACTGCTGGAAGGGTTCCGGGATTACGCCCTCGCCCAGTTCGGGCCCATGGCTTCCACCGTGATGAAGGAATGGGGGCTTAGGAACGGGAAGAATGTGGGGGAGATGGTTTTTTTACTGATTGAGGAAGACGTTTTTTCCAAACAGCCGGAGGATTCCCTGGATGATTTCAAGGGCTTCATGAGCTTCCGCAAGGCTTTTGAAGAACCTTATGAATTTCAGGACCAGCCCAGTTGAACCGCCCGATACCGCCATGAACAAGGAACCCGATGTACGCTGGCCCGCTGAATGGGAGCCTCAGGATGCTGTCTGGCTGTCCTGGCCCCACCGCAGGGATTTATGGCAAGGGGGGCTGGACGAGTTGCAGCAGACTTATGGGAGCGTGGCCGCTGCCATTGCTCCGCATGCCCTTGTATGCGTGAATGCCGCAGCTCCCCTTCATCCCGGCGTCAGGCAGGCGATGCTGGCCGCCGGAATGAGTGAGGAGCAATTCCGCCTGTTCAACCACCCGACCAACGACGTATGGTGCCGGGACCACGGCCCCGTTTTCGTCCAGGATGTGAAGGACGGTTCTCTGATGCTGGCGGATTGGCAATTTAATGCGTGGGGCGGCAAATTTGCCCCGTGGGACCTGGACAACGGCGTTCCCGCCCTGATTGGGGCGGCGCTGGGGCTTCCCGTGCGCAGTTCTTCCCTGATTCTGGAAGGGGGGGCGATTGAGGGCAATGGGGACGGCTTGCTGGTGACGACGGAGTCCGTGCTGCTGAATCCCAACCGCAATCCGGATTGGAGCCGGGCCATGATTGAGGAGGAATTGAAGCGCATGCTGGGCGTCAGAGCCGTTTTCTGGCTCGGTTCCGGCATTGAAGGGGATGATACGGACGGCCATATTGACGACATGGTGCGTTTTGTGTGCCGGGATGCCGTAGTCTCCATCGTGGAAACGGATTCTTCCTCTCCCCATTACCGCGCTCTGGCGGAGAATAATGAACGCCTTCAGGATTTGAGATGCGTGGACGGTTCCGGGGTGGAGGTGATTCCCCTGCCGATGCCGGATCCCCTCCATGCGGAGGACTGGCGCCTGGATCAGCTCCCTGCCAGTTACGCCAATTTCCTCATTGTTAATGAGGCCGTCATTGTTCCCGTATTCAACCAGCCCCGGAATGACGATCGCGCCCTGGGCATTTTGCGTGAATGTTTCAGCGGAAAACAGGTAATAGGGGTGGATGCCCGCAAGCTGGTGCTGGAAGGCGGCGCCATCCACTGCATCACCCAGCAGCAGCCCCGGCCGGGGAAGGAGGGACTGTGAGCGGAGGGGAAGGAATAACGGTGGATGTGATTCTGCCGATGGAAAAGGCCGGCAGCGAGCGCGTGCGCCGCGCTGCCGTGGCGCGGAAGCTGGGTATTTCCCCCTCCCGTATCAAAGATGTGCGGCTGGTGAAGGAGTCCATTGACTCCCGGCAGAAAAAAATTCTCTTCCAGCTTCGGCTGCTGGTCGGGGTGGATAGCCCGCTGCCGCCGGAACGTCTTCCCTCCCGGGATTATCCGTCCGTCCGTCCCGGCTCCCCCGTGGCGCTGATCGTTGGATTCGGACCGGCCGGGATGTTCGCCGCGCTCCGCTGTTTGGAACTGGGTATGAAGCCTGTGGTTCTGGAACGGGGGAAGGATGTTTCCTCCCGCCGGTTTGACCTGGCTCCCATCCTGCGCCGCGGCACGGTGATGGAGGATTCCAATTACTGTTTTGGAGAGGGAGGGGCAGGCACGTTTTCCGACGGGAAGCTGTTTACGCGCGCGACCAAGAGAGGCCCCGTCCGGGAGGTTTACGAGATTTTTGTAGCCCACGGAGCGCCCAGGGAAATTTTAACGGACGCCCACCCGCATATTGGCTCCAATCTGTTGCCCAATGTCGTCAAAGCCATCAGGGAATCCATCCTTCGCGCGGGCGGGGAAATTCATTTCAATGCCCGTGTGGAGCATCTGCTCCGTTCTGCGGACGGCCGCCGCATACGCGGCGTGGCCTGCGCGGATGGCCGGGAATTTGCGGCGGATTCCGTTTTGCTGGCTACCGGGCACAGTGCCCGGGACGTGTACCGCATGATGCTGGCGGAGGGGCTGGCTCTGGAACAGAAATCCTTTGCCGTGGGTGTGCGCATTGAGCATCCCCAGGCGTTTGTTGATGCGCGCCAGTACCACCTGAATCCGGAGCAGAGGCGCCCGGAGCAGCTTCCGGCAGCCCGTTATTCCGTGACGACCACCATCCAGGACCGCGGCGTCCATTCCTTCTGCATGTGTCCCGGCGGCTTCATCGTGCCCGCCGCCACGGAGAACGATGAGGTAGTGGTCAACGGCATGTCTCTGGCCCGGAGGGATTCTCCATTTGCCAATGCCGGTTTTGTAGTCAGCGTGCATCCGGAAGATACGGAACCGTTTTGCAGGGAACACGGGGTGCTGGCGGGCGTGGCGTACCAGAAAGCGCTGGAGACGGCTTCCTGCCGTGCCGGAGGAGGCATGCAGAAAGCCCCGGCCCAGAAGGTGGAGGATTTTCTGAAAGGGCGCGTTTCTTCTTCCCTGCTGCCTACCAGCTATCATCCCGGCATCGTATCCCATCCCCTTCATGAATTGCTCCCGGAAGGGATTGTCTGGCGCATGCGGGAGGGGCTGCGGCAGTTTGACCGTAAATGGCGGGGATTTGCCGGAGCGGACGCCCAGCTCATTGGCTGTGAGACGCGCACCAGCTCCCCCGTGCGCATTCCAAGGGACCCCGCCACGCTGGAGCATCCCGGTCTGGAGGGCCTGTACCCATGCGGCGAAGGGGCGGGTTACGCCGGCGGCATTGTTTCCGCCGCCCTGGACGGACGCCGTTGTGCGGAGGCCATGGCGCAGCAGGCGACCCGCTAGGTTTTTTCAAGCGTCCGGCCGCCGGAGCGATGCAGCTTTTCTGCGTTTCTGGATGAAGATACGCCCCTGTGAGCCTTGTTATGCCGGAACCGGATGCCATCAAGCCGGGAATGGGGGCAGGCTTGTTTTTTCCGGGAAGGAAAGACAGTCCGCCGTGGCGGCGGCCGTCAATGCTGCGGGATGCGGCGGAAGGGAAGAATATTGTTGACCCTGCGCAAAAGATTCCTGTAACGTGATTTCATGTCAAATCTGTTCCGGTGGGGAATTCTCCCTGCGTTTTTGATGACTTTTTCCGGCATGTCCCAGGATATAGCGGCGCCCTCCATGGCTAATGTGGATTTGGAAATGGAGGATGAAAAGAAAATAGCGGCGTACAGGGAGGCCATGGCCAGGCACTTGCAGCTGGGCATTATTTGGACGTGCATTGTGGAGTTGGAGGAAAAGGATAATCGTGCGGTGCTGGTGGCCACGCTGAAATATATTCAATCTCCCGAATGGGCTGGGATTCTGGATAAATGCCCTTCCGATTACCGCGCCATGCATCTGAAGATGATTAGGGAGTCCGGGAAATTGCTGGAACGGGTGGAAAGAGAGAAGATGACTGCCGATGAAATTCAGAACGCTTACGGAAAGTACGGAGGCCAATACATGAAAATGGGGGGGAGCATTCTGGAAAAATATCGGCTGGAGAATTGTTCCGTACAGTTTTCTTTATTCCTGATGCGGGAAACGGAAGGATTGGATGATAAGGAAAGGTTGAAGGCTCTTTACCGTATCAGGAAGGATATCCTCTCCGGAAAACTGAAGGTTCCCGGAGAGGGCGGAGGGATGGGCGAATCTGGGTTGGAGGAATGACCGGGATGCCGGGCCAATTTCCCGGAACGGTTCCGGAACTCCTGTGTTTCCTTTCTCCCGTTGTTCATTTCCACCCGGGGCCTTCCTTTTTTTGCAGGTTAAGTCTTGCCAGGGCAGGGGGCTTGGGGGCATAATCTGCAAGTTTCACAACCGCACACAGCCATGAAAGTCATCGTCATCTACGGCAGCCCGAATGATAAGCCCTTTATGGAACCGGCCCGCGAGTATTTTGCTCAGGAGAATGTTCCTTATGAAGAAACCGTTCTGTCCGCCCACCGCGACCTTCCGGAGCTGATCAGGTTCCTGGGGGATTTGGAAGCCAGCGGAGAAAAAGCGGTTATCCTGGCTGTGGCCGGCCTGTCTGCCGCCCTTCCCGGCGTGGTGGTGATGAGCTGTTCCCTCCCGGTTATCGGCGTGCCGGTCCCCGGAGGCCCCCTGAACGGTATTGACGCCCTGCTGGCGATTGCCCAGTGTCCCGGCGGCGTGCCCTGCACTACGGTTGGCTTGCATAAGAAGACCCCCGTCAATGCCGCCATGGCCGCCCACCGCATTTTAAAACTGGCGGGGCTGTAACGTGAACTTTTTCCCCCATCCGGCAAATGACTCCTCCTTCACAGGAAATCGTATTGGACGGTCCGGGAATTTCCCGTGCGCTTGAGCGCATGGCCCACGGCATTGTGGCCCGTTTCCCCGGAGAACCTCTCGCCATCGTCGGCCTGCTCAGCCAGGGGGATGTGATTGCCCGGCGTCTGGTGGACAAGGTAAAGGAGCTGGGAGTGGAAGCCCAGTACGGCTCTATTGATATTTCCCTGTACCGGGATGACATCTTCAAGCTGGAAGCCCGGCCTTCCCTCCGTTCCTCCAATTTGCCGTTTTCCACGGATGACATGAGGGTCGTGCTGGTGGACGACGTCCTTTATACGGGGCGCACCATACGTGCGGCCCTGAACGCCCTTTTCGACTACGGCCGTCCGGCCCGTATTGAACTGGCGTGCCTGATTGACCGCGGCGGGCGGGAAGTTCCCATCCAGCCGGATTATACGGGGCACGTGCTGGACCATGCCGGAGCCAAGGTCATCGTAAGCATGAAGGAGGCTGACGGCGAGGACAGCGTGGTCATTCCTTCCCACTGAAAATTTTCCAATCCATTCTCCGTTTCCCATGAATCATCCCCGCAAGGATCTTCTTAATATCTCCTCATTGACTGACGAGGAAATTCACACGCTGCTGGATTCGGCCGGCCCGATGAAGGAGCTTTTTACCAAAAGCGTCAAAAAGGTGCCCGCCCTGAAAGGCAAGTCCGTTCTGACGCTTTTTTATGAACCCAGCACCCGCACCCGTTCCTCTTTTGAGGTAGCGGCGGAACGTCTGTCTGCGGACGTGACCAATTTCACGGTGTCCACCTCTTCCGTGGTGAAAGGGGAATCCGTACAGGACACGATCGCCACGCTCCAGGCCATGAAAGTGGATTATGTAATCGTGCGCCATTACAACAGCGGCTTGCCGAACGTGATTGCGCGCCATACCTGCGCCAGTGTGGTGAACGCCGGGGACGGAGCCCACGCCCATCCCTCTCAGGCGCTGCTGGATTCCTTTACCATCCGGGAGGTGTTTCCGGATGTGAGGGGAAAGCGTGTTCTGATTGTGGGGGACATCCTGCATTCCCGCGTGGCCCGTTCCACCTCCCTGCTGATGAAGAGGCTGGGGATGGAGGTCGCCTTCCTGGGGCCGGGTTCCCTGGTGCCGCGCACCGAACATTCCGGCATTCCCCGTTTTTCCGATTTCAATGAGGCGTTTGCCTGGAAGCCGGACGTAATTTACCTGCTGCGCGTTCAAAAAGAGCGGCAGGACGCCCCTTTCTTCCCCAGCGCCCGGGAGTACAACAAGATTTACGGCGTCACGGAAGAACGCCTGAAGCGCATTTCCGGTGAAGGCCTGTACATCATGCATCCGGGGCCGGTCAACCGCGGCGTGGAAATCTGTGACCTGGCGATGGACTATGAGCGCTGCCTGATCAACCGCCAGGTGGAAAACGGCATCGCCTGCCGCATGTCCATCCTTTACCATCTCACTCCGCAAACCCAGCACTGATTGTTCATGAAAACTTCCGTACTTATTCGCAACGCCCGGCTGACGGACGGTTCCGCCCCGGCGGACCTTCTGGTTTCCGGGGGGGTGATTACAACGAAAGCTCCTGCCGGAACGCTTTTGGAGAGCGCCGCGGAAAAGGCGCTGGATGCTTCCGGGAAACTTGTTCTGCCCGGCCTGTTCGACATCCATGCCCATTTGTGCCAGCCCGGCCGGGAGGACAAGGAACGTGTGGCTACGGCTACCGCCGCCGCCCTGCATGGAGGAGTGACCGGACTGATGGCGATGCCGGATACCGAACCCGTGATGGACAATGCCGCCCAGATTACCACGTTCATGGAAATATGCCGGACGGATGCTCTGGTGGAGGTTATCCCCTCCGGTTGCCTGACCAAGGGGGACGGCGGGGAAGAGCAGGCCTCCTACGACTCCCTGCGCGCCAAGGGCGTCCGTTTCATCACGGACGGGGACCGTGCGCCGGACAACATGCTGCTGCTGTACCGCGCCATGCAGTACGCCAGCAATTTGAACCTTACTTTCGCCCTGCGCGGAGACGTGCCGTCCCTGACGGCCAGGGCGGCCATGCACCCGGGCACTACTTCCTACCGTCTGGGGTTGATGGGCTCCCCCTCCTGTGCGGAGGAAATAGGGCTGGAAACCATCATCCGCCTTTCCGTGGATACGGGCAACTCCCTGCATGTGCAGACCGTCTCTACGGCCGGCAGCGTGGATATCCTGCGCCGCTGCAAGCGGAAAACCGCCGGGTTGAGCGCGGAAGCGGCGCTTCACCATCTCCTGTTCACGCATGAGGACGTGGGCCGGTACGATACCTGCTACAAGACGCTGCCGCCCCTGCGCGACCAGTCGGATGTGGATGCCCTGATTGCCGCCGTGAATGACGGCACCATTGACTGCATTGTTTCCGATCACACGCCCTGCACGCCGTTTTCCAAACTTCAGGATTTCGTTGTCGCCCCGCAGGGCATGATTGCGCTGGATACGTTCCTGCCCGCTATTTACCAGTATCTGGTGGAACCTGGAAAAATGTCCTGGCAGACGGTGGTGCGCGCCTGCAGCGACGCTCCCCGCAGGCTGATGGGGCTGGCCCCCGTCTCCCTGGAAGAAGGGGCTCCGGTCAATCTGGTGGTGTTTGACCCGGAAGGAGAAACGCCCGTCACGGATGAAACGCTCCGCAGCCGCGCCCGCAACACCCCATTCCTGGGCAAGACCTTGAAGGGAAAAGTGGATGCCGTGGTGTTCGGAGAACAGCTCCACCGCTTCTGATGAAAGCGTCACGGAGAAAGGCCGGCAGCTATTAATTATTAACTATCAGTCTCCGCTTGCAGCCCGTCGCCCGCGTCAGCACGTGTTATCCGGACAAATTCGGTGCGCCGCGCCAGAGCGGCCTGGTTCCGGATGCGCGGGCGCGGCTGGTATTTGAGCCGCCGTTCCGTCATCCGGATGCCGTTCGTGGTCTGGAAGGGTTTTCCCATCTGTGGCTGGTCTGGGTGTTCAGTGAAAACGTGGATAAGGGGTGGAGCCCTACGGTCCGGCCTCCGCGGCTGGGGGGCAATGTGCGCATGGGGGTGTTCGCCACGCGTGCGCCGTTCCGTCCCAATCCCATCGGGTTGTCTGCCGTCAGGCTGGAACGGGTGGAATTGCATCCTCTGGACGGCCCGGTATTGCATCTTTCCGGCGTGGATTTGGTGGATGGCACCCCCATTCTGGATATCAAGCCCTATGTTCCTCTGGCGGACTGCATTCCGGAGGCGTCGGAAGGGTTTACGGCTGTCCCCTATGAACGGCTGGATGTGGAAATTCCCGAATCTTTTGGCGGTTCCATGTCTCCGGAAGAGAGGAGTGCGCTGGAAGATACGCTGTCCCTGGATCCCCGTCCCCAGTATCAGGATGATCCGGAACGGGTTTACGGCCTTTCGTTCTCTGGCTGGGAGGTGAAATTCAAGGTAAAGGACAAGCGGCTGCGCGTATTGTCCCTGGAAAGAAGGCGAAGCGGTCCCGGCCTTTTTTGATATGCGGGTCATTCCTTAGGTATTTTTTGGAATCTACATACTTGACTAATCAGGAGCTTAGTTTTTATACCTTATTATCACTGCCACACCTCTATGTACTCATCCGAGTATACAAATCTAGGGTATTTTTCTTTCAATAGAGAAATTGTTTCAGAAAATATTTCATAATAGGATTTCATTTTTTCTTTCGGAAACCAAAAATGAAAATCGGGTGTTGCACATGTATACTTCATCCCTTCTTTATAATGTGCAAATCTATTACGATCATCGTATAATTTTTTCAGTATTGATATTTTATGAGGTGGTATAACTTTCAAATAATTTATTTTATCAATTATATTAAACGATGTGATAAGTTTTTTCACTAATATATTTTGTTCACGACCTATTGTTTTTTCTAATTGCTGCTTAAAAACAGAGTTGGTGAAGGCTTCAATACTAAGCCCCCAAAAAATTATTGCACAAATAGCATTCTTTATTCCCTCAGGACAAATAACTGTTTCAAATTCCGAAATTTCATCACCTTCGCTGATAGGAACTCTTGTGTGTATATGCTCAATGTCATTTAGATATTTGTTATAGGCATCGGCGGCAAGGTCTTGGAAGATTCTTTCTGCGTTAATTCTATATCCTTCTGACATAAGGACATCATACTGTTATATCGCTACATTGTCAAAAATTAGCTCCATCTAACTCTTCGCCTAAGATTTATAAGGACAATTTTCTACTCGCCCTATATGGGTAAGAAAATTGTATACCAAATAAACTATCAAAATAATCTTCAATACGCTGAAAATAAACGCGTACGAACTAATCAAAACACGACAAAATTTCTATATCAACCAAGCAATGATATGGGACAAACTAAGCTCAAATACACTTCCTTATATGAGTTCTTCTTCGAATTTCCTAATGAGGAATCTGCCCGGAAGTATTTTGAGAAGAAGCGTTGGAATGGTCGTGTCCGTTGTCCTCATTGTGGTTCTGACCATATCACCGAATGTAAGGATCACTCTCCAATGCCTTACAGATGTAGGAAATGCAGAAAATTTTTCAGAGTCAGATTTGGTACAATTTTAGAGGAATCCAAATTGCCTCTTCACAAATGGTTGATGTGTATGTACCTGTTGGCAACATCTCGTAAAGGTATTTCCTCCATTCAAGTTTCAAAAGAACTCGGAATTACTCAGAAGAGTGCCTGGTTCCTCTGTCAAAGAATCAGGGAATTTTGGATGAAGGATAAAAAAGAGAAGTTGGATGGTATTGTAGAAGTAGATGAAAACTTCATTGGAGGTAAGGAATCCAACAAACACTTTTCCAAGAAGCTGAACAAGGGAAGAGGTTCAGTAGGTAAATTGATTGTGATCGGAGCCAAACAGAGAAACGGAAAAGTAATCGTCAAACATATCGACGATACTTCCGCTTACAATTTACAAGGATTCATCGGAAGACATGTAGAGAGGAATTCCAATGTGTTTACGGATGAGTTCAAGTCTTACAAGGGACTTGTCGGATTTATCCATGAGTTATCAACCATAAAGGGAAACAATACGTCAATGGTAATGTTCATACCAATTCCATTGAGAGCTTCTGGTCTCTACTGAAGAGAGGTTACTATGGCGTTTACCATTACATGTCCCCTAAGCATTTGAAGAGGTACATTCATGAATTTGCCTATAGGCATAATACCTCCAAGATTGAAGTAATGGAATGTATAGGAGATACGATTACCAAAATGGTTGGTAAGAGAATGATGTATTGTGAATTGGTGAAGTGACTTTTAAAAATAAAGGATAAGTAATTTTATGGAAAAAAGATTACATTATTATAACAAAGAAAGAGATCGATGGATTTCAGAAAATGGATTTTTTGTTACTGATCCAATATTAATTGAAATAGAACAAATGAGTTACAATCCATTATGGAAAATAAAATTCCTATTTTTTATCTCAAAATTATTAAATATAAAAATAATTATAGACAAAAAGGAAAAATGGAGACACAAAAGTATCATTTATGACACTGTAAATGGCAAATATATTAAAAAAGATGATATTAATCTAGACAATTTATCCCCGGTCCATCACTAATATCATTACCTTCGTCCATTCTCATAGAATGAACTACCATATTTGAGGAATCAATTTTTAATAAAATAAATGAATCTTCAAATTCAGAACGATATTTTTCAAAAAAATTTTTCACAGAATCAATTAGATCAGGAATTTCTTCAATACATTGTATTGATATTTCTCCTAAATCTGGTTCATCTTCGTGAATTATATATGTTGAAGTAGAAGAATTATTATCGGTTTCTAGCGGAAATTTTTTAGGAGCATAAGACGCTAATAGATCATCAAATTCTTTTCTCCGTTGTTGATAGGAATTAGAAGAACCATCTCTTGTTGTAATCCTAAATGTTATCAAATATGTGGTCATTTCTTCTGAGAGATAATTTGTTTTATAGCTTCTTTTATAATAGAATCATTCTCTTCTCCACTTTTCCCAAGAAGCCAAACCAATAGAGGAAGTGCAACATTGTTTTCTACAATAAACCATTTGGGATGACCGAACGCGCTTGGATAGCCAATACCATTGTATGCTTCATTCCATCTCATTCCGACACGTGAATTGCTTTCATCGTCGTCCCAATTCCCTATCGCTATAGAAAAATCTTTATTATTGTATAAGACTCTATGATTTGTGAAATCTCTAGGATGTACATTTTCTGGTTCCATTTGCATATAATTGAATAATTTTCTTGAGAAGTCAAGAGTCAACTTGTAGTCTTCTAAGAAATTTGGGGAAAACCAATTCCCAAAAGTTAAGACTCTAGTTCCTTGATCAAATCAAATATATTAATATTGAGCAATTTACAAAGAGATAACACTTCCAAAAAGGTCAAATACCGTTCTCCTGTCTCATATTTGGAAACGAATGACTGAGGAAGATTACACATCTCGGAAAGTTCTACTTGAGACAATCCCATTTTTTTACGCTTCATCCTAAGGAATAAACGCAATTTTTCTTCTTGGACATTGTCCCTCTTTCTGAGCATTTAAGCAGGATAACCTAGAAGCCAAAATAACCCGAATCGGGATATTTTTAGGTTTACAATCAGCTTATATCTCGTACTATGCGGATGAGTTCCCAAATCTGGGAATCCTCAAAACGAGATAGAACTATGAAGACATTATTACTTGGAACAGTCTTGGCATCCCTGGCTTTGCTTACCTCATGCAGCAATTCATCATCCAATGGAGATGGAAGCAATTCAGAAGCTCCATTGACACTGGAAGGAAAAACTCTTACGGGAGGCATGTATGTAGACTATCAAGAAGGTGATGGTTGGGAATTGGAGGCAAAGGATTTTGTTTTCAGTACTGGAACCGTTACGTTTGGCGCAGTCGAATATGATGCCAATGACCATGAGACAACCAGAACAATTACAGGAAGTTATGTTTTTGAAAAAACTGGAACTAATGTAGGAACCCTGCAAATTGAGTCAAATTGGGTAGGGTTTCATCTTAATTTGACGTTTAATGGTAGTAATGTTGCTGCTGAAGGAACGATGAAAGAGAATATGGGAAAGGAATTACCTGCAAAGGGTACATTTGATAAGAGGTAATTTATTTATTACAAATATATTATGAAAAACGCTGACTAGAATACCTAGTCAGCGTTTTTGTCTAAGTTATTCACCTTCAGATGATAAGGGGATGACGAAAATATTTTAAAATAATATGGTTAGTCAAGTATGTAGGTCCCTATTTTTTTTCTTTATCCCTGCGCGGAGCATTGGTTTCCTGTGGCTGGAAGGGGTATGTTTGCCGGGAAACGCCGGATGATGCGGAAAAGAAATGCGAAGGTATTCGGATTATTGATGATTTGTTTTTTCAATTTATTGATAAAGAACGGATTTGATTTATTTTTACTGGTGAGGTCAACGTGTTTTTCCCGCGCTCTGTCATTCTGATTCCGCTTGACTTGCATCCGGATAAAGAGTACCTATCGGTACATTTTTGAAGCATGCTTCATTGTTTTATGGCCGACCCTTTTACGATTTCGTTTTTGATGAAAATGATTACGGACCGCGTGGATATGATGCTTACGCGCGGCTTGACTCTGGAGCGTGTTACGGCCTCCCAGGGCCGGGTGCTGGCTTACCTGATGTCCCGTGACGGAGAAAACGTCTCCCAGAGGGACATAGAGCGGCATTTGGGTGTCTCCCATACCACGGCCAAGGGAATTGTCCAGAGGCTGGAACAGAAGGGCTGGGTAACCACGGCTTTTGACAGTGAAGACGGACGGCTGAAGAATGTGTACCTGACGGATATGAGCCGGGGCGTTCATGAGGCCATCTGTCAGCAGATAGGAGTGATTGAAAATACGCTGCTGGACGGGGTGCCGGAGGAAAGCCGCAGCATGCTGAGGGATCTGCTCCGGCGCATGTACGACAATCTCAAATAATAAAAGCCCGTGCTTTTTTCCGGGGAACGGGTTTGGAAAAATATGAAGCATGCTTCAATAATATTGTTAACCAACAACATGAAAGCACACTATATACTGATAGCGGTCCTGTGCGGGCTGGCAGGGTGCCGGGAAGACAACGGCGCCGCGGATGCTGCAAACCGGAGGGAAATGCCTCCGCTCAAGGTTTCCGTGATGAATATGGAGCAGAGAACGGTGGAGTTGAAATCTTCCTGGTTCGGCCATTTGCGCGGGGTGGAGCAGGCGGACATCAGGCCGCAAGTTTCCGGAACGCTGATACGCCAGGTTTACTGGGACGGCTCCATTTGCGACAAGGGAGAACTGCTTTTTGAAATTGACCCGGCTACCTATCAGGCCGCCGTGGACAGGGAGGCGGCCAACCTGGCTACGGCTCGTGCCGTCAAACTTCAGGCGGAAGCTTCTCTGGACAGGGTGCAGAAGGATTTGGACCGCTATGACAAACTGATCAGGACGGGGGCTATTTCCGTCAAGAACCTGACGGACGCGCAACAGAACCTTAAGGAGATGCAGGCCGCTCTGGAACAGGCGGAAGCGGGCATCAAGCAGGCGGAAGCCTCCCTGGAAAACGCCCGGATCAATCTTGACCGCACCAAAGTACGCGCGCCGTTCCGGGGACTGGCTTCCAAGGCGACGGCCAGCGTGGGGGAACTGATTTCCGCCAGCGGCTCGCCGCTCACTACCATGTCTTCCATCGACCCCATCCGGGTGGATTTTTCCGTGACGGGAAAACAGGTTCTCAGCCGCCTGATGGATGGAACCGTGAATGTGAAAACCGGGCGCATGGGAGACATGCCGGATTTTGAATTGATTCTGGAAGACGGCTCCGTCTTTGAAAAGAAGGGGAAGGTGGTTTCCGTGGACAGCGAGGTGAGCCGTTCGACGGGCACCGTCAATTTCATCGGCCATATTCCCAATCCGGATCTGAAACTGCGTTCCGGAATGGCGGTGCGCGTGCGCGCCGTGACGGGTACGGAGAAGGATGCCTTGCTGGTTCCCGCCCGCGCCCTGCTTTCTTCCATGAACCACCGCAACATCATGGTGGTGGCTCCGGACGGGATGCCGCGCCGCATTGACGTGCAGCCGGGGGAAACCGTAGTTCTTGACATGCCTGACGGCAAGGGCGGAACGGCCCCCATGCTGATGCAGATAGTAACGGGAACGGTCAAGCCCATTCCGGAATCTCTGAAGGAAATAGGATACGGAAAGCCGGCGGATGCTCCCGTCATCGTGGAAGGCGGAATGATGGCCGCCCAGTATTCCAAGGCGAACAGCCTGATGCGGGAACATGGAGCCACGGAAGGGTTCGGGACGGTTGTCCCCGTTCCCTTCATCTATACCGCCCCTGTTTCCACCACTCCTTCCGTAACTGCCAAATAAGCCATGAGTGCGTTTTTCATCAAGCATCCCGCAATCGCAGCCGTGATTGCCATTGTGACCACGCTGCTGGGGCTGGTCTGCATGTTCAACCTGCCTATTTCCCAGTATCCGGAAATCACGCCGCGCACCATCCAGCTTCAGGCCATGTTTCCTGGGGCCAGCGCGCAGGCGGTGGCGGATTCCGTGGGCACTCCCCTGGAACGCCAGATTTCCGGCGTGCAGGGCATGGACTACATGACGTCCGTTTCCTCCAACAACGGCGTGTATAACCTTTCCGTCATTTTTGAACCGGGTTCCGATACGGATATTGACCAGGTGCTGACCAATATGCGCTATGGGCAGGCCTCCTCCCAGCTTCCGCAGGAAGTTCAGAGCACGGGCGTGACCATCAAGCAGCAGCCGGGGCTTCCGCTGATGATTTATTCCCTGACATCCCCGGACGGCAGTTATAATTCCGTGGATTTGGCGAACTATGCCCAGGTGAAGCTGGTGGATGAACTTAAGCGCGTGGAGGGCGTGGGGGAAGTTCAGGTGTACGGCGCGGGGCGTTATGCCATCCGCATCTGGCTGGATACGTCCAAAATGACCCATTACGGCGTTTCCGTCAATGAAGTGCGGGGCGCCATCTCCGCCCAGAACACCACCAACCCCGGCGGCAAGATCGGGGCGGACCCCGTGCCGGACGGCCAGGAGCAGACCATTACCGTGCGCACTCAGGGGCGTCTTTCGGAGCCCCATGAATTTGAAGACATCATCATTCGCCAGAATGGGGATGAAATCCTGTACCTGAAAGATATTGCCAAGGTGGAACTGGGAGCTGAAGACTATTCCGCCACCGGCCGCCTGAACGGAGAAGTTTCTGCAGCTATCGTTATCTTCCAGTCTCCGGGTTCCAACGCCATCGCTACGGCGGACCGCGTGGAAAAACTGCTGGAAGCCAAGGCTCCGCTGATGCCGGAAGGAATTACCGGGCGCGTTTCCCTGGATACGACTACGGCGGTGCGCTATTCCATTGATGAAATCAAGCACACGTTCATGGAAGCCGTCATCCTGGTGGCCCTGGTCGTGTATGTTTTCCTTCAAAACTGGCGCGCCACCCTCATTCCACTCATCGCCGTTCCGGTTTCCCTTATTTCCACGTTCTGCCTCTTTCCCGTCCTGGGGTTTTCTCTGAACACCATTTCCCTTCTTGGCATGGTGCTGGCCATCGGCCTGGTTGTGGATGACGCCATTGTGGTGGTGGAAGCCGTGCAGGAGCACATAGACAAGGGGCTCAATCCGCGCATGGCTTCCTTCGCCGCCATGCAGGAGGTATCCGGCCCCGTCATCGCCATTGCCCTGGTACTGGCGGCGGTGTTCCTGCCTTCCCTGCTGCTGGAGGGCATCACGGGAACGCTGTTCAAGCAGTTCGCCGTGACCATCGCCATTTCCATGCTCATTTCCGCCTTTAATGCGCTGACGCTTTCCCCTGCCTTGTGCGCCCTGTTGCTGAAACCCCGGAATGCGGGCAGGAAGAGCCTCTTTTCCCCATTTCACCGTTTGTTCAACTGGTGTTACGGACGTGTCTCCAACGGCTATACCCGCATGTGCGGAAGCCTGGCCCGCAAGCTGGCGATTTCCATCCCCCTCCTGTTGTTATTCTGGGGGGCGGTAGCTCCTGTGGCGGAGCGCGTTCCCGGCGGCTTTCTTCCGGATGAAGACCAGGGCTTTCTGCTGGCCTGCCTGATCCTGAAGCCGAATACCTCCCTGCAGGTTGCCTATGAACAGGACAAAAAATTTGAGGCGGTCCTCCAGGATCCCGCCGTGAAGAACCTTACTACCGTGGTGGGGCTCAACATCCTCAACAGCGTGCAGACTCCCGGCGCCTGCATTGCCTACATTGAGCTCAAGGACTGGAGCGAACGGCCGGAAACCTCCGCGGAGCTGGCCGGAAAGCTTCAGGGAAAGCTGGCCCAGGCCGGCCTGGACGGCATGGCGATGGTGCTGGAACCTCCCGCCATCCCCGGCGTGGGAACCGCCAACGGGGTTACGATGGTACTGGAGGATCTGGAAGGGCAGGGCGTAGCTTATCTGCATGAACAGGTGCAACGGTTCCAGGAAGCGGCTTCCCGGCGTCCGGAAATAGCCTTGTGCATAGACATGATGATGGCGGACATGCCGCAGAAGTACGTGAACCTGGACAAGGAAAAATGCAAATTCCACAAGGTGGATATTGACGTGGCCAACGGCATTTTGGCCTCCTACAACGGTTCCTCCTTCATCAATTACTTCAATGCCTTCGGCCAGCAGTGGCAGGTGTATATCCAGGCGCAGGGCGAAGACCGCGCCAGCCTGGAGAAGATGGACGGCTTCTTTGTCACGAACGCGGACGGAGCCCGCGTGCCTCTCTCCGCCCTGGTGAACATCAGAGAGATAGAGGATACGGAATTCGTGATGCACCATAACATCTACAACGCCGCCAAATTGAACGTGATGCCCCGGCCCGGCCACTCCACCCAGCAGGTGATGGATGCGCTGAAGGAAGTGTTCCATCAGACGATGGATCCCACGAAGGTTGGCTTCGACTACCAGGACATGAGTTTCCAGGAAAATAAAGTGCGCAACAGTATTGGGCTGGGGGCCATCTTCACCATGTCCGCCGTTTTCGCCTTCCTTATCCTGGTGGCGCTTTATGAGAAATGGTCTCTTCCCCTGGCGGTTTTCCTCACGGTTCCCATTGCCGTGCTGGGGGCCTATGCCGGGTTGTTCTGGCAGGGCATGGAGCTGACGCTCTAAGCGCAGATCGGTCTGGTGATGCTGGTGGGTCTGGCGGCCAAGAACGCCATCCTCATCGTGGAATTCGCCAATCTGGAGATGCAGCGCGGCAAGGGCCTGATGGAGGCTACGCTGGCTGCCGCGCGTCTGCGCCTGCGTCCCATTCTGATGACTTCTCTGGCATTCGTTCTGGGATGCATCCCCCTGATGCTTTCCTCCGGTTCCGGGGCTCTGGCGCGCAACGCTATCGGTACGGTTGTGGTGATTGGCATGGGGGTGGCTACACTGGTGGGCGCTTTTCTGATTCCATGTTCTTATGTGTTCATCATGAGATTATTCCGTATTAAATTCTCCCTGAATGATCTGAAGGAGGATCCGGATGAAGTGGGAGCCAGGAAATACCTGGCCGCCCATACGAAAGACTGATGTTTTACAGATTGTCCTGTTCCGGCGCTGACCATCCAGGGCAGCGCCGGAGCTTGCTTTCGGAGCCGGAGGGGAGTATTTTCCTGTCCGGACGCCGGGAGTAACGCCGGGTCATTTTAAGGGAATGAATGAGTACCGGCAGATAACTGAAGCTTTTCAGGAAAACTTCCGTAACTACGGAGAATTGGGCGCTTCCGTTTCTGTCTGGAAGGAGGGAAGGGAAATCGTTTCCCTGCATTCCGGGTTTGCCGCAGCGGATAAAACGCGTCCATGGACGGAACATTCGCTGGTGCCCGTTTACTCCGCCACCAAGGGAGCCGCATCCGCCGCCCTTCTGCTGGCCCTGCACCAGCAGGGAGCCTCGCCGCAGATGAGCATGGGGGAACTGTGGCCTGAATTCCCGCTGCCCTATGCATCCATCGCGCAGATGATGTCCCATCAATGCGGTTTGGCAGCTTTCTCCCGGACGGCAAGCGTGTTTGACCATGAGGATTGCGTGCGCGCCCTGGAGGAAACCGTTCCGGCGTGGCAGCCGCCGGAACACGGCTACCATCCGCATACTTACGGAGTGATGCTTGATGAACTCATGCTGCGGCTGACCGGGGAACGCCTGTGGCGCTACTGGGAGGAATACATCCGCAAACCGTTGAATCTGGATTTTTACATCGGGTTGCCGGAATCCGAATGGAACCGCGTGGCGACGCTGTATCCCGGCAAGATGGACATGTCCAACATGGGTACGCCGTTTTATCTGGAATACATGAACAAGGGCACGCCCGTAAACCGTGCGTTCAATACTCTGATAGGGCTGAACAGTGTGCGGCAGATGAACACGCCGGAAGCGTGGGTGTCCGGAGTTCCGGCCTTTGGCGGCGTGGCTTCCGCCCGCGGCATGGCGCAGTTCTACCAGGCCTGCCTAGGGCTGGATGAACTCCGGGTATTCCCGTCCGACGTGCGCGGCTGGATGCGGAACGTCGTCATTGACGGGCCGGACCTGACGCTGAAAACGCCCACCGCCTTTTCCTGCGGCTTCATGCACGATCCCGCAGACCCCGCCACGGGCCGCAAGCTGCGCCATCTGTTCGGCTCCGGCGGCTTCGGTCATGCCGGGGCGGGCGGTTCCCATGCCTTTGCGGATCCAGCCCACGGCCTTTCCTTCGGCTACGCGATGAACCGCATGGACTTGAACGTGCTGCCCGGCGTGAAGACCCGAAACCTTATCAGCGCAGTCATGAAAGAAGTGGCTGGAGAGTGTTCTTAACCTGAGACCTGGCTATCTGTTCAATCCCATCGGAAGTTTCCGGATAGTTTATTCGTTCCTATTCTTGCGGCCTTTTTTAATCTGAACGTGGGGGGTACAAAGAATGATTCTTCAGTCATTCCCTTGCTGCCCTGTCCCCTGTTGAAAAATCAGGGTTCCGTTTGCCGGGGATGCTGAACCCGGCCTTTGGAGTCAGCTGCTGGTTACCACCCTCCGCCCAGGGCGCGCGCGAGCTGCACCACGGCCTTGCGGATGTTCTGCTTCATGGTGACCAGGGATTCCTCCGAGCTGAGCCAGGAACGCTGGGCGGTGATCACGTTCAGGAAGTCCGTCTCGCCGTTGATGTACAGGGTGCGGGAGAGCTGGAACGCTTCTCTGTTGGCGTTGTTTTCCTTGTGCAGGTATTGCATCTGGGAGGTATAGCTGCCATAGGCGATCAGGGCGTCCTCCACCTCGGAGACGGCGGTAATGAGCGTTTTGCGGTAAGTTTCCGCAGCTTGTTCCGCTGCGGCTTTCTGGGCGCGTACCGTGGCTCTCAGGGCTCCGCCCCGGAACAGGGGCTGGAGCAGGTTCCCTCCCAGGGACCACGCGTTGTTGTTTTCCCTGAAGAGCTGGCCGAAATCTCCGCCGCGGCTGGAAAGGGAGCCCGTCAGGCTGAAGCGCGGGTACAGATCCGCTACGGCTACGCCCACGTTGGCCACGGCCGCGTGCAGGTCCGCCTCAGCGGCGATAACGTCGGGCCTGCGCCGCAGGAGTTCGGAGGGGAGGCCTACCGGAACGGTGGGCGTTTTCTCAAAGACGGAAGCTTTGGGCAGCGTCAGTTCTACACGGGAATTGTATGTTCCCAGCAGCACGGCGAGCTGGTTTTTAGAGGAGGCCACCTGTGCTTCCAGTTGCGGGATGCGGCTTTCCGTGGAGGCGACGGTGGAGGTGGCCTGCTCCACATCCAGACGGGGGGCGAATTCCGTTTTGTAGCGTTTTTCCGCAATGGTGAGGGTGCTGCGTTGGATTTCCAGTTGTTCCCTGGCGATGCGGAGCTGTTCGCAGGCGGTAATCCAGTCAAAGTAGGCCGTAGCGACGTCCGCCAGCAGGGCTGTGCGCACGGCTCCTGCGGAAGCTTCCGTGGACATGAGGGAGGCGCGGGAGGCCTCGATGGAACGCCGGTTGCCGCCAAAGAGGTCCAGCTCCCAGGAGGTGGACGCTCCCAGGGAGAAGTTCTGGGAAGTGGAGCTGCGAAAACCTCTGTCCGGGGACAGGCTCCACCCGGCGCTGGCGTCTGCGGAGGGAAGCAGGGATGCCTGGGAGACGCGGAGTTTTTCCCTGGCCTCCCGGATGCGGAGCAAAGCCACCTTCATGTCCGGATTGTTGTTGAGGGAGGTGGAGACCAGGCGGTTGAGTTGGGGGTCTCCAAAGATATTCCACCAGGAACGCAAATCTTTGTCCGAACTGTGGGGGGGCCTGTTCGCCTCCCACGTGGCGGGGAGGTCATTGGTCGGCGTCCGGAAATCCGGGCCTACCATGCAGGAGCCAAGGAAACAGGCGGCCAGAAGGGGGAGATGTTTGAACGTGGATGACATGGAAAAATAAAAAGTAAGGTGTTATTCGTGGCGAAGGGCATCAATGGGGTCCATCTTGGACGCCTTCCAGGAGGGGTACCATCCGAAGGCCAGGCCGATGAATACGGAGACGCCTACAGCCAGAGCCATGGCTTCCGGGGAGGAGGCTGTGGCCCAGTTCATGGTGCGGCTGACGATGATGGAGATCGCCTTGCCGAGCATGATGCCCAGCGCGCCGCCCACCACGCAGAGCAGCACCGCTTCCAGCAGGAACTGGCGCATAATATCCTGCGGACGGGCGCCCACCGCCATGCGCAGGCCAATTTCCTTGGTTCGTTCCGTGACGGAAACGAGCATGATATTCATGATGCCGACGCCGCCGACGACCAGAGAGATCATGGCCACGATCATCAGCAGATTGGTCATCACTTCCGTGGTGCTGCTCATGGCACGGGACATTTCCGCCATGTCCCATACCCGGAAATCGTCCAGCTGGCCGTCCTTGAGGTTGTGTTTGGCGCGGATCACTTCCGTAATCTGGTCAATGGCCTCGGAGGAGCGTTCCGGGTCTGAAATCTGAGCCATGATGGAATCAATATTGTTGAAGCGCCGCGGATGGGGAGCGTCCGTATAGGGCTGGTCCGTAGTTTCCGTGTAGTAATCCACGGAACTGGCAGTGTATTTATCTGCCCGGTTGAAGGTGGTGGTGCTGTTGCCGGTGGAAGTGGTGGTGGAACCGCCGCCCAGGCCCTGGAGGCGGTAGCGGATGCTTGTCCATGGGAGGATGATGGAGTCGTCCTGGTCGCGTCCCATCATGTTGGCCCCTTTTTTCTGAAGGATGCCGATGACTTTGAACATGACATTCTTGATGCGGATATCCTTGCCCAGCGGGTCTTCGTCCCCGAAAAGTTCCTTGGCCACCGTCTGGCCGATGACGCACACGCGCCTGGCCTGTTCCACATCTTCCTCGGAGAAGGGCTGGCCTCGCGCCATGTCATACCAGCTTTTGATTTTCAGGTATTCCACGGAACCTCCCTCTACAGTTTCCGGGCTCCAGTTCTTGTTGCCGTAAATGACCTGGCCGCTGGCGCGCACCACGGGGGTAGCCCGCAGAACCATGGGGCAGTCTTTCGCAATGGCTTCGCAGTCCGCGTTGGTCAGGGAGGCCCGTCCGCCCGCGCCGGTATTGACGCCGCTTTTGGAGATGGCTCCAGGGCGGATATTCAGCGTGTCCGCCCCCATGGAAGCGATGGTATTTTTAATCTGGAGCGTAGATCCCTGGCCGATTTCCACCATGGCGATTACTGCGGCAATGCCGATGATGATGCCCAGGATGGTGAGGGCTGCGCGCATGGGATTACGCACCAGGGCCCTGATGCAGGTTTTAAGGAGAGGAAGGAATTTCATACGTCGTCCTTGCTAAGCATATCGGAAATCCCTTCGCAGATAAGACCGTCCGCCATGTTGATGGCCCTGTCCGTGAAGGCGGCTATTTTGGGGTCGTGCGTCACCAGGATGACTGTGATTCCCTGTTGGCGGTTCAGGTCCTTGAACATGTGCAGCACTTCCTTGGAGGTAGTGGAGTCCAGGTTTCCCGTTGGTTCGTCCGCCAGCAGGATGCTGGGGTTGTTGATGAGGGAACGGGCAATGGCTACGCGCTGCTGCTGTCCGCCGGAAAGCTGGGCCGGGGTGTGGTCCATGCGGTCGGAAAGGCCTACCAAATTCAGCAATTCCACGGAACGTTCGCGCATGGCTTTCATGCTGAGGGCAGGGTGGGCATATACGGCAGGCATCATCACGTTTTCCAGGGCTGTGGTACGGGAGAGCAGGTTAAAGTTCTGGAAGACGAATCCGATGCGCTTGTTCCGGAGAGTGGCTCGTTCTGCGGCGTTGAATTTGGCAACATCTTCCCCGGCAATATAGTAATGGCCTGAGGTAGGGCGGTCCAGACAGCCCAGGATATTCATCAGGGTGGATTTTCCTGAACCGGAAGCTCCTGTGAGGGAGACGAATTCCCCCCCGTTGATATCCAGGGTGATGCCCTTGAGCACTTGAAGGTCTATTTCTCCCAAGTGGTACACCTTGGTTATGTCACGTAAGCGGATCACGTTTGTTGGAATGCTTGATGCGGTGAAAAAGAGTAATTAAGAGGTCGAATGATGGCGGTTCCCCGGGTCAGGGAGGCGGGGGAGGGCCGTCATTTCCAGCCGAGGCTGGCGTTTTTGTATTGCCTGTGCTAGGCTTGCGGCGTGGGGGCATTTTGGGCGCGAACGGGTTTTCCCCGCCGGCGGAGGCGGAAGAACCGTCCCCCGAACTGTCGGAGCGGTTCAGTATCTGGGCCGTAGAGACGATTTCCATTCCTTCCCGGAGCGTTTCTCCCGCAATGGCTGTCAGCATGCCGTTGCTTTCCCCTTTGGTGACCAGGTGGGGATAAAGAAGATTGTCCCGCAATTCCCAGACCACGGCTTTTTTCTTTTGTCCGTCCCGGACGGGGGCGGCCAGCTCCGGCTGCATCCGGTCAAAGGCCGCTTTTTGTTCAGCGCTGACCAGTTCTGTTTCCGGGCGGAAGCGGAGGGCCGCATTGGAAACGAGGAAGGCGTTTCGTATGTCCTCTACCACGAATTGGACATTTGCCGTCAGATAGGGGATAAGAAGCTTGTCCGGATTGGGTACATCAATGTCCACGATGTAAGTGACCACATTGGACGTCATGGTTGCGTCCAGCCGTATCTTGTCCACCGTTCCCTTGAATTTGCGGCCGGCGAAAGCGTCCACGGTGAACAGCACCTCCTGCCCCTTGCGGATGCTGCCGATGTCCGCCTCGTTCACAGCGGCCCAAATTTTCAGCTTGGAAAGGTCTGTGGCGATGTAAAACAGGCTGGAGGCGCTCATGCTGGAAACCACTGTTTGGCCTATGTTGACCAGGCGTTTGACCACGACGCCGTCCACGGGGGACTTGATGGTAGTGTATTCCAGATTGCGCATTTCCTTTTTCAGCGCGGCTTCCGCCTGTTTCAGGGATGCTTCCGCTTCCTGCAGGGAGGCTTCCGCCACGGCTACGTTGGCGCGGGCGGTTTCTTCATCCGCAATATACTGGTCGTAGCTGGATTTGGACAGGGCATCCCCCGGCCCCAGCTTTTCCGCGCGTTCCCGGTCCAGTCTGGCCTGCTGGTGCTTGGCTTTGGCCTGCTGGATGTCCGCCTTGGAGCGGGCGATTCCGGCAATGGCCTGCGCTTTGGAGGCTTCCGCCCTCTGAACGTCCAGTTGCACGGGAAGCTTGTCGATTTCCGCGAGCATCTGACCGGCTTTTACAGGGCTGGAATAATCCACTACCTTGCCGTTCATGTCCTTGCCGAACTCCATGATGATTCCGCTGACCTGGGCGCCTACATCTACCAGTTCATCAGGCTCCGTGACGCCGGTTGCTTCGATGGTGATCATCAGGTCTCCTTTTTCAAGAGGTTCTGTCTGGTAGTCCACCTGGATGGCTTCATTTCCTTTCCACTGTTCCCAGGCAAACCAGATGCCTCCGAGAACGGCAATGACGATGATGAGTTTGATGAATCCCTTCACGACTATATTATACTTCGCAATAATGAAAAAGTTGCACGGATGTTAAAAACTTTTCCGCAACGGAGCGTGATCCTATCATGATTTCCGGAAATGTCTAAGGGATTATTATGTTTATTAACAGTTGCTGTTTATTAACTAATAATATTTCCTTTCTTCCTTTTCGCCCAGTGACGGAAGGAGCGGGAATGGAGGGCCACGAAATATCTGAAGGTGCTCCCATTCGATCTTTTGGGGAATTGGCTTCTCCGTGTTTGTAAGTGATGCGGGGGTGGGAAGAACAGGGAAAGGCGGTGAATCCCGACAGGAGTAATGTTGCCCAAGAGGGGAATCCCGGCTTACCTGCGGGCTCAAGGAGGGGAGAAACGTTGAAAGAACGAGCTTTCTGGATTCAGGTGATGGAAAAAAGACACCGCTGCACCGTCTCTGGCTGTGAGCCACGTTCCCGTGCCTCAATAGAGCGGGGACTTCCGCCGCTGTTTTGACTTTTCCGGTATAGGACGTAGTCAGCCCTGCGTCGGGGCTGCCCCCATTAGGTTGTAATATCGGTCCGGGCCACTTTGCCAGGCGATGACGAGTGCAGCAGCCACCACCTTATATACCTCATGGTAGGGAATGTTCCAAGGTGTTTTTGCAATCTTTTCAGACATGGAGGGAACTTTCCCGTGGAGCGATTGATTTTGAAAGGGATGCTGCTTTCAGCGGTGTTCTTCCAGCCATTCCTTTAACACAAGGCGGTCCGCAGGTGCTCAGGGCAGTTCTTCCAGCGTACGGCGGGAGAAGAACCCCAGGTTTTCATGTTCCAGAGGCCGGGGCAGGGCGCAAAGTTCCAGACGGCACAGAAAGGGGATAAGGCGGATAATGCGTTCAGGCTCCCGGTGCCGTACGGGGGTGAGCATGCGGACGGGGAAGACGGTGCATCCCAGCTCTTCCCGTATTTCCCGTATGACGGCGTGCCGGGCATTCTCCCCTGGTTCCACTTTTCCGCCGGGGAATTCGTAAAGAAGCCCGTTGGACTGCCCCGTTTTCTTTTTGGCGCCCAGAAGAAGAGGGCCCCGTGCGGCGGGCAGTTCAATCAGGGCACAGCAGACGTCCAGCGTGTTCATGGGGCGTAAAAGTCCAGGTTATGCAGGTTGATGATGCGGGTGTCCGTATCCAGGACGCCGAAACCGATGCGTCCGGTCCTGCCCTGGAGTTCTCCGGGATTGGCCAGCAGGCAGCCGCCGCATCTTTCGCTGACGGCCTGGTGGGTATGGCCGTACAGGGCGGCGTCTGCGTTTCCGCTGCGCGCTTCCCGCAAGGCGTATTTTGGGTAATGGGAGAGGGAAAGTTTCATGCCGTACCGGGTGATAAGGGCATGTTCCGGATGCAGGCGCGCCGCTGGGGAACTGGCGGCCATCCGCCGCATGGTTTCCACATCATAGTCATTGTTGCCCGGAACGGCATCCAGAGGAAAGTCCTCCGTCAGTTCAATCAGGCGCCGGAAACTCTCCGGCGTGGTGCAGTCGCCCAGGAAGATGAAATGTCCGCAACCCAGCAGGCGCATCCGGTGCATGGCTGGCTCCAGATGGTCTGTGCGGTTGTGCAAGTCGGAAAAAATGCCTATCTTCATCTTTTTTCAGCAATTCATGGCATGAATGGGCCATGCCTTCAATTCATCCGGCAGGGAAAGTGGGAGCGGATGGCCTCCCTCCTTGCGCAGCAGACAGGTGAAACCGCCCGCTCCTGCTCCGTGAAAGGGCATGAGCCGGTAGCAGGCTTCCTGCGTCAGGGAGGAACGGAAATGCTCCAGCTCCGGCACGGTTACGGTGTGCAGGTCCGGATGGCGCTTCAGCAGGTACAGGACATTGCGTTCATTTTCCTCCGGAGCGTAGGTGCATGTAGTGTACAGCAGGAAGCCGCCGGGAGCCAGACACCGGAGGGCGGCCAGCAAAATGCCCCGCTGCCGCTTGGCGTTGCCTCCGGTGACGGAGGAATTGAAACAGCCGGGGTTGGGAATGCCTTTAGCCAGCAGGGACTGCCCGCTGCACGGGGCATCCGCCAGAATGAGGTCAAAACACCCTGGGGCCAGTTCCGCCCACTGGTCCGGGCGCAGGCGCTGGGTGTACAGATTGGTGAAGCCGCAGCGAAGCAGGTTGTGGCGTAGAATGCCCAGGCGCTTCGGATGCACCTCATTGGAAACATGCTCCTGAGGAGATACCCGCGTTTGCGCCAGAATGCTTTTTCCTCCCGGCGCCGCGCACATGTCCAGGCAGCGTCCCGGACGAAACGGAAGATGCGCCAGAGGGGCCGTTTCCCAGACGGACGAGAGATCCAGCGGATAGTAATAGCCGCATTCGTAATCCGGCAGGGAGCCGGGTTTGGTTTCTGTCTCTCCCGGCGGGAGCTCCAGAATGAAGGAATGCCCCCACTCCTGCGGCGTGTTTTTTGCCGGCAGGGGCGGCTGGTAGCCTTCCGGAGCCTTCGGTGTAATGACCAGCGCGCTTCTGGAACGGTTCCCGGCCTGCATGGCGTCCAGAAAATCCCGTTCCTGTTCCGCCGTCAATTCCAGTTTGCGGGAGAGTCTGAGTATTTGGGATGAAGACACGAGATCAGGCCCGGAATGTTTCTCCGAAGTGGGTGTTGAGGGCCAGATGGGCGGCCCCCAGGATACCCGCCTCCGTACCGAACTGGGCGGGAAGGATTTCAAGGTATTCCACCAGAGGGGCGGCGAGCTGGGCTTTCATGATTTCCTGCAGGGGCTGGAAAAGCAGGGTTTTGGCCTTGGCCACGCCCCCGCCGATGATGATGGCTTCCGGGTTCAGGAGATAGCAGCAATTCATCAGGGCGCAGGAGAGTTTTACGGCCAGGTCCCGCCATACTTGTTCAGCCACTTCATCACCCGCCAATGCGGCCCGTTCCAAAGCGATGGGGTTGCAGTCCACAATGGCCTTGTCAATGCCGTGGCTGGCGTAAAGCGTGCGTGCATCCGCAGCTATTTCCCGGTTGCCTACATAATCCTCCAGGGAGCCGCGGTTGCCGTAATGGCCCAGGCGCCCCCGGTAGTCGATGCTCGTCTGCCCCAGCTCCCCGGCGGAGCAGGTAGACCCGCGCAGAAGTTCTCCGTTCACGATCAGGCCGCTGCCAACGCCGGTGCCGAGGGTCAGGCAGACCAGATGTCTTTTTCCTTTTCCGGCGCCCAGCTTCCATTCCGCATAAGCCATGCAGTTGGCGTCGTTTTCCACGTATACGGGCAGTCCGCAGGCGGCCTGGAGCATGTCCCGTACCGGAACGTTGTTCCAGCCGGGCACGTTGGTAAGCGTATAAACGGTCCCCTGGTAAAAATTGACGAACCCCGGCATTCCCATGCCGATGGCCTGCACTTCCGGGTGATTCAGCCGCAGCATATTCACGAACTGGGCTATGGCTTCAATCAGTTGATCGGGATTGCCGTATTCCTGGGTGGCTATCGAAGGAGCGTGGGCGATTACTTCCGCGCCCTTGACGACCCCCATCTTGATGGAGGTGCCTCCGAAGTCAATGCCGATGGAGGGAATGGTTGAAGCTGTCATATAACGCCAATATAGAATTTTATCGGGCGTTGAAAAGGTTAAAAGAAGTATGTTCCCGGTAAAATCCCGACAGGAAAATAGAGGGTGCAAAAGGGGGGGAAATGACTTGTTTCATCACTGAATTTTCTTGAATGAACATTTGGGCGTTTGTAATGTCTCATAGTCTAGTCAGCGGGGCGGGTTCTGCCCTCTGTTCGTGAAATATTGTCAACCTCAGCCCATAGAGACACCTCCTATGCCTACTCCCAAGAAAACCAATAGCAAGACCGTCGCCAAGGAAGTTCCGGCTTCCAAGAAAAAGACCTGCGGGAAGTCCGATTGCAAGACCGCTGTAGACCTGGAGGCTCCCGCCAAGAAGAAATGCTGCAGGAAAAAGGCGTCTGAACCGGAAAAAGCCGCCAAGCCCGCCAAAGAGGCTGCCGCCGCCGCGGCTGAAATGGAAAAGAAGCCTGCGCCGAAAACGGCCAGAAAGGCTCCGGTTAAGAAAACCGCTCCCGCTCCTGTTGCCCCGGTTCCCGCTCCCGCGAAAAATGAATTGACGGATGAACAGGCGGAAGCCATTGCCGCCGCCAGGGCCGAACTGGCCGCCAACCCCGAATGGGAGCCTTTTGTGCAGATGCAGCGCCAGCATCTGCTGGACTTGCGCGACAGGGCTCTGGACAACATGAGCGGCGTGGCCCGCGATACTCTCCGGAATCATCCGGAAGGCAGTGAGGCTTCCGGCTCCGGGGAGCACCAGGCGGATGCCGGCAGTGACGCCTATGACCGTGATTTTGCGCTCAGCCTGCTTTCCAAAGAGCAGGACGGCCTGTATGAAATCGAACAGGCGCTCGCCCGCATTGACAACGGAACATATGGCATCTGCGAAATGTCATACAAGGTCATTCCCATCCTGCGTCTGGAGGCCATCCCCTTTGCGCGGCTTACCGTGGAATGCCAGGCCCAGTGGGAAAAGGAAAAAGGCCAGAATGCCAGGTTCCGTCCCAGAGTGGCCCTGGGCTTTGCCGGAGGACAAAATGATGTAGATTTATCTGTTTCTCTTGACGATGACGAAGAATAGTGTATAAATCCTCCCCCGTAACACATTTTCATCATGCCAAGAGACATCATCATCCTCGAATGCACCGAGGCCAAAGCCGAAGGAAAGCCTACGTCCCGCTACGTCACCACGCGCAATAAAAAAAGCCTGCGTACTCCCGGCCGCCTGGAAAAGATTAAGTACAATCCTTTCCTGAAGCGCCGTACGCTTCATCGTGAAATGCGTTAACTGGTTCGGCTTATCGATTATCTTTATTATTATGTCCACTGAACCCAAGACTGTAGAACGCCGTATTCGTTTCCGCACGTGCAATCGTCAGATGCCGCGCCGCCGTCTCGACATCCCGATGGATCAGGTCAATCTGCTCAACCCTGATTTTCTGTCCAAGTTCACCTCTGAAACCGGCAAGATTCTTCCCCGCCGTGTGACCGGGCTGTCCGCCAAGATTCACCGCAAGATAACCCGTGAAATCAAGCGGGCCCGTTCCATCAACCTTCTGCCGTAACAAGCCCCAAGGAAAATCTCTTTCGGTAGAATTGTCTTTGCAGGCGGGAGTTTGTCCGGTAACAGGGCAGACTCCCGTTTTATTTCCACCCATCATCCTCTTTTTCCATGCAGGAACTGAAAGATACCCAGTCCGAGGCGGATACGCGCAATATTTCCATTGACCGGGTGGGCGTAAAAGGGTTGCGCTTCCCCATCCAGATACAGGACAAGCTCAACCGCATCCAGTCCACCGTGGCGACGGTTTCTCTGGCGGTGGATCTGCCGGAAGAATTCAAGGGCACCCATATGAGCCGTTTTGTGGAAGCGTTGCACCAGCATGGCCCCTTGCTGGATGTGCATACGGCCCTGGCCATTCCGCGGGAACTGCTCCGCCGTCTGTCCGCCCGCCGTTCCCATGTGGAAATGGAATTCCCGTTTTTCCGCTCCAAAAACGCTCCTGTGACCGGAATTGAAGGGCTCATGGATTACGTTGTCCGGTTTGAGATGGAGGCGGAAGCGAACAACAAACTGGCTGATTTCAAGCTGACAGTTATCGTTCCCGTGACGACACTTTGCCCCTGCTCCAAGGCCATGAGTGCCTACGGAGCCCACAACCAGCGCGGGCTGGTTACTTATTCCGTGCGTTTTGCCTCCAGGCCCGTCTGGATTGAAGACCTGATTGACCTGGTGGAATCCTGCGCGAGCTGCTCCCTGTTCAGCGTGCTGAAAAGGCCGGATGAAAAATGGGTGACGGAAAAAGCTTATGAAAACCCTGTCTTTGTGGAAGATCTGGTGCGCAACGTGGCGTTGAAAACGCAGAGTCATTCCGCCTTCAGCTGGTACCGGGTGGAAGCGGAAAATTTTGAATCCATCCATAACCACCAGGCATATGCCGTCATTGAGCGCGATTTGCGTTCCTGAACCATTTCCGCGCCGGATTTATGAACGATAACTGGTGGGCCGTTGCCTCTCTCATCCTTTCTCTGGCTTTCACAGGGCTGGGATGGCGCCTGCTGGCTTCCGGTCGGCGGTTTTTATATGCCCATCTTTGGATGGCGTGCCTCTTTGTTCTCCAGACAGGGGCGCTATGCGTCAAAGCGTACCAGACGGGAATGTGTCCCATCCGCGGCGCTTCAGAGGTGCTCTTCTTCCTCTCCTGGAGCATCAATCTCTTTTATCTGATGCTGGGACGTGCTTACCGAATGTCCGTGCTTGGCATCTTTACGGCTCCGGCTATTGCCGTGCTGACGGTTTTTTCCCTGCTGATAGGCCGTTCCGGAGCGGACGTGCAGGGCACGCATGACTTCTGGGTGACGGCGCATGTGGGCATAGCCATGATGTCCTACGGAGCCGGCGGCCTGGCCGCTGCCGCGGGGGCGGCGTTCTGCATGCAGAATGAATGTCTTAAAAGACACCGGATTCCCGGCACCTGCCGTGTGCTTCCTCCCATCCGTACACTGGAAGCCAGCATGAAGCGCCTGGTTCTTGTGGCATTCCTCCTTCTTCTGCTTGGGGAATGGCTTGGGTGGCGGGGGAATCTCCCCATTAATGCGGCCAAGACCTCCATTGTCATTCTTCTCACGGCAGGCTACAGCGTCCTGCTGTGGTTCATCTACCGCCGCGGCATTCCGGGAAGGATGTTGGCCTGCTGCTGCGTGGCCCTCTTTATTGCATCCATGAGCATTTTCCTGGTAAGCTGATGAGAATGGTTTGTTTAGGCTTGAATCACCGGACCGCTCCCGTGGAAATACGGGAGCGGTTTGCCGTGCCGTCCCATAAGCTCCGGGAGGAAGGACAGCGCATCCGTTCCCTTCCTGGAGTGGACCAGTGCGTTGTGCTTTCCACCTGCAACCGCATGGAAATTTATTATTGGTCCAACGCTCCGGAAAATGCGCAGGAGCACATTTTATCCCATTTTCTGGGTGATGGGCGCGGGGAACTGGATATGGCTTCTTATTTTTACAGCCATCAGGGAGAAGATGCTCTAGGCCATCTGTGCCGCGTGCTGAGCGGCCTGGATTCCATGGTGCTGGGGGAAACGGAAATCTTCGGCCAGGTAAAAACGGCTTACCAGACGGCCCTGGATGCCGGGGTAACTGCGGCCTGCGCCAACAAAACCTTTCAGAAAGCCTTTACTATCGGTAAAAAAGTGCGGACGGAAAGCCAGATTCATGCCGGGGCAACCTCCGTGGGATCCGTGGCAGTGGAGCTGGCGGAACAAATTTTCGGGGACCTTTCCGGCACCCGCGTCCTTATTCTGGGGGCGGGCGAGATGAGCCGCGTTACGGGGCGCGCCCTGCATGCCCGGGGTGCTGAGGGCATTTATGTGGCCAACCGCTCCTTTGACCGTGCGGTAGAGCTGGCGGGCATGATCGGCGGCCAGGCCATCCGGTATGACGTGTGGGGGAACTATCTCAGGGATATTGACGTGGTGGTGGCCGCCACCGCTGCTCCCCACTGCATCATCACCCGGGAAACGCTTCTGCCTTTGCGCGCCTCCCGTAAATACCGCTCCCTCTTTTTGATTGATATTTCCGTGCCGCGCAACATTTCTCCGGACGTGGCGGATATTGACGAAGTGTATCTCTACGATATTGATACCCTCACCCAGCTGGCGGATGAAGCCAAGCGCAGCCGGGAGCAGGAGGTTTCCCGGTGCGAGGCCATCATCCGGGACAGCATCTCCAGATATTTTCCGGATTCCGCTCTTTATGACCAGTAAAAATACCCTCATCATCGGCACCCGCGGGAGCGCCCTGGCCCTGGCCCAGGCGGATATGGTCCGTGCTGCCCTTTCCCTCCGTTATCCGGAACTGGACGTGCGCTGTGAAATCATCCATACTATTGGAGACCGCCGCACGGATGTTCCTCTGGCGGATGTGGCCCGCGTTTCCGGCATGGTGGACAAGGGGATCTTCATTAAGGAACTGGAAACCGCCCTCCGGGATGGCCGCATTGACGTAGCGGTGCACAGCCTCAAAGATGTGCCGAGCGAGCTTGCCGCCGGCTTCACGCTGGCCGCCGTCTTGCCCCGTGCTGCCGTGGAGGATGTGCTTATCACGAAAGAACCGGACTGGAACGGTTCCGGAACGCTGGCTACCGGAAGCGTGCGCCGACGCCTGATGGCGCGCACGTACTGGGGTTCCGGCCTGCGGTTTGAAAACCTGCGGGGGAATGTGCCTACGCGTTTGGGAAAGCTGGTGGAACAGCCCGGCTGGGATGCCGTGATTCTGGCCAGGGCCGGTTTGGAACGCCTGGGGCTGTACGCGCCGGAAACCCTTGTGGAAGGAAGAAAACTTTACATGCGTCCTCTGCCGGTGGAAGTTTTTATTCCTGCTGTGGGGCAGGGCATCGTTGGAATGGAATGCCGTTCCTCGGACAGGGAGACGGCGGAAATGCTGGAAGGCATCAATGATCCGGAATCTTTTGCCTGTGCGCTGGCGGAACGGGCTTTCCTGGTACGTCTGGGTGCGAACTGTTCCACGCCCGTGGGTGTTTACGCCCATCCGGATGGAGAGGAACTGGTTCTGCGGGCTGCGTATTACGTTCCGGGCAGGGAAGAGCCTTTTGCCGTTGTGATTCGCGGAGACCGGAAAGCCCCTGAAGCGATGGGTCTTCGGGCTTTTGAAGAATTAGGCCTGAGTGGATGGCGGAAGACTTCCTCGTGTTCCGGATGCGGAGAAAAATAAAAAGGCTCCGGACCGGATCCGGAGCCTGAATCAGGCGGAAAACTCGCGGGCATTAATGTTTTTCCTTGGAGCCTGAGCTTTTATCGCTCATAAACTGCCCGGTTGAAGCATCGCGTTTGATGCGCCGCCCGGTTTTGCTTGTGGTAGTCTCGGAGCGTTTTTTGGAATTGCCCTTATGACTTCCACCCATGTGGGAACTGCTGGCCATGTTGTATTCACCTCCTTTCCATTTTCTTCGCTTGTTCATGAACGAGAGAAGAAATCCTGCCGTATCATAGGTTCCCGTGACAGCATTTGGGGCTTGCGGATGGAGTTTGTGCAGGAATATGCTTCTATTTATGAAGCAAACCGTTGCAAAAGGTAATCCCTTAGAGCCGCAGCTTCGTTGTGCTCCGTGTTTCTGGCGGAGTACAGCAGCGTAACCTTCCCTTTCCGCGCCAGCCGGAGCAGATGGGAAACGGCTTCTCCGTTTCCATCCAGTTCCTCATCGTACTTTTTGCGGAATGCGTCCCATCTGACTGGATCATGGGCAAACCACTGGCGGAGCGCCGTGGATGGAGCTATGTTCTTCAGCCACTCGTCCCAGGAAGCTTTTTCCTTGGAAATGCCGCGGGGCCAGAGCCGGTCCACCAGGACGCGGTAGCCGTCTCCGGGTTCCTTGGGGTCATAAATTCGTTTGATGGTTATGTTCATACAAAAAGATTCGATAAAGGAATAGAGCCGGGAAAGTTTTTTTCTGTTGAGCTGCGTCGGGACATGCGTTTTACGGGACCGCCAACAGAGGCAGTCCGCAGTTGGGGGAAAAAGAAACAAACGGTTCTGTTCCGGAGAGGCTGCCGCTTCCGGCGGAAGATAGCTGAAGCCGCTTAAAATTCCGGCGTAACGCCTGTGCGGACTTGCTACGCCAGCTGTCGGCTTTTCATCTTTCTGGCTGCAGTACGCTCTGTGTTCCGTGGACAAATAAGCTGACGTGGAATCCGGTAAAAAAGAAACCGGATAAGACGGGGAAACTTCTGTATGGAGCGGCTTCTCTGGAAAAAGGATATAACGGTTGCTGCACAGATTCCTTTTCCCCGATTCTCCGGAATACTATTTCCTCCAGGAGGGGTCGGGCGTCGTTCTGCGGGCCTGGAGCATCATGATGAGCATCTTGAGCTCATTGAGGCGCGAGTAGTGTTTTTTCCTGACTTCAGGATCCAGGGCCCCATAATACAGCCACCGGTCCGTTTGGGCGGACATCAGGCGCTGGGCCGTCATGGCCATGGACAGGGCGCGTCCTGGGGACTGGGCAGCAATGGCCGTACTCCAGGAATACAGCATATTATTGTAAATGGTAGTCCAGGCGAACATGCGGTCGTCAAACCTGCCGGGACTCTCTACGTACGGGCGGAGCAGCTGTTCCGCTTCCGTGAGGCGTCCCTGGAGGATGTAAAGGAGGCTTTTAGCCGCCGTCAGGCCGTGGTTCCCGGGGCTCAGGCGTTCCGCTTTTTCTTCCTGATGCTCCAATACTTTGAGCCGGGCTGGGCTTGGGGGGGGAGAACTGCCTGCGGCATGCAGAATGTTGCGCCGCACCAAATCCGGGTCCAGGCTGCAGGAGGCGGCTGCTTCCAGCATGGGCAGCCGATTGCTGGAGGAAGCCGGGACGGCTTGAAGGGAGTTTTTCCAGACCGGAAAAGCCAGAAACGCATAACACAGAGCCAATATGGCCATCAGCAGTGCGGCGGTCGCTTGAAGCCAGCGGCCGACTCGGCGCGAAGCCTTCACCCTGGAAAGAGGGGCCGTGCAGGTAATGCCGCCGCATAGGGCGCTGGCTCCAAGCAAGGCAGGGTTATGCCAGATGAATTCCCCATAGGCGTGGAAAGCGGCGATGCACAATACGCAGAACGCCGCCGGTCCCAGGGGATTGGGCCGTTGATGTTCTCCCGACAATTTCAGAACGCTCCGGAGTCCGGAAATAAGAAACAGGGCCAGCAGAGCCAGCATCAGCCCCAGCCCGGCATAGCCGTAGTCGCAGGCGGCTTGTGCGTATTCGTGGTGGGCAAAATTGGGGAGGTTGGCTCCGGAGAAAAACTCCGTGGAAAGATTGGTGTACATCCGGCTGCCGTGACCGAACAGCGGAGCCTGGTCCGCCAGCGCCCAGGCCAGTTTGGACAGGTCCAGCCGGTTGCCGAAGGAAAATGTATCCAGAAGGGCGGTAAGCCTGCCCGCCCCCCGGGACAAATCCAGCACGGCATAGGACGTGCCCAGGAAAAGCAGGATAATAAAGAGGATGGACGCCGTGTAAAATTTTCTGTTATTGCGGAAAACGCTGGAGGTATAAATAAAGAAGCACAGGGTTACGCCAGCCAGGGCGTTTGGGAAGGCGGACCGCGAGCCGCACGTGAAGGAAACGAGGATGAGCGCCAATCCTGTGAATAGGCGGATGCCCCATTTTCTGGCGGAAGCCATGCTGTATGCGCAAAGGAAAAAACCGGTGACGGACAGGAAATGGGCGGAAAAATTTTTGTATCCGAACAATCCGATGTTGCGGATTTCCGTGCCGAACAGGGAATAATCCGGTCTGAACCAGGAGGCTTCCGTTCCCGTTATGTTCTGATACCCCCACAGCAGGGCATTCAGCAGCCCCAATGCCGCAGCCAGTACGGGAAGAATACTCTTTTCCCCGTTTCCGGCTCCGGCATACGTTCCCGCCGCGAACATGACGATGGCCGTGGCGATAAGGCCCAGATCCGCTACGCTCTCATAATAAAACCAGGGGGAAAACCATGCCCGGACAAGGAAATAGCCGCCTCCCAGACCCAGGGCCAGCCAGCCCGGCAGTCCGGGGCTGGGAATCTTGTATCCCCGGAGAATACAGAAGCAGAACAGCAGGAGGGCTGCCGCCAGAAAGCAGGCGGGAAGGAAAAGGGTGTGCCATTCCCCGCCTGCCGCCGTCGTTGCCAGGAAGATGTAAAAAAGGGCCAGCAGGCCCGCCAGAATTTTCCCGGCGGCAGTTTCAGCAATGCGCGGAGCGGGGGAGGTGCTGGGGGGAGAGTCTGGCATGGTTGGGAATTTATCTGGAAGGCTGCAGTATAAACGCGGGAAACTTCCTTGCCAAGAGCAAGCTCCCTGTTGTATGCGGGAGGATGCGTCCAAATGCCAGAGTTCTGGCGGACAAGACGGAAAAGGTGTCCGTAAGCCGGACAGGATAAAATGATCCCTGTTGCCAGGGAGAGTTTCTGCCCCTTACTGCGGCTGAAATAAAACTGAGTATCGGTAAGGGAAAATAATATACCGCAGAAGCGGGCATCAATCCGTCTTTGGCTGCATATTTTCCGTTCGCCGTAAAATCTTGCAGCGTTTCAGCCTGTTTTCTGGAAAACAAGGTTCCCTTATGCCTGTAGGCCGAATTTACGTTTAATTTCCGGAACGGAATAATTCACCAGCGTGGGTTTGCCCCCCGGGGTGCAGTACGGCACTTCACAGGCAAGCAAATCCTTTAGGATGGCAGGGGCCCGGTGAGGGGAAATGCGCTCCCTCCAGGCGGATTTTCTGGCAAATTCCCCAATGAAGGTCTCATAAGCCACGCGTTTGGCATTTCGGCTGAATTCGGACTGGGTGAGACGGTCCACCAGCTCCAGGAGAAAAGCGCGTGCGTTTTCCAGTTCCAGCAGTGCGGGGATGGATTCTATTCTGATGGTATTCTGTCCAAAGGGCGTAACGACCATGCCGGCCTGGTCAAAATGCGGGGCGAACTGCCGGATGACGGCAAAATCCCGCGGGTCCAGATCCAGCACCACCGGATCCAGAAGCTGCTGGGACGGCATGGGGGCTTCCCGGCGTGCGCGCAGCCGTTCAAATATGATGCGTTCCCGGGCCGCCTTGGGATGCATCAGAACCAGGCCTTCCGGCGTTTCAAACAGGGCGAATTGCTGGCGGAGTGTTCCCAGATAGGAAAATCCGGCGGAGGCATCCCTTTCTGAAGCTGCGTTTTCATGGGCGTTTCGTGCCGTTTCTTCATCCTCCTGACGGTGAAAATCCAGTTTCCCCTGGGTGGCGGGAACCTGTTTCAAGGGAATGGCCCGGAGGGTAGGGGGAGGGACAGGCCCATGGGATTGTCTGGCAGAGGAGGAAAGCGGCGGTTGGGCGGCGGAAGAAGCAGGGGCCGGTCTGGCGGCCGCCGGGAAAGCAGAACCGGGGTTGGTGGAACGGGCGGGTATTTCCCCATACGGCGCGGTGGTAGAATGGGCAGGAGGAAGAGTTCTCTCCGGCTCCGGCGCGGCGGCAGCGTGGATTTCCTGCCGGGCGTGCTTTTGAAGAGTGTTGGCTATGGCTTCCACAATGGTATTTACCACGTCTGCGGAACGGCGGAATCTCACTTCCTTCTTGGCGGGGTGCACATTGACGTCCACCAGAGCGGGCTCCACCTCCATATACAAAAAAAGCGCCGGATGCAGTCCGGTGGGGAAGCCTCCATAGCCGTCCCGAATGGCCCTGTTAATGAGCTGGTCCTCCACGGGGCGCGTGTTCATAAAGACGTACTGCCCTTTTCTGGTGCGTCTGGCTTCGGAAAGAGGAAGCAGGAATCCCGTGATGGAAATACCGGGGCCGATGGTCGTTTCTATCGGAATCAGGGCCGCCGCTGTGGCAGCATCCGTCAGTGCGGAAATGCGGACGCGCAGATCCGCTGTGGCGGGAAGGTCAAAAACAAGCTGGTCGTCCCGTTTATAGGCAAACCGTACTTGGGGATAAGCCAGGGCATGCAGGCGTATCTGGTGCTCCACATGGGAAGCTTCCGTTTCTGCGGATTTGAGGAACTTGCGGCGCGCTGGAGTATTGTAAAACAAGTCGGCCACCTCAATGGCGGTGCCGGGAGAGACGCCTGAGCTTCTCGGTTCGTGTTCCAGGCCGCCGTCAATGCGTATTTCCCAGCCTTCCAGATCCTGCTGCTGCCTGGTACAGAGTTTGAAGCGGGAAACGCTGGCAATGCTGGGCAGAGCCTCTCCGCGGAATCCCAGGTGTGTGATTTCAAAAAGCTCCTCCAGGGAAGAAAGTTTGCTGGTGGCGTGCCGTTTGGTGCACAGCTCGGCGTCTGCCCGTGACATGCCGCTGCCGTCGTCCGTCACCTTGATCATGCCCACGCCTCCGCGGCGTATCTCCACCCGTACGAATTTGGCTCCTGCATCCAGGCTGTTTTCCACCAGTTCCTTCACAACGGAGGCGGGGCGCTCCACTACTTCTCCTGCCGCCACTTGGCTGGCAAGGGTGGGAGACATGACGTGGATGGATGGCATGGCGATGACGGATTGGAAAAGACTGTTCCAGAAAGCGGAACCCTAGCCGCCGGCGACGATGGAGACAATTTCCACCCGGTCGCCGGGAGAAACCGTCACCCGGGAAAAATCCTGCGGCAGGAGCGCGGCCCCGTTGTGTTCCACGACGACGGGTTTGCCTTTCATGTTCAAAAGTTCCAGAAGCCGGGAGACGGAACAGGGTTCCGCCAGTTCGTACGGGGATCCGTTCAGCATAATATCGTTCTGGGCTGCCATGACGGAAGCTACTGTACCACAACAGGAGAAAAAATCCAGAATCATCCCGCGGGGATGGCATAAAAAAGATTCCGGTGCAAGTCGGAAAAAAGAAAAGCTGGCATCGCGTACGGGACTCGAACCCGTGTTGCCCGCGTGAAAGGCGGGAGTCCTGGACCGCTAGACGAACGCGACTTGAACCGGCTTTGACAACATCTTGGAGGCGGGAGCGGGAATCGAACCCGCGAATAACGATTTTGCAGACCGTCGCCTTACCACTTGGCTACCCCGCCGCTGATGCTGTGCGCGGATACTAGGGAAAAGAACCGCGGGTGTCAATCTCGTTTTTGGAAAAGATGCTTTGTTTTTAAGTGAAGGACTCTCTGGAAACAGCCTTTTTCTTTGGCGGAACGGACAGAGAAGGAGAGAATGCTTGTTTTTTAAGGCATCATGATTGTGCGGCGGAATGCCGCCCGTGCCTGTTGTCAGATCTATATGGAGCAACTTTGTTCCAAAATGGCGTGAATCAGGATATAAAAATGCACCAGGAGTTTTTTTGCAAGTTCACGGCAGCACGTAAAATTAGAGGGGAGGTCGTTCCTCTTCGTTCCGAATGAGGGGGGACTACGTGTTAAACGTGTTGATGGGTTCAGGGAACGCCGCCAGAATACCGGAAGGCTGATGGTTCAGTCTTTCCAAAAAGTAAACAACAACAATAGCAATGAACAATTATATACCAATCAACAAGGCAGTTAATCCCGTCTGCATTTATCAAGGGAATGAGCCTCTTATCAGCAAGACGCTCGGAGTTGACGCGATGACGTTCAACTTTGACGGTTCGGCGTGCGAACACGCCACTTGCGCCGGAGCGCCGGAAATGTTCATCAAGGTCGAGGAAGACGGCCTGTATTATTTCGGCGTAGAAGCCGACGACACAGGCAGCCTGACGATTGCCGGTGAGCAAGCTATAAAAAAGGATGGGACACCACCCAACGGCAAGCTGAATATTGAAACCGATTCCAGGTACCTGAAAGCGGGCTATTACAAGGTGGCTCTGTCGTGGACCAACAACGCCTACACCCCCGTCAGCAACAACGCTGCCGCGTTCAACGTCACGATGGACAGGGAACCCATTCAGGCAGGGAAGTATGAAGGCAACTCGACGATGAAGCGCGAATTCTCGCCGTCCCCCAAAATCAAATTGTGGACGATTGAAAAGGAATCCACTATCACCTGTGAGCCATCCAAGGAAGTGGAACTGGAATTTGAGAAACCGGAACCCGTCTATTTGGAAGGGAATGGTGACTGCAATGTAAGTAGCTTGAGACCTAAGATTTGCGTAACGGTTTGCAAAGATGAATCGGAAAACGTATGGAGGTGTCGTGTTGTTTCCGTTTCTGCCGGAGCCAAGCTAACTATGTATGAAGGCATTTACGTGAATCCCTATGTTGATCCCCCTCTCAATGAAGAAGAAGCCGTCGAAGCGGTCAACGAAATGAACGGCTACCAGGCCCGCGGAAGAGTGGGCACATGGCACACGCCGCAGGCTTCCCTCGCCCACGAAGAACACCACCGCCGTCAATGGGAGGATGCCTACAAGTTCTACTGGAAGGACTCCAAAATACAGGAAATGCTTGAAAAGCAGACTATCTCCTGCGACAAAGAACCGAACATGGATAAAGCCGTGAAGTTCATGCAGGCTCTTGCCAATGAAATGGCATTGGATCTTTGGACGGAGACATCAGCCTATGTACTGGCGTTGCCGGATGATGCCAATGACAGACCCTATTGTGCCGGACAGGAAGTCCTGAACGAGGCAACCGCCTATGTCATTCGTCTGGCCGACGCGATGGGGTGGAACAATGTGCCCAGGTTTATCACGAAACCTGGAACGATCGAGCCGCCCTGTTTCATGCCTCCGGTCAGAGAAGGTGAAACCCGCAGCATGGCTGTTGCGGAGGAACCGGCGTCCTTGATCCTCTCCATGGCGGATACTTCCCAATTCACGGAAGGCAAAATCACAGTCCGCTTCCGCAACGAAGGAAACGAGCCTGTCCGCATTCCCGATGAAATCAACGACGAAACGTCCGATTTCTTTTTCGTGACGGTGTTGAGGACGCAACAGGGGAAAATGCGCGTTCTGAACAGGGAAATAGGCACCATGACCTTCCAGCGACCCTTGAACTACCGGGAGCTTGCACCCGGTCAGGAATACAGCGTCACGATTCCGGTGTGTCTGGATGAAGTCGATCTGGAAGGCTGGAAACAATGTTCTTGTGAACTCGAAACGCGCTACTATAATCAGCAGGGTAAGGATTGTTTCCTGGGGGTTCTCCGGGCAACGGCCAGGCTCACGCTGCAATGAAAAAAATCTTCCGGTATTTAATACTTCTGGCAAGCCTGTCCCTCCATGCTGCGGCATGGGGGGACATGGCCGACAACGGAGTGGAATGCTCCGTGGTGATGGAAAAAACCGAATTTGACGCGAGGGCTGCCTTCCCTGACTTCAAGCTGGTGTTCACGAACAAGGGCGAAAAGACCGTGCGTCTTTTCGATGACTTCTATCCTCTCAAGGATAACGGTCCGCATATTTCCATAGAGATTTTTTGGAAATTGACAAAAGAGAAAAAGGAAAAGGTAGCAGCATATTACCCTCATTATTGCATTGAGCGAGGACAGTTCTTGAACTTCATCACGTTGAAGCCGGGAGAAAGACATGAAGTGCTCATCAAAGATGCGTATCTGTTGATGCACTATTTTGGGCCTTCACGCCGTCTTCGCAATGGTGAGAAATATGAGTTGGAAGTAATCTTTCGTGACGGATATGGAGATTCCGGTGTTCGGAGGAAGTATGTAGGAAGAAAAGATTTCTCCGTGGTCGATCAATCGCCCTGGAGATAGTGAGACATTTTATTACAAGGTGGCTTTAAAGTATGAGAATAACGCTTACGATCCCTCTAGTGGCAATGCGGTCGCGTTCAACGTCACGATGGACAGGGAACCTATCCAGGAAGGGAAGTACGAAGGGAACTCGACGATGAAGCGCGAATTCTCGCCTTCTCCCAAAAGCTCGCGCTGCAATGAAAAAAATCTTCCGGTATTTAATACTTCTGGCAAGCCTGTCCCTCCATGCTGCGGCATGGGGGGACATGGCCGACAACGGAGTGGAATGCTCCGTGGTGATGGAAAAAACCGAATTTGATGCGAGGGCTGCCTTCCCGGACTTCAAGCTGGTGTTCACGAACAAGGGCGAAAAGACCGTGCGTCTGTTCGATGATTTCTATCCCCTCAAGGATAACGGCCCGAATATTTTCATAAAGATTTTTCAAAAACAAACACGAGGGCAGAAGAAAGAAGCTGCGTGGTACAACCCCAGGTATCAAATTGAGCGAGGACGTTTCTTGAACTTCATTGCGCTGAAGCCCGGAGAAAAGCATGAAGTGCTCATTAAGGATGCGTACCTGCTAATGCTCTATCTTAAACCTTTTCGCCGTCTTATCAATGGTGAGAAATATGAGTTGGAAGTAATCTTTCGTGACGGATATGGAGATCCCGGTGTTCGGAGGAAGTATGTAGGAAGAAAAGATTTCTCCGTGGTCGATCAATCGCCCTGGAGATAGTGAGACATTTTATTACAAGGTGGCTTTAAAGTATGAGAATAACGCTTACGATCCCTCTAGTGGCAATGCGGTCGCGTTCAACGTCACGATGGACAGGGAACCTATCCAGGAAGGGAAGTACGAAGGGAACTCGACGATGAAGCGCGAATTCTCGCCTTCTCCCAAAAGCTCGCGCTGCAATGAGAAAATCTTCCAAATTTTAGGGCTTTTGGCCAGCCTGTTCTTCCATGCTCCTGCATGGGGGGATATGGCCGATAACGGGGTTGAATGTTCCGTGGTGATGGAAAAGGCTTCGTTCGATCCAAGAGCCGTTTTTCCGGACTTCAAGCTGGTGTTTGCCAATAAGGGAGAAAAGGCTGTGCGTCTTTTCGACGACTTCTATCCTCTCAAGGAACGCGGGCCGAATATGATCATCAAGATATGGAGTCAGGGAAACGGAAAGAAGGGAAAAAGGCCAACGGCATGGTATCTTCCCTCCTATCAAATGGAGCGTGTCGCGAATCTTATGCGCTTTATTACTCTAAACCCCGGAGAGAAACATGAAGTGCCTGTCAAGGATGCATACCTGCTGCTGACCTGTTTACAACCTCTGGCCAGCGGGAAAATATACGAATTGGAAGTACGTTTCCGGGACGGATATGGAGATCCGGATGCCCGGAGGGAGTATGTGGGGAAAAAGGATTTTATCGTCATTGATCAAACTCCCAGGTGAATTTGAAAAATTAATATAGCCCCGTTCATGAAATATGAACGGGGCTTTTTTGTGGAGGGGAGGCAAACCCCTTCTTTGGAATTTTAAACTATGAAGCCTGTGCTAAGGGGTATTCAGGGAATGAAATTTGAATGCTGAAATAAACGACGATGGACAGCAGGGGGACTCGTTTTTCCTGTAAATCCAGGGAAGGGATATTTCCGTAACATGGACGGGGAAAGTTTCAGGAGCCGGTTGTGTCCGCCCGTGCAGTGTAAAGGCCGCTGTCAGACTGGCGGTGACTCCGCATTGATGCAAATGGTTCGTACGCGTTTTCTAACGGCTGGATAGAAGTTGTTTCAACTCCGGAAGGCGAAAGTGCAGCGGAGGAAGTTCTTGCTCAAGCTCAGCTGATTTTTCTTTTCTCAGCATTTCAGCCCGTTCTTCCAGTTTTCGGGCTTCTGCCAGAATTTTGCGTATTTCCTGCCGGCCCCGGCCTATATGGGCGACGGCCCGGGAAGGATCCGGAGTAAAATCCGGTCCTCCCTTAAGATATTTTTCAAAGTATTGCTGGTAGCGTTCCGCCAATTCCCTTCCTCTGGCAAAAAGCTTGCGGTCTTCTTCCACATAGGCCGTCACGGCGGGATCCACGTTTTTCGTGCTCAGGTCCGCCAGTTCTTCGTCCCTTTCCCGCAACAGGTCAGCCGCATCCCTGCTGCTTTCTTCCAGGCCCGGAAGGGTAGGGTTCTTTTTCAGTTTCAGGAGGCGTTGCACCAGTACGTCGCTTTTTTCCGAGTATTCCGTATTGATGTCCGCCGCCTTTTTCCAGTAGGAGACGGTAGGATCACCGCAGGAGACCATCAGGAACGCGGCCAGCATAGGGAGCATGCGCCGCAGGAAAACAGGGGCATTCATTTATCCTTTGTAGCATGCCCCAGGCGGGAATCAAGGGTGTTTTCCGTTTCCCCTGTTGTTGTTTCGCGTTGAAAAGCGGTGAAGCTTAATTGATTTCAATTCCGGAGTTTTTCTTTTCCACCGGAGGGGGCATTTCCACCACGCCGCAGCTGTTTCCGGGGGTCAGCAAAATTTCCACTTCCAGAGGCAGGGTCGTATCCGCCAGCAGCCCTTCCGGGATGGATATGCCTATGGGAGCGGAGCTTTTACCGGGCAGCACTTCCTGGGGGGAAATGATGTCCAGAATGAGGCGCCCATGTTGGAGAATATTGATTTTACTGATGGAGAAGGCATCCTTCAGGCTTGTATTGTGCAGAGTAACGCCCTTGAGCTGGGACGGGGCGAACGGCCCTGGAATAGTGAAGCGCAGAATGGTGTTTTTTTCTCCGGCAAGGGGAAGCCAGTACGCCGCGATAGGCGCGTTGGGATTCAGGCTGTCCGTGGAGTAGGAGGATCCATTGAGGCGTTCCATCATCAGGCTGGAAAGTTCCGGGGAGGCGGGTACGCCCCAGCCCTGGGAGTACATGAGGGAAAGCAGGTACAGGGCCTCCTGGTCCCGGTATTGGACCGCCATTCTCAGGAAACGCGCTGCCTGGGCGTAATCCCGGGAGGCAAGGGGAGGCTGCTGGGGAAGGCGGGGAAAGTAGGAGGGGATGTCCATGAGCAGAATGCCCAGCTCCTTCATGGCTTCATAGCACCCTCCTGTGGCGGAACGGTAAAGCCATTCCACGCCTTCTTCCGGCCTGGAACCGTCGGGACAGTCCGGAGATATGAGGGTTTTCCCCAGTGCCTGCTGGGCTATCGGGTAGCCGGCTTTGGAAAGTTGCTCCAGGGCCGGCAGCATACCCGGCATGGAATTTGCCTGGTCGAGAATATTTTTGTTCTCCGGGGAGGGCGCGGCGATTGCCGCCACAAGATTTTTGTAGGCCGGGTCATGGAGCAGGGCCGGTTCCGGTACGGGGGGAGCAGCGATGAAACGGATTTTCGGGAAGGCTTCCTCCGTGCGTTTCGTCTCGTTTTTGAAACATGCCATTTGCATGGGAACGGCCTGGTGGGCGGCATTTTCAAAGGAGTACGTGTAGGTGCGGTCCGTGGACAGTTCCGGAAGTGCGGGAAAGAAGAAGGTGGAGGTGGATTGCCCCGGCACCGTGAAGGAGGGGACGGCATTGATGGAGCGGTCTACCAGGACGCCGTTGGAGTCCCGGATGGTGAGGTACAGTTTTTCCCCGTTTGCTGCCGGGGGAATGATTTGGAGATAAATGCAGGAGATGCGCAGTTTTTCCGGCAGGATGGGAGGAAGCCCGGAACGGGTCAGGATGGTGTCGTCAAGGCGCAAACGGAACTCCGTCAGCGACCGCGGTTCCAGCGCCGCGTCTTCCGTTATTTTGAGTTCCGGAATGCGGATGGATGCCAGATCCCGTGGCGGCGGTTCCGGTTCTCCCACGTTGGAGCTTGCCGCGGGCTGCTGGATGGCTTCCTTGATGGTATTGATGGTAGTGCCCATAGGGGCTTTTTTCATGTAATCCAGCAGATAAAATGCTCCCGCTCCCAGCAGGATGGTGCATGCGCTTCCTACCAGCAGGGACATCATGTGGCGGTTGCGGCGAAGAGCGCGTGCGGACTGCCTGCGTGAGGCGGAATGAAGACCGTCCGTTCCGGTGGCGGCCTTTCTGCTGCCGATGTTTTTCCCGGCGCCGGGAGTTGGCATTCCTTCCGGATGGGCATGGCGGAGGTCTGCCGGGAGGACTTGAATAGTGGCGGAGGATTCTTCCCCGGAAATGGCGCAAATGTCGTGAATCCATTCGCCGGCAGTCTGGTAACGGCAATTGATCTGGGGGGCCAGCGCCTTGTCCAGGGAAAGCAGGAACTGCCTTGAATAATAGCGGGTGAGCACGGGATCGCTGTGCAGCGGCTGCATTTCATCTTCCGCCAGGCGCGCTTCCGCGCGGTCCGGAGGATTTCCTGTAAGCAGGGCGTAAAAAGTGGCCCCTACGGAATAGAGATCGCTCCACGGGCCGATATTCGTTTTGCCCAGCGCCTGTTCCGGGGAGGAATACCCCTGGGTGGTCAGGACGGTGGCGGCATGAAGTTTCAGGGCATGCCGTGCCGCTCCGAAGTCGATCAGCACGGGCGTGCCTTCCTCCGTCAGCAGGATGTTGCCGGGTTTGATATCCCGGTGGTAAATGTGCCGGGAATGGAGATAGTCCAGAATCCGGAGCAGGCGCGTCAGCAGCCCCTTGAGTTCGTCTTCCGTATACCGGTGCCCGGTGCTGTGAAGTTTTTCCCCCAGATAATCCAGGGAAAGGCCGGTAATATGCTCCATGGCGAAGTAGGCCGTGCCGTTGGCTTCAAAGACGGAAAGGATTCTGACGATGCCGGGGTTGTTGAGCTCCGCCAGCGTCTGAGCCTCGCTCAGAAAGCTTTTCAGAGCCCAGGTGTAATTTTCCAGATCGTGTTCATTATTGGGCCGGATATGCCCGGTCAGAGGGTCCCGGTAGGAGTATCTTGAAGGGAAGTTTTCCTTGATAACCACGTTGCGGTTCAGGAACAGATCCTTCGCCAGGTATGTGATGCCAAAACCTCCGCTACCCAGGACGCGGATGATTTCATATTGTTCCAGGCGCGTGCCGGGAGCCAGCTCCCGCTGGTAAACGAAAAAGGCCCCTTTTTCTTCCGCATGGGGCAGGGGCGGACGTCCGGGCAGAATCTGTTCCAGGCCTGTCGTCGGAGCGGGAGGCGGGACTTGCCCTGTCACCCGGGGCTGGTCGTCTGGCTGGCCTTCTTCTGCTGGCATGAGGGGAAAGTTCCTGAAACGGAGCTGGAGCATTCTTATATGCCGTGGAAGTCAAGTCAAGGGGAATGCCTGTTTTCCTCCGTCTCCGGGGGGGCGGTATGGAAGATGTTTTCCTGACGTTAAATGGACGCAACAAACCCGGAAGGCAAAATGAAGGAGGAAGTTTTCTGCGGTGCCCTTTCTGCCTGTTCCTCTCGCAGAGGTTTGCGGCATTCCGGGAAGCTTGTTTCTTCAAATGTTCAGGGTTTATGGCGTTTGATGAATTCCCGGGCTGCTTTCAGGTAGGCGTCCGCCGCAGCTCCGGAAGGATCGTGTTCAAAAATGGTGTGGCCGAAACTGGGGGCCTCCCCCAGCCGGATGGAACGGGGGATGACCGTTTTGTACAGCATCTGGGGCAGATGCCGTTCCACCTGGTCGATGACCTGGCGGGAAAGATTGGTGCGGCCGTCATACATGGTCATCAGTACTCCTTCATGCCGAATGCGGGGATTGGCGCCGCTGGCGCAGATTTGCGCCGTCACGTGCAGAATCTTGGCCAGCCCTTCCAAACCGAACCATTCGCATTGGAGGGGAGTCAGCACTTCGTCGCAGGCGGCCAGGGCGGAGGTCATTAAAACGCCCAGGGAAGGTGGCGTGTCCATGATGCAGTAATCATAGGTGTCTGACTCCCGCAGGGGAGCGAGCGTTTCCCGGAGGCGGGTCAGATGGTTGCCGGAACGGGCCAATTCTATTTCCACGCCGGCCAGGTCCATGGTGGAGGGGATGATATCCAGCCGTTTCCTGCCGGAAGGCAGGATGCACTCTTCCGCCGGAAGCTGGCCGAGCAGGGCCGGATACAGGCTGGGCATGTCTTTTCCGTCAATGCCCATGCCGCTGGTGGCATTGGCCTGCGGGTCCAGGTCAATGACAAGGATTTTCTTTTTCAGCTGAGCCAGGGCGGCAGCCATGTTGATGGCCGTAGTGGTTTTTCCCACTCCCCCCTTCTGGTTGGCGATGGCGATGATTTTCATTCAGGAAAAGGATGCGGAAAAATGGTAGCATAACGGGAGGCCCTTTCAATCATTTTCCCGGAGAGCCGGAAGCTCTCTCAAGCCTCAGGGCTTTCCCCCTTGGGGGGGGCGGTGTGTTTCAGAGGGGGAAAGAGCGGGGAAAACCGCTGCCGCAGATACGGCGTCAGGGAGCTGTTGGAATGGCGGGGCGTTCGGAAGACAGGATAAGACGGAAGCCCAGCGCGTTATCCCTCGTATTTTCCGGCAGGGGAGTGCGGATGGAAGTGGTGAGCTGTTTGGGGCGGAAGGACAGGTAGCTGCCTCCGCGGGCGACGCCGTAGTTGCGAATGGGGAGGGATTCCGGCCCCCCGTAGGAATCGTCTACCCATTCCATGACGTTTCCTTCCAGGTCGTACAGGCCCAGGTGGTTGGGCGGAAAGGTTTTTACGGGGGCCGTATACGGCTGTCCGTCGTTATATCCTACGATAACGCGGGAGGACGGCAGGTAAATCAGGGCGGACTGGTCCGCAAAATTTCCCGTTTTATCAGGCGGCGGCCATGAATACCCCCACGGGAAGGCTTCCCGGGAGTTTTCATGAGGCAGCGTCTTTTCATAGGGGGAGGCTCCCTGTTCATCCGTCAGACGCACCCAGGAACTCCATTCCTCATCCTTGGGAAGACGGTAGGAGTCGTGCTGATCAATCAGGCCCAGGGCCCGCTCTTTGCTGGTAAGCCATCTGGCGAAGGCGCGCGCATCCTGCCTGCTGACATTCACCACCGGGTGGTCTTCTCCCTGGGGAAAGCCGGGCCGGGCCGGAGCTTTCCTTCCGGTAGCTTTCAGGAATTCCTGAAAGTCCTTTACGCGCACTTCGTGGGTCATGACCAGAGCATTTCCTCCCACAGGGACCAGTTTGATGCCCAGGCTGTTGGTCCAGGGCGAGCCAAAAACGACAGACTTGTCCGGTTCCAACTGCAGGGAAAGGTATAAGTCCTGCGGATCCAGCCCCCTGCGACGCATGGTGGCGTGCCCCGGCAGTTTGATTTCAATGACGTAGGGAACCTGGTTGACGTATTCTTCAATGGGGGTACGTCCGATGAGCCTGTTATTGAAAAAGACGCTGGCTCCCGGCGGGTTAGTGGTGACGGTAATGGGCACCTGGAACACGCGGGTGACATTCAGGACGTAGGCATTGTGGTTTTCCGTGCTGCCGGAAGCCTGCGGAACCGGATCCGCATTGATGGAAAATTCCTTGCCCAGCAGCCCCTCCCGCTCGCATTTCTTATTCAGCCACGCCAGGTAGGCCGTGATGCCGTCCTGCGTGAGCAGGGCCACATCTTTCTCCGGATGCTCCGGTTCCGTCTGTTCCCTTTTCATCTGGAAGTTCCCTTTCTGGCGGTCCTCCTTCAGAAATTTGTTGAACAGGGCGGCGGTAAGGGGGCCTTGCGCCACATGGCGCGTTTCTGCGGGCAGGTACGTAACACCCTCCGTATCCTTCCAGGGCTGGCTGTCCGTAGGGGGATGGTACTCCTTCAGTACGCCGCCCAGGGCCAGCGTGGCCCCTCCTTTGACGGTTCCCGCCTCTTCTTTGTCCGCAAACCCCGATTTCTTGATGGTATAGGCTACCGGGGAGCCGGAAGGCAGTTCAATGGGGCCATAGGGAGTTTCATCCAGATAGTTGCCGTCCGCATCATACACGGACGCTCCCGCCGGGGAGCTGGTCACCAGCACGTATCCGGTCCGGGATTCTTCTTCCGGAGCGGATGAGTGGATATCCGGATGAATATCCGAGGCAGGTTCCTCCGGCGGATGCTGGCTGTTGTTGAGCCATAAAGCCCCCCAGTAGGCAGTCAGGGCTCCGGCGGCGGCTGCAGCCAGAAGTTGGAGGGCCCGTCTGAGTTTGCGGCGTTTCTTTTTCTTCTGAAGACGGAAACGGGAAGGCACTTCATATCCCCGGAGGGCGTCTATTTTTTCCGCCAGCTCCTCTGCGGAATCAATGGGGCATTCTTCAATGCGGGGTTCCGCCGCCTGGCAAATGATGGTGTTGAAGGCCTGCCATTTCTTGCGCACGGTGCCTTCCGGCAAGTCATCCGGGAGTTCGGGAAAATCCATGCGGTCCTTTCCCGTGCTGATTTCATACAGAACCTTGGCCAGCGCGTAAACGTCCGCCCGCCGGGTGCCGGGGCCGTCGGGGGGGATGAATCCCTCCGTCCCTACAAAGCTGCGCTGGTCCAGATGGGCCACCAGGCCTATGTCCGCCAGTTTGGGGCGCCCGTTGACAAAGATGACGTTCGCCGGCTTGATGTCCCGGTGCGTCAGGTTCTTGCTGTGCAGGTACAGCAGGGCGTGGGCCAGCTGGCTGCCTACCTCCAGGCAGTAATCCAGGGGCAGAGGCTTGTTGCCGGAAAACTTCTTGTCCGTCTGGAGCGTGCGCGGAATATATTCGTCCGGTGTAATATGAACTCCGGTGCGGGCGTCGTCGCCCAGTTCCATGACGTAATAATAAAACGGGGAATCCTGGTCATGCCTCCCTACATGCAGGATATGGACCAGCCCCGGATGGTTGCGGGCGATGGGTTCATACTGGAGAATGCCCTCAAATTCCCGGTTGAAAGAGCGCTCGTCTTCAAAATCCTCCCTCCATACGATTTTGACGGCGCGCCACGCCCCGGTCAGGGATTTTGCCAGCCATACTTCTCCGTACGCGCCGCTCCCTATCTGGCGCACAACTTCATGGTCCGGAATGGAGGGAGTGGGACGCACCACCCGCTTGACGGGCAGCGTCGGCAGGTTGCCGCCGGACATGGGTGATGCGTCCGAAGCCATGGAAAGCGCGGGAATCAGGAAATAACGCCCAGGTTTTTACCTACCTTGCAGAAGGCCTCAATCGCCTTGTCCAGCTGTTCGCGGGTATGGGCCGCAGAAATCTGCGTGCGGATGCGGGCCTGTCCCTTGGGAACGACGGGATAGAAGAAGCCGACGGCGTACACTCCTTCGTCCAAAAGCTGGGCGGAGAATTTCTGGGACAGGACGGCATCCCCCAACATGACCGGGGAAATGGGGTGGTCCTTGCCGCCGATGGTGAATCCGGCTCCCGTCATGGCGTCACGGAAATACTTGGTATTGGCTTCTACGCGGTCGCGCGCTTCCGTGGACTGTTCCAACAGGTCCAGCACTTTGATGGAAGCGGCTACGATAGCCGGGGCCACGCTGTTGGAGAACAGGTACGGGCGCGCCTTCTGGCGCAGGACATCCACTACTTCCTTCGGGCCGGAGACGTAGCCGCCGGAAGCGCCTCCCAGTGCCTTGCCCAGGGTACCGGTGGTGATGTCTATATGGCCGAACAGTCCACGGTATTCATGCGTGCCGCGGCCCTTTTCGCCCAGGAAGCCCGTGGCGTGGCAGTCGTCAAAGTGGACAATGGCATTGTACTTGGCTGCCAGCTCGTGAATCTTGTCCAGCTGAGCAATGATGCCGTCCATGGAAAAGACGCCGTCCGTGGAAATCAACTTCACGCGCGCTCCGGCGGCGTCCGCTTCCTGGAGCTTGGCTTCCAGGTCTGCCATGTCGTTGTTGGCATAACGGAAGCGCTTGGCTTTGCAGAGGCGCACGCCGTCAATAATGGAAGCGTGGTTCAGGGAATCGGAAATAATAGCGTCGTCTGCAGTCAGGAGGCCTTCAAACAGCCCGCCGTTGGCGTCAAAGCAGGAGGGAAACAGAATCGTGTCTTCCGTGCCGAGAAATTGGGTAAGACGTTCTTCCAATTGACGGTGAAGGGTCTGCGTGCCGCAGATAAAACGCACGGACGCCATGCCGAAACCCCACTGGTCGATGGCTTTCTTGGCGGCTTCCATCACTTCCGGATTATTAGCAAGGCCCAGATAATTATTGGCGCACATGTTGATGACGGAGCGTCCGTCCTTCAGCGTCACCTGGGAGTACTGCTGGGAGGCGATAAAGCGTTCTTCCTTGTAAAGTCCTTCCGCACGCAGTCCGTCCAGGGTGGAAGTGAGGATGTTTTTGAATTCGGGGGTATACATGTTGAATAATGGAATATGAATTGAAATAGTCAGCAAGTGAACGATCAAGGATCACACGGTTGCTCCCGCATCATTATCACAACGGAAGCGGGAGGAAAAGCTTAAAGAATACGGCTTGATGCCCGGAGGCGGGAGCCGTCCTTTCCCCGTGCAAAGTAAAAAAGCGGCAAGGGCGCAGGCATCCGCGCATTACCTGAAAAAGAAGGCAAAACATCGGAAAAATCAGCATTTCCCGGATACCGGGCAAAAAGAAAAGCCCACGCCCGTTTACGGAAAAGGGATTTGATGCACCAGTGGATATTCGGATGCGCTTGGAAAAAATAAAGGCCGGAGCTGATTTGCTCCCTTAAACCTCCATTACCGGTCCGGTTATGCAACCATCCCCCCCGTTTTCTTACGAAGCCGCGGATTTGGCTGAATTCCAGCCCTTCGCATGAACCTCAAGCCGGAACCGGTTTCCGGCAGGGAGAACTTTCCTTTTTCTGGACGCCATGGGGAAATCTCTGCGATGCTGGCGTCCGGAGCAATTCCTATGATCCGTTTCAGGATACCTGGAGGGAAGGAGATGAATATGATGTATCCCGGTACAAGGGGAAAGGTCCATTTTTTTCGGAAGCCGGCCCTTCAACGTTAGCTGCTGTTCAGAATGGTCTTCAGGGGCAAATGCCCCCTCTTTGCCCCCCACCTTCAGGTGAATTTCAGGGAATCTTTTCTGGAGCGCCGGGCAGTACTGTTTCCCCCTCCTTCTGAATCTGTTGCCTCCGTGGGGAAGGACGGAATAAAAAAAGTTCAGCGTTCCCCATCCGGCTTAAAGGGAGGAGGCCGCAACCTGGGGTTTCTTGGCGGTTCAATCCCCGGTTTTCAGGGAAAATTCCATCATCCGGTCCCCCTCGAACGTGAAAAACGCCTCAAACCGTTTCCCGTCCAGCATGGCGGGCAGCCAGAACCGGTCATCCTGCCACATGAGGTCATAGGGAATCCCGTCCACCGGACACCAGAAGGGCTCCGCCTCGGGGGTTTCCGTGGGGGTGCCTGTAAAAGACGTCGCCATAAACACATGGCAGCGGATTTCCGGAATGGTGCCGCAGGCAAAGGAAAAATTCAGCACGCCCATTTCCCGGGCATCCTCAATATCAATGTGAAGCTCTTCCCGAACTTCCCGCAAAACGCATTGCAGGGCCGTTTCCCCCGGTTCAAACTTTCCGCCGGGGCCGTTCACCTTGCCCGCGCCGATTCCCCTCTTTTTGCGTATCAGGAGAATCCTTCCTTTCTGCACCACGAACATTAACGTGGCGAGAATATCGGGGGTCCACTGTGCGGGCCATTGAAAGCCGCTGCTTTTTTCTTGCATGGGCGCATATTACAGGATGGGAAGGGAATCATGAAGAAAAATGCGGAATACTGTGACCATCACACATGCTTGAAAAGGGTTGAATTCTCTTAAAGAAGCTTGAAATGCCTTGAAAATGCGTGTTTGTTGCGGAGGAATGGGAGGGAGCAGAAGAAGTCGCGCCCATAAATGCCCGTAAGGGGGCATTTCCTGAGTGGAGGGCGTTAGGGATATATGCCATACTTGTTCACATTCGGATGCTCCATCAACCTTCGAGGTTTCTGCAGGGCGGGATAAAAAGGGAAATTCCTTTTCCGCCATGACTGGAATGAATCTCTTTTTCCTTTTCCCGCAAGGCCGTCGCGTTCTATGCTTCTTTATCTCTCCCGGTTTATATTTCGCCGGAAGGTTTACTTTCAACATTTGCAAAAGCATGTATGACGTCGTAGCTCTCGGAGAATTGCTGATAGACTTCACTCCCTGCGGAATAAATGACCGGGAACTGCCCGTTTATCAGGCCAATCCGGGCGGAGCGCCCTGCAACGTCCTGTCCATGCTGTCCAGGCTCGGGCGCAAAACCTCCTTTATTGGCAAGGTGGGCCACGACATGTTCGGGAAAATGCTTCGCCGCACGCTTCAGGAAGAAGGCATCGGAGATTCAGGTCTCGTCGCATCCCGGGAAGTCAATACGACGTTGGCTTTCGTTCAGATTGACGAACACGGAGACCGTGAATTTTCCTTTTACCGTAATCCCGGCGCCGATATGAAGCTGACTGCGGGAGAAGTGGACCTTGAATTGGTGGAGCACGCGCGCGTCTTCCATTTCGGGACGATTTCCATGACGCATGATGATGTTCGGAGGGCTACCCGGCATGCCGTCAGCCATGCGCGGAAAAAAGGAGAACTCATCTCTTTTGACCCCAATCTCCGTCCGCCCCTGTGGCCTGATATGAAACTGGCCCGGGAACAAATGCTCTACGGATGCGGCGCATGCGGCATCATGAAAATAGAAATGGAGGAACTTTTCTTTCTCACCGGCTGCGCCACCATGGAAGAAGGATTGAGGATTTTGCAGAGGGAGTTCGACAATTTGCGCCTTATTCTGGTGACGGGGGGTAGAAAAGGAAGCTGGGCTGCCTATGAAAGCAAACTTATTCACCAGCCTACGTACTTGAATGTCAAGACTATTGACACAACAGGAGCCGGAGACGCCTTTTTGGGATGCTGCCTGGACCGGATTTTGGAAACCGGGCTGGAAAACCTGACGGAAGGCCAGTTGGCGGACATGCTTTTATTCGCCAATGCCGCCGCTTCCATTGTGACGACACGCAAGGGAGCCATCCGTTCCATGCCGAGCCGTGAAGAAGCCGTGGCCCTGATGGCGGAGGGTTTTTAACGGATGCCGTAAGGGCCAATCCTTTACTGATTACGTCCGGATTGTTTCCGGCAAGTAAGAGTTCGGGGGGGCCGGAAGTGGGGAAATGCCTTTCTTTTTATAGCGCATGCCCTCCCCTGTTGATAAAAAATGTGTTGCGGCTTATTTTCCCGCCGCCGGCAAACGAAAACCGCAAGAGCTGAAAACCAGCAACTTGCGGTATGAAAGAGGATGGTGCTCGGGAGGGGACTCGAACCCCTACGGTTTATCACCACTAGATCCTTAGTCCTATGCATTACTATTGATTATCAATAATAAATGTTTTTTAACTCCTCTCGGCTACCAATAGGCTACCAAACGTGCAGAAGCAAGCCCTTTTTGAATGCCTTTTCGCAGGTGTAAAATCTGCCCTCTTATGTCTTTTTAAGAGATTGGAAATTTACTCTATATTCAGAATTCACTGCATTAGTAAATTTCCGAATATGGAGTAAATCAAGCGAATGCAAGAAGGGTTTTGTTGGTCGAATGAGGTTGAGTATTTTCCTAGGACAACTTCACCATGTCCGCTAATTGCAGGAAGTACTCTGTCGACCAGATATTAAGCGTGTTCTGATCTTTGATGAAAGGCATGACATCGTCCTTTCCAGAAAATTCAATTCGTTCTTTTTCTTGTTCGTCTTTTCGGCACATGCCCGGATAATGGAGATATCCATCCCGGTGATCATGTCCCAGTCAGCTCTCAGGTACTCATTCAAATAAGACCGCATGGTCTTCATCGACTGAATGTGGAGATTGGATGAAGAGACAATCAAATCGCACAAAGCTTTTTCGGGAGTCGCTGTCAGGTAGAAATACCCTTCTTCCGTCTTTTGCCGGGTCAGGCCAATCGGAAAATAAGCCTCGGGCGCCTGAATGTGTACTCGTAACGACCTGTCGCATTGTCAAACACCTTGCTCCGCTTCATGCAGGAGGACTTGAGAAGAGCCACCCGTTCCGGTATCACTCCTGCCCTGGATAATACCGTTTCATAAGAAACATAGGAGGAATGAAGAAGATGGTTCGCGACAAGTTCACGAGAATAAGTGCCCTCCCCTTCTTCAGGAAGACACAGGTAAATCTCCCGGCGAAGATTGAGAATGACGCCTTCTCTCTGCAGGAGGGATATTTTGACCATGGGAACCTTGTACTCCTTAAGCGCAGACTTAAGGGCATGTGTATTGACAGGGACAGTCTCAAACTATTTGGACGGAAAAGAAGCCATGTGATCGAATAGAGAAAAGTTAGCGAGAATTGCAGGAAAAATCAGCTCAAAATGAAACAAGTGTGCAAAAATCGCTAAAATTGATGACGAACGTGAAGAATATTCAACGGTAACTCTGTCAATGAGAGGATAAATGCTCCCCTTGTAATCGCTCCCTCGTCGTACTGAGGTTGACAAACCAGATATTCCCAGACAGTGCTCGCAAGAACTCTTTCCGATACCTCTTTTACTGAAGATTGCTTCATTAACAACGCAACAAAGCCTCTGCCGCAGTCACGAGAGTTTGACGAATTTCCAGAGCCATTTCAGAAGAAACGTGTGTCCCCACAAAATCGGCGGCTTTGGAGGGACCTTCGTCTTCTTCCCTGCTAAAATAGGTTTCCAGACATTGAAGTGCGTCCTGTGTTGCCGTATTGCCCGATTTCTTCTCGAATGCAAACTGTTGGAAAATATTCCAGCCATCCTGATGTTTCCCATCGTAGTAACGCATGACGTAGTACAGGTCGTAGGCATCCTTGGGTTGGCGGCGATGAAGAAACGCCCGCAACTTAAGCATCAGGAAAGCTCCTGCTTCACAAACACGCAGAGGAACCTGTATGGCTTCCCCCTCTTCATCCGGAACTTCAAACATGATTTTGCGGGAGGACTCGATAGCCCGTTTAACGCCCAGCAAATTACTGGCTCTGATTCCGGCTATTTCTATCGAACTGGTGGGGTGGACGTGTTCTGTGAGAAAGTCAATAGGGATACGAATGCCATCTATATCTGCTATAAAACGTCCTCCTTCCTTCTGATCTTCCCGGTACCCCAATGCTCTCAATTTCCAATCGATAGGTGACATGTCCCCGTCTACAGCAACACTGATTCCCAAATCCACATCAAGAGTCACCGGCCTCAAGAGAGTGGTATTCATATTGCCGGAACAGATGAACCTGGGCACCAGGCCCCCTATTAAAACCATGCCATGACGATAGTTTTCCAAGGCTCCCCACAGGGAGGCAAGTACCTTTCCCGCATGATTCGTAATAACTTCGCTGTAGCTGGTATAATGATTAAATTTCATGATTCCTGCAAAAATCCGGACATTGTTCAAGGGCCTCCAGGGCTTCTTCACTCCTCAGCCCCTGTCCCTTCAAATCGATATAAATTTGCGCATCCGAAACCAGCGGGACATGACGGGAACGTTGGAGTTGACGCAGGACATCCTGATCTTCAGAATAGAACAAGAGCAGATTTCCCCCTTGTTCCACTCTTCTTCCCACCAACCCCGGAGACAATTCAGACAAATCCGGAATACGAGACACATAGGCACTACAAATGACTGGTTCCGTAAAAGAGGCGCGTTGCCAGGCTCCAACCCATTGTGTAAATCCTACCCTGGCTCCGTTCTTCTCCGCCCACTGGAGCAACATATCAGCCAGTTCGGCAATACCGATTCCTACAATGGAATACCGGACAACTCTCTGATGAGCGCGCTTTTCATGCCATATGTCCAACAACTCCCGTTCATGAAGAAGAGAAACTTGCCGATAAGGATGACGATCAATAAATTGCCTATCTTCCAGCCCCTTGATGACTTTATTCACCAAGGCTGTACTTGTTCTTGTTGATTCGGCCAAATCCTTTTGGCTCCATTTTTTGGAAACATTGAAAAGAAGAGCCCGGACAATGCGTTCGCTTTTACCGGAGAACAGGTCTTTGGCGCCTTTGTTGAATCGAAATCGTTTCAAGGGGCTTCCAGTATTGCCAAAATAAACTTTCCCTTTTTTGTAATAAAACGCTCCATTGGGATCAGCAACGGCAACATGAGCTTCCAAGGCTTTTTTAACGAACGGCCCCGCTGGAATACAGGGAAGAACGAGTAATTGATCCCTAAAGGAATCCAGATTTCGAGGCGGCATCAGCCTGTAAACCGTCGGCAGTTCAATGTATTCCTGCGGCCTCCCGGCATCATCATATTCCTCAAAATCAAGAACCACTCTGGTTGGCTCAATGGACAGTCGCGGAAAGTCCCATGTATCGTGAAGCTTTGCGAATGCCTCACGCAATTCATTTTCTGTAGAAATAAGGGATGCTTCCTGCCTTGACTCCATAGGACTTTTCTACTTGATCTGCTTTGTATGCACAACATAAATTTACTCTATATTCAAAATTCACTGCGTCAGTAAATTCTACCTATAGAGTAAATTCGAGCTCTAAAGTTTTTGAGTGAATGATTAAAAAGGGGGCAACGGCAACTATGTCAATGAGAGGATGAATGTTCCCTTTGCAAGCGCTCCCTCGTTGCCCTGAGGTCGACAAACCGGCTGCTTCCAAGGCACAGGATGCAAAGCATGCCGTTCTTTTCCCAGTTGTAGACGGTTCTGCGACAGGGGCAGGAGGAACTGTCGAACAAATCGGTTCCTTTCGGGAAAAGAGACAATTTGACAAGCTCGGTTTCTTCCATGACGTATCGGAACCCGTTGCCGAGGGCTTGCCGTGCCAATCGTTGAGACAGAGCTTTCATATCTATGTAGTTCGTCTTACCTATCCGTTTTACAGGAAGGCATCTGTCTTCAATCCAGGCATGGATAGTTCCCCAGGAGGGTGATGAGCCCGGAAAGAAAATTCCGGAGCTGGTCATGAATTGACCGATACGGCAGTATTGAGGTACTTGTATGGGAGATGCTTGTTTTGAATGCATCCCTCTGGAATTTACCCATATAGCCGAACTTCCTGACAACTATCGAACTACCGAGGAATAGATCGAATTTTATTCGTAATACGTTGATAAATAATAATCAAATATTAAGCTTCCATTTTGCTTCTTGCCTGAGGAAGGCCTCATCTTAATCTAAACCACCTATAATCATGACTACTCAAGGTCGAGCTCATTTACCTTCCCTCCAATCCGAATATTGGGAGTACTCGGAGACTGTCTCTATCGAAACGCCACAGGGAAAACAAAAGCGGGTATCTTCCGCCAGAGATCGTCTTATAAGGAGCTGGAGAGAAATCCTGGCAAACTCAAAAACAAATCCGGGGGTATCTGTGAGAAAAAATCACAGAGAAGAAACGCTTCTTAAAGAAATTAAAAAGGACCTCAGAGAAAAAGGAGGATATCTGCGTGCGTGGAGGTATTCCCCAAATGCCCCCATTCGCATGGAGATCCACACATCTTCCTTTCAATACAGGCAGGCTCTTTTCCCCAGGCAGCTCCTGACCTCAAAAATCAAGGATGCTGGTGTAGTAGATGAATACGGACGTTTTTCGGAAGAGTATCTGAACCTTTACTACTCCTTGCCTTGGGAATTGTACTTCGATGAAAGTATTAGACTCGAATCACACCCTCTGTTCGACTCAAACTGTTCTCTTGATGATGAGAAGGTATTGAGAAGCGAAGCTGTATATGCGCAATCCATCGTTAAAACACCCCGGGAATGCGAACAGTTGATACTGAAACTCCGTAGAGCTGCTGGCATGTTAAGGGCATTGCCTTTGAAAAAGGCCGCAAAGTTCCTGGAAACGCCCGTTGAAGATTTTGAAAATGAATCTCCATTGGACGCCAGAGACACATTGGGTTGGACGTTGGATATCACCTCCGCCGAAATAGCCAAAGAAGCAGACAGAATTCTTGCCATGGATACGATCCTGCCGGCAGAAAAACACGATGGAGTCAATAGCTGGCGTGCCCTCAAACTTGTTTTCATCGCACTGTGTGCGGAAAAAGGATTTAAGAATTTCACTCGCTGGGATGTACGTGAAAAATGGCTTCAATTGTTTGCGCCTCCCAACTCCTGCAAGAAAGACTCTTTTTCAATCCTGTCCATTTCTTCCGGGTTGCAGGAAGGAGGAGCCAAATGTTCATCCAATACCAAGTTGGCACAGCTTTTGACTCGTTGGGGATTCGGCTGGTTTCCGACTTCGTAAAAAATGGATTTCATTTTTCGGAAAATGAACCATTGAGTTTTTAAAAGTCGGCATGCAGGAACCATGTCCTCTCTGTATCCGTTTCTCATGTACTACGGATATGGGACGTGCTCGATATTTGGCATATTCATTGTAAGTTGCTTGTGACTGAAAGTCAGGAGAGGAAATTCCATGTCCGATAGTTGATTAAATTACCCGCAGTCTGAGTAGATTCCGAAAGGATGCGGTCAGCACAGGCATCCTCCATATCGGAATCTCAATGCTGTCGAATCAAAGAATTCGTAGATAATAACGAGATTTTTTCATTAGGCTCTACACCCTCCCGGGTACTCATTTATTCATGGATCAAAGAAGGAATTCTTCCCTGCAAAAGAATAAATGAAGAAAGGGTTATACATCTGTCGGCATTGAAGACATGCTTGGAAGCGCAGGCCCTGCAGAAGGGCTTCCAATATGAATTAGGGAAAACAACCCTTGTCAAATTGTCCCTTTTTCCTTCCTTGTTCCCTCCTTCTGCCATCCCGTGCCGCAGAACAGTCTACAACTTGGAGAAAAAGGGGCTTCTATGTGTCCTGAGTATCGGGAAAAGTCGCTTTGTAGACGTTCACGCAACGGAACAGCGTTTGAAACAGCGAGGTCATCCATCCCTCTTCGGTATGGTTCGGAGATGCAGATCCATCCGGAAGCCCAAGACAAAGGCTCTCTGTGAACTAGAAAATACATACCAAACTGAGCAACCATTCCAAGCAGTCCCTTCTCACACCCCATGCACTTGGGATACCTTCTTTTGGGGATGTCCACTTCCTTCTCAAGAAAAAGCCCTGCCTGACAAAATCGTTCTAACCGTCAAGACAGCTCTGCATGGCATAACCGATCTACATGGGTTCATCAAACATCTGGAGGGCAATCCTTCAAATCATGCTTTGGGGAAGAGCCTGTTGCACAACGTTCACCAAAAAACATCCCGGGAGAATGAACTGAAATTGTCGACCAGGAAGCTCACCCTCTATTTACCGTCCCCTTATCAAGGAGGGCCTAGGCCTCGGAATACTCCTGTCAACCATTGTTCATTGCCTGGACAATTCGCACCCTTCTGGCCATTTCCTTCGTTAAGGGAGGTCCCCCCACCTCTTTCCCATGTGGAGCTTGTCGTCAGCCAGAAAGAGGAAAGTATCCTCATAACCATGTATATCTCAGTAAACCTTCTGAGAACACTAAGAAATCATCTCTGGATGATAGATGGAACCGCCGATCAACAGACGGCTCAAGAGCAGTTCTCTCGAATTTATTTTAGTAATCCCGCTATTGCCGATCAGAAATCTGCTAACTGGTTAGCAGAACCCATTACTGCTGCACAACGCACTGCTAACCTCAAAAAGATGCTGAATGCTGTGATTGATATGGAATGGGAGGACATCAAGCGAGCTTACTTCCAAACCCAACAAGAAAAATATCCTGTGGGCAGCATTTGGGACAACGGGGTAAGCGTTACTCTTGCAGGTATGGAAGTCTGCTACCATTATCTTTCCGCAGGGAATGCTCCATTCATCGTCAATCAGATGAAGCCATTTTTTGAGAAGCATTTCAAAAAGAATCGATTTAGAATACACGGAGAGCGGGCAGGCGCCATTGATTGCGGAAAGGACGATCAGGAAAGCCTCGTGTCCTGCCATGGATATCCGCGTAATGGCATGGAACTTGTTTGCTACGCCAAGACAGCTGACATCTTCAAATTTGAGCTCAGATGTAATAGAGGCGCACTTGTTGCGGATTTTCCTGAAGGCGCATGCAAAAGACGAATGTGTAGCAGCCTGGATGACTTGTGCCGCCTCATTGATCATGTCATTAAGCATTCACGGGGACGAATAGAGGACTTGGTGAATAGTTTAAGCAAACCATTGCCTTCTGCCGATTCCATAGCCCTATGGTGGTTTTCCGTCCTTAATATGGATCGTAAGCTGCGATTATGGTCTGAAGCTCTGGATAGTGAACTCCTGCTGAGAGCAAGCCGAATCAAGGAGGAAGCCTTGAAAGCTCTCATTATGCCGGAGGGATGGCCCATCCGAAACCTTGGTGTGGAAACGGTCAATTTCATGCGAAGAATGGAGAGAAAAGGATACGTGAAAAGACATGCCGGAAGATATCATGCCTTGGTAAAAACGAATTCAAATCATGCTCCCTTAAATTGAAGGGAGGGCCACCTTGGGCACGCCTTTAACGGGTGTGCTCAAGGTGAGGCGGAAGGGGAGCTTCCGTGTTAAATCTTGCGTCGTCGAGCGGATTCTTTTTTCTTTGAGAGAAAGCGAAAAAGAAAAAAGAGAACCAGCGAGCGGGGGCGGAGCCGCCCCCCGCAAGATTACATCGGAAGCCTGGCTTCTGCTATAAATGAGGTATTTGATCGGAATCATCAGCCCCCTTCCTCCCTCAATTAAGGTGACGATGGTGTTATATGAAGATGAGCGGGACAAGTATCCGCCATTTCCCGACCTCTACATGCATTGCGTGCAGAGGTCTTTATCATTAACTATCAATAATATCAATTCATCATGGCTATCAAACTCATCGCCAACTACAGCAAGCGCCTCGGCCTGCCGGGGTATTCCTCCCATCAGTTTGAAGTCTCCATCGAAACGGAGATCGGAAATACGTCAGAACTCGATTTTGCCGCAGAACGTCTCTACAGCTCGCTCCAGTCCGCTGTAGATACCCAGATCCGGCGGGTCGGATTTGTCCCTGATGCCTCCTATGGATCGGGAAACATATCCGGCGCTCCGCTTCCTGCCATGCGTCAGGTTTCACGGCTGCCTGAGCCGCCGTCTTCGAATCCTCAGACATCTCACCCCGAAGAACCGGCGTGGAGCTGTTCGGAAAAACAGAGGCAGGTTATCCTATCGCTGGCACGTAAAAACGGGATCAACAATTCCGAACTTCATGATCTGGCCGTACTCTGCTTTGGCAAGGGAGCCTCACAGTTGAACAAGCTGGAGGCATCTTCCCTGATCAACGAACTGATAGAAAAATCAGGAGGAACATCCCGCAAGGCTCCTTCCTTCGGAAGCTGTGCTCGACTTCAGGAGGTTGCTGCACCTGAAATGCGGTAAACATCTGCATATCCCTGTTGCCGGAGCCTTTCCATGGAGGGCTCCGGCAACGGAGTCTTGTTTTATCTGCCGTATCCAGAAATTCCTGAGCCGGGAAGTTTTCCGGCTCTAATCACCAAAACACTTCTTTTCAAAGCAAGCTCTTGTTCAGTAGTAGATATCTTCGGTTCCCAAAAATCACATCATATTGTGATTTTACCAGAAAACAGAGTAGACAGAACATTCAAAACATGATATTTCACATTGTATTGTGAATTTGAGTGATATCGGAACATACATTCGAGAACGACGCCGGATACTGGGCATTACCCTGAAGGATTTGTCCGAACTTTCCGGCATAGGGATCAATACGCTCAATAAAATCGAACTTGGGCAGGCCAACCCGACATTCAGAATCCTGATGGAACTATTCGATGTACTGGGACTGGAAATGTCGTTGAGCCCCAAAAGAACCGATGTGATGAAAGGGCCTGAATCATGAGAAACGCCCTTGTATTGTTGCGGAATATCCCTGCCGGAACGTTGACAGAAGAATCCCCTTCCAGCTATGTATTCCGGTATCTGGATTCCTACCTGATGAGAGAAGAGCTTCCTCCCATCAGCCTGACAATGCCTAAAACCTCCGAAGAGTACCGTTCCCCCCATCTATTTCCTGTTTTCTTCAACATGCTCTCGGAAGGCGTCAACAAGGAAATTCAGTGCCGTCATTTCCATCTGGATGAAAAGGATCATTTCGGGCTGCTCCTTGCAACAGGTCATGATGATACGATTGGAGCATTAACAGTACAGCCTTATACCAACGATGAACATTGACCGTTGCCCCTCGACGCTGGTTCCCGGATTCACCTCCTACAGCCCGGCCGGATTGCGGAAACTGTTCGACGGTAAAAAAGTGTCTCCGATTCTTCCTTATGACGCCCCCGATATTCATGGAGAGCCGGAAGAGTTTCTGAAAAACCGCGAGCATATTTCCATCTCAGGGGTTCAGGAAAAACTCTCTGTTCTTGTTGACCAGGGAACAATCCGTCTGACCAAGTCGGGAGAACAGGGAACGCATCTTCTGAAGCCCATCTCATCACGCCTCGCCCGGGCTTCCGACATGCCGGCTAACGAACACGTGACCATGCAAATTGCCGCTCAGCTATTCGGAATTTCAACGGCTCCCAACGGACTATGCTTTTTTCAGACCGGAGAACCAGCCTATATCACCCGGCGATTTGACATCACTCAGAAGGGCGGTAAACTACGCAAGGAAGACTTCGCCTCACTGGCCGGGAAAACATCCGCCCAGGGCGGTTCCAACTTCAAATATGATTACTCCTACCTGGAAATGGGAGAGCTCATCCAGCGTTACGTCCCCGCGTGGAAAATTGAAATGGAACGCTTCTTCCGTCTGGTGTTGTTCAATTATCTGTTTTCGAACGGCGACGCGCATTTGAAGAATTTTTCCGTACTGGAAACTCCTCAGGGAGATATGACCTTGTCCCCCGCGTACGATCTGCTCAACACAAGCCTGCACATTCAGGACAGCGATTTCGCCCTGTCCGGCGGCTTGTTTCGAGGCGCATCGACGCACACGAATCGCAACCTGTTTGAAGAGTTCGGACGGCAACTGGGGATGCAGGACAAACGCATTAGGACAGTCATCGACCATTTGATGAAATCCAGAGAAGAAGTAGAGACCCTAGTGAAGTGCTCATTCCTCTCTCCCCCGGCCAAACGAGCCTACATGCTCTCCTACAGAACGCGCTACAATACCCTTCGATGAAATTTACCTGCCATTTCCTTGCCCCCCTATCATGAAACGAAACTTGTAGAGAACAGATTGCAGGAACCATGTGTTCCATCGAATCTGTTTCTATCCAGCATAAAAATCCGCTTATTCCAGTCTTGGATCAAGGTTTCTTTGAGAGAAAGGTTTGAAAGCAATTCCGTACCGAGTAAGTACCGAACAAGTTGCGGAGAAGTACCGGACAAGTTCAGGATAAAAAGACGACATCCTTCCATTGACTCAGACGATTGACGGTAGGCAGCAATTCTTGCCGACTGCCCGTTATATAGACTTGAAGGCAGGCATTTAGCTTCTGTCTTCATTCCTCAACACCCGTTTCCCATTCGTTGGGAAGTGGGTGTTTTCGTTTCAACCCATATTTCATCATCAATATGAATCCTATCATCGCATTGCCTCGTCATCCGGCAACAGCCCGGCACATCCTGCCTTTGGAAGATACCAGACAGGCAGCCCTCCTCCAGCGGAGAAACATCATGCCGGAACCGGCAGCTGCTCCGGTAGTTCCTACGACCGTATGCCGTAAAGGGCTTCTCCTCCATTGCGGGGCCGAAGTCGTCGACAGGAGAACCCTGTCCCGTGTGGAAACCCCGTCCTGTACGGAATCGTGGTTCCCGATTCCTCACGACTTTCTCCTGAAGGAAGTGGAATCCCAGCTCACCGCCCACGGCTTCGGGATCGGGGAAACCACCCATTCCCTCAGCCATGAAGGAAAGCGGTATTTCGGAGTTCTCCAAATCCTGCGTCCTGACGATGGCCCCGGCGACTACTCGTGGATTGTCGGCATACGCAATTCCCATGACAAGACCTTCCCGGCCTCTCTGGTCATGGGAACGCGCGTCTTCGTCTGCGACAACCTTGCCTTCACCGGAGAAGTGAAACTCTCCCGGAAGCATACGAGGTTCGCCGTGCGGGATCTGCGCTTCATGACCTCCCGCGCCGTCGGAAGGCTGGGAGAGCAATTCCACCGCGAAGACGAACGGATCGCCGCCTACAAAAGACAGAGACTGACCGACAAGGCGGCTCATGATCTTCTGATCCGGGCGGTCGACTGCCGGGCCATCACGCCGACCGTTCTGCCGGAAGTCATCAGGTACTGGCGAGAGCCGCTTCATGAGGAATTCCGGCCCCGCACCGTCTGGAGCCTGTTCAACGCCTTCACGGAGCAGTTCAAGGCCGTCAACCCGCATGTGGCTGCCAAACGGAGCCAGGCTCTGCACGGCCTGTGCGATTCCGTCTGCGGCCTGATCGCCTGAGTGTAATAAAAAAAGATAACAGGAAAGGAAACATCTCATGAAGTCATCCTGCTCATTGACGGGAGCGCAAGCCGCCGTCCTGATCCGCACGCAATCCGTATCCGGACAAACGAGCGATGAACTGATCGCCTCCTTCCATCCGGAAGACCGGGGACGGGTCAGGCAAATCATTCGCCTGCTGGAACGCCGTGGATTGCTCATCCGCCAAACGGAGGAAGACGATCCCTTCGTCTTCCCCCGCACCTGGCATCCCACCTGGGACGGAAGAATAGCCCTGTTGAAGTGGGCCGCCTACCTGGGCAACATCCGGCTGGCCGGCAGGAATACCCGGGCATCAACCGGTTTCTGGGCTGTCATCGAACAGGAAGATCATCATCACCCATCATCCGTATGCTGACCTTCCTTCTCGTGACTGCGGCAGGCTGGTTCCTGTTCCCGTGGCTGTTCGCTCTCCTCAAATGGGGAATCGCGCTGGCCTTCGGCCTGATGACGGCAGGGCTGCTTCTGTGGTTCTTCCTTTGTTGAAGAAACATCCATCCAGATACCAGAACCATGTACTACATCGTCAAATACAAGGACACGCGCTACTGGGCGGTTCTCCATCACAATGGAAAACTGCTCGCCGTCGTCGTGTACAAAAAAGGCGCCGAGGCCATTGTCCAGGCTTTGGAGCAAATCCTCGTCGACGCCGTCACCCACTTGCAAACGCCATGCCCATGATTAAAATCATCCTGTTCGAGCTCACCCGCATCCTGCTGGGCTATGCTTCGGACAAGGTTGGCGAGTTCATCCGGAACAAGCAGAGGAACGAATATCGACCTCCTTCCTTTGACGAGGAAGAAGAGGAAGATCCCTGGTCTCAACATCTCCCCCGCTGATTCCATGATCCTCGCGCAGTTGCTCCAAGCTATTTACAATCTCATCGCCCGGCGGTGAGACATGCCTTCCAAGACGACATGCTGTCTGAGGAAGGCTTCAAGAGGATGTCCTAATCGACTCCTCTTTTTTAGCTGTTGCTAGAAGAACATTTATTTTAGAGGAAGGAAGATATATAGTCCGACGGAATGCTTTTACCTAGATTTTTCCAAAAATAGAGGTAGAATTGTCCGGGAAACTTTTCTACAAAGTTCACTCAGGAGAAAAAATATGAGTGGAGAAAAATACAAATTTTCAGGACATCAGACCTTCGCGTTTCGTCACGGTTGGTTAGAGAAAGGAGTGCAGTTGATTCAGAAAAATCCTCACGGCTTTTTAGAGGCTAATGCTCTTATCAAGCTGGGAGTAGGTAAGAATATGGTAGACAGCATCAAGTATTGGTGCATCCAAACAGGACTCTTGCAGGACGTGGATCGTGGGGAAATGCGGCTAACAGAGTTGGGTAAGTTTATCTTTGGTTCCCACTCTTTTGAAGAGGGACGTGACCCTTATCTTGAGGATGACGGTACACTATGGTTGTTGCATTGGGAGTTGATGAGAAACTGCCTGTTTCCGGAACCTGTTTGGTCGTCATGGCAATTTGGCTTTTTCAAATGGAATAAGAATGAGTTTACCAAGTCTGAAATGAGTTCTGCTGTAGCTAAATGGCTTAAAGAGAAGAGTAAAATTTCCACATCTACTTTAGACCGAGACGTGGACTGTTTCATTCGGACCTATGCTGGTACTCGCAGTAAAGTAGCAGAGGATTCCTTCGATTCACCTTTCCTTACCTTGGACCTTATCCAAGCCACGCCGCAATCGGACCTGTTCCGTTTCAATGTTGGAGCTAAGCATAATTTACCCGTAGAAATTGTAGGATATGCGATTCTTCAATTTATGGGGAGTAAGCATAGTTTGCCTATTCAACGATGCCTATACGATGTTGGTAGTCCTGGACAGGCTTTTAAATTGAATGAAGCTGTATTAATGGATTATTTAGATGACTTGGAGGTACTTTTAGATCATCATATTCATATTTCAGAAACTGCCGGACTGAATTCCATTATTTGTAAGGGGATACTTGCAAACGATTTAGCTGAAAAACTAAAACTTGATTACTACGGAAGGAAAGGAAAATGAATCTTCTTCATGATTTTGTTGAAGTAGAACGTCGATTCCTCCGTTCTACGAACGTTAGTAGAGACCTAGCTCAGCATAAGGGGTTGGATGGATATGTTCTTACTCCATTGGTACAGGGTACTCTTATTCAGATTTTAGAAGGTTTGGGGGGCTCTGTTGGAGACAGAGCTTTTACCCTAACCGGAACTTATGGTACTGGTAAATCTTCTTTTGCTCTCTATTTGTATCATTTGCTCAGTAATAGTAAGGGGCCAGCATGGGAAAAATTACAGCAGGATAACCCTACTATGGTAAAAGAGTTCTATCAAAAGATATTTGGTAGTAATAAAAAAGGTTTTATTGTTCTGCCTGTTACATCTCATCGTTGTTCCATAATTCAGCTTCTCGCTGAAGCTCTGGAACATTGTCCTTCGGAATTACGAATCAAATGTGGTAAAGAATTGGATGGGCTTAAACCAGGGGTAGATACTCAGACTGCGGTCAGACTTGTTGAGAGAGTTGCTCAACAAGCCATAAAATCTGGATATAGAGGGCTTTTTTTTATATTCGACGAGTTTGGAAAGGTCTTTGAAAAAGCTTATAGTGATCGAACAAATACAGATATCTTTCTTCTTCAGGAATTGGCAGAAGTTGCATCCCGTAGTGGAGATGTACCTATTTTCCTTTTAGGGATGTTACATCAGTCATTTGATAGCTATGTCGAAGATATACAAGATACTAAAACCAGAAACGAATTCGACAAAATAGCTGGACGTTTTAGAGATTTGGTTTTTTTGGAACCAATCAAGGATCAACTTTTACTCATCTCGCGTGCAATTAAATATAAAAAGCCGTTGCCTTGCCCTATAGCAGAATGCATAGATAAGATGGCAGATGATGCAATCAAGTATCAGTTACATTTACATGCAGGATTACCAGAAAAGGATTTTCGAGAATGTGTAAAGAAATCTTGGCCAATTCATCCAGTAGCTCTAATTGCGCTACCGATGATTGCTCAGAGTTTTGGTCAAAACGAACGTTCGATTTTTACGTTCCTTTCCGGTAGTATGCCTGTTGGGTTTCGCGAGTTTATAGAATCTCAATCCGTAGATAAGTGGCTGGAGGTAGATTACTTTTTTGACTACTTAATGACCAATATGGAAACCCAGCTTAGTAGGAGTAATTTGGGTAAAACTTATTTGGAAGCTAACGATGTACTGCATAGTAAGAGCCTTCCTTTGGGAAAAGAACGGCTAGTTAAAGCTGTTACCGTTTTGAGTTCTATGGGAAAAAAGTGTCATCTCAAAGCCTCTAAGGATATTTTGGGGTTTGCGTTAAGTCAAAAGTCTATTTCTGATGAAATTCATAGTTTAGTTACTCAATCTATTCTTATTTACCGAAGATTTCAGGATTCTTACGCTATTTGGGAAGGTAGTGATGTGGATTTGAGTGAACGAGAACAACAGGCTTCTTTAGCACTTTCAAGAGGAGGTTTTTCTTTATCTCAAACTTTAATGGAATCGTTACCACCAAGGCCTTTTATTGCTAAGAGGCATAGCTTCAAAACCGGAGCATTGCGGTATTTTCAGGTTTCCTATGTGGATTCTCCGGATGAACTTGACCGTGTGTTGGATGCTAAAAAGGTACAAGGAACTATAAGTGGCCGCATTCTGCTCTGCTTAGCTCAGAGTGATGCCGTTTCTGACACTTACAAACAAAAGGCATTAGAGTATTCAAGAGAAAAGGAAAACATTCTTTTTGCGATTCCCGGCAGTATGGGGCAACTCCGAGACGCATTATATGAAGTAGAACGGCTTCGCTGGATTGTCAATAATACGGAAGAATTGCGTGATGACCGTATAGCTTTACGTGAAATTGGGTTAAGACAAGCCGAAGCTCTTCAAAGAGTATCTCAATTGCAACAGAGTCTTTTTGATCCTCGACCTGCACCAAAAGGAGCTGCCTGCTGTTGGATTTGGAAAGGTCAAGAACAAGATATTTTCGCTCCTCGTGATGTATCTATTTTGCTTTCTAAAGCTTGTGACTATATTTACTATCAGACTCCCCATATTCTGAATGAGATGATCAATAAAAATATCATCTCAGCACAGGCCGCTGGAGCTCGTAACAATATCATTAAAGCTTTGATAAACCCGGCTTGTGTGGCTCAGGCAAATCTAGGCATAGAAGGGTTCCCTCCGGATCGTAGTATTTATGAATGTCTGTTGCTGAACTCCAAACTGCATACTCAGGTAAATGGGCAGTGGCAACTTGTTGCTCCCGTTCAGAACCAGCAGGTGAACCTGTACCCCGCATGGCAGTTAATGGAGCAACTGGTCTTTGCTGCGACAGAGCAACCTATTACGTTAAAGGAGCTATACGAGAAGCTTTCCTGTTCTCCTTATGGGGTAACAGAAGGAGTGTTACCCATACTGCTTACCGCGTTCTTCGTAATTAACCGTAGAGAAGTCACCCTATATCAGGAAGGTACCTTCTTACCGGAACCGCAAGAGGCACACTTTGAGCTCATGGTGCGTCGTCCAGACCTCTTTGCCATTGCTGGAGCCAGAATTACCGGACTCCGAAAGCGCATCGTAGATCGTCTGGCTAACAGCCTGAAAATTGATGGTTCGGTCAGCGGTATTGTGCGTTATCTGTATCGAATGTTCAATTCTCTTCCCAAGTACGCCAAAACAACCAATCAGGTTGATATGCGTGTAGCTGCTTTCCGCAAGGCTTTTGAAGAAGCCAAGTCTCCGGAACGCTTACTCTTTATTGACATTCCGAAGGCACTGGGACTACCCAAAGTGAGTGAAGAGGATAGTGATGACTATAACTTTGAAAAATACTTTGAGCTGTTAAATCGCGCCCTTGGTGTTTTGGCTTCTCTCCTGCCCAATCTGATCAGAGAACAACGGTCTATTTTACTGAAAGTCTGTCAGTTGCCTCCTACGCCGGAAGGTTGGACAGAGCTGTATGACCGTGCTGTCTTTCTAGCACCAAAGACCAATAATACAGAATTACTTCCTTTCCTACAAAATGTCATTAACACTATGGGGGACTGGAGTAAGGCAGATGTCGTCATGGCCTATATGGTGTCTGTCCCCATGAGTAATTGGTCTCCTCTGGACATTAAAAACTTTCCCGGTATTGCACAGGGCAAGGCTTTCCTTTTACAAAAAGCATGGGCTCCCTACTGTGATGAAAATGAAGGTTTAAACGCTACAGAAAAAGAAGAAGTAAAATTGCTCAAGGCCGGGCTTAATCTTCACCTAAGGAGTAAAGATGTTAGGCCTACCGTTTTGCGGGCTGTACTACTTTCTATCCTAAAAGAATTAGATCAACACAATTCGTTCAATAATTAATATGGCTAAGGTTCGTCACATTCTCGCTCTCTCCGGAGGTAAAGATTCGTCCGCTCTGGCCGTCTTCATGAAAGATCGTGTTCCGGAGATGGAGTATGTTTTCTGTGATACAGGTGATGAATTAGCAGAAACGTATGAGTATTTGGATAAACTGGAATTTTTTCTTGGTAAGAAAATAACAAGGATCAATTCTGATCGGCCTTTCTCTCATTACTTGAAATTATTTAGAGGTGTTTTGCCTGATGCGCGCACGAGATGGTGTACTCGAATGTTGAAAATTAGGCCTTACGAAAAGTTTATAGGAGATTCTGAGGTCATTAGCTATGTTGGTATTCGCGCTGATGAACCCTACCGCACGGGATATATTTCAACCAAACCAGGGGTTAAGGCTGTGTACCCTTTCATAGAACACAATCTTCGTAAGGATGATGTATTTCGTATTCTAGAAGAGTCTGGGTTAGGGGTACCTTCTTACTATGAATGGCGTTCCCGCTCGGGGTGTTTCTTCTGCTTCTTCCAACAGAGGATAGAGTGGGTGAATTTATTGGAGCGGCATCCCGATCTATTTCAAAAGGCCATGAATTATGAAAAAGTGGATACTGAAACCGGAGAACGCTTTACTTGGGTAGAAGGTGAAAGTCTGGCTGAGTTAGCTCGCCCGGAACGCGTGGTTGCCATTAAGGAACAATACCTGTTGCGCCAAGCCTGTCAGAAAAAAAGCCGGGCCCATCTGAGTTTGCAAAAAGTGTTTGAAGCAGATGATGAAGAAGGTGATACACCCTGCATTATGTGTCATTTGTAAAAATCAATTCTCTTATCTCATCCCTGACTGCCATGACCCCCCCATTTGTTTATCTAGACAATAATGCTACGACTGTTTGCGCCCCAGAAGTGGTAGCAGCCATGATCCCCTATATGAGTGCCTCTAGTTATGGTAATCCTTCTAGTGGGCATTTTGCCGGGCGACAGGCTTATCGAGCCGTTGAATTGGCTCGTGAGCAATTAGCGGCTATTTTGTCCGTCGGCAAGCACGAACTGTTTTTTAATTCTGGCGCTACAGAGGGTAACAACTGGATTTTCTACAGCTTACTAAAAAGTCGTCCAAAAAAACGGCGTATTGTAGTCAGCTCCATAGAACACAAATCTGTGTTACTGACGGCACGCAGTTTGGTAGAATATGGTTATGAAGTGATAGAGTTGCCTGTCACTACGGATGGTGTGGTTGATTTGGCAACAGCAAAGGCTCTGATCACGGAAGATACCCTGTTGGTTGCCGTTCAATATGCAAATAATGAAACCGGGGTAATACAGCCTATTCAGCAGCTTACGGAACTGGCGCACAGACAAGGAGCTCTTATGCACTGCGATGCTGTGCAGGGATTAGGAAAGGCTACTCTAAATATATCAGAGCTAGAGGTAGACAGTGCCTCCTTCAGCGCTCATAAAATCCATGGTCCTAAAGGCGTGGGAGCTCTTTATCTGAATCACGGTGTTTGTCATTGGCCTTTTGCTTTGCCTTTGCAGGGTGGTGGACAGGAAAAACAGGTTCGCCCTGGTACTCTGAATGTGCCCGGTATTGTGGGCTTTGGTGTAGCCGCTGATCTAATATATCAGAATCTGCCGGAGCGTTTGAAGTACATGAGACACTTGTGTGATATATTGGAGGAGAGTTTATATGATAACTTTCTTGGGTGTATCATACATGGCTCGTCCGTACCCCGTATTGCTAATACGACCAATGTTGCTATTCCTGGAATCTCGTCAGATATTCTGATGGCAAATTTGCCTCTCATCTGTATCAGTAATGGGTCTGCATGTAACAGTGGAGCAATTGGTGGATCTTATGTATTGGAGGCGATGGATATATGTCCAAAGGAGATAGAAGAGAGTATTCGCGTATCAGTTTCTATTTATAATAAAACTGAAGAAATGGAATTATTTATAAATAGAGTGCTCGAATTTGTTGAAGGCAATACGGAAATTTTGTAATGAAAATCGAGTTAAAACATTAAATAAATGATTTGCTGAGCAGAATTTCTTGTTGTATATCTCAGAAACAAAAAATCCAATAAAATTACCGCATAATTATTTGTCTAATACTAATTTCTGGTTTGTTAGTTTATTAAATATCAAGAAGGGTTTTGATAAAATGGATTCGTTTTCAGGATTAACGAGAAGTAGAATAATCGATGTTGTTGAGTATGCTTATTTAGACGGCGCCATGTTTAAGTGATTAAAGATGATGTTAAAATGTTTTATTTTATCTCAATTATTCTTGATAAGTTAAAAATATTTGCGATTCAGCAAATCCATCTAAAAATTATATAAAGTACACAATGAATGCTGATAATTCGTTTATCTCATATATCAATTCTTTGCACTGTTTGGATGGTAATAGTGATGGTGCTTTAGCAGAAATGCAGGCAACGTCACCATACTTTACCGGAATACAGGTTGTACACCCGTGGGTGAAGGTGTTGGAAGAAAAATTGTTGAACGGGAAAGAACATGTAATTTTGACCGGACGTGCAGGTGACGGCAAATCCACCTTGGCTCTATCTCTGTATAAAAAATTGAAAGGGATTGATTCTGAAAAGCCACTAGATTGCGGACTGAATAAAAAAGAAGAGGTTCCCTATGAGAAAAAGAGGATTATCCTGATTAAAGATTTGAGCGAATGGACGGTTGAAGAGCAAGATCAATTGCTGGAACAAATGACTTATGGTCATGATCGCTATCTTCTGGTCTCAAATACAGGAACCTTGCTCGATATGTTCCGCCGCAATGCCACGGATAAAGTAGCAATGGAAAGCAATTTACTTACGGCGATAAGTTCTTCGGAGTCCCAATCGCAAGAGTTTCAATTGCGAGGTGATAAAACGGTTAAAGTTTGTGTGCACAACCTGGGATTGAGAAATAACAGTGACGTTGCTTTGAAGCTATGGGACAATATGGTTGCAACTATGGAGTGGAACAAGTGTGAAACCTGTTCTATAGCTCCGCAGTGTCCCGTCTATCATAATGTGCGACTAGTGAAACAATATGAAGAGCGTATTCATGCCAGACTACGCTTGTTGTTACTCCGTATCACGGAATATGGCGGTCGACTTACCATACGTCAGCTAAGCGCCTATTTTGCTTATATGCTGAGTTCCGGGGAATCTTGCGAACATCTGAAACAACTGGCAGAAACTGGTCAACGTGTTTATTTGGGTGATTACCTGTTCTTTAACAAGTTTTTTGGCGAGGGCGCTACTGAACCAGATGTACGGGCAAAACAGTTGCACATGTTGAAAGTAATTCAGGATCAGGGTTTTGAAACAATTCTTGCTCCCGCTATGGAACGACGTTTGTGGTTGACGGAGGAAGAGGCCGTATGGAAACCGAATATTTCGGAATTGGCGGATTTATATAAAGAGTTGCACGATCAGGCAAAAAAAGAGCCACCCCGCGAAAGTGGAGAAACACAGAATATGAACTCTGCTATCCGTGCACGCCAACAGATACGTCGTTTATTTTACTTTCTATACGAGCCACAGGAAATTGAATCCGAGAAGAAAGTTGCTTTTAACGAGTTTATATCTGCCTTCTTGAATTCTCCGACTCTGCTGGAATACGAAGAATGGCAGAAGAACGGGGAGGCTTTTTTTGGTAAGAAAAAAGAAATCACCAATCAGGTGTTCAGGGTTTTGCAAGAACAGTTTTGTGGAGTGCGCTTGCCCAAGCGGGATAGAGGTGGTGCTAAAATCCTTTATATTACTCTAGCCCGTCGTCAAGGTGAAGTGAGCCAAAGTGCTCAGGTGGTTTTGGGTATGGTAAGTAATTTTGATGGTGAGTTCGCCCTGCATTTGCGTAGTGGGGTAGATAAAAAGAATCTCGTGTTAATGGGGAAGAGTACTAGTCGTTTCCCTAATCGGGAAATGATAGAATTGTCTTTGCCTCTGTTGGATTATATGAAGGGACGTGAGCAGGGGCGTATAGGTGCTACACTAGAACGATCTTACATAGACCGATTAGAGAAATTGAAAAATGATATTTTGCAGAAATATAAGATAACCGGAGAGGAAGAACTAACTTTACTCAAGCAAACGCTGGACTATGAACTGATACAACATAGTCTATCTCTACAAAACGGAGGAAATTTGTATTTCAATAACTAAACAATAAAGAGTAGGAATGAAGAAATATCCAAGTACTATTGAGGTAAAGGATAGCAAGGAGGCAAAAAATCCTGCTATTATGTTGTTTGGTAATCGTTTTTTTTCAGATCAAACAGTAATGGAATTATTAACTGAGTTGTTTCTCGTCTGTTGTTCCTCTAAAAAAATAGGCGAGAATGAAAATGAGTTTGGGGACTACTTCCCAGATTTGAAGACTTTAAGAAGTTGGCCAGAAGGTGCAACTTTACAATATGCACGCAAGATCCGTTTGAATCTGAAGTTGTTTGCTTTCTTGAGTTCTTCTCGGCTAGAGACCAGACATGAAACTCACCGCCAACATTGTCAGGAACTGTGGGATCGAATGAAAGGGAAAATTGCAACAGAAGATTCTGCGAGGAAAGAGGAAATAATCTTGCTGTTAAGTAATCTATTTTTGGGGTTTTGGGGAACTGGATCTCAACGAACTTGGTGTTCTCAGTCATTTCTTCCTTTCTATGAAGGAGTGTTAGGATCAGAAGTGGTTTGGAAAGAGTCTAAATCTAAGACTGTAGACAGTTGGGAAACTGCTCTAAATCTATTTATTTGTTCTCAACATATAATCCTAGCACGTGGAGGCGAAATTCTGTATTTACAATTGTGTAATGCTTTAAGCCAAAATGTAGCTACAATCGCAGATTTTGATAAAGACTTAGGTTTAGAATTAAGCCCTGAGGAGAAAGATCCTGTTCAGTTACATAAAAATCTAAGTGAAGCGCTAAAGAGCTTTTTTGGTAGAACACCTACCATTTTATCTGATTTGAGTGAGTGGATTAATACTGGTTTAGAGGATAACACGGAAAATGCATTAAGAAATCAGCGTTGGACTTCTTGTAGTTGGTGTCCAGCCGATAGTTGGCGAGAAGGATATTTGTTTGCTGTAGAATTATGTCGTTTGCTGAATATGAACGTGGATTTGATGGAGATGGTGGAACTGTTACAGATTGCCTGCGCCATGCAAGTGATGCGTTCTCTGTTAGCCCAAAGCTATCGCAACGGTGCCGCAGGGCAAAGCGATAAACATGGTTTTTGTTACCGAATGCTCTTCTCTGCACCAAATGAAGCGAACAGACGTTTGAAGTCCCTATCTATAGATTCTTGTAAATATGTGGGTCTTGGAATTTGGCATGCTTTGCGAACATCTGAAATATATAAGCAAGTTCCGGAAAAAAACTACATAGATGCTGACCGTAGATACGGAAATAAATTGTTTGTAAAAATAGGCAAAAGCATAGGCTTGATAGTTCCTAGGGCTGGTTCAGGAGCACGTTTTATCTTAACAGACAAGATATTGAGATTTTTACTACTGACCTTAGTGCCCGGTCAACGCATGAGCCTGGATACATTTAAGAACAGAGTGGAAAGACATTATGGATTTGTTTTCGATGAAGAACGCCTGAAACAGTCACCGGACTGGCAAGATAAACAGGAACGCTTGTCAGAGCATCAGCCTACGCCTATATATTTGGAGCAAATGTTGGATGCTTCCGGTGTACTGGAGAACTTGTCTGATTCATGTTCATTGATAAAGAACCCGTTTAGTAAGGAGGCCTAGTGATATGAAGTATTACATAGATAGTATTTGTAGCTACATAGGGAAACAAGTATCTGCTATGGAGCAGAGTGGCGCACGGCGTCTAGTTCTGATGATTCCTAGTCTAACTGCCGGATTGACACAGAAACTGGCGCAAAGTCTGGAATATCAATGTGGTAAGAATAAGGTAGTCTTAAACTTTAAGGTAGCGCGGGAGTTGTATTCCCAGTGGTCGGAAAGTGAACGCAGTATACTGAAAGATTATGAGGCGCAAGGAAGCCTGACCGAATTGCGCAATAGTCTAAAAGACGGTGTGCTGGTATTGGGAGGCACTGCCACTGTACCAGATCAGGGAAGTTTGGCCGACTTTCATCAGATTACGGAAGACCGAATTTGGCAGGTAGAAATGCAGAAAAGCTTTCGGGGATGGCTGAATACTTTTTTTCATCTGAATGGAGAACAGGACGGTACAGAGCAAGATCATTTTGACGTGGCCTGCAAGATACTGGAAGTATTAAGAAAACAATACCGTTTGCAGAATATTTCCGACTGGTTGGAGAAGGTGAATAGTGTGGCAGGTTCTGTGCAAGATAGTCTTGATAACCTACTACGGAATATGAAGGTATTTGACCTGCCGAACATGAGCGGATTCCCTAGAAGACGTAAAAAGCCCAAGAAGTTTGTGCAATACCTGCAAAACGCGCATGCCTTCTTCGATTACAGCTCTTTCATGGAAAATAACAAGCGCAAGAAGTTCTTGTCTGCAATAAATAGATTCCGTGATGAGAATAAAGTAATTGACGATGAAGAATCTGTTTGCGGGATGTTCCACACAAGGAACAACTTGCTGAATGCGCTGGAACATTATATTGCCACCAATGATAGAGAAGACCTAATTCGCTTAAAAAGCTGCGATTTTGTGTATGTGGTGGATGAGATCTTAGAGATGAAAGCGGGGGCAAAGCCGAAAGATGAATCCCCTGTCAGAAAACTACAGGGTTCTCCGGTTGACGTTCTCCTGCAGGCTATATTGCAGTGTCTGAATGATTGTAGGAATGGTCATCTGTTAAAAGGCTTGCATATTCGGGGGATCAAATTCGTTCATGATTATGATGATGATAATGAACTAGCCAAGAAAGACCTGAATAAACTGCTAGGTGGATTGGGTGAGTTTCTGAAAAATTACATTGTGCTTTATGCCGAGGATGGAGTCGAGGAACCCGTAGCTATCAGCGTGGATTTAATGCCAGATGGCTTGAACTACGAAACAGCCAAAAACAAAGAGCCACGTTTTGAATTTGAAATATGTGTAGAAACGGAAGACGGCGACGAAAAGAAATCATACGAGTTTGTGATGCGTCTATCGGAATTGAATCCATACAGAATTTCTTGTACTCTTCTGAGTTTGGCAGATAGAGGGCTGGCTGCGACTAGTGATTACTCATTGCCAATATATCAATTCCCTTACTATAGAGAGTTAATGGCCGCCCGCGATGATGATGAACTGTACCGCATTCTACTGCATTGTGTACGAGACCGCCAAGAGCCTCAGGATTTTCTAAAAAATATTTACACTAAGAACTGGCATGACGATAATCCGGCTCATGAACAACTGAAACAACTTGCCTTCAGTTACCGCAAGTTTATTGAAGATACTAATAAACGTGGGTTGTATGCAGCCCTGAACTTCTCCAGTTACTCATGTAATGGCGAAGATTATTATACTTCTTTGATGGATACCTACAAAGCTGCTGTAGCGTTTTTTATCAATACAGAAGGAGTGATACAAAAAGGGCCACAGTATGCCGCTATGTTGATGCGCGCCTTTTTAGTGTTGGATGACAAACCACAAAAAAATGTAAACGAAAATACATGGGCGGGAAAATTATATGAAGAGAACGGCATAGTGACCATCTTGCATCCGAGTGTTATTGAAATGCTGAAGGATCAGTGCGTGTTCTTGGCGGAGGCCTTTTCTCGATTGGGAACCAAGCTCCTGTGCGATAAGAAGCCTTTTAATAACGACTGCTGGCAACGCTACGTGGACATGGCGAGCATTCAAATGCCACTGGGAGGACTTTTAGTAGATTCCAATGACAAGCTAAGTGTGAATGTAAGGGGTAAGGGTTTATTGCATCGTATCGGAAGCGTAGAAGAGAAACATGCAACACTGACAACGCGCCTGATGACCCGCTATGATCATCTGGATGATGACGACATCAAGGATTCTGAAATCTTCCGCGAGACAAGCGAATCCCGTCTGTTAAAGAATATACTGGAAGATTTCTGGCGTATGCACCCCCACGCACAGGATGCTCTGACGCTGGCCGTGTACCGTAATGATGACGTTCAGCCAGTGCTGGCTGCAATAGACAGCTATTTGAAGGCACTTACCATATCGGAGCTGAAAAAATATGATGTAAGGTTAATATTATTTTCTGACTTTGCTGACCAAACCGGCATTGTTCGATGGATGGAAGGATGGCAGGAACGCTGGGAAGCGGCAGAAACGGAAGAAAAGCTGAAGCACTACACCTACTGTCGCTTGTCTGTCGAACACCGTATCGTACCCAAGGAAGCCGACAAACGCGGATTTGAACGTCTATTGCGTGAATTGAACTGCGATGTCATGGTGTTCTACAATTTTATTGAAGCAGGTAGAGACGGCAGTAAATTCCACGCAGTAGATAAGTATGATCATTTACAGAATGACCGCAAGTTCCCTATTTTGGAAAAGTCTTTCTGTACCAAGTCTAATCCAGGAGCTCGCCTGATGCGTTCCCAAATTATCAGTAACAGGCAGTTCTTTGTGAACTCTGGGCACGCGGAGCTGATGATGCGTCTGAAGAATCAGAATACACCTGCAGGGCAGGAACATGTGATTGTAGGTTCCGGAAACTTTGAACCATGGCAAGCAGTGATTGATGTTGCACACCGTGCTGCTGAATGGGTGGTATGCATAGACTCCAACATTGACGACAAACTGATTCGGGAACACCGTGACGGGACCGAGACTCGGCAACTGATTGGATTTGGTTCTGGCGTGGGCTTACACGGGGAAAGCAACTTTACTATTTCTTCACAGATATTCTCATACAGTAATTTGAAAGGTATTTTGCAAACCGCCTTCCGCAGGGTGTATCACTTTACTGACTGCACAGAAGACAATAAGCACATTGTTGAACAATTGCTGAATGAGGGTACTGGACTATCCGGCTTGTCCTTGATCAGGGCTTTGGGACCAAGCTATTATGTACATGACTTTTTGGCGTACAGCATCATCAAGAGGATGTTCCTGAGAGATGGCGGCGATTATTTATGTAATCAGCTGTTCTCCGTAGATACCTATGCTCATTGGTTTGACATGAAGTCTGCCGATAACAAAAAACATCCGGATCTGTTATGGGTACAGGCTAGGATCAATGAGAGGGGGCAAATTGAAATTGATGCCCGTCTGATTGAATGCAAGATGGGCAAGGCTTCTGACGAACATTTAAAGAAAGCACAAGAACAGATTCAAAACGGGTTAGAAGTGTTGATGCGCGCCTTTACCCCTAGAAAAGAAGGTAAGGACTCTGAACCTGATGCTCGGTATTGGTATCTGCAAATGCACCGCATGATTGCTAGTTGCGTTTTGTCCAATAATATCGAAGATGAGACCGTCTTCCTTGCTGCCATGGAACGTATGGCGATGGGTAACTTCAAGATTAAGTGGAGTGCCGGGATATTTGCATTCTGGATAGGAAAACATACCCCACCGTTAAAACTAGAAGATGTTTACATTGTAGAAGTGAATGGTACCGAAATGGAGGTGCCCGTGTGCGTGGTGGGCTACAAGTACATTCGTGAGCTTTGTAGTGAAGATTCTGTCGATATGCTCAGATGGCCTATTCGCCGCGATGAACTGGATAGCTATAGCAGGCTGGAACAGATTGTAGTAGAAGGACAGCAGGAGCCTGAAGAGGAGGATGAAGAACAGGAAGAACCTGTTGCAGGTGGCTTTGTGATTGATTGGCGCAAGGGGAGAGTTCAAAAGCCGAGTTTGGAACCACAACTAGAACCTGAGCTGGAACATCCTCTTCTTTCGCAAGTTTCGAAACTAAATAAGGAAGATGATACCAAGCAGACTGGAATTTCTACGGTGCGTGGTAATTCTACCGTATTATATCCAGATGAGCAGGATGATAAACCTCCTGTATTTCAGGCGGCAGATCCAGTTGCCCCGAATGGCGTTCCGGACCGTATTTTCCTAGGAACGGAGAATGACAGGCGTATTTACTGGGAGTTTGGGCATGAGGATTTAAGTAATAGGCATTTGCTTATCTTTGGTAATTCAGGGATGGGTAAAACTTATGCCATTCAGTGTATCCTTTGTGAAATGGGACGGAAGAATCTCAACAATCTGATTGTGGACTATACTAACGGGTTTCTGCCTGAACATTTGGACGCCGTGACTAATAATGTACTGCATCCGTATCAGAATATAGTGAAGCTAGATAAATTACCGGTCAATCCGTTTAGAAAGACGGATTTAGTACTGGGTGGTTTACAAATCCCGGAGAATTCTCATGATGTAGCCAAACGAGTAGCTGCTATTTTGGGATCCGTCTATAAAGATTTTGGTGGCCAGCAAAAAGTCATTGTAATTGATTCTATTAAGGATGGTTTGGAACAAATGAAAAATGATTTTGAAATGAAGCATCTTCTAGATATTCTAGAGGGTTATCTGGAGGATGCTACCAGACCTAAAAATTCTGTAACGACAATTCGTAATAAGCTCAAATCCCTGATTGATGAAGACCTGTTTGTTGGACAACAAGCTTGTGTCAGCTGGGATGAGTTATTTGCGAACACGGAGAACAGATGTCAAGTGTTTCAAATGGCAGGATTGGATAGAGAAACATCCCGTATGTTGACAGAGTTTACCTTGTGGGATCTTTATGTTGCTGCGCGAAATAGTGGACAGGAAAACAAGCCTAAGGTAGTGGTATTGGACGAAGTTCAGAATCTGTCTCAGGACTTGGAAACTCCGTTAGGGAAAATATTAACGGAGGGACGCAAGTTTGGCTTGTGTCTGATTGCTGCTACTCAAATTATGAGTGGAGTTGATCAGGCTGCCAAGGGGCGTTTATTCCTAGCAGCACACAAGTTATTTTTCCGTCCAGCTGATACAGAGCTAAAACAGACTGCAGAGTTGGTCAAGACTGCTTCTGGTAGAGAAAATGTGGAATATTGGAGTAAAAAACTTAGTTCTCTAGGTAAAGGTCAATGTTTGTCCTTAGGTCCTGCATTGAATGAACAAACCGGAATGTTGAAGCCTTTAGAAGTTCACAAGCTCAAGATTACAGCATTAACGGAACGAGGGTTCTAATATGACCAGTAAAAATAAAACTGCAGAAAATAAACGTCTTGGAAAGAATTTCCATCGTACCTTTGCTCCGGAACGGCAGTATTTGGGAGCCCTGCTGAAGTATGCGGCTGATGGTGGTCTATACGAAAAGCAAGCGATTGCTGATAAGACGGGCATACCTACAGGCATATCCAGTGGTAAATCTCTGCCGACAGCGGATTATTGCCGTGCGATGAATTTGGTAACGACGGTGAAAGAAAAAGATGGTGAACATCTGCGGCTAACTTCGTGGGGTAGAACCGTGTTGTTGGAAGACAAGTTCTTCAAGGAGGATTTGACCCAATGGCTGTCTCACCTTTATTTGTGTCAGAAAAGGCAGGGTGCAGAGGTATGGTACCAGATATTCTGGAATGGAGCTGAGATTCTAGGACAGGAATTCACCGTAGATACGCTGACCAACTGGATTTATCCTATTTTGAAGGTAACGGATATGAAGGTCATGAGTCCTACCTTCCGAATGTATGGAGACGATCAGTCTTTTAAGCAGTGCGGAGCTATTCGAGAACAGTGCGGAGTGTATTATCGGACAAAAGCGCCAATAATCAGCACCTATGCTATTGCTTATGCTGTGTGGATGACCGAGGCCATTGAGTGTAATGGATGTGCCGGGGCACAGGTATCTCTTGATGAACTAGAGGGGCTGTGCGGCTTCAGGCACATTACCGGATGGACTTTGGCAGAAAGCCGACAATGTCTGGCCTTGTTGGAGCAAAAGGGCGTTTTTTCCATTGACCGACACATGGAACCGTGGCTTATTTGCAATAAATATGCTTCCTCCGATTTGTGGAAGCGTGTATACGAAGATTTTCTTTAATTAAAACGATTATTGCTCCGGCGGTTAAATAATCGTATTATCTTTTCATACTCAGCGTAAGAAACTCAATATCTAAAAGAAGTCGCAACCATTGTTAGAATATTAGAATCCATGGTCTACTAAACTGAATCCGTATATTTTATTGCTTTGGCGAAGCAATAACCTCATTACCCACATGAAGAAAATCTCTCTAAATCAAGCCGTACAGTTTGATATAAGCCGTTTGTTCAATGGTGCTATCGACGTTGACTGGTTGGTAAATGATCCCAATATCGCAGCATCTGTAGCCCGCTCCTTTGTATTCCATGGCCCGGCCTATCATGGGGTAACGCAGACAGATGTTATAGAAACCGGACATAAGCTGATTGATAGCGCTTCTTTTGTTAAAGAAACGGTACAGGGGCTGGTAAGTGGAGAGGCTAATGCTTTTACTTTGGCTATTGCTGGGTTTGGTAGCGGTAAGTCTCACATGGCAGTAACTTTGACCGAGTTGCTGGAAACGCAGGACGTAGCGCATAGAGCTACCATTCTGAAGAATCTGGCTCAGGCAGATGCGTCTATTGCCGAACATGTAGAGCGACTATTACCGGAGGTAGAAGAAAAAGTGCTGGTCATTACCCTAAATGGGATGAATAATTTTGACTTGGCATCTCAGCTATTGAAGCAGGCCAAGGGAAAGTTACAAAAACGTCATTTGTCGACAGATGCGCTAGAGGGGGTGAGGAAACGGTTTGAATACGCGGCAAAAGTATTAAGTACGTTAAACTGTGATTTATTACCTACTCTTTTGGATGCGCTGAACTTATCTGATGTGCAAGAGGTTCTGAAGAAGTTGGTAGACTATGACGAACAAACCTACAAACAGGTGCACCAGTTCCTGTCAGAAATAGGGATTCCCTTACAGGCAATAGGTGATGAAACAGCCAAGGATGTACTCACGTTATTGGCTACGAACTATGTGGGAGAGGGGAAGCCCTTTAAGAAGATTCTCATCTTGTTTGACGAATTTGGTCGCTATCTGGAATTTGCAACAGCTCATAGTCATATTGCCGGCAACGGAGCTCTGCAACAGTTCTATGAGGGCGTGCAAAAAAATTCGGCGCAACTTACGTTCGTAGGCTTTATTCAGTATGAATTAAAGGCTTATGTTCAGCGTCTACCGATAGAGTTCAAGAACGATATTACTCGGTTCATTACTCGCTTCCAAACCTCCGACAAGAAATATCTTTCAATCAATTTGGAAACTCTTATTGCTAACTTATTGGTCAAGGACAGTAAGGAAGTGTTGAGCAACGAGGTTTTTCTGAATACGAGTTTTCAGCAGATTCAGAGATGGTACCCAAATGTAGCCCACCATTCTTTGTGGCATTCTCCGGAAATGTTCAAGCGGGTGATTGGTGAGGGCTGCTGGCCTTTGTCACCACTGGTTGTGTGGTTTCTATTCTACTTGTCTGCTGGTGGGCAGTATTTACAACAACGTTCAGCATTGGCTTTGCTAAAAGTTGCACTGGACATGAATAGTGGCTATGAGCTGTCTGACGAGAAACCGGTACTGCCCGTTGTACGTTTGTGGTCTGAAGAACTGCAAAGCGAGCTCCAAGATGTAGAAGAGAAGACTGGGCGTGGGGCAGTGATGCAGTCTTATGTGTCTGTGTTTGAACGACACCGCCAGCATTTGGTAAATGATGATATTCTGTTACTCCGCAGTATTGTGATGCTTTCAGTCACTCGGTTAAAGGCAACCAGTAGAGAAGATGCCATAAAGGCTTTACAGGAGTTTTCCGGGATTGAGCCGACTGCATTTGCTCGAACGCTGAACTCTCTGGAAGAAGAACTGAATGTCATCACTTGGGATGATACTTTCCACCAGTTTGACATTATAGGGGACAGTGTTTCCAAATCACAGTTCATGAAGTTTCTGCGTAATAAACTGGTTTCTGAATACAATTTGGAGCAGCAGGAGAAACTTTTCATTAAGAAAGCTGAGTTCTTTAGTGACGTATTGGGCGATATAGCGTGTGATTTCGGTTCTAATAACAACATCGTATCGGCCGAATGGCGGTATGAATCACGTTATACGTATTGGGGGTTGTTTGTACAAATGGCTACAAATTTGATAGTTCCCCCTCTGTTCGGACAGAAGTACAATCAAGTAGATGTTGTAAGAGGCTTGGTTATTTATTGTTATGTTTCAGAAAATGAAGATATTAAAGTTGTAATGCAAAAATCTGTTGAAATTCTACGCAAGGTAGCTAAAGATAACGGGGTAACACATTTACCGGTCATGCTGGTATTGCTTCATGACCAAGATGGAGAAATCGGCAGGACTATTGCGGAGCTTGATATTTTGGAAAAATTGTCGTTACAGGAACAGGAAATGTACGGCAAGATTGCCTCAATACACAGATTAAAGAGAGAGGAAAATCTGCGCACGGCGCTTAAAAAAGTTGCCTTGGAGCGCAATTATGAAACTACGTTGAAAGGGGATTTTCCTACTCGACTGTCCAAATTGGGGGATGCCCTCTTCGATAAGATTTATCCCAAGCCTCTATCATTCCCGTTTGATGGGTATCATTCCGCACGCAGTAATGCGGCAAAGGACTGTCGAGATCTGACAAGAAACATTCTGTTTAACCAGAATTTCACTTACAGTGTAGTTCAGAGTTTGCCGATTCAACAACGCAACAGAGCCAATAATGTTCTGAAAAACCACTGGAAGGTATTCAATATGGATGGTAGTTTGTCTTCTTCTCCCGGTCTAAGCAGCGCTCGTAATATTGTAACAGAGTGGGAAAAGTTATTACAAGGTACTCAGGAGCTGAATTGTGGTGAGGCTTTAGCTATGGCTTGTGCTGCTCCTTACGGTGCAAATATCGCTTCTGCTGGGTTGTTGTTTGTCATTTATGTTCAGACGCGCCGCGAAACCACTTCTTTAACGCAGAAAGATGGGCAGGCAGTCGATTTTGCCTCTCTCAATGATCAATTATTTGAAGGGAATGTATTTGCTACAAAAACGCTGGAAAGTCTTACCTTGCATAAGGTAGAAAACTCTGGATCAGAATGGGAAATTCTTCTAAATGAATGGGGAAATGCTGACTCTTATGTAAAGATTGTGGAACTGGAGGAACGCGCTATAGATCTAGAACGTAGACTTAAAGTTCCTCAGACCTTAGGTTGGAAATATAATACTTTAAAGCGTAGTGCTAAGGATGCGAAAAAGAAAATAGACGAGGCTGATGAAAAGGAGGACAAAGCACTCAAAATTCTTGAAAGTGGAGCTAATAAGAAAGATCTTTCTATTTTGAGTTTTGGAGCATCTTTGTTACAAGCGTGTGCCCAGAGAAAGCACAAGGATCCAATGTGGAAATCTGAGGATTATGAGTGGTTTAAGGATAGATTGTTACAGGCTCGGTTGATTATCGAACAAAATTTCGAAAGTTGGTTACACAAACAGCAACCCAATGGATTGAATATGGCTGCTTTGCTGACTTTTAAAGAAGAGGTGGTAGATCGTGTTGTTAAAAATTTAAAAAATATCGATTTGCATTCACAGGCAGACGCTTTAAATAAACATTATGAACGAATGAGTAGGGCTTTTGATGCCATTGTTGACGCTAAGCAAACCTTATCCGCACTTGATGCCTGGCTTGTTTCTAACAGCAAATTGAGCCGTGATTTAACGATATCCCAGATTAAAACACAGAATCAGGTGTTGATGCAACAAATGGAGTTACTCAAGCAGTCTAGAAGCAATATGATAAGATTGAACAATCAAACTTTGATTCAAGAATTCGATCAAAAAATAGCAAATCTGAAACAACTCAATCAAGAACTGAAAGATCAAGAAAATAAAATTTCAAAACGCGCACAAGCTATATGGAATTCTAAACTTTCTACTGAAAGTGTCGATGATTTGTTGGAGCAAGTTAAGGAGATGGAGCATTTGTATGCTGAAGATGGCTCTAATGTGGAGGACTTTCGCCAAATGAGGACTATACTTCAAACATACCTTGATACTTGGAGACGCTTGAAATTTGCAGTGCTAAATCAGAATGATTTTCAAGTGCAACTGTCTGCTTCACGACAAGATTTTCTATGCCGATTCTCGCATTATGAGTTACCTTGGGATTTGGAGGAAGCCTTCGGACTGCTTGAACAGGAGTGTGAAGTTAGTAAACAACAAGCAAGTCAGAAATGGGTACAGATGGTTCAGTGTAAATTAGTTCAGCTTGCTCAAATGACAACTATTGAGGTAAACGAATTACAGAGGAATATTAGTAATCCTCCTGCTTGTGTTGATCTAGCAAAGGAAAGCACTTTTCTGGAGAAAGCTCAAGATTCCATTCATCAATTTCTTAATACTAAGGAAGTTGAATGGCTCTTGGAGCGTTTCAAACAAATGAGTAAAACTGCTCAAAAAGATTTTATCAAGGCAATAGGCTGTCTATTAAAGGAGGATTAAAATGAGGTAAGGGGATTTTATGAGATAGTTTAATTTTGTTACTTGTTTTAGTCGGCATTTCTAAATTTGTCTTTTCGGAAATGGCAGGATTACGGGGAGTACCATCCGGATAGGAGGTTTTGTAGATGCCAAATTCCTGCGCCTTTTTCTCCAGAGCGTGGGTAACACTGCTGGAAGCGGCGTTGATGCGGAGGCGGCTTTCACTGAGATAGGAAGGATTGTGGAGGGGATGGGGGAATATCCTTGGCAGGAGCTGCGGGGATGACGGAGGGAGAACATCGTCGGAACAGGAACCGGGATGATTCTGCTTCCAGCTCCGGAACCATGCGGGTGAAGTCAGATGTTTATATTGCTGGGCAAGTCCTTTTCCCTTGATGGCATACACGCGTTCCGCCGCCAGCAGGGTCATGTTGTCAACCTGTTGCTGCTTGCGCCATGCCTGTCTGATTTGTTCCAGTTCTTCAGCGTTCCGGGCGGCGTTGATGGTTTCCAGCATCTTCCGGACGGAAGTTTCCTTATTGTTGGCCAGATTGAGGAACATGCGGCTATAATAATCATGAAATTCCAGGGATTCCCGGTTGAATGCCGCAATTTCCTGATTTTGAAGCAGTTCTTCGACAAGAAGATCTTCAGGAGTTTTCCTGATCTCTTGCGTCAAAACGCCTGTCTCATAAAGCCCCCAGGTAAGCGTTCCCCCTGTAACGAGCATCACGGCCGCTACCGTCAGAATTCTGATCCAGAGCTTCCGTATTCGATTGCGACGGAGGGCATGATTCATCCCGGTCAGCCACGCTTCTGGAGAAAGAGACCGTTCCTCCCTCTTCTGGGAGAGGTTTTGAACAAGAAGACAGCTTACGCATCTCAGGGCTTTTTCTTTTTGGGCCAATGATGCCAATAACTCCCCCGCATGCGCTTCTCCTACCTTTCCGGATATGGTGTTCCAAGGATAGGAGGTCATCAGTTCATAAAAGCACGCTGCCAGGGAGTATTGATCCGCCCGGATGTCGGGAGAGGTGTCTTCCGTGAACAATTCCGGAGCCGAGTACGCGGAATGAGCCAGGATATTGACTGTGCCATGAGGAGGGAGAAGAGAAGCGGTGCCGAAATCGGCTAGAACGGGCTGGCCTTCCCCGGTAAAGAGGATATTGCCCGGCTTGACATCTAGATGGACGATGTGATGTTGATTCAGACAATCGAGGGCCGAAACCAGAGTCTGAAGCCATGAGAGGAGGGTGCGTGGAGGAATGCGTTTGCCTGAGTGGATGACCTCCCGCAGGGTTCCGCCCTCAAGAAGAGGCATCACATAAAAACAGGTGGTGGGCGAAAGGCTGAATACCCGATGAATCCTGATGATGGAGGGGTGCTCCAGAGAAGCGATCAAGCGGGCTTCTCTGATGAACTGGTCAACAGAATCGGTAAAGGTATGAGCTACTTCTTCGTTCAGCGGAACCAGAAGGTGAGTCTCTGGATCTCTGCGACAAAGCCCCTGGTGATAATGTTCCTTGAGGACGACCTTTCTGTCCAGCGTTCTGTCATGGGCCAGATATACGATACCGTTCGCCCCGTGGCCGAGGACGCGCTCAATGGCGTAAGGACCAACTTTTTGACCGGGAGGAAGGAAAACGGGGGCTTCATGCATGGCGGATGAATGATTCGATCATGCCCCGGCAGTACGGAAAAAATCAATCCTTGTCTTTCGAAAATTCCTCGCGTTCGATTTCATCGACCAGGGAAGGAGAGGCGGGAGTCCCTTCGCGAACAATCTCATTGATTTTTGTCGCCAGAAAATCGGTCAGCGTCATCTTGCTGTCGAGGGCCTTGCGCTCCAGAGCCGCCTGGACATCCGGCGGTAGTTGCAGGATCACGCGGGACTCCGTTTCCACCTTCACGGACGGAAGAGTCACGGGCATCTCCGTCATCAGGGAACGAATGATGTGTTCCTTGACCTCCGGAATCTTTTTCTTGGCCATCCAGTTGTAGACGGTCACTTCACTGACGAAGCATTGCTCAGCCAACCACTTATAGTCCAGCCCACGGGCCTTGAGCCAACGCTTGACGTCGGCTTTCAACTCCATCTGCGGTTTGGAATCTGAACTCATATTCGTGATACTAGCTTTTCCGCTATTGCGCGTCAATTCCCAAGAGGCGAATGCCGGGAAAACCATCCTCAGAAGAAGGTGGATAAGTGATAACAAGGTTCTCTGAATAATATCTATTCTTCCATAATAGCTATAATACTATTTGACAAAATGGGGTATATAGATATAAAAAATATCCGTATGGCGAATATGCAGTGCGATATCACCGAGCTAATCGAGAAGCTAAGCGATGAAGCCAGATTGTATCTTCTGAAACGAATGGCCTCCCGTAACCTTTCCCTTCGGCAGGTTCTTCTGGAGATTGTCATCGGGATAAGCAGAGAGGCTGCGTCCGGCTCGAAAGAACAAGAAACCGCATGTTCCGCCTGTTTCATTCCTCATTTAACCTCTCACCCAAAAGCCCTCCACCAATGAAAACATTTTGCGTCTCCCTCATGGCTTTGATAGCCGCTTTCCTCTGTGTTCCGGCAGCCCATGCAAGTCTGTCATCCCCGGATGCTTCCCCGTCTGCCAACGACTACACCGCATGCCGACAAAGAGATGGAGTCAAAGTTTGCCCCGCCTGCAACGGCAGCGGCAAGTTCGGAAATATCACCTGCGTCAACTGCGGCGGCAAGGGTATCGTCCGTACAAACGGGCAGAGGATGTAAGCCATCTCACCCGATTCTAATTTCTCCTCGTAGTCTGAGAAGAACCGCAATTGAAAACGAGGGACAGGAGCAACATGACTACGAAAACAGAATTTCAAATGAATGCCTTCATAACCTTCATTATTCCTACCTAATGGATCATAAGCCCTTTCCTTTATATATGCTTGGAGAAAGATACAGTGTATTCCTCTCTGACGTAGGCGAACAGGTCCTTTCCAAGCTCTACAAGGAAAGAACTGATGTAGTCGTAAGGATTAAAAAAACCTACGATAAAGAGAAATGTTTACCTTATTATAAAAAAGAAGATTTTATCTCGAATCAGCAAGTGAACGAGTCAACCGCTGGGAAAAATAGAGATTTAATAGCCTTCAGGAAAGGAGTTACATGTTTAGCGCTCCTAGTATGGGTGTGTGTTGGAATCTCATCGGGAGGCCCCGGTTTTTTGAGTATTATACCCATTGGTGGTTTTCTGGCATGGCTGTGGGGTAAGAGGAAATAATCTCCCCGCAATCATTATCTCTATAATAATCATAGTTACTCACCTTTCACAACATGAAAATAATGAACTGGAACAATGTTTTCGCCTGTACTTTTGTTGCATTTACCTTACCCATTTCGGCGTTATCCGGCACAGAACAGTTACCTGATTTTAATGTATTAAAGGAGCAGGCTGAGCAGGGGGACATGGAATCCCAGTTTCAACTGGGCAGATGCTATGCCTTCGGTACAGGAACGGACAAAAATGGTAAGCAAGCTGCTCTCTGGTTTCGCAAAGCGGCGGAACAAGGGCATGCCAAGGCTCAATACAATTTGGGAGTAGCATATACGACAGCCCTTGGCGTTGATCATGATGATGCCGAAGCTCGCAAATGGTTCCTTAAATCGGCTCAGCAGGGATTTGCAAACGCCCAATTCAACATGGGGCTGCTGGAAGCCAAAGGAACTTCAGGGACAAGAAATATGGAACAAGCCTTTGGATGGTTCCTGAAAGCAGCCGAACAGGGATTGCCTCGTGCACAGTTTATGACCGGTTTCTTCTATTCTTCCGGAGAAGGATGCCGGAAAGACCACGATGAAGCCATGAAATGGATTTCAAAGGCGGCGGAACAAAATGATACGGAAGCCTTGTTATGGCTGGGTGATTCCTACGCCTTGAATGATGATATGAAGAAAGCCTTTTCACAGTGGAAGAAAGCGGCCGATCTCAATCATCCCAAGGCCTTGTATATTCTGGCCCAATGTTATGAACAGGGGAATATGGTGGAACAAAATGAACGGCAGGCTTTCGAGTTGTACCGGAAAGCGGCGGAATTGGGTCATATCCAAGCCATGAATGCCTTGGCACTTTACTATCTTAACGGGAAAGGAGGAATTCCGAAAAATCCTCAACTTGCCATTTCCTGGCTTACAAAAACAGCGGAACAAGAGGATGCGTATGCCCAAAACTTGCTCGGGATGGGATATTTATATGGGTTGGGAAATATTCCCCAGGATCTGCAACTGGGGGCACAATGGACACTTCGAGCGGCTCGTCAAGGGGTTCCTGAAGCTCAGTCACGCGCCGGTAGTATGTATTTCACGGGCATGGGAGTTGAAAAAAATATGAAAAAAGCCGTATCCTGGTGGGAAAAAGCCGTCGCTCAGGGAGAGAAAAGAGCCCAATTCAGTTTAGGTTTATGCCTTATTGATGGAAATGGAATCGGAAAGGATCCGGAAAGAGGAATCAAATTGATTGAATTGTCGGCGCAGCAAGGAGAAGTGGCTGCACAACATTACATGGGGCTTTTTTGTGCTCAAGGAACATTTGGCATGAAAAAGGATATGGAAAAGGCTATCTCCTGGTGGGAAAAGGCAGCCTCTCAAAATAACCCTGCCTCACTATGTATTTTGGCTCAAATTTACGAAGAAGGCATCCATAAGCCCAGAAATGAGGAGATGTTTCTTCAGTTATACCGTAAAGCGGCAGAAGGTGGAGACGCCATTGCTCAAAATGCGCTCGGTCATTTTTATACGCTCGGTCTTCACGGTTTTCCCAAAGACCCGAAGCTTGCCTTTCAGTGGACGCTTAAATCGGCAGAGCAAGGTAATTCCAGTGCCATGGTCAATTTGGGGTATTTTTATGAAGTAGGAGATGGTTCAACCGATCCCAAACGCGTATTTGACAGGTCTTACGGTATCGTACCCAGAGATTACGACAAAGCTGCCGAGTGGTACGAAAAAGCAGCGGTTCAAGGTCATGTTCGTGCGCATTTTTACCTTGCTACAATTTACAGGCTCAAATCAGACGATAAAAAATACATGGAATATCTTGCCAGGGCTGCGAACCTGGGAGATCCGGAAGCTCAATTTGAAATAGCGAACACTTTTCAAAGTATCGGCGATCGTAAATCCGCCGTGACCTGGCTCATGAAAGCAGCCGAGCAAGGATTTACCAGAGCACAAGTTAATCTTGGCTACTGTTATGAAACGGGTGATGGAGTTGCCAAGAACCTTGATAAGGCGGCCGAGTGGTATAATAAAGCTGCCAATTTGGGAAACGGGGAAGCAAAATACTTATTGAATAAACTTCTAGAAAAACATCCGGCTTCCAAAATTCAAAGTGTGGAGAAAAAATGTAATCCTAACTAAAATAGACAGGAGTTTTTGTTTAGGAAAAATTTACGTAAAAAATGAAGAATTTTCTTCCATAGCTTCCGTCCACCAACATCATGAAACGCGTTTTTTCTTACATCATCGGATTATCAGTTTTTTCGACCTTATTATGTGAAGGCGCCGGTATCGTCGCCTGGAAGGATCAAGCTTTCCATGAGGACTCCATGGCCAAAATAGCAACGTACAGCAGGAGAAAGCTGAGTGGAAACAAAGGGATATTCAACGTAAAGGGAAAAGATATCTACCTGCCTGAGAATCTCTATTGGTACATTGATATTCCAATGGGCCTTCCTTCAGAACTCTCTGATTCGGTTCAATATGAGATGCTCCTCAAGCAGAAATATGAGATGGGCGTTTTTCGGAAACGCTTTCCGAAGTCTTCAGCTATTCTCGATCCATGGCTGAAGCGATTGCAGGAATACCAGGACAACTATGATTCCGGAAAGCGTTTTGTCAACGGTGTCTGGATGGGAAAATCAGCCTGTGAGCAACAGCAGGCCGCATTGAGGGAGAAGAGGAACCAACGACGCTTGCAAGAAGAACAGAAGAGAAAAGAGGCAGATAAAAATACTGTTGGGACGGATTCCAGGTCTGCCGGAAGAGAAGAAAAAACCCGGATACCGTACGCGGACGGTTCCTTGAAGGAAATAAGCGGAGGGAGTGTCGAGGGGGCCAGGACAGTCGTCAAAAGATTGGAGCAGAGTAAAAAGTCCTTGGATCCCGCAGGGCGGAATCAGGCGGAGCAGGTCATTCAATCCATCAAACGGCTTTTTACCGCGCAGTCCGCTTACAAAAAGGCCTTGCAGCAGCAAGCCGGAGCCAAGGCCAAAGCGGAACAATATGAACGCCAGGCGGAGAATAACATGAGGCCGAATCCATTGACGGGAGAGCCTAACTCCTATATGGCCAATCGTGCCCGTAAGCAGGCAAGAGAGATTGTCCTGAACGCGGAACATGCTCTTATTAGTGGAAAGAGGGAACTTCTCCAGGCGTTGAAGCAAAGCGATACTCTGGCCTGCACCTTGTATAAGACCATTCCTCAGGACGCGGAGAGTCTGGCTCTTGCCGTTGCGGCGATAGCCGAGTCCTATCATGGAGAGATAGATTTCAGAAGCCGGTTTGAGGAAGTCAGGGATAAAGAGGACAGACGGCAGGAAGAAATTGCCCGTGAACAGGAAGAAAGGGAACAACAGTTAGCTCGTGAGAAGAACAAGGAAGAAAAATTTCAGCAAGCAAGAGCGAGAAAAGAACAGCGTCTGAGAAAAGAGCATATCGCCCGTGAACAGGAGGAAGAACGGGAAAGACAGTTAGTCGCCATGTTGAAAAACAGTTCGGCGGACGCGGAAGTCCTGGCCGCTAGAGTGGAAGATCTGTCCAAAGGAGATTATTATGAACTCATGCTGAATTGCATTTTGAGGGATGATGTTGATTTGTTTGACAAGATTGTTCATTCCGGGAAAGGAGACATCAATTATAAATATCCGGAAAGGGATCACCTTTCATTATTGCAATGTGCCGTCATGTTTGAAAAGCCGGACATAGTTGAAATCCTTTTGGAGAATGGATGCCTGGTGGAAAAGAAAGATTTTTTGCCTATCTTAAAGGCTGTCAAAGATGGAAAGTTTAATGAAAAAATGGAAGAAATCAATAGGTTACGCCAAGCATTTGATCCGGAAATAAACAGATTGGTGAATGAACGCGGTAAAGGTAAAATAAATGAAAATTCTTGGAAATCCGTCGTGGATCAATTCATGTCGGATAATCGTGAATACAAACCATCCCGCGCCGTGTGTGAGCATCCTTTTTTAAAATCACGAACAGCCTGGTTTTATCATCGACTTGCCGAAAGTAATTCAGTCTTCTATAAAAAAGCCTTCAAGTGGTTTTCAAGATCGGCGGCGGCAGGAGTTCAAGGCGATTCATTTATATTAGCCTCTCTCTATTACAAAGGAGAAGGAACACAAAAAGATTTAAAACAGGCATTGTTTTGGATGGAAAAAGCCGCAGCCCAAAGTGATGAGCTTGCTATTAAAGCATTACCCAAAATACGAAAAGAAGCAGAAGAGAACATGGATGCGGTAAAAGCGCCTTCCACACTGTCTCATCCAACAGTTCCGGACAGGCCCGAGGCTCCTGCAACACCTCCCGTCAAGTACATGAGCGATACCGACACCAACAGGATGATATATCGCACCTTGGGTTCTCCTGACCCACGAGCCTTGGAGGGAATTGACGAGAAGAACAGGAACGTCATTCAGACGTCCACGGACCCCGTCGAGATCTCAAAGGCCGCCGAGAAAGCTTACGCCGACAAGGGAACCATTGACCCGGCCATGCGTCAGTACCTGACCAACATGGCCCACTACCGTGCTCTTTCGAATAAAACAGGACAGGGAACAGCCTATCACCCCAGTTTGTCCAGAGCCTTTCCTTCGTTACCTACTGTCATGGAAATGGGAGATGAGGTATGGGCGGAAGAGGTTGATAAAATGATAGGCACTTCACAAGAAACCTATGACCCTAATTTGTCTCTGGCATGCAGGCAACGAGCCAGGGACATTATCGAAGCGAGAAGCCGCATTATGGGTGGTTCCATGGATCGCCCGGAAGATATTTATCGGAGACTTGGCATTTCAGAAGATACGGATCCTGTTTCAGAGGACACGAATTGTAGCCCGCTTTCCGGGATGGCTCTCCCGTTGATTTTTCTGGGGCTCCTGATTGTCATTCCTTTAGGAGTTTTTTGCAGGTTGTGCAGAAAATTGTAACAGCATCACGGATATTAGAACTCAATTTTCAAATCAAAGATGAAAAAATATTTTATTTGCGACGATTCCGGGAATCTGCAAGGCCCCTATTCCGAGCATGTGCTTCAAGTTCTCCATGAAGAGGGTTCCATACGGTCTGATACCCGTATTCGTGAAACCCAGTCTTCTGAATGGGGCACATATTCAGACATTGCGGCAAAAGTTTTGGAGGGCAATCCCCGGAAGGAGGCTGATGAATCCTCCTATCTGATTGCGCTGCCGGATGGAGACACTGAAGGCCCTTACACCAAAGAACAAATGAAAGCCCTGTATCGCAACGGTCGTTTGGCCGGATCCCTTCTTTGCTGCAAGACGGGCGCATCCTCATGGGAAGCGCTTGAAACGTTAATCGGGGAAAATGTTCAACAGACTGCTTCTCCTGAAATCACAGGAGGAAGGAGGGAAGGCTCCCGTTCTTCTTGCTCAAGCGAAGATGACAAGAATTCTCATTTAATGCCGGAAATGCCTCCTGTGCCCAAGACATCGCCTCCATTAGAAGAAACCGCTTCATACGGCAATCCTCCGTTGCAGGATGAAAGAAGTACTCCCTCTGGGCAGAGGTATGACATGAGAGCGTTCTGGACAATGACCATGCTGTATCTTTTGTCCCCGTTGCTGATTATAGTGGCATCAGCAACCTATGCAGGTAATGCCCGGGTTAGCCTAACGGTTATAGGTATAGGAATATTATTCTTTTTGTATACTCAGATTGCATTGCTGATCAATACATGGAGGGCGTGGAAATGCATACAGCCCATTGCCCGGTATGGTCGTCGCGTCCCCTCAGCGGGGCAGGCTGTGGGGCTGTTGTTCGTTCCCGTATTTAATTTATACTGGATGTATGTCTGCTTTGTCGGATTAGCCGACAACGCCTCCTGGCTTGCCCGGGCCTCCCGGCAAACCAGCCTCCGGCTGAAAGCATGGCCGATGTTTGCCTTCGTGCTGTTTTCACAACTCACCTTTGGAGGCAGTATCATTACTGGAGCCCTCCCTGAATTTAGACCATTTTCTGATCTTCTTTCCTGGCTTTGGATCCCATGGCCGATCGCGGTGTTCTGGTACACGGAAAGAATTATTCAGGCATTTCCACGTCCTCAAGAAAGGAAAAAGAAATATTCACAACAAGAAGAGGCAAGATGAAATCTTATTTGATCAAACTGCCGGACGGAACTCAAATGGGGCCGTTTCCATGGGAGAAGATAGATAAACTATATGCTTCCCGAAGAATCAGCGGAGATGATCTGGTATGGACGGAAGGAATGCCGGCATGGCTTCCTCTTCGCGAAGTTCAAAAAAAGAAGGACGAACCGCATTCGCAACAGGCGGGTACATCAGACGCTTCCAGACCGGGGAAGGAGGAAGCGTCTTATTTTCTTTCAGCGGGCGGAGAAAGCCGCAAGGGACCCTATACATTCAAGGAAATAAGCAACTGGTACGCGACCGGACAGCTTTCTCCTGAGGCGTTCCTGTGGAAAGAGGGAATGGCCGAGTGGGTAAGAGTGGGGGAATTTGTCAGCGGCTATCAGGAGGAAAGCTCCTTCTGGGTGGGGGTTTTTGGAATGCTATCATCTCTGACCGGCCTTTCTCCCATAGAAAGATTCAGTTTGAAAAGCATATTCAAAGGGGTATTCCGCCGCAGGACGGCGCAGGAAAGGATAGATTTTTTTACGTCAGGCGGGTCGAAATCTACCCCAGCGCTGGAAGAAATATCTACGGATTGGCCTTCGCCATGGCTCTTCACCCGCATTCTCGCGCTTTCCCTGTTGATATGCATCGGGTGGAGACTCATGTTTGAGGCATTTAATAACGCTCCTGTAGTTTCTGGTGCCGCTTATTTAGGTCTGTTGTTTTCCATAAGTTTTACTGTGCCCTTTTCCATTCTTGTCCTGTTTGCGGAATTTAATGTCAGAAGGAACATCTCGTGGTATTCGATTATCGTCCTGGTGCTAGGTGGAGGGATTTTGTCTTTGATTGTTACAATGATTTTGAACGAGCTTTCCGGTAATCCCAGGGCTGCTTACTGGGCCGGTCCCATTGAAGAAGCCGCAAAACTTGTTGTTGCCATTTTCTTTGCCCGAAAATTCTTTCTGAATGGGCAAATTTTAAATGGCATGTTGTGTGGTGCCGCTGTAGGCGCCGGTTTCGCTGGTTTTGAAACAGCGGGTTATATCGTGAATTCTGAATATACCGGCCCAGGTCCGGATCCATTGGATATAGCGGTAATGAGAGGAATTTTTGCTCCCTTTGGTCATGTTTCCTGGTCGGCAATCATGGCCGGGGCATTCTGGCTTGCGATGAAGAAACAACGGCAGAACAACATTCCCTCCATTCTTCAACCCTCTTTTTGGCGAATTGCCGTTATCCCGATAGGGCTTCACATGTTTTGGAACAGTCCTTTGTTGTATAAGTCGGCATTATTGTATTATGCAAAATGGGGGATATGTGCCGTCATTTGCTGGAGTATGGTCTTTTTACTCCTCAATGCAGGATTAATCCAGGTCAGGCAAGCTAGGGAACATAAAATAGACCTTTAGTATCATGTGCCGATATACTGTGTCCTCGTTATGCGCCGGCGCTGTTTTTGCCAACAGGCCGGGAATGCTGTATTCCTGTAGCGAGGATATTCTTCAAGTGTGGCAATTGAGCAACAGTTATTATCCATCTTTCAAGTTCCTTCCCCAAAAGAGGGCAATGGCTGGTCAAGCTCATCATTCACGGCAGGTGCTGTCTCTGATAACCCTTTTCACGCCATGCCGTATGTTCCTGCCAGGGGAACGCATGTCACCAACAAGGAAAACAACAATGAAAAACAGACCATCCATTACTAAAGAGGAGGATCATAAAAACAAGGAAGTGCCGGACATTTGTCTCAGAGAAACTGCCGCACACTATCATGATGAACTTATCAGGTGCATCGAGCAGGAGTGCGGCCCATCAATTCCCCATGTTCATGATAAGCCCGTCCTTTCGAGAAGGAATAAGGCGCTTGTCTGCTTTCTTTTGTTCATCCTCTTAATGACCGGCGCCATTGTCTGGCATTGCTTTGCAAACCGGGCAGATCGGGATATTTACGAGTATCATGTTACTGAAGAGGTTATTATAGGGTCACAGATAGCAATTTCATAGATCCGTAAGAAAAACAGAAATAATGAATACTAGCCCGGCAATGACTGAAGAGGTGGGTCTCCTATCATGAAAGACAACACCATTTAATAACGCTGGCCTTCCAGTACCAAGATTGCTGTGTTAAAAGAAAACAAAGAGTTGACGGATTTTTGTCATCTTTACCCGTGAGTGGGTGGGCGAAAAGAGATGAGGGAGCAGAGGAAGAAAATAATAAAAATACCATACATTCATAATTATATCATATTTTTTTTGATGAAAATTAAAAATGTATGATATAAAATCAAAAAATATATTTCAAAAATAGCAGATGTAATGGAAAAGGGGGTAAATACGAGCCACCATTCTGTAATTGATATTACTAAGCAAGAGTCTCAAATGTAAGATTTTGAGATAAAAAGCGTTGACGCACCTTTTGTATAATAATGCGTTGATAGTCAACAAAATCTTACCCTAACTCAACATCGATCCAGTACAACATAACCTCATAATATCCTTAAGCTACCTGTTTGTTGGACAAAGTCCAACAAAAATCCAAGTCATAATAGATTTATCCTAAAAGTAACATGAAAATCATAGAAGGTGCATTTGTCTCTGCTGAGACATTATTGAAGAACTAAGGGGCATTTAGGAATGTCTGGAGGTTCTTCTTGCCCGGCAGGCTGCCGAATCCGGTTCGGTCGTCTGGGCAGATCAGGCTACTCTTGCCAAACGTTACGATACGAGTAAATCGACCATTGCAAATTACTGGCAGAAGCCATGAGTTCAAATCATGTCAGGATGATCCGTCCCCATGGGGGAATTCAGAAGCATCATGCCGCTGAATTTGACGCTTTCATGGTGTCTATTTCTCTTTCCTCCTACAAACAAACTAAAAATAAGTGAGAAGAGAAGAAGATATCCCAGGACTTATGAATCAGTAGGCAGTGTTATGCATTCCGGTCAGCGTAGAAATCTTCTTCGGGAACGATGTTCCAAAAACACTCCGCCATCTCTTGATCCACCCCAGACAGATTCATGTAACGGTGCATGATCTGGGTAGAGCTGGAGTGTCCCATTTCCAATTGAAGCCGGGGAATGTCTCGATGAGTAAGGACATGGTAGCTGGCGAAGGTGTGGCGCAAGGCGTCGTTAGGCCATCGTTTCCCATTGGCATCCCATCCCGCTCTATAACGAAGCCCTGCCCATCGGACGGGCCACTGGGGCGGACATATGGAGTTATCCTCCTGACGAGGAGCTATGCGCAACCAAGACTCTAATGCCGCACATATACTTACTTGACGTGTCCCTCCCGTTTTTGAGGCCATACTGCGTACTTTGATGACTTTTGACGGAGTGTCCAAAAAGATGTCATTCCAAGTCAGCCTGGTTACTTCCTGCGGGCGAATTCCGGCAAACGTCATGATCGCAAGTGGAGCCAGGCAACAGGTCAAATCCAATCTTGCACCTTCTACGGTTTTCTTTCTCGTTTTGGGCTGAGCCTTCTCTTCCGGCGATGGTGGACGGCACGCCATAAATAAGGCCTGTATTTCTTCCGGAATCAAGGGATGGATTTCATGTTCCTGAATGGAAATAATGTCAAGGGCTTGAGCCGGATTGTCACGGCACCATTTCCTCTTGATACCGAAGTTGAAGATACTGCTGAGGATTTTCCGTGCATCATTCTTCTGCTTATCAGGTTTGAAGGTTTGGGAGATCATCTGCCGGCAATCTTCCGTCGTGAGCTGAGAGAGCAATGTCACAGCGAAATCCGGGCAGCATTTGCCGATGCGTCCGGTTATGTAGCGGATCTGTGCAAGTGTACTTTCCCGACGCTTCTGAACGTCTTGTTTCACTTCCAGCAGCCTTGATACTGCGTCACAAAAAGGGATGGATTTGCTGTCTCTCTTTTCCTGCTCCAGCCCCATCCGGACAAGCCGTCCGATTTCCGAAACTTCCTGCACCAGTTCCAGCACCGGGGCCATTCCTTTCACAAAACCGAAAACATCCACGCCATAAGGCTCCAGAATGTCCTGCGCCTCCCGGAACAACTGAGCCTCTGCCGCAGAAACCTGGAACACGCTGCTTCCTTCCGCATTCCTTCTCGTTCGCAACTGAGCGGCAAAAGCGTTTCCTTCCCGTTGTGTCGTAAAATAACGATTCTGCCTCTTGCCTGTTTCCGACAACTCCGCCGGTATGGAAACACGGTAGACCGCTTTCCTGTTTTGAGCCTTGCGTTGTTCATCAAGAACGCATCGTATGACGGAAGGTTTGGGCATTGCCTCTTTGTAGCACATTTCCACGACAGGGTCATGCCCTTAATCTCGTCACACCCCGAATAATGACGGATATGAGATGTTCCTGTTAATACAAATCATCTATATTGTCTGTAATTCATTCAGTTAAAATATTCGTTGAGTTTCTAGCAATATCTGCCTAGGTGGAGTATTCCGCAAGTTTATTGTGACAGGAAAAGACGTTAGTGAATTTAGGGGCAGATATGGAAAAGGTAGACGTAACCTACGTTTGACGATGGTGCTCTCCACAATGAAATGGATCGAGCAAAACGCTTGATTTTAATAATTCATCAATATAATTTGTGATGGTCAATTGGTGTAGTGTCTGTACCGACATTGTTTGCTACGGACTAGATGATGAGCCGTTGAAATGGAAGGGGAAATAAAAATCAGGAACGAAATGATATGCCTTGGACTTCAGAACACTCTAAATGGCTGGTCGATACAGGCCAACGATTACACACCGCAGACGGCAAGGAGGTTCATATTTGGGAATTTCGCCATGAAAAAGACGAATTTGTTCTCTCCGCATGGTCTAAGCACTTTCGGAATCACTACTGCTTTGATAGTGAAATTGATTATTGGCGCAAAGGGTATAAGTACTCTCGCGGAGAGTATCTTAACACTATAAAATTCCCGAGTCCCCAAGATCCACCAGGGCCAAGTATTCGTGCTGGCGACTTTGGAGAAGTACTTGTTGCCGATTTTCTTGAATACATACTTAAATATTGGGTTCCACGTACACGCTACGGTGACAAAACCATTCGGAATGAATCTACCAAAGGCAGTGATATAATCGGCTTTCATATCGTCAAGGATGGTAACGCTTCTTCAGAGGATAAGCTTGCAATTTTTGAAGCGAAGGCTCAGTTCTCTACAAAGAAGAATAAGGCAAGGCTTCAAGATGCGGTGGATGGATCAACGAAAGATATCGCTCGAAAGGCTGAGTCTTTGAATGCTATCAAGCAAAGGCTATATGTCCGGAATGAGCTTAATAATGCTGAAAAAATTGAACGCTTCCAAAATGAGGTAGATCACCCATACAAGGAAATTTATGGGGCTGTCGCTCTTTTTGATAATCTGTTTTTTGACGAGCGCTTGGAATCTTTGACCGATTCATCCTATCATCCACATTCAGGTGAACTTTTTTTATTGATTATCAAGGGAGATCAGATGATGGCACTTGTTCACGAACTCTACAGGAGGGCTGCAGATGAGGCCTGAACAGAAATCCCAACTCCTGCTTGGCGTAACCAGGTCAAAGGCTAAGATGTTTGAGTACGGTATCCCGGAAAAGCATCACATCAAAATTACACAAGATCCGGCAAGGCTCTTCACCCTCTCGATTGGCGTGCTGGGCGATCTTGCCGCCGCAATCAACCGGGAGGGACTAGATTCCGATCTCCTTCTGGAGATGAGGGCTAATCTGCTCTTCTCTGCGCGTTTTTTTGACTCTTATATCCAGTCAAAGCTAAACGAAATACTTGATCCATACCTCGTACTTATTGGCTCCGCCTCCTATTACTTGTGCGATCTTCCCGGAAGCGCGTCTGTTTTGGCTAATAGCATTGATAGGGGATGCCCGGATCTGGATGCCGGTGGTTTGGAAAACCTACTGCTCTGGCTGTTGAAGGCCGATTTGGAAACCCATTTTGATGGAACCGAAGGACCATTCGGAAAATCCATCGACGAAATTTCAAAGTGGATTTGCCAGTTTTTCAAGAAAGGATATGGCGAAGCCACTCTTCTAGGTTTGGCCACGAAGTTGAGGAACACTGCCTATCAATTCGGAACACCCAGACAGCTTCTATTTGGCGATGTGATAGCGGCCGTTCTGAGAAAAAAGCTCGAAAACTCTGCATGGCAGGCTTTACCGTCATATTCCGGGTTGTCTCAAGACAAATGGCTCCTTGCACTTCAAAAGGATTCGTTCATCAAGGAACTTTGGCCCGCGCAACATCTTATGGGTAAGGCTAATGTTCTCAAAGGCAAGTCTGCTATCGTTCAAATGCCCACCAGCGCAGGTAAAACGAAGGCAACAGAATTGATCCTGCGAAGTGCATTTTTGGCCGACCGTGTTTCACTGGCCATCATCATCGCTCCGTTCAGGGCACTGTGCCATGAGATTAAGAACAGTCTTGTAGAAGCATTCCATAACGAACCCACTATAGTAGACGAATTATCCGATGTCTTACAGACTGACTTCAAAATTACTGAATTCTTAGGACACCAACAGATCCTTGTAGTAACCCCAGAAAAGCTGATCTACGTCCTTCGACACGCTCCAGATCTGGCGGCCCACGTTGGCCTGCTGGTCTTTGATGAAGGCCACCAATTCGACAGCGGCACCCGAGGAATCACATATGAACTACTCTTAACATCGTTGCGTTTCATGATTCCCAAAGAGACCCAGAAGGTGCTGATTTCTGCGGTCATCAGTAACGCCGAGGCTGTAGGAGAATGGCTGAACGGTGAGCCTAACGTCGTCGAAGGCACAACCCTGATTCCGACGTTCAGATCGGTCGGATTCGTGAGCTGGCTTGATTCGTTGGGAAGAATTGAGTACGTTGACAGTCGTGATGCTGAGCAAAAAGAATTTTTCGTTCCGAGGGTAATTGAAAGTTTCAATCTCAAGAAGAAAAAACGAGAAAGGGGAACACGTTTGTTTCCTGAAAGGACGGATGGTCAGTCTATTGCGCTGTATCTCGGCTTGAAATTAGTGCCAAATGGCAGTATTGCTATTTTTTGTGGAAGGAAATCGACAGCGGCCAAAATCTGTGAAAAAGCCGTCAATATCATTGAGCGCGGTTCACCTTTAGCGTTGCCGTCAGATTTTTCAAACACTCAGGAAGTTGAGCGGCTAGCACGTTTACACGTCGAAAATCTCGGTACTGACTCGCCAGCATCCCAGAGCGCGGCACACGGCATTTTTTCCCATCACGGTAATACTCCGCATGGTATTCGGTTGGCGGTAGAGCATGCTATGCGCAATAACCTTGTCCGATTTGTTGTTTGCACATCCACCTTAGCACAAGGCGTGAATCTTCCAATTCGGTATCTTATTGTAACCAGTATTTACCAAGGAGTGGAACGTATCAAGGTCCGCGATTTCCACAATCTAATTGGCAGAGCAGGTCGAGCTGGAATGCATACTGAAGGCAGCATCCTGTTTGCAGATCCGATGATCTATGACGAGCGAAAGGATCATAAGGATAAATGGAGATGGAATCAGGTGAAAAAACTTCTGGAACCCCGCAATTCTGAGCCATGCATTAGCAATCTTCTATCGATCTTCGATCCTCTCAAGAGTGATAACGGAAAATACATCATCCCCATAGAGATTTTGGATTTTGTTAAAGCCTATATCACCGATTCTGATGGAGTTAACAAACTAGCAGTTGAAATAACGACACGGCATGCAGACAAAGGATGCTCTCGAGATAGTATCGAACAGCAATTTGCATGGAGAATTAGACTCATTTGTGCTGTAGAGAGTTTTCTCTTATCCCATTGGGATGAATCGGAGAATGGCCTTTCGAAAGCCGATGTGATTCGCCTTGCCGAAGGAACGTTGGCTTTCTTCCTTGCAGATAAAGAAAAAAAGGATCATCTCTGTGACTTGTTTCAGCTCCTTGCTGAGAACATCTCGGAAAGAATCACCAATCCAGTTCGCCGTAAAATCTATGGTAGGATGCTTTACGGAATTCAGGAGGCTCAAGCCATTGAGGAATGGGTTCAGTCCAACGCTGACAGTCTACTTTCCATCGTTGACGAAACAGAAGTGCTTGATCTTATTTGGCCATTGCTCATCCGACATATCAATCGTGGTATATTCACCAAGTTCGATAAACAAGAGGTTCTTAAAGAAATCGCGCATGGATGGCTCAGAGGAAAGCCTTTTAGTGAATTCCTGAAAGTCATCCATACGAGGAAAGCCAAGATGATGTGGGGTACCCAACGGAGAGAGTTCAAGATCGATCACGTCGTTGAGGTCTGCGAAGGAGTACTTGCTTATGACGGTGCGCTTGTTGTAAGTGCTGTATGTGAACTCGTCCAAGATGATACCGGAGAGCAGGTTAATCGTCTGAAACTTTTCCAAAAGCGCCTGAAATATGGACTGCCCTCAGAAACTACCATTGCTCTTTATGAGCTCGGCTTTTCGGATCGTGTCATCGTTCAAGACCTCGTTGCATCCTTAAATTTGGCCGCAACCCAAAAGAAGGATATAGTCAAAGAGCTGAAACAAAATAGGGAAGAAGCCAATTTAGCGGTAGAAAAATACCCAAGGTATTTTCAGGAACGAATGAAAGAACTCCTGCAGTAGCAATCTAAATTATCGATCAGGGCTATCTTGCGCCCTAATGTTTTAGTAAGTGCGCGGAGTATACAATAATAGTTGTCAGAGAAAATTCAAGGTTGTACATGCGACTGTAAATGTGGCTTTGGAAGAGCGATTTCGGCTACCAATGGCTACCAAACGTGTTCCGAATTTTGCGAATTCGTGCCTGATTTTGATAATGGCTATAAATTGGAGACCTTGCAATCCGGGTAAAGGAAAACCTCTTAATTCTTTCGAATTAAGAGGTTTATCAATTGGTGCTCGGGAGGGGACTCGAACCCCTACGGTTTATCACCACTAGATCCTTAGTCTAGCGCGTCTACCAATTCCGCCACCTGAGCATGGAGGCCTTAAGGCGGGGAGTTTTTAGCGCAGAGAAATGAAAATATCAAGCTTTTTCTTCTTTTTTATCTTTCCGGGCCCGTTTTTGCGGACAGGTTTTTCTTACCGGACCGGGAGGGAGGTTGTCGAGGGCATGATAGCAGGGCGCAGAGTAACGGCTCCGGTATCATATTTTTCCGAGGGTTTGAAGAGCCAGCCGGGGGTGGTGTTGGCCACCTCAAACCTGGTCGGTTTGAAGATGGGCAGCCTCAGATTGGAATTGGGTTCGTAACCGTATTTGCCCGTGTATTTGCCGTATACCCTGTATTCATAGTTGTTGTCGTAGGCGTAGCGCGGATTTCCGGTGTATTCCGGCAGGCGGTCCGGGGTGCGGCAGGCGCTTTCATCCATGATGACGAGTTGGGCCGTTCTCCAAGTCTGGCCTGGCTGGCGCAGGTATCCCCAGAAGCGCGTTGCCGGTACATGGTAGCGGCGGCCGACGAAGTAGTTTCCCCTGGGTTCGCGGGCTATTTCCGCATTGCGGGCGTTGATGCCGGCAATGTCTTTTTCCAGGGTGTTGCACTGGGTCAAGGCGGGAAGGAGGGCGGCCCCCAGCAGGGAAAGCAGGAGTTTGTTCATGATGACGATGGTGTTTTTTTCTTATTTAAGAGCATTTGAATGGCGGCGGAAGCCGCAAAGAAGCCAAAGGTTCCCGTGATATGGGTGACGGAGCCGAATCCGGCGTCACAACCCATTTTCCCCTGGAATTCCGGATCACGTGTGCAGGAGGTTGTTCCGTCGCAGGTAGGATATACGGGCGTTTCTTGGGAGAAAACGCAGGGGATTTTCAGTTTCCGGGCTTTTTCTCCAAGCGGAAGGGCATAATCTTTTTTCAGCCTGTAGCGTAAGCTGGAGAGCAGGGGATCCCCCCTGGTGCGGGAGAGGTCGTCTATTTCTATCCGGGCGGGATTGATGCGCCCTCCCGCGCCGCCGCAGGTTACCAGCGGTTGCTTGCTGCGGTAACAGGAGGCGATGAGGTGGGCCTTGGGTATCAGGGAGTCGATGGCGTCAATGATGACGTCCGGTTCCGCCGACAGCAGTTTTTCCGCGTTGGAGGCCGTGTAGAAATTGCTGATGGGAATGACTTCCGCTTCCGGGTTGATTTCCCGGATGCGTGTGGCCATGGTTTCCGTTTTGGATTGCCCGATTGTGGACGCCAACGCATGTATTTGCCGGTTGGTGTTGGTAATGCAGAGGTCGTCCATATCCATCAGAATGATAGTGCCTACGCCTGACCGAGCCAGGGCTTCCGCCGCCCAGGAACCTACACCCCCAATGCCGACGACGGCTATGCGGGCGCTTCTGAGAAGAGATAGTCCGCTGTTTCCGTACAGGCGGCCTATACCGCCGAATCTGGCTTCATAGTTCATGACCACGTGTCTGTTCCAGAGTATGGGAGATTAAGGAGAATAAGGGCGCCCGGGTTTCTGTCCGTTGCTTCATCCTGAAAATATGGAGACGCGGGAAATCCTTGGATTCCGGACGCCACAGCCAGCTTCCCGTTATTCCGGGAAGGGGGGGCGGGACGCCGGCAGCTTTTTCCTTCCGCAAGTGTGATGGAGGGCGTCCGTTGAAACAGGTTTTTCTTATAATCCGCATCCTGGCCGCGCTTCACGGGGTTTCCGCCATGTCCGGAACATCCGCAGAGCACCGCCACCGGGCACGGGAAGAGGAATGCTGCTGAAGCATGCATATCAGGAGGCCGGTTTTTCCACGATTTTGCTGATGCGGGCGATGCTGAGCGCCCTGCCTGTGGCTTCATCTATTTGCACGACGGCTCCGCAGAGGCGCACGGGCCAGTTCGCTACGGGGAATTTGGCCGGCATGGAGGTGCGGAAACGCTGGAGAATAGGTTCCCGTTCCCGTCCCAGCACCCCGACGGCGGGGCCGCACATGCCGGCGTCCGTCAGGTAGGCCGTGCCGCGCTCCAGAATGGTTTCATCCGCCGTCTGCACATGGGTATGTGTCCCGACGACGGCAGAAACCAGGCCGTCCAGATTGTAGCCGGTGGAGATTTTTTCACTGGTCGTTTCCGCGTGCATGTCCACAAAGATAACCCGCACGCCTTTTTCTTCCCTGAGTCTTTTGGCTTCCGCTTCCGAGATGAGGAAGGGGTTTTCCAGCGGCGGCTGAATGAATGAGCGCCCCTGAACCTGCATGACGGCTATTTTCCCCTTGGGAGTTTCCACGACTACGCTCCCGTGCCCCGGTGTTCCCTGCGGATAGTTGACGGGACGCAGCACCCGCGGTTCGGATTCCATCCACGGGGCCAGCTCCGCCTGGTCCCAGACATGGTCTCCCGTTGTGATGACATCCACTCCGGCGTGCAGCAGTTCCTGTGCCAGACGGGGCGTGATGCCTCTCCCGGCAGCCGCGTTTTCCCCGTTGACGATGATGAAGTCCGCCCCGTGTTCCCGTTTGAGTTCCGGCAACATGTGCTTCACGGCGGTGCGTCCGGGTTCGCCGACCACATCGCCTATAAAGAGTATGGTAATCATGATTGGGACGGAGCTGGCGCAGATGGCGGTTTTTACTGTTCTTCCCTGGTGACGGGCACTACCAGAACGGGCACGGGGGATTTCCGCATCACGGAGCTTGCGACGCTGCCCAGAAAGACGGTGGAGAGGAAGCCGTGGTTATGCTTGCCCACCACGATCATGTCGATGTGGTGTTTTTCAGCATAATTAATGACTGCTTCGCTGATTTCAAATTCATCTTCCACCGCCTGGATGATCGTGGCGTCCGTCAGCCGGGAGAGTTTTTCCGCCGTTTGTTTCAAATGGTTTTTGGCGATGGAAATAACTTCGTTTTCTTCCGTCTGGTCCATCACGGGAACGGGCACTTCATCCGGCAGAACGCCGGAAACTTCATAGCAAATGCTGGGTTCCACAATGTGGAGCAAATGGATGATGCTGTCGTTGGGGCAGGCCAGTTTGCCGATTTGGTGGATGACGGCGTCCGTGGCGTTGGAGAAATCAATAGCTACCAGAATATTCTTCATATCTTTCTGTATAACATTCCGTACTTTTCCATGCCACAAAAAAACGTGTGCTGCCCCGGCTTTCCCGGGTGTTCCGTTTTAGGCCAGCCCCACGGCGCGGCGCACCCTGTCCAGCACTACAGAGGCCGTCTCGCGCGCCTTGCGGGCGCCTTCTTCCAGCGTCCGGCGCACATAGTCCTGATTGGCTTCCAGTTCCGCCCTGCGTTCGCGAGCGGGCCGGAAGTATTCCCAGTAAGCGTCAAAGAGGCGCTTTTTGAAGTCTCCATAGCCGCATCCCCCGTTCTGGAAATCGCGCACCATGTTTTCATAACCCTGCGCGGAGGCAAAGAGTTTGTAAAGTTGCAGGATGACGGAACCTTCCGTCGGCTTGGGATCTTCCACGGGGGTGGAATCCGTAGGGATTCTCATGATGAGTTTGCGGACAGCTTTTTCCTCTCCGAAAATAGGAAGCGTGTTATTATAGCTTTTACTCATTTTCTGCCCGTCCAGCCCCGGAACAATGGCTGTGCTTTCCGCAATAAGCGCATCCGGAAGTTTGCAGGTGCCTTCTCCGAATTGTTCGTTCATTTTGCCCGCCAGGTCGCGTGTGACTTCCAGATGCTGTTTCTGGTCCTTGCCTACGGGCACCAGGTCGGAGTCATACATCAGGATGTCGGCCGCCATCAGCACGGGGTAGGTGAACAGGGCGTTGCTGGGGGAGAATCCCTTGGCAATTTTATCTTTGTAGGAATGGCAGCGTTCCAGCAGGCCCATCGGACAGACGGTGCTGAGTATCCAGGCCAGTTCATTGACTTCCGGCACGGCGGACTGGCGGAAAAAGACGCATTTTTCGGGATCCAGGCCCACGGCCAGAAAGTCCGTAGCGAGGTTGCTGCAGTTTTCCCTCAGCGTGTTCGCGTCGTGAACGGTGCTCATGGCGTGGTAGTCCGCCAGGAAGTAGAAAGATTCTCCGCTTTCCTGCATGCGGACGGCCGGTTCCATGGCTCCGAAGTAGTTGCCGACATGCAGCTTGCCGCTGGGTTGAAGACCTGTGATGATACGCATTGCGCGCGGGATTTTGCCTGTTCGCGCCCGGCAAGTCAAGAAAGGGGAGAGTCAAAGACAGGAGGGGCCGTCGGCTGGATTTTTTTCCGGCATGTGCCTGCCTCACGAGATGCGTTCAGAAGGGATGCCTCTTCTTATTTATGGAATGTCCGGAAAGGGCCGGTCAGCGTGGAAAAGGATGGGGGTAAAATTACTCTTCCAGCGCCTCCAGTACGTTATGCACACCGTCCGCAAAGCTTGGGTAGAGCGGTTCCCAGCCCAGGGCCAGAAGGCGGGAGCAGGAAATCCTCTGGTTGGAGAAGCCCCGGCGCGCTTCCGCCGGGAGCGGTTCAGGCTGCGGAGCGGGTTTCCCCAGCAAATTGGAAAGGTAGGAGTATATTTCTCCCATTTGCATGGGGGTGCGGTCCGTCAGGTTGTAAATGCCGGCAGGCGGTTCCCGCAGGGTGCAGAGCAGGTGCAGGGCGGCTGCGGCATCGTCCCGGTGGATGTAATTGAGCCATCTGTCCATGGCTCCGGGGAGGGCCGTCCCCTTCGTGACGTACTGGGAGACGAGAACACAGCGGCCCGGCCCGTACAGGGCTCCCAGCCGGACGACCGTGCCTCCCGCTGCCAGGACCGTCTGTTCCGCCTGAATAAGAAGCCCGTTTTTTCCGGAGGAGGGATAGACATTGTGTTCCTCCGTAATCCAGCGTCCGTCCGTGATTCCATAGACGGCGGTACTGGAACAGAAGATGACCGGCGTTCCGGGAAAGGCTTCCAGCGTGTTTCGCGTCCCATTGGCGTAAAGGTTGCGGTAGGCTTCCTCTCCGCCTCCCCTCGTGCTGGCGCACATGACGATGATCTGGGGGGAGGGGATGCGGGCGGCCAGCCCCTGCATGGAGGCCCGGTCTGCAACGTCGGCTTCGTAAATGGCTTTTTGCGGGTCAATATCCGCCGTCAGGGCCGTATGTCCCGCTTTCCGCAGGCTTTCCGCCAGGGCTTTTCCCAGATACCCTGTTCCCAGAATGAGAACGATGCGGGGATTCTTACACAGAAGGCCGGTCATGAGTCATTGCGGAGGTGCTTGAGTTCCATTAGCATTTCAGCGCGGGAAATGTCTTCCGGCCATGTGATTTTGGGATTGGGCTCATGATTATGCACCAGGCGCGTAGGGTGGCCGATGAGCTGCAGGGCGGTGACTTCATCCGTTACCTGGATATTCCGTTCCGTGACTTCCACATAAGCGTCCAGCAGAAGAGGGTATTGGAAGACCTGCGGGGTTTCCATGCACCACAGGCCGTCCCGTTCCACCTGTTCCGGAATCGTAAAGCGTTTTTTATCCGCACGCTTCAGGGTATCCGTTACGGGATGTGCGGAAGCGGCCGCCCCATATTCCCTGGCGGTTTGAATGCAACGGGAAATTTGCTCCACCGTAATGAGCGGGCGGGCTCCATCGTGCACGGCCACGAATTCCGGGGTATAAAGCAGGGCTGCCAGTCCGTTCTGCACGGATTCATGTCGTTCCGCCCCTCCGTCCACACGGGTAACGGGTATTTCCGTTTCCAGGTCTGCGCCGTTAATGGCATGAAAACGTTCTTCCGGGCAGACGACTACGATTTCCGTGATTTCCCGGCAGCTGGCAAAGGCGCGGATGCTGCGTTCCAGCACCTTGACTCCGTGCAGGGGGGCCAGCAGCTTGTCAAATCCGGCGCGCCGGGAGGACCCGGCCGCAACGATGATGGCGGCGCAGCATTTCATGACAGTCTGGCTGACACCATGCGGGCCAGCTCCTTGCCGTTGACTCTGCCGGCCGTGCGTTCCTGCATGAGTTTCATGACCTGCCCCATGTCTTTTTTGGTAGAGGCTCCCGTTTCCTTCATCACGGTTTCCAGAATGGCTGCCGTTTCTTCTGCTGTGAGTTCCGCGGGCATGAACTGTTTGAGGACGGCGATTTCAGCTTCTTCCTTTTCCGCCAGTTCCGGGCGTCCGGCGGAGCGGAATTGCTCCGCAGAGTCCTCACGCTGCTTGATTTGCTTGCGGACTACGGCCAGTTCTTCCGCTTCTTCCAGCAGGGTTCCCAGACCTCCCTTGGCGATGGCCGTGTTCGTGAGGGCCGTCTTGAGGGCGCGCAGGGTATTGAGGGTAACGGTGTCTTTTGCTTTCATGGCGGTTTTCATCCCCTCCATGATTTGGTCGGAAATCTTGTTCATATTTCCATTAACTAAGCGCATCTCCAGATGTACTTCAAGCCGTAAATTGAAAAAGACCGCCAGCGCAGGAAATACCGCGGCGGCCCGGATAAGGGGAATAAAAGCGGAACAGCCGGGTTTATTTTTTTCCGCCAATGGGCATGATGTGGATTTTCTTTTCCGTCATGCCCGGAACCACCATCATGGAGTCATACAGGATAAAGTCCGCCGCTCCTTCAACTGGGCCGGTAGCTACCGGGGCGGAACGCCCCGTCTTCAGATCCAGCCTGCGGACAGCTTCCGGTTTTTTATCTTTGGACCAGTCGCTGTAGTATAGGGCGTTGTCACGGTACACCAGCCCATCGTACTGTCCCCGTTCCTTGGAAAGTTCCGTGACCTCCCGGGAAACGGGGTTGATGGAGAGCAGGCGTCCGCTGGGTTTGCCCTTTTCATCCGTTGCGTATTCGCAGAGGTAAATGACCTTTCTTTCCGGATCCCAGGCCAGGCCGTTCGGCTTGTAGATGGGCTGTTTGGTCACCAGTTCTCCATAAGAGCTGGTATTCGTGTCCACATAGAAAATCTGGTTGGTATCCGTGGAGGAAACCATGAGCCTGCCATTGATGAACGCCAGGTCATTGAGGAATTTCATGCGGGACGGGGACAAGTCCACGTATCCTTCAATAGCGCCGGTCTTGGCGTTTATCTTGAAGACCATGTCCACGTCTGTGCAGTAAAGAAAGCCGTCCTGATACAGTAACCCCTTCGGCGCGTCCAGGGTATCTACGTCCGTGATTTTTTTCGGCTCTGTGGAACCGTGCGGAATGACGCCCAGATAGCCGTCCTTGTCTTTTTCCGTAGGCGTGAGCCTGGAGCCGATGCAGGTGAAATAGATATTGCCCTCGGCATCCGCCGCCACGCTTTCCGGATGTCCGTCAATGGCAATGGTGTTTTTTTCCAGGGCGGGCAGCGGTTCGGCGGGTTCCGGCTGTTTTTTTGCCGGCGGTGCGGCCAGCGCGCTGCACGCCAGGCAGAGAAGGAGTGGTGTCGCTTTCATGGGGTGGTGCGGTATAAGAGTCTTGATCCTTATGACATGGGAGCAATGGAAATGCAAGCCCTGTAGAGGATGATAGGCTGCCGGGCAGAGTCGCGCCCCGTTCGGGCGAACGGGGCGCTTTCCGTGTTAGATGGTTCCAGAATCCAGATTGTTGGGCCGGGGCATGTTTTCCATGCGGATAGAGCGGTTGACCGCGTTCAGGTAGGCGCGGGCGGAGGCCTCAATGACGTCTGTGGAGGCTCCCTTGCCCACAATGGGCTTGGGCTGCCCGAAGTCCACATGAACCGTGACTTCTCCCAGAGCGTCCTTCCCTTCGGAAGCGGCGTTGACGCTGTAGCCTTTCAGCGTGCCTTTGCGCTTAGTGATGCGTTCAATAGCCTTGATGACGGCATCCACGGCGCCGTTGCCTGTAGAGCTGTCTTCAAATTTCTTGCCTTCCTTGAGCAGTCCCACCGTAGCCGTGGGACGCGCGTGGCTGCCCGCCACGAATTGCAGGAAGTCCAGTTCCCATAGGCCGGTGGAGGCATGCAGGGAGTCGTCCACAATGGCGGAAAGATCATCATCATAAACGAATTTTTTGGAGTCGCCCACTTTCTTGAAGCGTTCAAAGACGGTGTTGACTTCCTCTTCCGTGAGGACATGGCCCAGCTGTTCCAGCCTGGATTTGACGGCAGCGCGCCCGGAATGCTTGGTGAGCGGGAGTTCCGTGGCGCCCCAGCCGACCGCCTGCGGGTCCATGACTTCATAGGTTTCCCGGCAGTTGAGGATGCCGTGCTGGTGGATGCCTGAAGAGTGGGCGAAAGCGTTTTCCCCCACGATGGCTTTGGACCGCTGCACCTGCATGCCGCTCATGCGGGCCACGATGCGGGAAGTGCGGACGATTTCCTTCGTGTTGATGTTGTCCGTGACGTCTCCGAATTGCCCGGCGCGGGTGCGCAGGGCCATGATGACTTCTTCCAGAGCCACGTTTCCGGCGCGTTCGCCGATGCCGTTAATGGTTCCTTCCACCTGGCGGGCTCCGGCGCGGACGGCTGCCAGGGAGTTGGCTACGGCCAGCCCAAGGTCATTGTGGCAATGCACGGAGATGACGGCTTTGCCGATGTTCGGCACATTTTCTTTCAGGTGGCGGATGATGCGGTAGAATTCGTCCGGAGTAGTGTAGCCCACAGTATCCGGAATGTTGACGGTCGTGGCGCCGGCGTCGATGACTGTTTCCACGACTTTGGTCAGAAAATCCAGGTCTGTGCGGGAAGCGTCCTCCGGGGAAAATTCCACATCCTGCACGAATTGCTTGGCATAGGATACGCCTTCCGCCGCCATGCGCAGAATTTCGGATTCCGCTTTTTTCAATTTGAACTGCATGTGCAGCTTGCTGGTTGCCAGGAAGATGTGGATGCGGGCGCGTTCCCCGGCGGGTTCCAGGGCCCTGGCCGCCGCTTCAATATCCGCCTTCACGCAGCGGGCCAGCCCTGCGATGCGGCATTTTTTGATTTCGCGGGCGATGGTGTGCACGGCTTCAAAGTCGCCATCGGAGATGCAGGGAAAGCCGGCTTCAATCACGTCCATGCCCAGCCGTTCCATTTGCCGCGCCACTTCCAGCTTTTCGCGTAGGTTCATGGATGCTCCGGGGCATTGTTCTCCATCGCGCAGGGTAGTGTCAAAAAAATAGATTTGATCGGACATAGGTTAATGATGTTAAGCGGTGGCATGATAATGTTTTGCTCCGGTAACGCAAGCCCTACGCGCTGCATGCTTTCACAGAGCGTCCGGGCGGCGGAAGAGAACCGCCGGAGCAAAGAATGACGGAACCTCCCTTTGCCTAAAAGGAGGAGCTTTGTAGGATGGAAGGGTGAAGATCAGATTTTACCTGAATGACCGGGCGGAGCGCGTCATGGCTCTGTGGAGCGAAAGCCGCGGAGAATACCTGGCGGCGGACTCCGTGCTTGCCGAGGTGGATGCCTGCATTTGCGGGGAAACGGGATCCTGCGGGGAGGAAATAAAGCGCATTGCCGCGTTTCTGGATAATACCGCCGCCAAAGCTGTTGACCCTGAATGGACGATTGATACCGCGCTGCCCTGTTCCCCTTCCAAGCTGGTGTGCCTGGGAAAGAGCTATGCAGACCATGCGAAGGAGTTTGACGGGGATTCCGTACAGGAGCCGGCTGTTTTCCTGAAATCGCCTTCCGCCATTACTTCCTGCAGCGATGTCGTTTTGTATCCGCCCGGCTGCGACAAGCTGGATTATGAGATTGAATTGGCCGTAGTGATTAAGGAGGTGCTGAAAAACGCTTCCCCGGAGGAGGCCGCGCGGGCTATCAGCGGCTATACGCTGATGTGCGACTATTCGGAAAGGGCCAACCAGCTGGAACATGGCGGACAGTGGACCAAGGGAAAGAGTTATGACAGCTTTGCCCCAATGGGCCCCACGTTCATTTCCGCTGATGAACTTGGGGACGGAGCCGGCATTCCCCTGGAATTGAAGGTGAACGGGGAAGTGCGCCAAAGCGGCAATACGGACGGCTTGATCTGGCCTGTTCCGCGCCTGATTGCCTATGTTTCCCGGTTCATGACCTTATGGCCCGGAGATGTGGTTTCCACCGGAACTCCGGGAGGCGTGGGGATGGGGATGAAGCCTCCGGTATATTTGAAACCCGGGGATGTAGTGGAATGGGGAAGCCCCGCTTTTGGATTCGCTTCCCAGGCTGTGGTGATTGATGATGAGGGGTAGGGGGACAATTCTCCGGCTCTTCTGAATATGGAGGGTAAGGGAAAGTTTTTTCTCTTACCGCTTCTGCGTATTGTTTCTGTATCCGGAGCGTTGGTTTCCCGTGGAACGGGGCCGCCGGAGCGGGCCGGAGGGCAGATGACGCCTGCGTGCGGGGGCTGGGCGGTATTTTCTCTTGATTACTTCGCCGCGGTTTAGTGAAGTGGCCGCGTGAAAAACGTGGTTTTGTACGTGGTCATGGTGACCGGGCTGACAGCCCTCTTCGTCTGGCTGAAAGGCAGGAATGCGGAACGCGCCCCTGTTCCCGCCGCCATGGTGGTGTCTCCGGAAAGCGGCATGGCGCGCCCTATTGTGCTGGTGGATGTCCGAACTCCGGATGAGTACCGCACGGGACATAAGGAGGGAGCCTTGAATATTCCGGCAGATGAGGTGGAACAACGGGCTCCGCAGCTTCTTCCGGATAAAAACGCCGTGATTCTGCTGTATTGCCGTACGGGCAAGAGGGCGGACAAGGCGCTGGAAACGCTCAGGAAGATGGGATATTCCCATGTGGAAAACCTGCACCGGTTCGAAATGTAACTTTCCGTCCGATTGTTCTGTGCGGGGCTTCCGAGGGACGCCGGGCGTGCCGTTTCCTGGTTCGGTCAGGAAACGGCACGGGTACGGATTCATGAGGCTCCTTCCGGAAAGCGAATGAAATTCAAGCCGTTCATTCTTTAATCAATTCCAGTTTCCCATTGGAGGATTTTCCGCCTACGGAGCGGACCCTGGCTCTGAGGGAGCATCCGTTGTTGGCATGGATTCCCTTGGGAAGGGAAAGTTTGTAGAAATTCCCGCGGGAAGGCTTGCCTGCCAATCCGGCGTGCTGGTCGCGGGCGATTACTTTGCCGTTTTCCAGGAGTTCGACGCCGTCTATTTCCAGGGCATGGCTGCCGGAAGTGAAGACGAAGCGCACCCCCCGGAGTTTTTCAAGATCAGCGGAAGAAACGGGCCAGTCCAGATAACTCCATTCCGTGGATACCGTCGCGGAGGTCCAGTTTCCTATAATTGATCCGGCTGCTTTTCTTTTCAGGGAAGAAGGCAGGGGGGGCGCCTCCCGGATAGCCTGGCGGCAGGCGTTGACCAGATCTCCGGGCGCGTGCGCCGCGCTTACGCCAGTGGAACGGACCCATTTTTCCTCCCATGCTCCCATATCCGGATTTTTATCGGAAAGACGGCTCTGAATAAAGTGTTCCCAGCGCGGCAGATAGTAGTCCCTGATAAGGCCGCTCCATATTTTGGCGGCGTAGTCGTCTACGGGAGGCCCCCATCTGGTCACCAGCCTTCTGGCGTTTTGTTCATACTTGTTTTTTCCCTCCGGAGAAGTTCCGTGAGACCGGGCAAATGATAACCAGCGCGACAGCCTCCAGGTGGGGTGTCCTTCCAGAAGGGAATCCGCCCGAAGGGCGTATTTGCGGAAATATTCCATGCATTTTTTCGTATTCTCCATGTCTTGTTCATCCAGGGCTTCCAGAGCGGCCAGGATGGCTTCATTCATGCGTATGCCAAGGTAATGGGCGGTCATCTCAACGGCATCCTGGCGGAACAGGGGGGACTGTTCCATGCCGCGAGTGTTGACGAACAGGGAGAGGCCTTTCAGAAAATCTTCGCTTGTGTTTACGGAACAGCCGCGGGTGCCGGGTTTCATTTGCCAGTTGAAACGGGGATGGTCCTTTAAGTTGGAATAGGCTGTGCGGCGGAACAGATTCCAGGCTTCCTTCATGCTGTCCGGATAATTTCCGTATCGGGCACGGCAATAATTTTCCAGATATTGTTCCACGTCCTCCTGGCGGTCCCTCCATGCGGCGTCCGTAACCAGTTCGTAGATAACGTCATTGTTTTCTATCCCTTCCGGGGCCATGCCCATTCCGGAGAGGCGCCCCCTGGATGAAGAGTTCAAGGCTTCCAGATGGCCGTTGGCGTAAAAATCCATTACCCCAGTCATGGCGCATTTGCCGCCCATGTTGGGAACCACGCTGTAAACCCACGGTTTATTGAAAAAACCCTTGAAGACGTCCCAGTTCATGCCGTTGCGCCAGAAAGTCTTGTTGTAATCCGCCGCCAGGTCCAGAAGGAGCATCTTATCGTCCGGAACCTTGCTGAGCAAAGCCTTCAGAGTATCTGCGTTCCAGATATTGCGCTGGTATCCGAACATCCATCCCTGCATGACCCATACCGCATTCGGGTTGGTGGAGGAAATGGAGCGGTAGATTTGTTCTCCGAGGGAGCTGAGCATATTGTTGCGGGCTTCGGCGCCTCCTTTGTTTTCGGGAAGTTCCATTTCATTGAAAGAGTCCGCAAGAAAATGGGTGTTTTTCCCGAATTCCTTCTGCCATTCCTGCATGTACAGGCGTCCTATTTTAAGGAAAAGGGGCTCTTCCGGAGAAAGAAAATGGGCGTGGTTTTTTTGAGGCCAACCTCCCCACCCCAGCCGGTGAAGCTTCGCTTCCGGATAAAGGCGGAGGATTCCCCGGGGAACGAAACCGGAAAAAGCGGGACAAATGGGGGTCATGCCCAGGGATTTCATCCTGTGCAGGATGCGGTGCTGCAGGGCGATTTGGTCCTTGTGCCAGCTGGCGGGCAGGGGGCCGTCATGATTGACGATGTTCCCCATCCGCTGCCAGGGAAGGTGTGCCGGTCCCGTATAAAATTCTTCTATTTCTTTCTCCGTCAGTCCCAGCTGTTTCCATACCCGGACGGCGATTCCCTCCGTGGCAACCAGGGCCAGAGGCATATCTATGCCGTGCAGAGCCATCCAATCTATTTCTTTTTCCCAGCGTTCCCAGGTCCAGTAAGGCATCGTATAGCCATAGGTGACCACATTGAAGTAATAGTGGTTGCGGAAAGGGGAAACGATGCGGCGCGGCGCGGCATCCGGCAGTTGCGCCGGCCAGCGGATATCTTTATTATCCCAGGAGACCATTCCCAGACGGTTTGTCTTCAGAAAATCATAGAATCCCCGGCAGAGGGCTGTGCCGCTGCTTCCCCGGATATTCAGTATTCCGCCGGAAGCTTTCGTTTCAAAAACATCGTGCCCGTCTTCTTTTTCAATAATTTCCAGTTGCAGTTTTTCCGGGGCTTTAGCCAGGGACGGAACGGTCCGCATGATTACTGAACGCGCTGCTTCCCGCTCCCTGTTTTTCTGTATATCTTCTGCGAAGACAAACAGATTTGTCAGCATGAAAAGGAATAGAATTTTTGAGAAGTAAAAGGTCATATTTATAATATATCACAGACTGGTAAATGGTTCTTTCAGCGAAAAACGGATATTTGCGTAATCCGTCAAAGAAAAAGCCCCTGCATGCCAGCATGCAGGGGCCTCGGTTGAAAAACCGGAAAGCTTTTATTCCGCCTTGGGCTTCCGTGGAGCCCTTTTGCGCGGCGTTTTGGGCTTTGCCGGGGTTTTATCCTTGATGTGCAGGAAGGTGAGCGTCTCCGTTCCGTCCGTTTCCACGGCTTCAATTTTATCGCCGGGTTTCACGTCTCCCCTCAGCAGGGATTCCGCCAGCGGGTCTTCCAGCAGGCGTTCGATGGTGCGGCGCATCGGGCGTGCGCCGTACTGCGGGTCGTAGCCGTTCTTGATGATCAGGCTCAGGGCTTCCGGGCTCAGGGCCAGCGTGATATTCTTGGTCTTGAGACGGGAGATGAGCTTGTCCGCTTCCAGATGCACGATGCGTTCCAGGTCATCCCGTTCCAGCATGCGGAAGACGGAAATGTCATCAAAGCGGTTCAGGAATTCCGGGCGGAATTGCCTGCGCGCTTCTTCCAGAATCTTTCCCTTCATGGCGGCGTAGTCCGCGTTGTCGGCGGCCATGGCCCCGAAGCCCATGGCGCTCTGCCGCTTGGCGGAGGCGGCCCCCACGTTGGAGGTCAGGATGATGATGGTGTTGCGGAAGTTGATCTTGCGTCCCAGGGAGTCCGTCACGCTTCCTTCTTCCAGAATCTGGAGAAGCAGGTTCATGACGTCCGGATGGGCCTTTTCCACTTCATCAAAGAGGATGACGGAGTAGGGCCTGCGCCGGACGGCTTCCGTGAGCTGGCCGCCTTCGTCATGGCCTACGTAGCCGGGAGGAGAACCGATGAGACGGGACGTGGTGTGTTTTTCCATGTACTCGCTCATGTCCACCTGAATCAGGGCGTCCGCGGTGCCGAACATGATTTCCGCCAGATTGCGGGCCAGATAGGTTTTACCCACGCCGGTGGGGCCCAGGAAGAGGAATGAGCCGATCGGGCGGCGAGGGTCCTTGATGTCCGCGCGGCTGCGCCGCAGGGCGCGGGCGATGGCGGAGGCCGCCTCGTCCTGGCCGATGACTTTGCTTTTTAACTCTTCTTCCATCCGCAGAAGTTTGGCGGTTTCCTTTTCCTCCATCCGGGCCAGCGGGATGCCCGTCCATTTGGCGAGCACGCTCATCACGTCTTCATCCGTCACGGGAACGTAATTGGTCTCATAGGAATTGCGCCAGGTTTCCAGCATGTTCTGAAGTTCCGCCCTGGCTTGTTTTTCCTCGTCGCGCAGGCAGGCTGCTTCCTCAAAAAGCTGGGTTTCCACAGCCTTGTCCTTGCGTTCCTTGATTTCCGCAATGCGGGTTTCCATGTCGCTGATGTGGTCCGGGCGGGTCATCTGGGAGACGCGCTTGCGCGCCCCTGCTTCATCCAGGATGTCGATGGCCTTGTCCGGCAGGAACCGGCCCGTCAGATAGCGGTGGGAGAGCCTGGCTGCGGCTTCAACGGCTTCCTTCGTATAATGCACCTTGTGATGTTCCTCATACTTGGGCTGGATGCCGGCAAGAATCTGAATGGTGTCCTCCACGGAGGGTTCCCCTACCTGCACCTGCTGGAAGCGGCGTTCCAGGGCGGCATCCTTCTCAATGTGTTTCCTGTATTCGTTGAGCGTGGTGGCGCCTATGGCCTGGAGCTCACCCCGGGAGAGGGCGGGCTTGATGATGTTGGAGGCGTCCATGGAGCCTTCCGCGGAGCCGGCGCCCACGATGGTGTGCAGTTCGTCAATGAAAAGGATGACGTTGCCTTCCCGGCGTATTTCATCCATCACGGCCTTGAGCCGTTCTTCAAACTGGCCGCGGTATTTGGTGCCGGCCACCATCAGCGCCAGATCCAGGGAGATGACCCTCTTGCTGCGCAGGAGCTCCGGAACATGGCCCTGGGCTATTTCCTGGGCCAGCCCTTCCACGATGGCGGTTTTGCCCACCCCTGCTTCACCGAGCAGGACGGGGTTGTTCTTGTTCCTCCGGCACAGAATCTGGATGACGCGCTCAATTTCCGAGGCGCGGCCGATGACGGGATCCAGCTTGCCGTCCCGGGCCAGCTGGGTCATGTCCCGGCCGAAGGCCTGGAGTGCTGGGGTCTTGGATTTCTGTTGCCTGGAGTAGGAGGGGGAGGAAGGCTCGTCCGTCGGGATGGCGGAGGATTCATTTTCCTCCTCGTCGTCATCGTCGTCCGGGATGATGTTGTCTTCATCCGCATCCATCTGGTATTTGGGGGTCAGCACGTCCAGCAGTTCGCGCCGCGCCTGTTCCAAATCCACGCCGAAGTGGCGCAGAATCTGTCCGGCCACGCCGTCTCCGTCACGGATGAGGCCCAGGAGCAGGTGTTCCGTGCCCACATACGTGTGGTTGAGTTCCTGGGCTTCCCTGTTTGCCATTGCCAGGACTTTGCGCACCCTGGGGGTGTACGGGATGTTGCCCTCCGCCTGGGGTTCCGTGCCCCGGCCTATTTGTTCCTCCACCTGTTTGCGCACGGCGGTAAGCTCCACGCCCAGATTTTCCAGGATGGTGACGGCCACGCCCTTGCCCAGCTTGAGCAGGCCGAGCAGAAGGTGTTCGGTTCCTATGTAATGATGATTGAAGCGGTCCGCTTCCCGGCGCGCATGCGCCAGCACTTGTTGCGCCCTAGGCGTAAAATTATTCATGGATGGTCAAAAAATTGGTATGGTTGCATTAGTTGCCGGAAAGTTCCTTCCGGATCATATCAGCGCGGATCTGGTCCCTGTGTTCCGAAGTGGTTTGGTCCGTGGTGGACAGGCGGGCCAGATGGGCCGGCTGGATGTTCATGATGGTTTTATTGACGTTTTTTAATGCCTGGTGGGAAAAGATGTCCAGAGACGCTCCCATCCGGAGGAAGGAGAGCAGCGCCAGCGCCTCCTGCGTGGAAAGCAGAGTGGCGTTGGTCAGAAGGCCGTAGGCGCGGGAAATGCGGTCCTTCACCTGCAGGGAAGATGACTGGAGCAGCCGCCTGCGCGCGTTCCATTCCTGATGGGCCAGGTCGGAGGTGAAGCGGGTCATGCGTTCCACAATCCGGTCTTCACTGTCCCCCAGCGTGGACTGGTTGGATATCTGGAAAAGGTTGCCGGTGGCTTCCGTCCCTTCCCCGTAAAGGCCGCGGACGGTAATGTTAAGCTGTGCGGCCGCCTGAACGACCTGCTGCATCTGTTCAGAGATGACGAGGCCCGGCAGATGCATCATCACGGAGGCCCTCATGCCCGTGCCCAGGTTGGTGGGACAGGCGGTAATGTAGCCCAGCCGCGTATTGTAGGCGTACGGAAGCCTGGCTTCCAGTTCAGAGTCTATTTTGGAGATAGCCCCCCATGCTTTTTTAAGCTGGATGCCGGGCAGGATATACTGCAGGCGCAGATGGTCCTCCTCATTAAAGAGGATGCTGGCATTCTGGCTGCGGGAGATGAGGACGGCGCAGCCTTCCGAACGCGCCGCCAGTTCCCGGGAAATGAGGTGGCGTTCCACCAGCAACTGTTTCTGTTGCTGGGTAAGACCGGAGAGCTCCGCATAATAGCCTCCCTTCATGACGGGGATTTGGCGCGCTTCTCCGGAAGTGAGCTTCAGCGTTTCTTCCCTCTGCTGGCGTGTGGCCCAGCCGGGAAAGGGGGTGGCGGTCAGGTTGCGCGCCAGGCGGATGCGGGAGGTGAGGACGATGTCGTGCTCATCCCTTGATTCCACCATCCATTTGGCGGGGTTGTTGAGTAAGTCGTCAAAGAGCATGTATGTTAATTGGTCGGCGTGCGCAATTGTTTGATTTGATCGCGGAGTTTGGCGGCGCGTTCATAATCCTCTCTTGCCACTGCCAGGGAAAGCTGTTGTTCCAGATCGCTGATGGTATGGGTTTCCGTTTCGCGTTTTTCGGCCCGTTCCGGCGTTTTTCCGTGATGGTGGGAATCAGGCTGGATCTGGGTAAGAAGCGGGAGGATTTCTTCTTCAAAGACGTTGTAGCATTCACTGCAGCCCAGGCGTCCTACGTTTTTGTAATCCTGAAGGGTGAAGGAGCAGATCGGACAGCTTGTGAGGGGCAGGGATTGCAAGGCCGGAATGGGAGCGGCAGAACCCGCTGCTCCTTCCTTGCCGAATTGGCCCTGAAGGTTCGGGAACAGTTTCTCCGCCAGATCAAAGGCATCCGGATCCAGCAGACCCCGCTCCTGGGCGCATTTGGCGCAAAGGCAGAATTTGGTGGACTTCCCGTTGATGATCTGTGTCAGGAACACCGTTGCCGGTGCAGAGCATATCTCACATTTTTTCACAACCCGCATTATAATGGCGCTCCCTGTGGCGGACTAGTAGTCTGCGTGTCATGGATTGTCATGAAAACGGGCCTTGTTATTGTACTTAAGAAGAATTCTTTCCGCGTTGTTTCAAAAGCCCGCACCGTGATGAATACAAATAGGCTGTGCAAAAAATGACGCCCAGCACCAGAATGATGGTGGCGCCCAGATGCCAGCCCAGAGGGAAGGACAGGTAAAAAGCCAGCAGGGAACCCAGCCCTCCGATGATTCCTCCCCCCCAGAAGAGATGGGCCGGCTTGTTGGTAAGCAGGTACACCGTGGCGGCGGGGCCGACAAGCAGCCCCAGTGTCAGGAACGCTCCCACGGCCTGCAGGGAGGAAACGAGCACCAGAATGATCAGGGTGAAGATGCCGTAGCTGATGAGGCGGGAGGGGATTCCCAGCGTGGTGGCGATGTCCGGGTCAAAGAGACAGATCAGGATGGGGCGGCGGAAGAGCAGCAGGATCAGGACGCTGACGGAGCTGATGGCGAAGGCGATCCACAGGTCGGAGTCGGACAGGCTCATGATGGAGCCAAACAGCCAGTCGTCAATTTTCTGTTGCAGGCCCAGCCTGACCAGCACGATGAAGCCCGCAGCGAAAGCCGTGGTATGCAGGATGGAGAGGGCGGTGTCCTGGTTCAGCCGGGATGTTCGGGAAACGAAGAGGGAACCCAGACCCACCAGCAGGGCGGCCACCACAGCCCCCGTCAGCAGGCTCCAGCGGGTAAGGCCGAAGAGGAGCACCGCCACCGCAATGCCCGGCAGCAGGGCGCAGGAAAGCGTACCGATTTGGAGGGCGGATTTTTTCAGGATTACCAGCCCGCTGACGAAGCCGTTGGCGAAGCCGATCATGACGCAGGCCAGCAGGGACCGCTGCGCGATGGGTTCGCGGAGGAATTGGAGAAAATCGTCCATCATGAAGCTTGGGGTTCCGGTTGAGGTTCCATTCCGTATGTCTCCCGGATGCGTGCGGGGGTAAGCACTTCCTTCGGGGGGCCGAAGGCGGCCAGCTCCCTGTTCATCAGCAGGATGGTGTCGAAGATGTCCGCCGCCGTGTTCAAATCGTGGTGGGAGGCGATGACCAGCCGTCCTTCCGCCGCCAGGGAATCCAGAAGCTTCCCCAGGGATTGGCTGGCAGGAGCGTCCAGGCCCGTGAAGGGTTCGTCCAGCAGGAGGACATGGGCCTCCTGCGCCAGGGCCCGAGCCAGAAAGGCCCGCTGCTGCTGGCCGCCGGAGAGTTCTGAAATCTGGCGGTCCGCCAGGGATTCCATACCAAGAACGTGAAGGGATTTTTCCACAATATCCCGGTCATGCCTCCCGAATTTTTTCCACAGGCCCAGGGACGGATAACGGCCCATTTCCACCAGCGCGTGGACGGTGATGGGGAAAGACCAGTCCACGTCGGAACGCTGGGGCAGGTAGGCTATTTCTCCCGGCGTGTCGTGCAGGGGGCATCCGTTCCACAGGATTTTTCCGGAATCGGGGCGGATCAGCCCGGCCAGAGCCTTGATCAGCGTGGATTTTCCTGCACCGTTGGGACCCATCAGAGCCAGCGTGTGGCCGCAGGTGATGGAAAAGCTGATGCCGTTGAGCGCGAGAAGGCTTCCATAATAAACGCTGAGGCTGTCCACTTCCAGTCGGTGGCGGTCCGGGTGGCTGGCGTGCGCGCCCCAGCAGATGTGGTCCTGGGTGCAGGGAGGGGCTGGGCTGTTCATTTCCATGAGAAGGAGTAGCTGTCGTTCAGGGAGGGGCCGAAGGACCAGCGGGTGGCGGAGACGGTGGTTTTCCCCTCCGGTTCCAGTTCCAGCATGACGGGGGTGTCCGGCGTGTTTTCCGGCCAGCGGGCGGAAACGGTAAGCGTTACGGAACCGTTTTTCAACGGCAGGCCGCATTCCGTTTCTTCATGCAGCCCGGGCGTTTCGGGCTGCCAGAGAAGACGGCCGCCGCAGGAGATGGAAAGGGCTTCCGGACGGTGGGCGCATCTGACCGTGATGACCGTGGGAACATCCGCGGTTTGCGCCGTGGGGGCGGAATGCTCCGCTTCCTGTGATCCGGTGGTGGGTGCCGTCATGTTGTAGAGGAAGAATCCCAGCAGGATGACGACTCCCAGAGTGGGAAAAAACTGCCGCAGGGGTGTGCTGGTCATGGCCTGGGGGACGGGGAAAGGGCTTCCTTGATGATGCCTGTGTTTTGTCTGAACATGGATTCGAACGTGTGGCCCTCAGGTGCCAGCCCGTCGGTATTGATTGGTCTGGCAACGGGGATGTTCAGGGATTTGGCGATTTCCGTAAGGCTCTTGGGGTTGGAGGAATATTCCGGGAATAGGGCTTTTACCCCGGCTGACCTCAGCTTTTTCAGCGTGGAGGCCAGCTGGGAGGAGTTGCCTTCATCTTCACGGCTTATCCCCTGGATGCTGATGCTGCGGAAGCCGAATTCCCTGCAGAAATGGTTCATGGCCGCATGCCCCGTAACCAGGACGCGGTCCGTTTCCGGAATGTCCGCAAGTTCCTTTCTGGCCCAGGAGGAAAGCTGGTCCATCTTTCTGTTCCACCGGGACAGGCCGGCTTTATAGTCCTGTTCATGGGCCGGGTCCAGCCGCGTGAGCGTTGCGGCCAGGGTGCGGGCGGCGCGTTTCATATTGGCCGGGGTGTGCCACCAGTGGGGGTCGTTGGGACCGTGGGCGCAGCAGTCTCCGTCGTGTTCGTGGTCATGGTCTGCGGTGTCTTCCTCCACGGGAACATCCGGGACGGAGGCTCCGAGATCCAGAATTTGCGCGCTGCCTCCCAGGGCGTCCTTTAATTTGGGAAGGTACGGCTCCAGGTTTTTGCCGGAGGCCAGCACCAGGCGCGCCCGTCCTGCGGCGGCAATGTCCTGCGGCGAGGGTTCAAAGCTGTGCAGGTTGCCGTTGGGGCGCAGCAGGTCCGCCACCTGCACGCGGCTGCCGCCGATGGCGCGGGCCATGTCTCCCAGGACGGGGTGCAGAGCCGCGATTTTCAATACTGGGGCATCCTGGGCCTGAAGAGAGCAGAACAGGCCCAGAAGACACAGAAAAGGAATCAAAATGCGCCGGAGCATGTTACGCATGATGAACCTTCCCTTCAAGTGATGCAATGGTCAAATTTGTCTTCTGAAATGGGATGACGCTGACTTTTCAGGGATTCTGCACGGCCCTTTTTTGTTTTTCAGCGTTACGGTGAATTTTTGGTCAAGAAGGGAGAAGGCGGCGCCCCTGGCATCCAGCCCCGCCAGGATTTCCGTGCGGGACGATTGCCCTTCACAGGAAATTCCATCAACATGCCGCTTCCTGCAGGGGGGCGGCTGCGCCGGGCGGTCTCCGGATGAGCCGGGTGATGGAGTGATGACAGTTCCCGAATATTCCATGAGGAGCGGGGAGATCTTCCTGAAGAGGGAAGAGAAGGCGGGGAAGTTTCTTTTTGAAGTCTTTTCCCGTGTTTTTCCCCTGGTGGCGACAGCCTGATGGAGGAGAACGGTTTTTTCTTGAGGTGGAAAGTTTTTTCTGGTTCCATTATCGCGCATCATCATGAATGGTTTTCAACTTCTCCAATGTGGCTTGAGCGTGGCGGCCTTTCTGGCCGGTTCCGCTCTGGCGGCGACTCCTGCCGTATATCCGTCCCCCCAGCAGTCCAAATTCACCTCCCAGACGGTTGCTTTCTCCGGGAAGCCTTCCGTGACAATACGTTCCGCCAAGGCGGGCGGGAGCAAGCTGCTGGACGGGGTTCCGGAAAAATCCGGAGCCTACAAGCTGGTGATTTCTCCGCAGGGAAAGGTGGGCATAGGAGCCCATGACGAACGTGGGGCATTTTACGCCATGCAGACGCTGCGGCAGCTGGGAACGAAGACCGGCGGAGAAGGCGTGATCTTGCCCGTTGGGGAAATTACGGATTGGCCGGACATTGAATTCCGCGGAACGGTGGAAGGTTTTTACGGCACTCCCTGGAGCCATGAAGCCCGTCTGAGCCAGCTGCGCTTTTACGGGCAGAACAAAATGAACACATACATCTACGGGCCGAAGGACGATCCCTACCATTCCTCCCCCCACTGGCGGGATCCCTATCCCGCGGACCAGGCCGCCCAGATCAGGGAACTGGTGAAGGTGGCGAAGGAAAACCATGTGGACTTTGTCTGGGCCATCCACCCCGGCAAAGACATTAAGTGGACGGAAGAAGACATGAACAACGTCATCAAAAAGTTTGAGATGATGTACAAGCTGGGCGTCCGTTCCTTTGCCGTGTTTTTTGACGACATCTTCGGAGAGGGCAAGCGGGGGGACATGCAGGCCCTTCTGCTGAACAAAATCAATGACGAATTTGTCAAGGTGAAGAAAGACGTCACCCCCCTGGTCATGTGCCCCACGGAGTACAACCGCGGCTGGGCCGATCCCAAGCCGGGAACCTATCTGGACATTCTGGGGGACCGTCTGGACCCCTCCATCCACGTCATGTGGACGGGGAACTCCGTTTGCCATGACATTACGCTGGAAGGCCAGCAATGGGTGAACAGGAGAATCAAGCGCCCTTCCTACGTCTGGTGGAACTTCCCCGTCACGGACTACTGCCGTTCCAACCTCTGCATGGGCCGCGTGTATGGCCTTGCCTCGGAACCGGGAGCGAAGGAATCCATGGGCGGTTTCGTCTCCAACCCCATGGATAAGCCGGAGGCCTCCAAGGTCTCCCTCTTCGGCCTTGCGGACTACTCCTGGAACATCAACGGGTTCAAGTCTGATGAGGCCTGGAAGGAAGGAGTCAGGCGCCTGTTCCCGAAAGCGGCGGAAGCCATGCAGGTTTTTGTGAACCACAACTCCGACCAGGGCCCTAACGGTCACGGCTACCGGCGTGAGGAATCCGTGGAAATAGAGCCCGTAGTCAAGCGCGTGCTGGAAGCCGCCCGGGAAGGCAAGATTGAGAAGAAGGATACGGCCCTGCTCAAAAAGGAATTTGCCCGTATGGCCGCCGCTGCGCCCGTCATCCGTGCCAGGGCGAACAATCCGCGGCTGATGAAGGAAATAGGCGCGTGGGTGGATGCCTTTGAGCAACTGGGGCATGCCGGTCAGCACGCTGTAGCGGCGCTGGAGGAAAACAACGCCAGAGAAGCCGCGACCCGGCTGGTGCAGGCTACGCAGGCTCTGGCGGCCATGGATGGAATTTCCCGCCGCCACAACCAGGAAGGACAGTTGTACCGTTCTGCGGTAAAGACCGGTTCCCGTGTGATGGCCCCCGCCGTGAATGAACTGGCGGATATTGTCTCCAAAAAAGTTTTTCCGGCCATTGCCGGCGCGCCGGCCCTTTCTCCCAAGCCCCTGGTCAAGGGGGGCAGCATGGATAAGGCGGAACTCTTCTGTGACGGGGATCGCGGCTCCTTCTGGCACTCCGGCGCCTACGGCCAACCGGGCGACTGGTATGGCGTGGACTACGGAATGCCCATCCCCGTGCGGAGCGTGGAAGTGCTGATGGGCCGCAATGACAAGGACGGCGACTATGTAGAAAAAGGGCAGCTGGAAGGCTCCCGCGACCTCGAAACCTGGAAACCGCTGGGGCCGGAAACTTCCGGCATGCAGGTGGTCTGGAAGGCTCCCAAGCCGGTTTTGCTCCGTGCCGTACGCTACCGCGTCATTGAACCGAAAAAAACAGGCAACGGCCGGTCTGTCTGGACTGCCGTGCGGGAAATAGCCGTCAACACGCCTCCTTCCGCTATGGCTTCCTCCAATGTGTCGGGGCTGGAGGGCGTTTCCGTGCAGAAATCCGACAAAATCGTGCGGATCAACCGCGTGATGGAAACGCATAAGATGAAACCCGGGGAATTTATTTCCCTGCAGCTGGATGGCCCCACGGACGCTACCTGGCTGGAAGTCAACCTGGAACGGGATGACGTCAACTCCTGGGCGGAAGTGGTGCTGGACGTGGAAGGTTCTTCCAAGCCCGTAGTCCAGAAGCTGGACAAACAGGGCAAAAACTTCATTGCCAGGGGCAACCAGCTTCCCAAGGGAATCAAGGGGATGAAGCTGGTTAATAAAAGCGGCAGGGAGCAGGATATTGTTCTGAACATGTTCAAATTTGACGTTCCTCCCGCGGACCCCGGCACCAGCCTGGTTTCCCTGAGCGACAGAAACCTGAAAACGGTTTACCGTGCCGACAAGCCGCTGGACATAGTCGTTCCCAATCTGGACAATCCCAAGGCTACCAAAGTAATCGTGGTGGGATCCGCCGCCTTCGCCATCCAGGCCCGCCGCGGAGAAGGCGCTTGGACGCCGGTCGGCAAACGGAACGCCGGCCCCGGTGTCTCTGAATTTGCCATCCCTGCCGGAACTTCTGCCGTGCGCCTGACCTATAAGGCTCCCCAGCCGGAGGCGATCATTAATGAAGTCATTTTTTCCTCCCGGAAATAACCGTCTCAGGCGCTGGCGCCTTACGCCGAACTCCGTCCGGAACGAACCGGGCGGAGTTTTTTTTGAAAGGGCCGGGCGCGCGGCGTGCGGACTGTTTCCGGAAACGGAAGCGGACGCTTCTTTTCTCCGCTTTGGCCGTCTGTTGCGGAAACAACCTTGACCCTGTTGGATGCGGGGCTAAAATACTGCCATGACGCCGGGTTTTCATTGGACTCTACGCCCTTCCGTGAAGGAGGATGATCCGGTCTTGAAAGCGTTTCCTGCGGAACTGCCCCTGCTGGTCAAGCAGCTCCTGCTGCAGCGCGGCTTCACCGGGGGAATGGAAACGGAACTCTTTCTGGACCCCAGGCTTTCCCACCTGAGCGACCCTTTCCTGATGGGGGAAATGAGGGCTGCCGTGGACCGCATTTTCCGGGCCGTGGATGAAGGGGAAACCGTGTGTATTTATGGGGACTATGATGTGGACGGTGTCACCTCCGTGGCGCTTCTCCGGGCCATTTTGATGGCTTATGACCTGGATCCCCAGTATTTTATTCCCGTCCGTTCCCGGGAAGGCTACGGACTCAGCGAGGCCGGCATCAAGCGCTGCCTTTGCGAATGTGCGGACCCTCCCAGTCTGCTTATTACGGTGGACTGCGGCACTTCCTCCGTGAAGGAGGTGGACATGCTTAACAGCCTGGGGATAGACGTCATCATTCTGGACCACCATGAGGCGGGCCCTTTGGGGCGTCCGGATGCAGCGGCGGTGGTCAATGCCAAAATTGAGGAAAACAGCCCATATACTTACCTGTGCAGCGCGGGCGTAGTCTTCAAGCTGGCGCATGCCCTCCTGAAGGAGAGGAAACTGAAAACCTTTGACCTGAAACTTTATCTGGACCTGGTGGCCGTGGCAACCGTGGCGGACATTGTTCCCCTGGTGGCGGAAAACAGGATTCTGGTTCGCCACGGCCTGGGAAGGCTGGCTCACAGCCGCCATACGGGGCTCAAAACCCTGACGGAAATAGCGGGCATCCGCCCTTCCGACTCCGTTAACCACGCGGGCTTCCTGAACGCCGCCCACGTGGGGTTCAGGATAGGCCCGCGCATTAATGCCGCCGGGCGCATGGATTCCCCTATGGATGCGTTGGAACTCCTGCTGACCATGGACGCCAGGAGGGCCGTGCAGCTTGCCCAAATGCTGGATTCCCACAACCGCAAGCGGCAGGAGGAAGAGGAGGCCATCCGGACGGATGCGGTGGAAATGCTTCACAACTCCTTTGACCCGGAGAGGGACAACGTTATTGTGCTGGGTTCCCGCGCGTGGCATCCCGGCGTGGTGGGCATTGTGGCCTCCCAGCTGATGAGGCGGTACCACAAGCCGACTTTCGTCATCGCCTTTGATGAAAGCGGCGTGGGGAAGGGCTCCGGCCGTTCCATTCCCGGCGTGTCCCTGGTGCAGGCCATCCACCACTGCGCGGATACGCTGGTTTCCGGCGGCGGCCATGATATGGCGGCGGGGCTGGTGATTGAAGAATCCCGCATGGACGACTTCCGCCGGGCTTTCAACCGTTATGTGTCCGAAACCACGACGGAGGAACAGCGCTGCCCCGTACTCAACATTGACATGGAAGTGTCCTTCCAGGCTCTGACGCTGGATTTGCTGGACAGCTATGAAAAACTGGAACCCTTCGGCAACTCCAATCCCCAGCCTCTATTCATGAGTTCCGACGTTTTTCCCACGGAACCGCCCAAGCGCGTGGGAACCAATCATCTGAAGCTTTTCATGCGTCAGGGCATCGTGGAGCGCGACGCTATTTTCTTTAACGGAGCGCAACGGGAACTTCCCAATCCCCCTTGGGATATCGCTTTTACGATTGACCGCAACGTGTACCGCGGCCGCGCCTCCCTGTCCATTTCCATTCAGGAAATACGTTCCCACCGGGAAATGTAGAAAACGGCCTATTGCTGTGAATAGCAATAGGCCGTTGAGTTGTGAATAATGTGTCAAACCTTATCCTATGGTAATCTTAATAGATTGTTATTAGGCGTATTATCCAGTTTGGGGTTACATAATTTTCTCATCTGGAACTGATTTCAGGAATGAGTTCCAGTTATTGGAATTCTATGTTTATTCGTACATTATAACCTTGTTTAACAGGCAGTTTTTTTGTGAAGGAAGGCACTCTCTTTCAAAATTTCAATGGATGAGACAACTCTAACAATGTCATATGTATTTGAGGTGTCTTGACAGAGCAGGTTTTAAAGAGCATTGTCTGTCCCGTTCCCCATTCAGGGTGGATTTATAGTAAAAACAAGCAAGATGAATACCCTGTTTCTGCAAGGTCGTCTATTGCTGCTTCTCGGACGGTAAGTCCGTGAAGATATCTTGATATGCGCCGGTGAGCCGTTCCGGCGCGAGGGAAGTAAACGGCTGTCTTGATTTGCACCAAAGGAATGATTCCGTAACAGGAACGTTTTCCGTGCGCAGTTCCCGAAGGAACGACCTCTTAACATTTTTACTGTAAATGAAAGAACAAATACATATTTTTGATACGACGCTGAGAGACGGGGAACAGTGCCCCGGCGCGGCGATGAACGTGGAGCAGAAAATACAGGTGGCCATGCAGCTGGAAACGCTGGGCGTGGATATTATTAAAGCGGGCTTCCCCGTTATTTCAGACGGCGATTTCCGAGCCGTCCGGGCCGTGGGTAGAGGGAAAGGAAGGGGATTGCTCGACAGCCCTGGCCTTCTTGCGTGGTTTGCTGGATGACCCGGAGGACCTTGACCAATTTCCTTCCTTTATAGCTTGGATGCAGGGGGCAAGACAGCGTATTCAGGCGTGCCTGAAAAGGCGCACGGCCCGCACCAGGGTTCATCATCTGGTCATGGCCGGGGAAAAGTATTTCACAAAACCGGGAAGTGAAGGGTTTAACGGCGGCATGGAACATTACCCGGTGATTCTTCTGGATGATATCATGAAGAACGTGAAGGAGGCGGAGCGGTGGAACGTCATGAGCCGGAGCAAGAATATCCTGTATGCCGGAGTGGTCTCCATTTAAGGCAAAGGGAAGGATGCCTTCCCGATGGCGTTGTCCTGGGCGGTGGTGCAGTTGCTCAACACGGATCCGGAGAGAGCCTGACGGCTTTTCCGATGGAGGGAGGCGATACAGATAAAATATGCGGCTTTCTGGCTGAGCGGTTATCATGAGGCGCCTCCGAATGGGACGGAAGATGAAAAGGATGCCGTGGATGAGGCCCTGGCAAGGGAGTTGCCCGCTCTGGCGTGGTTCATTGACCATTACCGGGCGCCGGAGCATTTGCAGGAACCTACGGGACGTCACCGATGCAGAGCATACATGAACAAGACACTAGCCACGGCTGTTCTGGGCATCAGCCCGGAAATGCAGTTACTGGAACTGATTGACCAGGCCGCACGCTGCGGAACTCCGGAAGATGCCAAACAGATCTACAGGAAGGACGCCACTTCCACGGGTATTTATGACCGTGTAAGAGCTAATCTTCCTGCTGACAAAATGAGAGCATTCAATCTTCTGGCCAGGAACGCGGCTAAACTGGGCGGAAAGTTATCCAAACTGGCAGAGATGTGTCCGGATCGCGTGCAGGTACGAAAGGAAGGAGGCGGACGGAGGAACGTGTACACCATTGCCCATTCCGTGACAGGGTAGAACAGAGTGCGGAAATATTCTTAATCAGTTTATTTTGTGGTGATAAAATGGACCGCTACGTGGTGGGATACAGGGCAAGACAGGGTGCGCATTTTTTACTTTGTGTCATTCAATACATTGAATTTGTGTGAGTTGAATGATATCGCACAGGGTAAATAGGGTAATTTTGAAGAGCCTCTTACACACTGCAAGCAAGAGACCAAAATATGAAGGAGGTACAGAAGCAGACTACCTTTATTAACCAGTTCCTGGCTCTTGAACAATGCTATTTATTATTTTTTTTTCTTCAGAAATTTCCTTTTTAAATTGTATTGGACCTATTTATTATATACAGTAAAAGTTCTTCTAATTGAATTTTTACAACATATTTTTTTCGATCCAAGCAAAGTAACGTCTAACCCTAATAGGAGATGATCTCTATATTTTTCAAGAAGAATTATTTCTATACTTAATGTATCTTTTTCAATAGTTACGAGATCAGTTATTGGGTATTCATGTTTTAATAATTCATTATATGTTTTTCTTTTATATTCTCTTAATATATATATAATGCTTTTTAAATTTATAATTAATATTCATTGATCAAAAAGGGTACGTTATTATAACTCTAGACCATCTTCCCGGAGGATTGCCATTTCTATTTTTATAACAATCTCCATAAGGTATTCTAATAGTTCCGAAATTTGATCCTGATGCACCTGAAATCCAACAATTTGATTGCAAATGACGCTTCCAACATCTTATTGATGAAGGTATGCCTATCCTATTGGCTCGAAAACTATGATGAGCTCCATGATTTCCAAATCGACATCTTATACTACATATTGTAGAAGAAATGGCTTTAGCTGCAGCGACAGCAGCAAGAATAGGAGCAACAAAAGCTGCTGTTGCAAGTTTGCTACAGTAACTGTTTGATAAACAAATTGCAGCTGCTGCAATTGCAGCATACGCTGTAGCTTCCGCAGCAGTGATTGTTAAAGGAATAACGAGAACGATTGCAATTTTTCCCAAATAATCTATTGATGGAGGATAATTGATTAAAAAGCAGTATAAATTTAACCCCCCCTGTTCAGCGATGGGGTCGCGGTTGATCCATCTGCCGTCTTTGGGGTTGTAAAAGCGGTAATTGTAATAGGCCAGGACGGGTTCTTCGTCGTGCATCTCGCCGGACCACTGGACGGGCTGGCCGAGGCTGCCCGTACCGGTCACGGCCCCATAGGGGGAGTAATCGTAAGCCGCCGCGATCGTTCCCTGTGCGTCGAAGACCTCCGTCACATTCTTGTTGAAGTCCACGCCGTAGCAGTACAGGGAAGCGCCCTGCACGAGGGCCAGGGGGCGGGTGGCCACCGGTTCCAGAGGATCCCACAACAG
>OJPU01000010.1_pt1 | contig 234207 bp, 179 predicted proteins | sample 1598561 | NCBI WGS metagenome assembly OJPU01 (sample SAMN03922500, study PRJEB24848) | human gut metagenome | isolation source: stool sample | host: Homo sapiens | place: Germany | collected 2011-11 | reverse complement strand
CATTCCGAACAGAGAAGTTAAGCCTCGTCACGCCGATGGTACTGCGTAACAGTGGGAGAGTAGGTAGCCGCCGTTTTAAAGAAGCCCCTTGATTCATTTTGAGTCAAGGGGCTTCTGTCATTTGGTACTTTGCGAAAATTATCAATCTTCAGTCTTCCGGTAAGTCATTGTCGAATAGATCTCCCCGAAGTTTTAGTTTTCTATGAATTTGGTGAAATACCGATAGCTTTTGTTATTTAATCTTGTATTAGTATCCTGTTTGTCGTTTTAAGTATATACATATTTCCAAATGTCTTTTAGATTCCTTATATTTGTTTACCGGCTTGAAAGATTCGGTAAATGTGTCATTTAGTAATAAAAAAGGGGAAAAAGCGGAATAAAATAGGTGTAGGACTGTGATTTTTTTGCAAACAAATCTTTTTCTTTTCTTCTTTCTCTTTTTTATCAAATTGATTTTTGTAAATTTGGCGAGAATCTGACAAAGGACACATAGTTAATATAGTAATAATACTAAATACTCCTGTTAATATGGAAAACAAAATTCAAGAGTTGACCGATAAGATTTATCGTGAAGGCGTGGAAAAAGGAAACGAGGAAGCGCAGAGACTTATCGCGAATGCTCAGGAAGAAGCTAAGAAAATCATTGAGGATGCCCGAAAAGAGGCAGAATCAATTGTAAACTCCTCTCGTAAATCTGCTGATGAGTTAGCAGAAAATACTAAATCAGAGTTAAAACTATTCGCCGGTCAGGCTGTGAATGCGCTCAAATCAGAAATCGCTACAATGGTAACTGATAAGTTGATAACCGCTTCCGTGAAAGATTTCGCTCAGGATAAAGATTACCTGAATGCGTTTATCGTAGCATTGGCATCCAAATGGAGCATAGATGAACCTATCGTCATCTCAACAGCCGATGCGGAATCGCTGAAAAAGTATTTTGCAGCTCATGCAAAAGCTTTATTAGACAAGGGGGTGACCATTCAGCAAGTAAATGGTATCAAAACTCTGTTCACTGTTTCTCCGGCGGACGGTTCGTATAAGGTGAACTTCGGAGAAGAAGAATTCATGAATTACTTCAAAGCGTTCTTGCGTCCTCAATTAGTAGAAATGCTATTTTAAAAGAAGCGACTATGAGTAGTAAGTACTATTACTTGGTAGCAGGTTTGCCGGAACTTTCGCTGGAAGACAGCAAACTGAGCTATACAGTAGCCGATTTTAAAACTGAAATCTACGATGGATTGTCTGCTTCAGACCAGAAGTTGATTGACTTGTTTTATCTGAAGTTTGATAATGCAAATGTGCTGAAACTTCTCAAAGATAAAGAAGCGGAAATCGACAAACGGGGAAACTACTCTGCTGACGAACTCTCTGAATATATTTCTATTCTGAGAGAAGGCGGAGAAATCAGTCCTAAAGAATTTCCGGTCTATCTATCCACTTTTATTACTGATTATCTGAATACTCCGGCTGAAAGTACGGTTTTACACGAGGATCATCTGGCTGCTCTATATTATGAGTATGCGATGAACTGTGGGAATAAGTTCGTTTCTGCCTGGTTTGAATTCAACCTGAACATCAATAATATTCTTGTTGCATTTACTAGCCGTAAATTCAAATGGGATATTGCTTCCAACGTTGTGGGAAATACGGAAGTATGCGAAGCATTGCGTACATCGAGTGCCCGCGATTTCGGATTGTCCGGTGAGGTGGATGTGTTTGAATCGTTAGTGAAAATCAGTGAGATTACAGAACTGGTGGAGCGTGAGAAGAAGTTGGATGCTTTGCGGTGGAATTGGATGGAGGATGCTATTTTCTTCGACTATTTCACTATCGAACGTATTTTCGCTTTCCTGCTGAAGCTGGAAATGATTGAACGGTGGATTTCACTGGATAAGGAAAGAGGTAATCAGTTGTTCAGAAGCATTATCGAATCGCTGAAGAACGAAGTGCAGATTCCTGCAGAATTCAGATAATAAAATAAAAAAAATATATGGCAACAAAAGGAACTGTTAGTGGCGTTATTGCCAACATGGTGACCCTCGTCGTTGACGGACCGGTAGCTCAGAATGAGATTTGTTATATCTCGACCGGTGGTGATAAGTTGATGGCGGAGGTGATTAAGGTTGTAGGTTCACATGTATATGTCCAGGTGTTTGAAAGCACACGTGGACTGAAAGTGGGCGCCGAAGCCGAATTTACAGGACACATGCTTGAGGTGACATTAGGCCCGGGTATGCTATCGAAAAACTATGATGGTCTGCAAAATGACCTCGACAAGATGGATGGAGTTTTCTTGAAAAGAGGACAATATACATATCCGTTGGATAAAGAACGTGTATGGCACTTCGTACCCTTAGCGAATGTAGGTGACAAAGTGCAGGCTTCTGCATGGTTGGGACAGGTGGATGAAAACTTCCAGCCGCTGAAAATTATGGCCCCGTTCACTATGAAAGGAACGGCTACCGTAAAAACAATCATGCCGGAAGGTGATTATAAGATAGAAGATACAATTGCCATCCTGACAGACGAAGAAGGAAATGATATTCCTGTGACTATGATTCAGAGATGGCCCGTGAAACGTGCGATGACGAATTATAAGGAGAAACCGCGTCCTTTCAAATTATTGGAGACTGGTGTACGTGTGATTGATACGCTGAATCCGATTGTGGAAGGTGGTACGGGATTTATCCCCGGTCCGTTCGGTACTGGTAAAACAGTGCTTCAGCACGCTATCTCTAAACAGGCGGAAGCGGATATCGTTATCATTGCGGCTTGTGGTGAACGTGCCAATGAGGTGGTGGAAATCTTTACCGAGTTCCCCGAACTGGTAGACCCGCATACGGGACGTAAATTGATGGAACGTACTATCATCATTGCGAATACTTCCAACATGCCGGTAGCTGCCCGTGAAGCATCTGTATATACAGCAATGACACTGGCGGAATATTACCGTTCCATGGGATTGAAAGTCTTGTTGATGGCAGATTCTACTTCCCGTTGGGCACAGGCTTTGCGTGAGATGTCCAACCGTATGGAAGAATTGCCTGGGCCGGATGCTTTCCCGATGGATATTTCGGCTATTATCTCCAACTTCTACGGTCGTGCGGGATATGTAAAACTAAGTAATGACGAAACGGGTTCTATTACGTTTATCGGTACGGTATCTCCTGCGGGTGGTAACTTGAAGGAGCCGGTGACTGAAAATACGAAGAAAGTAGCCCGTTGTTTTTATGCTTTGGAACAGGATCGTGCGGATAAGAAACGTTATCCGGCAGTGAATCCGATTGATTCTTATTCAAAATATATCGAATACCCGGAATTTGAGGAGTATATCAAAGGTCATATCAACGATGAATGGATTGGAAAGGTAAACGAACTGAAAACCCGTTTACAGCGCGGTAAGGAAATTGCCGAACAGATCAATATCCTCGGTGATGATGGTGTACCGGTAGAATATCATGTGATTTTCTGGAAATCAGAATTGATTGACTTTGTTATTCTGCAACAGGATGCTTTTGATGAAATTGATGCGGTAACTCCGATGGAACGTCAGGAAGATATTCTGAACATGATAATCGACATCTGTCATACGGAATTTGACTTTGATAACTTCAACGAAGTAATGGATTACTTCAAGAAGATGATTAATGTCTGTAAGCAGATGAACTACTCGAAGTTCAAATCGGAACAGTATGAAGGATTCCAGAAACAACTGAAGGAATTGATTGCCGAAAGAAGTGTCAATTCATAATCTTTAATTTATAATTTTAATTATCAAAGATGGCAACAAAAGCTTTTCAAAAGATATATACCAAGATTACTCAGATTACCAAGGCTACTTGTTCGCTGAAAGCGACAGGAGTAGGGTATGACGAGCTTGCCACTGTGGACGGTAAACTGGCACAGGTGGTTAAGATTGCCGGTGACGATGTCACTTTGCAGGTATTTGAAGGTACGGAGGGTATTCCGACCAATGCCGAAGTAGTATTCCTCGGCAAATCGCCTACATTGAAAGTGAGTGAGCAGCTGGCCGGACGTTTCTTCAACGCTTTCGGTGATCCGATTGATGGAGGTCCGGACATTGAAGGACAGGAAGTGGAAATTGGCGGTCCGTCTGTGAACCCGGTTCGACGTAAACAGCCGTCGGAACTGATTGCAACGGGTATTGCCGGTATCGACTTGAACAATACACTGGTATCGGGTCAGAAGATTCCGTTCTTTGCCGACCCCGACCAGCCTTTTAATCAGGTAATGGCAAATGTAGCCTTACGTGCTGAAACGGATAAGATTATCCTCGGAGGTATGGGTATGACGAATGACGACTACCTGTACTTTAAGAATGTGTTCTCTAATGCAGGTGCGCTGGACCGTATCGTGAGTTTCATGAATACGACCGAAAATCCTCCGGTAGAACGTTTGTTGATTCCGGACATGGCATTGACTGCTGCAGAGTATTTTGCAGTAAATAATAATGAGAAAGTGCTGGTGCTATTGACGGATATGACGAGCTATGCGGATGCGTTGGCAATTGTATCTAACCGTATGGACCAGATTCCTTCGAAAGACTCTATGCCGGGATCGCTTTACTCGGATTTGGCAAAGATTTACGAAAAGGCGGTGCAGTTCCCTTCCGGTGGTTCAATCACTATTATTGCGGTGACTACTTTGTCTGGTGGAGATATTACGCATGCTGTACCTGATAATACGGGTTACATCACTGAAGGTCAGTTGTTCCTGCGTCGTGATAGTGATATCGGTAAGGTAATTGTTGACCCGTTCCGTTCATTGTCTCGTTTGAAACAGCTGGTAACCGGTAAGAAGACACGTAAGGACCATCCGCAAGTGATGAATGCCGCTGTACGTCTGTATGCCGATGCCGCTAACGCTAAGACGAAGATGGAAAATGGTTTCGACCTGACCAACTACGACGAACGTACGTTGGCTTTTGCGAAGGACTATTCCAATCAGTTGTTGGCTATTGATGTCAATCTTGATACTACTGAAATGCTGGACGTTGCCTGGGGCTTGTTCGGTAAATATTTCCGTCCGGAAGAAGTGAATATCAAGAAAGACTTGGTGGATCAATACTGGCCGAAACAAAATAATTAGACAATTAGACGATTTGCTATTAGGATGATAGTGGACGGATTATATATGTTTATAAGAAGTAATTTCAATCGTCTGGTCGTAAATTGTTAAATTAGTAAATCAACGAGATGGCTATAAAGTTTCAATATAACAAAACCTCTCTTCAGCAGCTCGAAAAGCAACTGAAAGTGCGGGTGCGTACGCTTCCTATTATTAAGAATAAGGAAAGCGCCCTCCGCATGGAAGTGAAACGCTGTAAAACGGAAGCTGCCGATCTGGAGGATAGGCTCGAACAACAAATTCAAGCCTATGAAGCCATGTTCGCCCTTTGGAATGAGTTTGACGCTTCATTAATAAAGGTGAATGATGTTCATCTTGGCGTGAAAAAGATTGCAGGTGTACGCGTACCGTTGCTCGAAAATGTAGAATTCGAGATACGTCCGTACAGTATGTTTAATGCTCCCAAATGGTATGCCGACGGTATCCATCTATTGGAAGAGCTGGCTCATACGGCAATTGAACGTGAATTTATGCTCGCCAAGCTGAACTTGTTAGAACATGCAAGGAAAAAGACCACTCAAAAGGTGAACCTTTTTGAGAAGGTGCAGATACCGGGTTATCAGGATGCATTGCGAAAGATCAAACGATTCATGGAAGATGAAGAAAACTTGTCGAAATCTTCGCAAAAGATCATGAAGTCCCATCAAGAAAAAAGGAAGGAGGTAGAGGCATGATTACAAAAATGAAGAAACTCACATTCCTGGTTTATCACAAAGAGTATGAAGAATTCCTGAACAGTCTGCGTGAACTTGGGGTAGTCCATATTGTGGAGAAACAACAGGGGGCTGCTGATAACACGGAGTTGCAGGAGAATATTCGTCTTTCCAATCGCTTGGCGGCTACCTTGAAGTCGCTTCAGAATCAGAAGCATGAAAAGAATGTTGTAATTGCTACGGAAGGTGGAACGGCTGCCCGTGGTATGCAAGTGCTGGACGAAGTGGATGCCCTGCAAACAGAGCATGGAAAGCTGTTGCAGCAGTTGCAAAGCTATGCCAAAGAGAAAGAAGCGCTGGAAGCCTGGGGTAACTTTGAACCGGATAATGTTCAGAAGCTGAAAAATGCCGGTTATGTAATCGGTTTTTATAGCTGTTCGGAAGGAAATTACAAGGAAGAGTGGGAAACGGAATACAATGCAATGATTGTGAACCGTATCTCTTCTAAAGTATTCTTCGTGACTCTGACGAAAGGCGGGCAGGAAGTGGATTTGGATGTAGAACAGGCGAAATTACCTGCATACTCTTTGGCACACCTTGAAACGCTTTACAATACGACCGAACAGGCCGTTGAAGAGAATGAAAAGAAGCTGGTTACGCTTTCCGAAACAGAAATTCCTTCCTTGAAGGCTGCTCTGAAAGAGTTGCAAAGCCAGATTGAGTTCTCTAAGGTGGTGTTAAGTTCCGAACAGACTGCCGGTGACAAACTAATGTTAATTGAAGGATGGGCACCTGCATTCAGTCAAGTGGAAATAGAGGCTTACTTGAATGACGCACATGTATATTATGAGATTACCGATCCGATGCCGGGCGATAATGTTCCTATTCGATTGAATAATAAGGGATTCTTTGCCTGGTTCGAACCGATCTGTAAGTTGTATATGCTTCCGAAGTATAATGAATTGGACTTGACTCCGTTCTTTGCCCCGTTCTTTATGGTCTTTTTCGGACTTTGTCTGGGAGATTCCGGATATGGGGTGTTCCTGTTCCTGGGAGCTACGGCCTATCGGTTGATGGCGAAGAAAGTGACTCCGTCAATGAAGTCGATCATTTCATTGATACAGGTATTGGCTGCTTCAACATTCTTTTGCGGTTTGCTGACAGGTACGTTCTTCGGAGCGAATATCTACGATTTGAACTGGCCGATTGTTCAACGTCTGAAACATGCCGTCTTGATGGATAACAATGATATGTTCCAATTATCGTTGATATTGGGAGCTATTCAGATACTATTCGGTATGGTGTTGAAGGCGGTGAATCAGACTATTCAGTTTGGTTTCAAATATGCAGTGGCAACTATCGGATGGATCATCCTGCTGGTTTCCATGGCAGTTTCGGCTTTGTTGCCGGAGGTAATGCCGATGGGAAGTACAGTGCATTTGGTTATTCTGGGTGTTTCGGCTGCTATGATCTTCCTTTATAACAGTCCGGGAAAGAATGTTTTCCTGAATATCGGACTGGGATTATGGGATTCATATAATATGGTCACCGGTTTGCTTGGCGATGTATTGTCTTACGTTCGTCTGTTTGCCCTCGGACTTTCCGGAGGTATTTTGGCGGGAGTATTCAACAGCCTGGCAGTAGGTATGAGTCCGGATAATGTAATAGCAGGCCCGATTGTTATGGTACTGATTTTCGTTATCGGTCATGCCATCAATATCTTTATGAATGTGCTGGGTGCAATGGTTCACCCGATGCGTCTGACGTTCGTTGAGTTCTTCAAGAACTCCGGATATGAAGGAGGCGGTAAAGAGTACAAACCGTTCAGAAATTGAAAATTTGAAGATTAAGAATTAGAAATTGAGAATTAATATTTTAAGAATTAAACAATAAAAAATAGAATAAGATTATGGAAATGAATTTGTTTATCGCCTACATTGGCATCGCGATTATGGTTGGTTTGTCGGGCATCGGTAGTGCTTACGGAGTAACTATTGCAGGTAATGCTGCTATCGGAGCATTGAAGAAGAATGATAGTGCATTCGGTAACTTCCTGGTATTGACAGCTCTTCCGGGTACACAGGGTCTTTATGGTTTTGCAGGTTATTTCATGTTTCAGACAATCTTCGGTATTTTGACTCCTGAAATTACACCTATCCAGGCATCAGCAGTGCTTGGTGCAGGTATTGCTCTGGGATTGGTTGCTTTATTCTCCGCTATCCGTCAGGGACAAGTTTGTGCAAACGGTATCGCAGCAATCGGACAGGGACACAATGTATTTAGCAATACGTTGATTCTTGCCGTATTCCCCGAACTCTATGCAATCGTTGCTTTGGCTGCAACCTTCTTGATTGGTAGCGCACTCGTTGCATAATTTTTAGCAAGAATATTTCCTATAAAGGACTTTCAATCCCCTTGTACATGCTGCTTTGCATGTGCAAGGGGATATTCTTTTTTCATTGTTAGACAACGTTTCTTTCCTCTTCTTAACTCATATTTTTTGTATAAAGTATTATTTTTCAAAGAATAATGTGTACTTTTGCACTCGCATACTAAAAAGAGTTTTAATATATTATATGGTAAAAGATTTATTAACCCCCGATTATATCTTCGAGTCCAGCTGGGAAGTATGTAATAAAGTGGGAGGGATATATACCGTCTTGTCGACACGGGCAAATACATTACAGGAAAAATTCCGCGACAGAATTTTCTTCATAGGTCCTGATGTGTGGCAAGGAAAGGAGAACCCTCTATTCATCGAGTCGGATAACCTATGTGCTGCCTGGAAAGAGCATGCGCTTGAGAAAGACGAACTTTCTGTCCGTGTGGGACGATGGAATATCCCCGGTGAACCCATAGTCATTCTTGTTGATTTCCAACCTTTTTTTGAAAAGAAAGACGATATATACACAGAAATGTGGAATCGTTATCAAGTAGATTCGTTGCACGCCTATGGCGATTACGACGAGGCTTCTATGTTTTCCTATGCCGCAGGAAGAGTGGTGGAGAGTTTCTATCGCTACAACCTGACGGAAACGGATAAGGTGGTATATCAGGCACATGAATGGATGACTGGAATGGGAGCACTTTATGTACAGGAAGCTGTGCCGGAGGTTGCTACTATTTTTACGACCCATGCTACGTCTATCGGTCGTTCCATTGCCGGCAATAATAAGCCGTTGTATGACTATCTGTTTGCTTATAATGGCGACCAGATGGCGCAGGAACTGAACATGCAATCGAAACACTCGATTGAGAAACAGACTGCACATTATGTAGACTGTTTTACTACGGTGAGTGAAATAACCAATAATGAATGCAAGGAATTACTGGATAAACCGGCAGATGTTGTTCTGATGAACGGTTTTGAAGATGATTTTGTGCCGAAAGGAAGCACGTTTACCGGCAAGCGTAAGCGCGCACGTACCTTGATGCTTAGTGTTGCCAATAAATTATTGGGAACAAATCTGGGTGATGATACGTTAATTGTCGGAACCAGTGGGCGATATGAGTTTAAGAATAAAGGTATTGATGTTTTTTTGGAATCATTAAACCGCTTGAACAGGGATAAGAAACTGCATAAGAATGTGTTGGCATTCATCAATGTACCCGGTTGGGTGGGAGAGCCTCGCGAGGATTTGCAGGCACGTTTGAAGAGCAAAGATAAGTTCGACACTCCCCTCGAAGTACCGTTTATCACTCATTGGCTGCATAATATGACTCATGACCAGGTGTTGGACATGTTGAAATATCTGGGAATGGGCAATCGTCCGGAAGATAAGGTAAAGGTGATTTTTGTTCCTTGTTATCTGGATGGTCGTGATGGTATCATGAATAAAGAATATTATGATATATTGCTGGGGCAGGATTTGAGTGTCTATGCTTCTTATTACGAACCGTGGGGATATACTCCGCTGGAAAGTGTAGCTTTCCATGTGCCGACAATCACTACGGATCTGGCAGGATTCGGACTTTGGGTAAACAGCCTGAAGAACCAGCATGGCATTAATGATGGAGTGGAAGTGCTGCATCGTTCGGACTATAATTATTCGGAAGTCGCGGATGGTATCAAAGATACGATTACGTTGTTTGCGGATAAGACTGATAAAGAGGTGAAGGAAATCCGTAAGCGTGCTGCTGAAGTTGCAGAGCAGGCTTTATGGAAGCACTTTATACAATATTATTATGAAGCTTATGATATCGCTTTGCGTAAGGCAAGGATACGTCAGTTGAGTTAAGAAAGAAATTATTTATCAATAAGTAAACGAAAACATTATGAAAATCAAAGTTAGTAATGTGAATACTCCCAACTGGAAAGAGGTTACTGTGAAATCACGTATACCGGAAGAGTTGGAGAAGTTGTCTGAAATCGCACGCAACATTTGGTGGGCATGGAATTTTGAAGCGACTGAACTGTTTAGAGATCTAGATCCGGAACTTTGGAAAGAATGTGGACAGAATCCAGTACTGTTGTTGGAACGTATGAGCTATGAGAAGCTGGAAGCGCTGGCAAAAGACAAGGTGATTCTAAGAAGAATGAATGAAGTTTATACGAAATTCAGAGATTACATGGATGTGAAGCCGGATGAGCAACGCCCATCTATAGCTTATTTCAGCATGGAATATGGCTTGAGCAGCGTCCTGAAAATATATTCCGGTGGTCTGGGCGTATTGGCTGGTGACTATCTGAAAGAGGCTTCCGACAGCAATGTTGATTTGTGTGCGGTAGGTTTCTTGTATCGTTACGGCTACTTTACTCAAACGTTGTCTATGGATGGACAGCAGATTGCCAACTACGAGGCACAGAACTTCGGTCAACTTCCTATTGAACGCGTAATGGATGCCAATGGTCAGCCGTTGATAGTTGACGTTCCTTATCTTGATTATTTTGTTCATGCAAACGTATGGCGTGTGAATGTTGGACGTATTTCTTTGTATCTGCTTGATACGGATAATGAAATGAACAGCGAATTCGACCGTCCTATCACTCACCAGCTTTATGGTGGTGACTGGGAAAACCGTTTGAAACAGGAAATCTTGTTGGGTATCGGTGGTATCCTGACTCTGAAAGCTCTGGGTATCAAGAAAGATGTTTATCACTGTAATGAAGGACATGCTGCATTGATTAATGTTCAGCGTATCTGCGACTATGTAGCTACTGGATTGACTTTCGACCAGGCTATTGAGTTGGTTCGCGCTTCTTCTCTTTATACTGTTCATACTCCGGTGCCTGCAGGTCACGACTATTTTGACGAAGGTTTGTTCGGCAAATATATGGGTGGTTATCCTTCCAGAATGGGTATCTCATGGGATGACTTGATGGATCTAGGACGTAACAATCCGGGCGACAAGGGCGAACGTTTCTGTATGTCTGTTTTTGCTTGTAACACTTCACAGGAAGTGAACGGTGTAAGCTGGCTGCACGGAAAAGTTTCTCAAGAAATGTTCTCTTCTATCTGGAAAGGTTATTTCCCGGAAGAAAGCCACGTAGGATATGTAACGAATGGTGTTCACTTCCCAACTTGGAGTGCAACAGAATGGAAAGAATTATACTTTAAATATTTCAACGAAAACTTCTGGTTCGATCAGTCTAATCCTAAGATTTGGGAAGCTATCTACAATGTGCCCGATGAAGAGATTTGGAAGACTCGTATGACTATGAAGAATAAGTTGGTTGACTATATCCGTAAGTCATTCCGCGATACATGGTTGAAGAACCAGGGAGATCCTTCTCGTATCGTTTCACTGATGGATAAGATCAATCCGAACGCATTGCTGATTGGTTTCGGCCGTCGTTTTGCTACTTACAAACGTGCACACTTGCTGTTCACCGACTTGGATCGTCTTTCTAAGATCGTGAACAATCCTGATTATCCGGTACAATTCCTGTTTACAGGTAAAGCTCACCCGCACGATGGAGCAGGCCAGGGCTTGATTAAGCGTATCATTGAAATCTCTCGTCGTCCGGAATTCCTGGGTAAGATTATCTTCCTCGAGAATTACGATATGCAACTGGCTCGTCGTCTGGTTTCCGGCGTTGATATCTGGTTGAATACTCCGACTCGTCCGTTGGAAGCATCCGGTACATCTGGTGAAAAAGCTTTGATGAACGGTGTTGTCAATTTCTCCGTATTAGACGGATGGTGGCTGGAAGGTTACCGTGAAGGTGCAGGTTGGGCGTTGACTGAAAAACGTACTTACCAGAATCAGGAACATCAGGATCAGCTGGATGCTGCTACTATTTACAGTATTCTTGAAACTGAAATCCTTCCGTTGTATTATGCACGTAATAAGAAGGGATATTCTGAAGGCTGGATCAAAGTGGTGAAGAATTCTATCGCACAGATTGCTCCTCATTATACCATGAAGCGTCAGTTGGATGATTACTATAGCAAGTTCTATTGCAAACTGGCAAAACGTTTCCGGACTTTGGCTGCTAACGATAATGCAAAAGCAAAAGAAATCGCAGCTTGGAAAGAAGATGTGGTTGCTAAATGGGATTCTATTGAAATCGTATCTTGTGACAAGGTAGAAGAGCTGAAGAATGGTGATATCGAAAGCGGAAAAGAATATACTATTACTTACGTTATCGATGAAAAAGGCTTGAATGATGCAGTGGGACTTGAATTGGTTACTACTTACACAACTGCAGACGGAAAACAACATGTTTATTCTGTAGAACCGTTCAGTGTAGTCAAGAAAGAAGGCGACTTGTATACATTCCAGGTTAAACACAGCTTGTCAAATGCAGGTAGTTTCAAGGTGTCTTACCGTATGTTCCCGAAGAATCCGGAACTTCCACACCGTCAGGACTTCTGCTACGTACGTTGGTTTATCTAATTGCTTGAGTAAAAGTAGGGGAGTATATCTCCCTCACTTTCATACATACATTCAGCCCCTGTATTCTTTGAGAATGACAGGGGCTGAATTTTTTATCTGTTTGGAGAGTGAGGCGTAAAGTCTCGCAAATAAAAAAGACTGTCTCATTTTCTATTTGAGACAGTCTTGTATAAATTTCAAGGCCTTTGGAAAAGCCTTTCTTTGGATTTGTTATTTTACAGCTTTTGCAATTTTAGCTTGAAGTTCTTCTCCGTGCAGACCGCGAGCAATAATCTTACCGCTACCATCGATCAATACAGTGTGAGGAATGCTGTTTACAGCATAAAGCTGTGCACCTTCACTTTGCCAGAATTTCAGGTCGGACATTTGCGGCCAAGTCATGTCTAGCTTCTTGATTGCTTCTTTCCATGCAGCACCATCCTGATCGAGAGATACACCTACGATTTCGAAGTTTTTGCCTTTGTACTTAGCGTATGTTTCTACCAGGTTAGGCATTTCGCGACGGCAAGGACCGCACCAGCTAGCCCAGAAGTCAACCAATACCACTTTTCCTTTGCCTACATAATCAGACAACTTCACTGTCTTTCCTTCCGGAGTCTGCATTTCGAAATCAACAAATTGAGTACCTACAGCAGTCTTTTTCTGCTTGTCAGTCATCTCTTTGATTCTTACGATTGTTTCGTCATTCTGGAAATTCGCAGGAATTTGTTGCAACAAAGCTTCATTTTCGTCCGTAGAGTTATTGTAGAAAGTTTGTTTAAACAAGAATACTCCAACCGGGTTGGTGATATTCTTTTGTACGCCTTCTTTGATTGCTTTGTCATATTGTTCTTCCAGCTGAGCACCTTCTTTTTGTTTGGCCTCTTTTTGCTCATCACTTAAAGATGTATTGCCCATTGCCTCATAAATGGCATTCATTTTTTTGCTGATGTCATTGATTTGAGCTCTGATTTCCTGGTATGCATCGTTGTTGGGAGTACCGGTAACAGCGTCATTATCCTTGGTCAGGGCAACGTTGATTTTTCCGTTTTCCAGGAAGAAGTCGATCATCAACGGTTCTCCGTTCACTTCACAAGTGACATAACGGCTAACCACAGAATCTTGTGTGCCTTCAAAGGTAAAAGTACCTTTGGTGATAACGGCTGTATCTAGTTTGGTCAGATTTCTACCATTGGCTTCCTGAAGATAAACGGTGTCACCATCGCTTGCACCTTCTACTGTACCTGTAATAGTGTATCCGGCTTTGTTTCCGCCAGTACAAGCTACCATGCTTAACGCTGCCGTTGCAATAACTAAATAAGTAAACTTTTTCATGCTTTTGTAAAATTGGTGAATAAATATTTATGCAAAGATAGATTTTTTTTCTGTCGGGCATCGAAAAACACTGTTATATTAGATTAACACGTAGGTGGAAACCGCAGAAATGTGTACCTTTGCAGCCCAAACTTTAGTATGAATATGCAAGAAGATAAATCCATCATTGAGGTGAGCCATGTATCGAAGTACTTTGGCGATAAAACAGCATTGGATGATGTGACTCTGAACGTGAAAAAGGGCGAGTTTGTGACTATCCTTGGTCCTTCCGGTTGCGGTAAAACCACGTTGTTGCGTCTCATTGCTGGTTTTCAGACAGCTTCGGAAGGCGAAATCCGAATTTCGGGGATGGAAATAACACAAACTCCTCCCCATAAGCGTCCGGTGAATACGGTATTTCAGAAATATGCCTTGTTCCCGCACTTGAATGTGTATGATAACATCGCTTTCGGCCTGAAACTGAAAAAAACACCGAAACAGACCATTGAGAAGAAGGTGAAAGCTGCTTTGAAAATGGTAGGCATGACGGATTATGAATACCGCGATGTGGATTCTCTTTCCGGTGGTCAGCAACAACGTGTAGCTATTGCCCGCGCCATCGTGAATGAGCCGGAAGTGTTGTTGTTGGATGAACCGCTGGCAGCGCTCGATCTGAAAATGCGTAAGGATATGCAAATGGAGCTCAAAGAAATGCATAAATCTTTGGGAATCACGTTTGTGTACGTCACTCACGATCAGGAGGAGGCACTTACGTTAAGTGACACGATTGTCGTGATGAGTGAAGGAAAGATTCAGCAGATCGGTACGCCGATTGATATTTATAATGAACCTATCAATGCTTTTGTTGCGGACTTTATCGGAGAAAGCAATATCCTCAACGGTACCATGATTCATGATAAACTCGTACGTTTTTGCGGTACGGAGTTTGAATGTGTGGATGAAGGATTTGGCGAGAATGTTCCGGTGGACGTAGTCATTCGTCCGGAGGATCTTTATATTTTCCCCGTTTCGGAAATGGCACAGTTAGTAGGAGTGGTAGAGACTTCTATTTTTAAAGGAGTGCATTATGAAATGACGGTGTTGTGCGGCGGATATGAATTCTTGGTGCAGGATTACCATCATTTTGAAGTAGGGGCTGAAGTCGGTCTGTTGGTGAAGCCTTTTGATATTCATATTATGAAGAAAGAGCGTGTTTGCAATACATTCGAAGGAAAATTGCTAGATGCTACTCATGTGGAATTCCTGGGCTGTAACTTTGAATGTGTTCCGGTGGAAGGAATCGCTTTCGATACGAATGTCAAAGTGGAAGTAGACTTTGAAAAAGTGATTCTTCAGGATAATGAAGAAGACGGAACGCTGACGGGTGAGGTGAAATTCATCCTTTACAAGGGTGACCATTATCATCTGACTGTATTGTCAGATTGGGACGAGAATGTATTTGTAGATACGAACGATGTATGGGATGACGGTGACCGTGTAGGTATTACCATCCCTCCAGATGCTATTCGTATAGTTAAAATAACCGATTAACAGGAAAGGAAGTGAATAAGAGGTTTATAGTCTTTTTGTCATCACGTAAGAGTTGGACTCTCCCTTACATTATTTTTTCGGCGATCTTTGTGATTATACCGTTGTTCTTAATTGTCGTATATGCCTTTACCGATGATAGCGGCCATTTGACACTCGCCAATTTTCAGAAGTTCTTCGAACATCCCGAAGCAATCAATACCTTTGTCTATTCGATTGGTATTGCCATTATTACCACCCTTGTTTGTATTTTATTGGGTTATCCTGCTGCCTGGATATTGAGTAACAGCAAGCTGAACCGTTCCAAGACGATGGTCGTACTGTTTATTTTGCCGATGTGGGTAAATATTCTGGTGCGTACCCTTGCCACTGTTGCCTTATTCGACTTTTTCAGTGTGCCGTTGGGCGAGGGAGCGTTGATATTCGGTATGGTATACAACTTTATCCCTTTCATGATTTATCCTATCTACAATACTTTGCAGAAGATGGATCATAGCTATATCGAGGCGGCGCAAGACTTGGGAGCCAATCCTGTGCAAGTCTTTCTGAAAGCAGTCCTTCCGCTTTCCATGCCGGGGGTGATGAGTGGTATCATGATGGTGTTCATGCCGACTATATCGACATTTGCCATTGCCGAGTTGCTGACGATGAATAACATCAAACTCTTTGGTACGACGATTCAGGAAAATATCAATAACAGTATGTGGAACTATGGAGCGGCACTTTCGCTCATTATGTTGCTATTGATAGCTGCTACTTCCCTGTTCAGCACCGATGATAAGGAAAACTCAAATGAAGGAGGCGGGCTATGGTAAAGAAGATATTTGCACAGACTTATTTGTGGATATTGCTGCTCTTGCTTTATTCTCCGATCGTGATTATTGTGATCTACTCATTTACAGAGGCGAAAGTGTTGGGTAACTGGACGGGATTTTCTACCAAACTTTATTCTTCGTTATTCACTACCGGTGCTCATCATTCTTTGATGAATGCATTGATTAATACGATCACTATCGCTCTACTGGCTGCAACAGCATCTACGTTATTAGGAAGCATCGCTGCTATCGGTATATTCAATCTGAAAGCCCGTTCACGCAAAGCGATCGGATTTGTGAACAGCATTCCTATTCTGAATGGTGATATTATCACCGGTATATCCTTGTTCCTTTTGTTTGTATCTCTGGGGATCACACAAGGCTACACAACCGTAGTGCTTGCTCATATTACTTTTTGTACCCCGTACGTTGTTTTAAGTGTATTGCCCCGTTTGAAGCAGATGAATCCGAATATTTATGAAGCTGCCCTCGATTTGGGAGCTACTCCTATGCAGGCCTTGTGGAAAGTCATAATTCCGGAGATTCGTCCGGGAATGATTAGCGGCTTTATGCTTGCACTGACACTATCCATTGATGATTTTGCCGTAACTGTATTCACTATCGGTAATCAAGGTTTGGAAACGCTTTCTACTTATATCTACGCCGATGCCCGCAAGGGAGGTTTGACCCCGGAACTTCGTCCGCTTTCGGCTATCATTTTTGTCGTGGTACTGGCGTTATTGGTTGTAATCAATTACCGGGCAGGAAAAACGAAGAAAAAAGATTAATAGACTATCAAATGTGCTACTACGTAAATAATATGAAAAGAATAATTCCTGCTATCCTGCTCTTATTGGCTTTGACCGGGTGTTATAATTCCGGTGAACCTCGTGAGCGGGTTCTTAAAATCTACAACTGGGCGGATTACATCGGCGAAGGTGTACTTGAGGATTTCCAGGCATATTATAAAGAACAGACCGGTGAGAATATCCGTATCGTTTACCAGACATTCGATATCAACGAAATCATGTTGACGAAAATTGAAAAGGGGCATGAAGATTTTGATGTTGTTTGTCCTTCGGAATACATCATCGAGCGTATGCTGAAGAAGCATTTGTTGCTACCTATCGACACGAATTTCGCACATTCTCCCAATTACATGAATAATGTGGCTCCATTTATTCGTAAGCAGATTAATAAATTGAGTCAGCCGGGTGAAAAAGCCAGCCGCTATGCTGTATGTTATATGTGGGGGACGGCAGGTATTCTGTATAACCGGGCTTATGTGCCCGATTCGGTAGCCCTGTCCTGGGATTGCCTTTGGAATAAAAAGTATGCCGGAAAGATCCTGATGAAGGATAGTTATCGTGATGCTTATGGAACAGCCGTGATTTATGCGCATGCAAAGGAACTGAAGGAGGGAACGGTAACAGTGGAAGAGTTGATGAACGACTATTCTCCACGTGCGATGGAGTTGGCTGAAAAATACTTAAAAGCCTTGAAACCGAACATTGCTGGCTGGGAAGCGGACTTTGGCAAGGAAATGATGACGAAAAATAAAGCTTGGCTGAATATGACTTGGAGCGGTGATGCAATCTGGGCGATTGAAGAGGCCAATGCGGTAGGAGTGGATTTGGATTATGAAGTTCCCGAAGAAGGAAGTAATATTTGGTATGACGGTTGGGTGATCCCGAAATATGCCAGGAATCCGGAAGCAGCCAGTTATTTTATCAACTTTATGTGTCGTCCGGATATAGCCTTGCGGAATATGGATTTCTGCGGATATGTAAGTTCCATAGCTACTCCCGAAATACTGGAAGAGAAGATAGACACCACTCTTCATTATTATTCCGATTTAAGTTACTTTTTCGGACCGGGTGCAGACAGCGTGCAGATTGATAAAATACAATATCCGGATCGTAAGGTGGTGGAACGATGTGCCATGATTCGTGATTTTGGCGATAAGACAAAAGAAGTTCTTGATATTTGGTCGCGTATTAAAGGAGATAATTTGGGAGTGGGTATCACTATTCTTATTTTCATCGTTGTTGCATTGATGAGTGGTTGGATGATTTATAAGAAGTGGCAGCGTTATAATCGTCAGAAACAACAAAGACGTAGAAGCAGAAGGAAAAAGGTCAGGAGGAATTAGTGTTTCTCCGGATTGCAAACAAAAAATAAATTAGGTGGAAAATAAAAGCGGTATCTACGGTAAGAAATAAGAAGCACGGTGAACAGAATGCTGATGGCAGGATGTTCGCCGTGCTTGGTGTTTATCGTCTTTTCATTTCTCGGAGAATGTCCTTGGTGTCCTTATCTACCCGGAATGACTCAATTGTTTTTTGCAGTGCCTTGTTGTAAGTCCAGTTATCCAGTGTGCTATGTTTCAGATACTCCATTGTCTTTTGGGGAAATTTGATAAAACACAATGATATCATCCATGCCATAGCCATGCGTGCATAATAGGCATCATGATTGAATGAGTCAGCATATTTCAGTAACGAATCGATATGCGCGTCATCTACATAATGGAAAAGCATCACAATTCCGAAACGTATTTCAAATTCTTTAGAGGATTTCAGATAGGGTTGGATAAATTGCCATACGTTTTCTTTTCCTTTTTTCACAGAAGTTTTCAGTTCACTGCAGAATATGTCGCATACAGCCCAATTATCTATATGGGGAATGAACATCGTTACGTATTTCATTTGTTCTTCAAGTTCCATTTTTGCCAGTCCGATAATCATTCCCTGAAGCATTGTTTCTTCATAATAAATCGTATCGGTTGATTCGACAAATGTACGCCAGTCTTCTTTCTTAATAATTTCTTTGGCCATTGTCCGCAGTTGGGGGATGCGTACGCCGAGAATGTTGTTTGCTCCCGGGAGGAGGGAAGAATGAAATTCCTGATATTTGGAATCTGCTAATGTTTGTAATTCTTTCCGGATATTTTCAGTTGTAGTCATTTTCATATCGTTGGTTATTTCACAAAGGTATAAAAAAAGAGTATGCGCGCTGTGTGCAGGCATACTCTTTTTGGAGGTAATTCCCATCATAATGAAAATACGTTGGGAAAGTTTATCCGATCAGTTACTTTTTGACCATGTCGAAACTGAATGTGGTAACCGAAAAGTTTTCAAGCGGCTCTCCTTCTACTTCCACTTGGGTGGCTTTGATTACAAAGGTGAGTTTTTTATCTTTATATGTATATTGACCCTTTTCTTCCGCTTCTATAGTTACTTTTACAGTAATTTGAGGAGTTTCCTCTCCCTCTGTTTGTACTTGGGTAGGGATCGTGTATTTTATTTCCAAAGGTTCAGGTTTTAATTGAAGTAGAATGGAGCCTTTGCTATCATCATTAAAGGCTGCAGTATAAGGAATGTTGTAATTGATATCACCCAAAGTCTCAATGATAATTTCGCCTATTTCTTCACCGACAATACTTTTAATCAGATCGTCAACCGGAAGTTTTTTTATCATAATCTGATTGTCTTTTACTTCAGCGGTAACTGTGGCTCCTTGCGGCTGTTCTTCTTTGAAGGAATAGTTTTGTGGATTGACGGATGGAGCAGTTTCTGTCAGCATATTACCGGAATAATTACCTTCCACATCTTTAAGTGAATATACGGGAATATCAGAATCGTTATCACTACTACATGCTGTAAAAGTGGCTATCAGGCCTAATGACATTACTAAGAAAGCAAAACGATTAAAACAACAAGCTTTTTTATTTCAGTTATAATTTTCATACTGTTTTAAATTAGATTATTAATTTCAAAATTAAGGTGTACGTACATAAAGTAAATGCCGGTACTTGTGAAATACTGCATAAGGAAATAAAAATAGAATATTTTTTTATATGAGTATTGCCATGAAGATCCCTGTTCATGGGATCTTCAATTATAAAATATTCTTTTTATTTTATAGCTTTTTCGTAATGGACTTGCTTGGAGTTATCCCGAAATACTCTTTGTATTTATGGCGGAAATTCTTAAGATTTTTCAATCCAATCATTTCAGGAATAACCTGGACAGAGTATTTTCCACTCTCCAATAACTCACGTGCTTTTTCCATACGAATACGATAAATAAAATACTTCGGTGCTTCTCCCGTCAGTGCTTTCCATTTATTAAAGAAAGCAGTTCTGCTCATATACAGTTCAGAGGCAATTTCATCTATCGTCAGATTTTCCTTATCTATATTTTTTAGAATAAATTCTTTTACTTGATTGATGAATGTGTAATTACTATCATCTAAAACTTTCTCTTCTTCCTTTTCCAAGAACTGCTTTCCGAAAACTGTCTGCAAGAATGATCTTCTTAGAGAACGGTTGTTTTTGATAAGTACATTCATTTCTATCTTTAAATCTTCGATGTGGAAAGGCACATATAAAAAGATGTCGGCCAGGGAACTTTCTCTTTTGTTGCGTTGTCCTATATCTATACGTGAACCGTAAAGGATGATAGGAATAATGGATGTTTCTCCTGATGTCTTTAGTCTTGATGACAGTTCATAGCCATACATTCCATGCAGCATAAGGTCGCAAATCACTAAATCAGGATATTTCTCTTTTATACATTCTAAAGCTTCAGAGCCATTCCCGAAACTTTTCACATCAAAATCCTTTGATAAACATTCTTCCAAATAAGACTTGAATTCTTCATTACTGTCAGCGAGAACAACAGTAGGCTTGATTGAACTTTTTTTATGAGCAATCTTACCCAATGAAGTATCAGTCTTTCTTTCTTCCGACTTTTTTGCGGAGTGTATGATATTATATCCGGATACCTTTCTTTCTGAATTTGTTGTAGGAAATCTTAGTGAGACAGTGTGGGTTGAATGATTGATAAGAATATTCCCATCACATAGTTTCATTAATTTTTTGCAGAGTACACTTTTGGCAAATGCATATTTGAACTCTGATTTATGTTTAGGTTTAATCAAGTGATACTTTTGGCGCCTATAACATGTTAGCAATTTGCCCTTGTTGGCATCGAACGTTTTAAGTTCCCAGTGTTCGGAATTAGAAGAAATTGAAAAGATAATCCTTTTATCTTCAGGTTTCGAATGTTCTATTGCGTTTTTTATGAATTTATCAATGATGGGAGAGATTTTACTTTGATCGAACCAAACGCTGGCATAATTAAACTCTGTTTTTATTTCTAACTTAATCCGCTTGTCCGTAGCGAAATTTTTCAATGAATGGACTCTGTTATTAATGAAGTTTCCCAGTTCATATTCGGCAATATCCATCTGTTTGGAGTAGATAAGCAGATGTCGCAGATTCATTAATTTGGTTAGGTGTTCATCAAGACAGTCTATATTACGAATGACTAGTGATAACATTTTCTTTATGTCTTCGGGGCAACTATCATCACAAGCAGCTCTTAGAGGGGTATGAACGAGTGTGATAGGGTTGCGAATGCTTTGAAAAGAATCCATGAAATATTGGTGCTCTTCTTTTAAGATTTTGATTTCCTTATGGAGGGTAAGAAAATGAGATAAGAGCCAATATAATGAAATTCCTCCGGCTGTAAGTAGTAAGAAGAAGTGAGACTGGTGAAAGATATTTGCATCTATAATAGAGACAAATAGTGACGTTATCATTAAGTATTTCATATTTATTTTTTGTTGAAGTCACTTGGACTGTATACCTCTATTCCTTTTTAGTTGAGGGGGGGATGAGAAAATGCACAACGAGTGTGATTTAGGGCATTACTAAACTCAAACAGTCTAATCTCAAAATTATTTGTTCTTTGAAGGTCAATATTAAGAAAGCGAGTTCCGTATGCAGATTTAAATCCTTACGTCTTGAATCATTCTTTAAGGAATATCTATTTCCTCCAAGTGACAATAATTAATAGATCATTTTTTCTGAATATATAATACTAAATAGAGATTCTTTGACGGTGGTGGGCGTATCTTGTATTTGATACTGTAATCTTTTGGGGCTATCAGTATCACAATATGCTTTTTCATATGTAATTCCTAAGGTAAAGTAAACATATTTTCTTTATTGAAATATAGTTTGTTTTTGCGGAGTAAAAGTAATGATTTGGTATAATAAATAAATGATGAGTTATTGGCAAATGGTGTATTGTTATTGTTTGGTGTTGTTTTGTAGGTGATAAGTGTTGTGTTTTTGTATTATTTTAATTGATGATATTTGGTGGAAATAGTGAAACCGGAACTTTAACCAAATAGATGGTTAAAATTCCGGTTATATTATTTTACTGATAATAGGCGCATAAGCTCCTGTTAGTAAGGAAAGGATTTGTTTTTCCTCCCCTGTTTAATTGATAATTCTACATCTCGTAATAGTTTTTATCCCCTTTCATATCCTTGTATTTACCATTATGCAAATAGTTGATGTCCGGTTCATATTTATGGCCTCCTTCCACTCTATAAAAGGCTGCTGCCCCTGCATTTATGTTAGCATGATATGGTGTTGCTTCCAGTGCGTCCGACCAGAAAGGGATATTACGCATTATGTAAAGTTTGCCAAGACCTTTGTCATATAACTTTTCTCGTAACGTTTCCGGATACGATTCGTCATTTTCATAATCGAACGTATATTCGTCGGTGCTGAAACCGCCATATTGAGATTTGTCCAGTCCTGCTATTGGTTTTTCAATCGAGCTATCCTCCCATGGATTCATAATTTTGGTATTTACCCATGTCCAGGCATAATCAATATATTCACCTGCTCTGATACCCGCAGCCTCGGAGGCTAGTGAACCGGCCGGATCACCCGTTATGGTAACTGTAATCAGTTTGGTCTTGCCTAAAGATTCCCGTAGTGCTTTGATGAGCTTCGGATACGAGGTCGCATTGGCAGCCGGATGTCCGTTCATACCATATTCGGCACCTTCGTCCATGAGATTAATGCCATCTACACGGTAGTTGGCGAGCTTCTTGACTTCCGCTACAAAGGCTGTAATCTGCTCATCTGTCAGGTTGCAGAATCCCAAGCCGGTCCCTTCTGCTTTAAGGGTGACGCAACGCTTTATACCATAGCTGGAGAGTGACGACATATTGCTTAACTGCTTTTTGAAATTGGCTGATTGGTTCAGAGTCACTTTTCCATTCGCATATCCCAGTGTTGCGGCATTCACATTAATGATGTCATATAAATAGGCATACCACGACGTTTCCCATAACTCATAATGTCCGGGACCGAATGTTTCATTATCATATAATACCATGATAAATTCTTTGGCAATGGAGGCGTTGACTTTTTCGCCATCAATAAACCCTACCATCTTGTACTTTTTCATATCAGCCTTCATCGGGCTCAACCACGGATAAGTAGAGCGTTTATAATAAATCTTGTAATAGATTTCATTACTATCCCGTGACGGACGAATTCCGCTTTCTTCCGGTAGTTCTACGGTAATAGGGAGCAAAGAATAATCATGCAATGTGCCTAGCGGATTCAGGCGTACCATGATAGTATCCGACATTGTATCTCCTGCCTTAATAGTCATTGCACCATCGTTACTGATGCCCTCAATGCTGATAGTAGACATTTTCCGGTATTCCGTACCGTGTTCTTCATTGTATTTGTCTACTAAGTCGAGGTCGATTTTCATTGTGATTCGGGTGTCCTGTGCCACCGGCTTCACCGTTTGGTAGAAGAATGCAAAATCGGGAGTCTTGGTATTGGTCATGGTGATTTCCAGGTCACTGGTTGTCATATCACATTTTAGCATGCCAAAGTTATTGTCTAAAGCCGTCTCGTTAGGTAATTTACCTACGGGAGTGGCAATGGAATTATCTTCGCAGCCTCCTAGCATGCCGGTTACTAATGTAATGGCAGCCATGCAGAGAACATTTTTGAAGTTTATATTTCTTTTCATGTCCATGGTTATCTTTAAAGTGAATGATTACTTGTTGATTTGTGGAATTTCGATTCCCGTCGGCCACACAAGAGGTTCGGCAGATACTGCATCGAATCCGTGTTTCGAATGGTCCTTGACAATGTTTCCCTCACCTTCATTAAATTTCCAGTAAGCAAGCAGGCTTTCTTCGTTTTCAGGATCTTCCACTTTATACATATTCGTCCAGATTTCCTCTTTCGTACGGCAAGTGTTCCAGATACGTATCTCTGCGATGTTACCGTTGAGTTGCCGTAGCTCATCTTCATAAGAGCGTCCTATCTGGAATTCGCAATCCGGCGTTCCACAGATATCCACAGTAGCTCCTTTTCCATAAGAGATATCCTGACTTTGCAGTTGTCCGTTCACATAATAGGCAATAAAATGTTCCTTTGCGTTGTACACCAGCGCTATATGATACCATGTCATTGCATTCAGTGACTTAGCCCTGTCGGCGGCGGGGAATTTGACTCCGTCCGGTCCCTGCATCTGCAACTGTTGGCGTGGGAAACTTGTATCACCTATACGCATTAAGAAATGCTGTTCTACTCCCATGATCGTACTGATATCCGATGCACCGGCCGTATTGCTTGGTCCGCTGTATGTAAAGTCCTCTACATATACCAGTGCTTCCATGGTAATCTGACCTAATTCTTTCAGACAGGCATTTTTCTCTTCGTCGAGGAAAGTAGGCACTTCCAGATAATTGTCTTTCAGGTTGGCGGCTACCGTGATAGCGCTTGAACGGCGCACCAGATAGAACAATGTTTTCGAACCGTTCAATAGATGAACGCCACCCGACGTTTCAGAGATGGTGAGCGGAACCAGATAAGTTTTATCAATCTCCAGATCTAACAGGTTATTAAAATAGATCGTATCAATCAATGATTCACTCTTTTCGGCTTTGATAATCAGTTCGCTGTTCGACAGGCTATAATATTTACTACCCAGCATTCCATAATCAGTCCCGTGCCGGGCATTGAATTCGTTTATCAGTCCGGGATCCGCTTTCAGCTTCACTACGATGTCTTTTCCTGCCGGGTAAGTCAACTTGGCGCTGAAGGCACGTTTCTGTTCATTCAGCGTATTTCGGAAAGTCACTCTTTCTGAATTGCTGTTACTGGCTTCCTTGATATAGACCATGTTGTCGAATGGTGCTTTATTGCTGTAATCCGTATTGTCACAGGCAATCATCAGTCCGCAGATGATTGCAGCCAGAGAGATGATTATTTTATATCGTTTCATAGTTCCTCCTTTCATTAATTAATCGGTGATGGGTTCAGTTTTTGGATAGCATCACGTATACGGCGGTAGTTAGTCACCCCATCGGTGGCGAGATAATCTTCATTGGCATTGTAGATAGAAACTCCTGCCAGCGGACCATTGTTACCCAGTCCTGTGATGAAATGATTGATGATGTAGGCCATCCCTTCCGAGGTTTGTATAACATCCAAATCTTCCCGGCTGATGATACCGGTTTTACCGTCATCGGTCGGAGGAGTGGCTGTCGTTATCACTTTCTCTTTGGGCATTTTCCCATAGAAACCTACAGGTTGGCTCATATTCAGTTTTATTTCGAGTGAGCTTTCAAGCAACACAATTTGCCCATCCACGAAATAGTCTACCAAATCGATGAACGGCTCTTCGTATCTTCCGCTATAATCCACTGTAAATGTGACGATGCCATCAAAGAAAACCAACTTTCCATTATTAGCTTTCGGACCGCCGATAGCGGCAAGTTTTTCCCGGATAGCCGTCGTTACCTCATTGAAGAAATCGACATGCATCATACTTCCGGCACGACCAAACTGCACATAATAACCGTCAAATTCATCACTCTCCCCGTTTTTCAATGCCGCATTCATTTTCGTTTTGAATTCTTCCAGGTTTTCTGTCTCTTCGCATTGGTCGTAGAATTCGGATAAATTCTTGTAATAGAGAAATTTGGTGCCGGTCCGTTTGAGTTTGGATATGTCTTCCTTATCATAAACGGACAGATTATCAGCGTTGGTCAGCACCACAAAATCTACGCTATCGGGCAAGGAACGCAAGAAATCCTGTTCGCCCAATGTCGTACCCGGATTGTTGGCAAAACGTATTAACATTAACGTATGCTTCCGGTTTTTGTATTCTTTCAGACTTTGCTCGTATTTTTCATGCAAGCTGGGGTCTTGTTCGTCGGGAAATATAGGGTTGTAATCAACCGGTGTCGGTTCTGTCCAGTCGCTACAGGCAACGAACATCAGTGAGCAGGCTATGGTCAATATGACACTTATGAATGAATTCTGTTTCATTGTATCTTGGGTTTAAGTTCCACATTATTTTACATTCGGATTGCAGTCCCACCATAAGCGGGTAGCGCCGTTATCTTCTCCATTGAGCTTTCGCAGGGCACCGAGCATATTTTCCGCATTCAGCTGATATTCTTCGGCAGGATAGGAGAGACGTCGTATTCCCAGTGTCAGGTTAGTGATTCCCACTCCCTTGTTGTCCATTATCGGAAGGAATTTAGGATACCCTGTGCGGCGATGTTCGCACCAGGCTTCAATGCCCAGAGGAAACATGGCAATCCATTTTTGAGTAATGATACGTTCCAGGTTTTCTTCGAAACGGATATTCTCCTTGTCCTCGTTCCAGGCAATGGTGATGCTGCTCGGAGATTGGGCGCTGTATGTACCTCTCGGGTCTTTGTAAGCCCCTGGCACCAATGCTTTATTCTGGGAGTATCCGCTTGCTCCGCTTGCGCCCCATTGCTCAAAGGAAAGGGTGATCGCCTTCTCATATAGCTGTTGGGCATCTCCGCTCATTGCCCATCCCCGCAGGGCACCTTCGGCGCGAAGGAACGTTACCTCGGCGGCAGTCATCCACATATACGTATCATTGGCAGTCATCAAACGGTTGGAATAGGTTTGTATCAACTCGTCGTCCGTCACTTTGGAAGGAAGAATACCAATGCGTAGCCCATAGTAATCGGTATCATCCTGATACTTTCCCTGGGTGAAGTATTTTTCCAAACGCGGATCGTTATATCCCTGCATATAGGAAACGATTTCCGCAGCTATCCGGTAATCCTTCCAATCATTGAAACAGAGAGCCGAACGATTCTCCTCCACATGCAGTTGCGCGTTGTCCTCATTGTTCTCTATCACACCTGCGGCTACGGCTTTCTCGGCTATTTCCCTGGCCAGTTCCGGTTTCACATAAACGATACGCATGGCCATGCGAAGCTGTAACGAGTGAAGGTATTTATACCATTTCCGCACATCTCCATAATAAAGATTATCCAGTTTCTTAAATCCTTCCGCACTTAGACCTAGATTCTCCTTCAGAGCTTCATCTGCTTCTTCCAATTCCTTGAACATAGCCACATAAACCTCCTCTTGAGAGTCATAAGGAGCACTAAGGCCGTCACCTTCCGTTTTATCTCCCAATACTTTGGTATAGGGAATCGGTCCGAACATATCCGTAGACCGGTGCATGATAGCGACTCGCAGAATCTTGGCGAATGCCAGTGCGACGGGGTCATTGGTACGGTTGATAATATCCCGGTAGGAAGGATACATTTCCGAGATAGGATCGGAGAACGAAGCCTTCAGCCAGTCCGACTTGGGATTATAAGTCGAGTATTTTTCAGTCCAACCCACACGAGTCTCTCCAAAATAACGCCCGTAGGCTCCTCCGCACATCGCTTCCACAAATTGATAAAGATGCTCTTGTGTGGGGACCACCAATGCTTCCATGCTCTTTAGAGACGAGCCGATGATATGGTTTTCGCGCATCAGTTCATCCTGCGTTGTCTCGTAAGGATTACGATTGATATCCATATCGATACAACTTCCCGTCCATAGCATCAGCGTTAGCAGGTATGCCAGTCGGAGGGTTGCTTTTCTGTATTCTTTCATTTGAGTATTCATAGTTTTAGAAGTTAATCTTTACATTAAAACCAAAATTGCGTGTACTGGGCATCATGAAGTAGTCGATTCCCTGATAGAAATTGCTTGTTGTGGCAATCGCTTCCGGGTCGAAAGGTGCTTTGCAATAAATCATCCACAGGTTACGTCCCACTACAGAGACGTTGATGTCGCAGATATTACCCAACCATTTGCGGGGGATGGTGTATCCGATGTGCGCTTCCTGCAAACGCAGATTTGTGGCACTATACGTATAATATTGCGGCAGCCCGCTTGAGGTAGCTACAATCTCGTAATACTGCTGTGCGTTCACCCAGCTACGTCCGTTGACGAGTACTCCGCCACGGTCACGGGCGGCAGCAGATGCTTCGGATACGCCATATTGGTCGAGAGCAGCCTGTGTGGCTGAATAAACAATACCTCCCAGGCGGGCACTTAATTGGAATCCCGCATAAATACCTTTGTAAGAAAAGCTGTTGTTCCATGCCAGGTTTGCTTTAGGAAATACGCTGCCTAATTTGATGTCAGGTAGATTATCCGTTTTGGCGACATCCCCATTTTTGTCTATCTGGATATATCCTTTATCGTCACGTATGAAGTCGGCATTCGTGTACAGGTCTCCCAGTGTGCCTCCTTCTTTCAGGATAAATTTGGTATATCCCAGTCCTTTTAGTTCAAGGCGGTCTTTGTTGACGATTTCTCCGGTTTCGGGATGCACATAGTCCTTAACCAACTCCACAATTTTGTTTTTATTCCAGGAGAAAGTGAAATTACTGTTCCATCCGAAGTCGCGCCATGTATGTCCGTAAGAGAGTAGCCCCTCGACACCGAGATTGCGTACATAACCGGTTTGCACATAAAGAGTCGAATAGCCGGAAGATACGGTGATTTTCGGGTCGAATGTCTGGTTATAGGTATTGGCATAGTAGAATGAACCACTGACTTTGAAATCCTTGAAGAAAGTTCCGTCCACACCTATTTCCCAAGAGTCGGTACGTTCCGGTTTCAGTTTGCCGATAGGATAATGGGTTTTGGCGTTCCAGTCCTGTTTGGTAGGGTCATAGCTGTAAGTCGGTTGTACCAGAAAACGCGGGTAGGGGGTACCCACAGAACTGAATGATCCGCGTACTTTCAGGTAATCAATCGCTTTGGGTAATGTCACCATTTCGCTGATTACTGCCGAAAGACCTACCGATGGATAGAAGAAAGAAGTAGGATTCGAGCCTTTCAACTGGGAAGCCCAGTCGTTACGTCCGGTCAACGTCAGGTACAGCATGCTTTTCCATCCTATTTCCGCACTGGCAAAAATAGACTGCGTCATTTCTTCCCAACCCTCCTGTGTTGCCCGTTTCTTGGCATTATCCAAATCAAATACATTGAATACGTTGGGCACTCCCGTGTCGCGAATCGGACCACCGTAACCCAGTAAATCACTGGAGTTGTCGCTCAATGAAGTACCGGCATTGACTACTACCGTGAAGTCGTCAATGCGTTTATTGATATTCACCATGAAGTCGGCATACGTCTGTGTCTCGTTCACCTTTTGGATGGTGTAATGTCCCTGGGTACTACCTTCGGTCAGTGTAGAGATCGTACTTGCGTATAGCTTTTGCTGATAAGTATTGTCGGTGTTATCCACGCGGATACGTGCCGATACATTCAGCCAGTCCAAAATGTCGTATGTCAGTCCGGCGTTCAGCATATAACGCTTTTTCTCATTCGTGCGGACGTTCCGGTAAGCAATCCAGTAAGGATTCTGCATACGCAAATCCCCTTCACCTTGCGGCCAGTAAGCCACATTGATTTTACGTGCTTCGTCATAACGTTCGAAGGCTTTTACTAGAGAAAAGTCATCGCCGCGTGGAAACAGGTAAGCCGAAACCAATGGATTGGAATAAACTCCCTGATTGGTCATGTTGCGGTCATTTTGTATGATATAACTGGCTCCTACATCCAATTTCATCTTGTCATTCAGGAAATGAGTCGTATTGCGAAATGTGAAATTATATCGGTTGTACCTATTGTTCGGAATCATTCCTTCTGAATTGACTGCTGCGGCAGAAAAGAACGTTTGGTTCTTGTCCGTACCTGTCGAGAGGGTGATGGAGTTGCTGTAAGCCGCTCCCGTATCAAAGAAGTCGGTGGGTTCATATCCTGTTTGGTTGGCCGGATTCAGTTTAGGCCCCCAACTTAATATGGGAGAACCTTCCGCATCGCCCCGTGTACCGGTTCCATACCGATTCTGAAACTTGGGCAATACAAATGGGTTCATAAATTCCATGCTGCTTGAGAAAGTAGCCGACAGTTTTCCTATCTGTCCCCGCTTGGTAGTCACTACAATAGCGCCGTTGGCAGCGTTGCTGCCATACATTGCGGCTGCTGCCGCACCTGTCAGGAAAGAGATGCTTTCAATATCGTCGGGATTAATATCCGCAATGGCTTCCGTAGCACCTTTGGAGTCAAATTCAGTACCGCCTCCACCGCCGAAGTTATACATCGGAATACCGTCAATGACGTATAGCGCATTACTGCTCTGCTCGATAGACTTTGTACCACGCATCACCACTTTACTGGCACCTCCCACACCGGAAGAAGAAGCATTAATGACAACGCCGGCAGCCTTTCCGCTCAAACTGTTGATAAAGTTGGCGTCTTTTATTTCCGGCATCTTGTCTGCTCCGATTTGCTGGACATTGTAGCTCAATGCTTTTTGCTCGCGTTTGATGCCGAGAGCAGTTACTACAACTTCCGATAGCTGTTGCGTATCGGCTGTCAGTTGAATGCGGTAATTATTCTGGTTGGTGACTTTAATGCTTTCTGAAGTATAACCGATATAAGTAAATGTCAGTGTATTTCCGGTGGAAGCTTCGATCAGGAAGTTCCCATCGATGTCTGTGATAGATCCGGCGGCAGTGCCTTCCACTTTGATGTTCACTCCGATCAAGGGATCGTTGTTTTCATCAACTACCTTACCGGTGATCTTTTTGGTCGGGTTGCTTTCTTTCTTTTGTTCCGGAATAATCATGATATATTTCTCTTTCAGTTGATAGGTGAAACCTGTACCTTTGAGAATTTGAGCGAGCGCATTTTCCAACGAAGCCGCCTCTATATTGAGGGTGATGGCCGGTTTGTTTTTCAGTTGGGAATCGTTGTAGCCTACGGACATACCGGATTGTTTTTCAACTTCTTTCAGTGCTTCAATCACAGATATACTATTCTTTTTAATAGTGATTTTAGCACCATTTTGTGCAAGGGAAACTGTTGTGGCGAGCATCAAACAGAAAAAAAGCATAAAACTTCTTCCCTTTGTCTTCTTGTCTACTATAAATTTATAAATTTGTAGCATTTTCTTAGTATTAGGTTATTGACTAAATTATTTCGAGGTAATTTGTAGAGTAAACTCTAATATTGGGAATTCAGATTTCATATCCGGGACGGAGTGAGGCCTCTGTTCCGGGTATTTTTTTGCATGGCATATAAGGTTAAAAAGTTATATTCTTGTCAGATAGCACTTGTCTTCTACTATTCTATAGTCCATTTGTCCGACCACGTTCACGATGATTTCCATCACTTCTTCGAGTGGTGCGTTGTCCTTGAAACGAAAACTGAACCTGTCGTTTTTGAGGTTCTTGATACTATATACAAAGGCATAAGGATATTTTCGCTCCAATACGTTGATGATGTCCGTCAGCGTCATCTTTTGCAGAACCAGTTCTCCGCGTTGCCAGGCTGTCACATCGTCCATATCCGGATTGGAGAGATCATATTTCTTATTGTTTCTGTTATAGGCAAACTGTTCGTTGGGATGGAGAATGACACTTGTTGTCAGATTGTTATAATCTACACGGATACTGCCTGAAATGAGGGTCGTTGCTATTTCCTGGCTTTCAGGGTAGGCAGATACATTAAATTCCGTACCCAACGCAGTAATCTGTAAATCATTGGATTTCACGATAAACGGACGTTTCTTGTCCGGCTTAACCTTGAAGTTGGCTTCGCCTAACAGGAATACACTACGACTATCTCCGGTAAACTCGTGCGGATATAAAAGTGTACTTTTCGAGTTGAGTTGCACTTTTGTTCCGTCGGGCAGCGTCAAACTTCTCATTTCTGCTATCGGAATATATTGCTGTAACAAGTCGGTTTCCGCTTTTGTGCCTACAGTCGATAGATAGACCGAAGAGGCAAGCAGGAGGAATAAGATAGCGGCTGCGGATTGCCATATATGTATTGGGCGAATTCTTCTCTCTTTGGGTACGGTTGGAATACCTTCCTGTTTTTTCAGGCGCTCGTAAGACTTCTGCATTCCTTTCACGTTTTTTTGCCGTTGCGCTTTGTTCCATAGCTCTCTCAAAGCATCTTCTTTCTGGGATGCATGATCCTCATCTACCAGCCATTGATAGAATTCATTTTGGGTAGCTTCCGGATAGTTATTGCCGGTAAATAATATCAGTATTTTCTGAAAAAAGTTCCTCATTTGCGCTGTTCTTTTTAGTGGTTACACTATTAGCACAATCGAAAATGGGGGATTACTTAAAAGAAACACAAGAAAAATGCAATAAAAATAGTTTTTTTTATTTCGAGCAGGGTCAGATAGATTTGGTGTTCCACAGTTCGTACGGAAATATTGAGTGCTTGTGCTATCTCCATATTACTCATATTGTTGATGCGGCTCATTTCAAAAACTTTTCTGCGGCGTTCGGGAAGGCGGTCGAGAATTAGGCGGATGATTAATAGTGCTTCTTTATAATAGATAGGGTCGAGAGTATCTTCGGATTTTAGTAAGTCTTCGATTAGATATTTCTGCGATAATTGTTCCTGATAGGATTGTTCCAGTCTTTTGCGTTTGATGAAATTGAAAGTTGTGTTTTTAGTCATGGCGTAGATATACTGGCCTATGTCTTTGTTTTCCAGCCAGACCTCCGGTTGTGTCCATAATTTAGCGAACACATCCTGAATGATATCTTCTGCGTCCTCTTCAGATTTGAGCAAGTTTATAGCGAAATATTTAACAGCGGAATAGTGCGTGGTAAATATAATTTCGAATTGGCGGGCTAGATGAATAGGGTCTTGGTTTTGGCTCATAGGTTTATCAGGTCTGTTGGTATGAGACAAATGTATGTAAATAATTCAACAATACTAAGAAGCCAAGATTAGTATGCGAAAAAGGAAACTAAAAAAACGACTTCAAGTTCTGTGTTTTTATGAACTCTTAACTGTGAAAAGGAAAAAAATAGTGACGCTATCCAGTAGGGATGGCGTCACTATTCGAGTGAGATGGTGACGGTATACCAATGTGATACCGTCACTATTTTTAGATATGTATTTTACCAGTTTCTTTTCACTGTGCGGTAACCGTAGCCGATAATTACAAGAAAACAGATGAACGGAAGAATAAATGAAACATTGACAGCCGGTAACCACGCTATTTGTTCCAAATCAATGATGCTTGCCTGTAGCGGTGGAAGAACAGAACCTCCCAGGATAGCCATAATAAGGCCGGCAGCTCCGAACTTCGCATCATCTCCCATACCTTTCAAGGCAATACCGTAGATGGTAGGGAACATCAATGACATACAAGCCGATACTGCTACCAGACAATACATTCCGAAGATATTTTGAAGGAAGATTACACCTAAAGTGAAAATACCTCCAAAGATAGCAAGAATCATCAGCAATTTACCCGCATTGAGATAGCGCAGAATGAACGTACAGATAAAACGGCTAATACAGAATATCACCATTGCTATGATATTATATTGTTGAGATAGTACTTCCGCACTTTTCTCGTCCATACCTTGTGACATGAACAAGCGTGTTCCATACTGAATGATGAAAGTCCAGCACATAATTTGTGCACCTACATAGAAAAATTGGGCAATCACACCTTCACGATAACGCGTTTGGGTGAAAATACGTTTCAGTGTAGGGAAGAAGTCTATTCTATGATTCTGATCTCCATTCTTAGGCATCTTGACGAATCGTATCAGAAGCAACATGGCTACGATAATCAGTCCGATAATGAGATAAGGAGCAATCAGGACGCTAAGGTCGCTTTCTTTGATTGCTTGAAATTCGCTGTCGTTAAGCAATGCGCGGTCTTCGGTACACATCGGATGCAATTTCGCTTGAATGAACTGCATGGCTACATACATTCCGAGAAGTGACCCCATCGGGTTGAAAGACTGTGCAAGGTTCAATCGCCGGGTAGCTGTTTCTTCCGTTCCCATGGAAAGAATATACGGATTACAGCTTGTTTCGAGGAAAGATAATCCGCAGGTCAGAATAAAATAAGCAATCAGAAACGGATAGTACTCACCCGTCATTTTGGCGGGGAAGAATAAGAAGGCTCCGAAAGCATACATACCCAGTCCTAACAAAACACCTGCTTTGTAGGAATATTTGCGGATGAAGATGGCAGCCGGGAAAGCCATTGCAAAGTAGCCTCCATAGAAGGCAACCTGTACCAATGCCCCGTCGGTGGCACTCATCCGGAAGATTTTAGAGAATGCCTTTACCATCGGATTGGTAATGTCATTGGCAAATCCCCATAACGCAAAACAGGAGGTAATGAGAATAAAAGGTATAAGATAACTGATGCCATCTTTCGAAATGATGGACTGCTTGGTGTGTTTCATGGTTGTTTCTGGTATTTTTTAAGTATTATACAAATGGAACATTCTTTCCATCGGTTTCCATTTCTCTGCGGAACTCATTCTGGGTGCGGCTTGTTGGAAGATAGCCATATATTTTTCCCACTCCTGTTGGCGGGGAAGGGTGTTCAGGCGTTCCATTGCCGTGTCCCAGTCAAAATCAAGGGGAGTTTCGACGATCATAAACAGTCGGGTTCCCAGGATATAAATTTCCATTTCCAGGATGCCAACTTCCCGGATACCGGCAAGAATTTCCGGCCATGCTTCCGCCTGGCTATGTCTTTTCCGATATTCGGCGATTAGTTCCGGAGAATCGCGTAAATCAAGGGTTTGGCAATATCGTTTGACGGGAACGTCATAAGATTGAACCTGATAACCGGTTTTAGATGTTTCCATATACTTTTATTTTTTAGGATAATATACTTGTGGTGTAACGCTGCGAGTGACAATTTCCCGCAATTCACGAAGATCGGCAATTTCTCCTTTAGCCATTGCCTGCGTCAGGATGTTTCCCATTGCAGTGGCTTCCACCGGACCTGCATAAACAGGAATACCGAGTTCGTCAGCTGTCAGTTGGTTGAGCAACTTATTTTGTGATCCTCCTCCGATGATATTTAACTGACGGATTGGAGCGGGGAGGCAACGGTTGAGCTGTTCCACAGCCAGCCGATATCTGAAAGCTAATGACTGGAGCACACATCGTACAGTCTCTGCCTTGTTTTGGGGAATTTGCAAAGCATGATTCCGGCAATAATGAATAAGCGCGTTCTTCATATTTTCCGGATTCATGAATATGGTGTCGTCTACAGGGATGATTGTATCAATCTCGGCTTCGGCTGCTTGCGGGATGATTATATCATAATCTTGTTCCTCGCCACATGCTTTCCACTCGCTCATCAAGCGTTGCAGAATCCATAATCCTGTTATATTCTGGAGGAAACGGATTTTGCCGTCTACACCTCCTTCATTGGTGAATTGAGCTTTTCTTGCTTCTTCCGTTAATATGGGTTCGTCCACTTCAACTCCCAGTAGCGACCAAGTGCCGGAACTAAGGAAAGCGATAGGACTTTCTGCAGCAGGAACAGCAGCTACGGCACTGGCTGTATCATGTGAACCTACGGCAATAACGTCTACGGCACCTAGTCCGGTTTCGCGTGCAATATCCTCTTTCAGAGTGCCTCTGATTGTTCCGGGAAGAATGATTTTACCGAACAGATGTTCGGGAAGACCTAAAGTATGTATGGTATCGAATGACCAGTTGCGTGATTGGGCGTTGAGTAATTCAGAGGTGGAGGCGATGCAATATTCATTATTGGCTACCCCTGTCAGGAAGTAACTGAAGAGATCGGGCATGAATAAAAGTTGCCGGGCAACTTCCAACTGTGCATCTTGATTTTGTTTCATACTGTAAAGTTGAAACAGCGTATTGATAGGCATCACCTGAATACCGGCTTCGGCATAATGTCGATGTTCATCCATGCACTTGAATACTTCTGCCGGCATTCCCTCTGTTCTTGCATCCCGGTAACAGACTGGATTTCCTAATAGGTTTCCATGTTTGTCAATCAGTCCGAAATCCACTCCCCAAGTGTCAATACCAATACCTTTTACGGCATATCCTTTTTGTGCAGCCAGTTTTAGTCCGGTTTTCATATCTTCGAACAGAGCCGGGAAGTCCCAGTAAATATGATTGCCTAGTTTGACCTGCCGGTTGGAGAAGCGGTATATCTCTTCCAATTCCAGCCTACCGTTGAGAAGAAAGCCGGCGATGATTCGTCCGCTGCCACCTCCGAAGTCTGCTGCTAAATAAGTGTGTTTGATGGTATCTTTCATGGTAATATGCCTGGGTATTAGTTCGTTTTCTTTCCTAATACGTAGATTTCCAGGTCTTCAATGTCTGCCGGTGTGAGTACTGAATAATCACCGCCGGATTGAACGATGATGCGGCAAGCCATTTCGAAGAAGGTAGCCCGTTCGTATACTTGATCGAAGTCTTTTCCGCATACCACTTGCCCGTGGTTGGTCAGTAAAACCGAGTTATGCTTTAGCATGGCTTCTACCACGGCTTTTGCCAGTTCCGGTGAGCCGGGACGATAATACGGAATCACAGGTATTTCCGAACCTACATGGCAGGGAATTTCCGCTGTTACGTTGAAATTTGTCGGCTTGTTCTTCATGCAGGAGACAGCGGTGGCATATTCCGATTGGAAATGGAGAACGACATTGACGTCCGGACGTTCACGGAGAATACCCAAATGGAATGTACTTTCCATAGAGGGTTTTACACCATTGGCAGGAATGCCGCTGGCGATATTGCAGATTGAAACCTTTTCTTTGCCAAGTGTGGGAACCCAGGAACCCGTACCAGAAATCAATGCTTCTTCGCCGATTCTCCAGGAAAGGTTACCGCTGCTGCAAAGCATTAACTTTGCATCCCCGTAACGATGTGCTTGTGCAATGAACTGTGCAATATGTTCGTTAGTAATCATAGTGTTACTTATTTAAGTCGCTGTAGGGGGCGGGGCTATCCCGACATTTGTTATGTGTCGGGTGGGGGACCCCATCCCTACGAACGGCAAAGTTAAAATATTTATTTATACAGGACGAAAAAAACTTGTTTATTTATAGATAGGGCCATAAGTTGCACAAGCTCTGTAGTCTGATCCTTCTTTATCCATGCCGAAGGCATTCCAGGCTGCCGGACGGAACATCTGATCTTCTTCTACATTGTGCATACATACTGGAATACGGAGCATGGAAGCAAGAGTGATTAAGTCCTGACCGATGTGTCCATAGCTGATAGCTCCATGATTGGCTCCCCAGTTATTCATTACTGAATATACATCTTTAAAAGCCGGTTTTTCGCACAGGCGGGGTACAAACCAGGTGGTAGGCCATGTAGGATCTGTACGCATATTGAGTTTCTGATGGATTTCCGGATCAATTTCCACTGTCCAACCTTCTGCGATTTGCAGGACAGGGCCTAAGCCTTTAATCAGGTTGAGGCGCATCATGGTAACAGGCATTCCGCCTTTTGACAGGAAGTTGGACGAGAAGCCACCCCCACGGAAGTAGTCACGGTCTGCCGGATACCAGGTCGTTGCTTTGAGACAGTTCTCTACATCAGCGTCCGTCAGGTTCCATGGTTCTTTCATAACCGGATTGCCTGCTGCGTCTAATGATTGGCCGGAACCGTCGAGAGTCGTTGCACCGGAATTGATAAGATGGATGATACCGTTTGCTGCCAATCCGCTCAACTCTTTGCCGGTTACACGTTTCACGGCTTCAGGACTCCAGTAAGTACGTACGTCGGAGAATATTTGTGCACGGTTGGTCAATAGATGTCCGAACAACATGGCTACACCGTTGCAGGCATCATTTTCGGTAGCTACCACAAATGCTTCACGGATACCATTCCAGTCAAAAGAGGTATTGAGTAAAGCTTCCGGATAGTCACCGTTAGGATAGAAGTCTGTCCATTGGCGTTGTCCCTGGAAACCGGCTGCAATGGCATTGTGTCCCAAAGCCTCTTCCTTGAATCCCATTTCTTTCAATTTGGGATTTCCGGTCATCAAGTCGCGCATGATAATCGTCATCTTTACAATGAATTCCCAATCAGCATCTTTCTGTTCACGGGTTTTACGTTTTTCAGGACGGTTCTTGAAGTCTTCACCTTCGTTTGTCTTGCAATTTTTTTCAGTCCAGGCCATGGCTTTGGCGTATTCTTCGTGGTCATAGATGCCTTCGTCCATTCGACGGATGATTTCTGTGAGGTCTATTGACTCATTACGCATTCCCAAATACTCTTGGAAGAAATCAGGATTAACGATAGAACCGGCGATACCCATAGATACACTACCCATTGACAGGTAAGATTTCCCTCTCATCGTAGCTACTGCCTGTGCAGCACGTGCAAAGCGAAGAATCTTTTCCGATACATCTTCAGGGATTGTGTTGTCGTCCAAATCTTGAACGTCGCGTCCGTAGATACCGAATGCGGGAAGGCCTTTTTGTGCGTGTCCGGCAAGTACGGCAGCAAGGTATACAGCTCCCGGACGTTCTGTGCCGTTGAATCCCCAGACAGCTTTCGGATAATGCGGGTTCATATCCATCGTTTCAGCACCATAGCACCAGCAAGAAGTGACGGTAATGGTAGAGCCGACCCCTTCTCTTTCAAACTTTTCCGCACAAGCGGCACTTTCGGCTATGCGTCCGATCGTGCTATCGGCTATAACACATTCTACCGGACTGCCATCACCGTTTTTCAGGTTGCTGCTGATTAACTCGGCTACTGCTTTTGCTAAATTCATTGTTTTCTCTTCAAGGCTTTCGCGAACGCCACCCTGGCGACCATCGATTGTGGGACGAATCCCGATTTTCGGATACTTTTTCATGGTTTCTATCTATTAAAGGATTAATTAATATCTGTGCTGAACTGTGCTGATGTCTTCGCAAAAAAAAAATTAAAGTGACTTTCGAAGCCTTACTTCCGTTGGTAAGAACTTCTGAACCGGTACATTATTAAGAACGAAATTGGCCGCTTCGTTTCCCATCATTTCCCAATCAATACTCAATGAGGTTATTCCTTCGTCAATCACTTCGTAGGAAGGAATATCATTATACGCTAACAGACCGAAATCTTTTCCGCATTTCAGCCCTTCCAATCTTCCTTGTTTCACCACTTTTACTACATCTTGTTGCTTGATGGCGATATAGGCAACTCCCTTACGTACGATCAGATTCTCAATATCCTCCTGTATTTCACAGAGGAATCCTTGCTCCTGACAGAAACGGGTAAAATACACCTTACTGCTTTGGGGATGTTTCAGGCTTTTGGGAAACAAAAAAACGAGCTGGTGATAGTTCTTCAATCTTTCCTTGAGCAGATTCAATGCCTGATAGAAAAATTCATCAAAATCCTGGCAGATATATGAATACTTTTCTTTTTCGAATTTGCCGAAATCAAGGAGTAGTAATCTTGAAGGATTAATTTTATTGAGAACAGTGCTGAATTTTTCGTTATCGAAATTCATCACGATGTATTTGTTGTATTTCCCGATGGATTCCCGGAGGATCGTATTGAACAACCGTTCGTTGTATTGATGAAATAATAAGTCTACCTTATAGTTGATAGGCAGATGTCTGACGAAACTGTTATATAAGGCTTCTTTGAAAGGAGTATATTGGTCGAGCAGCAATAAGACATTGGTCACCTGGCTCGTCACATAATAACCCTTGCCGGGAGTGGAGTCGATCAAGCCTCGTTCGCGTAAATCAAGGAAAGCCTTGAAAACGGTGTCGCGTGATACTCCGTATTGAGCACTCAACTGATTGATGGAAGGCAAAGAATCTCCTTCAAGAAATTCTTTTCTGGAAATCGCCTGGCTAAGTGCGTCCGCTAGTTGCGTAACCTTGCTTGCCTGTTGTCCGAATGTTGCCTTTTTATCAATTCGTTTCATATTCGAAAAATAAATAACACTATGCTGAACTATGCTGATGCAAAGAAAGGCATTTTATTCTGAACGGAATAAATAATTTGATATGTTTTATAGCAGAAAACAATAAAAAAATCCCCTCCGGCGGACCGGAGAGGATTTATAGCTTTTCCTGATTTCTTGTTCGGAATCTGCTGAAATTTATTCAGCAGCAGCTTCTGTTGCAGGAGCTTCTTCAGCCGGAGCTGCAGCTTCCTCTGCAGGTGCTTCAGCAGCAGCTTTTTCAGCAGCTTCAGCAGCTTTCTTTTCAGCGAGTGCTTTTGCTTTCACTTCGTTGATCTTCTTTTCTGCTTCCAGACGTGCTTTTGCTTCAGCTTTCTTAGCTTCGTCTTGTTTAGCCTTCAAAGTAGCCAAACCTGACTGTTTGTTGTTTTTCCAAGCTTCGAATTTAGCTTCAGCTTCTGCTTCTCCGAATGCGCCTTTTGCTACACCGCCCAGAAGATGTTTCTTCATGTAAACTCCTTCACGAGAAAGAATGTTACGTACAGTGTCACTTGGTTGTGCACCTTTCAGTACCCATGCCAATGCAGCGTCGAAATTCAAATCTACTGTAGCAGGATTGGTGTTAGGGTTGTAAGTACCAATCTTCTCAATAAATTTACCATCACGTGGTGCTCTGCTGTCTGCAATTACAATTGAATAGAACGCGTAACTTTTACGTCCGTGTCTCTGCAATCTGATTCTAGTTGCCATTTTAAATAATTGTTTTTAATGATTGATTTGAATTATACTATTATCTCGTAATAGCGGGCACAAAGATACGGCTTTTCTTTTGATTGACAAACATTTCGCATCTTTTTTACGAATACCGTTTCGGATAGCGGAACAAAATTGCTAGCAGGGCGCATGCTCCCATTGTAAACGGATAGTAGAGATTTCCGATGATACTGATGGGGGAGATACTGGCAAGTCCCGCTGCAATCAGCATCTGCGCTCCGTATGGAATAATCCCTTGTATCAGGCAGGAGAAAGTATCGAGGATACTGGCTGTTTTTCTTCGGTCGAGATGGAATTTCACGGCAATATCTTTGGCAATCGGTCCTGTTGTTATAATGGCAATCGTGTTGTTGGCTGTACATAAGTTGGCGATACTTACCAGGGCGGCAATGCTTAGTTCGGCTCCTCTTTTACCATTGACGTGGCGGGTGAGTTTCCGGATAATGAAATCGATACCACCGTTATAACGGATGGTTTCGAGCATCCCTCCGGCCAATAGAGTGATAATAATCAGTTCTCCCATTCCTGTAATTCCCATTCCCATGGCACCAAACCAGTCGAAAATTCCAAAGCTGCCGGTCGCGATGCCAATGATGCCACTTGTCAATATACCTATTATGAGTACGAGCATCACGTTCATTCCGGCAATGGCTGTTCCTAATACTATTATATAAGGTATAACTTTGATCCATTCAATGGTCTGTGTTTGGGCGGGAGCGGTAATGGATAGTCCCTGAAATATGTAAATTCCCAACACAATGATGGCTGCCGGGACGACAATCATAGAATTTACACGGAATTTATCGCGCATTACACATTCCTGGGTTTTTGTCGAAGCGATGGTGGTGTCGGAGATAAAAGATAAGTTGTCTCCGAAAAAAGAACCGCCTACTACGACGGCTACCATAAAGGGGAGAGCTATTTCTGTCTTTTCTGCCAGTCCTACGGCAACGGGAGTAAGGGCGACGATAGTTCCTACGCTGGTTCCGATGGATAAAGAGATGAAACAGGCGGCAATGAAGATGCCTGCCAGTAACAGGTTATCCGGCAGAATATGCAGTGTCAGATTGACAGTGGCATCGATTGCTCCCATTTGTTTCGCACTATGAGCAAAGGCTCCGGCAAGAATGAATATCCATATCATCAGGAGGATATTTTTATTGGCAGCTCCCACGGAGAACTGATAGATGCGTTGGTCTAGTTTCAATCCTTTGGTAATAGCAATGGCGTAGCAGGAAGAAACAAGGAAAGCCACCGTGATAGGCACTTTATAAAAGTCGTTGACAAGAATGGAAGTTACCAGGTAAAGGCATAAGAATACGAGCAACGGACTTAATGCCCACCAACTTCCGGTGCGGTTTTTATGTATTTTTTCTTCAGTCATAAATGGAATATGTAGATATTCGTTTTTTGCTTTTGGTTCTCTGTCTCTTAAAGTAAAATAATACGCTTCTGCATGATTTCCGTCAGTTGTGCTTTCAACAGGCGGGCATTGATAGGTTTAGGCATATAGCCGTCAAAACCGCTTTCCATCACCCGTTGTTCATCCGAAGCATAGGCAAAAGCCGTAATGGCGATAATAGGTACCTTGGCAGAATATTTGCGTATTTCTTTAGTTGCCTCGTAACCGTCCATGACCGGCATATTGATGTCCATCAATATAATCTGCGGATTATATTGCTTGAACATTTCCACCGCCTCTTGTCCATCCCAGGCATGAATTAATTGATACTCTCCCTTTAGTATGGATGCGAACAGTTTGTAGTTACTTTCATTATCCTCGGCAATCAGAATGGTAAACTTGTTTTTTTCTATACTTATCGGCTGAATTTCCTCTTTTTTTATGCTTTCTTCTACGGCTATTGCGGCTTTATATGGCAGCGTGAACCAGAATGTTGAGCCTTTGCCCTCTTCCGAGTCTACTCCGATGGTACCTCCCATGTGTTCTACCAGAGTCTGGCAGATAGAAAGTCCCAGGCCAGTGCCTTGTTCGAAACTATTTAATTTGACGAAGCGTCCGAAAATGCTCTTTTGCTTGTCTTTGGGAATGCCACAGCCAGTATCGCTGACATAAAAATAGATCTCTTTGCCGCGGAGTTCATAGCCAAAACGAATGTATCCTTCAGTGGTGAATTTGATGGCATTACTTATCAGGTTGATGAGCAATTGTGACAGCCTGTTCTTCTCTGTATGGATAAAGCAATTTTTCTCTGCCAGATGGCAGGTTAGCTGTACTTTTTCAGATTTTATTTTTAATTGTAATGAGCTCGTTAACTCGTTCAGCATTTTGTTCAAGTCTATGTTGGAATATTGAAATTCCAATGTTCCGGCTTCAATCTTTGATAAATCAAGAATGTCACTGATTAATTGTAATAACAAGGTATTATTGTTTTCAATGATGCTCACATATTCCTGCTTTTCCTCTTCCTCGTCTGTTGAAGCCAATATGCCGGAGAAACCGACAATAGCGTTGAGGGGAGTACGGATTTCATGGCTCATATTGGCGAGGAAGGCAGACTTCAGACGATTGGATTCTTCTGCCCGGTCTCTGGCTGTGGTCAATTCCATTTCCATCTTTTTCCGTGTGGTGATGACTAGTGAAGAACCGACCAGGGTGAGCGGCTTGCCGTTTTCGTCACGGGTCTCTACAGCGGCTTGAGCTTCCACCCATTCGATTCTGTGAATGTTATTCTGTACATTGATAACCCGGTATTCTTCCCTGACTTTATCCGATCGCCCTTCTATCAGGTCATCATAGGCTTTTTCTACCCGTTTACGGTCTTCTTTGAATATCTTTGAGAAATATTGGGAATCGGGCACTGCCAATTGTTCTTCATTCACGTTTTTATCGTTTGTGCTAAGCTCAATAGGCCTATTGATGTCGCAAAGTATGGTTTTGCTTCGCAAATCCCATTTCCAGGGCACGATATTGGCTACGTCCAGTGCCATTGCCAGTTTATTGTTGGTAGCACTTAGTTTTTGTTGTGCTTTGTGTAGTTCGGTGCTGTCCAGGCAGAAAATATCGACAGTATTGTTGTGGTGAGTTCCTTTTAGTACTACATCATAGAAGGTGTCTATCTGTTTGAAATAATAGGGGAAAGTGATAGCCTTGTTTTCCGCAAGTGACATTTTGGTGAAATGCAGGAACTCCGGCATGGATTCAGGGAATATTTCACTGGCTTTCTTGCCTACTACATCTTCTTTACGGAAGAAACTTTTCTCGAAATGAGCGTTGACATTCCGGTATACAAGTTCTATCGGAGTGCCTTCTTCATTCATGATTAACTCTTCTTGCATATACAATATAGGCATATTGTTAATCAGGTTTTTGTAAGAAGTCATTGTGTCAATCTCTTTCTGTTGTATTTTCTTGAGCTTATTCAGATGACTGATGCGGTATTGGAAGAATAGGGCAAGCAGTATGAAGCAGACTATGGTTCCTAAAATAAAGTATCCGTACTGTTCCCAAAACGTAGGCGGCTTGTTAAAGAAAATAGTGCCCGGGGGACATAAGTATGGCGACATTCCTTTACGTAGCAAAACATTGTAGTTGATAGTCGGAGCGGCATCTGAAGGCTCGTAAAAAGGTATCTCGGATGCTTGTTTGCCATTCAATATTGATTGGATCGTTTGTATGATTTTCTGGCTGTATGCATGTTGATCGTAGATGTATCCGCCAATTATTCCTCCTGCGTTGTCCTTGATTGTCATCATCCCAAGGCTGAACAGAGGTGCGGAAGTCGTTGAGACTAACAGGTGTGAATTTGTAACTAGCGAGGTGTTGCCGGCAAAGGTGTGTTTGTAAAACCATGAAGAGAAAAGTATTCCTGTTGTTTTAGGATCAACGGTGTAAAGGGTGTCCAGCAAATGATTGGTTTGCATCTTCCGGGGCGATATGAATTGATAATTGATGTTGGGATGGCTCTTTTTCAATTCTTGTTTGATAACCATATTGTAAGTCTGGTTGTTTTGCCGTTCATCACCGATAAATATGAAATTTTTAATATCGGGAGTCATTCGGCAAATCAGGTCTATATTTTCTTTAATATAGAAATTGGAATGTAGGAAAGTGAGATTGTAAGACTGCGCCATATCTGCAATCGGGGTTCTTGCAGTCAACTCAACAGGCTTCTTTTGGAGATAAAATTCCTTCGGGCCGATGTAATCTTCTTCAGCACATAGTATAATCGGAATATTTCCCCACATCTTTCTGAAGTCGTCCCGTAATATCATGCTGGAGTTTCCGAGTAATATCAACATACGTGGGGAATGCTGCTTGTATTTTTCCAGAACTGTCTGTCTGAATTCATTTAAAGTGGAGTCTGTGTCCATCATTAGCATGTTCATGTGTTCGGTATAGAGTGCTAATTGAGGCGAATTCTGGGCATATTCGGTAATGGCTGAAATCATTCTGAAGCTCCAGGGAGCTGCTTCTGTATATGAATTAATGATTAAAAGATAATTTGACGAGTTCACTGAATTTTTTTGAGCTAGAATCGGTGATATGTAGGAAAAAGCTAATAGACAGAAAGACAAAAATAATTTTATTATATATGAGTTAATTATTTTGGTTTGAAAAAGAGTTGTCATTTTTAATTTAATTTTCTGGTGGCTTATTAAGTTTATGCATTGGCAAAAGTATTAATAATAAATGAATTAAACTTGATTTTGACCATAAAAAATGAATGAAAAAAAGACTTCAGGTCTTTTTCTGATTAACGGGCTTTTTATTCAATTTTATAGGGGTACGCTTTGGTAGGGATGAGTAAACCAAAAACGCGAGCCGGTTCCCATCTCGGATTCCACTCCAATAGTGCCGCCGAGATGTTCGATAATGCTCCTGCAAATAGACAGCCCTAAGCCTGTGCCTTTTGAGAATGAATTGAGTTTCACAAAGCGGTCGAATACCCGGTCTACTTTGTCCGGTTCAATCCCCATTCCTGTATCAGCTACGGAAAATTCAATTTCACAGGTATCTTCTTTTAGATGATATTCAAGAAGAATCTGTCCCTTATTTGTAAATTTGAGGGCATTGTTGATAAAGTTTGTGATAACCTGCATCAGGCGTTTTTTGTCAGTATAGATATAAAAATTGGGTAGGGTGGGGGCTAGTAAAACTGGTACCGGCTTATCTTCTTTTATATCATAATTGCGTATAATATCTTCACAGAAGCTCTTAATGTCCAGATAATCCATGGTGAAGTCGAGTGTTCCGGCTTCTATTTTTGATAAGTCGAGAATGTCGGATATCAGTTGTAAAAGAAGTTCGGTGTTTTCTTGCATGATATCGACATAATCCTGACGTTCCTTTTTGTCATCCGATTCGACCAGTAAACTGGCAAAGCCGACAATCGCATTGAGCGGAGTACGGATTTCATGACTCATATTGGCGAGGAAGGCTGATTTTAAGCGGTCCAGGTTTTCCGCTTTTTCTTTGGCTATCCTTAGTTCTTCTTCTATTGTTTTTTGGTGGTCAATATCAACGCTGGTAATCACGTGTGCCATCTGTCCGTCTATCCAGGCAAATGCTGCACTGAATACCCGGAACCAACATTTGTCGAACGGGCGTTGGTAATCCCAGGAATATACCTTGGTTGGCAGCCCGTTTTCATCTATCAAATGTTTCTTAGGACAAAACTCACATTCTCCGGTTTTATCTTTATATAGAGCCTGCCAGCATTTTTTTCCTTCAAAGTGTTCGATACCTCCATAAGGAGCGGCCATAGATTCATTGGCATATAGCATATCATGGGAATCAAAAGAGTTTACGTAGATGTCAACCCCCATATTATTCATGATGCTGCTTAACGTCTTGCTCGCCCGTACTTCTCTTTCTTTATATTCCCGCACTGCTATTTCCTTGGAGAGGGAGCCTAAAATGAGATGAATCATTTGCAGTTCTTCATCGGTGAAAGATATTGCATGTTCTCTGTCTCCAAATCCGATGAATCCGATAATTTTTCCTTCGGAGTCTTGAATTTGCCGGATTAGTAATGAATCGACTTTATAGAAATCCACGATGTCTACATCATCCCAAGAAGTATTTTGGTTTCTGCAAGCATAAAAAGGTTTGTTCTTTCCATTTGCACGGACAACATGTTGATTGGTCATTTCGCTGATTTCAAAACGTTGTCGCAAAACGTTGTCGTTATTTCCGACAGTTTCCTTTAGATAGAAGTAGCGAAATCCGTCAGTTTGATAAATGAATCCTCTTTTAAAGCCATAGTATTCGCAAATATCCGTAAGTGATTCTGTGATTTTTTTCTCAATAGAGTCACAGCTATTCAGTCTTTCTAAAAAATGAAGTAAAAATGCATTGTAATTCTCTCTTTCTCTAATCATATTGTTTTAGGCATCTTGTTTGGTTATTTAAACTCGGAAGGAGTATGCTGTTTATCTCTTTCAAGTCTTCAAGCTGCTAATATACGGACTTTTAAAAAATGATGAACGCTGTTTCAGATTTTTTGTAATGTTCCGTTTTTCTTTTTCTTGGTACGAAAAGAGAATGTGATATATGATATTTCTCTTGGATTTTAGTTAACTAACAATAATCATTTGAGAAATAAAGGAGTGGACGCTTATACGGATTTATTGAATTGAATAATGATTGGGGAAGTTAGTCGGTCTTTGAATTTTTTGAATCTGTAAGTGATTGATTATTAATGCGCCATAAATGTGCATTTTTCCTTTAAAACCAACGGGTCGTTCCTTTAAAAGAAACGACCCGTTGCACACCGAGAAACACACTGTTGCTTTTAAAGGAACGTGCTTTTTCATCTTCGGATGCGTAGATTAATATAATAATGTTTATATTTATTGTTTTATATCTACGTTGCGAACATTATTTTAATGCTTCGATAACCTGTGGCATCATTGTCCAAATGGTGTTTTCATCTTGAGCAGTAAAAAAGTTGCCATCTATCTCTGATTTCTTATCGGTAGCTGTTCCGTTTTGAATAGCTGGTTTAGCTAATGGGTGAACTGCTACTTTCTTCCCTTTGGTAATTCCGGTAAAGTCAAACATCATTGCACCGGCACAATGTCCGATCATCATTTTCCCTTTATCTCCGAAAGTTTTAATGACTTGCATCAAATCTACGTTATAGGGTTTATCAGCATTCTGCTGAAATACAGGTACTGCATCCCCACAAGAGAAAACGAGTGCATCGAATTCATCTTCGTGTCCCTTCAAATTAGCGATCACATCGTCTGCTGTCAGGCTGATTCCTGAATTTGTTTTAATCTCCTTCGTATCCGATACGGCAAATACTTTATATGAAATGCCATTCTCGAAAAACGCTTCCAAATATTGGAATAATCCACAACCATTTACCGGATTCACTGCTAAAACTGCAACTTTCTTTGCCATAATCATAATTATTTAAATGAAACAATAGTTATTATTAGTAAGTTTATTACTTTTGTGATGCAAATGTATCTTTCTAGTTTGAGAAATGCAATAACGTACTTGATAATAAGGAAGTTACATAGAGGTAACTATTGTTGGAACTCAATAAAATACAAAACGTTAAAGAATGAAAAACTTTCATCCGATAGGAAATTGTCCGATAAGAGATGTGCTTAGCCGCTTGGGAGACAAGTGGTCGATGCTGGTGCTTATTACGCTGAACGCAAACGGCACCATGCGTTTTAGTGATATTCATAAAACGATAGAAGATGTTTCACAAAGAATGTTGACTGTAACATTGCGTACTCTGGAATCAGATGGATTGGTTGAACGGAAAGTATATGCTGAAGTACCTCCCCGTGTGGAGTATTGTCTGACAGATACGGGTGGCACTTTGATTCCTCATATTGAAGGACTGGTGGGATGGGCTTTGGAGAATATGGATACTATTTTGGACCATAGACAAATGAGTCGGTAACATTTTTATTTTATGATAAAATAGATAATATGGAGATAAAGCTAGTAACTTCAGATAAAAAAGAATTTCTCGAATTATTACTCTTGGCTGATGAACAGGAAAGTATGATTGACCGGTATTTGGAGCGCGGCGATATGTTCGTTCTTTATGATAACGGATTGAAAGCTCTTTGTGTAGTGACTCGTGAAGGGGAAGGTATTTATGAAATCAAGAATATTGCTACCGTTCCTTTCTTTCAACGGCAGGGGTACGGAAAACGTTTAATCGAATTTTTATTTGAATATTATCAGGGAAAGTGTTCTGAAATGTTAGTGGGTACAGGCGATGTACCTTCTTCCAGATCTTTTTATGAACACTGTGGTTTCACGGTTTCTCACCGGATAAAGAATTTCTTTACTGACAACTACGATCATCCGATGTATGAGGATGGTGTGCAGTTGGTGGATATGATATATTTGAAGAAAACATTTTAGTGTGTAACGAGTGAAGGAAGTTCAATCGTTTGGATGAAATAAAGAATTTTGTTTGTTTATGTTACTGTATGAATGAACGGCTTATTTATAACCTCCTATTGTATGAAAACGTGTTTGTCAATTTTTACAATTAAAGACTACGTTCTTAATAAACGTACTTTCGGTTTATAATAAACTTTTTGATAGTTTATTATAAACGGTATCAGAGTTTATTAAAAACTATTTTGAGCATTTTTAGAGATTCTATAGAATGAGTTAAGTAAAAATATAAACAAAATAGGGCAATGATCGTTAGATCATTGCCCTATGATATATCTGTATTAATACTAAAATGTATCAGTTTAAAGGTCCTTTATGTCTCTATTTTTCCTAGATTTCTCATTTCTCTTATTGCTTTTGTTTTCTCAAAGATACAAAATAAAAAGCCATTTGTCAAGCGTTTCAATAGAAAAGCCGATTATTCATTAAACCAGTCTATTTTCTTTGAAAAATACATCACTATTGCCAGAATGATAAACAGTCCTAAGCTGCCTGCCAATAATGCGAAAGTCTCCAGCTGGATAAGAACAAAGATATAAATATAGAGTATAGCCAATAGGCCGGACATGATTAATGATGGTTTCTTTTTCTTGGTAATTCCGAACATATAGCCGCCTACCAGTATAATAGTCAGTGCAGAAGATAACAAATAGGCCGGGTTGAAACCGACGTGCTCTGAGAAAGAGAGGAGCAGGCTGTAGAATAGACAGAGAGCTAGTCCTACCAATAAATACTGCAAGGCATGAATACGGGTCTTGTTCATGATTTCAGTGAAGAAGATCACTCCGAAAGTCAGTAGGATAATCAGAATGGCATACTTTGCGGAGCGCATGGACTGCTGGTACTGTTCCACCGGAATTTTGAAATTCACACCGAAACTGGAGTTTTCAATATCTTTGATGTTCGAGGTGTTGTAGTCAGCCATCACCTGCGAATAATTCCGATTCAAGTTTAAAACCTGCCATTGCGCGGAAAATTCCTTCTCCGTAATATTCCGGTTGTTAGGCAGATAGTTTCCGGTAAAGCTCGGTGTATTCCAGTTGGCTTTCAGATCTACACGGGTTGTTTTACCCAACGGAATAAAGTTGAGTGACTGTGAACCTTTCAGTTTGATTTTAATTTCATAAGGGAGTTTTTTATTCTGCTTCAATTCCGACAAATTAGCGATCGCATGAACTCCGGTATTATCTATGCCTCTGTTGTCCATACCCGGCTCGAAGATGTAAACTGAATCTCCCAAAGTGATGCTGATTTGTTCGCTGATGCCACGCATATCGGTCAGATTCAGGCAAATAGCTGCCCTGTCAAACTGCAGCTGTTCCATATCTATTCTGCTCTTTTTCAATTCTTCCGAACTGAATGACCCTTTCAATGTCAGTTCCGATTGATATACGTTGACCTCGTAGATACTTCTTTTCAGGATTTCAGTCTTCAGTTGCCCGTTGACCGTAAGTTCGTCGGGGAAAAGTATCAGGTCTTTGATGGAAACTTTCTTCTTGCCGTTGTTTTCAGTGACAACCGGATACTGTAGATTCAGGTAAGGGCCAGTGATGGTCTGTGCAAGACTCCATTTTTCACTTACCTCGTCGATAGCTTCTTCCTGGGTTCGTCCCCGTTCGGAAATAAGATTTTCAATCATGAACATCGGTATCATCAGGAGAAGAATTAATAACCCGATGATGACAACCTTGATTGTTTTGGAGAAACGGTGGAGACATCCCATAGGTTGCTGCGCCTGTTGCTCATTTGAATTTTCATTGAAACCGTCCATAAGCCAGTAGTGTTTTGATGAATTATTTATTTTGATTTTAGAAATTTCTCTAAAGCTTCAATATGAGATTTGAAAGCTTCTCTGCCTTGCGGGGTTGCTTGAAAAACAGTTCGTGGCTTTCGTCCGACAAAACTTTTGTTACATACGATATATCCCAGTTCTTCCAGGGAACGGGTATGGCTGGCAAGATTGCCGTCTGTCAGAGAGAGCTGCTCTTTCAGAAAATTGAAGTCGGCTTCCTCATTTACCATCAGAATAGCCATGATACCGAGCCGGACCTTGCTTTCGAATGCTTTATTAATATATTGGAATGCTTCTATCATTTATGATCTCTTTCTTTCGTAGTGTAAATAGAACAATATGCCATAAAGAATATGGAAACCGCCGAAACCGATGGTCCAGAACAGCAGTGAATGACCTTCCCAAAAACAATCTACGACTCCCAGGCAAATGAAAGCATATCCTAACCATACGATACTGGAGTAAGTGAACTTGGATACGTTGACCAGTGCCAGTCCGTAAAATAAAAGCATGACGGAAGCCAGGATGTCATAATACTCATGCATCATGATGGAGATGCATAAAACACCTCCGGTCAGCATCGGAAGAGAAAAGTTCCACAATGCCCGGTAGGTGAGGCGGCTGAAAAATTTCTGTCCTGTCTTCTTGGATTTATAATAGGACAGGATGCAGGCGGTGACCGCAGCTGCTACCAATACGAGCGAAGCTATAATAGCCATTAGTTCGAGAGCAACAATTAAATGTGTGCCCGGGGTAATAACTTGTGTAGCGATGTATGCGCCAGCTAATGCGTAAATGCCCGCCATGATTGCAGCGAGACCACTTAGAGAGATAAACTTGGACGACTTTTCCATCAACTCTTTTATCTCATTTACCGATTCTAATGCTTTATCTTTATCCATATAAAAGTACTTTGTAATACAAAGTAAAATAAAAGATTTCAGATGAACAAACTTTTTGCCTGAATATTTTAATGATAAATATTTGAATGGTATGATAAGGCGTTAATATACAGTTGTTTAATGGGTGAATGAACGAATAGTCAGAAATTATATAAAGAGGGTTTGAAAATGAAATTAGTCAAACGTTTGACTAATTCGGAGGAAATACCTAACTTTGCCGCCGAAACGAAACAGGTAAAAAGAGTATAGAAAATGAGAGAAGGAGCAGAGTTTAGAGAACTCATGTTGCAGATTGTTCGTACCCGTATGGCTTTCCGCCGGTCTATGCAACGGACATTGAGAAAAAATAATGCGGGTATTACGTTTGAGATGCTTCAGGTATTAAGTAGTTTATGGCATGAGCAGGGAATTAGTCAGCAGATATTGGCGGAACGCATTGCAAAAGATAAGGCATGTCTCACCAATTTGATGAATAATCTGGAAAAGAAAGGGTATGTTCATCGGAAAGAAGATCTTGCCGACCGTCGTAATAAACTGGTGTTCCTGACTCCCGAAGGGGAAGAATTTAAAGAACAGATTCGTCCGATTCTCGATCAGGTTTATGTATATGCAGAAAAAATTGTTGGTATAGAGAGCATTGAAACTATGTTGTCTGAATTAAAGAGTGTATGCGATGTACTTGAAAATGTATAAGAAGTATGGGGCGGTTTTATCTAGCCTGTTTTTGGCTGCTCAATCCATAAATGCACAAACAGATTCTTTGTTTCTCACTATCGATCAGCTTTTTGAACGGGGGGTACAGCATAGTCTGCAACTTCAGGCGGATGTAATGAAAGAATCTATGGCGCAGGAGCGGATACGGACCGCACGGTCTGCACAGTTACCGGAACTGCAGATCGGACTGAAAGGGGGATTTGTAGGGCAGCCTGTTGTTTGGGAACGGGGATTATCCGATCCTTCATATCCGGAAGCACCGGACTGGTCACAAAATTATGCGATTGATCTGGCACAGCCTCTCTATCAGGGTGGTAAAATCCGAAGTGCTATTCATAAAGCGGATATAGAAAAACAAGTTGCCGAACTACAAACGTTGACCGATGAGGCGGAAATAAAGTTACGGTTACTCAATCAGTATATGAACTTGTTTAGTCTGTTTAAGCAGCATGAGATACTGACACGGAATATTGAAGAGTCGGAACTCCGGTTACGCGATATCCGGCGAATGAAAAAAGAGGGGCTGATTACCAATAATGATGTATTGCGGAGCGAAATGCAGCTGACTAATGACCGACTGTCTTTGGAGGAAGCGGAAAATAGCATTGCGCTTGTATCGCAGCAACTCAATATCTTGTTGGGGCAGGATGAGAACTTGTTATTACAACCGGATACAACCATTCTCTATCAGGCAGTTGCTTTGCAGTCCTATGATGACTATATTGTTCAGGCGTATGAAAATGATCCGGCGATGAGGCTGCTTCGCGCACAGACAGAATTGGCAAGGAATGAAATCCGTTCTGCCCAATCCTTATCTCTTCCCAGTGTGTCGCTATATGCATCGAATACATTGGCACGTCCCGTTTCACGTACATTGGCGGATATGTATAACAATAACTGGAATGTGGGAGTATCGGTTTCCTATCCTTTATCTTCACTGTACAAGAACAATCATAAAGTAAAAGAGAGCAAACTGATGGTGTCTTTGCGGAAGAATGAAGAAGAACAGAAAATGCAGGGAATCCGCATGGATGTACGTTCGGCATTTTTACGCCACAGGGAAGCGTTGCAGAGGGTAGAGGCTCTAAAACTGTCTGTCCGGCAAGCGGAAGAAAATTACCGTATTATGCAGAATCGTTATCTGAATCAACTGGCTATCCTGACTGATTTACTTGATGCGAATTCCGTCCGTTTGAATGTGGAATTGCAGTTGGTCACTGCACGCACTCGTGTGATTTATACTTATTATCAACTTCAGAAGGCTTGTGGACGTCTTTAATAAACAGAACAGATATGGCAATTGAATGGAAAGAAAAACAGAAGAAACTGAAAAAAGTAAGAGTTCGTAATATCGTTTTAAATTTAGTATGTGTCTGTTTGGCTGTCTCCGGACTTTGGTGGACTGCTAATTACTTCTGGCGTTATGTGAATTACGAAGTGACTAATGATGCTTTTGTAGATCAATATGTAGCTCCTTTGAATGTCCGGGCTTCGGGTTATATCAAGGAGGTTCGTTTTAAGGAACATCAATATGTCCATCAGGGAGATACTCTGCTGGTGCTTGACAATCGTGAATATCAGATTAAGGTAAAGGAAGCGGAAGCTGCATTGTTGGATGCACATGGCTCGCAGGATGTTCTTCATTCGGGTATTGAAACTTCCCATACGAATATTGCCGTACAGGATGCCAACATCGCTGAAGCGAAAGCGAAACTCTGGCAATTGGAACAGGATTATCATCGTTTTGAACGTTTGTTGAAAGAAGAATCTGTTCCGGAACAGCAGTATGAGCAAGCGAAAGCTGCTTATGAGGCAGCAAAGGCACGTTATCAGGCATTAGTTGCACAGAAACAGGCGGCATTATCACAATATGCGGAGACAAGTAAGAAAACAACCGGTACGGAGGCTGCCATTTTGCGTAAAGAAGCAGACCTGGATTTGGCTAAGCTGAATCTGTCTTATACGGTTCTCACTGCTCCTTATGATGGATATATGGGTAGGCGTACGCTTGAACCCGGTCAATATGTGCAGACCGGACAGACTATTTCTTATTTGGTGCGTAACAAGGACAAGTGGATTACCGCTAATTATAAAGAAACGCAGATTGCTAATATCTATATTGGCCAGCAGGTGCGTATTAAAGTAGACGCAGTGCCCGGAAAGATTTTTCACGGGGAAGTCACTGCAATTTCCGAGGCAACCGGGTCTAAATATTCCTTGGTTCCTACAGATAATTCTGCCGGCAATTTTGTAAAGGTGCAGCAGCGAATCCCTGTGCGTATCGACTTGGAAGATGTTTCTCCGGAAGAAATGGCACAGTTGAGAGCCGGGATGATGGTGGAAACAGAAGCTTTACGCAAATGATTACCATGAAGGAATTGGAGGCACCTGTTCGTCAATGGGTGCCCGATTGGCTTGGACTTATCAGCATTTTCATCGTGATTCTTCCGGTCACTATGCTCAATGGCTCGTATACAGGCAGTATGCTGGAAGTGTCGAACACGCTGGGTACTAATTCGGAAGATATTACGATGGGGTATTACGCTGCTTCGGCAGGTATGGCTATCGCATACCCGATTATTCCTAAGGTGTTGGCAGCCTTTTCCGTGAAATCTCTGTTATTGATTGATTTAGTACTGCAATTCTTCTTGAGTTGGGTTTGTGCACGTACGCAAAACGCAGATATTTTGATTGTCTGTAGTTTTGCTGTCGGTTTCTTGAAAGGGTTTCTTATGTTGTGGTTTATTCGTTATGCCCAGAAGATTTTCAGTCCGAAGAATGTGCGTAGCGAGTTCTATTCTTATTTTTATCCGTTGGTTTACGGTGGGGGACAAGCTTCGATGCTGGTAACGGCTTTACTGGCGTATCATTATAACTGGAAGTATATGTACTACTTTATGATGGTATTGATCTTGATTTCCATTCTGTTTGTTATCATCTGTTTCCGGCATAATCGTCCCATAAAAGCTATCGCATGGTCTGATCTGCATATCCGTGAGATGTTTGTTATTTCGGCCGGGTTGCTGATGTTGATGTACGTTATCAATTATGGCAAAGTGCTCGATTGGATGGCTTCCGGTAAGATATGTATTTATATTGTAATAGCACCTATGCTGATTGCGCTGTTCATCTGGTATCAGAGCCGTTTGGAGAATCCTTATGTAAGTCTGGCTCCTTTGTTCCAACCCAAAGCAATTGTGGGCTATTTTTATATGATGCTCGTGATGTTTTTCAGTACATCAACCACTTTGCTGACTAACTATCTGACTGTTATTCTGAAAGTAGATACTACGCATACCTATTCTCTTTATATTTATTTGCTTCCGGGATATGTAGTCGGCGCCTTTATTTGTTTTTGGTGGTTTCGCCGGCAACGGTGGCGTTTCCGTTTTCTGATAGCGGGAGGAATGAGTTGCTTTGTGATTTTCTTTGTCATTTTGTATTTTGGCATTTCTCCGGATAGTACGTATGAGATGCTCTACCTGCCTATCTTCTTTCGTGGTTTGGGTATGTTGACTTTGATTATTGCTTTTGCCCTGTTTGCCGTGGAAGACTTGAATCCGAAATACTTATTGTCGAATGCTTTCTTCCTGATTATTTTCCGTTCCGTGCTGGCACCTATCATGGCGACTTCTTTTTATAGTAATGTACTGTATCGACTGCAACAAAAATATATGTATTCTTTGTCGGAGACTATAACTGCTACTGATCCATTGTCGTCAGCACGCTATAGCCAGTCGCTGAACAATGCGATGACACAGGGACATCCGTATGATGAGGCTGCGCAGTTGGCAACCAACTCCTTATATAATACGTTACAACAACAAAGCCTGTTGCTGGCACTGAAAGAGATTCTGGGTTATTTGTTGGTTATATCTGTTGTCATAGCTGTGATTTCTCGTTTTATTCCTTTCCATAAAACAATCCGCGTTACGTTTAAGAAAACAGGCGATGATATGGTATAACAAAAAAAGAGTTGCTATCCTTCACTCAATGATAAGTTGAACGGGATAGCAACTCTATTGTTTTAACAATGTATCTTTTATCTTCGATATATTTGTTGTATCAGATAGCGACCTGTTTACAAGGTTACCCCTGTTTTAAAGATAGCAATTTCGCGATAGCCTTTCTTTTCGTTGTTTACGAATTCACCGCTTGCCACTTTGATGATATAATCAATGAAGCGTTCACAAGTCTTTTCCATCGGTTCGTTTTCTACGATCACACCGGCGTTGAAGTCAATCCATCCCGGTTTGTTTTTAGCCAGGGTTGAATTGGTGGAAATCTTCATGGTCGGAACAAAAGTGCCGAAAGGAGTACCGCGTCCGGTGGTGAAAAGTACCATGTGACATCCACTTGCTGCAAGAGTAGTGGCTGCAACCAGGTCATTGCCCGGAGCAGAAAGCAGGTTGAGTCCTTTTTTCTGTAAACGTTCGCCGTAAGGCATTACGCCGGATACATAACTCTTTCCACATTTCTGGGTACATCCCAGTGCTTTTTCTTCCAGAGTAGAGATACCACCGGCTTTGTTGCCCGGAGAAGGATTTTCACCTACAGGCTCTCCATGTGACAGGAAGTATTCTTTGAAGTCATTAATCAGATGGACAGTCTGTTCAAATAGCTCCTCGTTTTTACAACGGTTCATCAGGATCGTTTCTGCGCCGAACATTTCCGGAACTTCAGTCAATACGCTTGTACCTCCCTGTGCAATCAGGAAATCGGAGAACATACCCAATAGCGGGTTTGCCGTAATGCCGGAGAAACCATCGGAACCACCGCATTTCAATCCCACACGCAGTTCGGACAAAGGAACATCGGTACGTTCATCTTTAGAGGCCTTTGCATACAAATCGCGGAGGATTTCCATTCCTTCTTCGTATTCGTCACCTACCTTTTGAGTAACCATGAACTTCACACGGTCTTCATCAAACTCGCCCAGGAACTCACGGAATACATCCGGCTGGTTATTCTCACATCCTAAGCCTACTACCAATACAGCACCTGCATTGGGATGAAGCACCATGTCACGAAGAATCTTTTTCGTATTTTCGTGGTCGTCACCAAGTTGTGAGCAACCGTAGTTGTGTGGGAAAGCGACAATGGCATCCACTCCCTTACCTTCAGTTTCGCGACGAAGTCCTTCGGCCAGTTGACCGATGATACCGTTTACGCAACCTACCGTCGGGATAATCCATATTTCGTTTCTTACCCCTACATCACCGTTTTTGCGACGATAACCTTTGAATGTAAGATCTTTATGAGGAATATCCAAAGAAACCTGAATCGGGTTGTAAGTATAGTCCAACAATCCGGCGAGGTTGGTTTTGATGTTCGTTTCGTTCATCCAGTCACCCTGTTTCTTTGCCATTCGTGCATGTCCGATAGGATAACCGTACTTGATTACATTTTCGCCTTCAGCAAAGTTCTTCAATGCGAATTTATGTCCCGCAGGAATGTCTTCATTCAATGTAATCTCAATGCCATCTACAGAAAGATGCTCTCCTGCCGGGAGGTTAACAATGGCAACGGCAACGTTGTCGGCAGGATTAATTCTTAAATACTTTGTTTCCATGTAATGTACTTGTAAAGTTGTACTTTGTTGTTATTTGCTATGGTAATAGTCTATTGTTTCTACTGTTAACAAGTCGATGGGCATATAGTTGATGCAGGTCACTTCTTTCTTGAAGATAAGGTGATCGCAAAGAGCTTTGATGCCATTGGCGCCTTGCAGTTCCGGTTGCTGGGCAATGAGGAAAGAGATACTTCCTTCTTTCAGGCAGGTGACATTCCGTTCCAGAAGGTCATAACCTATCAGATTGAAATCTTTCTTTCCGCGACTTTGCAGGTATTCGCCAACGATATATGCTTTAGAGTTGAATGTGATTCCGTTCTTCACTGTCGGGTGGGTACGGAAGAATTCATCCAGCATCTCATTGTCTTCGTCGTTGCGTTCGGCATGCAAGTCGAGCTCCAGTATAGTACAAGACGGATGATGTTCTTTCATGTACTGCCTGAAACCGATTTCTCTGTTCTCCTGCTGATTAGATCCTACAATTCCTTCATGTATTTTGCGAAAAATCACAATTTCTTTTTCCTCCCGTGCCAGTAACATCATCATTCGAGCAGCGAAATATCCGCTTTGACGTGAGTTCTGACCAAAGAAGGCGAGGGGAGGAACCTCTTTAATATTGGAGTCTATATATATATAAGGTATATCCAGTGCCTGCAACTGATCGGTGAATCCTTTCGTATATTGCGGAGCGGTAGGAGCTACCATCACTCCGTCCGGCTGCAGGGCCAGGATGGCTTCACTGGCGTTGACGAATGAATGATAATCGTATGGATCGTAATAGTTGATTTTCACCGAAGTATTGAAATCCGAATAGGTCGCGATAGCTTCATGAATACCGATTTCTACAGCCGTCCAGTATTCGCCTTCCAGATGCTCCGGCAAAAGGCAGATAAACGTATACTTCTTGTTGGAAGCCAGAGCGCTGGCGTACATATTGGGCTGGTAGTCAAGCTGCTTCAGAATTTCTTCTACGCGTTTCTTGCTGGCTTCCGACACTCCGCTACGTCCGTGAATAACGCGGTCTACTGTTCCCACTGATACATCTGCTAGACGGGCGATATCTTTGATTCTGATCCTTTCGGGCAATTTATTCATACGATAACCTTTATTTATATAGGTTTTTGTGCTCGCACACAATAATAATCTTAATATTTTCGATACAAATATATAACAATTTTTGTAATTACGAAAATTGTTGTATATTTGTGCCCGCACACGAAAGGTATGTGATGTTAGTCTTTTTATAGATTAATAGTCGTATTATCAGTGTGTTAACCCCTAAAATAGGGCTGAAATGATAAATTGAAAGTTCATAATATTAATAACTTAGAAATTGAAACATAAGATTATGGGAAAGAAAGTCGTTACATTAGGCGAAATCATGCTTAGATTATCAACTCCGGGTAATACTCGTTTTGTTCAATCTGATTCTTTTGATGTAGTATATGGTGGTGGAGAAGCTAACGTTGCAGTAAGCTGTGCCAACTACGGACATGAGGCCTATTTCGTAACTAAATTGCCGAAACATGAAATTGGACAGTCTGCTGTTAACGCATTGCGTAAATATGGTGTTAAGACAGACTTTATTGCTCGTGGTGGCGACCGTGTAGGTATCTACTACTTGGAAACTGGTGCTTCTATGCGTCCTAGCAAGGTTATTTATGACCGTGCTCACTCTGCTATTGCTGAAGCTGACGCTGCTGATTTCGATTTTGATGCAATCATGGAAGGTGCTGACTGGTTCCACTGGTCTGGTATCACTCCGGCTATCTCTGACAAGGCTGCCGAGTTGACTCGTCTGGCTTGTGAAGCTGCAAAACGTCACGGTGTAACTGTTTCTGTTGACTTGAACTTCCGTAAGAAACTGTGGACTAAAGAAAAAGCACAGTCTATCATGAAACCGTTGATGCAGTTTGTAGACGTATGTATCGGTAACGAAGAAGATGCAGAACTTTGTTTGGGCTTCAAGCCGGATGCTGACGTTGAGGCTGGTCACACAGATGCTGAAGGTTACAAAGGTATCTTTCAGCAGATGATGAAAGAATTCGGATTCAAATATGTAGTTTCTACTTTGCGCGAATCTTTCTCTGCTACTCACAACGGTTGGAAAGCGATGATCTACAACGGAGAAGAATTCTATACTTCAAAGCGTTATGATATCGATCCGATTATCGACCGTGTAGGTGGTGGTGACTCTTTCTCCGGCGGTATTATCCATGGTTTGATGACTAAACCTAATCAGGGTGCTGCTCTTGAATTCGCTGTTGCTGCATCTGCATTGAAACATACTATCAATGGTGACTTCAACCTTGTTTCTGTAGAAGAAGTAGAAGCATTGGCTGGTGGTGACGCAAGCGGTCGCGTACAGAGATAATTTGGAGAGTTGAAAAGTAAAGAAAATCAATTCATTTAAATAGTAAATAATAAGATGGCAAAATTCGATAAAATAGCCGTATTGAATAAGATCGGCTCTACAGGAATGGTTCCTGTATTCTATCACAAAGATGCAGAAGTTGCAAAGAAAGTAGTAAAGGCTTGTTATGACGGTGGTGTTCGTGCTTTCGAATTCACAAACCGTGGTGACTTTGCACAGGAAGTATTTGCTGAAATCGTTAAATTCGCAGCAAAAGAATGCCCTGAAATGGCAATCGGTATCGGTTCTATCGTTGATCCGGCTACTGCTGCTATGTACCTGCAACTGGGTGCTAACTTCGTGGTAGGTCCGTTGTTCAACCCTGAAATTGCTAAGGTATGTAACCGTCGCTCGGTAGCTTATACTCCGGGATGTGGTTCTGTGTCAGAAGTTGGTTTTGCGCAGGAAGTAGGTTGCGATCTTTGCAAAGTATTCCCGGGTGATGTTTACGGAACTAACTTCGTGAAAGGTTTGATGGCTCCGATGCCATGGTCTAAGCTGATGGTAACAGGTGGGGTAGAACCTACTAAGGAAAACCTGACTGCATGGATTAAAGCCGGTGTATTCTGCGTAGGTATGGGCTCTAAACTGTTCCCGAAAGATAAGGTAGCAGCAGAAGACTGGGCTTATGTAACTGCAAAATGTGAAGAAGCTCTCGGCTATATTGCTGAAGCTCGTAAATAAGATTAGAGAGCGAAAGCTATCTATAATAAAAAGAGGTTGATGCGACAGTCTCTTTTAAAATATGCCTCGAGGGTTAGTTAGTTTAGTTAGTATATGAGGCATATTTTCATTTTGTTTAAAGGTGTTTAAAGGGGATAGGCCATCGGAATGAGTGACTCATTTCGGTGGCTTGTTTTTTTATTTCCTTTTTATATGTTGTCGATGTTCGAATATATAAATGGGCAGGAATATTAACAAGAAGCAGAGAACACTGATGAGGAGCAGATAACGGTTGTAGAGATACTCTCCCTCCTGGGGAGGAGCACTTAACAGGCATCTTAAGCAATCGCAGTCCATATCCTGACTGTCGTGCTGGCAAAGCAAAAAGCAGAAAGTAATGAGAACGATACCTAATAATAGGCAGATGATTAGTAGATTTCTGCGATAATGTGTGTGTCTTTTGTCGGGTTTTGATAAAGAAGAAACCATGTTTTGTTCTGATAGTTATCAATGTAAAATGAAAGAAATAAAGGGCAGACAATGCCTGAATAGGATTGTCCTGCCCGATACTATTGATTATTGGTAGGAAATATACTTTTAATGGTTATTCCGGAACATAAATAATCTCACCGTTATCCAGTTCGTAGGCTATCCCTACTTTTCTTCCTCTTTTTCCTGAATCCTCCTCTTTCTGACCGGAAGGCTTGTAAGTGTTGATTTTCTTTCCTTCCTTGGAGATGATTTCCATATTTTCTTTACCAGGATTCTTCACGATGGTGAAATCTTCCTGTCCGAAAACTTCCGTCATATTCATGTGCATCACCATTGCTACCATCAATGCCACGGCAAATACCATCGCTACGTCGAACAAGTTTACTACTACACTTAGCGGGTCGGTATCCTCTTCTTTGAGGAATTTGCTGACTCTTCTATTTCTTTTCATTATTGGACTCTCCGGTTGTTTCGTTTAATACTCTTGATACATAATCGAGGTTGTTGACATCTTTGGCATACCAACGTTGTTTGAACTGCATGGATATCAGTCCCACAGCACTAATAACCAAACCTACAACAGTCGTTGCAAATACTACCTGCATATTATATGCCATTCCGGAGATATCTCCTGTAGAAAGTCCCACAAGTGCCGGACTCATGGAAATCAATGTTCCTATCAATCCGAGAACCGGACCTATCTTAGCCAGCATTTTAGAAAGAGACACATCTTTCTCTGCTTCATTCTCGAATTTTGTTATCAGGAAGTCAGAGTAATCTGCACTGGCCGGATGGTAGAGCAGATCGCGGAGATAACCCATATATAGTGAATTGTCTTTGTCGGGTAAAGCTGCTTTCAGATCGTCTATCCGTGCATCTTTAATGAGTTGGTCCAGTGCTTTGTCATTTTTACGTTTGGTCATGTACATGTTGTAGGTGCCTCCGATCAAAATAAGTGAACGAACGAACAGGCACAGCAAAATAATGATATCGGGTATAAGTAAACTGTTCGCTACCCAGAATAAAAGTTTAGAGATGAGTTCCATATAATATTTTATTGATTGATTTTACTTCTTTTTTTTAATTCTTTACGTTGTAATAAAGGCCATTTCAGCTTGTTCCAGGCAAATCCAATGAGAAACAGGACAACGAACAGACCGATGGACAAGATAATCGCTTTCCAGTTGAGCGCCTCTTCGGTGGCGGCATAGGTCGTTTTCCCATTGACAGTGGTCAGTAGTCCGAGGATACAGATGAATAAGCTGACAAGGAAATGAACTTCCAACCGGAGATCGTCTTCGGGTACAAGATACTTCATCAGCCGGCTTAATAATGGGATGGCGATAACCACTATCCCTGCAAGTGACCAGGCTGTCACTGAAAAGTCTACGCCAGGTAACCGGAAGATAGCTTCTGTGAGATAGTAGAATAATACGGGGAAGAGCAACAAGCTGGGATACCAGCGAAGTAATTCCGCCCACCATAAATTCTTCTTACCATAAAGTCCGCGCAGGAAAGCCACGCAATAGCCGAAGCAGAGTGCTGACTCAAGCGTTATGATAATAGCCATGTTTTGCAATGCTTCCGTGTTCTGCAGATAATCAGCAATCTGTGTCTTTGACTGGAGAATAGCATACTGCCAGGTGCCGGCTACAAAAAGACCGGCTATCAGGCTGTATATTACGGTTTGCCAAAGTTTCCAGAAACTGAGTTTGAAACTGCAGTTAATCACGATAAACAGCATTAATATGTGAATGATTAACTCCATATTACATTACTTTTTCCGTTTCTTTTTAAGTATTAGCAACATGACAACAAATGCTACCAGAACAATACCTGCGATAAGGCCTCCATTCAAAGAATTTTGCTCTTCCTGTGCCCCTTGTACGGCATCGCTCGATTGTTTCTTCAATACCATGCCTCCTTTGGTCGCTTCTCCGTCCAGGGTGGCTTGTTTCATTTGTTTCAGTTCCTTGTTGTAGTTGGCTGCGGTTTGCGCATCTACTTGAGAGGCGATGAACTGCTGTAATTTGGCATTGTCTCCGGTAAATCCGCTGCCCGAAGGACCGAATTGTCTGACAAGGTCTGTATGCAGTTTGGCAATATTGGAGAGTTGTTCCGGAGAAGCTTTCCAATATCCTTTGCGGGCAGTTTCCATCATAACGGCAGTCACTTCCTGTAAAGCTGCGGGATTCTGTTTTTCAAAGAAGTCTTTTACATTCAGTTTGTATTCGTCTTTGACATATACATCATATATATTATCCCAAAGTTCCTTGTCGATAGCGGCAGGTTTCATCACGTTCCAGCCATACGTATTGGTTACAGTCTGGGCAACCTCGCTTGCTGCAGAAGCACCGCCTTTCATTTTCTCTTTGATATAGGTAGGATTCAGAATCGTTGTACGGCTTTCTACACCGACTGCTTCTTTAAGTTCCTGCATTTTCATGTTGTTGCGGTTCCGGTAGTCGCTAAGATAAGCGTCCGGGTCTTTACCGGTAACATTGCGTACGGCAAGATTCATACCTCCCATGAATTCATATACGTGGTCGAGGCTCAATGCTCCCCAAGTGTTACTTTGGCGGGGCTGAACGACAACATCAGTACTGTTCAATGCTGCTTCAAAGGCAAATTTCTGAAAGACTTCCCAGTGTTTTTCGTCACCGTAGAAGGCTCCCATATTGTTGAGGTAAGTATCTGCAATTTCCGATTCACTTTCCCAGCGGTCGCCGGATTCCACCATTCCTTGAATTCCTGTACCATACATGCCATTAGCACCTCCGAATACTCGGAAAGAAGCCATTTCGCGGGCATCTTTCGGACTGACACCTTTTTCGGTCAACACTCTTTCAGCTTCTACCACACTGGCAGCTACCTGATTTTCAAACTTGTCGTCTTTCGCTGCCGCAGCCATTTCTACTGCACGGTTAATCAGGAAGAGGCGGGAAGCGGCGATATCACGGAGTTGTCCGGAAGTCTGAACTACTACGTCGATACGTGGACGTCCCAGTTCGGCTGAAGGAATCAGTTTTAGATCACTGACACGACCGAATGCGTCACGAACAGGTTCTACTCCCAGCATATACAGTACTTGAGCAATAGTAGCCCCACCGGTTTCTATAAATTCGGAAGACCAGAGAGTATAACTCACTTTACGTGGGATTGAATCATTGTGACGTTGCTTGTAAGTATCAATCGTTTGTTTGGCTAAAGCGATACCTTTTTCCCAAGCGGATTCTGTAGGAGTTGCTTCGGCATTGATAGCATACATATTACGTCCGGTTGGTAAAGCATTCGGATTAGCAATCGGATCACCTCCGGGAGTAGGAGCGGTGTATCCACCTTTCAATGCATTCATCAGACTGCTTAACTCTTCTTCGGGACTTGTCAGAAGTGCGTTCTTGTAGTTGCCTACATTCTTGATTGTACGCTCTACTTCAGCGATGGCAAGTGCCAGTTCGATTTCTTCTTTACTGTATTCTTTCGGAGCTTTTCCCATAGCGGCCATCATGGCAGCCATACCTTGAGGCTTTTCTTGCTTTCCACTGTTTCCCTGTTTGTCAGAAGATCCGGCAGCTTTTTCTTTATTAGCTTTCATTCCGGCTTCCATTTTCTTCAATGCTTCCGGACTTGCTCCCATAGACTTAGCCATTTCCATTGCTTTTTCAGGATCCATGTTGGCGCCCATTTTCTTCATGGCCTCTTTCATGCTTTCGGGCATTTGACCATGAGGAGAACCCTCTTTGGAGACAGATGCCGGATGTCCTTTACCTGCTTTCTTTTCGTCGGATTGTTCACTCTTTGCCGATGCAGCCATCATCATTGCCATCATACCTTTCGGAGCATTGCGGTCTGCCTCTATTTGACGAGCCTTGGCTAGTTCCTGTGCGGTGATACCGGCTGTACGACAAATTAGTTCATCTGTGGCCAGTGCAGGATTAGCGAGCAACTTTTCTACCAGATGGCGAGCAGGAGTCAAGTACTGTTGTGTAAAGAGGCTGCGGTGCTTGCTAACGGCATCTGTCGCTTTACCACGTTGCTTGTCAAGAGCCAGCAGGCTGTATGCGATAGGTTCTGTAGCCATTGCATAGACGGAAGAAGTAATCCGTTCCGCTTCATAAGGAACCCCCATTGTGTAGAGTTGTCCGGTGATTTTCTCGGTAGCCAGTTCTTCTGCGAAGTTTTCTACACGGGCGATTTCATCTTCCGTATATGGTTTGTTGGCAATGCTGTCCAAACCTAAATCACGGTGAATTCCCATTTTCACAGTCAGCGTTTTGACAGCTAATGATTCCTGATCTTTATTCTCTTTGTGAGAGTTATTGTAAATCTTGATTTTTTCCATCAGCTCCCGATAAATACCACGCACACTGCTTTCAAGGAAAGGAGGAGTGAGGTACGACTGTATGGTGGCATACGAACGGCGTTTAGCCATCATTCCTTCACCAACATTACCAATAGAGTAGATATAGAAGTGCGGAACTGCTCCAACCAGGCGATCCGGCCAGTCGTTGCTGCACAATGCCACTTGTTTTCTGGGAGTAAATTCAAGACTTCCATGTGTACCGAAATGGATCAGTGCGTCAGCCTTGAAACCATGTTGCATCCATAGATAGGAAGCAATATAAGTATGAGGAGGAGCCATATTAGTGCCATGAATCACTTGGAAGGAGTTGTCCCCGCTTCCGGCAGCATTTTGTGGCATTAAGACTACATTCCCGAATTGCAGACGGGCAATACCCAATTTACCGTCGTTAGTCGCCATATAGTTGCCGGGGAATTCGCCGAAAGCATCCACCACTTCCTGATATTTTTCAGGGCGGAGTGACTCTTTCACCCAACTTTCATATTGATCTTTGGTGATAAGTTCGGGATGTCCTTTTTGCATAAAGTCATTAAAGGCTCCCTCTGCGTAAGAGTTGAACACAGCGCCTTGAGCCTGTATCATTTTACCCAGTTCTTCAGCATTTGCAGGCAGACCGGATATGTTGTATCCTTCCTGTTTCATGCGGACCAGAAGATTGTATAGGGAAGGAATCACCTCCATACCGGCAGCGGTCAATGTATTTTGCCCCGGACCTTTATAATAGTAGATAGCTACCTTCTTCTCGCTGTTCGGCTTAGTATTCAGATTCAAATAATTATTGATTGTGGATACGAAAGTCTTCAAGCGTTCGGGTACTGCATACGAATGGCGCAATCCTTCTTCATCCTCATATTGTGCAAAGAGAGCGAAAGGACGGATGGCACCGTCGATTTCCGGAGTCACGATACTTTGTGACATAAATCCTCCTGCCATTCCCATCGGATCTTTCTCCCATTCGTCTACCAGGCTGTTGATGGTGAGCGGAGCAAACAAGAGGATATTCTTAGCTTTCAGATAATCCACCATTTTGTCTCCCATGCGTCCGTGTGCCATGTTGATGATTGCGTCGGGCTGCACTTCGTCAATAAATGACATGAATTTCGTCATTGACTGAACCGGATAAACATTGTAACCTTCTTTTTCAAGAGCCTCAATAAGTCCGGTGGCATCAGCCATTTGTCCGGTAATCATGATTTTACGTGCTCCTTCTTTATAAAGACGGTTGTCCTTCATGAATTTCTCATAATCTGCCACGGTGAGGAACTCCAGTTCATCATCCGGGTTGGTGAGTCCGGCGTGATAGAGCATGTCGCTGGGTCTTTCTGCCGGGTCTTCCACTTCCGGTATGGAAGAGATTTTACCGTCAATAGCTTTACGGATATAATTCAGCATATTCCGGTAGTTGGTCTTTCCTCCGTTGGTCAGATAACCTCGTATCAGATTCTGTTGTACGCTGTCCAGATTACAAATGTTGTTGGCCGGGTTGGTAGCCATGGAAGTATATACAGGAATACCTTTGTCGGCAGCCTGTTGTATCTGTTGACGTTGTTCCTCGACGATACGCAGACCCATTCCGTTGATGAATACCATGTCGTAACCGGTCAGACGGTCGAGGTTGTCGAGCGATACTTCACTGAGTTTGATGGATGAATTGTCGTTGGCTTTCGATATACTTCCCTGTTGTATGGTCTGGAAGTTGATGAAAGCAATCTTTGTAGGACTGAACCAGGTATTCCATACGGACATCCCTATCAGAGCTGCAGCAACGATGCATACACCTAAGATGATTTTACTTTTCTTTTTCATTTCTCTTATTTTTAGCTTTGTATGTAGTTTTATCTTTTCTATTTTCTGAAGAACCTGTCTACGTCTAATGCAAGTCCGATGGAGAAGTTGGTTCCCCGGGTATAAGGAGAGTTTGCGTCATAATAGCTCGGAACATAATTAAATATGTTGTTGACGGCCATATTCAGGCTGACTCCTTTCCAGATCCCTTGTGTCAACGTTAGGTTCCACATCGTATATCCCGGATAAATCACTCCGGTAGTCCCTTCATCCGGATTATTGCCCACATATTTATTGGTTTCTACTTTGGATAACGCACGTCCGTTCAGGGAAAGATTGAATTGATAATTATCCCATGATTTGCCGTATTCGATACGTGCGGTCGCTGAATGTGGGCGGGTACTGGAGAATTTCATTTGTCCGTCGCGCATAAACTCGTGGAGGTATCCGTAAGAAACACGTATTCCCAGACCACAAGGATATTTGGCGGAGGCGTTGATATCCACACCGGCGATGTCTACTTTCTCTGTATTGATATATAGCTGTGCCCACCTTCCGTCAGTGTCGCGGAATGAAGTCAGGTCGATCCGGTCATTGACAAGGTTGTAATATCCTGAAACGGTAAAATTGTAACGGTTCTTGGTATATTCCGCCGAGAGCGAGAAGTTGTGGCTCGTCTCCGATTTCAGGTCGGGATTACCATAAATCATCATGGCATTTGCCATGTCGAAGTTCATATACATTTCTTTGAGGGTAGGAGAGCGGAATCCCTGTGAGTATGAGCCACGGAGGGAGCAGTTGGCTATTTTGTACATCAGTCCGATGTGCGGAGATATATGACGTACGTTAGATTGTGAGAAATAGTCGAAACGTACCCCGCTGATTACGTTGAAATGTTCGGTCGGGTTCCAGTCGAACTGTCCGAATGCATCTGCCGAGTGCATGGTATAACTTCCATTGTTGGTAAATTGATAAGACAATAGATAGTCACGCATATAATCTCCTCCTACGGTCAGAATGTTTTTATCGTTGAAGGTGTAATTGTAGAGTGCGCGTACGCTATGTTGCACATTGCTGTAATCGCGGACATCGTATTTGTATGAGGTCAGATAATCACTTTTATCATATTGGTCGAATGTATAGGCAACTTCCAGATTACTCATGATGTTGAAATCATAGTTGGCTTTCAGACCTCCGCTGAAATCACGATAACGGTCTTTGCTGTCTCCGGTCTTATCCCGTTCGCGGAAATAATAACCTCCGCGTGCAGTCAGTTTCAACTGTTCAATCGGTCTGTAAACAAGACGTTCTTTCACATTCCATGTGCGGTTTCCGAAGATGGTTGTCACATCTCCTTCCGGTACGTCGTAAGAATCGGACATTGTATGTTGCACATTCGTCTGGCTGTTGAATTTACCGGCTTTGAAACTGAAAGTTCCGCCATATCGTTGGTCGTTATGTTCACCGAAGCGGCTGTTTACATTTAAATTCCATGGGTCCTCGGAATCACGGGTGATGATGTTGATTACGCCACCTACTGCACTGGAACCATAGAGAGTAGAGGCAGCCCCTTTTACAATTTCTACCCGTTCCACGTTATCGAGGTTCAATCGGTTGTAGTCGACGTTGTTTAAAGTTTCCCCTGCCAGACGTTCGCCATCTACCAGGAAGAGTACAGAGTTTCCTCCGAATCCCTGCATATTGATAGAAACCTGCTGATCCATTGAATAGGAAAATTCAATGCCCGGCAGTTCCGATTGTAATAATTGTCCTACGTTGGTTGCATCTACCTTCTTTATATCGTCTGCTGTGATTACACGAGTGATGATAGGAGCATCTTTCAGTAATTTGGGAGTACGTGTACCTGTGACAACCACTGTTCCCAGGTCAAACTGATCTTCCGATAAGCGGAAACTTAGTCTTTTCTCTTTCCCTACAGTCAGTCTTTTTTCTTGTGGCTGATAGCCTACATACGAGGCGGTGATGAGGTATGTACCGGTTCCGGGGAGTTGTAATGTATATGTGCCGTCGACGGATGTGACGGCTCCGGTTCCTTTACCTTTGATGGAAATCGTTGCACCGGGGAGAGGTTCCCCTTCTGTATCAGTTACACGTCCGCTGATGTGATAAGTTGAGTGTTGTGCTAATGTGGTGCAAGTTGCTATAAATGAAAAAAGCAATAATGATATTATAAATGTAGGTTTCATTCTTGTTGATTGGTTTCATTGTTGTTGTCCTCGAACTCAAGCGGATACTGGAAATCGAAGTCAATATATCCTTTTATACCTCTGGCATTCATGTAGTTGGTAAAACGGATCGCGGCGTATGTATTGTCTTTCAAACGTATCAAAAAGACTTGGTTTGACATGGTGTATACCGGAGGCATCGTTGCGGTATTAACGTCCAGCCAGCTGGAAAGAACAGCATTACGGTAAGACTCTGTGTAGATAATGTTTCCGTCCATCATGCCTGACATGTCAATAGCTATTTTATCGGTTGTCCATTCATCTTTTACAAAATCTTCCGCTTTAGGCAGTTTACCTGTTGCTTTAAACTCGTCGATACTTGTGTAAGTTGTTTTGTAGGCAGCACCCTCATTGGTTTTTATATCATAACGATGAATAGCGAAATCCCACTTATCAGGAATTTGACTCTCATATTCCTCTCCGATTTTAACGGTGGTAACTGTACGTTCCGAAAGGTTAATGTAGGCCCATTCTGTATATTCAACAGTCTTGACTTGTGAAAAGCTGTTCTCCTTGATTTCCATCTCCGTTTCGATGGGGGCATCATAAATATTTTCAAATATTCCATTACAAGCAGAGAGCGACATTGCCGCTCCCAGTACTATAGTATATTTGAAAATAGCGTTCCTGCTTCTTTTCATTGCTTATTTAATCGTTTATTGTGCGCTGTTAGTATTGCTTCCAGTAAAATCTGCTGTAATGTCCCATGGCATACTTCCTGGTTTAAAAACTACAGTAATAGTAGTTGTTCCGTCTGACTTAACTGTACCACTTAAACTCGTACCGGTGATTGCCAGAATTTCTCCTGTAGTCTTTTGGGTGTCTGCTTCAAAGCTACCGATATTGAGTGAGTAACTACCGTCGTTTGCTTTAGTAACATTTACTCCCTTTACAGTGAACTTTTCAAAATAATTCATAGAACCGCTTGTGTTATTGAAGCCGCTAATGGTAACATCTACTGTACTGCCTGTTGGGTTTTCGATGATAACTTTGCAATCCTCAGTAGATTCAGTGGTATTTCCTCCTGGAGTAGTGACTGAAAGAGATAAATTAGTTTGGTATTTATAAGTATCTTTTATATAATAACCAACAGGAGTTTCTCCTTGTATGAAATCAATCTCCATTTTTCCCATAGGTACAGGAATATCAACATTGGCTTTCAAACTTAACACTTTAGAACCATCTACACTACCTTCTAATGTGTAGTCGTAGCTACCGCCTGTGCTGCCGCCCATAGACATGGCAACTTCACCGGAACCGCTGAAAGACTTATTAGAAGAAAGTTTTAAATTATTCAGAGTGAAATCTCCAGATCCGGATTTATATACTAAATTGATGGTACCATCTTCGTTGGCAGTGATTGTTGCTGTGGATTCATCACCCAACAAATAATCAGAGAACATATTGCATGCGCCGACTGAATAACCTTTATAAGCTCCTGCTATTTCTTTGGCAAAGTTAGGTTCATCGTCGTCGTTGTCGCTACAAGAAACGAAAGTAGAAGAAAGAGATAGTGCCATAAGGGCAACCATCCAAAAGTTTAAGATTTTCATACTTAATTTTGATAGATAATGATTAATTAAATTTCCAGCTGCAAAGTTACGGGGATATATATACGGGGGAAATACCTAAAAGAAATGAAAAAATGAGAGGCTTTAATTATATGTAGGTATTGGGAGGAGTGGATTAACTCGTTATTTTTGCAGTCTTTTACTAAATTGATGATTAAAAAATTAAAATGAGAAGAAAATGAAAGGCGGCTACAGTAGAAAAAGTGTATTGACAGGGATTACTTCTTTCCTGATTGTATTGTTTACTATGCCGTTGGGGCATGCATTAATGATTTTTATGGAGCATGTGCTCTCATCCACAGCTCTTCACTATGCGGCTTTCACGATGGGAGCAGTAGGTTTGGTGATGGTGATTATTGGAGTGTTTGCAAAAGGAGATACACGACAGACATTATGGGGATTATTCGGAGGACTACTCTTCTGGACCGGATGGGTAGAGTTTATCTACGTATATTATGCACATCGTTATGAAGTGCAACCATTGCTGAACGCTGCCGGTGAAGTCGTGACAAAACCGGAATATTTAATCATGCCTTCCTCCTTCGGCTTTTGGATGATGTTTATGCTGATTTACATTTTCAGTATAAAAAGCGGATGCGACTTCTTTACCTATCTTCAAAAAGTCTTTTTCCGTAAGAGTACCACCATTGTAGTACGGCCGATGACACGTCATACCTCGATTGTTACTTTTATGGAGTTAAATCTCATCATGTGGACGAGCTATCTCGTGCTACTCTTCTGTTATGATGAGAATTTTGTCGGCGAGCATAGCCCTGTTACTGCTATAGTTGCTTTCGGCTGTCTGGCAGGTTCATTTTTTATGTTTAAACGCCTGTTGAAAATCACTCAATGGGGATATGCCATGCGCTTTTCTATTGCTACGGTAGTAGTGTTCTGGACTTTTGTAGAAGTATTGGGACGCTGGAATATCTTTCATGAAATATGGGTAGAACCAATGGCATATACAACAGAGATGATTACGATACTTTTGGCTTTTTTAGCTCTGTTGGCATTTCTGTTCTACCAGTCTGCTAAAAAGAAGAATAGTCATAACTAAAATATAGAATCAGAAATTATGTTAGAAAAAGGATTGCAATTTATAAAGGAAGTAGTGGTCAAACCGGAAAATCTGGCAGTGGCAATGGGATCGGGTGATCTCCCTGTTCTTGCTACTCCCGCTATGGTAGCATTCATGGAAAATGCAGCTTTGTCTGCTGTTGAAGATCAACTGCCGGAAGGCAATACAACGGTAGGAGCAATGATTCAGACTACACATCTTAAACCCACTGCATTGGGAGACACGGTTCTTGTAACAGCCACACTTCTTGAGGTAGAGGGACGAAAGTTAACATTTTCCGTAGTAGCCTCTGATTCACAGGGTAAAATTGGTGAAGGAACACATATACGTTATGTGGTAGACCGGAATAAGTTTATGGAAAAACTAACCAGTCGTTAATACTGCCAAAAGTGGAAAAGGATGAACTAATCTCCGGGTAAGATGTTTTTTGTATATTAGATATAATAACAATATATAATATGGAACCTCATCATCACCACGAACATAGTCATCGGTTGACATCGCTCAATAAAGCTTTTATCATAGGCATCGCTCTGAATATAACTTTTGTCATAGTAGAATTCGGAGTAGGATTTTATTATAATTCTTTGGGGTTACTTTCCGATGCCGGGCATAATTTGGGTGATGTAGCCAGTCTGGTACTTGCCATGTTGGCCTTCCGGTTGGAGAAAGTTCACCCTAATAGTCGTTACACGTATGGATATAAGAAGAGTACGATACTTGTTTCTTTATTAAATGCAGTTATACTGTTGATTGCTGTTGGCATTATTATTGCCGAGAGCATAGACAAATTATTTCATCCGGTTTCGGTTGATGGTTCCGCTATCGCATGGACAGCTGGGGTGGGAGTGGTCATCAATGCGCTTACTGCATGGCTTTTCATGAAAGATAAAGATAAGGATCTGAATGTGAAGGGGGCCTACTTGCACATGGCAGCAGATACACTGGTATCTGTCGGTGTAGTTGCTTCCGGTATTATTATTACGTATACAGGATGGAGCATCATTGACCCGATTATCGGACTTGGCATTGCTGTTATTATTATTGTCTCTACCTGGGGATTGCTTCATGACAGTCTCCGGTTGTCTTTGGATGGAGTACCAGTGGGGATAGACGCTCAAAAGATACAGCAACTTATCGTGGAACAACCCGGTGTGGAGAATTGCCATCACTTGCATATTTGGGCGTTAAGCACAACGGAAACCGCTCTGACTGCCCACGTTGTCATTGATAATATCACACAGTTGGAGGAAGTGAAACATCATATAAAGGAAGCACTCGAAGAGGCAGGCATTCATCATGCCACTTTGGAGTTTGAAGACGAAAGAGCTACTTGCAGCAACGAATGTTGTGAGGATTAAATAAAATCCGTACCTTCGCGCCCTTAAACTAACTAACCTTTATTTTTATGTTTACTGACTTATTGCATTCCTCTTATTTTTCCCTTTTCCTGATTGTCGCATTAGGGTTTATGCTGGGAAGAATAAAAATCAGAGGATTATCTCTCGATGTGTCGGCAGTTATTTTCATTGCCCTTCTTTTCGGGCATTTTGGTGTTATCATTCCTAAAGAATTAGGAAACTTCGGTTTGGTGCTCTTCATTTTTACCATCGGTATTCAGGCAGGGCCCGGATTCTTCGATTCTTTCCGCAGTAAAGGAAAGACGCTTATTCTCATTACTATGCTTATAATTTGTTCCGCCTGCCTGACCGCAGTCGGGTTGAAGTACGCATTTGATATTGATACACCGAGTATTGTCGGTCTGATTGCCGGTGCGTTGACCAGTACGCCGGGTCTGGCGGTTGCTATTGACAGTACCAATTCTCCTTTGGCATCCATTGCTTACGGTATCGCATATCCGTTTGGAGTAATCGGCGTGATTCTGTTTGTCAAACTGTTACCTAAAATTATGCGGGTAGATTTGAATAAAGAAGCCCGTCGCCTGGAGATAGAACGTCGCGGACAATTTCCAGAACTGACTACTTGTATCTACCGTGTCACCAATTCGCATGTGTTCAACCGTAACCTGATGCAAATTAATGCACGCGGTATGACGGGCGCTGTTATTTCCCGTCTGAAGCACAATGATGAAATATCTATTCCTACAGCCCATACAGTGCTGCGTGAAGGAGACTACATACAAGCCGTAGGTAGCGAAGAATCATTGAATCAGCTTGCTGTGTTAATCGGTAAGAGAGAAGAAGGCGAACTGCCTTTGGATAAAACGCAGGAAATAGAATCTTTACTGTTGACCAAAAAGGACATGATAAATAAACAACTGGGTGATTTGAACTTACAGAAAAATTTTGGTTGTACAGTGACTCGTGTCCGTCGAAGCGGTATTGATTTGTCTCCATCTCCAGATCTCGCTTTGAAGTTTGGTGATAAATTGATGGTTGTCGGTGAGAAAGAAGGACTTAAAGGAGTAGCCCGCCTGCTGGGTAACAATGCGAAGAAACTGTCTGATACGGATTTCTTCCCCATTGCGATGGGTATTGTACTGGGAGTGCTGTTCGGCAAAATAAATATATCTTTCTCTGATAGTCTGTCATTCTCTCCGGGACTGACCGGCGGAGTGCTGATGGTAGCCCTTGTGTTGAGTGCGATTGGTAAGACAGGCCCCATCATCTGGTCTATGTCCGGACCTGCCAATCAGTTGTTGCGCCAGTTAGGTCTGCTTCTTTTTCTAGCCGAAGTAGGAACTTCTGCCGGTAAGAATCTGGTAGCCACTTTCCAGGAAAGCGGATTGCTGATGTTCGGAGTAGGAGCTGCCATCACATTGATACCGATGCTTGTAGCAGCTATTGTCGGACGTCTGGTATTTAAAATCAGTCTGCTCGATTTGCTGGGAACGATAACGGGAGGTATGACGAGTACTCCGGGACTTGCAGCTGCCGATTCAATGGTGGACAGTAACATACCGAGCGTAGCTTACGCAACTGTTTATCCGATTGCCATGGTATTTCTGATTCTGTTTATTCAAATCATAGCTTCGGCAGTATATTAACAGAATTTTGTAGATTCATTGATTGTTAAATAAATAGTTCGTATCTTTGCCGCCTCAAAGAAAAAATGAGGTGAAACGATTGTTATTGAATATTACACGCTACTTCTTACCGATACTGTTTGTGTCGTATCTGGTAAGCTTCACATTCTTTGCCCACGTGCATGTGGTCAATGGCGTGACAATCGTCCATTCACACCCATTTAAGAAAGGGGCGGCACATAAACACTCTACAGTCGAACTGCTACTGATTCATTTTCTGTCTCATTTAACGGCAGACGGTGCAGCCGTAGTTTTTGCTCTTTCCCTTTTTATTCCTTTCTTATTGTATTTGTTGCTCGGCCGTTCGCCGTATGCTCACTATCACTGTCCGTATCATGGGGTAGTGGGACTTAGAGCACCTCCGGCTATTCGTTTCTCCATTCTTTGAATGATGATACCGTACCTTGCATGAGGTAGGGCATTATCTGTCTATCCATGTGAGTACTTATCGAAAACTAATAACAAACGAAAAATGAAGAAATACATCTTTTCGCTTGTCTGCTTGTGCTGCGCATTGTTGCCTGCCCTTGAAGGACAAGCTCATGAATATCCTAATCATCCTGAATTACGTAAGTCAGACGCCAATATCGTTGGCCATATTCTTGATAAAAACACCAAAGAACACTTGCCCTATATAACAGTCGCCTTGAAAGGTACTACCATCGGAACGGTAACCGATGCTACCGGGCATTATTTCTTGAAGAATCTTCCCGAAGGCAATTTTGTGCTCGAAGTTAGTTCGGTGGGGTATAAAACCGTCAGACGGAATGTGACGCTGAAGAAAGGGCGCACATTGGAAGAAGATTTCGAGATAGAAGAAGATGCAGTTGCCTTGGATGGCGTAGTAGTATCTGCCAATCGTAACGAGACTACCCGTCGCCTGGCTCCGACACTGGTGAATGTGGTGGATCTGAAAATCTTTGAGAATACCAATTCTACGACTTTGGCACAAGGATTGAGCTTTCAGCCGGGTGTCCGTGTAGAGTCTAATTGTCAGAATTGCGGCTTCCAGCAAGTGCGTATCAATGGACTGGATGGCCCTTATACGCAAATCCTGCTCGATTCCCGTCCTATTTTTAGTGCACTTTCCGGTGTGTATGGCATCGAGCAGATTCCTGCCAGCATGATAGAACGTGTGGAAGTGATGCGTGGAGGCGGATCTGCTTTGTTCGGCTCGTCTGCTATTGCCGGAACAATCAATATCATTACCAAAGAACCGATGCGCAATTCCGGTATGTTATCGCATACCATTACAGGTATTGGTGATGGCGATGCTTTTGATAACAGTACGGCGCTGAATGCATCACTTGTGACGGACGACCAGCGTGCCGGTTTGTATATCTTCGGTCAGAATCGCCATCGTTCCGCGTATGACCATGATGGTGACGGATATTCTGAAATTCCCAAGATACACGGCCAAACCATCGGTTTCCGTTCATTCCTGAAAACAACGACATATTCGAAACTAACTTTTGAATATCACCACATGGAAGAATTCCGTAGGGGAGGAGACTTGTTGAACCGTCCACCTCACGAAGCGAATGTAGCGGAACAGACCGAACACTCGATCAATGGTGGAGGACTGAAATTTGATTATTTCTCACCTAACGAGAAACATCGTTTCAATGTGTTTGCATCAGCGCAGCATATCAATCGTGACAGCTATTATGGTGGCGGCCAAGATCCGAATGCTTACGGAAACACTACCGACTTAAACTGGATGGCAGGATCGCAATATGTCTATAGTTTCGGAAAATGTATTTTCATGCCTGCTGACCTGACTGCCGGAATAGAATTCAATCAGGATAAACTGGAAGACAATATGTGGGGATACCACCGTACAGTAGACCAAAAAGTGAATATCGGTAGTGCTTTCTTTCAGAATGAATGGAAGAATGAGCATTGGGGATTTCTGATTGGCGGTCGTTTGGATAAACATAACCTGATTGACCATGTGATATTCAGTCCGCGTGCCAATCTGCGTTATAATCCGACGGAAAATATCAATCTTCGTTTCAGCTACTCATCCGGTTTCCGTGCTCCGCAGGCTTTCGACGAGGATTTGCATGTGGAGAATGTAGGCGGTAATGTGGCGATGGTTGAATTGGCCGATAATCTGAAAGAAGAAAGATCACAGAGCTTGAGTGCTTCGGCAGATATTTATCATCGTTTTGGTGCGTTTCAGGTTAACTTTTTGGTAGAAGGATTTTATACAAAGTTATCAGATGTATTTGCCCTTACCGACGGAGAGGTAGTGGATGGAATCCTGACACGTACACGCTACAATGCACCGGGAGCCCGTGTGATGGGACTGACATTGGAAGGAAAGATGGCGTATCTGACTAAATTCCAGGTTCAGGCAGGAGTCACCCTGCAACAGAGCCATTATAGCGAACCGCATGTATGGAACAAAGAAGCTCCGGCTGTAAAGAAAATGATGCGTACACCGAATACTTACGGTTATTTTACAGCAACCTATACCCCGATAAAACCATTATCTATCGCTCTTTCCGGTACATATACCGGTTCGATGCTGGTTCCCCACGAACCAGTTCCGGGATTCCTTGAAAAACCGATAACGGTGAATACGAAGGACTTCTTCGATATCGGTTTGAAGGCTGCCTATGATTTCAAACTTTACAAGTCGATGAACTTGCAGGTAAATGCCGGTGTACAGAATATTTTCAATGCCTACCAGAACGACTTCGACAAAGGGGCTGACCGTGACTCCGGTTATATCTATGGTCCGTCATTGCCGAGAAGTTTCTTTGCCGGAGTGAAGATAAGTTATTAAAATTCGGTTAAGATTTAAAATCGTTATAAATAGGGATTGTTTTGCATGGAGACAATCCTTATCTTTGCAAAAAACAAACTAAACCTTGACTTAGGTGCACAGAATAAATGTGCAAGATGACCGAATGAAACAATTGTACCTACATATAATGAAGTGGTTTCTGCCTGTACTGTTTATCTCGTACATGGCAGGAATCACTTTGTTTACTCACTCCCATGTGGTCAACGGGGTTACAATTGTCCATTCACATCCATTTAAAAAAGGCAGCGAACATAGCCATACGACGGTTGAATTCCAACTAATTCATCTCTTGAGTCATGTGTTGGTGACCGACAGCGGTTTGATACCAACATTCTCTGTTGCTGCTTTATCTCTATTATGCATCCTGTTTGTCCGCCCGCAAATTGAGCAATTTTACCGTTCTTGTCCGGGCGTAATATCTCTTAGAGCACCTCCTATCGCTTAGTCTATCTTTTTGGGGGAACAGTATTAATGTATTAGGATCAACGATTAACGATCGCTGCTTCCCTTTCCCTTTATTATTATTTTTCGAATTAAAACATTAAAAGACTAACGACAATGAAGAAATATCTTTTAGTCCTGGTCGGCCTGTGCTGTGTCTTGTCATACGCATTGGCTGAACGTCCGGACTACCCTGAACTGAAGAAATCCGATGCGAATATAATAGGTCATGTACTGGATAAAAAAACGAAAGAACATCTTCCGTACATCACTATCGCACTGAAAGGAACGACCATAGGAACCGTGACCGATGCTACCGGGCATTATTTTTTGAAGAATTTGCCGGAAGGAAATTTTATACTGGAAGTTAGTTCAGTAGGTTACAAGACAGTGACCCGCAACGTAACTCTGAAAAAAGGAAAGACACTGGAAGAAGATTTTGAAATAGAAGAGGATGCGATTGCTCTCGACGGAGTAGTAGTTTCCGCCAACCGGAGTGAAACGACACGTCGTATGGCTCCTACTTTGGTGAATGTTGTCGACCTGAAACTTTTTGAAACCACCAACTCTTCCACTTTATCACAAGGACTGAACTTCCAGCCCGGAGTGCGTGTGGAGACAAATTGCCAGAATTGTGGCTTCCAGCAAGTCCGCATCAATGGTCTGGACGGACCATATACACAAATTCTGATAGATTCGCGTCCCGTATTCAGCGCCCTTTCCGGAGTGTATGGACTGGAACAGATTCCTGCCAGTATGATTGAACGTGTAGAAGTGATGCGTGGGGGAGGCTCCGCCTTGTTCGGTTCTTCAGCTATTGCAGGAACGATTAATATAATCACCAAAGAGCCTTTACGTAATTCGGGTCAGCTGTCGCACACCATAACTTCTTTAGGAGGAAGCTCCTCATTCGATAACAACACCTCGCTGAATGCTTCATTGGTGACGGACGATCATCGTGCCGGATTGTATATCTTTGGTCAGAACCGTTATCGGTCGGGATATGATTATGACGGAGACGGATTTACCGAACTGCCCAAATTGAAGAATCAGACAGTGGGTTTCCGCTCTTATCTGAAAACAAGTACTTATTCCAAACTGACCTTTGAATATCACCACATGCAGGAATTCCGTCGTGGAGGGGATATGTTGAACCGTCCTCCTCACGAAGCGCATATTGCGGAGCAGTTGCAACATTCTATTGATGGTGGAAGTTTGAAATTCGATTATTTCTCTCCGGATGAAAAGAACCGTCTAAGTGTTTTTGCATCGGCTGCCAATACAGACCGGGACAGTTATTACGGACCGGGTAACGATCCTCTGAAAGCCTATGGAAAGACAACGGATTTAACCGCTATGGGTGGTGCACAATACGTACATACGTTTGACAAGTGCTTTTTTATGCCTTCTGATCTCACGGCAGGGCTTGAATATAACCGTGACCGCCTAAAAGATAACATGTGGGGATATAACCGTCACACGGATCAGACGGTGAATATTTACAGTGCTTTTCTGCAGAACGAATGGAAGAACGACCGTTGGGGGATTCTGATTGGTGGTCGTCTGGATAAGCATAATATGGTGGATAATGTGATCTTTAGTCCCCGTGCCAACTTGCGTTTTAATCCTACCCAGAATATTAACCTGCGTTTAAGCTATTCTTCCGGATTTCGTGCTCCGCAGGCTTTTGATGAGGATATGCATATTGAAAATGTGGGCGGAACGGTGGCTATGATCGAGCGTGCAAAGGATTTGAAAGAAGAGAAATCCCAAAGTTTCAGTGTTTCTGCAGATATGTATCATCGTTTCGGAGCATTCCAGACGAATTTGTTGATTGAGGGTTTTTATACAAGACTGACCGATGTTTTTGTATTGGGCAAACCTTACGACCGTGGTGATGGTATATTAGTGAAAACACGTAGCAATGGCCCCGGTGCTAAAGTGATGGGATTGACACTGGAAGGTAAAGTGGCTTATCTTTCTATCCTGCAAATACAAGCGGGATTAACTTTACAACGTAGCCGGTACGATGAACCGCATAAGTGGCATGACGATGCACCGGCAGAAAAGAAGATTTTCCGTACTCCCGATACATACGGTTATTTCACTGCTACTTGTACCCCCATCAAACCTTTATCTATTGCTTTGTCAGGAACCTATACCGGCAGGATGTTGGTGCAACGTATGGATATCACCGCCGAGAATGCCGAACTGGGTAAAATGCCTGAAAGAAAAGCGGAAGCAATCAGAACACCTCGTTTCTTTGATTTGGGAGTGAAACTGGCTTATGACTTCAAGTTATACAAAACGGTTGATTTGCAATTAAACGGCGGAGTTCAGAATATTTTTGAGTCTTATCAGAAGGACTTTGACAGAGGAGCTAACCGGGATTCCGGTTATATTTACGGTCCTTCTTTGCCGAGAAGTTTCTTTGCCGGAGTAAAGATCAGCTATTAATCGGTCATAAAAATAGTTTCCCGGCACGGTACTTTTTGTTTCCTGCGTTGAAACACTTTGTTTCAAATAGTGAAACGATTTGTTTCACACCGGGAAACACTTTGTTCCAAGCCTTGAAACTAAAAGTTTCAAGCGGCTGAAACTAATATGTCGTATAGAGACTTGTTCTTTTCTCCTTGTTAATCATTGATTGATCGGGCGGTGATAGGTGATAGATGCGGTGATAGGTTGCAAACAACCTGTCACCACCCCTGAAATCCCCATGAATAAGAGCTTTTGGAAGTGTCGGTGATAGGTGATAGAGGAAAGTGAAAGAAACTCTGTGTAGAGATGGATCAAACCATATCTTTATCGACCCCGAATTTTTCTCCTGTCTGACATTTACCGGCAGGTTCCACATGTACCAGAATGTCATATACATTATCTACCGAATTAATGATGCTCTTCTCCACTGCATCGGCAATCTCATGGGCTTGCGTGATCGTGATTTGTGGATTCACTTCTATATCAAGGGTAATCATATAGAGATTCCCTATCATTCGTGACCGGACGCGATGCGGATTACTGGCACCGGGCACTTTCTCTACAGCCTCGAATATCTTATTATATACATTGACATCTTTCACCCCGTCCATTAGCTCCACATTGGAATCAATGAAGATGCTGATGGAAGATTTGATGATAAAGAGACTGATTATCAATCCTGTTATCGAATCGAGTATCGGCAATTTGAAGATAAAAGTAAATATCAATCCTAACAAAACACTGGTTGAAATGACAACATCATTACGCATATTGATAGCGTTTGCCGTGAGCATGGAACTGTTGATCTTCTTTCCCTGTTTGTACTGGTATGAAGCCAGTAAGAGTTTACCGATAATAGAAAATATAGTGACATAGATGGCGATAGCCGATGGTATCTCTTTCACTTCATCTGAAAAGATGTTTTTAGTGGATGATAGCAACATTTGTACACCGGCATAAAATATCACGAGTGATAGAATCTTTGTTGCGATCCCTTCCGCTTTCTCATATCCGAATACATATTTCTTTGAAGGAGGGCGGTTGATGAGGCGTGCCGTAAAAATCATAACGATAGAGATAACGACGTCGGTTGCCGAGTCGATACCGTCGCCGACTACGGCTAAACTACCGGCAAATAAACCGATTATGATTTTGGATACGGACAAGATTGCATTGCCAATTGTGCTGATCCACGAGGTTGTGATTAGTATTTTCTCTCTTGACATTGAAGTGACTCTTTATAATTGTTTGTAATGGGATTGGGGAGCAAAGATAAACATTAATAGGAGTCTGTGATATGAAGTCGCAAAAAACTTTTTCTGCCTTTTTAGTAGTTTATACGTTTTAGTTGTATTATATATAGATGGTCAATTAAAAACAGGACAATTAATTTATTAAATAGTTAACCGCATGTTCAAAAAACTAAGTAGCTCTTTTCTCATTGTGTCAGCTTGTATTTTTTCTTCTTGCACGCCTACCGTCAAGCAAGAGATTGCAATCTTACCTACCCCCGTTAGTCTGACCGAGCAGTCTGGCTCGTTTGTTTTAAAAGATGGAATGAAGATTGGGGTTTCCGATCAGTCCTTGTTTCCGGCTGCCGGGTATCTGCAGGAGATTCTTCGGAATGTCATATCGTCTTCTGTTGAAGTCACTACCGATAAGAGTCAGGTAGATATGTATTTTCAGTTGAAGGATACTGTTGGAAAGCCTAGCTCTTATAAACTTGAGTCTACACCGGAGTATATTCGGGTAGAGGCAACTGACTATTCGGGTATTATTTCTGCTATTACTACTATTCGCCAGTTGCTTCCTGCAACGATAGAAGTGCAGGGAGAGAAACAGAATTATTCTATCCCTGTCGTGCAAATAGAAGATGCGCCACGGTTTGAATGGCGTGGATTTATGTTGGATGCTTCCCGCCATTTCTGGAATAAAAAAGAAGTGAAGCATGTATTAGATCTGATGTCTTTGTATAAACTTAATAAGTTCCACTGGCATCTGTCCGACGATCAGGGTTGGCGTATAGAGATCGAGAAATACCCGTTGCTTACAGAAAAAGGGGCCTGGCGTAAATTCAATACGCAGGATCGTACCTGTATGGCACGTGCGAAAGAAGAAGATAATACCGATTTCCTGATTCCGGAAGATAAGATACGCATTGTGGAAGGAGATACGCTGTATGGAGGTTATTACACTCATGATGATATAAAAGAAATAGTAGCCTATGCTACGCAAAGAGGTATCGATGTCATTCCCGAGATCGATATGCCGGGACATTTCCTGGCAGCTATCGGTCAATATCCGGAATTGGTGTGTGACGGATTAATCGGGTGGGGGAAAACTTTCTCTTCTCCTATCTGTCCGGGCAAAGATACAACGCTGGAGTTCTGTCAGAATGTGTTCAAAGAAGTTTTTGAACTTTTCCCTTATGAATATGTGCACATGGGTGGTGATGAAGTGGAAAAAGCCAACTGGAAGAAATGTCCTCTTTGTCAGAAACGGATTCGTACGGAGAAACTGGGTTCGGTAGAAGAACTTCAGGCATGGTTTGTACGTGACATGGAGAAATTCTTCCTTGCCAACGGAAAGAAACTCATAGGCTGGGATGAAGTGGTATCCGACGGATTATCTTCCGATGCTGCCATTACCTGGTGGAGAAGTTGGGCGAAAGATGCATTGCCTACGGCAACTGCACAAAAGCAGAAAGTGATTGCTTGTCCGAATGAATATTTCTATTTCGATTATGCGCAGGATCAGAATTCAGTAAAGAAAATACTTGCGTATGATCCGTGTGCAGACGAGCGGTTATCGCCGGAACAGAAGAAATATATCTGGGGTGTGCAGGCGAATCTCTGGGCTGAATGGATTCCGACAATGAAGCGCATTGAATATTTGATTGTTCCCCGTATGATAGCGTTGAGTGAAATAGCTTGGGCGGAGCCGACAGCTAAACCGGGTCTCGAAGAATTTTATCGTCAGCTTGTTCCGCAATTTAAGCGGATGGATGTGATGAGGGTAAATTATAGGGTGCCTGATTTGCAGGGATTCTATAAAGTGAATGCATTTATTGATGAAACAACTGTGGAATTGACCTGCCCGTTACCCGGTACTGAAATACGTTATACGACAGACGGCAGTATGCCTACCAAAGAATCAGCTCTTTATAACGGTGCTTTGGAAGTTGGGAAGACTACGGATTTCGCTTTCCGCACTTTTCGTCCGGATGGTTCTCCTTCGGATGCGGTGCGTACCAAGTATGTAAAGGTTCCTTATGCGGAGGCGGTGACTGCTCCGGCTGCTTTGCAGCCCGGCTTGAAAGCAGTATGGCACGATTTCCGTGGTAATCTTTGTGCGGATATTGATGCAGCTCCTGTCAAAGGGGAGTATGTGGTGGAATCGGTATCCATTCCCGAAGAGGTGAAAGGAAATATCGGTCTGGTATTGACCGGCTATCTGGAAGTTCCTGCCGATGGTATCTATACATTTGCCCTTCTCTCGGACGACGGTAGCACATTAATGCTTGACGGTGAATTGTTGGGAGATAATGATGGAGCACATTCGCCGGTAGAGATTATTGTGCAGAAGGCTTTGAAAGCCGGGCTTCATCCGATAGAGGTACGTTACTTCGATTGTAACGGAGGCGTATTGCAGATGGAACTGGTGAATGAAAAAGGTGAAAAAGAAGTATTGCCAAGTGCATGGCTGAAACATGAATAGCAAATTTCATTATTTTTAGGTATTGTCCGTCTTGCCGGCGAGCTGTACCTTTGCAGAAAATATTTGAAAACTTATGCGAATCAGTGAGAGACGAGTCGAGATTAATCATATATCAAAGGTGCACATGCACCGGATTGAATGGGATGAAGAGAGCTTATAGAAATATAAGCTCTCTTTTTTTTGAACGATTTCGAATATTGTTCTTTTTTGAAAACAAGCGATAAGTTAAATGATTGTCGAACTTAATATAGATTGAACGTACGTTATGAGTACATTGAAAAAACTTCAGAACTACATGGGTAAACGGAAAGTGCTTTTGCCTGCGGCAATGCTGCTGTCTGCCCTAAGTGCCCTGGCGGGCATGTTGCCTTATATCCTTATTTGGCTGATTGTGAGAGAACTGCTTGAACACGGAGAGATAACCTCTTCCGGTAATGTGGTGACGTATGCCTGGTGGGCGGCAGGCATGGCCGTGGCGAGCATCGTCCTTTATTTTGCCGCATTGATGTCTTCGCATCTTGCAGCTTTTCGGGTTGAATCGAATTTGCGTAAAGAAGCCATGCGCCAGATAGTGCGTATGCCTCTCGGCTTCTTTGACATTAATACGAGCGGACGTATTCGCAAGATTATAGATGACAATGCAGGGGTTACCCATAGTTTTCTGGCACATCAGTTGCCCGACCTTGCGGCTACTTTTCTAGTGCCGTTGGTAGCTGCCATACTGATTTTTGTGTTCGATTGGATACTCGGTCTGGCATGTATCGTCCCTGTAATTATTGCCATGCTGGTTATGGGTTTTATGATGAATGCGGAGGGACGGCAGTTTATGAAAAGCTACATGACCTCTCTGGAGGAAATGAATACCGAAGCTGTAGAGTATGTGAGAGGAATTCCCGTAGTGAAGGTTTTCCAGCAGACTATTTACTCTTTCAAAAACTTTCACCGCTGTATCATGAATTATAATAAAATGGTATTCGGCTATACACGAATGTGGGAGAAGCCGATGTCGCTCTATACCGTAATAATCAATGGTTTTGTGTTTTTCCTTGCTCCGTTGGCTATTTTGCTGATTGGTTATTCAGGTAATTATGCATCGGTATTACTTAATTTCTTCCTGTTTGTTCTCATTACTCCTGTATTCTCCCAAAGTATCATGAAGAGTATGTATCTCAATCAGGCTTTGGGGCAGGCGAGTGAAGCTATCGGACGTCTTGAGAATCTGGTTGCTTATGAGCACCTGACTGTTGTAGAGCATCCACAACCGGTAAAGGAATTCAGTATTCAGTTCGAAAAAGTTTCCTTCAGCTATCCGGGAGCTAATCAAAAGGCGGTGGATGATGTTAGTTTCACTATTCCGCAAGGAAACACAGTAGCTCTTGTCGGAGCTTCGGGCGGAGGGAAAACAACGATTGCCCGTCTAGTTCCCCGTTTCTGGGAGGCAACGGAAGGGAAAGTTTTAATAGGTGGCATCAATGTAAGAGAAATCGCTCCCGAAGAACTGATGAAATATATTTCTTTCGTGTTCCAGAATACAAAGCTGTTCAAGACTTCTCTGCTCGAAAATATCAAATATGGTAATCCCGACGCGACAATGGAGGAAGTGGAACGGGCAGTAGATATGGCACAATGCCGGGAAATTATCAATAAACTTCCGCTCGGACTGAATACGAAGATTGGTACGGAGGGAACATATCTCTCCGGCGGGGAACAGCAACGGATCGTACTGGCACGTGCAATCCTGAAAAATGCTCCCATCATTGTACTGGATGAGGCGACTGCTTTTGCCGACCCCGAAAATGAGCATCTCATCCAGCAAGCCTTGAAAGAACTGACAAAAGGAAAAACCGTATTGATGATTGCTCATCGTCTTTCAAGCATCACTGATGCCGACAATATCCTCGTCATTGACAAGGGGAAGATTGCGGAACAAGGTACACATGCCAACCTGCTTGGAAAACAAGGCATCTATTATCATATGTGGAATGAATACCAGCAATCTGTTCGCTGGACAATAGGAAAGGAGGTTTCTAATGATTGAAGTAATAAAAAGACGTTTTGCCCTTTCAACTAAAGGAGCGAAAGATTTCTGTAAAGGTGTGTTTTTCACTACACTGCTCGATATTGTATTGATGTTGCCGGCGGTATTTGTTTTTCTTTTTCTTGAGGAATATCTTCGTCCTGTGTTTCAGCCTTCGGCTTCGGTGACGCATGGTATTCTCTATTATAGCATACTCGGTATTGTCTTTATGATAGTCATGTATATATTTGCGGTATTGCAATATCGTAGTACCTATACCACCGTTTATGATGAGAGTGCAAACCGGCGTATCTCATTGGCGGAAAAACTTCGCAAGTTGCCTCTGGCTTTCTTTGGCGAAAAGAATCTTTCCGACCTCACCGCCACGATTATGGATGACTGCACTGATCTCGAGCATACTTTCTCGCATGCGGTTCCCCAGTTGTTTGCTTCCATTATCAGTATTCTGCTTATTACCGTCGGCATGGCATTTTATAACTGGCAGTTGACGATTGCTTTGTTCTGGGTAGTGCCGCTTGCTGCCGCAATCCTTCTTTTCTCGAAGAAGGAAATACAGAAAAGCAATGAAAGTAATTATCTGAACAAGCGGATGGTGACCGAGCATATCCAGGAAGGACTCGATACCATTCAGGAGATAAAATCCTACAATCAGGAGAGAGACTATCTGGAAAAACTGGATGCGAGCATTGATACCTATGAAAAGGTATTGACTCGTAATGAACTGGTGCTCGGCATGTTGGTAAACGGTTCCCAGAGTGTATTGAAACTCGGACTGGCAAGCGTTATTATCGTTGGTGCCAATCTCTTGGCTTCGGGTACGGTTGATTTGTTTACCTATCTTATATTTATGGTTATCGGGTCGCGTGTGTATGCTCCGGTCAGTGAGGTGATGAATAATATTGCCGCTTTGTTCTATTTGGATGTGCGTATCAATAGAATGAATGAGATGGAAGCATTGCCGGTACAAAACGGGACTACTGAATTCACTCCTCAAGGTTATGATATCGAATTCAGACAGGTAGACTTTGCTTATGAGCAGGGAAAACAAATTCTGAATAACTTGTCTTTTATTGCCCGGCAAGGTGAAAAAACGGCTTTGGTTGGTCCTTCAGGTAGTGGCAAGAGTACGGCGGCCAGGTTGGCGGCACGTTTCTGGGATATCCAGTCGGGAAAGATTACCCTCGGCGGGCAGGATATCAGTCGGATTGATCCTGAAACTTTGTTGAAAAACTATTCCGTTGTCTTTCAGGATGTAGTTCTTTTCAATGCTTCCATTATGGATAATATCCGTATTGGCAAACGGGATGCTACGGATGAGGAAGTCCGGAGAGTTGCCCGCTTGGCACAATGTGATGAGTTTGTCACTAAAATGCCGCAGGGATACCAGACGATTATCGGTGAGAATGGAGAAACATTATCCGGCGGTGAGCGTCAGCGTATTTCCATTGCCCGCGCTTTGTTGAAGGATGCTCCGATTGTTCTGTTGGATGAGGCTACGGCTTCGCTTGATGTTGAGAATGAAACCAAGATACAGGCAGGTATATCTGAATTGGTACGTAACAAAACGGTGCTGATTATTGCGCACCGTATGCGCACCGTTGCCAATGCCGACAAAATTGTAGTATTGGAGAATGGAAGTGTTGCTGAAATGGGAACACCGGAGGAATTGAAAAAGAAAAATGGTATATTTGCCCGGATGGTGAACAGACAGGTTACAAATATGAATTGATAAATAGCAACGATACTATGCAATTTTTGAAAGGAGATATACAAGAGGGAATCTTGAAGGCAGCCGAAGAAGTGTTTCTGGAAAAGGGATACAAGGATGCCTCTATGCGTGAAATAGCTTCGAGGGCAGGGGTGACGGTGAGTAATATCTATCATTATTTCACCAATAAGGATGAGATATTCCGTACGATTCTGAAACCGGTATTGAATGATCTGTATGCTATGATTTATAATCACGATGCAGATCAGATGACGATAGACGTCTTTATGGATTCGGATTATCAGAAAATGTCTGTACGGGAATATATCAGATTGGTCTCTGAACATCGTGACCGTTTGCGGTTGCTGCTTTTTCAGGCACAAGGTTCTGTTTTGGAGAACTTCCGTTCTGAATATACAGATTTGATGACGCGTACGATTTCTGTTTTTTTTCAAGGAATGAAGCAGAAATATCCGCATATCAATATAGCAATAACTAACTTCTTTATTCACCTGAATACGGTATGGTTGTTTGCCCTACTCGAAGAGCTGGTGTTGCATCCTGTGAAGAAAGAAGAGATGGAGAAGTTTATAGCGGAGTATATCGCTTTTGAAACGGCTGGTTGGAAAGAGCTCATGAATGCATGAGCTCTCTCACTTTATTCTCTTACTGATATAAAAAAACGTCCGGCTTTCACAAGCCGAACGTCCTTGCCTCTTTTAGAATATGTCATCTATTCATATTCCAAAATGAATACATTATATGGTTTTTCAACTTAACAACCAAATAAAAGAAATGCGGGTGAATCACTTCGGCCGATTTCTATGTATTTTTAATGTGGCTACGTAATATAATTATGACTAATTAATTTAATTCTGATACTGCAAAGATAGGGGCTTTCCGCTTTTCCCGCAATCCCCTAAAATGGGTATTCTTCTATCAATTACTAGCTATATATAGTGGTTCAGGCGTTTGCATAACTATGCATCCCTCCAAGAACATAATTTACCCCGAAATAGGTCATTAAGACGGTCAGGAAAGCAAGAATCATATAGATATGGAAGAATAGAGGCTTGCGGAAAATGCGCAGACTTTGTGAATGGAAGGCTACTCCATATACCAGAAAAGTAATCAGTGCCCATACTTCTTTCGGGTCCCACGCCCAGTATCGTCCCCAGGAAACGTTTGCCCAAACTGCTCCCAGAAAGATGCCTGCTCCTAAAAAGAAGGTGGCAGGGTAGAGCAGCAAGCGGCTGACTAGCGTCAACTGTTCTATCCGGTTGTCTTGTATAGCGTCGTTTCCGGAGACATTGTTTTCCGATTCTTTTTTCCGGAGGCATAATGCCAGTATTCCGTTTAGCATGATGAATGCCAATAGGGCATAAGACATCATAATCAATGAAACATGAATACTTAGCCATGGAGAGACGAGCACCGGCATTAATGGGGTTATCTGGGGATTCATTTGTCCCAGATAGGAAACCAACAAAGCAAAGCCGGAGAGGAGGAATCCGAATGGAAGTATAAATGAAAATCTTCGATGGAGCAGACAGGCTATCAAAAGAATACAAAGAGCCATAAACTGCATGGTTTCGTAACCGTTGCTAAGTGGAATACGACCGCCGATGTACCAGCGCAGGCAATATCCTGCTAAATGGAATATGAAAGCAAGATAGAGTGCAACAGAAAAGAAAGTTCCTGCTGTGCGGGAAATCGTTTTGGCTTTGAGCGAGAGGATATTTCTTTGCAGGCTGTTATGAAGTAGAAGCAGGAAAGACAACACTCCCAATGACAGATTTATCATAAAAAGAATCTTGCTGAACGGAATCCGGTTGTAGAGTAATTCTGCTTTCACTTCCAGTTCGGAGAGAGGTTGCACGCTGCCATCAGTGGGTAATGGATGGATGAATGTTCCTTTTTCCAACATCAGGATCAGGCCTACTTTTTCATCTGTTTCCTGGATTGCTTTGGCGAGTTTGTTTTGTTGTCCTTGTTCACGTTGCCAATGTTCACGAAGACGGTAAACAGAACCGTCAAATAAATCAGTTAATCGAGCATAAGGTGTTTGTAAGTTTAATAAATGCTGTAATTCTGTATTTTTGATGTATATCAATGGCTCATTTCTCCACACTTCCGGATAAAGTAACCAGCCACCTATCACTTGTTCAGGTGTCAATCCTTTATATGAAGCTTCTCCTGTCAGTTTCTGAATGAAATCACGGGCTAATGTGTTGAAAGGTACTACCCGGTCGTGATAAATAACCTGTTCCTGTGCTAAACTGTCCGCTTGTGTTCGTTTCAATGCAGGAAGGAGTTTTTTTTGTGCTTGCATGTTACCTGCAAGGCAGAAAATAAACAGTATAAATACACCTCCTTTTTTAAGTAGCGGGTGGTTTAGCAGGCGTCGGAAATCACTACTGCGGGAAAATAGTAGCCAAATCATGGAGAGACCGAGCAGGATATATCCTGCATAAGTCACTCCTGTTCCCCATGGATCATAATTGACAGTCAGCCAGCTCCCTTTTCCGTCATCATCGAAAGATGACTGATAGAAACGGAAACCTTGTGATGTAAATATACGATTCATTGAAATCTGTTCGTGTAATAGAACATTTTTCTGTCCGGGAAGAGAGTAGGTGATATAGCTGATGTAGTCTGCCGGTGCTTCTGTTCCGGGATAGTATGCTATACGGAAACTATCTAGTTGTATTGTGAATGGCAGATCAGCTTTTCTGCCGCTTTCCGATTCCAGGAAACTGTCTATCGTTGCCCCCGGAAGCAAGTGTACGTATCCTTTTTTGCTTCCGATAAACGTAATCATGGCCCCCACCAAGATAACGAGGAGAGAGCCATGAAACAACAATATGGGGAACCGTCGCCATAAAGCGCGTCGGATGAGAGCAACAAGTGCAATGGTGGCAATTGTTCCCCACAAACAACAAAACCAACATGTATGATATATATTTCTTTCTACAAAATCTGTCCCATACGCTTGTTCTACGAAAGTAGTCACAGCGAGTAGTCCCACCAGACAGATATATAAGATAATAAGTAACCTTTTCAACTGTATAATCTTTTATGATATTAAAATGGAGCGTATTCCTTGTTCTTACATTCTTTCACTCCCATACATTCCATCTCAATCAACCATCCGGGACGGCATACCGGAGCATGAACAAATACTTTAGGAGTATGTGGGAAACGTTTGTCATACATTGCTTTAACAACTGTATAGTCGGCTATGTCACGCAGATATACAATCATTTGTCCCAAATCTTCAAACGTGCAGTCCGCTTCTTTCAACAGGGTTTCCACATTCTCCCACATTCGTTCTGTCTGTTTGCGGATGTTGCCGGGATATACCACATCGCCTTTGTTGTTGATACTTGCCGTTCCTGAAATAAATACCTGTCGGCGGTCTCCATAATCTACATACGTGCCACGTTCAAAGCTTACTCCATATTCATAAGTTGGGTTCAGATGGGTAGGAGCATAGAGGAAATGAATCTGTTCCGGTTGCATTCCTGCTACAGCGTAAGTATCCATTTGTACCAGTACTTTCGGGTCGGCATGCCGGCCGTCGATGCCTGTGCTGGAAATATAATGTGTTTTTTCTGTCAGGTTTTGGGTGACGAAAACTTCATTACGTGCTTTCACTACTCCGGCATAATTCACATCTACATTTTGCACGAAAAACCATGTACGGATACAATTGTCTGCCAGTTTACAACCTTGTTCCATGAGTTGCATCACATAGTCGTTCAATAATAGACGGGTCTGGTATTCCGAATTGGCGGCACGATTGAATGCACTACCGCCCCAGAAGTGGCGATAGGCACTGTGTTTCACCTCAAAAAGCCCGTTATGTAAGACTTGTGTCTGTACATCTGTCAACAGGTAAACCCATAAGGCTATTTTTGTTCCGTCCAGCGGGGGCTGTTCCACAATGGAAAGTGCGCAGTCCGAACCTTCGGTTGTCAATGCCAGTAGTGTATCTGCCTGATTGGCAGCGTCACTAAGGAAATAACGTTTGAGGATGGCAACTGCTCCTTTCAATTCTTGGGTAAGTAAATAATCGTAGGTGTTTAATACTGCATTCAGCTGTTCTTCGTATGTATCTTCCGGTTTAGTAGAATGAATGATAATATGATACTCTGAAGCTTCTCCTCCTGCATTATATTTAAAAATCTCTGTTAGCGTCTTTTCAGACTGAATATTCTGTTGTTTTTTGTTGTTCATATCAGTTGGGTAAATAACTATTTATTCTTGCGCACCGTTATTGATCCAGTCGTCAATAAGGGTCAAAATCGGAGATGATACTATTTCTTTTGAGTGATCGTATCCCCAGGTTGAACTAATAGTGGTATTCAATAATGTGTGCAATACGCTTTCTTGCGCACTGCCCGGCTTGACGAGTAACATGCCATCTACTTTCTTCGACGGGCGGTTGACCAGTGCCTCGTAACTTTTGCCTTCTGTCAGATACAGGTTGGCTGCTGCCGAACTACTTCCACCATGACAGTGTGCGCATGTCGTATTAAATACTTTTTCTTGAATGCCATGGTACATACCTACATTTACAGTTCCCACATCCATAAGGATGGTGTCGTCAACTGCTGTAAGGTCGTCCATTGACTGAAAACTGATAACTCGTTTTCTCAATTTATTAATAACGCACAATTCAATAGTGGTTACTTTATCACTGACTCCTGTCATCGTAACCTGGATCTCATCATCTTCGACCGCCGGAATTGTTTTGGTGACAACGGCATACTCGCTCTCATCACTGAAGCCTGCCACTACAACACTATAACCATCGGGCCATTTACTGATACCATTGATCTTACCGCTCATCTTCAGCGTGCGTCCTTCTTCTGATGGGGTCTCTGTCTTTTCGTAAATACGTCCGTCATCGCATGATGTGATGTATGCCAATAACAGTAGATAACCTCCGAAAAGAATATATTTTTTCATAAACAAATCCTTTCTTGTGCTATTTAGAATGTATACTGAAGTAGAATACTGGCCGAATGTACTGCCAAACCTAAATCGTCGTTATCCCGATCAAGTTGGGTATCATGACCTTTACGGGCAATATACTGGTACATCGCTTGTAACTTCAGATTACAGTTCTTGAAAAAATAGTTCATACCCACGGCTGGCATATTTAGAAAACCATTGGTGTCCATTCCGTTACGGTTGAAGAAATCATAGCGTGCAGCTGCTTGCAGACGGGGGGCAACGAAGTAACCACCTTGTACATAGCCGCCCAGGTAATTATATGACTCGGAAATCTTTTGTCTTTTTGTGAAGCCAACATTCATATAATAGACTTCAGCACCCAGGTAAAGTTTGTTCTTTAGCATTGCAAACTCCAATCCGGCACGATAATCATTGGTACTTTCATTTTCACTTTCTACATTGATAGAGGTAGAAATACCAAACATGATTTTGTCTTCATTCAGCCTGTTCGGATTTCCCTGTGTAGCGGGCATCACTCCTTTAGGCATATAGGTGAAACGTCCGGCGTACAGTAAAGACGGAATGTGCCAGTCATCACTAAATGTTTTTGTTGCTGTATTTACCGCTGCACCCGTACCGTTGAATAAACCGATTTCATACCCGAATTTATCAGCTACCAAACCGTGAATCTCTACACCTAAATCGAATCCGGTGCCAATATTGGGTGTTACCGCATTCAAAGAATAGGGTAGGATAACGGGAGCAGTCAGTGATACTGGCAAACTAGGTAACAATGTTTCTCCCAGTGTTGTCAGGTAGGCATGTGAAAACGGAGTTTTGAATTTACCGACCCGGATGGCAAACTGCTTTTTCAGTTGAACATCAAACCAGGCTTGTTGAAGTAATGCGCCTCCACTGGCTGCCGCATTTATGGAAAGGTTGAAAGATACTTTATCGAAAGCCTTTCCGGTGAATCCGAGTACGGCGTAAGGAACTGAAAATCCGGAGTTGGCTATGTTATCTTGATTGTATGCTTTATCCAGTCCTTCATCGTCGTACCAATTGAAGTTTGCACTGGTCTGTACGAGCAGATAGGGTTTGAATACAAAATCTCCTTTCTTGGTTTCGATAGTGAATCCTTCTCTTCCAGCTAATGATACTACACCATTTTCTGTATCTTCTTCATGTTGTGCCATAGCGGGCAAAGGCATTATGGCAGTCAGCATGGCAATGATTATAAATCTCTTCATAATTACTTTATATATACTACTTTTAGTTTAAAGTGAATTTAAAAATGCAATCAGCGCATCCCGGTCTTCCTTACTCATATTCTTAAATAAGTTCTTTGATGCTTCTCCTTCTCCGCCATGCCACATGATGGCTTCTGTCAGATTGCGGGCACGTCCGTCATGCAAGAAATAAGTATGTCCGTTGACCTTTTCTTGTAAGCCGATTCCCCAAAGAGGGGTAGTACGCCATTCGTTTCCACGTGCCAGCCCGCTTACATAGTTGTCGTTCAGTCCGACTCCCATAATTTCAGAACCCATATCATGTAATAGATAATCAGAATAAGGGTGAATCGTTTGACCGCCTAACCACGGGAGTTGAGTATTATTTAATAAAACACTACCACGTGTCTTAGTGTGTAAAGTGGTCACATGACAGAGATGGCATTTGGCTTTATAGAAGTTCTGTTCCCCTTTGATTACTTGCGGATCGTTTACATTACGCCGGGCGGGAACACCAAGACTTTGCATATAGAGATCTACGTTTTCCATCTCTTCTGTGCTGACATCCAGTTGGTCGTAAGAAAGCCCCATCATGCTACCTTGGTTTACTTGTATTTGTCCTTCACAGATTTCTTCCGGATAGCGGCTGTTGGTAACGCCCATATCACTGGAGAATCCCAATTCTACAGTTAAATCGGCATGTTGAGCTTTGTTGCCGGACAATCCCAGACTTCTCACTCCGCGTTCGGTGATGTAATTACATCGTCCGCTGATTCCATATTCGGGATAATTACTTTTTGCTGCAAGTGCTTCAATTTCAACAGGATCTAGTGCCATCATTTGCCCCATGCCTACATGGCGTAATGGAATACGTACGGTACAAAACAAATCTTCCGGTTTGATTTCTTCGGCATACCATTCAGATATAGTATAATTGGGTTTGCAAAGTGTGTAGGCTTCTCCATCAGGGAAAGAAAATGTCTCGTAAGTGTATTCCACAGACAGTTTGCCTTCCGGTTGCACTCCATAGATTGCCTGGTCATGAAGCACACGTCCATAATCTTGAAAGAAAGCTCCGTTTTTACGGGATATGTAGACTAGCATGGAAGAGAATCCATAGCTGCCCGATCCACCCTCTGTCCATAAAGAGGGTTTGGTACGTCCCGCATTCCGGTGGCAACTGCCGCACGAATAACCGGCATAAACGGGACCAAGTCCGCCGCCATGACCGTTGTTACTTGTACGTACATCGTCATATAGTCTGTCACCTCGGGTGAAACGTACATCGTATGCTCCTGTTATCCAATCTGCAGGCGTGTCATAAGCAACAGACGAATTCAAGAAAATAGTTGATGTTCCGGCTGATAGAGCATAGCCCTCCGGAATCTCGATATCCAATATGTCAATTCCGTCATCATTACAGGCAGAGCATGCCAACAGGCAAAAGAAAGAGAATGAATATTTTAGAAAGTGATTCATTGTTTATTGACTTTGTTTCAATAATATGTTTTAAACATACCAAAGAAGTAAAGGTGGATCATTGAATTCCAACCTTTACTTCTCAATAATATCTTAGCTAAGATAAAGCTTTATTGTACTTTACGTGGTTCACCGTTTTTGTAGAGAAGGAATTCCAATGTGTGGAAACCGCGTACATTTTGTGCCGATTCGACAGCAGCTTCATCATCACCTTCACTCCATTCGAGATCACTCCAACTTTGAGAATTCAGTATTTGTACAATAGCATTCTGATCCAAAGGCCAGCTGTCCATGTTAGGATCAAGTCCCATTTCGTCTACCGGACCGAATAAGAAAGCTTCGCTCTTTTCCCATGGTTCACGGGCAGTGATCCAAGCATCACAAGCTGTTTCAAAAGCACTATTTGACGGATTGTCTGCAAGGGCTATTACTGCATTGTAGAGAGCGTCATTTTTTTCTTTCAAACTTTTGTAGGTAGGCACTACTACTGCATCTACATATTGTGTTACTACAGGATTAAGTACTGCGTCCGTATTGATATTGTTGCTATTATTTGCAATATAGGATTTTAAGTCATTCTTCAGTATACTTTCCAGCTCTGCACAAGCATCCATAGCTGCTACCGTTTCGTTACTGGGAATATGATTACGGAAAGGTTGCGGAATATCCTGAATGGCTTTTGCCGCTTTTTGGATAGCATTCTTTATCTTGGTATCTAATGATGAATTAGCACCGGCGATAACAGTAGATAAAGAATTAGCATTTATATTACCGTCTAAAGAACCGTAATATGCATTCCGGATGGAATAAATGTTATTGGTATAGTCATCACGAGAATGCCAGCTGTACCAGGATTCCACAGCATATAATGCTTCTTCAGTATTTCCGGCTTTATACAAGTTGTATGGGTCACCAATTTTGGCAGTACCGACTTCATTGGCAATTTCCGCGCATTTATCCACGATTTCTTCCACACAGCTCAAGGCGCTTGCGTAAGGAGAGCCACTATGAGCCTTGAACAGGGAAGCATAGCTTTCACCTCCTTTATAGCTTGAATTCCATGCGTTGTAGAGATTGGTTGCATCTGTTTTTAGAAGTGCTGCTACATTTCTCATGTAGTTATGCCAGCTTGATGCGTTTTCAGGAGTGTAATCAATATTGGCAGGATCTACTGTTGGGTTGTCATCATCACTGCTGCAAGAAGTTGTTGTGAATGCTAATCCCAATATTAGGGCTGCGACATAAAAGAATTTTGTTTTCATCATATAAAAATTAAATAATTGATTATTTGTTATTTCTTAATAAACCATCCTATATAGGCAATTCCAATAGAAAATTCGTTTTCACTGTTGTATGACTTTGATACGCCAAAAACTTTATTTGTACCAATCTGGCGGGTTGCATAGTCTGCTTTTATCACTAAGTTTGGCAAAGCGTACCAATTTAATCCCGCTGTCCACATACTTACTTGGCAACGTTTTTCCATCGTTTGCCCTTTTTCCCCTTTCTCTTGTGGGTTGTAGTATTCATAGCGGGCAAATGGATAGATTACCGGAATCTTTTTATTGCCTCCGAAGACCGAGCGGATATTAATGCCGGCTTCTGCTGCATAACTTACGGCATTCTTCGCTACCGGAGCCAGACGGCTGTAAGGCGATTTATTGGATAATTTGACATTTGCCTGACTTACTCCTAATGAATTTCCTAAATTTCCATATAAGATATTACCGCGTGCCGTTACATATTTATTGCGATACTGTGCATCTGCGGTGAAGATTCTTATCGGAATTTTTCCATAGTTTGCATAAGTCTGTTCTTTATCAGAGTTGGCTCCTGCATCTGCACAATAATAAAATGATGCACCTACACGTAAACCGGGAACTCCTTTATAATCTAAACGAAATACATACGCGGGAGAAGTGAAGTTGTCTTCCTCAAAGATTCCCTGTTTGCCACTACCTACCCATGTGTTACGATCGAATCCATTAGGATTCAGGCCTGCTACCACCATAGCTTGATAATCGAAGCTTGCATACCCTTTTCCGAAAGAACCAAAGATTTCCAGACCATTTTCATGCCAGGTAGAAGGCAAAAGGCTTGTTTCACCTTCCGGGCGTGAAGTTCCGAAGAAATTGATCGGTTCATGGTGTGCGTTAGTCAATCCTACCGGAACAATAATATGTCCGGCACGTACATTGAGGGAGCGGTGAATTAAACGTGTGATGTGAAATTGTTCGATAGCTACTTCACCTCCTTTTTCAACTTCTGTTTCGTATTCACCGTTTTCGGTGTTTTCTAATTCGAAAGCTGTACCTGTTCCACCAGATTCGAACTCAATCTCTGCACCGAGTATCCATTTGGAATTGAACTTATAATCAAAAGCTAAAACGAAACGGGGAATTGAAATGGTATTCCTGTTTTTCTTTGGATTACCATCGTTTCCTCCATAGAAACGGTTGATGCCATAATCTTTAAAATTAGCGACCATTTCACCGTATCCTCCAAAACGGAATTTTGTATATTCTTCTGTAGAAGAAGAATTACTACTTTTGGAAATTTCTTTTGTCTCCTGTGCTGGAATTGTAAGAGAAGGTAGGAGACTAAGAATAACGATTGCTGTTATTTTTCTCATCTTTTTAATAATTTTATCGGCTGCAAAGTTAGATGAGGTTAAAAAATGTGGCAATACCTAATATTGGGCATAGTTGTTTCTTAAATTCAGTATATGTAGGTAATTTTAATCTAAAGAGTAAAAAAATATAGTAGTATATAAAATAAAACAGACAAAGGTGTATATCAGTAAAAATTATCATACTGAAATACACCTTTGTCTGTTGTTAGTGTGTAGAGTTGTCTTTATTATTTCATAGTGTCACCGATTTTGTTTGTAATTGAGCGAATCGTTTCTTCTACAACCAGTTTCCTTGAGTATATCTACCATCAGGAAACTACCTTTTCAGAAACGATTCAACTCAGACAAACTACATACAAACAAAGCTAAACTTATGCTAAGGTTATCGCTTAAACTGCCATCTTTATACCTTCTTTTTTACTGCAATATCGTTTGCATTGCTGGCAAAGGTCATATCCCAGCATGGCTCCTAAAATAAAATCTTCTTCAGCAGTCAGTTGGTTTAAAGGACGGATGATGATGTGCCGCATGGCTTCCATACATTCTGCCTTTCCAAAAAACAGGTTGATTTTATTGGTACCTACTTCCTGTATCATATAACTGATCTTTTGATTTTTCAATCGGCGGATGGCAAATTCTTCGTGCTCTTTACTCATTGTGTAAAGTACCATGTTGCGTACGCCTTTCTTAAACTCATAAATATGATTAAGAAAAATTCGGATTTCGCCGGGGATGATTCTTTCAGTTGCCATGATGCAAAGTATTCTTTTTATGTTAAGGTAAAATTAGCTAATTTCTTGTTTCACTTGTTCGGCCCATGCGCTGATACGTTCGTCTGTTTTGCTATCTTCGTTGACTTCGTCAAGTGGAAGACCTACAAACTTACCGTCTACGACGGCAATGGAAGAATCGAAGGTATAGCCTGCAGTATCTGTTGCTCCACAGAATTTGCAGTGGGTATCTTTCAGATCTTCATAAAGAATACCTATTGCGTCACAGAATGTGTCGCTATACGAGTCAGAGTCGCCGCAACCGAACAGGGCTACAGATTTGTGGGATAAATCACACTTCTTTAAAACTTTTACTCCATCGTACCAGTCGTCTTGAAGTTCGCCTGCTCCCCATGTGGAAGAGCCGAGCACCAATACATCATATTCATTGACTAATGCCTCTGTTAGCTTGGATACATCAAATACATCTGCCGATGGTACATCTAATTTCTCTGCAATTCGACGGGCAAGGTCTTCTGTTGTTCCTGTTGTGGAACCATAAAATACACCAATTTTATTCATCTTTGATTCGTTTTTAAATGTAACGCTGCAAAGATAGAGGGTCTTAAAGAAATAGGAAATCCCCATTTATAATGGAAGATTTGTCTCCTTCTCATTATAAATGGGGATATATGGAATAAAAAATGGTCGATCTTTTTAATGGTGGAACAAGCGGATGCCTGTAAATGCCATTGCCATATTGTATTTGTCGCAAGTTCCAATCACATGATCGTCACGTACTGATCCGCCCGGTTGTGCAATATAGCTGACGCCACTCTTGTGTGCGCGTTCTATATTATCTCCGAATGGGAAGAATGCATCTGATCCTAAAGCTACGCCTGTCATCGTATCCAACCATGCCCGTTTTTCTTCGCGTGTCAGTATTTCAGGCTTTTCAGTGAAGAACTGTTGCCAGATACCGTCTGCCAGTACGTCGTCATAATCTTCCGAAATGTAAACGTCAATCGTATTGTCACGGTCTGCACGACGGATTTTTTCAATCCATGGCAAGTTCATCACTTTCGGGTGTTGGCGTAAATACCAGATATCTGCTTTATTTCCTGCCAGGCGCGTACAGTGAATACGTGACTGTTGGCCTGCGCCAATACCGATTGCCTGTCCGTCTTTGGCATAACATACAGAATTGGATTGTGTATATTTTAAAGTGATTAAGGCAATGATTAAGTCGCGTTTTGCATCAGCCGGGATTTCCTTGTTCTGCGTAGGCATCTCTTTCAAAAGACTTTCATCGATCTTCAATTCGTTTCTTCCTTGTTCGAAAGTTACTCCGAATACATCTTTATGTTCGATAGGAGCCGGGCGGTATGCAGGATCTATCTTTATTACATTATAGGTTCCTTTTCTTTTATTCTTTAGAATCTCCAGTGCTTCGGGAGTATAGTCAGGAGCAATGACGCCGTCGGATACTTCACGGTTGATGATGCGTGCTGTTTCTTCGTCACAAGTGTCGGACAATGCGATAAAGTCTCCGTAAGACGACATACGGTCTGCTCCACGTGCACGGGCGTATGCTGTAGCCAATGGAGATAGTTTCATGTCATCGACAAAATAAATCTTCTTCAGCGTGTCGCTCATTTCTACCGCAACAGCAGCACCTGCAGGGCTGACATGTTTAAAAGAAGCGGCAGCCGGCAGTCCGGTAGCTTCTTTCAGTTCTTTCACTAGTTGCCAACTGTTGAATGCATCCAATAGATTGATATAACCGGGACGTCCATTCAATACTTCGATGGGGAGTTCGCCTTCTTTCATGAAGATACGGGCAGGCTTTTGATTAGGGTTGCAGCCGTATTTCAGTTCGAGTTCGTTTGCCATTTTATTAATTACAAATTACGAGTTACTAATTACAAATTGATAGCGACAAAATTACTAAAAAAAGACTAGCTTGCCTAAAGTTACGCTACAAAATAGTAGCATATAATTAGTATTTGGCTATTTCCGGTGAATTAAAATACCTATAAATGATGATTGTATTTCAGCAAAATATTCCGTTCCTTTGCAGTCTCTAATATAAATAGGTATGATGGATAATTTACAAAAATATAAGCCAACTGATAAGATGATTGATCTCATCAGCGATAATTATTCTTTGTTGCAAGTGATGAGTCGTTTTGGGCTTTCGTTGGGGTTCGGTGACAAGACAGTCAAGGAGGTGTGTGAACTGAATGGAGTAGACTGCCGGACCTTTCTGATTGTAGTCAACTTTATGGCTGAAGGCTTTTCCCGGCTCGATGGAGATAAAGATGATATTTCCATACCTGCATTGATTGATTATCTGCGGCAGGCACATATTTATTTTCTGGATTTTTCTCTTCCCGCTATTCGTCGTAAATTGATCGAGGCAATCGACTGTTCGCAAGACGATGTTGCTTTTCTCATCCTTAAGTTTTTCGATGAATATACACGAGAGGTGCGTAAGCACATGGATTATGAAGAGAAAACCGTATTTAAGTATGTCGATTCATTGATTAAAGGAGTTGCTCCCAAAAACTATCAGATCAGTACATTTTCCAAGCATCACGATCAGGTAGGGGAGAAATTGACAGAACTGAAAAATATCATTATTAAATATTGCCCTGCCAAAACAAATGAAAATCTTTTGAACGCGGCTCTTTTCGACATATATGCTTGCGAAGCCGGACTGGAATCTCATTGCAAGGTTGAGGACTATATTTTTGTTCCTGCTATTCTGAATTTGGAAAGGAGGATTAGGGAAAATGAAAAATAACGAAGTAGTTCGAATAGCTATTGCAGAGACCTCTGTAATTATTCGTGGTGGGTTGACTGCTGCATTGAAGCGTCTTTCTAACGTAAAAGTACAACCAATAGAATTACTGTCTGTTGAAGCTTTGCACGATTGCGTCCGAACGCAATGTCCCGAGATGTTGATTGTCAATCCTACTTTTGGTGATTACTTTGATGTAGCTAAGTTTCGAGAAGAAATATCCGGTAAAAGAATACGTTTAATTGCGTTGGTTACTTCTTTTGTAGATGCTTCATTATTGGGTAAGTATGATGAGTCTATTTCGATATTCGATGATTTGGAAACTCTTTCTAAGAAAATTGCAGGTTTATTGAATGTGGTTTCCGAAGAAGAAGAGATGGATAATCAGGATACGCTTAGCCAGCGGGAAAAGGAAATCGTCATCTGTGTGGTGAAGGGAATGACAAATAAGGAAATAGCGGAAAAGCTTTTTTTGTCGATTCATACAGTGATTACACACCGAAGAAATATTAGCAAAAAATTGCAAATACATAGTGCTGCCGGTTTGACTATCTATGCTATTGTAAATAAGCTGGTTGCATTGAGCGAAGTGAAAGATTTATAGCCTGCGTAAATGTTATAAAATATAAAACCGTTTGCGCACACGAAAAATATTCGTACCTTTGCAAAGCAGTTGAGAAATTGCTGTTAGTTTATAAGGTAAAAGAAAATATTAAATAAGGTATTAGATTAGACAGTTTAAGGTATTAAAAGTTTTTTAGTTTAGTTCAATAGGATAAGTTTTTAGTAGAAGGTAAAAGGATAACAATAGGTAAGACGTTTTTAGGTAAAAAGAAGATTAGTTTTCAGGAAATTTGAGGTACTATGGAAAAGCCTTTAGGCTTTTCTGATGCAGTGGCGAGTGGTTCTATAAAAAGAATTAGCTCGTTTTTTATTTATATGGGATTTAAGTCTGTGGATTGGATTAAGGTAATAAAAAACAAAATCCCGACGAAATCGCTTCGGCGGGACTCTATTTCATTTTTTACTTAAATGTGGCTACGTAATAAAATTATGACTAATTAATTCAATTCTGATACTGCAAAGATAATGCGTTTCAGAATGTGTCACAATCACCTTTATGAGGTATATTCTGTAGCTATTCTCACTATTTATGGTTAGTAGCAGGTGTTTTCTCTACTTTTTTCCACTCTTTAGTCTCGAAATCGTATGTTTTTATGATTCTTGCAGGGCATCCGGCACATATTGAATAGGGTGGGACGGAATGACTGACTACACTTCCGGCGGCCACTATACAATGTTTCCCTAAAGTTACTCCCGGTAGAATGACCGAATTGGCACCTACCCATACATCATCTTCGATGACAACAGGCAGTGTGCTGACACCTTGTTCGTCAATCATCTTTTCTGCATCCTGATAATTATGGTTGAGTCCTGTGACCGTTACATTCTGTGCCAGGTTGACATGATTGCCAATATTAACCGGACCTATGATTGTGTTTCTCAATCCGATGCGTGTATAATCTCCGATTGTCAAGTCGCCAACTGCATTATTCAGACAAGAGAAGTCTTCGACAACAGAATATTTACCCAAAGAGAATCGGTTGAAAGGAGGGAGGTCTTTGCGTACACTCCGATAGATGACAGAACCCTTTCCGCGTTTCAGGTATATGAAATCGAAGAGCCGTATCCACCAATTAGGGCGAGTTTTAACGGGATGCATGATAAAACGATGTACAGCCTGTTTTAAGCCGGGGTTTTCTTTAATTCGCTGTTTAAGTGTTTTCTTCTCCATATTGAATGTTTTTTCTTCTTTTTGTCCTCTACCAGATAATCAGGAATTGCCAGGCTATAAGTGATTAATAGACCGAAAAGTGCAATCCACCATCCGAATGATAAGGTCCAATTATATACGGTAATCAACGAAGTCCAAATACTTACGAAGATACATAATTTAAGTGGAGAAGGCGTTAATTGTTGTACGATCCGGTTGCAGAAACTCCAGTTTCCTTCAAATATGGAAGGGAGTAAGTAGGAAGTTGTTTTCCGGATACGTTTACGGTAAGGACAGGCGGGTGCGGACTGGCAATAAACAATCACATCCGGCAAGTAGTCAATGTATATATTCTGTCGGAATAATTTTCGTTCGATATTAGTCTTAGAACTTTTCATGTTCTTTTGCAGCCATTTTAGGTCGATTGTCATATTAGTTCCCAATAAATTGGATGACAGTCCGAATTGTGTATTGCCGGCTCTACAGAGGCTGTTTTTTATTTCCTCACGTATAGCCCGGAAGCGATTACGGATGCCTTTGCGGTTTTCTACTATCGTATGTAGTTGGATGGCTTGTACACCGGCATCATAGGCATTATATATCTTATTCAGGAATTGCGGAGATAAAGCGCATGCTGTATTGGACAGGAAGAGAACCAGATCATATCGTTCCTGATCTAAACTGTTGATTGCCTGATATAGATCGCTGTATGTGATAAACTCGTACTCTTCTTCTTTATACACATCCGGAAGAATACTTCCCTCCGGAACGAGAATGGCGCAACCATATTCCTTTTGAGCCTTCGGGTAGGTGATATGTTTGAAATGTGAGGCTATGGCCATCACAAAGAGGTATAGGAGCAAAAGCCCTGTACAGAAGAATACCAGATCATCTATTATGTAGATATAAGAGTCTATCATCTGGAAGGAGATTATACGTTCTCTTTTTGAATGAATGCAGTAACTGTTTTCAGAATAATCTTTATATCCAACCAGAAAGAGAATGTCTTTGCATAGGTGATATCCAATTGCTTGCGTTCTTCAGCAGAAAGTTTACCGGCTTCGCCTCTTTTCTCTACCTGCCATAAACCGGTCAATCCGGCCGGACCCATGAAACGGTCGATGTGTTCATCGCTTGTCAGCAACTCGGCTTCATAGAGTGGGAGAGGGCGGTTGCCTACTATTGACATATCCCCTTTTAAAATATTAATAAGCTGGGGTAATTCGTCAATACTATATTTACGTATAATACGTCCAATCTTAGTTATTCGAGGGTCATTTTCCAGCTTAACGAAAGCATTGCTTTTTTCCTTGGACTTCTTGTTTATGTAGTCTTCTTCGGAGATTACGAAATCGTCAGATATCAAGAGGATTTCTTCTTCATCGATTTCTTCATTCACTTCCGCTTCCGGTTCTTCTCCCCAAATATCCTCATCTTCCTGCTGATATTGGTTAAGGGCATTGAAATCCTTTAAATGCTTGTCTGCATCAGTATACATCGAACGGAATTTAAGGAAGTCGAATATCTGATAATTACTTCCTACGCGCTTGGATTTGTAGATAATAGGACCCTTACTTTCTATCCGGATAGCTAGTGCAGTAAATATTAAGAGAGGAGAAAGACATAATATCGCCATTCCTGAAAAGAAAATATCAAAGGTTCTTTTCCATAAAGGCAGGCGGAAAGCATTTATATTTTGTGCTTTAAGTTGAAGTGCCTTTATTTTCTGATCTTTTCTTCGTTTAAGGAAAGTTGATAAATCTTTTAAAGCCTCCTGGCTTGTTTCATATTTTATCGTATTGTTGATACCGGCTTTAAGGTATTCGGATGCTTCTTCCTTAGATAAGGAGTCGATAACGAGTACCATATAAAGCCCCGGATACTTTTTACGCATATATTGGATATCTGCAATATCTTTGGATATGTTCACTTGTTCGAAAAATAGAGCTGCGTCATATTTTTCGCGTATTTTCTCCAATACTTTGACAGCTTTGCTACAATTGGGTGCAGCATAGAATACCCCAATACTTAGTCGGGAGAGTAGTTCTATTGTTTTGCTATCTCTGCCTATATAAACAAAATATTGCATGTGTAGAAGACCCGGTATTAGTCAATAATCTTTTTGATTCGGATTTTGAGTTCCAAAGGGTTGAATGGTTTCAGGATATAGTCTTCTGCTCCTTCTTCCAATAGTCTGATTCTTTCCGTTGTACTTTCCTCACTGGATAACATAACGATAGGAATTGACTTGAATAATTCATTGTTCTTCATGTATCTTAAGAATTCATCCCCCATCATGAGAGGCATACGAATGTCTGAAATAATGAGGTCAGGTACATTGCCTTCATTAAGCCATTCTATTGCTTTGATGGGATCTTCCAAATAGGTAAAATCATACTCTTTTCCTAGATACACACCGGCCACTTTTCCGATTGTCGATTTATCGTCGACTAGTAATATTTTTTTCTTCATACGAATAGACCTTTCTATCGCTTGCTTTGTTATTTGATTTATAGATTAAGATTGTTGTCACATAATATTTGTGATACACTGCAAATATAGATATTATTTTAGAATAATCCCCAATCAGGAGAGTAAAATTCGTGATATATCTTTTTTTTCTATTAATTGCAACTTACAGCATCTTAATGAAAAAACACGGATTCCATAAAAACTGGAATCCGTGTTAAAGATTAATTGTTAGGCTTATTTATATACTCTTGATGAATCAAAAGTTTTCCACCATTCTTCATTCTTAGTACCGCCACTGGTCACCCAACTTTCGAATAACGAGTAAGCTGATTTGATATTCACATATTCCAAAGGCCATTTGAAGTCTGTCGGAACCATGATTCCCCATGCCAGGTTATCTTTGCTGATGTAATATCTCTTGCGGGAAGTAGAACTATCGTCGTTGTTGCCTCCGAACAAGTCGGTATTTGCCAACTTAGTTGGTTGATAACCGACAATATGAATCTCCTTACGCTGGTTTCTGTTTCCTTCTACGAAAATGAAAACATTCAGTTTATTGATATTAAGCTCATCCACAGAGATAGGATTGCTGAACTTTATAGTGAAACTGATATTTTTAGGACTCGTATTGGCAGAGTGACCTGCAATCGTATTGATCTGTTCGTAACGGTCTCTTCCCAATGCTTTGTGAGCATCGTCAAATAATGGAATAACCGCATAGTCCTGTCCGTTCTCAATCAGATTACTATTCACATTGAAACCTTTAAAAAGAGAGTTGTCACTGAATTCCACCGGCTGCGTAATGGCACTGGCAGGAACACCGTCCAGCATGATAGCAGCTCCAATACTCTTGGTAGCTCCGGCAGCCGATAAATCAAGACTTAACGTGAACTCTTCTGCCTTATTGCTCTTATTGATGGAGATCTTTCTTTCCTTGATAATCAGAACAAGGTCGTTCATATCGTAATCCCCATATAAAGGCCATTGGTCTTCAAACAGATAAGCATAATTGCGATTATCATCCATGATGATCGGGAACTTAGGATCTTCAGGATCTCCTCCTTCATTTCCACCATTTTTAATTCCTGTACAAACATCGATGATGACTTTAGAGTCTCCCATTTTGGTGAAGTATGCGCCATTCAGTACATGGAAGTTTTCCCACCATTGGTTCTTTTCAACGTGGCTGTCACATTCAATAACCAAATTTCCATCATATGTGAAACCTTGTCCGGTGATAACCGGTGATTTTATCATAGAAGTATTTTCGCCTTTTCCATAAAACTTGGCATAACCGGGAGGTATGCTGATACTTGTCGTAGCATCCAGCATAGAACCATCACTTAAATTTACTGTTCCATTAACAAACTCCATTTTAGGAGCTTTCAAATATCCTTGAGTAAAGTTAAACGTCGCTCCGTTGGCATAGAAAGAAGTCGTTGCTTCCATGCTACAAGCGTTGTTGACAGTCGTATTGGTGAGACTGATGGTTGTAAACTTCATGATGTTGTTGTTGGTAGCAACAGCGTCGGAATTTGCAATTAATTTCTCTCCATAAATCTCTCCGTTATTTTCCAAAGAGAAATTAGACGGCAGATTTAATTCTCCTTCCAAACTGATTTTATTGTCATTTACAATTTTCGTATTGGAATTGATTGAGATATTCTTGCTGGTTATGGTTCCTTTGTTGTAGAGTGTTGCACCGGAATGTAGTGTCATTGTGTTCGCTACAGTCAGTGCACCCCAGTTTCTTAATGCAGCAGGCGCTCCATTGGTGAATGATATATCCTCTGCATTCACTTCTCCCTTTTCCATAATGGTCAACATGGAGTTTCTAATGAACGTCATGGTTCCTGATGCTTCAATTTTAGCATTATTCATCACAATGATTTCAATACCGTTTTGGAATTGGAATGTTGCGGGAATCGTCCATTTAGCATCTACATAAACTTTGGTTGCAATTTCACCGTCATAACCGTCAAACTTGAATGTGCCGGCATAGTCAGAGGTGATTTTGTAAGAAGCATCACGCAGCAAAGTGGTTCCTGACATTTCAGTCACTTCTTTTGCATTAGCAGGTATGGAATAGTAATCCGGCTTTTCAAATGAAAGGCCTCTTGTAGCAGCGGCACGACTCATCAACGCTCTATTTTGTGCAGTAGATCCTGCATAATAGAGTTTACAGGTAATATTATCGCTGTTTTCCGGCACATCGAACTGATATACCTGTTCACGTCCTCTAGGGTCGGTTTGCTTCACATAAATACCCTTTTGAGTTGGCAGCAGACTGACAGCGGTTGTAAATTTAAAGTTGTTTTCTTTATTAGCTGTCCTTGCAGCGAGCACGGAAGCGCTTTCATTAGTCAAAGGATCTTCTGCATATATTTCAACTAAATAAGCAAATAGTCCTCCTTCTTCATCTTTCACTTCGACCGAGACATTTTTAGTGGTTATCATGTTCCAATCGATATCATCGGGAGCAGCAAAGCCATCTCCCATCGGGTTAGGTGTTTCGTAAGACGGATCATAGAGATCCTTTCCAGAGTCAACACAACTAGACATAGTACCTGCCATCGCTATTGCAATGATGGGTACAAATTGAATTGTTTTCTTCATCATAATGTATTATTGCTTGATTGTTTGTAACCAAATCCATCACAAAAATAACTGCATATCTTTTATTGGAAATGTTTTTTCTGTTATTTTATGGAGTGAAAACAACTATACTTCCGTTTTGGTTCTTCTTTGGCTCTTTTAGGTTTGATTCGGTCTTGATGATGATGAAGAGAAATCCCCTGATTTTCACTTTTATACAACTGTTTAAAATGAAAATCAGGGGGTTACAATAGATGGATTTAACTTAAGACTTGGTGATTTCTCCTATTAAGCAGGAGTTCATTTTATATCGGATATCCTTGTTGGGTAATCCATGTCCCAATAAAAACATGAGCTTTGTTATGGCACATTCGGGGGTACTGTCATATCCACTGATTACACCTGCTTCCAGAAGATGCATTCCTGTTTCGTAACGTCCCATTTCTACTGCTCCGGAGGCACATTGTGTAATGTTGACAATGATAATTCCACGATCGGTAGCTTCCTTTAGTTGGCGGATGAACCATTCTTTTTGCGGAGCATTTCCCGAACCGAAGGTTTTCATGACAACCGCTTTCAATCCCGGAACATGAAGCAGAGAAGTCACGATACTCTCTTGAATGCCCGGAAAAAGCGTTAGAATAACTACATTGGTGTCAAACAGGTAATGCGGCTTTAACGGTTTTGTCGGGTCTGGTTTTCGAATGAGATTAGGCTCATATTTAATGTGGATACCTACCCGTGCCAATGGCGGATAATTGAAAGAGCGGAAAGCATTGAAATTCTCCGCATTGATTTTGGTGGTACGGTTGCCACGCATCAAATGATTCTCAAAGAAAATACAAACCTCCGGAACAATGGCTGTACCATCCGGATTTTTAGCTGCTGCAATTTCGATGGCTGTGATGAGGTTTTCCTTTCCGTCTGTGCGCAAAGTCCCGATCGGGAGCTGGGAACCTGTGAGGATGACAGGTTTGCTTAGATTTTCGAGCATGAAACTTAGTGCAGAGGCAGTGTAAGCCATTGTGTCTGTTCCGTGAAGGATGACGAAACCATCGAAATAATCATAATTGTAATTGATGATCTTTACCAGTTTTGCCCAGTAAGCAGGTTCCATGTCCGAAGAGTCGAGAGGGGGATCGAATTGGTAGGAGGAAATGCGGTAGTTGAATCTTTTCAGTTCGGGGACGTGCTTAAGCAAATGATCGAAGTTGAAATTTTCTAAGGCACCTGTTTCCGGATTCTCTATCATTCCGATAGTCCCACCCGTGTAAATTAACAAAACGGAAGGAGTTTCTGCTCTCATAATTGTTGAATTACTGTTAAAACATTGGCAAAGATACGGATTAAATGCGAATAATGAGTGCTAAACGACGAATTATATAAAGTTGGAAGGACAAGACTATAAAAAATATCTATGTTGCATTTTTGCGATATGTAGTATGATAAAATGTCCCCATCTTTGGGGCAGGTTGGACGAAGTGTCCGGCTTTAAATAAAAAACGAAAGAGAAAATGAAAAATGACCGGTATTTTCCGTTAGAAATCTGTTTTTGGGCAGGCGACAATTTGAGCGTCATGATGTATCAGATAGGGGGAGTGCAACTTGTAGGGATTTATGTGTTGTTGCTGTATCTGTGTGCAAAGAATGACTACAGCAAATCAGTGGTTAATAGTATGCAAAAACCAGTGGAAAAAAGTGCAGTGGAAAAAAAACTCTGAAACGCCGATGGATAAAGGGCAAAAACCGAATGAAACCCAAGAGAGTAGAGTAGAAGAGAAGAGAAATATTACTACTGTTGTAAACAACAGCAGCAATATTGGCGAGGAAAGGAAGACTGCTGCTGTTGTTGTTCGGACTTCGGATTCGGTGAATGACAGGGGCAACGAGATTGTCAGCCCACGCCTCGATCCTGTTCAGTCCACGTCTTGTTTTTGTTCAGCTCACGGCTTGTCTCTGCTCGTCCCACGGGTGAAGTACGGCCTCCCCACGGCTTGCAGAAATAGCCCCACGGTTTGCGGAAATAGCCCTGCGGCCTGCGGAAATTTTCATCCGAGGCTCTTACTTCAGGGCTTCTTTCAGTCTGGTAATCGCCTTTTCCGGGTCTTTTTCTTCTTCGAGCAGAGTGACGAACTTACTGCCGATGATAGCTCCGGAAGCGTGTTCGCAAGCTGCTTGGAATGTTGCTTTATTGGAGATACCAAATCCCACCATCAACGGATTGTTCAGATGCATACCTTCAATCTTTTTGAAGTAAGCCCGTTTTTGTTCGTTGAAATCTTGTTGCGCTCCGGTGGTTGCTGCTGATGAAACCATATAAATAAATCCGTCGGTATGTGTATCTATCTCGCGTACCCGTTCTTCGCTGGTTTCCGGTGTGATGAGCATAATCACTCTGATGTTATAGCGTTCGGCAATAATACGATAATGTTCTTGGTAATCACGGAAAGGGAGATCAGGGATAATGACGCCGTCGATACCACATTCCACACATTTACGGCAGAAATTCTCAAATCCGAATTGCATGATTGGGTTTAAATATCCCATAAGCACAAGTGGGATTTTTACGTCCTTGCGAATATCCCGTAATTGTTCAAAAAGAAGTTTTAGAGACATACCATTGCGCAATGCCTGCGTAGCGGCATTCTGAATAACAATGCCATCTGCCATCGGATCACTGAAAGGAATGCCGACTTCAATCATACTCACTCCGTGCTTTTCGAGCGTGCGGATTACATCAGCGGTACCATCCAAAGTAGGAGTACCGGCACAAAAATAAATAGAAAGTATGTCTTTCTTGTTGCTATTGAAAAGTTGATTAATTCTATTCATGACGTTGGAATTTTTTGATTATGATTTTAATTCGTTTAAAAATGTCCGGATACGCTCCGGATCCTTTTCTCCCGGTTTCAATTCAAAACGGCTGTTGAGATCGTATCCGGCAAGCCGGGGATGTTTAAACTCTTTCAGGGCATTGGCACTGTATGAGTTAATACCTCCACTCAAAAGGAAGGGTACATGTCCATTGTACATATCCAGAATACTCCAGTCGAATTGATTTCCCGAACCACCATACTGTTCGCATTTGGTATCGAACAGAAAAAGATCACAGACTTTTTCGTAGTCATATACCTTTCTCAAATCTTTGGGACGGTCTACTGAAAAGGCCTTGATGATTTTCAATCCAGTGGAATGTAAGGACCGGCAGTATTCCGGCGATTCATTTCCGTGGAGCTGTACATAATTCAGTCCGAAACGATCAGCATACATGCTGATTATCTGCTTGTCTTCGTTGACGAAAACTCCGACACGCCGGGCATGAATGGGCAAGTAAGCCGGAAGCTCGTAGACATATCGGGGAGATTTAGGATAGAAGATGAATCCCAGCATATCTATGCCTTCGATAGACTCTACGTCCTGTATGTTTTCAGCTTCACGCATACCGCATACTTTGATAATTTTTCCGTTAATCATAGGGCTGTCCGTTTTGAATAATTAGTTTATTGGATTGCTTGCAGGAAATTCTGTAAAGTTTCTCCCGGTTGCTGTGTTTTCATAAATGTTTCACCGATCAGGAATCCACGGAATCCGGCTGCCCGAAGTCGGTTTACTATTTCCGGATCGGAGATGCCGCTTTCGGATACCAATACAGCATCTTGGGGAAGCTGTCCGGCCAAGCGGAAAGAGTTTTCTACATCAGTGAAGAAAGTACCCAGATTACGATTGTTGATTCCTATCATATCTATTTTCTTGTCGATATATATTAATTCTTCGGAGCTATGAATCTCCAGAAGAACTTCCAGACCTAGTTCATGAGCTTTTTCTGCAAGTTCATTACATTTCTCCGGTTCTAATGCGGCTGCGATAAGAAGTACGGCATCGGCACCGATAATTTTGGCTTGATAAAGCTGGTATTCGTCAATGATGAAGTCCTTCCTAAGAATGGGGATCTCTACCAAAGGGCGTGCAGTGCGGATGTCCTTCAGGCTTCCTCCGAAAAATTTCTCGTCGGTGAGGATGGAAAGGGCAGAAGCTCCTGCTGCTGCATAGGAGGGAACAATTTCTTCCGGGCATGCTTCTTCCTTTATCCATCCTTTGGATGGAGACCGACGCTTGAATTCAGCGATAATACCCGATGCAGACGAGGCTAATGCCTGCTTCATAGAACGAGAGGTCGGAACTTCGCTGATACCTTCCTGTAATTGCTCGATGGAGATAGCCTGCTTTTGCAGGTCAACTTCAAATCGTTTGTTTGCTATAATCTCTGATAATATATCTTTCATTGATGTGGGATTATTAATTGTAAATGATGGATTTGCAAAAATAAAACATTAACTGTTCAATTCAATGAATTTTTTTAGGGTAGCTAATGCGCGTCCACTTTCCAATGACTCTTTGGAGAGAGCAATACATTCTTCAATAGTCTTCTCCGGACAAATCACATGGATGGCGAAAGCTGAATTGACTACCACTACATTTTTTTGAGCTTCCGTAGCCGTGTTATTCATGATCTGGTCGAAAATCTTAGCTGCATCTTCCGGTGTTTGTCCACCATCCAGGTCAGTTTCCTTATAGCGGGAGAATCCGAGACTCTCGGGAGCGTAAATCTTTTCATGATCGCTGGTCGCCACTTTAAACTCATTTGTCAGAGAGATTTCGTCATATCCGTCGAGACTATGAACAACGGCAAATTTCGTCTTGCTTTCCTGATAAGTATAGGTATAGAGGCGAAGTAACGGGAGGTTGTAAACTCCTAAAAGCTGATAGGCCGGTAATACCGGATTAACCAACGGACCGAGCATATTAAAGAAAGTGCGCACTGCCAATCCTTTACGAACCGGAGCAACTGCCTTTAATGCCGGATTGAATAAAGGAGCATGCAGATAGGCAAGATTACATTTCTCCATGCTACGGCGCAGTTGATCGACGTCACTGGTGAACTTTACACCGTGTTGCTCCATTACATTACTGGCACCGCTGACTGATGTTGCTCCGTAATTACCATGTTTCACAACCGGGAAACCGGCTCCGGCAACAGTAAAACAGGAAGCTGTAGAAATATTAAATGTATTTTTTCCATCACCTCCGGTTCCTACGATATCTATCGGAGCAAATTCACTTAAATCAACCGGAATACGCATTTCAAGCAATGCATCGCGGAAACCGCATAATTCTTCCACAGAGATATTACGCATCAGAAAGACGGTAATTAAAGAGGCTACCTGTACATCATTATATTTTCCTTGTGCGATGTTCTGTAAAATGGTGCGAGCCTCATCGCGTCCCAGATATTGATGTTCGAAAAGTTTGTATAGAATCTGTTTCATAAGTTTAATCGTTTAAGAAGTTTTTAATAATTTCTTTTCCTTGCGGAGTTAATACTGATTCGGGATGGAACTGAATACCATGTACATTGTAGGTCTTATGGCGGATTGCCATGATTTGTCCTTCCTGACTTTCTGCCGTTATTTCCAGGCAATCGGGAAAACCTTCCCGGCTGACTACCCAGGAATGGTATCTTCCAACAGGGATTTCTTTTCCCAACCCTTCAAAAAGCAAATCCTGGTGAAGGATGGTAATCGGAGTCTGTACCCCATGATATACTTCTTTGAGATTTTCCAGACGTGCTCCGAAAGCTTCGCCGATGGCTTGATGACCGAGGCAGACACCCAGAATGCTTTTGGTCGGAGCATATCTTTTAATAATAGGTAATAGCAGTCCGGCCTCTTCGGGTATGCCCGGTCCGGGAGACAGGATGATTTTATCAAATCGGTCTACTTCATCAAGCTCTATCTGGTCGTTGCGGACTACTTCTACATCTGTAGCCCCTAATTCTTTCACTGCGTGCAGTAGGTTATAAGTGAAAGAGTCGTAGTTATCTAAAAGTAATATTTTCATTTTTATTGTCATTGTAAAATGGTTGTTCAAATACTATCTCTGCTTTCAATTTTTTAATTTGACAGCTAAATCAATCGCCTTTTTCAGTGCTCCCAGTTTGTTGTTCACCTCTTGCAGTTCATATTCATCCTGACTGCGTGCTACAATACCTCCTCCGGCTTGGAACCAGAGTTCATTGTTGCGGCTTACAAAAGTACGGATAGTGATAGCCTGATTTAATTCGCCGTTCAATCCGATAAAACCGATACAGCCACCATAGGCTCCACGATTATGTGGTTCGATTTCGCTGATTAACTGCATAGCGCGTACTTTGGGAGCACCGCTTAATGTGCCGGCAGGAAACGTATCAATAAACGTTTTTATTTTATCTGCGCCCTCATTCAACATACCGCTGACACGGCTTACCAGGTGAATGACATGACTATAATATTGTGGTTCCTTATAGAATAGTACGCGTACATCATGACAATTACGGGAAAGGTCGTTTCTGGCAAGATCAACCAGCATGACATGCTCTGCATTTTCTTTAGGGTCAGCCAATAAAGCTTCTGTCAGTTCCCGGTCTTTTACTACATCTCCGGTACGGCGGGTAGTTCCGGCAATCGGATCGATGTAAGCACGACCATCTTCGATTTTGCAATGTGTTTCCGGTGAAGAACCGAAGATGCGGTAGCCTCCGAAATCGAAGTAGAAAAGATAAGGAGAAGGATTGATGCTGCGGAGTGCGCGGTACACTTTGAAATCATCTCCGGCATAAGGTTGGATAAATCTTCTGGAAAGTACGATTTGGAAAACATCTCCACGCATACAGTGCGCGATTCCTTTGCGGACATTGGCTTTATGCTCCTCGTCGGTGATAGGGCTGGTAACGGGACCTGTTACAGAGAAGTTGTAAGAAGCATAATTCCGGTTTTCGATGGCTGCTTCCAGTTCCGGTAAGCCGCTTTCTTCTCCTTCGGATAACATTTCAACGAGTGTCAATTCATTTTTGAAATGATTGAAAACAATGACATATTTATATAATATGTATAGCAAATCCGGAGCGTCATTTTGCTCATCGTGACTTTCTTTCACCGGGATGTGCTCGAAGTATTTCACAGCGTTAAACGTCGTGTATCCGTAAAGTCCACATACATTCTTATTATCCCCGGTCACTTGGAATTGATTGATAAACCGGTTCATGGCCTTTTCTACATGGAAGGTTTTTGTCAGGGGTTCTTCCGTGCGGCTGTTATCGGGATAGTTGGCAGTGACAATGCCGTTGTTTATACCGATACTTGCCAGGGGACAGAGGGCTATAAATGACAAGGAATTTTCTCCGGCATGATAGTCGGAACTTTCCATTAATGCAGATTGCGGATACATGTCGCGCACTTTCAGGTAAATGCTGACGGGAGTATGCATATCTCCGAGCACTTGTTTGCTATGAGTTGTATAATTAAATGTTTTCATTTCTATAATTGCTTGATTATTGATTACGAATGATGGTTTACTAATTACTTATTGCTGTTCATTAAACGATAAATAGGTTTCAATATCTTTGTCTCCTCGTCCTGAAACAGTCAATACAACGATATCTTCCGGTTTGAACTTCAATTTTTTCAAAGCTCCTAATGCATGGGCGGATTCCAGTGCAGGGATAATACCTTCGAGTTTAGTCAGTTCGTAAGCGGCTTCTATTGCTTCGTCGTCATTGATTGCCAAAACGTTGGCACGTCTTTGTGCGGCAAGATTGGCGTGTATCGGACCAATGCCCGGATAATCCAGTCCGGCGGAAATCGAGTAAGGCTCTTCAATCTGTCCGTCTTCGTTTTGGATGACGTAAGTACGCGCTCCGTGGATAATTCCCATTTTACCGAGTTGGATGGTGGCGGCGGTCATTCCGGTTTCTATTCCTTTACCTCCGGCTTCCGCCAGAATGATGCCTACCCGTTCATCATTGATATAATGATAAATCGTTCCGGCAGCATTACTTCCTCCTCCAACGCAGGCTATCAGATAATCCGGATAGTCACGTCCTTCTTTTTCTTGCAGTTGTTTTTTTATTTCTTCGCTGATAACAGATTGCAGGCGTGCCACCATATCAGGATAAGGATGAGGGCCTACGGTAGAGCCGATAATATAATAAGTGTCGGCAGGATGGCAACACCAGTCGCGGATCGCTTCGTTGGTTGCGTCTTTCAAGGTCATGTTTCCGGAAGTAACGGGAATAACGGTAGCTCCCAGCATTTTCATTTTCTCCACATTGATATGTTGGCGTTCTACATCCGTCTTTCCCATATAAACGATACATTCCATATCCATCAACGCACATACGGTAGCTGTTGCTACTCCATGTTGTCCGGCTCCGGTTTCGGCGATGATGCGTTTCTTTCCCATGCGGCGTGCCAGCAAGATTTGTCCGATGGTGTTGTTGATTTTGTGTGCACCGGTATGATTCAGGTCTTCCCGTTTCAGATACAACTTGCAACCATACTTTTCGGAAAGGCGTTTTGCCAGATAGAGTGGGGAAGGACGTCCTACGTAGTCGCGTAATAACTGCTCAAATTCCTTTTTAAATTCTTCGCTTTCAATCACTTCGAGGTACTTGTTCGTCAGTTCCTCAACACATTTGTGGAGGATTTCCGGTACATAAGCACCACCGAATTCTCCGTAATAGCCATCCTGGTCAACTAAAAAACTTTTCATAATCCTATCTATTTTTTATGTTATTATCTAAATCTGTTCGAAAATGGGTAAATAAAAAGAGCCCTGCCGCAAGTTGCGACAGGGCTCTTTCAAATCTGTTATATCTTTAATGAGGTATATACATACGAGCACTGCTCCCTTACGACTGTCGGAGTTGTAACGGGTGCCACCACCAATATGTATTTACTAATATTGTTCTCATTGTCTTTTGTAATTTTATGGGGGCAAATATAGACACTTTGTTTGAAACAGCAAACAAAAAATGACTTTTTTTCTCTTTTGCCTTCATTTTTCTGATATAGAACAATTTTCAACCTGAACTGTTCTTATAAATATTGAATATTTAAACAAAAACAATTATGAAACAGAGAAAAGTTTTAGTAGGTATCGCTATTGCCATTTTCATTATATTATTATTGTATTGGTTATTGGTAGCAGAGGATATGAAACCCTGGTTGTCGGCTATGGTTCCTTCCGTGGCACAACAATTCTTCGCTTGATTCTGACAGGGTTCGGATAAATCATATATCTTTGCAAGGATAGTGACTAATAACCAAAATAATAACAATAGACTAAGATATGGAAAATTTTATTTTTCAAAATCCCGTGAAACTGATAATGGGAAAAGGGATGATTGCTCGGTTGGCTAAAGAAATACCGTCCGACAAGCGTATTATGATTACTTTTGGCGGTGGAAGCGTGAAGAAAAACGGAGTGTACGATCAGGTAAAGGAAGCATTGAAGAATCATTTTACAGTAGAATTCTGGGGAATCGAACCCAATCCTGCCATTGAAACTCTCCGTAAAGCTATTGCTTTGGGAAAAGAAGAGAAAGTAGATTATCTGCTGGCTGTTGGTGGTGGTTCCGTTATTGACGGTACGAAATTGATTTCCGCAGGAATCCTGTATGATGGTGATGCCTGGGATTTAGTACTTGCCGGACGTCCAGTCACTCATACTGTACCTCTTGCCACTGTATTGACTTTGCCCGCTACCGGTTCGGAGATGAATAACGGGGCAGTTATTTCCCGTCGTGAAACAAAAGAGAAATATCCTTTTTATGCTAACTATCCAATCTTCTCTATTCTTGACCCGGAAGTAACTTTTACCTTGCCTCCTCATCAGGTGGCCTGTGGTTTGGCTGATACCTTTGTTCATGTGATGGAGCAATATATGACTACTCCCGGGCAGAGCCGCATTATGGATCGTTGGGCGGAAGGCATTTTACAAACTTTGGTAGAAATAGCTCCGAAAATCCGTGAAAACCAGCATGATTATCAACTGATGGCTGATTTTATGCTTTCGGCTACAATGGCATTGAATGGATTTATTGCTATGGGAGTGTCGCAAGACTGGGCAACTCACATGATTGGCCATGAAATTACTGCTTTGCACGGATTGACACATGGTCATACGTTAGCCATTGTTCTTCCTGCCACTTTACAGGTGCTTCATGAAGAAAAAGGAGATAAACTTTTGCAGTATGGTGAAAGAGTCTGGGGAATTACTTCCGGTACGCGAGAAGAACGGATTGATGAAGCGATTTGTCATACCGAAGAGTTCTTTCGTTCGCTTGGGCTGACTACACGTTTGCATGAAGAGAACATCGGACAGGATACTATTCTGGAAATCGAACACCGATTCAATGAACGTGGTGCTAAATATGGAGAGAATGGAAATGTAACGGGTGCTGTTGCCCGCAGGATATTAGAGACTGCACTTTAAGCATACTCTTACATTAAAAATATAGGATAAAGAGGATATTGGAACATACTTTTCACAATATCCTCTTTTCTTTTTATTATTTCTCAATTTTCTCTGACCTTGGAATTCTGAACCAGAAGCGAGAGCCTTCTCCTTCTTTAGATTCCACTCCGATAACCCCGCCCAGTCTTTCTACTATGACACGGCAGATGGCTAGTCCGAGTCCTGTCCCTTTAATAAAGGAGTTCAGTTTGACGAAGCGTTCAAACACTTTATCTATCTTGTCAGCAGGAATTCCGATACCTGTATCTTTTACATAAAAGTATATTTCATCTTTGGCTTCTTCAATCCGGTATCCCATTTCGATAGAACCTTTGGGGGTGAATTTCAAAGCATTATTTGTAAAGTTGATGATAACCTGTGATAGACGTATGCGGTCGGTATACATCATGCATTGATCTGCTTTCTCTGTGAATAAGATTTGAATGTCTGGGGAAGAATTCTTTTCTTGCATTTGTCTGCAAATACCTTCCATCAATTCGTTGATATCAGTCTGTGCAAATGTGAATTCCATAGTACCGGCTTCAATTTTAGAAAGATCGAGGATGTCGTCTATTAGTTGCAATAATAAGATATTGTTGCTGGAGATGATTTTTACAAATTCTTTTCTCTCTTCTTCTTCCTCCGTTTGGCAAACCATTTCGGAGAATCCTACAATCGCATTTAGCGGGGTTCGTATTTCATGGCTCATATTAGCGAGAAAGGCAGATTTGAGCCGATTGGATTCTTCGGCTTTTTCCTTTGCTTCCTGCAGCATTTTGTCCATCTTTAATTTTTCAGTGATGTTTTCAAAACGAAGTAATCCTCCAATAATTTCAATTTCCTTTTCATCGCCGAATACAGGTGTTGCGGTCACTTCAAAATCTACATCGTCTACTCTGATGGTATGCCGGATAATTTTGCCCTGTTCGATAGCTTTCTTGAAAGCACATTGTCCACACGGTTCATTACGAAGTGCACTGGTCTGATAGCAAATTTTTCCCGGTATGTATCGTCTGCCTTTTACCAGGCTGGCTATTTGTCTTGTTTCCTCCCATTGTACCCGGTAATTTTTATCAATATAGATAAGGCCGAAGTCGATACTTTTTAGAGCTAGTTTTTGCTTCTTCAATGCTTTTTCCAGTTCTTCCTTGGCGGCAACTAATTCTCTTTCATAATTCTTGAGTTGTGTGATATCCCACCGGGTTGCCAACAGCCATTTCTTTTCTCCTTCCCATGAAATAATAGATTTAACGGCAATAGTATCATGGGTGATTCCATCGGGAGTGGTGTATTTCTCTTCTTTGCGATATACTTTGCCTGCTTGTATGAGTTCTTTGTCGATATGCCGGTATTTTTCACCTCTTTCTTCTCCGTAAATTTCATAATCAGTATGTCCGATGGCCTCTTCACTGCTAATGCCGGATTGAGCGGCTGATTCTTTATTCCAGTAATAGTATCGGAAATCGTTTGTAATATCTTTTACAAAGATGGGGAAAGGAAGGTTATCGAGAATATCAAAGGAGAAACGGTAGGAATGATTGGTCTTTTTAATCGTTTTTTGCAATTTTCGGATTCTATATAGTAAGATGCTGATGACAAGGAGCAAAATAACTACTAGTAAATAATTATAACCCCAATGAACTTCGTTAATCCAATAATTTAACAAATAATTGTTTGCCATAAAATGTTTGATATAAATGAGGTGTAAAGATATGAATTGTTCTTTAACTTTCAAAAAATAATACATAAATATATTGTCTTTCAACATTATATTGTGAGACTGTAATTATATGCGATGAAGAAATAGTGGAGGTATGGTGTCTTGTAGTTCTTGTATGGTATCATATTTTGCTTGATTTCGAGTCTTTTTTCAGAAAGAAAATGTATTAAAATATTAAATGATGTCTCATGAACTAAAATCATTTCTAGTTTGTTTTAATAACGCTGGAGTATTTTCTATTTTTGTTCACCTAAATAAGTTTTGATAGAGTCAAAATAAAACAATCATTTAATTACGTATGCTAATAACCATTATTATTCTCGTTCTTTCGGCTGTCTTTTTCGTGAACGGCAAGGTTCGTTCGGATATTGTGGCACTGTGTGCACTGATAGCCTTACTTATTTTTCAGATATTAACTCCTGATGAAGCACTTTCCGGTTTTTCTAATTCGGTAGTCATTATGATGATCGGATTGTTTGTAGTGGGAGGGGCTATCTTTCAAACGGGATTGGCAAAGATGATTAGTTCCCGTATTCTTAAACTTGCGGGAACCAGTGAGATCCGGTTATTTCTGTTGGTGATGTTGGTGACTTCGGCCATTGGTGCGTTTGTCAGTAACACAGGAACGGTGGCACTGATGCTTCCTATTGTTGTCAGTCTGGCAATGAGTGCCGGTATGAATCCGAGCAGGCTGTTGATGCCGTTGGCTTTTGCAAGTAGTATGGGAGGTATGATGACTTTAATCGGTACTCCGCCGAACCTTGTGATACAAAATACGTTGACTTCTGCCGGACTTGAACCGCTTTCCTTCTTCTCTTTCCTGCCTGTCGGCATTGTCTGTGTGATTGTCGGTACGCTGGTATTGATGCCACTTAGCAAATGGTTTCTTTCTAAAAAAGGCCAGAAAGATGATAATAAACGTTCGGGTAAGTCACTGAAACAGTTGGTAAATGAATATGGGCTTTCTAGCAATCTGTTTCGTTTGCAGGTAATAAAAGATTCCCGGCTTTTGGGCAAGACGATTATTGACTTGGATATTCGTCGCAAATATGGTTTGAATATCATGGAAGTGCGTCGTGGTGATGCATCGCAACATCGTTTTCTGAAAACGATTACCCAGAAGTTTGCTGCACCGGACACGATGTTGCAAGCCGAGGATATTTTGTATGTGACAGGAGAATTTGATAAGGTACAGCTTTTTGCAGAAGATTTCCTGCTAGAGATTTTAGGTGACCATGCAACGGAAGAAACTCAAAGCGCAACTAACTCTCTGGATTTTTATGACATCGGTATTGCTGAAATAGTGTTGATGCCAGCTTCTAATTTGATAAACCAAACAATTAAGGAAGCCGGTTTTCGTGATAAGTTTAATGTGAACGTATTAGGAATCCGTCGTAAAAAGGAATACTTGTTGCAGGATTTGGGAAATGAGCGGATTCATAGTGGTGATGTGCTTCTGGTTCAGGGAACGTGGAATAATATAGCTCGTCTTAGCAAGGAAGATTCTGATTGGGTTGTTTTGGGACAACCTTTGGCGGAAGCGGCTAAAGTTACATTAGATTATAAAGCTCCGGTAGCGGCTGCTATTATGGTATTAATGGTAGTAATGATGGTATTCGATTTTATTCCGGTTGCTCCGGTTACGGCTGTTATGATAGCGGGTATATTGATGGTATTAACCGGATGTTTCCGTAATGTAGAAGCAGCTTATAAAACGATCAACTGGGAGAGTATTGTATTGATTGCAGCTATGCTTCCTATGTCTCTGGCATTGGAGAAAACGGGAGCTTCGGAATACATTTCCAATACGCTGGTTAACGGCTTGGGATCATACGGACCTGTTGCGTTGATGGCAGGTATTTACTTTACGACTTCGTTGATGACGATGTTTATCAGCAATACAGCTACGGCTGTCTTACTCGCACCGATTGCTCTGCAAAGTGCCATACAGATCGGAGTAAGTCCGGTTCCCTTCTTGTTTGCTGTGACGGTAGGTGCAAGTATGTGTTTCGCTTCTCCATTCTCTACACCGCCTAACGCCCTGGTGATGCCTGCCGGTCAATATACTTTTATGGATTATGTAAAAGTAGGATTGCCGTTGCAGATTATTATGGGAATCGTGATGATTTTTGTATTACCATTGATTTTCCCCTTTTAGTTTTTAATTTTTATCCTTTTAATAAGGAGATGAAAGAGCTCGGTATTTTGTAGTTGTAGTGCTTTGTAACACTGGATCTTTGTCGTTTAATTGAGAGTTGCATAGAATCTGCAACTCTTTTTTTTGATTGCATATTGCATATTTGTACTTCTAAGCTTTTAATATTCAATAATGTAATAGGTCGTTTTTTATTGGGAGTAATTAAAGCCTTATCTTTTAAAAGATGTTAACCGTAGGTCGAAAAATACAACTTTATCCGTTTCTTATTTGTAAATACAACTATCTTTGTACATTCATTGCTGATTGTTGATTCGTAATGATTTTTATTTTTTGTGCAAATAAAGCAAACTTAAGTATTTAAAGATTATGAAACAAAGCATTGTAAAAATCTTCACTTTTTCGTTGTTAGTATCTTCTATCAGTTTTATTAGTTGCGTTGATAATGAGAAAAATCTGTTTAATGCAGATCAACTGAAACAAATTTACGAAGAAACTTTTCCTGTAAAAAACATCGACTCTGATGGTGATTGGACAATGTCACGAAGTGTAACGGCACATGTGTCAATCAATGGGGATCAAGGAGTAGATTATAAGATACAGATATTTGATGCCGATCCATTAAGCCCGGAAAGTACAGCAAAACTCTTAGCGGAAGGAACTGTCACTCAAAGTATGACTTTGGATGTGGTGATGGATTGCGCAACATCTCTTGATAAAGTGTTTGTTGCGCGTATAGATGAACACAAACGTTATCTGGTCCAACCGACAGCGATTGAAAATGGTACAGTGACAGCGCACTTTGGAGACAAAGGTACGCCAACACGTTCTATATCACGAGCTGTGACGACTAGTATACCAGTCATGGAAGCTCCTTATACAGCCGATTTTATTAGTGCTAAAAAGGCAATTTCTACTGTCATTCAGGCTAATTGGGATCTTTCTGCAAAGTCTGGCTGGGGTGGAAGTTATGGTCAATTTCCTGTTTTTACAGAAAGTGAGCGTTGGTTTAAGATTCAGGAAGGAACTTTTAAAGCTGGATTTAGTGCAACTGGAAATAGAGATGGAGAAATAAGTGCTGTGAAAGTAATCGTTCCTCAAGGAAGCACATGGGTTATAGAGAATAGTAATCAATTTTCTGATATTACAGAAATTATCGTTGAGAATGGTGGAAAGATAGAGATTGCTAAAAATGGGAGTCTGATATTAACGCGGGCTTCTTATATAACTGTGATACAGGGAGGAAGTATTGTTGGTGACAGAGGTATTCAGATAACAAATAGTTCGGCTGGGCGTACAAACTATAATGCGGGTACGATTGATTGTGACTTTTTGAAAATTGATGGAAGTGGAAACGGAGTTGATTTTGTGAATTATGGAACACTTAAACTGAATTCTTATAATGCTTCTACAAATGGTACGACATTGATAAATCATGGAACCATTGAAGTCGAAAATATAGATGGCAACAATAATACTAATATTAAAAACGGTTGTTATCTGAAAGCTGGAAAATTACAATTTGGTACGCTTGTTATGGGAAATACTTCCGAAGCTATTTGCAAAGAATTGACGGGTAATGGAAATGATAATAATATCGTGATGGAAGCACAATCCATGTTGACTTGTACGGGCAAAGCTAATTTATTCAGAACAGTTACCGGTCCGACACAAGGAACTGCCTTATTAAGAATTCACGAAATAGATAATACTTCCGGTCTGGCCCAATCTGCTTCTAAAGTAAGTAATAATATCATTTGTGAAATAACAGATCAAACATATAAAGGCGAAGCACATTATAACTGGTCTCCTTTTGCATGGCTAGTAAATAAGGGATTACAGCAAGGTGCTACCTATTGTAATCCGGGCAAAGCAGAATTTATACTTCCTGCTGACGGTGACTGTGTTAAAGAAGGGTATAACTCTGATGAAAAACCGGATGATGTAGAAATTCGATATGCAGTTTATTCTTATGCTTTCGAAGATAACTATCCGAAAGCAGGAGATTACGATTTCAATGATATTGTGTTGAATGTAACTTTGCCTGCAGCCGGTAATGATGTGAAAGAACTAAAATATAAAATTGACCTTCGGGCAGTTGGTGCCGTGAAACAATTAGGTGCTGGTTTGAGAATACGAGGAATAGACAAAAATAATGTGGAAGAGATAAGTTTTGGTGCAGGCGCTGCTCAACGTACCGGCTCATTAAATTCTGGTATATTTGAAAATGCATCTTATGAAGCCAATGGCAATGAACTTGTGATTCCTTTATTTGGAGACGCACATTATGTATATGGATATACAGGAGCACAACGCCCCATGTTGAATACTGGGAATGCTAGCACTCCTCTTACAGATATATATACTCTTGAAGTGAACGTCAAACTTAAAAATGAAATATCCGTCCCTAGTGTGACAGATGGTTTAGACTTCTTCATTGCTTATCAGGGGATAGGTCAAAAGAGAACAGAAATCCATTTGACTCATTTTAATTCGGCTACGGCGAATGGACAATTGGCGGATAATGAGGTGCTTGAGGTAATCAAGGCAGTTAATAATACATGGGCTTTGTGTGTTCCTGATAAATTTGCTTATCCAACAGAAACAACAGTGATAACGAACGCATATTCTAAATTTGCAGATTGGGCACACGATCAGAGCTCAACTACTGATTGGTATAAGACAGTTAGTAGTGATAAAGTGATTCAGTACTAAAACTATTAAAGAGAAATATTGCAAACAGTTTTATTCGAAAAGAACTTGTGTGCATTGATTATGGGGAGATTGTAGGAAGTAAGTGCTGCCTTAATGCTCCCCTTTTTTATGTAATTACCCATTCGATGACAAAGTAAATACATAAAGTTTTAGAATCTCTGATTATTCTGACGATTGTTCGTGTAATCAAGGGTTTTGCTATCTCTCATGTTCTATCATTCTTCTCTATTAGCAGGAAAATCCCCATGATTTATTGAAAAACAATGCCTTTATTGCGTAAAGCATCGCATATTTACATCAAAAGCGCCGCTATATTTGTAAAAAACATAAGGATAAAGTAAGTAAAAGATGCGGATAATGTCATCAAAAGCTATGGATGAAGTAAACAAACCATTGGGATAGTGTCGCTATATCGTAAATGTTGTTAGAATTTCCTACTTTCTTTCCATTGATTTTTCTATTTGGGGCTTTGATAATGGTAAAAAGAAAAAAGTAAAAGGGAACTTTATTAGTACATGTGATGCCCGTTTGATTGTAGAAATGCTGTGCGCGTATTAAAATGTATATATATCATGCTTAATTGTAGAATAGTGAATTGAATAAAGCCCTCTACAGTGGCAGAAAAATTTTACTTCAGCCAAAGGGAGGAAAGAAGCGATCCCTGATAGATTAAGAATTACAAAGTGTCAGTAGTATCTTTTTGTAAATTCAAATTTCTCATGTTGAATGTTTTGTAACTGCAAAGATACGAAGAATGGTAACTATATTGAATGATAGTTGCTTAATATCATAGCAGGACCGAGCTCCAGAGATGTACAAATCAGGCGATTTAGGTTATTCAACCTTAATTCGCTTTTTTCTGCATCACTACTATCTGATTAAACCGTTTTTGTGACGGAGTACCAACTACAATTTCTTTTGGAGGAAATCGCTTGTCGAACTCATTAGCAGCAGATTTATCAATCTGATATATTTTGTCTTCTATATAACGGCCTTTTACATTGGCTAAAGCATTATCATATAATTCACAAATATGAAGAGCAGTAGCATACATATTGTCTTCAGTGCGAATCCCTAATGTTTCGGCAGGAATGAATCCTTGTCGGAGATAATAATCCGGGTCACCACAAAGTAAAATAGCACGAAATCCCATTTCGGAAGCTAATTTTTTGGTAAGTGCAATCATTCTTCCTCCGATACCTTGCTGTTGGTATTCGGGGAGGACAGAAATGGGCCCCAGGCTCAAAACCTCATATTGGTTACCGTCATCTGCCATGATAAATGATTTGAGGCAGACAACATTACCGACAATCTTGTTATTATGTTCTGCAACAATATCGAGCTCCGGCACAAACTTAGGATGGTTACGCATAATATGAAGGAGGTAATGTTCGTCACATCCCGGAGAATAATGATTCCAGAATGCTTCCCGTGTAATGTTTTCGGTTTCATGATAATCCGAAGATTGCTCAATTCTAAGTTTTATATCCATATTGTTTCAAATATATAGTTGCACAAATATAAAGAACAAAATCCGAATACCTAACTCTTTTAAAGATGAATCTATACATTATAGCAAGATGAGACAAAAACTCCCGATACTAGTATATCCAGACTTAGTATCAGGAGTTTTTTATATATTCATTCATCGAGATTGCGGAGAATCAGGCCTGTTCATGTTTTGCGTGTACAAGCTGTCTATAATACCGTCGGACAGTCCGATGGTAGGTACAATAATTCCGGTAGCTTTTACATGAGTAGCTATCTCGAGAAATATCTCTGCAGCAGGAACAATAACATCGGCCCGGTCCGGTTTCAACTTATATTGCTTAATACGTTGTTCGGTAGAGAGGGCTTTTAATGTTTCATATATATCTTGCAGTGATTCGATGGGTAGGAGAGACGCTTTTTTGTCTTTCTTGTCCGCTAAACGAAATAACTTATTAATATTTCCTCCCGAACCGATGATGCTGATAGGGGTATATTCTGTGGCAAGCCCTATCAGGTCAGTGCGCAAAGCTTCCTTTTCTTCTTCCTTTACCATACCGCTAAGCATACGTACCGTACCTATATTATATGAACGGGAATTTTTCAGTTCACCGTTGCTGATGAGATTAATTTCCGTACTACCACCTCCTACATCTACATACAAGTAATTTTGTCCTGAAGCAAATAACTGTTCGATATGATTGTCGTAAACAATATGCGCCTCTTCCTGCCCGTCGATGATTTCTACACGGATACCCGTTTTTTTGACGATCTGCTGAACGATATCCTTGCCATTACGTGCATCACGCATGGCAGAGGTGGCACACGCACGATAGTCTACCACATCATATATCTTCATTAATTGTTTGTAGGCTTTCATCAGCCGAATCAGTTTCTTCTCTTTTTCTGTAGAGATAACCCCCACAGTAAAGGCGTCTTCTCCCAACCGTAACGGAATACGGATGAGCTGTACCTTACTCATTAATTCGGGCGCATTCTCCTCGTTTACACATTTTATCAGCAGCCGCACCGCATTAGAGCCTATATCTATTGCCGCATAATTAACTTTCTTCATACTTATCATAATGTATTCTTGTATTCGTTATATAATTTTTCTTGTGAGCGGAATGGGACACTGTTCTCTTCCCGTTCTTTTTCCCGGTTCTCGCCTGTACCATCCACAATTCTTCCTTTTGCCGTATCCCGGAATCCGTAGCAGACAATTCGTTTTAAATCTGCCTGGATTTCTTTATCATAGACCGGTGCCGCCACCTCAATACGATTATCCAGGTTGCGAGGCATCCAGTCGGCAGAACCAATGTAGTATTTTTCTTCTCCACCATTGGCGAAGATGAAAATGCGCGAATGTTCGAGATAACGGTCGATAATACCATTGATGTGTATATTCTCGCTGATACCCGGAACGCCTGTCACTAAAGAACAGTTACCGCGTACTACCAGTTCCACTTGAACACCCGCTGTTGAGGCTTCGTATAGCTTTTCAACAAGTGCACGGTCAGTAATATGATTTACTTTAGCAAGGATATAAGCCTCTTTTCCCTGTTCCTTATTTTTTATCTCTTTGTTGATAAGCGCAATGAATCGTTTACGCATATCATTGGGAGAAACGAGCAATTCTTTGAAATCAACAGGAGTATAAGGCTTTTCGATAAAATCGAATACGGCATTGACTTCCCGGACAATGGGACGGTGAGCAGTCATAATGGTATAGTCAGTATACATACGTGCATTTCCTTCATGGAAATTTCCTGTACTGATGCAGGCGATATCTCCGTGCCGAGTGCCGATATGCAGCAATTTAGAATGAATTTTCAAACCCTCTACTCCGAAAATAACATGAATCCCCGCATCCTGCATTTTCTTGCTCCAGTTGATATTAGACGCTTCATCAAAACGTGCCAACAGTTCGATAACTACTGTGACTTTTTTCCCGTTTTTGGCTGCACTGATTAAAGCCTTTATCACTTTGGAGTCTTTAGCCAAACGATAAAGCGTCATCTTGATACTTTTTACTTCTTTACTGATAGCGGCTTCTCGCAACACACGGATGAAAGTATCGAAACTATGATAAGGATAATGTAAGGAACGATCTTTCCGACGAATCAAAGTGAGCAGACTTTCCATGCCATTCAGTTCAGGCTTGAAGATAGGTTCCCAAACAGGATATTTCAGTTCATGATGACCGCAAACCGGAAATTTCATCAAATCCTTGAAATTGTGATAGCGTCCTCCGGCTACACGCGTGTCATTCTTATCCACGTTCAGGCGGCCGGTCAACTTTTTCAGCAAGTCTTTAGGAATTTGTTCGTCATAGACGAAACGGATCGGTTCCCCTTTCTTCCGGCTTTTCACACCTTTGGAAATCTTCTGAAGTACCCCTGTCCGCAGATCACTGTCAATTTCCATTTCGGCGTCTTTAGTGAATTTGAAAGTGTACGCCTCATAATCTGTGTACTTCATGCCAACAAAAATCATCGGCAAACAATAGCGGATCACGTCATCAAGAAACATGAGATATGTTTTTCCATCCGAATCAGGTAATTGAATAAAACGGCCGAAGTCTCCGGTCGGCAGTTCAATCACTGCATAGTCTTTCTCCTTTATCTTTCCCGTTTCATCTTTGCGCAGCAGACGGATGGCAAGGTAAATATCCTCATCTGTCTGATCGTCCAGCGGGCGGGTTCCATTGAGGAAAAGCGGATTGGTAGAACCATTCAGTTTGTTGCGATAGAAAGAAGTGACGAATGCTTTCTGTTCGTCCGTCATTTCCGCATCTTTGATGACGTAGATATTCTCTTTCTTCAATTCCTCCATAATGGAAGCGAATATCTCCTCAAACTGCTTGTAGTAACGATTGTGCAGCTTTCCTATTTGTTTCAGAGTGCAGGCGGCGGTTTCTTGTTCTGCTTGTATGTTTTTATCGGCATATTCTACGATCCGGTTCAGAGTCGCTACACGGACACGGAAGAATTCATCCAGGTTATTTGAATAGATGCCAAGAAAAGTGAGTCGTTCCAGCAGTGGCACTTCTGGACGGGCGGCTTCTAGCAGAATACGTTGGTTGAAGTACATCCAACTGATGTCACGCTCTACATAAGGGTATTTCTTTTTTATTTCGCTTTGTTTCATTGTGAAAAAGGAACTGTTTAAAATTTCTGCAAAAATATCAATGTGAGATGTAATCGTCATAACGATATTATTACGAACTTATTACAATGTTTATTTGTTATTTTTATATATCAGTAGAAACACTTATATTCGCAAAAGTATTGGAACAGACTCGGTTAAAAAATATAGAATTTATGAAAACAATGAATTATTCCCTTATTCGCATTCTCTTCGCACTTGTGATTGGATTGGTACTCGTGATTTGGCCCAATGCGGCTGCCAGTTATATTGTCATTACGGTAGGTGTTGCCTTCTTGATTCCCGGTGTTATCAGCCTTTTTGGCTATTTCGGCCGGAAAAGACCGGAAGGTGAAGCAGCTCCCCGTTTTCCGATAGAAGGAATCGGTAGCTTATTATTCGGACTTTGGCTGATTGTGATGCCTGAATTCTTTGCAGACGTCCTGATGTTTTTATTGGGATTTATCCTGATTATGGGAGGAGTGCAACAGATTGCTTCTTTGTCGATGGCTCGTCGGTGGATGCCCGTTCCGGGAGCTTTTTATCTGATTCCTTCGCTGATTCTTATTGCGGGTATTATCGCTTTGTTCAATCCGACAGGAGCGCGTAATACTGCATTTATAATTATTGGTATCAGCAGTTTGGTTTATTCTCTTTCCGAATTGATAAACTGGTTCAAGTTTGCCCGTCGCCGCCCGAAGGCTCCGGTTATGCATGACGATGATGATATTGAAGACGCAAAGATTATCGAATAAAAAAAAGAAGAGGACTGCTTCACAGCACCCCTCCCCGCAAACTTAAAACAACCAACAAAAGAAATAGATAATTTTTTTTCTATCTCACAAATAACAGTTCCCTGTATTTTGGAAGCGTCCACATCTGATTGTCAACAATCAGTTCCAACTTGTCGATGTGATAACGGATTTCTTCTAGTGCCGGGACAATCGTGTCGTGGTAGGCAATGGCTTTTTCCCGTTCGCTTTCTATCTTGTTTGCAACCTTACGAGCCTCAATCATTGCATCTACATGCTCCTTGATGAAAGCTGTACGGTCGGCAATCTCTTCAATAAGCTCCAGGTTCTTAGCAGACAATTTCGCAGCCTTTTCTGCCGGGAAAAGAGATTGCATCTTATAGACATTATTAATTAAGTCCGTCTGGTATTGAGTGGCAACCGGAATGATATGATTCATTGCCAAGTCACCCAATACACGTGCCTCAATCTGAATCTTCTTCGTATAAGTTTCCCATTTCACCTCGTTACGGGCTTCCAGTTCTTTCTTGGTCATTACACCGGTAGCTTCGAACATGGCAATTGTTTCCGGTTTCAGGTAATTGTCGAAGATAACAGGAACACTGGTTTCGCAATCCAGTCCACGACGGGCAGCTTCTTTCTTCCATTCGTCACTGTAACCGTTACCGTCGAAATGAATGGCTTTACATTCTTTGATATATCCGCGGATGATTTCAAGAATGGCGGAAACTTTGGGTTCTCCCTTTTCAATCAACGCATCCACGTCCTTCTTAAACTTCACCAATTGATTTGCTACGGCCGAGTTCAATGCAATCATGGCAGAAGCACAGTTTGCTTCGGAACCTACGGCACGGAACTCAAAGCGGTTGCCTGTGAAAGCAAATGGAGAAGTACGGTTACGGTCTGTATTATCGATCAGTAATTCAGGAATCTGCGGAATATCCAACTTCATTCCCTGTTTACCGCTAAGGCTGATTAAATCATCTTTCGTACTGTTTTCGATATGATCTAATACCTGCGACAACTGTTTTCCAAGGAAAGAGGAGATAATTGCAGGAGGCGCCTCATTCGCTCCCAGACGGTGGGCGTTGGTAGCACTGGAGATAGAAGCTTTCAGCAATCCGTTATGATGATAAACTGCCATCAACGTATTGACAACGAATGTAACAAAACGTAGATTGTCTTCCGGAGTCTTACCCGGTCCCATCAATAAGATACCTGTATCAGTGCCCAAAGACCAGTTGTTGTGTTTACCCGAACCATTGACACCTTTGAACGGCTTTTCATGAAGCAGTACACGGAAACCATGACGGCGGCTTACCTTACGCATTAATGACATAATCAGTAAGTTATGGTCATTAGCAAGGTTACACTCTTCAAAGATAGGAGCCAACTCGAATTGGTTCGGGGCAACCTCGTTGTGACGAGTCTTAACAGGAATACCTAATTTTAACGCTTCAATTTCAAGGTCCTTCATGAAAGCGGCTACGCGGGTGGGGATAGCACCGAAGTAGTGATCCTCCAACTGTTGGTTTTTGGCACTGTCATGTCCCATCAAAGTACGACCGGTCATTAGTAAGTCCGGACGTGCGGCATACAATCCTTCGTCTACCAGGAAGTATTCCTGTTCCCATCCTAAGTAAGCAACTACTTTTTTCACTTCCGGATTAAAATACTGACATACGGCTACGGCTGCTTTATCTACAGCACGCAATGCCTTCAGTAAGGGAGCTTTATAGTCAAGAGCTTCACCGGTATATGCGATAAATACAGTCGGGATGCAAAGTGTATCATCCACGATGAAAGCAGGTGACGAGGGGTCCCATGCGCTGTATCCGCGAGCTTCGAATGTATTACGGATACCGCCATTCGGGAAAGAAGAAGCATCCGGCTCCTGCTGTACGAGCAGTTTACCTGTAAATTCTTCCATCATACCACCTTTGCCGTCATGTTCAACGAAGGCATCGTGCTTTTCTGCCGTACCCTCGGTCAGCGGTGCAAACCAGTGCGTGTAATGAGTGACACCCATTTCGATAGCCCATTTCTTCATGCCGGCAGCTACCTCGTCGGCAATGCTGCGATCTAGCGGAGCACCGTTGTCAATTGCATCAATCAGTGCATTGTATACCTTACTGGGAAGGTATTTGAACATCTTTTCCTTGTTGAATACATACTTGCCGAAGTATTCCGAAGGACGTTCGGCAGGTGTTGCTACCTCAACAGCCTTTTTCTTGAAAGCTGTCTCTACTACTCTGAATCTAAGTTTTGACATAATACCTAATTTGATTTGTTGTTAAATATGTTAGAGCAAATAATTTTCTCTGTGTGGTTCCCGGGAAGGCGGTCAGGCCCGCCCGGGATAAATCTTTTTAATTTATATAGCCTAATTCACTTACTGATGAGTAGACTTACTTTTAATTATAAGTAACTTAGTTGTAAGCAGATTCACCGTGTTCGTAAATGTCAAGACCTTCTTCTTCGACACGTGCCGGAACGCGAAGTCCGTGAATCTTATCAAGCGTTTTGAAAATGATGAATCCCATGCCTGCTGCCCATGCACTTACTACCAATGCTCCGAATAGTTGTGCACCGAGGAATCCGAAACCGTATCCATAGAATAAACCTTCACTGGTAGAGAACAAACCTGTGAGAATCGTTCCTAAAAAACCACACACACCATGTACGGAAGATGCACCTACCGGATCGTCTATCTTTAAAACCTTGTCAATGAAGTCAACGGAGAATATCATTACGACACCACATATCGCACCTATCAAGGCTGCTCCTGCGGGAGATACCGCATCACATCCTGCTGTGATACCTACCAGACCTGCCAAGATACCATTCAGTGTCAATGACAGGGATGGTTTTCCATATTTCATCCAGCTCACCAACAGAGCAAAGAAACCACCGGCACAAGCAGCCAGGTTCGTTGTCAGGAATACGTGGGAGATGGCGATAGCATCGGCTTCGGTTGCTGCTGCCAATTGAGAACCGGGGTTGAATCCGAACCATCCGAACCAAAGAATGAATACCCCCAGTGCAGCAATAGTCAGGCTATGGCCTGGGATAGCTTTTGATTTGCCGTCTTTACCATATTTACCGATACGGGGACCAAGAATGGCAGCACCTACCAAAGCAATCCATCCACCTACAGAGTGAACGACTGTAGAACCGGCAAAGTCATGGAATGTAGTGCCGAAGTGACTCATCATGAAAGAACCTTCTTCACCGTTCATCAGCCAGCCTCCGCCCCATGTCCAGTGACCGGATATCGGATAAATCAGTACACTGATAAAGATGGTGTAGACGATATACATGGAGAATTTTGTTCGTTCTGCCATGGCTCCTGATACAATTGTAGCTGCTGTCGCACAGAATACGGTTTGGAATATGAGGAATCCTTCGGTTGGCAAACCATTATTAATGAAAGAAAGGTCGAAAAAGTGAGGCATTCCGATGAATCCGCCTGCGCCGAACATCAATCCGAAACCGATAAACCAGTATAGTAAAGAGCCGAACATGAAATCTACAAAGTTCTTCATCAGAATGTTGGCAGTATTTTTCACTCTGGTGAAACCTGCTTCTACTAATGCAAATCCCGGCTGCATGAAGAATACGAGCATTGCTGCAAGCAACATCCATACAGTATTCAATCCAAGAGCTAATTCACCAACCGTATCGGGAGCTGCTGATGCTTCTTCGGCAGGAGCGGCAACGACTTCGGTAATTGTTTCTGTAACTGCTGCAACTGTATCAGCAGCGGCTACGTTTTGTGCCGACATATCAGTAGTAAAACAGCACAAAATGAATATAGTAGTGGCTATCCACAGCTTTACGAAGCTATGGCTTTTATATTTTGTATCCATAATAATTATCTTATTTTATACCTATTATTAATTAGTGATGTTGTAAACCTCTTTATAAACGTTATAATCCGCAAGGAAACCTGGGAGCGGCACCTTGCCGCTGCCGATTAACGTTCTTGTTCTGCATTGTAGAGGGCTATGTCACCACGTTCGGCAGTGCGTATGCGGATAGCGTCTTCGATAGGAATGACGAAAATACGTCCGTCACCGATTTCTCCGGTCTGTGCAGCTTTGATGATAGCCTGCACTGTTTTCTCGGTATTTTTGTCGCGTACGACAATAGAGATCAAAATTCGTTCAATGGTGCTGGTGTCATATACTACGCCACGGTAGATACGTCCTTGCCGTGCTTTTCCAATACCTCTTACATCGTAATAAGAGAACCATTCGATGTCCGCTTCGAGAAGAGCGTCTTTTACGTCCTCGAATTTGGTTTTACGGATAATAGCTTCAATCTTTTTCATATACCTTAAATATTAGTGTGTCTTGTAATAGAAAGAGGTATAGGGTAGCGGCAGCCATAGCAGGTTACCATACAACAAACCGATAAAATCTAAACTCTAACTACCTGATCCCTATACGCTCTTTGATATTCTATATTCTCTCTCTTAAAAACTTAATCCGAATGCGAAGTAGGCTCCTTCTGTCCGTGGATTGACAGATACCTTGGCAAATGCCGGAACGGAGAAGGAATCTGTGATTTTGATATCCTTGGAAGCTCCGAGACTTACGTCTGATACGCAGAACCCACTTGTATAGCCATTGTAGAAAGTTGTCTCCCAAGGAACCATACCTAAATCTACTGTCCAGTCGAGACCTCCCAATTTGAATGGTGCGCTAAGTGCGAGGTAAGAAGAATAAGCCCTTTTGCCATTTTCTTTCACGCCGTCGGCACCTGCAAAATTTGTATACCAGTTGACTGCCAGTGGTCCGAAGTCATATCCGACTTGTGCTTCAAATACATGAGCCGTTGAATGAGCTCCGTATTTAAAATACTTGTTAGTTGCAAAGATCGTTTCTCCATCATCGTCTATGCCAGTTTCTACTTGGGTATTAAACCAATAATCCGTCACTGAAACGCTAAAACCGCCTATCGAATAACCAAGAGTTAAATCGAACTCTTTTGTGTCCGTCGATTCGAATCCTACCGATCCCCATGCTCCGAGTGAGAAACCTTTGTAAGAGATTCCCAGTGAGGGTTGAACGCTCACTCCGCCTAAATCCTGGCCGCGCCAGATGTAACCACTTACCAGATCTGCTCCAACGGAAGCTTCTACCTTATCTTGTGCCATCATTGTAGACGGGACAAGCCCTGACAGTAATAATGCTACTGTTATTACCCTCATTTTTTTGTTAATCGTCGTTTTCATCGTCTTTTTACCTTTAATAGTTAGAAAAATGTGGATGTACGGTCCATGTATATATAGTAGCGCGCGAAATACTATCAAGTAAATTGAAAAATCACTGGTTATGAATAGACTAGGAGAAGTTATTCAAAATTCTTATAGCCAGTTTTTTATTCTTCTCATTGCTTCGATACAGTCGTTACGTTCGCCAAAGGCAGTCAGGCGGATATATCCTTCACCGCTTGGTCCGAAGCCTACACCGGGGGTACCGACCACATTGGCTTCATACAACATCTGTTCGAAGAATCGCCATGACGAAAGCCCGTTCGGAGTTTTCACCCACAAGTAGGGAGCGTTGACTCCTCCATACACTTTCAGTCCTGCGGCTTCCAATCCCTCTTTCATAATTTGGGCGTTGGTCATATAATAGTCGATTGTTTCTTTAATCTGTGCTTTGCCTTCTGCACTGTAAACGGCTTCTGCAGCCCGTTGGGTAATGTAAGAAGTACCGTTGAACTTGGTGCACTGGCGGCGGTTCCACAATCTGTTGAGCGGTATGCGGTCGCCTTCCAGAGTGGCGGCGGTGAATTCTTTCGGAACCACGGTATATCCGCAGCGTACTCCGGTAAATCCTGCCGTTTTTGAAAAACTACGGAATTCGATCGCACACTTTTTAGCTCCCTTAATCTCATAGATAGAGTGGGGGACATTCTCGTCTTGGATATATGCTTCATAAGCGGCATCGAACAGAATCAATGTATCGTTTGCCAAGGCATAGTCCACCCATTTCTTCAGTTCCGGTTTGGTTAAGGTTGTTCCTGTCGGGTTGTTCGGATAGCAGAGATAAACAATGTCTATCCGTTTGTCTGGAATTTCCGGAATAAAGTTGTTCTCACTTGTGCAAGGCATATAAGTAACATTACTCCATTTACCCGTTTCTTCTTCCAACACTCCGGCGCGTCCGCACATGACATTGCTGTCTATATAAACCGGATAGATGGGATCTGTAACACCTACGCTATTGTCATGGCGAAGAATATCGCCTATATTTCCGGTATCGCTTTTGGCACCGTCACTGACAAATATCTCGGATGCCGAGAAATGAATCCCACGTGGAATAAAGTCATTTTTTATAATTGCTTCAATCAGAAAATCATATCCCTGTTCAGGACCATATCCGCGGAATGTATCCTTGCTGGCCAGCTCTTCTACCGCTTTGTGCATGGCTTCGATACACGCTTTCGGAAGCGGTTGGGTGACATCACCGATACCCAACCGGATAATATCCTGTTTAGGATGTGTTATCTTGAAGGTATTTACCTTTTTCGCTATGTCCGAGAATAAATAGCTTCCCGGTAACTTCAAAAAATGTTCGTTTACTAATGCCATCTTGTTATTGTTTTAAGTTCTGCAAAATCTAATACTCAATACCTGATACTTATTACTTATCCTCAATCTCCCCATCGAAAACTTTGGTTGCCGGTCCGGTCATTAATATATGTCCGGAGATTTCATCCCATTCAATGGTGACTGTCCCTCCATCCATGATTACATCGCTTTTTCTTCCTGTAAGTCCGTTGATGAAGGCGGCTACTGCTGTGGCGCAAGCACCTGTCCCGCAAGCTTGAGTGATTCCCGATCCTCTTTCCCACACCCTCATCCGTATGGTGTCTTTGCTGACAATCTGTGCAAACTCCACATTGGTTCTGTCGGGAAAAAGAGGATGATTCTCCAGTTCAGGACCGATTTCCGGTAAATTAATCTGGGTGATGTCCTCAACAAATGTGACGAGATGCGGATTACCCATTGATACTTTGGTCGACCGGAAAGGATACTTTCCTCCCCACTGAATCTCTTCTGTTTCCAACGGGCTACCCATGTCTACGGTGACTGCACTAACTGTTTTTCCCTCTACATGCAGTTTCAGGATTTTTATTCCTGATCGTGTATCCAGCGTAATTTCTGTTTTGTCAGTCAAGCCGTATTCATATACATATTTGCCTACACAACGGCTTCCGTTACCGCACATCATAGCTTCCGAACCGTCCGCATTGAAAATGCGCATGCTGAAATCCGCTTTATCAGAGACACCAATCAATATAAGTCCATCACTTCCGATTCCTGTATGAAACTTGCTCCATTCGATTGCCTTCTTTGCAGGGTCGGCTATCGGATATTGGCTTGTGTCTACATATATGTAGTCATTTCCCGCTCCATGCATTTTTGTGAACTTAATCTTTGTTGTCATTTTGATTGATATTTGTTAGTTGTTGTAACCTTTTGTTTTATTACGATGCAAAGATATGACTTTTTGCTTTATATTTTACTAAAAAGTATATCTAATATCTATTTATTTTCTTCAAACTTATAATCGCTTTATATACGGCCACATTTAGTTATAATTTGAAATTATACCTATTTATATATTAATAAACTGTTATTTGGATGAATTGTTTTGCATATTCTTCCATAATATATGAAGAATATTTAGCCTTGATAATCGGTGAAATCAGCTATAAAAACAAGAAATATATCCTTTTCCTTTTGACGATATGAAAGTGAAAACCCCTATTTATCTATCATATTGCTCACCGGATATGCTGAAGAACCTTTTTCTGTATTCATTGTTTTAGCACTATCATTAATATAAAAACGTAGAGATATGAATATAGAGAAACAATTAGAAACAGCAGTTAAGACCAACCATTTGGTGTTGGTAGTATTTTATGCCGACTGGTCACCTCATTATGAGTGGATAGGTCCTGTGCTTCGGACTTACGAAAAGAGAACTGTAGAATTGATAAGAGTGAATGCTGAAGAAAATAGAACAATAGCCGATGCGCATAATGTAGAAACAGTGCCCGCCTTTCTTTTATTGCATAAGGGACATGAATTATGGAGACAGGTAGGAGAGCTTACGGTAGGAGAGCTTACGGTAGGAGAGCTGAAAGAGGTATTAGATGATTTCCAGTAAATCGTTTGTAATCTTTTATTGGCATATATGAAAATGACCTTTTCTTTTTCAGATGAAAAAAATGAGTGTTCTTAATATGCTGGTATTTAGTTTGTTATAAAAGCTCATTTTTCCTTTAAAAGAAACGGGTGGTTCCTTTTAAAGGAACCACCCGTTCGACACCGAGAAACATCCTGTTTCTTTTAAAGGAACGAGCTGTTTCTTTAAAGACGGATATTAAATAGTTTACTTTGTAATGATTTTATCTTATTGATGTTTTTTCAGTTCTTCTTGTAAGATGACTGGTTCGTTGGTGGTAATGAAATCTACTTTCTGTTCGATCAGCGATTTCATATCTTCCACTTCGTCCACAGTCCACACATTTACTTTCAAGCCGAGTTCATGAGCTTCTTTGATCCATTCGGGGTGTTTCTTAATCACTCCCATGTGATAATCAAGACCGGCAGCACCGAGTTCCTTTAATTCTTTGGGAGACAGTTCCCCGTTAAGGTAAAATACCGGAGTACCGGCAGGAGCCAGGCGGATAAACTCTTTCATGGCATGCAGGGAGAACGTGATATATTCCATGCGGTTTTCCAGTCCCATTTTCTTCACCATGGCAAGGATTCCCTGTACGGCTTTGGTTTCACGTTTCTTGTTACTATGTGCTTTCAGTTCGAGAATCAGTCGGGTATTACAGTTTTTCCCGGCTTCCAGATATTGTTCCAGGCTGGGTAAGTTTTCTCCGTTGGATAATTTAAGTCCGGTCAGTGCGTCACCTTTGGAATACTCCATCGGTCTCATCTTGTATACAGGATCATGGTTGACCACCAACTTGTTATCCTTAGCGATCCATACGTCAAATTCTGAACCGTAACAACCGATGGAATCTGCTTTTAGAAGTGATGAAATACTGTTTTGTGATGATCCCGGAGTTTTCCAGAATCCACGGTGGGCTATCACTTTTGTCTGTGCCTGCATACAGCAAGCAACCATTAGAAGGGCAGAAGCCATCATCATTTTTTTTAAATTCATTTGTTTGGTCTTTTAAAAGTTTGATAGATTTAATTTGGTTTGGCCTCAAAATTATAAAAAAGAAAACGCAAATCAGACAATAATATGCTAATCTGCGTTAATCCTTGAGATTTTAAAATAGAAATGTTACAAAAGAATAACAGAAAGAGCAGATTCTGTTATTCTTATCAGTTAAGTATAGGCCTCTTCGTGTATTCCTCTCACCGCACGTCCGCTAGGCTCATTCAGATTCCTGAAAGCAATATCCCACGCCAGCGCTTCTGCTGTGGAGCAGGCCACACTGGGAACACTGGGTACGGTGCGTGCTGCACTTTCACTGGGGAAATGCTCTTCAAAGATACTGCGATAATAGTATTCTTCTTTATTTTGTGGCGTGTTGATAGGGAAGCGTTCGGCAGCATGTTCCATTTGCTGATCGCTCACAGCAGCAGCTGTGATTTCCCTCAATGTGTCAATCCATGAATATCCTACACCGTCACTGAACTGCTCTTTTTGTCTCCACGCCACACTTTCCGGTAACATCTCGGCAAAGGCTTCGCGAACAATCCGTTTCTCAATTTCCTTTCCGGGGCACATTTTAGCTTTCGGATTCAGGTTCATGGCTACGTCGAGGAATTCTTTATCAAGGAAAGGAACACGTCCTTCTACTCCCCATGCTGACAAACTTTTATTGGCGCGGAGGCAATCGTACATGTGCAACTTTGAAAGTTTACGTACTGTTTCTTCGTGGAATGCCTGTGGAGTGGGAGCCTTGTGGAAATACAGATAACCACCGAAAACTTCATCGGCGCCTTCACCGCTCAACACCATTTTGATACCCATCGATTTGATGACACGTGCCAGTAGGTACATGGGAGTGGAAGCGCGTACCGTGGTTACATCGTATGTCTCGATGAAATAAATGACATCACGCAGGGCATCCAAACCTTCCTGAACAGTATAGTTTATTTCGTGATGGACAGTACCGATATATTCAGCCACTTCACGTGCTTTAATCAAATCGGGAGCACCTTTTAGTCCGATGGCGAAGGAGTGGAGTTGAGGCCACCACGCATCACTCGCTCCGTCTGTTTCTATACGTTTTGCCGCATATTTTTTGGCAATGGCGGAGATGACAGAACTATCCAACCCTCCCGAAAGAAGCACTCCGTACGGTACGTCACTCATTAACTGGCGGTGTACAGCCTCTTCTAATGCTATTTTCACATCAACGGTTTGTGCATCATTCTCTTTTACGGTTTCATATTCTGTCCAGTCGCGCGAATACCAACGTTTCATTTTTCCCTCTTTACTATAGAAGTAATGTCCGGGGAGAAATATTTCATATTTGTCGCAAAATCCTTCAAGGGCTTTCAACTCGCTGCCAAAGTAGATTTTTCCCTCTTTATCTTTTCCTATATATAAAGGAATAACCCCTATCGGATCACGGGCAATTAGAAATTCATCCTTTTCCTCATCATAAAGAACGAAAGCAAAGATACCGCTAATATCTTCCAGAAAATGGATGCCTTTATCTTTGTAAAGGGCAAGAATTACCTCACAGTCACTTCCGGTCTGAAAGTTATATTTTCCCGCATATTTAGCGCGAATATCACGGTGATTGTAAATCTCACCGTTGACGGCGAGCACTTGTTTACGATCGGGAGAGTATAACGGCTGTCCGCCACTTTGCGGGTCGACAATGGAAAGACGTTCGTGTGCCAGGATGGCACTTCCGCCTACATAGATTCCACTCCAGTCCGGTCCGCGATGACGGATCTTCTGGGCCATTTTCAGTGCTTTATCTCTTAGCTCTTTCGTTTGAACTTTGATGTTGAGTATACCTGCTATTCCACACATAACTTTAATTTTTAGAGGGGGTAATGTAATCTGTTGATTGTTTATTCGCTATTTCTAAGAAGCTGACTAGTTATTCTTAATTCGTTCCATAATTGTTATCGTTTAGTTCCACAACTGTTTTCCTTTAGTTCCATATCTGTTATTCTTTAGTTCTATAGATATGGAACGAACCGATAATAGCAATCGAGCTTCTTGTTGTACACTGTTGCAAACCTTATTGTATTAGATAAGCATCTATTTCCGCAGCAGCCTTTCGTCCTCCTGCCATGGCGCGTACTACTAAGCTGGCACCAGTCTCGGCATCACCGGCAAGAAATACATTCTTTGCAAATTTGGGTTGTTCCGGTTTCAGGAATCCCATCGCCAATAATACCATATCAGCTTCGATGACTTCCTTCTTCCCTGTTGGTTTCATCGTGGGACGTCCGCCATCTGCTGCCGGAATCCATTTCACTTCTTCCACTTCTACACCTGTCACTTTTCCATTCTTTCCGAGGAACTGATTGGAAGCCAGGCACCAGCGGCGTGTACAACCTTCTTCATGGCTGGAAGTCGTTTTGAAGACTGCCGGCCATTGTGGCCAAGGAGTAGCCGGATTGTAGCCGACAGGAGGTTTCGGCATGATTTCGATTTGAGTGACACTGACGGCTCCCTGTCTCACACTGGTTCCGATGCAGTCGGAACCAGTGTCTCCGCCACCTATCACGAGAACCTTTTTGCCTTTGGCATTTACCAACTTGTCTTTCGGGAAAGTCTGTCCTGCCAGAATCCTATTCTGTTGTGCCAGCATTTCGAGTGCGAAATGAATCCCTTTCAGTTCACGTCCCGGAATACTCAAGTCACGTGCAGTGGGGGTTCCGGTACAGATGCAGTAAGCATCGAATCCTTCCGGTAAATGATTAACGTCTATTTCTACTCCCATCTCAAACTGTATTCCTTCTGCAGCCAATATCTTCATCCGTCGGTCAATTACATTTTTATCCAGTTTGAAATTAGGAATACCGAATCGTAATAATCCTCCGGGCGCTTCATCCTTATCGAATAAAGTAACGCTATATCCTTTTAAATTCAGCTGATTAGCCACCACCAATCCAGCAGGACCTGCACCAATCACCGCCACTTTCTTTCCGTTTCTTTCCGGCGTCTTTACTTGTATATATCCTTCACGAAAAGCCGCTTCTACGATAGCTGCTTCATTCTCGCGAATAGTCACCGGCTGATCGCAGGAAAGTTTCAACACACACGATTTCTCGCAAAGAGCAGGACAAATACGTCCTGTAAATTCAGGAAAATCGCAAGTAGACGACAATACTTCGTATGCCTCCTTCCATTTTCCCCTGTATAATGCATCCTGCCATTCCGGTTGTTTATTTCCTATCGGGCATGCCCAATGACAGAAAGGTACACCGCAATCCATACAGCGTGACGCCTGCAATTTACGGCTGTTTGTATTCAAAGTCTGTTCTACCTGACTATAGTCAGCGATTCGCTCGTTTACAGGGCGGTATCCCGCCTCTTGTCGAGGTATATTTAGAAATGCTTTAGGATCTCCCATATAAATTAAAAATTGAGAATTAAAAATTGAAAAATAGTTGGTGATCGAGAAGTTGTCTAATAGTCTCTTTGCATATCTGCAATTTTTTGTTGTAACTTTCTCATTTGTTCTTCCTGTAGTACTTTTTTGTATTCGATGGGCACTACTTGGATGAATTGATCTACGTAATGATTCCAGTTGTCGAGCATAGTGCGTGCCAGTTTCGAGCCTGTGTAGAGGTAATGCTGGCGGATTAGTTCGTGCAACTCTTTCCGGTAGCTGGCTTCTTCGATGAGTGATAGTTCTACCATTTCCATGTTGCAGAAATAATCGAAGTTGCCGTCTTTGTTCCATACATAAGCCACACCGCCACTCATACCGGCTGCAAAGTTACGTCCGGTTTGTCCGAGGACTACCACACGACCTCCGGTCATGTATTCGCAACAATGGTCACCCACGCCTTCTACGACGGCAACTGCGCCGGAGTTACGAACAGCGAAACGTTCTCCTACACGGCCGTTGATATATACTTCACCGCTTGTTGCGCCATAAAGCAAGGTATTACCGGCGATTGTATTTTTTTCGGCTTCGAAGTTGCTGCGGATAGGAGGCAATACGGAGATACGTCCGCCACTCAATCCTTTACCCAAGTAATCATTCGCTTCACCTTCCAGTTTAAAATTAACTCCCGGTACGAGAAAAGCTCCGAAAGATTGACCTGCCGAACCTTTGAATTTCACATTCAGCGTATGTTCCGGCAATCCTTTGGTACCGTATTTCTTGGCGATTACTCCGGAAAGCATAGCACCTATTGCACGGTCTGTATTGGCAATCGTATATTCTAAAGAAATCTCTTTCTCATGTTCGATAGCTTCCTGTGCGGCATCGATGATGGTTACATCCTTTACAGCAGAGATTCCATGATCCTGATCGATGACATGACGGATAGCCGCACTGTTGTCAACACGTGCCAGCAATTTGGTGAAGTCGATTAAAGCATGCTTCGGATTCGGGTCATTGACATCGAACTTGCGTTCGATTAAGTCTGTACGTCCGATGATGTCATCCATCCGGGTGAATCCCATTTCAGCCAAATGCTCACGGACTTCCTGTGCCAGGAATGTGAAAAAGTTTACTAAATATTCACTGCGTCCATGAAAGCGTTTACGTAACTCTTCATTCTGCGTGGCAACTCCTACCGGACAAGTGTTCTGATGACATTTACGCATCATTACACAACCCAATACGATTAATGCAGAGGTGGCGAAACCATATTCTTCGGCACCCATCAATGCCATTAAGATGATATCCCGTCCCGTTTTCAGCTGTCCGTCGGCTTGCAGAACTACTTGGCCACGAAGTCCGTTCAGAACCAGTGTTTGCTGTGTTTCGCTCAATCCTAATTCCGGCGAGATACCCGCATAGCGGATAGAAGAAGCAGGAGAAGCACCCGTCCCCCCTTCGGCGCCAGAGATGACAATCAAATCCGCCTTTGCTTTTGCCACACCGGCGGCAATTGTACCGACACCACTTTCTGCTACCAGTTTTACACTGATTTTGGCCTGTGGATTTACATTTTTCAAATCGAAGATCAGTTGAGCCAAATCCTCAATCGAATAAATATCATGATGGGGCGGGGGAGAAATCAGCGAAATCCCCGGAATGGAATGACGTGTTTTCGCAATCACATCATTTACCTTAAATCCCGGAAGTTGTCCCCCTTCACCCGGTTTGGCTCCCTGTGCTATCTTAATTTGAATTTCGTCCGCATTCACCAGATACTCTGCCGTTACACCGAAACGACCAGAAGCTACCTGCTTGATCGCACTTCGTAAAGAACTGCCATCCGGCAACGGTTGGAAACGCGCGGCATCTTCACCACCTTCACCGGTATTACTGCGTCCGTGAATTTTATTCATGGCAATAGCCATTGCCTCATGAGCCTCTTTGCTGATAGAACCAAAAGACATAGCCCCCGTGACGAAACGATGCAGAATGTTTTCCACCGGTTCTACCTGATCGATTGAAATCGGATTACGACGGAATCCCAGAAAGTCACGAAGGAAAATAGGCTTCTCTTTTTCGTCTACCAGATGGGTGTACTCTTTAAATTTTTTATAACTCCCCAGTCGTGTAGCCAATTGCAGAGTGCTGATTGTTTCCGGATTCCATGCGTGCTTTTCTCCATCTTTACGGAAAGCATACAAACCGTTATTTTTTAATAACTCTTCATTTTTAATACTTTCAAATCCTTCTTTATGGAAAGCAATGGCATCTCTGGCTATTTCTTCCAGACGGATACCTTCGATCGGTGAACCGAGTCCTCCAAAATAAGCCTTGCTCAATTCTTCACTCAAACCGACAGCTTCGAAAATCTTAGCACCACGATAGGAGCGGATCGTAGAGATACCCATCTTACTCATGATTTTAAACAAGCCTTTACAGATGGATTTGATATAGTTCTTTTCAGCAGTGGTATAATCCAACTGAATATCTTTGTCTTTTACCAGTCGGTCGAGGACAGCGAATGCCATGTAAGGATTCAGGGCACTTGCTCCGAAACCCAACAATAACGCGGCGTGCATCACTTCACGTATTTCACCACTTTCTACGATCAATGCCGTTTGCACCCGTTTACCAACTGAAATCAGGTGGTGATGAACAGCGCTTACTGCCAACAATGATGGAATGGCAGCATGGGTAATATCCACCTCACGGTCGGTCAGAACAATGTAGTTTACACCTTCCGTCACAGATTCTTCCGCCATTTTACAAAGATGGGTCAGTGCTTCCTGCAGTCCGGCTTTCCCTTTTGCAACCTCAAACAACATGGGTAGTTTGACTGTTTTGAAGCCTTTATACCGGATATTACAAAGAATATCCAGTTGGGTATTGCTTAAAATCGGATGATTCAGGCGTACCATTTTGCAATGACTTTCACTGGGCGTCAGAATATTCATACCGACTGCTCCAATGTATTCCGTCAATGACATCACCAGTTCTTCACGAAGGGGATCAATGGGCGGATTGGTTACCTGTGCAAATTGCTGACGGAAATAGTTGTAAAGCAACTGTGGTTTATCTGAAAGTACGGCGAGTGGCGTATCGTTACCCATTGAATTGATCGGTTCTGCTCCGGTGCTTGCCATCGGCATAATCAGACTTTCGATGTCCTCTTTGGAGTAGCCGAAAGTACGAAGCATCCGGTCGTAGTTTGCTACGTGATGAGGAACTTTGCGCCCGCTTTTCAGTTCATCCAGTTCGATTCGGTTGGTAGATAGCCAGGTGCGGTAAGGCTTGGCTTCAGCCAACTGTTTTTTCAGTTCGCCGTCATAGTAGATCTCGCCTTTTTCCGTATCCACCAGCAAGATTTTGCCGGGCTGTAAGCGACCCTTTTCTTTGATGTCTCCCGGTTCGAAATCCATAACACCGACTTCCGAAGCCACTACCATCATATCGTTTTTAGTAATCAGATAACGGGCAGGGCGCAGGCCATTGCGGTCGAGCATACCTCCGGCAAATCGTCCGTCGCTGAATAGTAGTGCGGCCGGTCCGTCCCACGGTTCCATCAGGATGGAGTGGTATTCGTAGAATGATTTTAGATCCTCACTGATCGGGTTCTTCTCGTTGAAAGATTCCGGCACGAGCATAGCCATGGCATGTGGCAGGCTCAATCCTGACATCACCAGGAACTCCAGTACATTGTCCAGAGAAGCACTGTCGCTCATACCCGGTTGTATAATCGGGCGGATTTCTTTTATATCACCTAAAGTGGGAGTGGAGAGTACACTTTCACGGGCTTCCATCCATCCTCGGTTACCACGGATAGTATTGATTTCACCGTTGTGTGCCAGCAGACGGAACGGCTGTGCCAATCCCCATGTAGGGAATGTATTGGTACTGAAACGAGAGTGTACCAATGCCAGTCCGCTGGTAAAATAGCTATTTGTCAGGTCCGGATAATAGTTGCGCAGCTGTAATGATGAAAGCATACCTTTATATATAATGCTTTTGGTAGAGAGTGACACGACATAAAAATCGTCTTTTGCCGGAATAGATGACAATCTGACTTTATTTTCGATTCTTTTCCGGATCAGATATAACTTCCGGTCGGCAGTTTCCGTTTCCGTAAATCCGGTGATGAACACTTGTTTGATGTCCGGTTCGTTTGCCAGAGCCGATTCTCCCAGGATTTCGGGGCAGGTGGGCACATTGCGTAAATGCATCAATGTGAGTCCTTCTTTTTCAATTTCTTCAATAATAATACTTAGAATAGCTGCCTGGTCTTTTTCGTTTTTCGGTAAAAACAATAATCCTGTGCCGTACCGTCCTTTTTCGGGGACAGGAATACCTTGTAATAAAATAAACTCATGCGGAATTTGAAGCATGATACCTGCACCGTCACCGGTCTTGTTATCCGCACCCTCGGCACCGCGATGGCGCATGTTTTCTAATACCTTTAAAGCCGACTCAACAATGTCGTGTGACTTTTCTCCATGAATGTTAACCAGCATACCGACACCGCAGGCATCGTGTTCGTATGCCGCATCGTACAAGCCCATCTGTTGGGGCTGTCGTTGGTAAGGGAATCCTTCTGTTACGTTGTTAAAAAGTTCTTGTTTCTTCATTCTTACTAGCTTTATTGTATGATAATACCTGTTTGATGTATCAAATTGTTTGGCAAAGTTAATATTTTAATTTCAAAATGATAGTGAAATTTAGCTTTTGTGTGACGCGAAATGAGAATAGGAATCTTTATTCTTTTAATTTGTTATTAAAAACAGGAAATTTGCTTTTAATTTGTTAGCTTATTTATCCTTATTTGAAGCTGATTGTAATTTGTTTCTTTTTGAGCTAAAAATAATATATTATTTAACTTTTTGATGTGTTTGCAACTTTTTTATGCGTTTCTGTCAAATAAATATGCTTTTTGTTGTCTTTATGTTATTTGTAATGTGTATATTTGCAGGCGAAATAAAAATATCATAATATGTGTGGAATAGTAGGCTATATTGGTAAACGAAAAGCCTACCCTATCCTTATCAAAGGGCTGGAGCGACTGGAGTATCGTGGATATGACAGCGCGGGGGTAGCAATCATTAGTGATGACCAACAGTTAAATGTGTATAAGACGAAAGGAAAAGTCTCTGATCTTGAAAATTTCGTCACACAGAAAGATATTTCCGGTACAATCGGAATTGCCCATACCCGTTGGGCTACTCACGGGGAACCTTGTTCTGCTAACGCACACCCTCATTACTCTTCTTCCGAAAAGCTCGCTCTCATTCATAACGGTATTATTGAAAACTACGCCGTTCTTAAAGAAAAACTTCAAGCCAAAGGCTATATTTTTAAAAGTAGTACAGATACCGAAGTCCTCGTTCAATTAATAGAATACATGAAAGTCACTAATCAGGTCAGTCTGTTGACGGCTGTTCAGTTGGCGTTAGGGGAGGTAATTGGTGCTTATGCGATTGCGATTCTTGATAAGGAGCATCCCGATGAGATTATTGCTGCCCGTAAGAGCAGTCCATTGGTAGTGGGGATTGGAGAGAATGAGTTCTTTCTTGCTTCAGATGCTACTCCGATTGTAGAATATACTGATAAAGTGGTTTATCTGGAAGACGGGGAAATAGCTGTTTTGAATCTGGGGAAGGAGTTGAAGGTAGTCAACTTGAACAATGTCGAAATGATACCTGAAATAAAGAAGGTGGAACTCAACCTCGGTCAGTTGGAAAAAGGGGGATATCCGCACTTTATGTTGAAAGAGATTTTCGAACAGCCCGATTGTATTCGTGATTGCATGCGCGGACGTATCAATGTGGAAGCTGATAATGTGGTGCTTTCTGCTGTGATAGATCACCGGGAAAAGCTGCTGAATGCCAAACGGTTTATTATTGTTGCTTGCGGAACTTCCTGGCATGCCGGACTGATCGGTAAGCATCTGATTGAGAGTTTTTGCCGCATACCGGTGGAAGTGGAGTATGCTTCCGAATTCCGCTACCGTGATCCGGTGATTGACGGGCAGGATGTGGTGATAGCAATCTCCCAGAGTGGCGAGACGGCAGATACATTGGCTGCTGTGGAATTGGCGAAAAGCCGCGGGGCATTTATATATGGCATTTGCAATGCGATCGGCTCTTCTATTCCCCGTGCCACTCATACCGGTTCATATATTCATGTGGGTCCAGAAATCGGGGTGGCTTCTACCAAAGCATTTACCGGACAGGTTACTGTATTGGCGATGTTGGCATTGACACTTGCCAAAGCGAAAGGAACCATTGACGAACAGTATTTTCTTTCAATCGTACAGGAGTTAAATCATATTCCGGAAAAAATGAAAGAGGTGTTGGAATTGAATGATACTTTGGCGGAGTTATCGAAAACTTTCACTTATGCGCATAATTTTATTTACCTGGGACGCGGATATAGTTATCCCGTTGCTCTGGAAGGTGCATTGAAATTGAAAGAAATATCGTATATTCACGCCGAAGGTTATCCGGCTGCGGAGATGAAGCATGGACCGATTGCCCTGATCGATGCGGAAATGCCGGTAGTGGTGATTGCTACCCAGAATGGGTTGTATGAGAAAGTAGTAAGTAATATTCAGGAGATTAAGGCACGGAAAGGAAAAGTGATTGCATTTGTGACGAAAGGAGATACCGTTATCAGCAAAATCGCTGACTGTAGTATCGAACTTCCTGAAACAATCGAATGTCTCGATCCGTTAATTACTACGGTACCTCTGCAACTTCTTGCTTACCACATTGCGGTATGCAAAGGGATGGATGTGGATCAGCCGAGAAATCTGGCGAAGTCGGTAACAGTAGAGTAACTTTAAGTAGTAACTAGTATATAGAGAGATGGAACAATTGAAACATGAATGTGGCGTTGCCATGATACGCTTGCTCAAACCGTTAGAGTATTACGAGAAAAAGTACGGGACATGGATGTATGGTCTTAATAAACTCTACCTGTTGATGGAGAAGCAGCATAATCGTGGACAGGAAGGTGCGGGACTGGCGTGTGTGAAACTGGAAGCAAATCCGGGCGAAGAATATATGTTTCGTGAACGCGCTTTAGGTTCCGGAGCCATTACGGAAATCTTTGAAAACGTTCAAAACAATTTTAAGGATCTCACTCCCGAACAGTTGCACGATGCAGAGTATGCCAAACGAACTTTACCTTTTGCCGGTGAAATATATATGGGACATCTTCGTTATTCTACTACGGGAAAATCCGGAATCTCTTATGTGCATCCATTTTTAAGAAGAAATAACTGGCGCGCCAAGAATCTGGCCCTCTGCGGAAATTTCAATATGACAAATGTGGACGAGATATTTGCCCGTATCACTGCCATTGGTCAGCATCCGCGTAAATATGCCGATACATATATCATGTTGGAGCAGGTGGGACACCGTCTTGACCGTGAAGTGGAGCGTGTATTCAATCTTGCCGAAGCCGAGGGGCTTACGGGCATGGGAATCACTCATTATATAGAAGAATATATTGATTTGTCAAACGTGTTGCGCACTTCCAGCCGCGAATGGGATGGGGGATACGTGATCTGCGGATTGACCGGGAGCGGCGAGTCCTTCGCCATCCGCGACCCGTGGGGAATCCGGCCTGCATTCTGGTATCAGGATGATGAGATAGCTGTTCTTGCTTCCGAACGTCCGGTGATCCAGACTGCTTTGAATGTTCCGTTTGAGGAAATCAAAGAATTGCAACCGGGGCAAGCATTGTTAATCAGCAAAGAAGGTAAAATCCGTACTTCGCAAATTAACAAGCCGCGCGAAAATCATGCCTGTTCTTTTGAACGTATCTATTTCTCCCGTGGGAGTGATGTCGATATTTATAAGGAAAGGAAACGGTTGGGTGAAAAGTTGGTTCCGAGAATATTGAAAGCTATCAATAATGACATCGATCATACGGTTTTTTCTTTTATTCCCAATACTGCGGAGGTGGCTTTCTACGGAATGTTACAGGGACTGGACGATTACTTGAATGAGGAGAAAGTGCAGCAAATTGCTGCATTAGGGCATCATCCGGATATGGAGGAACTGGAAGTCATTCTTTCCCGCCGTATCCGTAGCGAAAAGGTGGCGATCAAGGATATCAAACTCCGTACGTTTATTGCCGAAGGAAACAGTCGTAATGATCTGGCAGCCCATGTGTATGACATTACATACGGAAGTCTGGTACCCGGTGTTGATAATCTGGTGATTATTGACGACAGCATTGTGCGTGGTACTACGTTGAAACAAAGTATTATCGGTATTCTCGACCGTCTCGGTCCGAAGAAGATTGTGATAGTATCTTCTTCTCCGCAAGTGCGTTATCCTGACTATTACGGTATCGATATGGCAAAGATGAGTGAGTTTATCGCTTTCAGGGCTGCTGTCGAACTTTTAAAGGAGCGGGATATGAAAGATGTGATTGCGGCTGCCTACCGTAAATCGAAAGATCAGGTGGGACTGCCGAAAGAGCAGATGATAAACTATGTGAAGGATATCTATGCTCCGTTCACCGATGAGGAAATCTCTGGCAAGATGGTGGAACTGCTGACTCCCAAGGGAACAAAGGCGAAAGTGGAAATTGTCTATCAACCGTTGGAGGGATTGCACGAGGCTTGTCCGCGTCATAAAGGCGACTGGTATTTTAGCGGTAACTACCCTACACCGGGAGGTGTGAAAATGGTGAACCGGGCGTTCATCGACTATATAGAACAAATGTATCAATTCTAACAACCATACAACGATTCAATAATAAGAATGAGAAATGTGACATTAATCCTTGACGACGGGAGCCGGTTTTCCGGTAAGTCGTTTGGCTACGAGAAGCCGGTGGCAGGCGAAGTAGTTTTTAATACTGCCATGACCGGATACCCGGAGAGCCTTACTGACCCTTCATACGCCGGACAGTTGATGACGCTTACCTATCCTCTGGTAGGCAACTACGGTGTTCCTCCTTTTACCATCGAACCGAATGGACTTGCCACTTTCATGGAAAGTGAGAAAATCCACGCGGAAGCGATTATCGTAAGTGACTATTCTTATGAATACAGCCACTGGAATGCGGTGGAAAGTCTCGGTGACTGGTTGAAACGCGAGCAGATTCCCGGTATCACAGGCATTGATACGCGCGAGCTGACTAAGGTTCTTCGTGAACATGGAGTAATGATGGGAAAAATCGTTTTCGATGATGAACCGGATAATGTGCCTGAAGCAGTATACGCAGGCGTCAATTATGTAGATCGTGTATCTTGCAAAGAGATTATTTGCTATCTTCCTGCCGGAACTTCACAAACTTTCTCCGTAAATAGTTCCTATGCGCAGCTTAATTCTCAATTCTCAACTTTCAATTCTCAATTTAAGAAGGTTATCCTGGTAGATTGCGGTGTAAAGACAAATATTATTCGTTGTCTGCTGAAACGTAATGTAGAAGTGATCCGTGTACCTTGGGATTATGATTATAACGGACTCGAATTTGACGGGTTGTTTATCTCCAACGGACCAGGTGACCCGGATACTTGTGATGCTGCGGTACAGAATATACGGAAGGCGATGGTAAATGAGAAACTGCCTATCTTCGGCATCTGTATGGGTAACCAGTTGCTTTCAAAAGCGGGCGGAGCCAAGATTTATAAATTGAAATACGGACATCGTAGCCACAATCAGCCGGTGCGTATGGTAGGTACGGAACGTTGTTTCATTACTTCACAAAATCATGGTTATGCCGTAGACAATAATACGTTGAGTGCAGAGTGGGAACCGTTGTTTATCAATATGAACGATGGGTCCAACGAGGGAATCAAACATAAAAAGAATCCCTGGTTCTCTGCGCAATTCCACCCGGAAGCTGCGAGTGGACCTACGGATACGGAATTCCTGTTCGACGAATTTGTAAAACTATTGTAACAATGAAAGAAAATATAAAGAAAGTATTGCTATTAGGTTCAGGTGCCCTGAAAATCGGTGAGGCTGGTGAATTTGACTATTCCGGTTCACAGGCACTTAAAGCCTTGAAAGAAGAGGGTATTGAAACCATTCTTATCAATCCGAATATTGCTACGGTGCAGACTTCCGAAGGAGTGGCAGATCAAATTTACTTTCTTCCGGTGACTCCGTACTTCGTAGAGAAAGTGATCCAGAAAGAAAAACCGGAAGGTATTATGCTGGCGTTCGGTGGTCAGACGGCTCTGAACTGTGGAGTAGCATTGTATAAAGAAGGTATTCTTGAAAAATATAATGTAAAAGTGCTGGGTACTCCGGTACAGGCCATTATGGATACCGAGGACCGTGAACTTTTTGTTCAGAAATTGAATGAGATCAATGTAAAAACCATCAAGAGTGAAGCCGTAGAAAATGCGGAAGATGCACGTCGCGCAGCAAAAGAACTGGGCTATCCGGTGATTGTTCGTGCTGCTTATGCGTTAGGAGGCTTGGGGTCCGGTTTCTGTGATAATGAACAACAGCTGGATGTGCTGGTAGAAAAAGCATTCTCTTTCTCCCCACAGGTATTGGTGGAGAAATCACTACGCGGCTGGAAAGAAGTGGAATATGAAGTGGTACGTGACCGCTTCGATAACTGTATCACCGTTTGTAATATGGAAAACTTCGATCCGCTGGGTATTCATACCGGTGAGTCTATCGTTATTGCTCCTTCACAGACGCTTACCAATAAAGAGTATCATAAACTTCGGGAATTGGCAATACGTATCATCCGCCATATCGGTATCGTGGGTGAATGTAACGTACAATATGCCTTCGATCCCGAATCCGAAGATTACCGGGTGATCGAAGTAAATGCCCGCCTTTCCCGTTCATCGGCTTTAGCATCTAAGGCAACCGGTTATCCGCTGGCTTTCGTTGCTGCCAAATTGGGATTGGGTTATGGACTCTTCGACCTGAAGAATTCTGTAACCAAGACTACTTCCGCTTTCTTTGAACCGGCACTGGATTATGTCGTATGTAAGATTCCTCGTTGGGATTTAGGTAAATTCCACGGTGTAGATAAAGAGTTGGGCTCTTCTATGAAATCTGTGGGTGAAGTGATGGCTATCGGACGCACTTTTGAAGAAGCTATCCAGAAAGGTCTTCGTATGATCGGACAGGGAATGCATGGTTTTGTGGAGAACAAAGAATTGGTTATTTCCGACATTGATAAAGCCTTGCGCGAACCGACCGATAAACGTATTTTCGTGATCTCGAAAGCATTTCGCGCCGGCTACACCATCGATCAGGTGCACGAATTGACTAAGATTGATAAATGGTTCTTGCAGAAGTTAATGAATATTATGAAGACTTCCGAAGAACTGCATAGTTGGGGAAACAATCACAAACAGATTGCCGATCTGCCGAACGAATTGCTCCGTAAAGCTAAGGTTCAAGGTTTCTCCGATTTCCAGATTGCCCGTGCCATCGGTTACGAAGGTGATATGGAAGATGGAATTCTTTATATCCGCAAACACCGTAAAGAGGCAGGCATTCTTCCGGTAGTGAAACAGATCGATACGTTGGCAGCCGAATACCCGGCACAAACCAATTATCTGTATCTTACTTATAGCGGTGTAGCAAATGATGTGCGTTATCTGGGCGACCATAAATCCATCGTCGTATTGGGTTCCGGTGCTTATCGTATCGGTTCTTCCGTAGAATTCGACTGGTGTGGCGTACAGGCTTTGAATACCATTCGCAAAGAGGGATGGCGCAGTGTCATGATTAACTATAATCCTGAAACCGTATCTACGGATTACGATATGTGCGACCGTTTGTACTTTGATGAATTGACTTTTGAACGTGTGATGGATATTCTGGAACTGGAGAATCCGCATGGGGTAATTGTATCTACCGGCGGTCAGATTCCAAATAACCTTGCTTTGCGTCTGGATGCACAGAAGATCAATATTCTAGGTACGAGTGCCAAGAGTATTGATAATGCCGAAGATCGTGAGAAATTCTCTGCCATGCTTGACCGTATCGGTGTGGATCAGCCCCGTTGGCGTGAATTAACTTCTATGGATGACATTCAGGAGTTCGTTGAAGAGGTAGGTTTCCCCGTACTTGTTCGTCCGTCCTATGTGCTTTCGGGAGCTGCGATGAATGTTTGTTCCAACCAGGAAGAATTGGAACGTTTCTTGAAACTGGCAGCTAATGTATCGAAGAAACATCCGGTGGTAGTAAGCCAGTTTATCGAACACGCCAAGGAAGTGGAAATGGATGCGGTGGCGCAGAATGGAGAAATTGTAGCATACGCTATAAGTGAGCATATCGAATTTGCGGGAGTACATTCCGGCGATGCAACAATCCAGTTCCCGCCGCAAAAGCTGTATGTAGAAACTGTTCGCCGTATTAAGCGTATCAGCCGTGAGATTGCTAAGGCTTTGAATATCTCCGGGCCGTTTAATATTCAGTATCTGGCGAAAGACAACGATATCAAGGTGATTGAATGTAATCTGCGTGCCAGTCGTTCTTTCCCGTTTGTCAGCAAAGTGTTGAAGATCAACTTTATCGAGCTGGCAACGAAAGTGATGCTCGGTCTGCCTGTGGAGAAACCGGAAAAGAATCTCTTCGAACTGGATTATGTCGGAATCAAGGCCTCCCAATTCTCCTTCAACCGCTTGCAGAAGGCCGATCCGGTGTTGGGAGTAGATATGGCTTCTACCGGTGAAGTAGGTTGTATCGGTATGGATACTTCTTGTGCCGTACTCAAAGCAATGCTTTCCGTGGGCTATCGCATTCCGAAGAAGAATATCCTGCTGTCTACGGGAACAATGAAACAGAAAGCTGATATGATGGATGCGGCCCGTATGTTGGTGAATAAGGGATACAAACTCTTTGCAACGGGTGGTACACACAAAACGCTTGCAGAGAATGGAATTGAAAGTACTCATGTCTATTGGCCGAGTGAGGAGGGGCATCCGCAAGCATTGGAGATGCTTCATCGCAAGGAGATCGACATGGTAGTCAATATCCCGAAGAATCTGACAGCCGGAGAATTAAGTAATGGGTATAAAATCCGTCGTGCTGCCATTGACTTGAATATACCGTTGATTACGAATGCCCGTCTGGCTAGTGCATTTATCAATGCCTTCTGTACGATGAGTGTGGATGATATAGCTATCAAGAGCTGGGCAGAGTATAAATAAGCAGAATGTCATCTTTTTGAAAAGAGGCTGACATCACATTGAAATGAAAATGTTAAGGCCGTTCCTGTTATTCGGGAGCGGCCTTTGTTGTTGTAGAAATGTAATAACTCTGTCATTCATTTGTATTTCCATGTCGTTTACTTTGCGCCTGCAAAACGATAGAGATACGATATGAGAAAAAGAAACATAATTCTGGTTGCCGGTCTGTTGGCATTTACTTCAGTATGGGGACAAAACACGACTTCCGGTTGGGAAGATGAATCGGGTAAGATACCTGTAAAGGCTTATTTTGAGAGTGGAAAACTTCACTTTGCTTCTAAAAATGAAAACTTTCATTTATGGTTTGATAATCGAATTTATTTGGATGCAGCGGTCTATTCGCCCGCATCGAATGTGAATGATCTGACATCCAAAACGAATAAGGATCTGGAGGACGATGACAATCAATTCCGTTTTAGCAACGGGGTGAGTATTCGTCGTGCACGTTTCGGTGTGAAAGCCACTTTATACAAAAAATGGTTTGCAGAACTGGATCTGGATTTCGCTTACAATGAAGTGGAAATAAAAGATATGTATCTGGGCTATAAATTTAATAATCATTTCTTTGTAAAGGCAGGAAATTTTAAAGTTCCGATGAGTATGGAACGCACAACAAGTTCCAAATATCTGATGGCTTCGGAACGTCCGATGGCAGTGGAAGCTTTTGCTGACGGGCGCCGTCTGGGACTTGCCGGAACTGGTTGGGGAAAACATTGGTGGGCTTCCGCCGGAGTATTTGGCAGGGAGGTGGATATCATTCAAAAAGAACGTAATAGAGGGAATGACGGCTATGCTTTGGCTACCCGTGTGGCAGTGTCGCCTATTTACAATGAAGATATGACGATTCATGTCGGCGGATACTTTAACTATCAGACACCTTCCGGTTCAGGGCTGGAGGATAAGACGGTTCTTTTCCGGACTTTCCCGGAGAGCAGGGTAGACCGTCGCCGATTTGTGCAAGCCGAGATTTCGAATGTCAATCATTATTATACTACAGGCTTCGAACTGGGATTCCGTTATCGTAAGTTGCTGACTTATGGAGAATATATTTATAACAACATATCCCGCTATACCTATGGTGCTAATAATCAAAAGACTGATTTGAAAAATGCAGTATTTAATGGTTGGTATGCTACGGCATCTTATATGATATTGGGAGAAAACCGTCAATACTCCCCGGATGAGGCGGAATTTGGTCCAATGAAAATGCGTCGTAAAGGGGGGAATTTGGAAGTTGCGGCTCGTATCAGTAATATAAATATGAATGATTTCCATGATCCGGCTGCGTATATTACAGGAGGTAAGGCAACCAGCTATTCTGCTTCGTTGAACTGGTATCCTGTACGTAATGTGGTGATTGGACTGAATTACATTTATATGAATAATGATAAATATGCCGACTCTAAAGGACAAATTACCAAGGGAGGTAAACCTTTAAGTGAAGTAATGCCTTCAGGAATCGATTTTAATGTATTTCAGTTGCGTACAATGATTTCTTTTTAAACGCGAATAACGATATAAATTAAAAAAAGATGATTATGAAAAAGTTTTTGCTGATGAGCACACTTTGTGCTTTGGCTTTGGTTGGGTGTAAAGATGACTCGGAACCGGAAATTCCTACTGATATTGATTATTCAGGATTGGTATTGAATGAAATTTGTGGAAACGATGGGAATGCAAGTGAAGAAGATTGGATTGAGATTTATAATACTTCCAATACAACAATTAATCTCAATGGCGTTAAACTGGTGAAAACTGATGAAGAAGGTGTTTCGGAGATTATTTATACATTTGGGGAAGGGGCAGCCATTGCCGGTAAAGCATATTTGCTGAAAGTCAAAGGCGTTGATTTTACTCAAGGAATCTCAAATACTAAATCTGTTTCTATCACTTTGCAAATGCCCTCTGGTAAAGATATAGACAAATTTGATAAGGATGCGGAATTTGGTGATGGAGGTAAACATGAAGTGGGAGGAAGTTATTCACGTATTCCCGACGGTACGGGAGAATGGACTGTTGTATTGAAAGCTACTAAAGGAACAGCTAATAAAATTACGGAACCTGAAGGACCTTCCGGTATTGATTATACTGGATTGGTGCTGAATGAGTTGAACGGTAATAAACCCAAATATATTGAGTTGTATAATAGTACAGGTCGTGAACTGGATATAACCGGAGTAAAGATTAAAAAAGATGATGGGGATATTGTTTATATAGCTCCCGAAGGGACTAAAATACAGTCTCATGGTTTTTTAGTGCTTCTTTCGGATCAAGCAGATTATTCTACAGGCTTTACAAGTGGACTCTCCGCTAAAAAATCTGTGAAGATTGAGCTTCTTTCACCGGAAGAAACTGCCATAGACGTATTCAAGAATCTAACGGATGCCGGTGAAGAGGTTTGGGGAGAAACACCTAAATACAATGGAGAAACAGAGGGAATGGCGTATGCCCGTAAGGATAACGGTGCTGAATGGTATATGATGAAAGCCACTCAAGGTGAGAGTAATAGCACCACTGCCGGACTAAGTACAAAAATAGAATGGTAAGATTATAATTGTAAGGAATGAGAAAGCTAATCCTTTTATTATTTACGGGAATTCTTCTTTTTAGCTGCACCGCTGCCGGAGCAGACGAAGGAAGAATTCTTCGTTTTATATATTGTTCAGACGTACATTATGGTCTTGAACGTGAATTTCGGGGAAAAGAAGTGGGAAGTGATGAGGTAAGTCGTGCTATGTTGGCAACCTTCAAATTGCTTTCTGAAACTCGGCTGCCGGAAGATAGTGGGGTGGGTGCAGGAATAAAATTCGGTTCTCCTGATTTTGTTGTTTGTACGGGTGATATTGCCAATCGGATGGAAGAAGGAGTTCAATCTGCTACTACATCATGGAGTCAATTTTGCAGTGATTGGGATTCATCGATAAGTTCTCCTTTGTATCTGGTACCGGGTAATCACGATATTTCTAATGCGATAGGTTATTCCAAGGTTTTATCTCCAGAAAAAGATGCATCCAGTGCTGCCGGTATTTTCAACCGGATGATGCGCCCTGCGGTGGAACGTACGGTGGAGACTTTTAATTATCAAACGGATAAGGTGCATTATTCCTTTGTAAAGGACGGGGTACGGTTTGTTTTTATGGGAATGTGGCCTGATGCATATATGCGTCAATGGTTCGATCAGGAAATAGGAACCGATACGATTACTCCTGTTGTTTTATTCACCCACGATCCTCCCATTGCCGATACCAAGCATTTTACGAATCCGAACGGTAAGCATACGATCAATTCAGTAGATAAGTTTCAGAATTTGTTAGCAGATACCTGTCTGGTGACTGATGTCAAAAAGAAAGCCACAAAGAATTGGGAAAAGCTGGAGCAGTTTATCCATTCTCATTCTATGATTAAGGCTTACTTTCATGGAGATAAGAATTACAATGAATTTTATACCTGGAATGGGGTAAATGGAACAATTGATTTACCTGTTTTCCGGGTGGACTCCCCTATGAAAGGTGAATATTCTTCTTCTGACGAACGTCTACTTTCCTTTATTGTAGTTACCATGGATGTGGATCAATGCTTGTTAACGGCTCGTGAATGTTTGTGGAATACGGAAAACAAAACCAGTATCCAATGGGGAAGTTCTTGCACTATCACTTTCTGATAAATAGCCAAATTTAGTATTAAATCGTATAGGTTACTAAAAACTTTATAAGAAAACGACCGTAAATCACCTTCTTTGTTGTAAATTCGTTCTATTTCTCGTAATATCAAACTTATTTTAATCAATTAATATAGAAAGTAAATTATGAGAAAAGACGGATTTACCGTATGTGCAAATAATTATATAAATTGTTTGCGTCAGGAAGGGCGTTATGCCACAGCACATGTTTATGAGAATGCACTTCGCTCTTTCACCATATTTTGTGGAACAGAGTGTGTGTCATTCAGTTTGATTACTCGTGAGAACTTGAAGCGGTATAGCAGTTATCTGATGTCCTGCCGCTTGAAGTTGAACACGATTTCTACCTATATGCGAATGTTACGTTGCATATACAATAAGGGAGTAGATACTCATCAGGCTCCTTATATTCATCGCTTGTTTCGTGATGTCTTTACCGGAGTAGATACTCGTCAGAAAAAAGCAATTCCTATAAACGAATTACACACGCTGCTTTATAAAGATCCGCAGTCCGAAAAACTTCGCCGGACGCAAGCCATCGCTAATTTGTTATTTTTATTTTGCGGAATGCCTTTCGCCGATCTTGCTCATCTGGAAAAGTCGAATTTGGAGGGGAATATATTGAAGTACAACCGTATCAAGACGGGAACTCCAATGAGTATAGAAATCTTAGAATCGGCTTCATGTATTGTTTCCCGACTTCGTAATACGCATTCCGCTGTTCTCCCCGAGCATCCGGATTATCTTTTTTATATATTAAGTGGAAAGAATAAACGGGATGACGAAGCGGCATATATAGAATATCAATCCACTCTGCGTCGTTTTAATAATGATTTGAAGAGTTTAGCCAAGAAGCTACGTATTCATTCATCCGTAACTTCTTATACGTTTCGCCATTCCTGGGCAACTACCGCTAAATACAGGGGAGTACCTATCGAAATGATTAGCGAGTCATTGGGGCATAAATCTATTAAGACAACACAAATTTACTTGAAAGGTTTTGAATTGAATGAGCGTACCAAAGTAAATCGGTTGAATTATTCTTACGTTAGGAATTATAGGGGAATTCTTTGAAAAGTATATTAAGTCTTTGATAACCAGTCTAAATACGCAGCTGTTACTTCTTAGGTAACGGAAATTATTCGGTGCAAATATAGACAAATTTGTTAATAACATACAAGCAAAATTCCTTTTTTTTCTCTTTTTATTTAAATATACAGTAAAAATGTATCGGGACATGAAACATTCCTATTTCATGTTCTATGAATTCGACTGCCTATACTTTTCAAATATCTCTGTATATCAGGCAAAATGTATCTAAACTCCCTTGTTCGTACGTATTTCTTCTTCTTTTTGTGGTAGGTGTCCAGTACTCTATAATTTCCGTTACCTAAGAAGTAACGGAAACTTAAGGGGTAAAAAAGTATGATTCTAACGAAAGAAACTTTAAGTGCTGGGCCTAAAATTGGGACAGGGGAAGGCGTAGCACACTCTAAACGCTGGTATGTCGCTCTGGTCCGTATGCATCATGAGAAGAAAGTAGCCGAGCGTTTAGACAAAATGGGGATTGAAAATTTTGTACCGGTCCAGCAAGAAGTACATCAATGGAGCGACCGCCGTAAAGTGGTTGAATCCGTGTTGCTTCCCATGATGGTTTTTGTACATGCTGATCCTAAAGAACGTAAAGAGGTTCTTTCCTTTTCTACCGTTAGTCGGTATATGGTAGTGCGCGGTGAGAGCAGTCCGACTATCATTCCTGATGAACAAATGGCCCGTTTCCGTTTTATGCTCGACTATTCCGAAGAGGCAATCTGTATGAATAGCGCTCCTTTATCACGTGGTGAAAAAGTACGTGTTGTCAAAGGTCCTTTGACTGGTCTTGTAGGAGAGCTTGTTATGGTGGATGGCAGGAGTAAGATTGCTGTCCGGTTGAATATGCTGGGGTGTGCTTGTGCGGATATGCCGGTTGGGTATGTGGAACCGTTTAAATAAACACAGAATAAAAGCTACTTTGTGTCCATCTCAAAACAGCTTACTTATTTTCTAAAATTGAAATAAGCTTTTATGAAAGGAATAGTTTTAGCCGGTGGTTCAGGCACTCGTCTGTATCCTATCACCAAAGGAGTGAGTAAGCAGTTGCTTCCTGTCTTTGACAAACCCATGATTTATTATCCGATTTCAGTCCTTATGTTGGCTGGAATCCGTGAGATCCTGATCATTTCCACTCCTTATGATCTTCCGGGCTTCAAGCGTCTCTTGGGTGATGGCTCCGACTATGGAGTACGGTTTGAATATGCCGAACAACCCTCTCCGGACGGTCTGGCACAAGCCTTTATTATCGGTGAAGACTTCATCGGCAATGATTCCGTCTGCCTGGTATTAGGTGATAATATCTTCTATGGCCAAAGTTTTACCCGCATGTTGCAGGAGGCTGTCCGTACAGTCGAGGAGGAGCAGAAAGCAACCGTATTCGGTTATTGGGTTGCCGATCCCGAACGTTATGGAGTTGCTGACTTTGACAAGGATGGAAATGTTTTGAGCATCGAAGAGAAACCTACAAATCCAAAATCTAACTACGCTGTAGTGGGACTCTATTTCTACCCTAATAAAGTGGTGGATGTAGCCAAACATATACAACCTTCTCCCCGTGGAGAGTTAGAAATCACTACCGTTAATCAGGAATTTCTCAATGACCACCAATTAAAGGTCCAACTATTAGGCCGTGGCTTTGCCTGGCTTGATACCGGCACGCACGATTCTCTTTCCGAAGCCAGCACTTTTATTGAAGTGATTGAAAAGCGTCAGGGATTGAAAGTCGCGTGTCTTGAAGGTATTGCCCTGCGTCATGGCTGGATAACAGCGGATAAAATGCGTGAACTGGCCAAGCCCATGCTAAAGAATCAATATGGCCAGTACCTTTTAAAAGTAATAAATGAACTGGGACTGGAATAATGCCATATTCCTTTCCGGTAATCTAAATAACTAACAAACACTAATCACAGTGGAAATAATCAAAACTGCTATAGAGGGCGTTGTTATCATTGAACCCCGCCTTTTTAAAGATGACCGTGGTTACTTTTTCGAATCTTTCTCTCAACGTGAATTTACAGAAAAGGTCCGTAAGGTAGATTTTGTTCAGGATAATGAAAGTAAATCCAGCTATGGTGTTTTACGTGGTCTTCATTTTCAGAAACCACCTTATGCCCAGAGTAAACTGGTACGTGTCATTAAAGGCTCTGTCCTTGATGTGGCTGTCGATATTCGTAAAGGCTCACCAACATTTGGAGAGCATGTATCAGTGGAATTGACTGAAGAAAACCACCGTCAGTTCTTTATTCCGCGTGGATTTGCCCATGGCTTTGTTGTCCTGACGGAAGAGGTTATCTTTCAATATAAATGTGACAACTTTTATGCTCCTCAATGTGAAGGTGCCCTGGCTTGGGATGATCCTGCGTTGAAAATCGACTGGAAGGTTCCTGCTGATAAAATAATCCTTTCCGGGAAAGACCAACATCACGAATGTCTGGAAGAAGCGAGTGGGTTATTTGATTATAACGAAAATCTGTATTAAGCTCAATGAATATTCTAGTGACAGGAGCTAACGGTCAGCTTGGCAATGAGATGCGCCGTGTGTCGTCAACCAGCTCCAACCAATATATTTTTACCGATGTGGCAGAGCTGGATATAACCAGTCGTGATTCTATCCGTAAAATGGTCAATGACAACCAAATTCATGTCATCGTTAATTGTGCTGCCTATACCAATGTAGACAAGGCGGAAGACGATTTCGCGACTGCTGATTTATTGAATAATAAGGCAGTGGAGAATCTGGCTGTTGTAGCAAAAGAAGCTGATGCTACCTTAATACATGTCTCTACTGATTATGTTTTTCAGGGAGACAGAAATGTCCCTTGTCGGGAAGATTGGGAAACTAATCCTTTGGGTGTGTATGGTAAAACGAAGCTGGCCGGTGAGCATAGCATACAAGAGACCGGCTGTCATTATCTTATCTTTCGTACCGCCTGGCTTTATTCCCCTTATGGGAAGAACTTCGTAAAAACGATGCGACAACTCACAGCTGATAAAGATACCCTGAAAGTAGTCTTTGATCAGGTTGGTACTCCCACTTATGCCGGAGACTTGGCCTCTGTTATCTATCAAGTGATTGAGGAGAATCAACTTTATAAAGAAGGTATCTACCATTTCAGTAATGAAGGCGTGTGTTCATGGTATGACTTTGCGAAGGAAATCTGTGACTTGAGTGGCAATGTGTGCGATATTCAACCTTGTCACAGTGATGAATTTCCCAGTAAGGTAAAACGTCCTCATTTTTCTGTACTGGATAAAACAAAGGTGAAATCTACTTTTGGAATCACAGTTCCTTATTGGAAAGATTCTCTGCAGAAATGTATACATGAATTGAAACAACAATCAGCTTATTAAAATAGACATGAATTTCATACGAAATATATTGATTACAGGTGGAGCAGGCTTCATCGGATCGCACGTTGTACGTTTGTTCGTCAATAAATATCCTGAATATCATATTATCAATCTGGATAAACTGACTTATGCCGGTAATCTGGCTAACCTGAAAGATATCGAGAATCAACCTAATTATACCTTTGTAAAGGCTGATATCTGTGACTTTGATAAAATGCTAGAAATTTTCAAGCAGTATCATATTGATGGAGTTATTCACTTGGCCGCTGAAAGTCATGTAGACCGTAGTATAAAAGATCCGTTTACATTTGCTCAAACGAATGTGATGGGGACTCTCTCTCTGCTCCAAGCTGCAAAACTGACTTGGGAGACGCTTTCTGAATGTTATGAAGGTAAGCGTTTTTATCATATTTCTACAGATGAGGTTTATGGCGCTTTGGAATTCGATGGCACCTTCTTTACGGAGGAGACTAAATACCAGCCCCATAGTCCTTATTCAGCCAGCAAGGCAGGTAGTGATCATTTTGTGAGGGCTTTCCATGATACTTATGGTATGCCTACTGTTGTGACAAACTGCTCTAATAATTATGGTCCTTATCAATTTCCGGAGAAACTGATCCCATTGTTTATAAATAATATTTGTCAGGGCAAACCCTTGCCGGTGTATGGTAAGGGAGAAAATGTAAGAGACTGGTTGTATGTTATTGACCATGCTAGGGCGATAGATTTGATTTTCCATAACGGAAAAACAGCTGATACTTATAATATTGGTGGTTTTAATGAATGGACAAATATTGATCTTATAAAAGTTATTATAAAGACAGTTGATCGTTTGTTAGGTAATCCGGAGGGTACTTCAGATCATTTGATTACTTATGTAACAGATCGCAAAGGACATGATTTGCGTTATGCAATTGATTCGAATAAGCTGAAGAATGAATTAGGTTGGGAGCCAAGTTTGCAGTTTGAAGAGGGGATAGAGAAAACTGTTAGATGGTATTTAGATAATCAGAATTGGATGAATAGTGTGACTAGTGGAGATTATCTGAATTATTATAAATTGATGTATAATAATTAATTAAGGTACTACTTATAAGACACTCTATACTCATATTATATAAATACAGTTAATTATATGTTTGTAAATTTGAAGAGTAAAATACAACAAGGCAGCCAACGATCTGTAACTGTAAAAAAGAATATAATCTATTCCTTTTTAATAAAAGGGGGCTCTATTTTTTTGTCAATGTTAATTGTGCCATTAACTTTGGGGTATGTTTCTACTGAATTGTATGGCATTTGGTTGACTTTATCCTCTGTAATAGCTTGGTTTCATTTTTTTGACATGGGGCTTACTCTAGGACTTAAAAATCGTTTAACGGAAGCGTTGACTGTGAATGATACAGAAAAGGCCAAAAGATTAGTATCAACTACATATATATCTTTATGTAGCATATTTATACCATTAGCTATTTTGCTAATTTGTATTACTCCTAAGGTTGATTGGGCTACGGTATTGAATGTTAATTATAACTATAATACAGAAATTATAAAAACTGTGGTTGTGTTTATTGCATTTTTTTTCTCACAGTTGATATTAAATACTATAACTTCAGTAATATCTGCATTTCAAAAAACAGCATTAGCTGGATTTTTAAATATGCTTGGACAACTTCTTGCCTTATTAATTATCAAATTAGCAACATTGTGGGTTGCTCCTTCTTTAGTAATTCTTTGCTTTGCATTTGTAGGTTCTCCGGTTATAGTACTTTTTCTTTCATCACTATTGTTTTATTGTGGCCGATTTAAAATGGTATCTCCTAATATTCGCTATTTTAATTTTTCGGAGGTGAAGAATCTTTTTGGAATGGGAGTAAAGTTCTTTCTTATTCAGATTCAAATAATAATACTATTTCAATCCACTAATATACTTATATCACATATTTCTGGAGCAGAAGATGTTGCCGAATATAATATAGCATATAAGTATTTGAATTGTGCAATTATGTTTTATAATATTTTATTGACTCCAGTTTGGCCTGCATTTACAGAAGCTTATATCACAAATGATTATAGTTGGATGAAAAGAATTAGAAGTAAGATGTATAAAATTTATGTATTGACATCTTTGATTATAATAGGAATGGCTTTAGTTTCTCCATTGATATATCATATATGGCTTGGTGATAAAATCTCTATAACTATTTTAATGACTTCTGCTATAAGTGTTTACATGATTGTTAATGCTTGGAGTAGTTGTCAGGTTAGTATGATTAATGGTATAGGAAAAATAAAATTGCAAATGTATGTGACTTTAATCGGTACAATATTTCATATACCTTTTTCTTTGTTTTTAAGCAATTTTATTGGTATATATGGAATTTTCTTATCAATGGTTATAATAACATTTGTGTATTCTGTAATGTTTACAATTCAGCTGGAAAAATTATTAAATAAAAAAGCAATAGGGATATGGGACCAATAAGAAAACAGATAAAAAAGTTTATATCTTTATTGACTATTGCCTATCTATCTCTAAAGAGCAAACATGTCATCTCTTTCCATTCTTTTTTATGGAAATCGACTATAAAGGTAAATAAAAATTGCACGATATTTAATTCATCAATAGAACTTTCTAATATATTGGTAGAAAATGGGAATAACGTCAAAATTTTTGATTCTAAAATAATGAACTCTAAAATTAAGATTCTTGGGCAAAATAATATTTTAGAGCTTCATGGAGTAAGAGTTTTTTCAAATGTAGATCTATTGATAAGAGGGGAAGGATGTAAAATTAGAATAGATAAAAACACAACATTTGGTGGAGCGTGTATAATTTGTATGGGCGAGAATACTTCTATAGATATTGGAGCAGACTGTATGTTTTCTTGGAATATAGATATTTGGGCTTCAGATACACACCCTATAGTAAATGAGGAAGGAGAAATCATTAATCGGTCTGAATCAATAAAGATTGGGGAGCATGTATGGGTAGGGAAGAATGTTACTATATTAAAAGGTGTTGATATAGGAAGAAATGCTATAGTTGGCATGAATTCTATTGTTACAAAAAATATTCAACCGAGTACAATAAATGTTGGAAATCCGACTAAAGTGATACGAGATAAAGTCAGTTGGAAAAGAGAACATATTGATGTTTAGTTTTAAAATAATAGAAGCTTACTTCTGTTAATTAGTGGGGCAAGTAACACGTGTTATATCAGGTTTTGTGGATTATGGATAATATATTAAAATTATGTTATGGAACAATTAGGAAATAGGTATCATTGTTTTGAAAAAGTCTATTTCTTTGTAATATTGATATATGCCGGGATGGCTGTCCCCTTTACAAGAAACATAAATGCCTTCTACGATAATATTGGATTTATTATTCCTGTATTGTTAACTTTGATTTTGATTGTTAGAAATCGTATAAGTTTTGTAGATAAAAAATTTATTATTCTGCTATTTTTGTTGACTGTATGGCATTTTTTAATGTATATCAAATATGGGAATCTGAAAATAGGGGATATTTTTTTCTTATACTATAATATTATAATTGGATATATATTATTAAAGGTCTATGGGCGAGATATTTGGTCTATTTATTTAAGATATATCTCTATTTTGTCAGGAATTGCATTGATTGGATATGTTTTGGCAATACTATCTTATAGTTTGGTTGAACAAATCATGATTTTTAAATTCTCCTCTAGTGATTCCATTTTGCGCGGGAATAATCTTCTTTTTTCATTAACTAACATAAATTGTCCCTATTTTGATACAATAGGTCCTTTTTTTCGTAATAGTGGCTTTACATGGGAACCTGGCAGATTTGCATGTTTTGTAGTAGTAGCGATATTTATCTTGATTATAAAAAGGGGGGCTAAGAGTATTTATTCTACTAGGGAAGGGAAGATACTTTTGTTGGCTCTTATTACATCAATGTCTACAACTGGTTATTCTAGTTTTATACTTATTGTTGGACTTTATGTTTTTCTAAATATGAAAGAACGCAGTATGCTATTTTTTATATTACCTATATTCATTACTTGTGTAATTTTTGTTTTCCAATTGGATTTTATGGGAAGTAAAATATTAAATCTTTCAGATGTTAATGAAAATAGAGAATATTTGGAAAATTCGTTCAGATATCTTGAGACCACCGATGTGGACAAGACTTATGTTCCACAACGTTTTGATGGATTAATGTTTGATTGGCTGAATTTTATTAATGATCCTATTTTAGGGTATGGTAAGAACGATGCTAATTCATTTTGTGCACAAAATATCTATTCTAATATTGGACTTTCCAATGGTTTAATATCCGTCTTGAGTCGCTATGGTATTATTCTGGGTGCTTTATTTTATTGGTGTTTATATAAATCATCTCAAAAGCTATCGGAAGATTATAGATATAAAGGAAAGCTTATTTTTATGTGGCTTTTTTGTTTGTTATCAATATCGTACTCTTTTATGCTAATTCCTATATTTTCTTCTTTTTGGATGTATGGGATATTTGTGGAAGCTAAAAAACAAAAATAACAGTGATGTATGATTTTATATTATTAGAAAATTATCATTTGGCAATAAATCATCTCAAAGATATTGTGATTATTGCCAAAATTTTAAGAAAAGCTGGCTATTCTGTAGCGATAGTTAGGATATATCCGGATCAATGTTATGAGATATGTGAAGGTATTGATTATATTGATTTAGATGTACATGCTACAATTCCATGTGATAATTATGCAATACATCCTAAGAGTAAAATAAACTCATTCTTTTCGATGTTACGTTTTTTATGGCAGCAACATCGATATATTGAGAAAGCATTGAAGCTAATTGAGGGTAAAGCTAGAAATTATTATTATGGTTCATATCATTTATTAATGCCTATTAGTTTATTGAACAAGACGACTCCCCATTGTTATTATTTTACTTGGGGATTAAGATCTAGCAGAATAAGTTCATTTAAAGAGACTTTTAAGTCTAATCCATTATTAGCTTTACGGATGATTATACTTAGAACTATTTATCAAAACAAGGGCAATCTTAAATTTTTTGTTTCAGATAGTTTTATAAAAAAAGAATTTTTATCATTAGGATTTGCTGATGATAAACTGATCATACGTCCGGAAAGAATGCTTGATACAATGCCAGATTGTGCCTATGATGAATTATCAGCGTCTTTTTCACTTTTAACAATTGGAAGCTTAAGGGCAGCAAAACGCATAGAAATGAATATTTTAGAAATAAAAGAGGTTGATGGAAGTTGGGAGTATGTGATTGCGGGAAAAGCGAGGGATAATAAGTATGCAAAAATAATTGAGGAGTATATTGATAATGATATTAGGTGTAAGAGGATTGATAGACGATTAAATGAGTTAGAATATAATATGTTGATAAAAAGAACTCATTTTGTATTATTAAATGACTGTAAGCAAAGTTCTATTATTACAAATGGAACGTTGGTAGAAGCTTTGATGCATTTTAGACCTGTGATTGTACCTAATTATCTTCCATATTCATATTTTATAAGTGAATATAAAGTTGGTGTTATGTTTGATCCTTCAATAAAAGGTAGTTTAAAAATGGCAGTAGAGAAAGCTAGGGAATTAGGATGTGACTCTTTTAAAAGTAATATCCAAAATTTTCTTTGCACTATCTTAGTTGATAACGTATCAAGACAGTTTTCTTTAGAATTAAAAAATAAATGTGAGAGAATCTATTGCTAAGTGATTGCTTTTTTTATGCTTTACGCATTTTGTGATGTTTTGTATTTATGATAACATATATGTGTGAATATGAATTTTATAAATGTTTTAAGCTATTTCACTAAAGATGCTAGTGGCGCATTTTCATTAATGCTAGGTAATCTTAAAAGGAATAGTATTAGCTGCTTTTCAACATTTTTCATGAATCTAAAAATGAAAATAATAGGTGTTCATTATGGCAAAAATGTGACGTACAATGGGATGGCACAAGTTGAAAGGTTCCCGGGAAGTGTTATTTCTATAGGTGACAAATGCGTATTTAATTCAAATAGTCTATTTAATCATAGAGGGATTAAACGCATGATTATTCAAACAGGAACTTCAAACGCTGTGATTAAGATAGGTAATAATTGCGGCTTTTCTGGGGTAAGTATAGTAGCTGATTTGAATGTTAGTATTGGAAATAATGTAGTTGTTGGAGCTAATTGTATTATCGGTGATCGAGATGGACATGCAGATATTTTGCATACAGAACCTCGTCCAATTAAAATATCAGATAATGTTTTCATAGGAATGGAAACTATAATTTTAAAAGGAGTAATAATAGGGGAGAACTCTATCATAGCTGCGGGGAGTTTATTAAATAAAGATATACCAGCGAATTGTATTGCAGGAGGGAGACCTGCTAAAGTTCTGAAATATCGAGATTAAATTTTATTTTGGTTGGATAATACGTAGAGATGAGTTTGAATATAGTATATATAGGGCCTTTGTCATTCCCTTATGGGTTGGCGAGTACAAAAAGAAGAAGATATATGATAGACTATCTAAATTTATGTCATATATCTGCACATGTTTTATGTACTCGATATAATAGAAATAAGGTCTTTGATAATCCTTTATTTGGTTATTATGGAGAGACTGATTATTATGATATTTCTAAATATGTAGATGAAAGAAAGTTGTTCCGTTATTATGAAGAAGGTCGAAAATACCTGAAGAGATGGTTTGATCCCAGTAAAAAAAATATACTGATTTTTCATACTATGTTAAATTTGGAAGATTATCCTTTCTTTATATTTGCGTATAAGTTAGGTTATAAAATTATATTTGATCAAGTTGAAACCAGTTATATTTCTAAAGGTACAAATGCCTCATTTAAGAGAAAATGTTATATTCGTTTATGTGAGTTAGTTTCTCATTATGCATATAAAAAGGCTTCTGGTTCTTTTGTTATTTCAAAAGCGCTATGGCAACAAAATAAGGTTAAGTATCCTGATATGCCGTTATGTTTATTGCCTAATTCTACCCCCGTATGTCAAAAAGAAAAGAATAAAAGAGCATCATCTCCAATGAAAATATTTTATTCGGGTACATATGCACCTAAAGATGGTGTGAAAGATCTTATCAATGGATTTATAAAAGCTGTAAATCAAGGTGTTGATTGTGTTTTGGTTTTGACTGGTAAAGGTATGTCAGCGGATATGAAAGTGCTGGATATGGTTAAAGATAATCCAAGAGTAAAGTATTTAGGTTTTTTATCAGATGAGGATTTATTGAAAACTATGTTATCATGTGATTTATTGGCAATGACTAGAACGAATTCTACATTTTCAAATTTTGGATTTCCTTTTAAATTATCAGAATATCTTTCTTCGGGCAATGCTGTATTAGCAACTAAAGTTAGTGATGTGTTGGATTATCTTGAGGATAAAAAGAATGCATTGCTTGTGGAACCTGAAAATGAAAATGATATTGCTGATGCTATAAAATACGCATATGATAATCCTACCGAAATGCAAAAGATTGCTGCTTTAGGGTTAGAAACAATGCAACAGTATTTCTCAATAAATACAGTAGGAGAAAAATTCGTAAATTTCTTGAAACAGATTTAGCTCTCTAATGCAAAAAATAGGATTGGTTTCTTAAGAAAATATTGTAATGACAAATTATTATTCTTTTGATTAAATGAATAGATTTTTTCGTGTTATAAGTAAATTGTTGAATTTTACTTATCGATTTTGTGACCGTATTCTAATGTATATACATAAGAGTCGGTTTTGTAAATGTGGGGATAATGTCAAATTCTATCCTTTATCTTCTGATTTTATCTTTGAGAATATAGAAATAGGAAATGATGTACAAATTGGAATGCATGCAAGCTTTATGTCTTTTATAGCTCATATTCATATAGGTAATAAGATTAGATTTGGTCCAAATGTGACTATTAGAGGAGGAATACATCCTTACTATGTAGCGGGGCGATACCTTTTTGATATTGGTGAGAATGAAAAAAATATGGAAGATGATAAGGATGTCTATATAGATGATGATGTTTGGGTTGGTTGTAATGTTACAATTTTGAAAGGAGTTACAGTGGGGCGTGGAGCGATTGTTGCTGCTGGTGCCGTTGTAACAAAAGATGTTGTTCCTTATACTATTGTAGCTGGAGTTCCTGCTTTAAAAATAGGAAATAGATTTAAAAGTTTTGAAGAGACTATTTGTCATGACATGAAATTATTTAGTCATAATAGAATAGATAATGAAGTAATTAGGAATTCATTTAAAATTTAATGAGTGTTGGACTAAATTATTACTGTGTCATGAAGATTGTATTAGTTAATTATCGATATTTCTTTTCTGGTGGTCCAGAACGTTATATGTTTAATATAAAAAGTCTCTTAGAAGAGAGAGGCCATGAGGTGATTCCTTTCAGTGTGCAACATCAAAAAAATGAGTTCTCTGAATATTCGCGGTATTTTCTTTCACCTTTAGGAGATGGCACTGGCACTTATGCCGTTGAAGATAAGAGTACGAAAGATGTGCGTGTTATATTGAAAGGAATTTCTAGAACTATTTATTCTTTTGAGGCCAAGAGAAAATTTAAGAACTTGTTAATTGACATTAGGCCTGATTTGGTATATATACTATGTGTACAATCTAAAATGTCATATAGTATAGTCGATGCAGCAAGAGAATTGAACATTCCAATTATTCATAGAATATCTGACTATTCATTATTTTGTGCCACAGCTCATTATTATAGAACAAAAGATAACACGATATGTGAGCTTTGCTCTAAAAAATCATTATTGAATTGCATCAAATATCGATGTAGTCATGGATCTTTTACCTTTTCCGTGCTTAAAACAATTGCAGTAAAATTGCAAAATCTGAATCATGTAAGAGATAAAATAGACCGATTTATTTTTCCATCAAAATTTACACTTAATAAATTTATAGAGGGAGGATATGATTCATCTAAATTAATTCATTTACCCACCTTGTTTAATAAAAAAATATTGAATTTATCTTTAGAGAATCAATATTTGAATTTTGCATTATACATAGGACGAATAGATCCAGATAAAGGTTTGATAACGCTTTTAGATGCGTTTATTGATACCGAATATAATCTTAAAATAATAGGATTCTCTAGTTCTGGATATTATGAGTCTTTATTGGAATACATTAATGGGAAAAAGCATAATATAGAATTTCTGGGAAAGATGGATTTTAACGAAATGCAGAAATATCTTTCTACCTGTTTATTCACTATTATTCCTTCAGAATGGTATGACAATTTGCCAAATACAATTCTGGAAAGTTACGCATTTTCAAAGTGTGTTGTTGCTACTAATATTGGAAGTCTCACTGAAAATGTATTAGATAAACAGACTGGTTTGCTGTTTGAATATAAAGATAGTGAAATGTTAAGAGATAAAATCTCATATTTATTTAGAAATCCCAATATAGCTATTAAATATGGAAATAATGCTAGGGTAATGATCGATACAAAATTTGACATGTATAAACATACAAATGAATTAATTAAAATATTTGAGGAAGTTATAGATGGTAAAAAAGGTCAGTAAGTTTCTAAAATTGAGATTTTTAATACGAACGATTTTTGCACGGGGCATTCAAAGACTCCGCAATCTGATTTGGAGAATGAAAGGATATGATATTCATTCCACTGTTATTTTAGAAAGAAATGTAATGTTGGATCGTTTGTATCCTTCTGGGATACATATCGGAAAAAATTGTTTAATAGCCTCAGGTTGTACTATTTTAAGTCACGATCATTGTAAACGTTCAGGGAATGGGGTGCTTAATCCATTATTGTTGGATACTTTTATTGGATCGCGTTGTTTTATAGCGGTTAATTCTACTATTTTACCAGGTGTAATTATTGGGGATGAGGTTATAGTTGGAGCAGGGGCAGTTGTAACAAAAAATGTCCCTTCTAATTGTATTGTGGCTGGGAATCCAGCAGTAATTATTCGTAAGAATATAAAGATGAATGAGCGTGCAGAGGTCGTTAATTGGAGTATTGAGAAAGGGTGGTTTGATTAGGGATAAATAATGTTGAGCGATATAAAAAATTGAACTAGAATGGAAATAGCGATAGTTGGTATTCAAGGTCTTCCAAATCAATACGGAGGATTTGAGACATTAGCAGAGTTTCTTGTTAAATATTTGGGGGAAAAGAACAACTTTACTGTATATTGTTCTTCAGTAGATCAGAAACAGAACCTTCCAGAGTATAATGGAGCTAAACTTAAATATATAAATGTATCTTCTCACGGAGCAAAAGGAATACTTTATGATTGTAAATCTTTGATTGATGCCGTTCATTGTAATTTTGATGTTATATTGATTCTTGGTTTTGGACCTGGACTCATAGTACCTTTTTTAAGTAAAAAAGTGAAAGAAAAATTGATACTAAATTTTGGTGGATTAGATTGGAAACGTGAGAAATGGAGCTTTGGAGCAAGAAAGATTATACGTTTGTGCGAGAGGCTGTTGGTGCATAATTCAAAAATGATAGTGTCCGATAATGTAAAAATACAAGAGTACATTTCTCGGACATATTCTCGGGATTCTGTTTTTATAGCTTACGGAGGTGATCAAGTTTGTCGGTTACCTATAGATGGAACGATGTTGCAAAAATACCCTTTTTTATCAGGTAAATATGCATTTGAGGTAGCTAGAATTCAGGCAGATAATAATATTGAAATGTTGCTGAAAGCATTTATTCAAGCTAATAAATACCCTTTAGTACTTGTTGGAAATTGGAAATCATCTGAATATGGCAGATTACTAAAGAAAAAATATGAAAATGAGGAACAATTAGTTCTATTAGAGGCTATTTATGATAGAGGCATTCTAGATGTTTTGCGGGGTAATTGTTATTTTTATGTTCATGGACATTCTGCTGGTGGAACAAATCCTTCTTTATGTGAAGCAATGTATTTAGGTCTTCCTATCTTGGCTTTTTCAAATGGATATAATGAAAATACGACGCAGAATAAAGCTTTATATTTTGAAAATGAACGGCAATTAAAAAATATAATTTTATCTGTAGGTGATAATGAACTTCAAGAAATGAGGATTAACTTAAAAAATATAGCTGATCGGATTTATTGTTGGAGTATTATAGCTTATCAGTATAATATGCTATTTGATGAAATCTATAATAAGTAATTTATTTTTAATATGGTCAAAACCGTAATTATTGGATTGGGGAAAATGGGTATATCTCATTGCTCCATATTAGGCGCACATCCCGATGTGGATATGGCTGCTATGTGTGATACTGATAGCCTGTTGCAAAGTGCTTTTAGGAAAATGACAAGAATCGCTTGTTATACAGACTATAAGAAGATGATTGACGAGGTAAAACCGGATGCGGTTTTTGTAGTGACTCCTACGAAAATGCACTATGAAATGGTTATGTATGCTTTGGAACATGGATGCCATGTCTTTTGTGAAAAGCCATTTTGTTTAACTCCCGGCGAAGGCGAAAAAATGGTTGCTTTGGCAAAAGCGAAAGGATTAGTTAATCAAGTAGGATATCATAATAGATTTATTGGTACTTTTAATGAAATGAAGCGTTTATTAGCCAGTGGTATAATTGGTAAACCTTTTCATTTTATGGGTGAAGCTTATGGTCCTGTAGTGTTAAAATCTAAGGGAGGAACTTGGCGTTCAGATAAGAAAAACGGAGGAGGATGTGTTATGGATTATGCCGCTCATGTTTTAAATCTCATAAATTATATAACTGGTAGTCGATTGATTGATGCAAAAGGTACATTTATGCCTGATATTTTTTCAAAGGAGGTAGATGATGCTGTATATTCAACCCTTTATTTAGAGAATGGGCTTAAGGGACAACTGTCTGTAAACTGGAGTGATGACACTCATCGTAAGATGACTACTTCCTTGAAAATAGAAGGTGATAGGGGAAAATTAGAAGCAGATGCGACTACTCTTAAGATTTATTTGAAGGAGGATAATGTAGAAGAAAATCTTAAAAAAGGATGGAATATTAAATATATTACAGATTTAACAGAACAGGTTTTCTTTAATTTACGTGGAGAAGAATATAGTAGTGAAGTGGATCACTTCATTCAATGCATAAAGATTGGTGGATTGAATCAACGTAGTTCTTTTGAGTCAGCTTTGCATACAGACTATATTATTAATAAATTAATTGAAGACGCAAATAATTAAAAATATGATGGACAGAGTTATACTAGGTGACAATCAGTTTTTTGCTGTAAATCATCTTTCAGATGAAAGAAGTCGTGCGCAGGCGATACGTTTTAAGGAAGATAAGGCTGTTATTGATGTTTTAGATACAGCTATGGATTGTGGAATTAGAACTTTAATGTGTACCACTCACGATCGCATTGCGAACATTTGTGAATATATGCGTCAGAATCAAGACAAATACAAGGATTTTAAATTTTATCCATGTATGCCTTACGCTCATAAATATGCGAATGCTGTGACTGAATTGGGTATTATGGGCACATTGAAGGCTTATATACCAGGTAATATCTTGTCGGTTGCCTCAAAAGCAGGCATTGCATATATGCGTAAAGACTTTCCAACTTTGATGGAGTTACTTATTGATGCGGAAATGAAGATGTTTCATGATCTGAATACTCCTGTAATTTTTTTACAGAATGTGATCGTTGATTTATTGATGGGATTGGGTACTGACGAGATTTTTGTACATTATGTGAATTATATTAAGGAAAAATATAATGCGAGTCCTGGGTTTATAACAATGAATCTTCCAAAGATGGTTGATTTGTGTGAAAGATTAGATATTGAGAATCCTATAATTTGCTCGTCTATTAATAAAATAGGATTTAGAATGAGTGGAAGTAATGAGATTTACGAGGACTATTTGAATAGCGATAAGGAATTTAGACCTATGGCAATGCAGTGTTTGGCTGCTGGAGCTTTGAAACCTGAAGAAGCCATGGAGTATGTTTGTCGTTTTCCTAAAATAGAATCTGTTTTATTTGGAGCCTCTTCTAGAGCTCATATTCAGCAAATAAAAGATTTAGTTGAAAGCTATTCTCAAAAATAGATTATAATCCTGTCTTATCTTAAATCTCTTTCGTCTATAAACTTTTCTGTCTTTGTGCGATTTAAGCTTTGTAACTTGTTTGTAAATGGTAAATATCTTTTGATAAAGATGTGACCTGTTAACTTCTTGCATTATAAGAAAGAAGCTAAAGAATCTTATTGTATTTTTTCGGAAATATTATAAGATGGTAATATGAAAATTGTGATTTTGCATGAAATAATAAATATATATGAAAATATTAGTTACTGGATCTGCTGGTTTTATTGGCTCGCAGTTAGTATGCGCTTTGGCATCTCGTGGAGATGATGTGGTAGGTATTGATAATATTAATGACTATTATGATGTTGACTTAAAATATTGTCGGTTAAAAGAAAATGGTTTTGAAATTGATGATGGTTTGAAACGGGGAAAGTGTGTGCAAAGTAGATTATTTCCACAATCTCATTTTATTCGATTGTCTATTGATGAGCTAGGAAAAATGGATGATCTTTTTGCAAAAGAAAAGTTTGATTGCGTTGTGAATTTGGCTGCGCAAGCTGGTGTGCGCTATTCGATAACGAATCCATACTCTTATTTACATAGTAACTTGACTGGATTCTTAAATATACTGGAATGTTGTCGTCGTCATCAAATAAAGCATTTGGTATTTGCCTCTTCCAGCTCTGTTTATGGCTTAAATACTAAAGTACCTTATTCTGAAGAAGATAAGGTTGATACACCTATTAGTTTATATGCTGCTACGAAAAAGTCAGATGAATTGATGGCACATAGTTACAGTAAGTTGTATAATATACCAACGAGTGGATTGCGTTATTTTACTGTTTATGGTCCATGGGGACGACCAGATATGGCACCGATGCTATTTGCAAAGGCTATGTTCGCAGGAAATCCGATTAAGGTTTTTAATAATGGAGATATGCTTCGTGATTTTACGTATATTGATGATATCATAGAGGGGACAATTCGTGTTTTGGATCATATTCCTGTAGCGGATAATTGTCCCAACTGCATTCCCTACCAGATTTACAATATAGGATGTTCAAATCCGGTAAAGTTAATGGATTTTATAACTGAGATGGAACATGCTGTAGGGTGTGAAGCAAAAAAGGAATATTTGCCAATGCAACCGGGGGATGTCTATCAAACTAATGCGGATACGACAAAATTGGAAACGAACGTGGGATATAAGCCTAAAGTGTCTCTCCACGACGGTATTAAAATATTTATAGAGTGGTATAAGTCCAGTAAAAATCCTTTAAGATAATAAAAACGAATAATTATGAATATAGCTATAGTCGGTACTGGTTACGTAGGATTAGTGAGTGGTACATGTTTTGCGGAAATGGGTGTCAATGTGACCTGTGTAGATGTTAATGAGGAAAAAATAAAAAAATTGTTGAATGGAGAAGTTCCGATATATGAACCTGGATTAGATGAGATGGTACTTCGCAACTATAAAGAAGGTCGGTTGAACTTTACGACTGATTTAACTACATGCTTGAATGGCGTTGACATTATTTTTAGTGCGGTTGGAACACCCCCTGACGAAGATGGTAGTGCTGATTTGAGCTATGTGTTGGAAGTTGCTCGTACAGTAGGACGTAACATGGATAGATATGTATTATTGGTTACAAAATCGACAGTTCCTGTTGGTACGGCTAAAAAAGTTGAAGCAGCTATTCAAGAAGAGTTAGATAAGAGAAAAGTAAAAATAGAATTTGATGTGGCTTCAAATCCGGAGTTTCTTAAAGAGGGGGCAGCTATTCAAGATTTTATGAAACCAGATCGTGTAGTTGTGGGAGTTGAATCCGACAGAGCAAAGGAATTAATGGTTCGCTTATATCGACCGTTAATGCTAAATAATTTTCGTGTTATTTTTACAGATATACCTTCTGCCGAAATGATTAAATATACAGCCAACAGTATGTTGGCTACTCGCATTTCTTTTATGAACGATATCGCTAATTTATGTGAAATCGTAGGGGCTGATGTTAATATGGTACGTAAAGGTATAGGTGCTGATACTCGTATTGGTAGTAAATTCTTATATCCGGGTTGTGGATATGGAGGAAGTTGCTTTCCTAAAGATGTAAAGGCTCTAATAAAAACAGCGGAAAAAAATGGTTATGAAATGCAGGTCTTGAAAGCTGTAGAAAAGGTAAATGAAAATCAGAAGGTTGTTCTCTTTAATAAACTGTCTAGACATTATAACGGAGAGTTAGAGGGCAAAACGATTGCTATTTGGGGGCTTTCCTTTAAACCGGAAACGGATGATATGCGTGAGGCAACAGCATTAGTTACCATAGATTTATTATTGAAATCAGGATGTAAAGTTCGTGTGTTTGATCCGATTGCAATGAATGAATGTAAACGTAGGGTAGGGGATGTTGTGGAATATGCGGCGGATATGTATGATGCTGTATTGAATGCAGATGCTTTACTGATGTTGACGGAATGGAAGCAATTCCGTTTACCTAGTTGGGGAGTAATTAAAAGAACCATGAATGTATCGCTAGTGATTGATGGTCGTAATATTTATGATTCAAAAGAGTTGCTAGATTTAGGGATAAAATATTATTGTATTGGTAAATAGAAAGTAATGAAAAAAATTGCATTAATCTCAGGTATTACGGGGCAGGATGGCTCGTTTTTAGCAGAGTTCTTAATTGAAAAAGGTTATGAAGTGCATGGTATTCTTCGTCGTTCTTCATCATTTAATACCGGTCGTATCGAACATTTATATTTGGACGAGTGGGTTCGCGACATGAAGAAAGACCGTTTGGTGAATCTGCATTATGGAGATATGACAGATAGTAGTTCATTGATTCGTATTATCCAGCAAGTTCAGCCGGACGAAATTTATAACCTTGCGGCACAAAGCCATGTGAAGGTTTCTTTTGATGTTCCAGAGTATACAGCTGAATCCGATGCTGTTGGGACACTTCGTATGTTGGAGGCTGTTCGTATTTTAGGTATGGAAAAGAAAACGAGGATTTATCAGGCTTCCACTTCTGAATTGTTCGGTTTGGTTCAGGAGGTTCCTCAAAAAGAAACGACTCCCTTCTATCCCCGTTCTCCGTATGGGGTAGCTAAACAGTATGGTTTTTGGATAACAAAGAATTATCGTGAAAGTTATGATATGTTTGCTGTAAACGGCATCTTATTTAATCACGAAAGTGAACGGAGAGGCGAGACTTTTGTGACCCGTAAGATTACATTAGCTGCTGCACGTATTGTGCAAGGGCTTCAAGACAAGCTTTATTTGGGAAATCTGAACTCTCTTCGTGATTGGGGGTATGCCAAAGACTATGTTGAATGTATGTGGCTGATTCTTCAACATGATAAACCTGAAGATTTTGTAATAGCTACGGGAGAATATCATACCGTTCGAGAGTTTACAGACTTGGCATTTAAAGAAGTAGGTATTGTGCTTCATTGGGAAGGAGAAGGCGTAAATGAAAAAGGAATTGATATGGTAACCGGTAAGGTGCTTGTTGAGGTTGATCCCAAATATTTCCGTCCCTCGGAAGTGGAGCAGTTGTTGGGAGACCCAACTAAAGCAAGGACACTGTTGGGTTGGAATCCTCGGAAGACTTCTTTTGAAGAATTGGTGAAGATTATGGTGACTCATGATATGAAGTTTGTAAAGAAGCTGCACATGAAGGAATTGGTAGAGGAAAAATAATCTTATGGATAAGAAAACAAAAATATATGTGGCAGGGCATCACGGCTTGGTGGGCTCTGCTATCTGGAATAATCTTCTTGGAAGAGGATATACCAATTTAGTAGGGCGTACTCATAAAGAATTGGATTTGCTTGATGGTGTGGCTGTTCGTGATTTTTTTGACAAGGAGCATCCGGATGCTGTAGTTTTAGCTGCAGCACATGTGGGGGGTATTATCGCTAACCTGAATTATCGTGCTGATTTTATTTATCAGAATCTACAGATACAGCAAAATGTGATTGGCGAAAGTTATCGACATGGCGTGAAGAAGCTTCTTTTTTTAGGAAGTACCTGTATTTATCCACGTGAAGCTCCACAGCCGATGAGAGAAGAATTTTTGCTGACTTCACCACTGGAATATACCAATGAGCCTTATGCGATAGCTAAGATTGCCGGTTTAAAGATGTGTGAAAGTTTTAATTTGCAATATGGTACAAATTACGTAGCAGTAATGCCTACCAATCTTTATGGCCCGAATGATAACTTCCATTTGGAAAACAGTCATGTACTGCCTGCGATGATTCGTAAGATTTATTTGGCTAAATGTTTGAATGAAGGTGACTGGAATGCTGTTCGTAAGGATCTTACCATTCGTCCGGTAGAGGGGGTAATGGGGAGAAATACGGATGATGAAATTATTGAGGAGTTAGCGAAGTTTGGTATAACGTCTGAAGCTGTCACTCTTTGGGGAACAGGTAAACCTATGCGTGAGTTTCTTTGGAGCGAGGAAATGGCGGATGCTAGCGTACATGTATTATTGACTGTGGATTTTAAAGATACCTATGAGGAAAGTAATAGGGAAATTCGTAATTGCCATATAAATGTAGGAACAGGAAAGGAATTGAGTATTCGTGAAGTAGCTGAAAAGATAATTAAAGAAATCGGTTTCAAGGGAGAGCTTTGTTGGGATGATTCGAAGCCTGATGGTACATTGAGGAAACTTACAGATGTGACAAAGCTTCATAATTTGGGGTGGCATCATCAAGTGGAAATAGATGAAGGCATTCATCGTCTTTATGAATGGTATCTGAAAGGGAACTGCATTAATCATAAGTCACAATAACCAACACACAAAAAATGAAATACTATGCGGGAAGTCCAACGTTTTAATAAAGTCCTAAAATCGGGTGTCCTTCTAGGGGATGTTATTTTACTGAATTTTCTTTTATGGGGATTCAATTTTTTCTGGGGTAACCGTTTCTGGTGTAGTAATTGTGGCTCCATACTTCAGGGTATGACTTTGATTACCTTGTGTTATCTACTTTGTAATGCGCATTCCGGGGTAATTTTGCATCGTCCGGTAGTTCGTACGGAACAGATTATGCTTCGTTTGCTCCGTAATATGGTTCCTTTTGTTTTTCTTTCAATTTGCGTATTACTTCTTTTTCATTTTAAATTTTCAGATACTAGAGTTTTTGGGTTTTTCTATCTTGCTTTATTGATGGTAATTATAAGTTATCGTCTAATGTTTCGTTATTGTTTGGAACTCTATCGTAGGAAAGGGGATAATGTACGTAAAGTTGTGTTGGTCGGCAGTCATGAAAATATGCAGGAACTTTATCATGCGATGACGGATGACCCCACTTCGGGATACCGTGTGTTGGGGTATTTTGAGGATATTCCTTCTTCACGTTATCCAGAAGATGCTATATATTTAGGACAACCAAAGGACGTGAATGATTATCTGGAGAAAAATGTGGGAAAAGTAGATCAGCTTTATTGTAGTCTCCCTTCTGCACGTAGTTCAGAGATTGTTCCGGTTATAAATTATTGTGAAAATCATTTGATACGTTTTTTTAGTGTTCCTAATGTTCGTAATTATTTGAAACGCCGGATGTATTTTGAATTGTTGGGTAATGTTCCTGTTTTATCTATTCGTCGTGAGCCTCTCGAATTATTGGAAAACCGCGTAATTAAGCGTGCTTTTGATATGATTTGCTCCGGAATATTCTTATGTACTGTTTTTCCATTTATCTATGTTGCAGTTGGCATTGCCATTAAATTGAGCTCTCCCGGTCCAATATTTTTCAAGCAAAAGCGTAGTGGTGAAGATGGAAAAGAATTTTGGTGCTACAAGTTTCGTTCAATGAAAGTCAATGCCTTATGCGATGCTCTTCAGGCTACAAAGGATGATCCTCGTAAAACAAAAATAGGAGAAATCATACGAAAAACGAGTATTGATGAACTGCCTCAATTTATTAATGTATTTAAAGGTGATATGTCAATTGTGGGACCACGTCCTCATATGTTAAAACACACAGAAGAATATTCTACTTTGATTAATAGGTTTATGGTTCGTCATTTTGTTAAACCGGGAATAACCGGCTGGGCGCAAGTGACAGGTTATCGTGGTGAGACTAAGGAACTGTGGCAAATGGAGGGGCGTGTGATACGTGATATCTGGTATATTGAACATTGGACATTTCTACTAGACTTATATATAATGTATAAAACAGTATATAATGCGATTCATGGAGAAAAAGAAGCATATTGATGGCGATTAGTAGTTTTAGTGATGAGTAATTAATGAATTAAAACAATTGAATATATTATGAAGAAAATTAGTAAGAAAATGTTTTGGTTATTGTTGTTGCCTTTTTTATTTGCGGCATGTCAGTCTTATAAAAAAGTACCCTATTTGCAAAATGCAGAGTCTGTAAAGCTGTCTACGCAACAGGAGAATCTGTATGACGCCAAGATTATGCCAAAAGATTTGTTGACAATTGTTGTATCATGTACTAGTCCAGAGCTAGCTCTGCCATTTAATCTGACAGTCGCAAGTCCAGCTGGTATAGCTTCAAGTAGTTCATCTTATGTCACTACTCAGCCTATATTACAACCTTATCTAGTGGATAATGAAGGAAAAGTTGATTTTCCAGTACTGGGGGACTTGAGACTCGGAGGACTGACCAAGAAACAGGCGGAACAAATGATTGTTGAAAAATTGAAGCCTTATATGAAAGAAACGCCTATTGTGACAGTACGTATGGTGAATTATAAAATTTCTGTGATAGGAGAGGTTGCACGTCCAGGTACATTCACTATATCTAATGAAAAGGTAAATCTATTGGAAGCACTTGCCATGGCTGGAGATATGACGGTATGGGGACTTCGTGATAATGTAAAGTTGATTCGTGAAGATGGTGAAGGTAAACAACAGATTATTACGTTAGATCTTAATAAAGCTGAAACGATTCTTTCCCCCTATTATTGGTTACAGCAAAACGATATTGTTTATGTGACTCCCAATAAGGCAAAAGCACGAAACTCTGATATTGGAAATAGCACGAGTTTATGGTTTTCGGCTACCTCTATTTTAGTGTCTTTGGCTAGTCTTTTAGTTACCATCTTTAAATGATAATTGTAGTATGAAAGAAGAAAGTACATATGAAAATATGCAAGAAGTGAAGGAAAAAAAAGTTGATATTCAGGAAATCTTTTTTAAATATTTAATTCATTGGCCATGGATTGTGGGGGCTGTGATCCTTTGTGTGATTGTAGCTTGGATTTATTTACGTATGGTTACTCCTGTTTATAATATTTCGGCTACAGTTCTTATTAAAGATGATAAGAAAGGAGGAGCCTCTAGTCAGTTGTCTGAATTGGAGAATTTGGGATTAGATGGAATGTTTTCGTCTTCTCAGAATTTTGATAATGAACTAGAAGTACTTCGCTCTAAAACGTTGGCTAAAGAAGTGATCCAACAACTGAATTTGTATGTTAGTTATATGGATGAAGATGAATTTCCTGCCCGAGATATGTATAAAATTTCTCCCATACAGGTGAGTTTGACGCCCCAAGAGGCTGACAAATTAAGTGACCCGATGATTGTGAAGATGGCACTACAGCCACAAGGGGGGATAGATGTAGTTGTGACAGTTGGTGAGATTGAATATCAGAAATATTTTGATAAGCTTCCAGCTATATTTCCTACTAATGAGGGTACTTTGGCTTTTTTTCAAGTTCCAGATTCTGTTTTAATAATGCAAGAAAGAAAAATTGGAACTTTGGATATTGCAGAGAAAACAATCCGTCATATTACAGCTACTATCAATCGCCCGATGACGGTTGCAAAAGGGTATTGTGCAAATTTGTCTATTGAACCCACCTCCAAAACGACTTCAGTAGCTGTGATTTCTTTGAAAAATTCAAGTTTACGGCGTGGACAGGATTTTATCAATACATTATTAGAAATGTATAATCGGAATACAAATGATGATAAGAATGTGGTTGCTCAAAAAACCGCAGAGTTTATTGACGAACGTATTGGCATCATTTCGAAAGAGTTAGGTAATACAGAAGAAAATTTGGAAACCTTTAAGCGAAATGCCGGGATTACAGATTTGGCAAGTGATGCGCAAATAGCTTTGACAGGTAATGCTGAATATGAAAAGAAACGCGTTGAAAATCGGACTCAGATTAGTCTGATTGAGGATTTACGTAAGTATATCAACCGCAATGAATATGAAGTACTTCCTGCTAATATTGGTTTACAAGATGCAGCGTTGACTTCATCAATTGAACGCTATAATGAAATGCTGGTGGAACGCATACGTCTGCTTCGTACTTCAACGGAAAGTAATCCGGCAATCGTTAATTTAGATACTAGTATTCGTGCGATGAAAGTGAATGTGAGTGCAACGCTTGATGCTACTTTGCAAGGATTACTTATTACGAAAAACGATCTTGATCGCGAAGCTAGTCGCTTTTCTCGTCGTATTAGTGATGCTCCCGGACAGGAACGTCAATTTGTAAGTATTGCTCGTCAGCAGGAAATAAAAGCGGGATTGTATTTGATGTTATTACAGAAAAGAGAAGAAAATGCTATTACATTAGCTGCTACTGCTAATAATGCACGAATCATTGATGAAGCGATTGCCGATGACAATCCTATATCTCCTAAAGGTAAAATGATTTACCTGATCGCTTTAGTGTTAGGAGTTGGAGTTCCAGTAGGGATTATTTATTTGCTCGAATTGACTAAGTTTAAGATTGAAGGTCGTTCCGATGTAGAAAAACTCACTAGTGTACCTATTATTGGTGATATTCCCCTAACCGATGAAAAACAAGGAGCTATTGCTGTATTTGAGAATCAAAATAACCTGATGAGTGAAACCTTCCGTAATATCCGAACAAATCTTCAGTTTATGCTTGAAAATGACAAGAAGGTGATTCTGGTTACTTCTACGGTTAGTGGTGAGGGCAAATCTTTCATTTCTGCTAATCTTGCTATTAGTCTTTCTTTATTAGGGAAGAAAGTAGTAATCGTTGGTCTTGATATTCGTAAACCGGGCTTGAATAAGGTATTTAATATTCCAAGAAAAGAAGTTGGTATAACTCAATATTTGGCTAATCCGGAAAAGAACTTGATGGATTTAGTACAGCTTTCCGATGTAAGTAAAAATCTGTATATTCTTCCCGGTGGAACAGTTCCTCCTAATCCTACCGAATTATTGGCTCGTGATGGACTGGATAAAGCGATTGAAACTCTTAAGAAAAATTTTGATTATGTGATTCTGGATACAGCTCCTGTTGGTATGGTAACTGATACCTTATTGATAGGGCGTGTGGCTGATTTATCTGTTTATGTCTGCCGTGCAGACTATACTCATAAAAATGAGTATACTTTGATCAACGAACTTGCTGAAAAAGATAAATTACCTAGCCTGTGTACTGTAATCAATGGTTTGGATCTGAAGAAAAGAAAGTACGGTTATTATTACGGTTATGGCAAATATGGCAAGTATTATGGCTATGGTAAGCGGTATGGCTACGGTTATGGATATGGAGAACAATCTCACGCCAAGGAAGACTAAAGCCATTAATGACCGATATTTTTTAAGTTAATAATGTCATAGAGTACTTTTAATACTTTACACAAAAGTGAGATGGAACATGTAGGTCCCTAACTTCATGCTACACACATGAAGACCCCTACATTTTGTGGTCAGGAAATACACAGCGGTGTATTCCTGATCAACGCCCTCATGTCGGTGTAAATCCGATGTGATTTCTATTATATCAACTGTCTGTGAAGATAGTTGATATTTTTTTTGTAAAGCAATGACTGATGGATATTTTTTAGTAGCTTTGTGAAAAATATGATTGATATGGAAGATTTGCAAAGACTATATCCTATCGGGATACAGACATTCTCGAAGATACGGGAGGGGAATTACCTCTATATTGATAAAACGGAATATGTTTACCGGATGACTCATTCGGCTTCCAGCTATATGTTTTTGAGCCGTCCACGACGTTTTGGGAAATCATTACTTACTTCCACGCTGCATAGCTATTTCTCCGGTCGTAAGGAACAGTTTCATGGATTGGCTATGGAGAAACTGGAGAAGGAGTGGACGGAATATCCGGTACTTCACTTCGATATGAGTACCGCCAAACATGCGGATAGTGAACAGTTGCTCCAAGAATTGAATCTGAAACTATATGGTTATGAACAGATTTATGGACGGTTGGAGGAGGAGGTTAATCCCAATCAGCGTTTGATGGGACTGATAAAACGTGCCTATGAGCAGACCGGAAAGAAAGTGGTTGTGCTTATTGATGAATATGATGCTCCTCTGCTGGATGTGGTGCACGAACGGGAAAATCTGGATGTATTGCGTAACATCATGCGTAACTTCTACAGTCCGTTAAAAGCTTGTGATCCTTATTTGCGTTATGTATTTCTGACTGGTATTACTAAATTCTCACAACTAAGTATTTTTAGTGAGTTGAATAATATAAAGAATATTAGTATGGATGAGCCATACGCTGCTATCTGTGGAATTAGTGAAGATGAGATACGTTTGCAAATGAAGGATGATTTGGGAGGATTGGCAAAGAAATTGGAGATAACCCCTGAAGAGGCTTTGATGAAATTGAAAGAAAATTATGATGGTTATCATTTTACATCTCCTTCGCCCGATATATATAATCCTTTCAGTTTGCTAAATGCTTTTGCTGATGGAAAATTTGGATCTTATTGGTTTGGTAGCGGTACTCCTACATATCTGGTTAAGATGTTGGATAAATTCGGTGTGAAACCTTCCGAAATTGGACGTAGACAGCTGAAATCTTCAGTTTTCGATGCTCCTACTGAAACGATGACTGATGCAGTACCTTTATTGTACCAAAGTGGGTATATCACTATTAAGGATTATAATAAGATGCTAGACCTTTATACGCTGGATATTCCCAATAAAGAAGTAAGGCTGGGACTTATGGAGAGCCTTCTTCCTTATTATGTAAATAACAAGACACCTGAAGCAACTACCATGGTAGCTTATCTTTTTTATGATATTCAGAATGGTGATATGGATGCTGCTTTACACCGTTTGCAGGAATTTCTGTCTACGATTCCTTACTGCGACAATACAAGGTTCGAAGGACACTATCAGCAGGTCTTTTATATCATATTCAGTTTGTTGGGATATTACGTGGATGTGGAGGTTCGTACTCCTCGTGGACGGGTAGATATAGTACTTCGTACGAAGACTACATTGTATGTGATGGAACTGAAATTGGATAAAAGTGCGGGTGAAGCGATGGAGCAAATTGATTTGAAGAATTATCCGGAACGCTTTGCTTTATGTGGATTGCCTGTCGTAAAGGTGGCTGTCAGTTTTGATAGCGAACGGTGCACGATTGGGGACTGGGAGATTATAGGATGCTGATTATGTTGCTGATTTATAGTTTATTATATACTTAGGTAAATGAAAATAGCTCCGCAAGGAGCTTTTTTCTTTTCTATCCGGAATAAAAGTTTCACCTTTGCATTGTTGATCAACAAAACGTGAATAAATAAACTTGAATTTAAATCTTTAAAAAAACGTAGTATGAGTGTAATTTACAAAGTCATTACGCGGCCAACAGATCCGCGTGTTCCCAATTCTCCTAAGAGATATTATCCGCATCTGATCACTTTAGGTCAGTCCGTCAACCTGAAATATATTGCACAGAAAATGCAGGATCGTTCTTCGCTGTCTATCGGTGACATCAAGAGTGTAATCCAGAATTTTGTGGAAAAAATGAAGGAGCAGTTGTTGGAAGGTAAGTCTGTGAATATCGAAGGTTTGGGTGTGTTTATGTTGACTGCCCGTTCGAAAGGTGCGGAGTTGGCGAAGGATATTAATGCTAAGAGTGTGGATAGTGTTCGTATCTTTTTCCAAGCTAATAAAGAGTTGCGTGTCACCAAAACTGCTACCCGTGCAGATGAGAAGTTAGATCTGATCAGTCTGGATGAATATCTGAAGAAAATTAGCGTTACTGTATCTCCGGAAGATCCCGAGAAACCGGATGAAGGCGAAGGTGGCGGAGATGAAGGTGGCGGTAGCGGAGAGGCACCGGATCCCGCAGCTTAATGTCTCGTTGATTAATAGCTGACGGTTAGAGTGTTCATTTAGTGTTTAATTTAAAAAGAGAAATGTCTATGAAAAAAACGTGGAGTATTATTTTGAAAGTGATTATTGCTGTTGCCGGTGCGATTGCCGGAGTGGTAGGTGTGCAGGCAGCAACCTTGTAATTGATTATCTTATAAATAGGTATATTTATGAATGAATAACAGGCGGGATTTTTCCCGCCTGTTTGTGTTTAGATATAATAAGAGGGTTGCTTTCTTGAAAAATGCTCTTTTTTGTTTTGTTTCATGCTATTTGTTAGGAGTATCGCTCTATATTTTAACAAAATAGAAATTATAATCAAACTCGTTGGCTGAATAGCGGATTTTATCTACCTTTGCATCTTAATTAAATGCGTCATTTTAAGCGAGAAAAAACATGATTCGAAAAATAATAAAAGCTCTTTGGATATTCTTGGCAGTCATAGTATTGGCTATTGTTATAGTCTTTGTCTCCATTTCAAAGGGTTGGATTGGCTATATGCCTCCTGTAGAGGAACTCGAGAACCCGAGCTATAAATTTGCAACAGAGATTTTTTCTGAAGATGAGAAAGTGCTTGGTACATGGTCTTACAGCAAGGAAAACCGGGTGTACACGGCTTACAAGGATTTGTCACCCAGTATTATCAATGCTCTTATTGCAACGGAAGATGTTCGTTTTGTCGAGCATTCGGGTATTGATGCCAAAGCGTTGTTCCGTGCGTTTGTGAAACGTGGTTTGATGTTTCAGAAAAATGCAGGTGGGGGTAGTACCTTGTCACAACAGCTAGCTAAACAGTTGTTTACGGAAAATGTGGCGAGAAATACACTTCAACGTCTTTTCCAAAAACCGATTGAATGGGTGATTGCGGTGAAACTTGAACGTTACTATACCAAAGAGGAAATATTGAGTATGTATCTCAATAAATTTGATTTTCTGAATAATGCTGTTGGTATCAAAACTGCTGCATATACCTATTTTGGCTGTGAACCGAAGGACTTGAAGATTGAAGAAGCAGCTACGTTGGTGGGTATGTGTAAGAATCCGTCACTCTACAATCCGGTTCGTTTCAACGAACGTTCCCGTGGCCGTCGTAATGTGGTGCTCGAGCAGATGCGTAAAGCTGGATATATCACAGATGCAGAATGTGATTCTTTGCAGGCTCTTCCGTTGAAACTGACTTACAATCGTGTTGACCATAAAGAGGGGCTGGCTACTTATTTCCGTGAATATCTCCGTGGCGTCATGACAGCACCGAAACCGGTAAGAAGTGATTATCGTGGTTGGCAAATGCAGAAATTCTACGAAGATTCCATCGCTTGGGAAACTAACCCGTTATATGGCTGGTGTGCGAAAAACAAGAAGAAAGACGGTACAAATTATAATATCTATACAGATGGATTGAAGATTTATACAACTATCAATTCACGTATGCAGCAGTATGCCGAAGATGCTGTAAAAGAGCATTTGGGTGATTATCTGCAACCTATATTCTTCAAAGAAAAAGAGGGAAGTAAGAATGCTCCGTATGCACGATCACTACCGGAAAAACGAGTGGAAGAGTTGTTGACGAAAGCAATGAAACAAACGGAACGTTATCGCCTCATGAAAGAGGCGGGAGCTTCGGAACAACAGATTCGTAAGGCGTTCGATACACCGGAAGAAATGACTGTCTTTTCCTGGAAGGGTGATAAAGATACGATTATGACACCGATGGATTCCATCCGCTACTACAAATCTTTCTTGCGGACGGGATTTATGTCAATGGATCCGGCAAACGGACACGTGAAGGCTTATGTGGGCGGACCGAATTATGTATATTTCCAGTATGATATGGCGATGGTGGGACGTCGTCAGGTAGGTTCTACTATTAAGCCGTATTTATATACATTGGCAATGGAGAACGGATTTTCTCCTTGCGATCAGGCACGCCACGTAGAGCAAACTTTGATTGATGAGAATGGAACTCCCTGGACACCACGTAATGCAAATGATAAGCGTTATGGAGAAATGGTAACTCTGAAATGGGGATTGGCAAACTCCGATAACTGGATTTCTGCATATCTGATGGGTAAGCTGAATCCGTATGATTTGGTACGTCTGATCCATAGTTTCGGTGTACGTAATAAAGCAATTGATCCGGTGGTTTCACTTTGTCTGGGACCTTGTGAAATTTCTGTCGGTGAAATGGTCAGCGCATACACAGCTTTTGCCAATAAAGGAATCCGGGTGGCTCCATTGTTCGTTACCCGTATTGAGGATAGTGATGGCAATGTCATTTCTACTTTTGCACCGCAAATGGAAGAAGTGATAAGCGCGTCGAGCACTTACAAAATGCTGGTTATGCTGCGTGCCGTTATTAATGAAGGAACGGGTGGACGTGTTCGTCGATATGGAATTACCGCCGATATGGGTGGAAAAACAGGAACGACCAATGATAACTCCGATGCCTGGTTTATGGGATTCACTCCTTCACTGGTATCCGGTTGTTGGGTAGGAGGGGACGAACGTGATATTCACTTCGGTAGAATGACCTATGGACAGGGTGCTGCTGCAGCTTTGCCTATCTGGGCAATGTATATGAAGAAAGTGTATGACGATCCGACCTTGGGATATGACCAGCAGGAGAGATTCAAACTCCCTGAAGGGTTTGACCCGTGTGCCGGTTCGGAAACTCCTGATGGCGAAGTGATAGAAGAAGGGGGATTGGACGATCTTTTCAATTAAAGAAGTGCACAAGTATATTGTTTGCATAGGGAGTAATTACAACAGGAAAGAGAACTTGACTTTTGCCAGGCAGAAGCTGACAGAGTCGTTCTCTTCTATATGTTTTGCTCCCGAACTGGAAACTAAACCTTTGTTTTTTAAGAATCCGGCTCTGTTTTCCAACCAAGTGGTTCTGTTCTATTCCGATAAGGATGAAGAGACGGTGAGGAAAATGCTGAAAGATATAGAACAGAGGTCCGGACGTCGTTCGGAGGATAAGAAAGAGGAAAAGGTTTGTCTGGATATTGACATGCTTTTATATGATAACAAAATATTAAAACCGGAGGATTGGCAAAGGGGATATATACAACAGTCATTATCTGCTTTCCATTCTTCATTATTTATTAAGTAGATGAAATTTCTTGGAATTATACCTGCCCGCTATGCATCCACTCGTTTTCTTGCGAAACCGTTGGCTATGTTGGGCGGAAAAACAGTCATACAACGCGTATACGAACAAGTGGCAGGCGTTTTGGATGACGCTTATGTAGCTACGGATGATGAACGCATTGAAGCTGCTGTTAAGGCGTTCGGGGGAAAGGTTGTGATGACTTCCGTTCACCACAAAAGTGGTACGGATCGTTGTTATGAAGCCTGTACCAAGATTGGAGGTGATTTTGACGTCGTAGTGAATATACAAGGAGATGAACCTTTTATTCAGCCTTCACAACTGGATGCGGTAAAGGCTTGTTTCGATGATGCAACCACGCAGATTGCTACGCTGGTGAAACCTTTTACTGCTGATGAAGCGTTTGCCGTACTGGAAAACGTGAATTCACCGAAAGTGGTAGTCAACAAGAACTGGAATGCACTTTATTTCAGTCGTTCTATCATTCCTTATCAGCGTAATGCCGAGAAACAGGACTGGTTGAAGGGACATACCTACTACAAGCACATCGGATTGTATGCTTATCGTACAGAGGTGCTGAAAGAGATTACTATGCTTCCACAGTCTTCTTTGGAGTTGGCCGAATCTTTGGAGCAGCTTCGCTGGCTGGAGAACGGATACAAAATAAAGGTCGGCATCAGTGAGGTGGAAACTATTGGAATTGATACCCCGCAAGACTTGGAACGGGCAGAAGAATTTTTGAAGAATAGAATCTAATCTTATGGATCGTACGATACAACCTGAAATACAAACCCTGAAAAATTTTCGTATACTTCCTCCCGTTCGAATGACGTTGCCAAACGGTATTCCGTTGACTGTTATTAATGCGGGTGAACAGGAAGTGGTACGCATAGATGTGCTTTTTGCCGGGGGGCGCTGGCAACAGTCGCAGAAACTGCAAGCTCTGTTTACGAACCGGATGTTGCGCGAAGGCACGAAAAAATATACGGCTGCCACCATTGCCGAGAAACTGGATTACTACGGCTCATGGCTCGAATTGTCCAGCTCGTCGGAATATGCATATATCACTGTTTATTCGTTGAATAAGTATTTGGCGAAAACATTGGAGGTGGTGGAATCCATGATTAAAGAACCGCTTTTCCCGGAAAAGGAATTGCATACCATTCTCGATACCAATATCCAACAATACCAGGTCAATACTTCCAAAGTTGATTTTCTGGCACACCGCAGTCTGTTGCAGTCGCTTTACGGTGAACAGCATCCATGTGGTAAAATAGTGGTGGAGGAAGATTATCATGCCATCACTCCGGAAGTGCTCCGTGAATTTTATGAACGGTATTATCATTCGGGTAATTGCTCTATCTTTTTGTCCGGTAAGGTGACGGAGGATATTATCAGCCGGGTGACAGATACATTCGGCACTTCTTTCGGCCAGCATCAGCAGCAGGTGTCGAGATTAAGTTTTCCTTTTACTGCTGTTCCCGGAAAGAGAATTTTTACAGAGCGTGAAGACGCCATGCAGAGTGCTGTGAAGATGGGATATACGACCATTACTCGTAATCATCCTGATTATTTGAAACTTCGGGTATTGATGACTTTATTCGGAGGTTATTTCGGCAGTCGGCTGATGTCTAATATTCGTGAAGAGAAGGGATATACTTATGGTATTTCGGCAGGAATCATGTTTTATCCGGATAGCGGACTATTGGCTATCTCGACAGAAACGGATAATGAATATGTGGAACCGTTGATACAGGAAGTGTATCATGAAATAGACCGCCTGCATCAGAAACCTGTGTCAGCCGAAGAATTGACTATTGTACGCAACTATATGTTGGGAGAAATGTGCCGTAGTTATGAGTCGCCTTTCTCACTTTCGGATGCGTGGATCTTCATAGCTACTTCCGGTCTGGATGATGACTACTTTTCACGTTCTCTGCTGGCTGTGAATGAGGTTACTCCGATGGAAATACAAGATTTGGCACAGCGCTATTTGTGCAAAGAGACATTAAAAGAGGTCATTGCAGGTAAAAAGTTGTCATAATTTGCTTTCCGAAAGTGGGCTGTTTGGGATAGAAATTGTATCTTTGTCCAAATTGTAATTCTAAAATGAGTAACGACTAAAACCAATGAGGAAATATCTATATACTACACTTTTGCTGGCTCTTCTTGCACAAGAGGGAGTGATGGCACAAGAAAATGAAGGAAAAACAGGCGGATTTTTCGGAAAAATTAAAGATACATTCTCCACTGAAATAAAGATTGGCAACTATACTTTTAAGGATGGCAGTGTCTATACGGGAGAAATGAAAGGACGAAAACCGAATGGAAAAGGAAAAACAGTCTTTAAAAACGGTGATGTCTTTGAAGGAGAATATGTGAAGGGAAAACGTGAAGGATATGGAATTTATATGTTTCCCGACGGAGAAAAATACGAAGGACAGTGGTTTCAGGACCAGCAGCACGGAAAAGGTATCTATTATTTTATGAATAATAACCGTTACGACGGTATGTGGTATCAGGATTATCAGCATGGTGAAGGAACAATGTATTATCATAACGGTGATTTGTATGTAGGTAAATGGGTGAATGATAAGCGTGAAGGCGAAGGTACATACACTTGGGCGAATGGTGCCAAATATACCGGTCACTGGAAAAATGATAAGAAGAACGGCAAAGGCATCATGAACTGGGACGACGGCTGTAAGTATGAAGGAGACTGGAAAGATGATGTCCGTCACGGAAAAGGGGTATTTGAATATACCAATGGAGATAAATACGATGGTGACTGGGCGGATGATATTCAACACGGAAGAGGTACTTACTACTTTCACACGGGCGATCGTTATGAAGGTTCTTATCTCTTAGGTGAACGCACCGGTGAAGGAGTTTATTATCATGCTAACGGTGACAAATATGTAGGTAATTTCAAAAATGGCATGCAAGACGGAAAAGGTACTTTTACCTGGGCGAATGGTGCCGTGTACGAAGGAAGCTGGAAAAACAATAAACGTGATGGCAGAGGAGTCTATAAATGGAGCAATGGCGATGTTTATGACGGTGACTGGAAAGACAACCGTCCCAATGGACAGGGTACTCTGAAAACCGTTGCTGGGATGCAATATAAAGGTGGCTTTGTTGACGGATTGGAAGACGGACAGGGCGTACAAATCGATAAAGATGGTAATCGCTTCGAGGGCTTTTTCAAACAAGGAAAGAAAAATGGTCCTTTTGTGGAAACAGATAAAGATGGGAAGGTGATTAAAAAAGGAACCTATAAATTCGGAAGACTTCAATAGATGATAAATGGTAGTGGGCTGCGCATTGCGTGGCCTATTTTTTTGCATATATGTACCAGGTGATGGAATAATGATAATTGGTATGGACAAAGAAAAATGGATAATAACCCAAAGCGGTCATTATCCATTTTATAATTTCCTGTTGAAAGTAACTTCAACTATCATTTATCACTTGTCATCTGTTAAATGATGTATTGTGAACTGATAGATTCGTTATTCATCACTCGTTTGATTGTTTCAGCAAACATATCGGCAATACTCAACTGTTTTACTTTCGGGCATTTCTTTGCGTAAGGGATGCTGTCGGTAAATACCATTTCTGTCAGACCGGACTCTTGTACACGGAAAGAAGCCGGATCAGACATTACGCAGTGGCTGGCGATGGCACGTACTGATTTGGCACCGGCATCCAGCATAATGTTGGCTGCTTTGGTGATTGTTCCTGCTGTGTCAACTATATCGTCGATCAGTACGACGTTTTTACCTTCTACGTCACCGATGATTTGCATAGATGCTACTTCATTGGCTTTTTCGCGTGATTTGTTGCAGAGTACCAATGGTACACCGAGGTATTTGGAGAAAGTACTGGCACGTTTTGAACCTCCTACATCCGGTGTAGCAATAACCAGATTTTCCAGTTGCAATGACTGGATATAAGGAAGGAATACTGCTGATGCGTACAGGTGATCTACCGGGATATTGAAGAATCCCTGAATCTGGTCTGCATGCAAGTCCATCGTAATCAGACGGTCGATACCTGCAACAGACAGCAGGTCGGCTACCAACTTAGCGCCGATAGATACACGGGGTTTGTCTTTTCTATCCTGACGTGCCCATCCGAAATAGGGGACTACAGCTACAATACTCTTTGCAGACGCACGTTTTGCAGCATCGATCATCAAGAGAAGTTCCATCAGGTTGTCTGAATTAGGGAAAGTGGATTGAACCAGGAATACGTGTGCGCCACGAATTGACTCCTCATATGAAACTGCAAATTCGCCATCGGCAAAATGGGTAATGTTCATATTTCCCAGAGGACAATCCAGGCTTGCGCAGATTTTTTCTGCCAGATATCTCGAGTTCGTTCCCGAGAATACCATAAAGGGTGCTTTTTCGCTCATTTTGTAATAGATGTTACCTATTTGTTAATTTGCCTGCAAAGGTAGGAATTTCTCTTATTATTTAGAAGGACTTATTGTATAAAAAATATTTTTCTCTCCAACTTATCGGAAATATTTGTAGATTTGCTTTCTGAAAACAGTTAATAGTCAAAAATGAGTTCACGCTTTCCTTTATATATAATAGGTATAGTGTTGTTTGCCTCTTTTTTTTCGTGCACTGATATGGTGCCGACCAAAGAGGTGCGCCTGATTGATTCATTAAACGGGAAAGCGTATGCTTATCGTTATCGAAGCCTGGATTCTTCTTATAAATATGCCAATGAAGCCTATCGGCAGGTGAATTTCTACAAGTCGGGGAAAGCGGAAGCATCCAACAATCTGGGGTTCTGTGCTTTTATGGCTATGGACTTTGACCGTGCGGAAGCGTTGCATAAGGAAGTATATAAACTGACTAAAAATGAACTCGAACTGTTGATTGCCGACATCGGACTGATGAAAATCTGTCAGCGGACGGCTATGAATAAAGAATTTTATGATTATCGTAATAGTGCGCTCAAGCGCATGAAACGTATTCGTGAAGAGAGTGATTTGTTTGCCGACCGTCACGAGGCGCTACGGCTGGATTATGCATTCACCGAATTTTTCATCGTTTCTTCTATTTATTACTACTATCTGCAGCAACGGCAGGAGGCCATCACATCTCTCAACCGGATTCCGGAAGATGAAGCTTTGACAGATACTAATCAGTTGCTTTATTATCATTATATTAAAGGTTCGGCTTCGTTGGTGGAAGCAACCAAGCCGGAAGACCGGAAAATGCGTGAGTTCGACCAACTCTATATTACCTGGCGGACGGCTGTTCAGACTAATCATCCTTATTTCGAAGGAAATGGTCTGCAAGGATTGGCTAATCTGATGGTTTCACCTAATAATTTCGAACTTTTCCGGACGAGAAGGGGATATGCGCTGGATCAGTTTGGGTTTCCCGTAGATTCGCTTTTGCCTTTGCGAATGGCACAGCGTGCGCTTGAAAAATTTCGTGAGTACAATGATTTGTATCAGATTGCCGGTGCGTATGTGTCTATCGGTAAATATATGAATGAGCACGGACGTTATACGGAGGCATTGGATACGCTTGCAAAGGCGTTGGATTGTGTGAATCAACATCACATGCTCTATTATCACCATGCGGCGGATACATTGGATAAACTACATGTTTTTGTAGAAGGAGATACGACTTATACCGGGGTTCCATGGATCATGCAGGAAGATGTGAGAACGGTACCTGAATGGATCTCAAGGATTCGGGAGCAATTGAGTGTGTCGTATGCGGGGCTCGGGATGAAGTATGCTTCTGATTACAACCGGAATATATATTTGGATATTTTAAATTATACCCGTCAGGATAAGGAGTTGGAGAGCCGCTATCTTTCATTGGAAGCCGATTCACGACAAATGACGCTTGTACTTTCTTTGGTTATTGTCGGACTTGTATTGGTGGTTATTCTTTGGTGGTTTTTCAATAAACGGTCTAAAATAAGGAATCAGGTAGACGTGGAGCGTCTGCAACGGATTCTGACTCTTTGCCGGGATATAACTTCGTCCATTCCGATGAATGTTCCATTAATTCAACAAGGTATCGATCAATTATTTGGGAAAGGACGTCTTCAACTGGAAATTCCGGAGGAAGGAAAAGCGGCACTGGTTCCTCTGCATCGGTTGAACCGTGATGAAAAAGCATTGGTGCATGTGCTTGAACCGTATATTGTTTGGGCTGCGGACAATGAGCAGATGGTGGAAGCGTTGAGTGACGAGCGGATGCAGTTGGAAAAGCAACGGTATGTTTACGAACAACATATTGCGGGAAATAAACGTCAGAATCTTATAAAGAAGGCTTGTCTGGCCATTGTCAATGGTATTAATCCTTATATTGACCGTATCTTGAACGAAGTGCATAAGTTGACGGAGCGGGGGTATATTGATAATGCGAAGATTAAGAAAGAGAAGTATCAATACATTGATGAGCTGGTAACTACGATTAATGAGTACAACGATATTCTGGCTCTTTGGATTAAGATGAAGCAAGGAACGCTTAGCCTGAATATTGAAACTTTCAGTCTCAATGAACTGTTTGAGCTGCTAGGCAAGGGAAGACGTGCTTTTGAAATGAAAAATCAGAAGTTGGAAATTGAACCGACTACGGTTATGGTGAAGGCCGACCGGGCACTAACTTTGTTTATGATTAATACGCTGGCGGAAAATGCCCGTAAATATACTCCGGAAGGAGGAACAATTAAAGTGTATGCTCGTACTACGGAGGATGCCTATGTCGAGATTTCTGTGGAGGATAACGGAAGAGGTATTTCCGAAGAGGATGTGGCGCATATCATTGGTGAGAAGGTGTATGATTCCCGTGTGATCGGAATGAAGAATGCGGCCGATCCGGAAGTGTTGAAAGAAAACAAAGGTAGTGGTTTCGGATTGATGAATTGTAAGGGAATCATTGAGAAGTATAAGAAAACGAATGATTTATTCCGGGGATGCGTCTTTGATGTGGAGAGTGAACTGGGGAAGGGAAGCCGTTTCTATTTTCGTTTGCCTTCGGGAGTGCGTAAAGCGATGGGGGTGTTGTTGCTTTGCTTGTTGCTTCCGTTGGGGATGGTTTCTTGTCTGCATGATCCGATTCCTCCCATGTTGCAGGATGGCGATTCGATTGTAGTAGTTATGGATTCTGCGTATGAGGATTTGCTGGATGTAGCGTCGGATTATGCGAATGCTGCCTATTTTGCTAATGTGGATGAAAATTATGAGTTGGCTTTGCAATATATAGATTCTGCAATGCTATTTCTGAATGAGCATTATGAAAAATATGCGCGTCCGGATCGCCCACATTGGTATATGAAGTTGGTAGGTGAGGGAACGCCTGCTGAAATCAGTTGGTGGAACGAACTGTTTGATTCGGATTATCATGTAATTCTGGATATCAGGAATGAGGCGGCAGTTGCTTTTCTGGCTTTGAAACAGTTGGATGCTTATAGTTATAATAATTCGGCATTTACAGATTTGTATAAGTTACAGGGAGAGGATCAAACCCTCGAAGCATATTGCCGGCAGTTGGAGCGTTCGAATACCAATAAGACGGTAGGGATTATTTTATGCTTTGTTTTATTGATTGTTTCGTTGGTTGGATATTATTTTCTGTACATGAGAAAACGTTTGCAGAATCGTTTGAATCTCGAACAGGTACTTGAGATTAACCAGAAGGTGTTTGCTGCATCTTTGGTGAGACCGCAGGAACAGGAAAATGCAGAGGCACTTCAACGAGAAGAGAGTACGCTTAAAGAAATTCCGCAGCGGATTGTGGATGAAGCATTCGGTTCGGTAAATGAATTACTGACGATTGACCGGATGGGAATTGCCGTTTATAATGAAACGACACATCGGCTGGAATATGCTTCTCGTCCCGGACAGGAAATGCCGGAGATGGTAGAGCAGTGTTTTAGTGCCGGAGAATATCTTTCTGAGCAGCATCTTCAGGCAATTCCGCTGATGGTGGAAGCAGGGGGCGAGCATCAATGTGTCGGTGTGCTTTATCTGGAGCGCAGAGAAGGAACGGAACAGGAGACGGATCGACTGCTTTTTGAACTGGTGGCTCGTTATGTGGCTATTGTTGTATTCAATGCAGTGGTAAAACTGGCTACTAAATACCGGGATATTGAGTCGGCACATGAAGAAACACGTCGGGCTTCCTGGGAAGATAGCATGTTGCATGTTCAGAATATGGTACTTGACAACTGTCTGTCGACGATTAAACATGAGACGATTTATTATCCGAATAAGATCAAACAGATTGTAGGGCGGTTGAATGCACAGAATCTTTCGGAAACGGAGGAGCGTGAAGCGGTGGAGACTATGACGGAATTGATTGAATACTATAAGGGAATCTTTACGATTTTGAGTTCGTGTGCTTCCCGTCAATTGGAGGAGGTCACTTTCCGGCGTACGGTGATTCCGGTACAGGAACTTTTGGATGCTGCCGGAAAATATTTCAAGAAGTTGATGAAGAATCGGCCGGAGAGGATGGAATTGGAAATAGAGCCGATGGAGGCGAAGGTGATAGGAGACGTGAATCAGTTGCGTTTTCTATTGGAGAATTTGATTGATGAAGTATTGACTGTACGTGAAGATGGAGTGATACGTCTGCAAGCGCGCAAGGATAATGAATATATTCGTTTCCTCTTTACGGATACGAGACGTGAGAAGAGTGTGGAAGAGTTGAATCAACTATTTTATCCGAATCTGGCACGTATGACTTCCGGTGAAAAAGGGGAGTTGAGGGGAACGGAATATCTGGTATGCAAGCAGATTATCCGCGATCACGACGAATTTGCGGGACGTAGGGGATGCCGTATCAATGCCGAGCCGGCTGAAGGCGGCGGGTTTACGGTTTATTTCACTATTCCGCGCCGATAAAAGGAAAACACATAAAAGTTATTAGATAAGGAACATGGAAGAACAGAAGTTTAAAGTTATTATTGTAGAGGATGTAAAACTGGAGTTGAAAGGGACAGAAGAAATATTCCGTCATGAAATACCGAATGCAGAAGTGATCGGCACGGCAATGACGGAAAGTGAGTTTTGGCCGTTGATGGAGGCCCAGCTTCCCGATCTGGTATTGTTGGACTTAGGACTGGGAGGTTCTACGACCATTGGTGTTGATATTTGCAAAAATATATTCAAACGTTACAAAGGAGTTCGGGTATTGATCTTCACGGGTGAGATTCTGAACGAAAAGTTGTGGGTGGACGTATTGAATGCCGGTGCCGATGGAATCATCCTCAAAACGGGTGAGCTACTGACGAAAACAGATGTACAGGCTGTGATGGATGGAAAGAAATTGGTATTTAACTATCCGATTCTGGAAAAGATTGTAGATCGTTTCAAGAAATCTGTAGCCAATGATGCTAAGCGTCAGGAGGCTGTCATCAGCTATGATATTGATGAATACGATGAACGTTTTCTCCGTCATCTGGCTTTGGGTTATACGAAAGAGATGATTGCCAATCTGAAAGGAATGCCTTTTGGTGTGAAATCATTGGAGAAACGGCAGAATGATCTTATTGGACGTCTTTTTCCGAATGGAGAACGGGTGGGAGTGAATGCTACCCGGTTGGCAGTACGTGCATTGGAATTGCGTATTATTGATCTGGATAATCTGGAGCCTGACGAAGAGTAAATTAAGTATTAACGGTAGCTTCTTGCTTAGTCGGAAAATGATGAAGAATAAATGGCGCATGCCCCATCCCGCTACGATGTTCCTTCTGCTGACAATGGCAGTGGTCTTTCTTTCATGGATATGCGATATCTATGGATTGAAAGTGACATTGCCGCAGACAGGTGAGGATATCCGTGTACAAAGCCTGTTGAGTCCGGAAGGAATCCGCTGGTGGTTGCGGAATGCTATTAAGAACTTTACAGGTTTTGCTCCATTGGGTATGGTGATTATTGCTATGTTCGGATTGGGAGTGGCACAACATTCCGGTTTTATTGATGCTTGTATCCGCATGGGGGTGGGAAACCGGCAGGAAAAGAGGAAGATCATCTTGTGGGTGATTGTGCTTGGCTTGTTGTCGAATGCCATTGGTGATGGTGGATATATCATTTTATTGCCTATTGCTGCTATGTTGTTTCAATGGGTGGGGCTTCATCCGATTGCAGGGATTGTTACGGCTTATGTTTCCGTTGCGTGCGGGTATAGTGCTAATATTGTATTGAGTACGATGGACCCGTTGTTGGCGCATACCACGCAAGAGGCTGCACTGGCACAAACGGGTTATCAGGGGAATACAGAACCTCTTTGCAATTACTTTTTTATGAGTGCTTCAACGGTGGCCATTACAGCTATTGTGTATTGGATTACTCAAAAATGGCTTCTTCCTACGTTAGGTAAGTATGAAGGCAGTATGAAGGTGGTGGCTTACCATCCTCTGTCTCGTAAAGAGCGGCGTGCCATTATGATTTCCATTGTTGTGGCAGCTATCTATGTGGCTCTTATCTTGTGGCTTACTTTTTCTTCTTATGGAATTTTGCGGGGTGTGAATGGTGGTTTGATGCATTCGCCTTTTATTGCCGGTATTTTGTTTTTGCTTTCTTTGGGAGCAGGTATTACGGGAATGGCTTATGGATTCAGTTCCGGACGGTATCGCACTGACAATGATGTGATTGAAGGACTTACGCAGCCAATGAAGCTTCTTGGAGTGTATTTCGTTATCGCTTTCTTCGCTGCGCAGATGTTTGCCTGTTTTGAATATTCCCATCTGGATAAATGTCTGGCGATTATGGGGGCTGACTTGCTTTCTTCGTTTGAACCGGCTCCTTTGTCTGCTCTTGTTCTGTTTATTCTGTTTACGGCATTGATAAATCTGATTATGGTATCTGCTACCTCCAAATGGGCTTTTATGTCTTTTATCTTTATCCCGATGTTTGCACAGATGGGAATTGCTCCGGATATAGCACAATGTGCTTTCCGTATCGGAGATAGTTCGACGAATGCCATTACTCCTTTCTTATTCTATATGCCTCTGGTGCTTACCTATATGCGGCAATATGATAAGCAGATTACGTATGGTTCATTGCTGAAATATACTTGGAGATATTCATTAGGCATCCTGGTTGTCTGGACATTGCTGTTTATCGTTTGGTATTTGTTGAAAATACCGATGGGATTGTAGGGTTAAGGAATGATTGCCGGGCTCCGGTTTATCTGATTGGAATTTTGTTTTTCTGAATTAATCGCTATATTTGCACCGTTCCTTAAAGAAAGACAACGAATGAATCTACCAGAAATCTCTGAAAATCTAATTGAACAGTTAAATCACGGTAATACAAAAGCATTTGATAAAATCTATCATACCTACTACCTTTATTTGTGTGCGATAGCTGTTTATTATGTGCATGACAAGAGGGTGGCAGGGGAGATTGTGAATGATGTCTTTGTCGCTTTTTGGCAGAATCGCCACCATATCACTCACCCGGCTCTTCCGTACTTGCGGCGTGCTATTCAAAACGCAAGTATTAGTTATCTGCGTTCTTCCTACTTCAACGAAAAACAGATGACGGAACAGATGGAAGAAATCTGGGCTTTTCTCGAAAATCATATTCTTTCTTCCGATAATCCTTTGCAGGCATTGGAGCATAGCGAAATGAATACCATCATCATGAAGAAGGTGGAGGAATTGCCAGCCAAATGCCGTGCCATATTTAAAGCAAGTTTGTATGAGGGTAAGACATACAGTGAAATTGCCGAGGAGCAGAATATTAATGTGGCCACTGTAAGAGTACAGATGAAAATAGCATTGACCAAGTTGCGCGAATCATTGGGTACACCTTATATGATAGCTATTTTGATGTTTCTCTAAAAAAAATCGCTTTTCTTTTAAACGTTTCTTTTTTTATTGCGTATCTAGTTATATACACCCATAGAAAAAGTACGTTTATGAATGACTCTTATCATATAGAAGAATTGGAAATCCGGATAAGCAACTATCTGTCCGGTAACTGCACCGAAGAAGAGAAAGAGACTCTGCTCGCTTATCTGGCTTCCAATGAAGATGCTGCTAAAATTTTCCGGGAGATGTCCGCGGTATGGGCAGTTTCTTCTGTGCCTGCATTCGCGAAAATAGAGGATACTAATTTGTCACAGATAAAAGAACAAATAGCCGCTGCAGAGATGAAGCCTGTTCGTTTGCGGAAGATAGTTCCTCTGTGGCTGAAAGTTGCTGCCGCAATTATCTTGTTGTTGGGTTGTAATTACTTCTGGTACACTTATACTGAAAATCTTACAGAAGTATATACGAATGCAGATTCTCCTTATGAAATCAAAGTACCGGCCGGCTCACGGACGAATGTTGTGCTTCCGGATGGAACGGAGGTTTCATTGAATGCGGGGTCTGTATTGCGCTATTGCCGTGGTTTCGGTATTCGTGAACGTGATGTAACGCTTGATGGTGAAGGATACTTCAAAGTGGCGAAAAATGCGAAGATTCCCTTCTTTGTAAATACGAATGGTGTACAGGTAAAGGTGGTAGGGACTGTTTTTAATGTACGCGCTTATGATGACGATAATTATGTAATGGTATCTTTGTTGGAAGGTCGTGTCAATTTAGCCACTTTGTCCGGTTCGGTAATGAAACTATTCCCTAGCGAACAGGCTTTTTACGATAAGAATACGGGCCGCATGGAGAAAATGAAATCAAATGCTAGTTCTGCCTGTGACTGGTTGGATGGTGGCCTGACATTTGAAGATGCTCCGTTTGCCGACATCGCACACCGTCTGGAGCGCAAATTCCAGGTGAAGATCAGTTTAGAGAGTGAACGTCTGAAAGCGGAACGCTTTTCCGGATGTTTCAATAGTAATCAAAGTATCAATGATATATTGGGAGAAATCAACGTTGAGAAGCAATATACATGGAAAGTTAGTGGAGACACTATCTTTATAACTGACAAGAAAAAGGAGGTAAAATAAGAAAAAGTAAAGTATGATTGGGAACTTAGTCGATAGATATATCGGCGGTTCAGCGTTGTATAGAAAGATATTATGTTAACCTTTAATAGTGAAAAATATGAGATTAATAGTAAAAAGAATATTATTAATGCTTCTGCTTTTGTCTGTAGGAAACGTTTTGACTGGTGGTTTCCAGCTATCGGCACAGGAACAAAGTAAGCGATTCAGTGTGAAAGTAGATAATATTACTTTGAAAGAAGCCATTGAAGTAATAAAGAAGCAAGGCAATTACTCTTTCCTGATTCGTAATAATGACATTGATTTGAATAGGAAAGTCTCTGTGAATATAAATAACGGTACTATTAATGATGTGATGGGACAATTGCTGGCCGGTACGGACGTCAGTTATGAAGTGAACGGACCCCGGGTGATTATGTTCCATGCAGTGACACCGCAGAAAGAACAGGAAAAAGCGTTTGTCTTAAAAGGTAGAATCACTGATCCTACAGGTGAAGGGGTGATTGGGGCAAATGTGAAAGTGGTCGATTCTACGGAAGGTACCATTACGGATATGGATGGCAATTTTTCTTTGATGGTTACTCCGAATGCCCGTTTATCCATATCGTATATCGGCTATGCCACACAGGAAGTGGTGGTGAAAGATCAACGTCCTCTCAATGTAACTTTGAAAGAAGATACTCGGTTAATAGACGAAGTAGTAGTTGTTGGTTACGGCGTACAAAAGAAAGCGAACCTGACAGGTGCGGTGAGCAGTGTGAAGATGGATGATGTTTTAGGTGACCGTCCGGTGGTGTCTGTGAGTGACGCTTTGAAAGGGGCAATGCCCGGCTTGCAGATTACAGGTAATTCAGGAAGACCCGGTGAAGAAATGAGTTTCAACATTCGTGGTGTCAACAGTTTGGATAAGAATGGGAAACCGCTGGTGCTGGTAGATAACGTGGAGATGGATATTAATATGCTCGATCCGAACGATATTGAATCGGTGACTGTTTTGAAGGATGCGGCATCTTCTGCTATTTACGGAGCACGGGCAGCTTTCGGTGTGATTTTGATTACTACAAAGAAAGGCTCGGATGCAACTAAACTCTCTATTAATTATTCAAATAACTTCTCTTTTAGCAGACCTGCCAATATGCCTCATAAGGCTACTCCGCTCCAAACGGTACAGGCTTATAAGGACATGGGGACAATCAATTATCAAAGTGGTCAGAACGTAGATACCTGGTTGGGACTTTTGAAGGAATATAATGCTAATCCGTCTGCATATCCGGATGGTTATGCAATGGTGGACGGGCTGCGTTATAGCTTGGCAGAAACTGATCTTTTCGATGATATGATGGAGACTGGTTTCCAGCAAACTCATAATATCTCGGTAGGTGGCGGTACGAAAGATATTTCTTATCGTTTTTCCTTCGGTATGGTGAATGAAAATGGGGTACTGGCTTCGGATAAAGATACGTACAAGCGTTACAATGTGTCTTCTTATCTCCGTTCAGATGTGTTTTCATGGATTACTCCGGAATTGGATATTAAATATACGAACTCTAACTCCTCTCTGCCGGAAACTTCCGGAGGATATGGTATATGGGGAGCAGCAGTCGCATTTCCTTCTTATTTTCCTACTGGAACAATGAATATTGACGGCGAAGAATTACCGATCAATACTCCTCGTAACTTGATTGATCTGGCATATCCGACAACTATTCAAAAGAATAATCTTCGTATTTTCGGAAAGGTTACGATCAGTCCTTTGAAGAATGTGAAGTTGATTGGTGAGTATACATTCAATCATCTAAGTAACGAGAAAACGAAATTTGAGAAGAAGTTCTATTATGCACATGGAGGTAACTTTGTGAAAGAGGTTTCCACTGCCAATTCCAAGTATGAATATTCCAATGGTATTACGGATTATAATGCATTGAACTTCTATGCTAACTATAACAACTCATGGGGCAAACATGATGTAACGGTGATGGGAGGTTTCAATCAGGAGAGTAGTGATTATCGTTATGCTGAGATGTCGCGTATGAATATGATTAATGAAGATCTGCCGTCTATTTCGCAGTCGACAGGTGATTATTTTGCTAAAGACAAATTTGAACGTTATACGGTAAGAGGGTTATTCTATCGCATTAACTATTCGTTTGCCGGCAAGTATTTGCTTGAAACGAACGGACGTTATGACGGTTCTTCCAAATTCCCGAAGAATAGCCGTTTCGGTTTCTTCCCTTCGGTTTCCGCCGGATGGCGTATCAGCGAGGAAGCGTTTATGAAACCTTTGAACTCTGTTCTTTCGAACTTGAAATTGCGTGGTTCTTGGGGTAATATTGGAAATCAGAGCATCACTCCTTACGCATATATTCCCGGTATGGATGCGGAACAGGCTTATTGGACTGTTTCCGGTATTAAAGTTACTACTTTGAAACCAGCTGCTTTGGTTAGCAATAGCTTTACTTGGGAAAAAGTAACGACAATTGATGTCGGATTCGATCTTGGGCTATTGGATAACAGATTGAATATGGTGTTCGACTGGTATCGTAGAGATACTAAGGGTATGCTTGCTCCGGGCTCTGAACTTCCGGGTGTATTAGGTGCAAGTGCCCCTTTACAGAACACGGCTGACCTTCGTTCTAAAGGTTGGGAAATCTCGGTTGACTGGAACGATCAGATCGGAAAAGTGAAATATAGCATAGGCTTTAATCTTTACGATGCGAAAACAAAGATTACTAAATACAACAACGAAACAGGACTGTTTGGCAAGGACAAGAACGATAATGAAACATATCGCGTAGGAATGGAACTGGGTGAAATTTGGGGGTATGTGACCGATCGTTTGTACACAGTAGATGATTTCGATGCAGATGGCAAACTGAAACCGGGTATTGCTAAAGTGGAAGGTTATAATCCGAATCCGGGAGATATATTATATAAGGACTTGGATGGTAATGATATTATCAACAGTGGTACCAGTACAACGAAAGATCCGGGAGACCGTAAAATCATTGGTAATAATACCCGGCGTTATCAGTATGGTATTCATGGTAGTGCAAGTTGGAACGGTTTTTCTCTGTCATTCTTGCTACAAGGAGTTGGTAAACGAGATTTGTGGGTGATGAACGATCTGTTTTATCCGCATTATGATGCTTGGACTACCGTTTATGATTCACAGTTGAATTATTGGACTCCGGAAAATACGAATAGTTATTTCCCCCGTATTTATGAGAAAGCGGCCGGAAATACAGATGCCAATACACGTGTACAAACTCGTTATCTACAGGATGGATCGTATTTAAGTATTCGTAATATAACGCTTTCTTATAATTTCCCGTCTAAGTGGATGAGTAAGATTGGAGTTAATAATCTGGCTGTGTTCTTCAGTGGTGAGAATCTTTATACGTTCGACCACTTGCCGAAGGGACTTGATCCGGAACGTTCTGTCACGGATGATTTAGGACAACGTGGTTTTACCTATCCGTATATGAGACAGTATTCGTTCGGTATAAACCTTTCATTCTGATTGTTTCACAACTTAAAGAGTAATTATTATGAATAAATATATACTATGTGTAAGCGTTAGTCTTTGTTTGTTGATGTCGTCTTGTCTAAATGACGAATTTCTGGAGGTTTATCCCAAAGGACAGCAAACAGAAGCATCGGTCTTTACTACCTATGACAACTTTAAAACGTATACATGGGGATTGTATAACGTGTTCTTCGGATATACGTATGATACAGGGCAAACGGATGAAATTTTCCGTGGTGATTTTGAATCGGATAACATGATAAAAGGATTGGATGGATATGAAGGTCAGTGGGCATATCGCAAAGCAAAGGCTACGGATGAGTCTAAAGATTGGGATTATGATTATATCCGTCGTGTTAACCTGATGCTCGATAATATTGATCATTCGGAAATGAGTGAAACCGAGAGGGAGCATTGGAGAAGTGTGGGATATTTCTTCCGTTCTTATAAATACTTTCAGATGCTTTCTAAATTTGGTGATATTCCTTGGGTAGAGCATGCTTTGACTGAGGAAAGTCCCGAGCTTTATGGAAAACGTGATAGTCGTGACTTGGTGGCTTCCAATATTCTGTCTAATTTGAAATATGCGGAAACACATATTGGCAGTAATATCGAAGCGGATGGGAAAAATACAATTAATATGTATGTGGTGAAAGCTCTTATTTCCCGTTTTGCTTTATTTGAAGGAACTTGGAGAAAATATCATGGTTTGTCGGGAGCGGATACTTATCTGGAAGAATGTGCCCGTGCTTCTGAAGAGGTGATTAAGCAATATCCGAATGTACATCCTAAATATGATGAGTTGTTTAATTCGGAAACACTGGATGGGGTGACAGGTATTCTTTTGTATAAGGCTTATGAAACCGGACAGTTAATGCATGGTTTGACCCGTATGGTGCGTACAGGTGAATCTTATATTGAGGCAACGAAAGACGCGGTAGACAGTTATCTTTGTACGGATGGACGACCGGTTAGCACGACGACTAGCCGTTATGGGGGTGATAAGAATATGTATGGACAATTCCGTGATCGTGATTACCGGTTGTATTTGACGATCTGTCCTCCATATATGGTGAAGAAAGAAAACGGACCCAGTACGGCTGATTGGAAATATACGGATAATGCACAGGACAGGGAATTTATAGATTTAATGGCTACGATTTCCGGTGAAACTTATCATCGTTTGCCGTCTTCCAACTTTAAAGGATTCACCGTGCAAGGACAACCTCACTTTAAGAATATGAACTGGGGACAGGGCTGGAACGCTTCCCAAATGGGCTTCTGGGTATGGAAATATTATAATACACATACTGTAGCTACCAACGCGAATGGGGTGAATACAACAGATGCCCCGCTGTTCCGTATAGGTGAGGTGATGGTAAACTATGCCGAAGCGATGTGCGAATTGAACAAGTTCGACCAGGCTGCTGCGGATAAGTCTATTAACAAACTTCGGGCAAGAGCTAATGTGGCGAAAATGGTGGTGAATGATATTAATGATGCTTTTGATCCGAAGCGTGATCCTTCCGTTCCTGCTCTTTTGTGGGAAGTGCGTAGAGAGAGACGAGTTGAATTGATGGGCGAAGGTTTCCGTTTGGATGATTTGCGCAGGTGGAAGAAAGGAGACTATGTTAACAAACAACCGCTGGGTGCCTATGTGACAGGGGCTTCGGCCAAGAATTTGAAAGTAACGGGTGGTGCAGGTGCTGATGAAGGATATGTTTATTTCTTTGATACCCCGCTTGGATGGCAGGAACATTATTATCTGTATCCGTTGCCTTTGAAGCAATTGGCGTTAAATACGAATTTGGAACAAAATCCGGTATGGACAAAGTAATTTTAAATTGAAATGATGCACAAGACCTGTAATATTTTAGTATATTGCAGGTCTTGAAAATTTAAGGTAGAAAATGAAAAATAGAATATCAATAAAATATGCGTTTTTTTGTGGAACAGCTTGCTGCATCTCATCTATACTATGTGCACAACAGGATGCATCCCAAATGAATGTGCTTTTTATAATGGCTGATGATATGCGCCCCGAACTGGGGTGTTACGGGGTAGATGTAGTGAAAACTCCTAATATGGACCGTTTGGCGGCAAGTGGTGTCTTGTTTCAGAATGCGTATTGTAATATTCCTGTGAGTGGGGCATCCCGGGCTAGTTTGTTGACGGGTGTATATCCTCATTACCCCGATCGCTTTATTAGTTTTTCCGCCTATGCCAGCAAAGATTGTCCCGAAGCAATACCTATTTCGGGATGGTTCACCCGGAATGGTTATCATACTATTTCGGACGGCAAGGTGTTTCATCATATCAGCGATCATGCGGATTCGTGGAGTGAGCCTCCTTACCGGAATCATCCGGATGGATATGATGTATATTGGGCGGAATATAATAAATGGGAACTTTGGATGAATTCGGAATCGGGAAAAACGATTAATCCGAAAACGATGAGGGGACCTTTTTGTGAATCTGCTGATGTTCCTGATACTGCCTATGATGATGGGAAACTTGCAAACCGAGCTATTCGTGACTTGAAAAGGATGAAGGAGGCTGGCAAACCTTTCTTCTTGGCTTGTGGTTTCTGGAAACCTCATTTGCCGTTCAATGCCCCAAAGAAATATTGGGATTTATATAAACGGGAGGAAATACCTTTGGCTACCAATCGTTTCCGACCTGAAGGATTGCCGGAGCAGGTTCGTAATTCGAGCGAGATATATGCGTATGCACGGGTTGCGGATACGAGTGATATTGACTTCCAGCGGGAGGTAAAACATGGATATTATGCTTGTATGAGTTATGTGGATGCACAGATTGGCAAGGTATTGGATGCATTGGATGAACTGGGATTATCGGATAATACAATTGTGGTTTTGTTGGGAGATCATGGCTGGAATCTGGGAGAACATGATTTTATAGGTAAACATAATCTGATGAATACTTCTACTCATGTACCGTTGATTGTCCGTGTGCCGGGAATGAAAAAAGGAAAAACAAAATCGATGGTGGAATTTGTTGATTTGTACCCGACTTTATGTGAACTTTGTAAACTGCCTGTTCCCGCTGAACAGCTAAGCGGGCAAAGCTTTGCCGGGGTTTTCAAGAATCTGAAAGCTAAGACGAAAGGTGAAGTCTATATTCAGTGGGAAGGAGGAGATAATGCCGTTGACCGGCGTTATAGTTATGCGGAATGGATGAAAGGCGACGTGAAGAAAGCCAGTATGTTGTTTGACCATCGGATTGACGGGAAGGAAAACAAGAATCGGGTCGATGAAAAAAAATATAAGAATAAGGTTGAATCATTATCTTCTTTTATCAGAATAAAGAAGTCATCATTAAAGAAATAATATGAAAACAGTTTTATTACAGTCCAGCCGTTTGGTATCGGTTGTTTTATTCATGCTTTACGGAATGTCGATGTTTGCCCAGCGACAGGATATCTTGCTAAATAATGATTGGAATTTCCGGTTTTCGCATCAGGTACAGAAGGGAACAGAGGTAAGAGTTGATTTGCCTCATACTTGGAATGCGCAGGATGCTTTGTCCGGTAAGATAGACTATAAACGGGGAATTGGTAATTATGAGAAGAATTTATTTATTCGTCCCGAATGGAAAGGAAAACGTCTTTTTATTCGTTTCGAAGGAGTGAATAACATTGCAGATGTGTTTATAAATCGTCGTCATATAGGTGAGCATCGTGGGGGATATGGAGCTTTTATCTTTGAGATCACAGGAAAGGTGGAATATGGAAAAGAAAACTCTATATTAGTACGGGTGAATAATGGTGAACAGTTGGATATTATGCCTCTGGTCGGTGACTTTAATTTTTACGGAGGTATTTATCGTGATGTACATTTGTTGATTACTGATGAGACGTGTATTTCTCCTTTGGATTATGCTTCCCCCGGAGTACGTCTGATACAGGATAGTGTGAGCCATCGGTATGCTAAGGTACGGGCTATTGTTGATTTATCAAACGGGAGTAGTGGTAATCAGGAAGTGGAGCTTAACGTACGCCTGTTAGATGGTCAAAGGGTGGTGAAAGAAGGAACAAAGAATGTGAATCTTTCTGGAAACGAAGTAATGCAGCAGGAACTTACCTTTGAAATTGATCAGCCTCATTTGTGGAATGGTCGTCAGGATCCTTTTCTTTATCAGGCGGAAGTGACTCTTTTCCGGAATGGTCAGATGGTAGATCGTGTTACACAACCGTTGGGACTTCGTTTTTACCGGATCGACCCTGATAAAGGTTTTTTCCTGAATGGAAAACATTTGCCTCTTCAAGGCGTTTGCCGTCATCAGGATAGGAGTGAGGTGGGCAATGCGCTGCGCCCGCAACACCATGAGGAAGATGTGGCATTGATGTTGGAGATGGGAGTGAATGCTGTTCGTTTGGCGCATTATCCGCAGGCTACTTATTTTTATGATCTGATGGATAAGAATGGTATTATTGTATGGGCTGAAATACCTTTTGTGGGTCCTGGTGGATATAATGATAAAGGTTTTGTGGATTTACCTGCTTTCCGTGCCAACGGAAAAGAGCAGCTCAAAGAACTGATTCGTCAACATTATAATCATCCTTCTATTTGTGTATGGGGGCTGTTTAATGAGTTGACGGAGTTGGGAGATAATCCGATTGAGTACATCAAAGAATTAAATGTGCTGGCACATCAGGAAGATACTACCCGGCCTACGACCTCCGCAAGTAATCAAATGGGAGATTTGAATTTCATAACGGATGCTATTGCTTGGAACCGTTATGATGGATGGTATGGTGGCACTCCCGCTGATTTGGGGAAATGGTTGGATCGAATGCATAAGGATCATCCGGAAATATGTATTGCTATCAGTGAATATGGTGCCGGCGCAAGTATTTACCATCAACAAGATTCGTTGGTTAAAACTGTACCAACCAGTTGGTGGCATCCTGAAAACTGGCAGACGTATTATCACATTGAAAACTGGAAAACAATCTCTTCCCGTCCTTATGTATGGGGAAGCTTTGTCTGGAATATGTTTGATTTTGGCGCTGCACATCGCACTGAAGGAGACCGTCCCGGAATTAATGATAAAGGTTTGGTTACCTTCGACCGGAAAGTTCGTAAAGATGCTTTCTACTTCTATAAGGCCAACTGGAATAGGGAAGAACCAATGCTTTATTTAACAGGCAAACGTAACACAGTACGTACACAACGTTTGCAAACAATTACTGCTTTCACGAATCTGTCAGGAGCCGAATTGTTTGTAAACGGTAAGAGTTATGGTAAAGCAATACCGGATTCGTATGCTATTCTGGAATGGAAAAATGTGGAACTAGAACCTGGTGAAAATGAAATAAAGGTTGTTTCCACTAATAAGAAGTTACCTTTGAGCGATAGTTTTCATTGTAGATTGTGATAGGTAGTTTAAATGATAATCGGAAAGAGCACTGTAAACAAAGTAGGTTTGCAGTGCTTTTTTTCTAGGGGTTTCTCTTTTGGGAGATAATAATCCTTCCTGAATCTATAACAGCGGATAATGATACTCCAACAGTATAACAGATCATATCTGACCATAGAAAACCATGTCCAAAGATTAATGCTCCAAGTGTGGTGTTTCGTACAGTATTTGCCCAGTCTGCTTGGTATAGTTGGCTAATTTCTATACAATAAGAAAATAATAAGGAAATAACAATGGTCTTGAGTATAGATAATGACGGGAAAAGAAAGCGTATTCCACAATACACCATGGCTGCCCAAAGCGTATCGCCTGAATACTCTGCGATAAATTCGGGCAATATATCACCATGTTTTCGGGAAGCCAATCCTAACACTATAATTGCGGAAGTAATTGCTAAATAAATCCAACGTTTGTTTTTCACGCAGTAATGTTTTAGTATGGTGCAAATTTATAAAATTAAGTTGGATAACTTGGCAGGATGGATCAAACTCTGATAAAAACAGATTTTATTTACATACTAAACCTTTCGTTCTTTTGAAATGTTATAAGGTCGTTCGATCTTTATCTCGATAAATGTGTTCATAACCAACCGATTTACGCAATTGTTGTGGAAACGGCTGCAGTTGGTCACTTAAAAAGTTAGTAATTAAAATAATAGAGTTATGAAGAATCTTTTTCGACCGTTGTTAGTACTGACAGGATGTATAGTATTGGCGAGTTGTGTAAGTCAGAAGCAATTTAAAGGTTTAAAAACTGATTATACAAAGTTGCAAAAAGAATATCAGGAAAGTCAATTGCAGCTAAGAGAAAATCAGGCACGTTCAACAAGTCTTGAGGAGAGACTTGCCGAAGCGCAGCGGAATAATAGTGAGTTACGCAAGAGCTTGTCCGATATGCAAAGCATCTTGAATAAGAGTCTTACACAGAGCTCTCAAGGGAATATGAATATGGGTAAGTTAATAGATGAGATCAATGCTTCAAACCGTTTCATCCAGCATTTGGTTAAAGAAAAGAATAGATCAGACTCTTTGAATCTCGTAATGGTCAATAAACTTACCCGTTCGCTTACCCGTGAAGAGATGCGTGACTTGGATATTAAGGTATTGAAAGGTGTTGTATATATTTCCTTAGCAGATAACATGCTTTATAAATCAGGAAGTTATGAAATTAGCAATAAAGCAGAGGCTGTGCTTAGTAAAATAGCCAAAATCATTCAGGACTACAAAGATTATGATGTTCTGGTAGAAGGAAATACAGATACCGATCCGATATCTCGTACGAATATACGTAATAATTGGGATTTGAGTGCGTTGCGTGCTTCATCTGTTGTTCAGGCATTACAGAATATTTATGGTATAAATCCCAAACGCCTGACTGCTGCCGGTCGAGGTGAATTTAATCCGGTAGCCGGTAATGATACGGCAGAAGGAAAAGCTCGTAACCGCCGGACCGAGATTATTATAACTCCTAAACTGGATCAGTTTATGGATTTGATAGATCAGGCTCCTGATAATTCTTCATCAGGTATAATGGGGGATGAGAATACAAAAGAGTAAAGGAAATATTTCCATCTAGGGCTAATAATAAAGCGATGAATTTGAATTCATCGCTTTATTATTAGCAATTTGAAACAGATACAGTAAAGTGTTAGAGGTATCTATATTTTATTTTCAGAGCTTGAGAAATTGCTCTATTTTATAGAGAGTCCGATTTGAAATGAGTATTGCTGATTTTAAATGTTTTCGGCAGATGGACCTATTTTGAAAATTCAAACTCATATGGATAAGGAGTTTGATTCCATGAAACCCATTCTATCTTTCCATAATTATGCAAATCACATGGGAAAACCACAGAATAGTCCCATGGATTATATCGATATGGTATGTCAACATATTGACAAGCATATTTATTTGAATATAGCCAATGATATCCTGTTTTAGAGTCGCTATATATTGCTACCATAAAATATTTACCAATCTTTACTTTAGCGGAAGTATATGTTTCCTTTATTGACGAGGCAAATATAGAATAAGTAGCATCAACTATGCTACCATCTTTCTTTTTAATTTTTGATTTTGACAGCAAATTCCAAGTTTCATCTTGTATTTTTTGATAATCAAGTATATTCCCTGAAAAAGTTTGCTTTTTCACATCAAATTCCTCATTGTTGTCAGCCTTAAATAATAAAAATGTGGTGGAAATATTTTCGTAATCAGACTCTGGAGTAAGAGCTTTGTATCCATTTAGCCAAATTTCCTGAATGTCACTTTTTTCTTCATCACTTTTACTACATCCAACTACTATCAGTGCAGTCATAATTAAAAATAGAAGTTTTTTTGGGCTGACCCCAAAGGAACCCTGAATGCATTTGATGCTGTCAAGTTTCTCTTGGTATTCATTGAGTATATTACGTAGTTTGGTATTGATTAGTGCTGCGTCTGGACGTTTGACTACTTGCCCGTTTTTGAATTGTGAAAGACTGTCGACTTTGAATCGAGTGACAATGTACTTTGTTTCTTCTTTGTGATGGATGGCTATACAAATTTTGTGAGATCCATCACTTAACACCTTTGCTGGGATTAGAGCTAATCTGATTGTTGCCATAGTTTCAAAATTTAGAGAAAACACTCGGACAAGATTTCGACAAGGTAAATTGCTCAAAAGTGAGAGTTTTCTCGTTTTTTTTTAATCAATAGCAGCTAATTAGAAAAGTAAAAAGGCTGATTAACCATTTGATAATCAGCCTTTCTGCTAAGTGATTCCGCTGCGATTCGAACGCAGGACCCACGCCTTAGAAGGGCGTTGCTCTATCCAGCTGAGCTACGGAACCAGCCTTATTTGCGGATGCAAAGGTAGTGCTTTTTATGAAAACTCAAAAACTTTCCGGCACTTTTTTATTCATATTTTTCTTTATGGCTATGAATCAGTAATTTATAAAAGAGAAATATTTTGTTTACTTATATGATTGGGGAGGAATGAATAGGAAAACGTCATTTTTACGAAGAATAACGAACGTTATATAGGTTTCAAAAAGGTCAAAAAAATAAAATACGGTTGTGTTTTTCTATTATAACTTCTACTTTTGAACGATAAACAACTAAAAAACACATAAAGTTATGAAGAAATTGATTTTTTTATTTGCATTTTGTATTGTAGTGACTAATGTTTTTGCACAAACCGCCCCAGAGCAATTGAAAAAAGAAGGAAATGATGCATTTAATGCTAAAAATTATCCAGTAGCGTATGCGAAGTTCAGCGAATATCTGAAACAGACTAATAATCAGGATTCTGCAACAGCTTACTATTGTGGTATAGCAGCAGACGAAGTGAAAAAGTATGCGGAAGCCGTGACCTTTTTCGATATTGCTATTCAGAAAAAATTTAATATAGGAAATGCGTATGCTCGTAAAGCTTTGGCTTTAGATGCACAAAAGAAGACTGCTGAATATGTAGCTACATTAGAAGAAGGGCTGAAAGTCGATCCTAAGAATAAGACAATGGTGAAGAATTATGGTCTTCATTATCTAAAAGCAGGACTTGCAGCACAGAAAGCAGGAAAAGCAGAAGAAGCTGAAGATTGTTTTAAGAAAGTAATTCCTTTGGATCACAAGCAATATAAAACAAATGCATTGTACAGTTTAGGAGTTCTGTGCTATAATGATGGCGCTAATATCCTGAAGAAAGCTGCTCCTTTGGCAAATTCTGATGCAGATAAATATGCTGCAGAAAAAGAAAAAGCTGATGGTAGATTTAAAGAAGCATTAGACTATCTGGAAGAAGCTGCTAAGATCTCTCCGGAAAATGAAAATGTGAAGAAGATGCTTCCTCAAGTGAAAGCTGTTATGAAGTAATTTGACCAATTTTATAAATGATAAAGGGTTGCCGATATGACACGTCGGACAACCCTTTTTTATTGCTATCTTTTTCTAATCTATACTTTTTGTGTACATTTGCCTTCCCTAAACGTAGAAGTATTTTATATGCACTTATATAATAAGGAACAGGCTATTAAACGAATGAACCAGTTGGGACAACTCCACCGTCCTTTCATTTTCATTATAAATTATCTACAAGATGTATCTTATATAGAGGAGGTTGCCGCTGTTGATTCCGCTGAAGTTTTGTATAATTTGAATGGATTTACCAATCAGATTATATCGGCTGAAGATGATATAGCTACTTACTCCGCAAAAACAGTGCCTTCACTACATTGGCAGCCTTTCGCAGAATCTTTCTCTTCTTATCAACGTTCGTTTAATATCGTGCGACGGAACATCCTGGCAGGAAATAGTTTCCTTACGAATTTGACGTGTCGCACTCCGGTAGAAACCAATCTCACTCTGAAAGATATTTATTTTCATTCAAAAGCGATTTATAAGCTATGGATTAAAGATCGTTTTACGGTTTTCTCTCCTGAAATATTTGTTAGAATTCATCAAGGAAAAATTAGCTCATATCCGATGAAGGGAACCATTGATGCTTCAATTCCCTCTGCTGCTCAATTATTGATGAATGATCCGAAAGAGACTGCCGAACATGCTACCATTGTAGATCTGATTCGTAATGATTTAAGTATGGTTGCCAACCGGGTGTCAGTTTCCCGGTATCGGTATATGGACAGGTTACAGACTAATCGGGGAGTCATTTTCCAGACGAGTTCTGAAATTCAGGGTATATTGCCTGAAAATTATCAGGAGCATTTGGGAGATATTATTTTCAGGCTATTACCAGCCGGTTCTATTACCGGTGCTCCAAAGAGAAAAACGATGCAGATTATTCAGGAAGCTGAAACCTACGACAGAGGATTTTATACGGGAGTTATGGGATATTCTGATGGCATTGATTTAGATAGTGCCGTTATGATACGATTTGTAGAACAGGAAGGAGAGAAGATGTATTTTAAAAGTGGAGGTGGGATCACCTGCCAGAGTGATGTGGAAAGCGAGTATAATGAAATGAAACAAAAAGTATATGTACCCATTTATTGAGACTATCCGGATAGAGGATGGACAGATTTATAATCTTGATTATCACACAGAACGCTTTAATAAAACCCGTGCAGCTTTTTGGAAAGACAGCACTCCGCTGGATTTACGGGAATTTATATCTCCGCCAACTTTAAATGGAATTCATAAATGCCGGATTGTATATGGAAAAGAAGTGGAAGAAGTTACGTATGCGCCCTATCAGATGCGACAGGTATCTTCTTTGCATTTGGTTGTGTCTGATACCATTGATTATACTTATAAAAGTGCGTATCGGGAAGAACTGAATGCCTTGTACGCTCAAAGAGGAATGGCGGATGATATTTTAATTGTGAGAAATGGCTATCTGACAGATACCTCTATAGCTAATGTTGCTCTCTATGACGGACATACCTGGTTCACACCGGCTCATCCGTTACTCCGTGGGACGAAACGAAGCGAATTTCTGGACAGGCAGCTCATTGTTGAGAAAGACATTCCGCAAATATGTTTGAAAGACTATTCCCATATCATGTTATTCAATGCAATGATTGACTGGAAACACATTATATTGCCTATAAATGAGAAACATTTAATTCTATAAACTATAATTAACTGAAATATACAGAGAACTGCTGAACAAAAGTCTCTTTTGTACTGTTATATTTATGTGTTTTTCATAGTATTAGATATAAGATTAATTAAAGAGATTGTACTTCACTTGTGAAAGCTAAAGTACGTCAGAGACAGAAGAGTCTGTTTTTTTGATAAATGTGTTAGAGCATCGGTTTTACCAGACCGATGCTTTTTTTATGTCCTTTTACCCCCTTTTGTAGTTTATATGAAATAAAATTTGTACGTTTGTAGAGTAATAATAGAAAATGATAAAGATGAACATACCCGTTATCTTTCAGTTTTTAAAAGATCTTTCCGCGAATAATAATCGTGAGTGGTTTAATGAGCATAAGGCAGAATATGAAACAGCCCGTGTCGAGTTCGACAACTTTTTGGCAACAGTGATCGCCCGTATTTCCCTGTTTGATGAAACTATCCGGGGGATTCAGCCCAAAGACTGTACTTATCGTATTTACCGGGATACCCGCTTCTCTGCGGATAAAACACCTTATAAAATACATTTCGGAGGTTATATCAATGCCAAAGGAAAGAAGTCCGATCATTGTGGATATTATGTACACTTGCAGCCGGATGGTTCTATGCTTGCCGGAGGAAGCCTGTGTCTGCCTACCAATATCCTGAAAGCAGTGCGACAATCTATCTATGATAATATCGAAGAGTTTGTTGCGATCGTAGAAAATCCGGAGTTTAAGAAATACTTCCCGGTGATAGGAGAGGATTTTCTGAAAACAGCTCCGAAAGGTTTTCCGAAAGATTTCAAGTACATTGATTATTTGAAATGTAAAGAATATGTTTGCTCTTATAATGTTCCAGATGACTTCTTTACCCGACCGGATATGTTGGAACAGATAGACAAAGTGTTCCGGCAATTCAAACGGTTTGCCGATTTTATAAATTATACGATTGATGATTTTGAATAAATAATGCCTAGAATATAAACTTTAAAATTTAACTTATATGGTAGTAGATACTTTAGAAAATCTGGAGAAATATGCGTCTTTAAACCCTCTGTTTGCACAGGCTATTGAATTCTTGAAGTCTCATGACCTCCAAGCCATGGAAGTTGGTAAGACAGAACTGAAAGGAAAAGATCTGTTGGTGAATATTGCACAAACCAAACCTAAAACAAAAGAGGAAGCCAAACTGGAAACTCATAACGAATTTATTGATATTCAAATCCCATTGTCGGGAACAGAAATAATGGGGTATACTGCTGCTAAAGACTGTGTTCCGGCAGATGCACCTTACAACGAGGAAAAAGATATTACTTTCTTCGAAGGATTAGCAGAAACATACGTTGCCGTAAAACCGGGAATGTTTGCTATCTTTTTCCCGCAAGACGGTCATGCTCCCGGTATCACTCCAGATGGTGTGAAGAAAGTAATCGTAAAAGTAAAAGCATAATCCTAATTCAATTCTGATATGGAAAAGACACTTAATCTCGTAAAAAACGATCCCTGGCTGGAGCCTTTTGCCGGTGCTATCACCGGACGCCATCAGCATGTATTAGACAAAGAAGCTGAATTGACGAATAAGGGAAAACAAACCCTTTCAGATTTTGCATCGGGGTATCTTTATTTTGGATTGCATCGCACCGATAAGGGGTGGACTTTCCGTGAATGGGCTCCTAATGCTACTCATATTTATATGGTGGGTACATTTAATAATTGGGAGGAAAAAGCTGCCTACAAGCTGAAAAAACAAAAGAATGGCATTTGGGAAATCAACCTGCCGGCGGATGCCATTCATCATGGCGATCTCTACAAACTGAATGTATATTGGGAATGCGGACAAGGCGAACGTATTCCTGCGTGGGCTACACGTGTGGTACAGGATGAACAGACCAAAATATTCAGTGCACAAGTCTGGGCTCCGGAGAACCCCTATAAATTCAAGAAGAAAACATTTAAGCCCGACACGAATCCGCTGTTGATTTATGAATGTCATATCGGAATGGCACAGCAGGAGGAAAAAGTGGGCACATATAACGAATTCCGCGAGAAAATACTTCCTCGTATTGCTGAAGAAGGATATAATTGTATCCAGATTATGGCTATTCAGGAACATCCATATTATGGAAGCTTCGGCTATCATGTATCCAGTTTCTTTGCTGCCTCTTCGCGTTTTGGTACCCCCGATGAACTAAAAGCATTGATTGATGCTGCTCATGAGATGGGTATTGCTGTGATTATGGACATCGTTCATTCACATGCAGTGAAGAATGAAGTAGAAGGACTAGGAAACTTTGCCGGTGATCCGAATCAGTATTTTTATCCGGGCGCTCGTCGCGAACATCCGGCTTGGGACTCTCTCTGCTTTGATTATGGCAAGAATGAAGTGATCCACTTCCTGTTGTCAAACTGCAAGTACTGGCTGGAAGAATATAAATTTGACGGATTCCGTTTTGATGGAGTGACTTCTATGTTATATTACAGCCATGGACTGGGTGAAGCTTTCTGTAACTACGGAGATTATTTCAACGGTCATCAGGATGATAATGCGATTTGTTACCTGACACTGGCTAATGAAGTGATTCATCAGGTAAATCCGAAGGCGATAACCATTGCCGAAGAAGTTTCCGGTATGCCGGGACTGGCTGCCAAAGTAGAAGATGGCGGTTACGGCTTCGATTATCGTATGGCCATGAATATTCCGGACTACTGGATCAAGACAATCAAAGAAAAGATCGATGAAGACTGGAAGCCTTCCAGCATGTTCTGGGAAGTAACCAACCGTCGCCAGGATGAAAAGACCATTTCGTATGCAGAAAGTCATGACCAGGCATTAGTAGGAGATAAGACGATTATCTTCCGCCTGATTGATGCCGATATGTACTGGCACATGCAGAAGGGAGACGAAAATTATGTTGTCAACCGTGGTATTGCTTTGCATAAAATGATCCGCCTGCTGACCTCTTCGACTATCAACGGAGGTTATCTGAACTTTATGGGAAATGAATTCGGGCATCCCGAATGGATTGACTTCCCGCGTGAAGGTAACGGATGGTCGTGCAAATATGCCCGCCGCCAATGGGATTTGGTGGACAACAAAAATCTGACCTATCACTATATGGGTGATTTTGATAAAGAAATGCTGAAAGTTCTCAAGAGTGTGAAAGATTTCCAGGCAACACCTGTTCAGGAAATATGGCATAATGATGGCGATCAGGTATTGGCATACGAACGGAAAGACCTTATATTTGTCTTTAACTTTAATCCAAAGCAGTCATTCACTGATTATGGATTCCTGGTAACTCCGGGAGCTTATGAAGTGATACTGAACACCGACGATGTAGCATTTGGAGGAAATGGTTTAGCAGACGACTCTGTCGTGCACTTCACTATTACCGATCCGCTGTACAAGAAGGAAAAGAAAGAGTGGCTGAAACTCTATATTCCTGCCCGTACCGCTGTAGTACTTAGAAAGAAAAAATAATTTTATCTTTAAATCAAGAAGCCCCCGCAAATATTATTGAATATCTGCGGGGGCTTTCTCGTTTATTACCCTATTATATAATTCAGTTCCTAGTTTTCCAGAAAGGTACTTGGCCCGAGAATATCATACATATCACTAACGTTGCGCGTTTTGAGCAATACCCCTTGTGGAGTATAGAATAACTGATATTTGATGTCGACATTATCTTGCCCTACCTTAATTACTATAATAGCCTGCCATTTGGGAAACTCCACCATTGTCACATTATCTACCACCCAATTTGCGTATGGGCCGGATACAAAGGCATTATAGACTGTTGGGGTCAGCCGGTCGAGACTGACAAGATCAGTCTGCGTCATCACCCATTGTCCCCGAACGTTGAACCATACATTTTTAGTAAATCCGTTCATTGCAAAGTTGGCACAATAATATCCGTCGTCTTGTGACCAGGCGACGCCATTTGCTTTAGGATACATTTTCTTGAAAGTCGACTGTACATTGCCGGGAGGGGTATCTCCAAAGACAGATGTAGATAATAGCAGAAACAATGCGATTGCACAAATCATAAATTTCTTCATAAGCTTTGAGTTTAGAGGATTATTTATCTACCTAAACAGCCTTTGAGAATATTTGTTTGAGTGATGTGCATAAAATAATCCCCCGGTCATTCATAAGTGACCGAGGGATGAAGAGTATACAGATCTTAGTCTTTTTACTTAAAAAGTAATCTTTAAAATCTTTCCGTTATAGCCTCCGACTGAAACATCCGTGGGCTTATAAGGTAATAGGCTAATTTCTTCTTTAGCGCCCGTCATCAAATCAGTGGCCTGATAAGATTCCATTTGAGGAATCTGTAAAAAGTCGAAAGCATGTGAAGGCACATTGATAGCAACATCTACCAGTTGACTGTCGAAATTAATAATGAAAAACAGAATCTCATTTTTATATTTTCGCATAAAAGTATATTGTTTATGCTCATTGAAACGCCATCCGTTTATATTGGCATACATTAAATCAAAGAATACTCCCTTGCTGATTGCCTGCTCTTCATTACAAATCGTCAGTACTTTTTGGTAGATAGAGTAGAGGTGTTTATGCTCTTCAGTAAGCATCTTCCCGTCAAATTTACCTCCGTTGCGCCAGCGTCGTATGCTGTCTACACTCCAATAATCGAATATAGTAGTCCGTCCGTCCCTTCCGCTAAATCCTTCACTATCCATGCCCAGTTCTCCAAACTCCTGACCGAAGTAGATCATCATAGGATTAGTGTTCATACAGGCGGAAACGATCAGTGCGGGAATTCCTTTACGCGGGTTGCCGGCAAAGAAATCAGAAGCGATACGTTGCTCGTCGTGATTCTCCAGGAAGTTGAGCATCTTTTTCTCTATTCCATTCAGACTTTGCCAGCAATGAGTGATAGCGGATGCAGATTCATATCCACAAGCTACATTGCGTAACGTGTCATACAGCCCTACCTTATCATACAGGTAATCAAACTTGCCGCGGAACAGATAGTTACGGTATTCACCTGGATTGTAAACCTCTGCGATGAAAAGTATTTCAGGATAAGCCTCTTTTACTTGAGGAATAGCCCATTCCCAGAATTCAACAGGAACCATTTCGGCCATGTCGCAGCGGAAACCGTCAATGTCTTTTGATGCCCAGAAAAGAAGAATGTCCAGCATCTTTATCCAAGTATCCGGAGTCGGGGAGAAGTGGCAGGTACCGCCATTCTGATAATCCACTCCATAGTTTAATTTCACTGTTTCATACCAGTCGGTGATATTGGGAGTAGCATCAAAACGATTGTTACCGGTAGCTTTCGCCGGGAATTCCCGGTAAGGCTCTGCTGCACCGTCTTTCATATCAAACTGGGCATGAAGTTCCGCTTGCGGAATATAATAGAAATTATTATATGGGCTGAAAGATTGGCTGGAGTCATCGTTAGCTCCCAATTCGGTCGTACCGTCCGGTTGTGCATCCGAGTGATATTGGCGTGCTACGTGATTAGGTACAAAATCAATAATTACTTTCAGACCTGTGCGATGTGTGCGATGTACCAGATTCTCAAATTCTTTCATACGTCCTTGCACGTCGTTAGCCAAGTCAGGATCTACATCATAATAATCCTTGATAGCATACGGAGAACCAGCTTTTCCTTTCACAATAGCAGGATGATCCGGACTGATATTATAACGGCGATAGTCCGTTTGAGTGGCATGCTCGATGATGCCTGTATACCATATATGTGTAGCACCTAATTTCTTGATTTCACCAAGTGCTTTGAGCGTGAAATCAGCCATTTTCCCGCAACCATTGGTGGCAATGTCTCCATTGTAGACACAGTGGTTGTTGTTATTTCCAAACAGGCGGGTGAATACTTGGTAGATAATTATTTTATTTTCGTCATTCATATAGAGTAGATTATTAATATTCGTATTCATTCTTGTTTCTGATGGATAGGAGATTATTTCCATATTTTCCCCTTTTCTTCCAACAGTTGACTAAGTACTTCGTTAGCTGTATTATAGCCTTGCCCGAAGATTTCTTCAGCTTTTTCCAGTTCGGTGTTACTGTACCCGTATAGGTTGTATGGTTCGATTAATAAATCGCATTTTTCTCTTTCGGGAAAGGTATTGGCGCGGAACATGAAATGGAATGAGCGCATAGCAATGCTTACAATATTCATTTTGTAATCCTGTGCCATGATGGGACTTACGTTGACAGCTACCACTTTATTGCAAACCCTGCGCAGGGTAGAGACCGGAAGATTCATCATCAATCCTCCATCCACATAGTTAGTGCCGTCTATGTTGACCGGAGAAAACATGACAGGCATACAGCAGGAAGCGGCGACCCGTTCCGCTATGCTTCCCCGATGAAAGTGAACCATGCGACCGTGATCGAGGTCAGTTGCTGTGATAATCAGGGGAAGTTGTAGCTCTTCCAGATTTTTTGCTTTTAAGTTAGTCCGGAGAAAATCAATAAATTCACAGAGGTCAAATAGTCCCTTCTTGGGAATCACCAGTTTGGTTAAATCCTGGAATTTATGTCCGGAGAAATAATCAAGTACTTTGTGCGGCTCGTTGCCGTCCGCGTAAAAGACACCTGCAAGTGCCCCTGCACTTACTCCAGAGATGATTTCCGGTTTAATATCATGTTCCAAAAGAGCTTGCATGACTCCCAAATGGGCAAATCCTTTAATAAATCCTCCGCTTAGTGCATAGCCAATCTGATATTTCCGGCTATTCCAGTTATTTGTGAATACCTCCATGAATTGCTTTCTTTAGTTCGCCACGAATTTAGTGAATTTATTGAAAGTAGGAGGAATATAATGGATAGTTTTTTTTAAATCCATACCATCTGTCTTGTTCACATTTGAAATAAACCGTCATAGAACATAAAACACGGATGGAAACTCTGCTCCGGCACCATGCCGGTCAGAATCCGAAATCGTCTATCTCAACTTTGTGCTCTTCGCTTTCTTTGAATGGTTTTGCTTCTTTTTGTACGGGATTTCCTTCGATATAGATGGCACGGAATGGACGGGCGGGGCAAACATATTCACATCCTCCACAACCTACACATATTTCTTTATTTACATGAGGAATCGTCAATCCGTCCTTATACGGCACCATCGCTACTGCTTGTGTGGGACAGTGTTCGGAGCAGGCTCCGCAACTGGTTCCATCTGTATAAACAATGCAATTTTCCTCGATGAAAACAACATATCCCATTTGTGTAAGATGTTTTTGCTCTACACTTATGGGAAGAATTGCTCCATTGGGACAGACATCTCCACAGACAGTACAGTCAAAGTTACAAAATCCTTTCTCAAAGCTAACAGTAGGTTGCATCATGCCTGCCAAGCCATATTCCATAAAAGCCGGTTTCAAGATATGAGAAGGGCATTTGCTGACACAAAGATGACAGGATGTGCATTGCTGTTGGAAGTGTTCCCGACTGATAGACCCCGGAGGAGTGATCGGATTTTCCTTTTTGTATGCCTTCTTACCTTCCAAGCTTGCTACAGATTCCTTGGCTTGGGAGATGAGTTTGGGGGTTGCTCCGGCAGTAACAAGACCGGCAACCAAAAAACGGCGTTTGGATGAATCCAAATCCGGTGATGATGGTGCAGGAGTTTCTACATCAGACTGTTTTTTTAAAGAAGGGGCGTAAACTAATGCTTTTTGTTTGCATACTCCCAAACAGTTGAAACAATCTACACAACGACTATAATCAATAGCGTGTTCTTTACTATTGATGCAAGCTGCTTTGCATTTGGTGGCACAAAGCCCGCATCCATTACATTTGGCAGTATCAATACGGACTTTGAATAATGAAAATCGGCTCAATAACCCCAATATTGTTCCTACGGGACAAATCGTATTGCACCATGTCCGTCCATGTTTCCATGCCATTACAAAGATGATTGCAAGAGTAATAATAGCGATGAGAAGGGAAGAAATGCTCAAGATGGAGGTGTCTACCTGATAAAATGTATAATTGTCAAATCTGGCAAAGAGTGATTCCAGCAGATTATTCCCCAGCATATAGATAGGTTTGAATATGTGCACTACTACACGTCCATACGCACTGTACGGATCGAGCAAACCAACAATAAATGTAAATCCGCATAGAAACCCGATCACTGTCAGTCCGAGCACACCCCAGCGCAATTTGTTTTTTGCAGGACTGTAACTATATCTTTTTTTCTTTTTTCCCGTTGCTTTGGAAATGCGTGCAATCACATCCTGCAAGATACCCATAGGGCAGATTGTAGAACAATATACACGCCCGAATAAAAGCGTTAACGCAATAAGAAATAATAAGATACCTATACTTAGTGAAAGCAAAGCTGGAACAAATTGCAAATGTGCCAGCCGATGGAAACTGTTCGGTAATATTTCTGCGAAATCGAGAAAAAAGAAAGAAATCAGCACAAATAAAAGTGCTGATATTCCAATACGTAGCCTTCTTAACATGGTTGTTTTACATCTTAATTCGCTTGACATTCAATTTGTCAATGTTCATGGTTCCTATTTTCAATGCTTCCCCATTGGCGAGATGTCCTACTGTATCCAGTGGCATCTCACGTACTTGATTGAAGAACTTGGCAGCAGCCGTATCCACGGCTACAATATCCGGTGAGATAAACAATCCTTTTGCCAATACAACATCGGATGCAGAGCGTCCCCGGGGACCGTTTGTTTTCATGATCCGGTAGGCGTCTACTACGTTGAGTACAGCTTTCTTCTGTAATGTACAGATATCTGCGATGCATTGTTGCAAATCGTTCTGGTGGAAGAATCCGCGATCCCACACAATCCCCATGTGATTTTTCATGGAGATAGTCAGATTGGCACCTCCGTGATTCTTCAGAATAGGAACATTGATCCATACATCACAATCCAGAATCGCTTCGTGCACTTTGGCTTTCTTCATCTTTTTGCCTTTTGGCAGATCAATTGGTTTGTAATACGACTCCAGATGTGCAGGCATTACTTTGGCTCCGGCTTTTTTGGCAGCAGCTTCAATACCACTGTTTTTGTAGCATTTCTGCCAATCGTCACAAGTATGGTCGAACACGACCACTTCTTTAGCTCCGGCGGCAAAACATTGTCTGACGATTTCTTCAATCAGTTTCGGATTCGTATTTCCCGCCAGTTCCGGCACTTTATCCCAACCGATATTAGGTTTTACAACCACTTTCTGTCCCGGTTTGACGAATTGCTTCATACCCCCCAGTTCGCTTATGGCACGGCGGAACATCTCTTCGGGTTCTCCACCCATAACGGCCACCAGATCAGGATTGCTTCCGTTTGCTTTATTGATTGTTTGAGTTAACACCTCCATAGCCTCTGAACGCTGTATAGTCAGGGCGGCTCCGGTGATAGCTACTGTTTTTAAAAAGTCCCTTCTGTCCATCTTTCTATATTAGTTTAGAGTTTTGCAATTGCTTTCAGGAGGGCGTATCCGCCGAACCATTGCAGTAACATTCCCGGAATACCGATACGGAAGTCCTGTACTGCTTCGTAGAAACTTCCGACGATGGCCCATTCAAATGCAGTGCCTATGACCTGATAAGTGAGTACGACACCAAGAATGGCCAGTAATGAAACCGATTTTATAGTACGTGCTGCAAGAGCTGAAGCTCCGGCGAGTAAGGACGATTTGATTAATAGGATGGGAAGTACCGCTTCCGAGGGCATGGCAAACAATAAATGATTGATGACTGGTGAAAGAATAGCAGTCAATAATCCTACAAGAAAACCATATTTATAAGCCGCAATCAGCGTGAAAAAATAAATAGGTAACAGGGTAGGACCACCATAAGGTACAAGATGGCATAATTGTGGAAGTGCAATGTTACCCGCTACGAATAGTAAGGCGAACAGGTAGGTTTTCACATTGCTGTGTTTCAGCGAATAGAGTTTGACGGATGTTTCCATTTTCGTTGATACTTTAATGTTGAATAGAACGATAATATATTAATAATAAGACTTTTCTCCAGATAAAAGGTTTAATCCGACTGATATATTATTTTAATCCTGTAGGAAAAGAAAGTTTCAGGCGCTTGAAACTTTTAGTTTCCCGGCATGAAACTAATGGTTTCTCGGTGTGAAACTGATGGTTTCAAAGCGTGAAACTATAAGTTCCACACTGGGAAACAAAATAGGACAGGCAGGGATTGATATTCAGAAAATATCTGTCTTGATAATGAATTGTCAGTATCAAGTGGCAGTTTCTTTCTATAACAACGAAAGAGAAGCCTTGTATGTTCGGAATAAGCATACCTAATGTCCCGATAATTGTATAATAATATGCAATTTCGTTATGGGAGATTATCCGTTCATTCTTTCTTTAATCTTTCCCCATGCATGCGTATCGAATAGACAACTTTGGCGCATCGTCTCATACATCTCTTTAAATCTGGACATAGGTATGGTATAGCTTAGTTTGTCAGCTTCGAAATGAGGGCGAACCGATGGGTCGAAGAAACCGAGGAAAGTGCGTTTGCCTCCTTTACGATTTTCTATCGTGGCTTGCGTCACTACAGCACTACAGCCGGAACCAAAGGTAGAAACGACGCAATCTGCTGCGTTATTATCATAAAAAGCCCAAGTGGTCAAGCCCGAAAGCATATCCGGATTTGCCAGAAATACGACACCTTCTATTTCTTCAAGGCTTTCTACCTTATCTATACGTGCAAAATGAAGATACTTGTTTTCTGTTCGGGGAACTCCGATTTGCTGTATAAAGTCGATGACCATTTCAGGAGTCTGTTTGTATTTCTCTTTGAGCGAAACGAAAGTCGGTACACGTTCTGGCATTTCGGTGAAGCCAGTATAGAATTTACCGCCGCCACAACCGATGTTTTCAGCATTCAGGCTGATAATACCACCATCTCTTACCGTCTTCATACCTTTGAAGAAGCAACCGTTTATCTTTTCTGTTTCTCCTTTTTGCTCGTCCGAGTACCAGAAAACAAGAGGCAATTCAGCATTTTCTCCGAATGCCTCTTTGAAATTTTGAATAAAAGTTTGGATGTCCATAAGCTTATCAATTTTAGTTCTGTATGTAGGTCTTTCTACAAAGTTAGAATAAAAAAGGATAAGCGCAAGTGATTTAAAAGTTAATGTTTGATACACTTTTCTTACACTCTTCCAGCCTCTCCAATCCCTCTTTCGACAGTTTGGGGTAATGTAAATCCAATTGCTGCATCCGGTCACAAATAATTCGTCCTACTGCGTAACGCATGAACCATTTATTATCGGCAGGGATTATATACCATGGAGCCAGTTCCGTTGATGTCTCCGTCAGTACATCGGCATAAGCATTCATATAGTCCTCCCAGAATTGACGCTCTTTGATGTCCGCCGAAGAGAATTTCCAGTTTTTAGATGCATCGTCCAGTCGCTCCATGAATCGATTTTTCTGTTCGGCTTTCGATACATTGAGAAAGAATTTCAGGACAATCGTTCCATTCTCCGTCAGATAGCGTTCAAAATCGTTGATCTGTCGATAACGACGCTTCCAGAAGTCGGGATCAATGTCATTTATGGTTTCGACACCTGGTAACTTGTTGGATAGAATAATTTCCGGATGCACTTTGGCAATCAGCACATCTTCGTAGTGCGAACGGTTGAAAATGCCGATTCGTCCTCTTTCCGGGAGAGAGCGATTGATACGCCAGAGATAATCATGGTCCAGTTCTTCAGCAGACGGTTGTTTGAACGAATACACCTGGCATCCCTGTGGGTTAATGCCGGACATCACATGCTTGATAGTCCCGTCTTTTCCTGCAGCATCCATCGCCTGAAAGATAATCAGGATTGAATACCGGTCTTGTGCATAAAGCATACTTTGCAGCTCCGAAAGCTTCTCAATATCCTTTGCCAGTTGCTCTTTAGCGTCTTGTTTGGATAAATCGTCAGTGAATGACGAGTCAAAATCCGATACCAAATGTTTCTTTCCGGGCTTTGCCAGCAGGTCTTTTAGAATATCCTTTTTCATGTGACGGTAGTTTTAATAGTTCTATTCAAATAAAACAGTTGAGGCAGTCAATTGGTTTTTATAATCAGTATGTTTGAGACATTTCATGAGAAAGAGGCTTCTTGACGGATAATGACCAAAAATGAACGGATATTGCTCTGGTATCATGAAGGAATTTATCCGAAATTTGCAATCGAATTAGTACTATATAATAAAAGAAACAATGAAGTATTTGAATGTAAGCGTCTCCGCGATTCTATCTTGTCGGCCTTTTTTCATTCTTATATTTTTGCGATGTATAAAAATGAAGCATTATGGATTTAGCAGAAAATCGATTTGGAAAAACTTGGAAACATTTCCTTGAAGTATTGAAAGTAGACTACAATTGTTCTTTAGCCGATGTTTGCCG